>Ga0310695_10000019_pt1 | contig 387850 bp, 363 predicted proteins | sample RumenRJG_04DNA_FD_203882 | JGI IMG/M metagenome (GOLD analysis project Ga0310695, IMG submission 203882) | Bovine rumen microbial communities from Lethbridge, Alberta, Canada - RJG_04 (v2) (version 2) | ecosystem: Host-associated > Mammals > Digestive system > Stomach > Rumen | place: Canada...
CATCAGATGATGCGTGTGTCCATTATAAGGCTGTGATGTCCAAAACGCCGGATTCTTGATTCCAGCTACGCTGGAACCGTGATTTCCAGAACGCCGGATTCATGATGCTCGGAGCCCGGAATACTCAACGTTGGTTTCTGCGTATCTGGAGGAGCTCAGCAATGAAAATAGCGTTTTATTTGAGGCTGTCTGAGTCGGATGGAGACTTGGGCAAGGAAGGAAAGGATGTAAGTAACAGCATTGAGAACCAGCGTCTGTTACTGCACACTTTTCTGGAGGCCAGAGATGACCTTGCGGGAGATGTAACAGAGTATATCGACGATGGGTACTCAGGAACAAACTTCAATCGTCCTTCATTTAGGCAGATGATTGAGAATGCGAAAAAAGGAATGATCGATGTCATTCTGGTAAAAGACCTGTCCAGGTTGGGAAGAGATTATATAGTAACTGGAGATTATATTGAACAGATCTTTCCAATGCTCAATGTACGATTTATTGCTGTGAACAACAATTATGACAGCAAAGAACACAACAACGGAACCATGAGCTTTGATGTGGCTGTCAATAACCTGGTAAATACTTTTTACAGTAGAGATCTTTCCAAAAAGTTGACATCATCGCACAGCGTAAAATGGAAAAACGGAATCAGTACTTCAGGTCAAGCCCCATATGGGTACAAAAAGTCCCGGGCCGAGAAAGGCAAGCTGGTTATCGATCCGGAGGCGGCGGTAACTGTGAGATTTATATTTGAGAAAGCGGCAAAGGGGTTTTCGTCGAAGGAAATATCCATGAAGCTGAATGAAGCGCAAATTCCAACGCCACGGGATTATATGATGGAGCATAACCTGATACCAAAGAGAGCTTCAATAACACCAGAAAGAGAACGATTATGGGATTGCACCAAAGTGACCAATATTATTCGAAGATATGATTATACTGGAGCATTAGTCATAGGAAGGCGAAAACCACTTTCAATAGGAGATACAAAATGCCGCATGAAACCGAAGAGCGAGTGGACGGTGATAGATAATGCTAACGAACCTATTGTTTCAAGAGAATTATACAATGAAGCAAATCTTGCTATCACTAAGCCCAAAGCACCGGATTTCATTATTAAACAAAACTATCCGCTCAAAGGAAAATTGCGGTGTGGGAATTGCCATCATACCCTTACAAGAGTGATAAGTACATATAAGGAATACTACCTTTGCCCTCACGGGGCAATGGTAGGAAAGTACTCAGACTGCTGTAAAGACCAGTATCCTGCGCAAAGTATCGAACGCACTATTAGCTTGGCACTTATGGAACATATTCGGATACTGCAGGAAATCGGAGTTGCTGCCGCAGAGCGAGCAAAATCAGAGGTACATCAGGCCAAAGCAATAAACAGACATATTGAAGAGAAACGCGCAAAACTGCTCGAAGAAAAAATCCGTCAGTATGAGTTCTATGCAAGTGGGATAATCACGAAAGAAGCGTATCTTCGCAAGAGAGAGGATCTTTGTAAGCAGATAGATCTTGTGAAAGAAGAGACTGAGCGGCAAACAAGAATTATTGAAGAGAACGAAGAACTGTTGGGAAAAACTTCAAGGGCTGTAAAACTATCAAAAAAATACTCCAATCAAGATCCGCTCCCCACGGAGGCGATAGAGACGTTTATCGAAAAGGTTTTTGTATACGATTCCAAACATATTGAGATCGTTTTTCGCTTTGAGGATTTGCTTCACCTTGAGGAAGAAAAAATGAGGGAGCTTGTATGACCTTGATAAGGGGTAGTATATCTTCTGGGGGGCATGCTCATTCAGATGTATTGAATGACATAATGCACTGATCAGAAGCGTGGAAAAAGAATACCGCTGGATTACAGCTTGTTCTGTGATCCAGCGGTTTTTTCCAAATAGAGCAGTCAATTGTTTCGACTAATGTGCGCAGCAAGCGATGGCAATATATGACCATGGGAAAAGGGACGCCGGTGCGCCCCTTTAAGTGGTGGTTTTATCAATTCTGTAGTCAATTCTTATTGATTGCATGCTCTTTCGATTTTGGAGCTTTATAGAGTAGACCAATAAAACAGAGAGGTGCAGAGTGACATTAAAGCTTTGCCCTCATATCAATAGAGAAGCACCGCAAAACTACGGTGCATCTTTGGCCGCAAGGTCGTACGCTATTTGTGAGACAGGAAAGTGCGTACGAAATAGGTCAATAATGCGATCTTGTGAAAAGAGTTTTGCCAATATGGCGTTGTCATGGGTTGTATTTGCCAAAACGGCGATGGCGAGCAAAGAAGGGTAACTCTATAATAGTAGTACAGAGCGGGATCTTTGGCGTTTTCTGTAGAAAACGCCAGGTTGAAATGGAAAGTGCGGTCTTTGGCTACTATTTAACTATATGCCGAAAGATGTGGATTGGCTGTGGTATCCGTACATCCCACTGGGGAAACTGACTGTCATTCAGGGTGATCCAGGGGATGGGAAGTTTACGTTTTACGAATACGATGTGAAGCATAAAGAGCTTTTAGATTTGAAGATTTGCTTCACCCAGAGAGAAAAATGATGGAACTTGTATGAGCCACCCAATCCGGGCTGGCGTATCTCTTGGTTTTTTTAATCCGAGTTTTTAAGAATATACTGAATCGGATAGTAAAAGAAAGAAAAAATAACCGCTGGATTACATGTGCTCTGTGATCCAACGGTTATTTTTCGTCCTTGAATGTAATGACGTCATTTGGTGTGCACTCCAGCAGTTTGCATAACTTTTCAATTGTTAAGGCGGTAATGTTCTGATTTCTTCGGAGGCGTTCCAGTAAGCTCTTCTCAATCCCATGATTAATAAGCTGATACTGAGATACGCCTTTTTGCTTCATAGTCTTCCAAAGGGGACTGTAGTCCAGCATACTGCAACCCTCCTTTCCGTTTTAAGTCGTGTACATTATAGATTTCGACTTGAAAAAATGATATGGTCTATATATGTACCACAGAAAACGAAGAAATGAGGCAGTGTAAGGACTTCAGGCCAACAAAATCACAGTTTTTGCACTCTTGAATATGAGCTATGACTGCAGGAAGATACTAGTTCGAGCGCAAGGGAATATGAGTTGAGGAAGAGGTGGTGATCAATTGCCCTCGCTTGACTGCAAATTACATGGTTGCAAAGAATCTATAGAAGCTCTTTGACGTAATGACATTTTTGCAGCCTTTAAGGCAATCAAAAGGTGTATTTGCTACAAAAAGGCGAGCAGAAGCTCCCAAATGTAGACCTAATGATGGTAGGATAAAGAAAAAGTGCGGCCGGAAGATCTATACTATCGATGTGGTGCATAGAAAGGAAATGCACATGAAAGAAACATTCGGTGATAGGATCAAACGACTGCGAGAGAACAAAAAGTTGAAGCAGGAACAAGTGGCACTGGCTTTGCGGGTAAATAGAAAGGCTATCAGTCACTATGAAAACAACTTGCGTGAACCATCGTTTGAAACTCTGATCAAGATGGCAGAGTTGTATCGAGTGAGCACAGATTATCTTTTAGGAATGGAGACCACTTGCATCATTAATGCGGCGGGCCTTTCAGAAAAGGAGTTCTCACTGTTGAGCGAACTTGTAGCAGACATTATAGAAAAGAACAGTCGGCTCAAGGACGAATGAACATACGGAGCGGGGTAAAATGGTCGAAGAAAGAAGTGAACAAGCTGAAATTGAATACTATTCTGCAGTAAGGGAAACCAGGGTTGAATGGCTTTGGTATCCTTACATTCCTTTCGGGAAGATCACGCTGTTACAAGGCGATCCGGGTGATGGGAAATCTACGTTCATCCTTCATCTTATCTCCCGCATTACGACTGGCGGTTTGTTGCCGGACGGAGATAAGACTGCGCTTTGCCATAGTGTAATTTACCAATGCTCCGAAGACAGTTACTCGGATACAATCAAACCCCGGCTTATTACAGCCGGGGCTGATTGTGACAAAGTTGCGTACATTGTAGAAAATGGGCAGGCACTTACAGTTGACGATCCAAGAGTTGAAGATGCGCTGATGAAGACTGGTGCAAGGCTTCTTGTATTTGACCCAATTCAAGCATATATACCGCCAGATAGCGACATGTTGAACGCTTCAAAAATGCGTGCGGTGATGAGCCGACTATCATATATAGCGGAAAAATATAAGTGTGCTGTCGTTTTGATCGGTCATATGACAAAAGCAAGTAGTGGAAAAAACCTCTACCGTGGTCTTGGAAGTATTGATATTGCTGCCATTGCTAGAAGCGTCCTTATGATAAAAAGGGATGAAGATGATCCTGGCATCCGCTACATGTTTCCGGTTAAGACGAGCCTTGCTCATGAAGGAAATGCTGTACGTTTCATGTTTGATAAGGAGCTTGGATTCCAATTTCTGGGTCCATGTGAGATAGAAAGGATTGAGCAGCCAATAAATGATAATGAAGAAGATAACAATAAGTCTCAACGAGCGGAGAAACTACTCCTAGCGATGTTGTCTGCGGGTAGCCAGCCGAGCAGGAGAATATTAAGTCAAATGAAGACAGCCGGTATTTCGGAACGGACTGTCAGAAGTGTGAGCAAGAAGCTTGGAATAAAGGCAGTTAGGCGTGGGAATGCATGGTATTGGAAGCTGCCTAATAAGGAAGAGGTATAAGTACAGACATATGAAAAGATATAGAGTTGCCGGCTATGTGAAAAATGCTCTACTATGGAAAAAACGTAATCCCGAAGAGATGATGGCCTATAACCGCGCTTACTTTGAAAAACAGCTTGAAGGCCATGAAAATATGGAATTAGTTGATGTATATATAGATATTACCGGCAATAAGGAAACCTATAAGAGGCCTGAGATGGTACGGATGATTAGAGATGTTATTGATGGTCACGTCAACCTGATCTACTCTCGCACAAGCGCATATATTGCAGCAAATGCAAACGAACTCTGTATGCTGATGAAGTTCCTCTTTGAGCAATCAGAGATGGTGGATCTCTATACAGAAGATCCGGTATATCAATTCAACACAATCGACAATATTGATAATCAACTTCAAGAGCTGAAGAGAATGTCGAATGCATATTGCGTATTGTTTCATGATGAATACCAAGACTGGAAACACAAGCTGCAAGAACAACTTGCAAAGATCGAGTAGCCGGAAGGACATATAAACATATGGGAAAAGAAAAAAAGCTGGATGAAATTCTACAAGAGGTTAAAAGTTTTAATGAGGAAGCTCTTGCAGAAGAAAAGATGCTGAAAGAACTTGAAGCAACTTATCTAGATGAAGAGGCGCTCAAAGACGGAACACTTGATCCTCAGTCGATGGCTCTCCTATATGAAAGACGAAAACTGGCTACAGAGATGCGCCGTCAGCTAATTCGAGAACGGATTAGTATGGCTGGAACCGATAAGGTTCAGTTTATTCCTCCGAAACCGGCACCTAGCATCAAAGATGATTCTTTCAAAAAGGTGGCAGTGTATGCACGCGTTAGCACGAAAAGCCTCGATCAAACATCTTCTATAGAGAATCAGACACGATACTATAAGGAAAAAATTGCGAAAAATCCGAATTGGGAGCTATATCATATCTATAGTGATGAGGGTAAATCTGGGACTTCAAAGAAATGGCGTCCAAGTTTTCTCCAGATGATAGAAGATGCCAAAGATCAGAAATTCGATCTGATTCTTTGCGCCAGTGTTTCGAGATTTGCAAGAAATGTTGCCGAGTGCCTTGAAGAAATAACCCGTCTACGAGTGATGAATCCTTTACATCCTGTCGGCGTGTATTTTGAGACCGAAAACATTTATTCCCTTGATGATAACAGCAAGGATGCACTTGACATTCAGGCCATGTTGGCTGAATGGGAATCTAGAAACAAGAGCAGGCGTATGATTCTTTCCTACGACCAAAGGATTTTTACCTGCCAGTTCCCGGTGACTGATCTTCTTGGCTATCGGCATACTAAGACCGGAAAGCTTGTCATGATTCCAGAGGAGGCTAAAACGGTCCGTGTTATCTTTCTTGCTTTTTTCTGTGGTTATTCTGCTAAAGAAATCGCTGAAATACTAACCGCAAAGCAGCGGCACACATTACGAGGTCGAACAGACTGGACCTCAAACATGGTAAAAAGCATTATGACGAATGAGCGCCGATGGGGCCAATTACAAGCGAGGAAAACCGTTGTAATTGATTATAAGAAAAAGAAGACTGCGAAAAACGACGGCATCCGTGAAGGGGCTTTTGTTGAAGACCATCATGTTGGAATAGTATCTCCGGAGATGGCCAGAGCAGTTAGCTATTTGTTCCCTAACAGCACAAAAGTTGATGGTGTTCAGGAAATCAAAGTTATCAATGAAGGTAACCTGAAAGGTTTTGTGAGCGTAAATCCATATTGGTATGCTGTTGATAATAACACATTCCTGGATATTTGCTGTAGCGTCTATGACGAAGAAGAGCTTGAAAGAATAGAGTATGAATCGAGAGTCCGGAATGGAGAAGAACTGAGCAAAGTGATCTCCATGGAGTTTTCAGATTATCAAATTCCATATGGCATCTATTTTCTCACACGTACGATGCCGTCTGTCACGCTAACAAAGAGCCAGATCAAGTTCAATAAAGCCTGTCATGATAAATTTGAACAATGCAAGTATATAGAGTTGCTTTATCATCCGATCTATCAAATGCTCGCTATCCGCGCCTACGATGAACAGACCGACACAAGTATTTGCTGGAAAAAGGATGATGGGAAACGGGTTAATCATTTTAATGTCAAGGCATTTATGAAAGCTCTGTACCAGAGAATGGATTGGATCGAAGACTATCAATTCCAGTTCCGCGGAATATACCGAGAAAGGGGGCACTCCAAAATCCTGTTTTTTTCGCTAGATGAGCCTAGGATTCATGTGGGAAAAAGGAAAGAGACTGTCGATCCCACATTAGACCCGATTCAGTACATCAAATATAAAAATGAAGACGATCAGAAGTGCGCTGTCGCCGACTTGATGTATGCAGCATATCCTATGGAATGGCAGAACTCCATCGGACTGAGCCATGCCATGAGAAAACGGCGTGATAGGGTCACAGAAAGCATAACGGAAGATGACATTTGCATTGAAGGCAACTGCGCTATCAATCCACTAATTGGAGAGATCCCAACAAAACAAGAAGCTATGGAAGAGCTTGAAGCTCTATTGATTGAAATGTGAGCCGAGGAGAAGTACTTATGGAAAACATCAATGAATACAGGGGCAATACTCAAACTAAGGGCCTTTCATTGAGAGAGTGCGAGTTGGTTCAAGAATTTGCCAAGGCGAAGCTGGCTGCCAACAGTGAATTACAATATGAGGACTTGGATGACTATGAGATTCCACCCCGCACTCATTTTTCTATGCTTAATAAACCCGCAGTAAGCATTAAGTACAAAGAGCTTATGTTCAATATGGCCTGTATCCGTATGTTTGAAGGGATTACTCAGGTGCTGCCATCTTTAAGCAAAAATAAAAAAAGGTTGGCAATCATTATGAGGAAAGAAGAAGGCGGATCAACTGTTCAGTGGGCAAGGAAAAAAGGGGATCACTATGTAAACAAAAAAGTGACCTCCTTGGAGTTCGTTGATAGCATTTATAATTTGATGGGATGGGATAAGAAAAGACGATATAAAGTTTTAGGGAGAATAGCAGATTCTTCCGAGGGGTTGATCTTGGTATTTGATCTTGAAGAAGCAATTATGTTCTCGGAGCTTCCTGAAGAGTATGTAGATAAACGGACAGGTGAAATCAAAAAACGTCGGTTTGCTTATTACCCCGATATGTACAAAGGAAGAATTGGTAAGACCTACAGTGAATATATAGCCGGGGAGCAGATTAGCATGTTCGTGAACCTTGATGAATATGAGGATACGGGAGGGGAACTAAAGAGAGTGCGGCAGAGTATCGTCACCGAAGAAATGGACTCTGAAACAAAGCCGGCGATGGAGCCTAAATTGACAACTTTGGGCTCAGAACCGGAGCCAATAACATAAAGAGGTAGATAGATGGGAGAAAGAAAAAAAGCCACGACAATGCAGCAGGAAAACTTGAAGCTGACTATCACTTTGCAAGGGAAAGAGGGAGCAATTGGGATCCGGAAGAATGTAGTAAAGATCTTAGATGCTCCGAGATTTGTTGCGCTCAGATTATCGTACAAAAACAATTCGCTGCTCTTACTCCCTTGTGAACAGCAGGATGTAATGTCATATGAAATTCCACACAATTTTTTGGAAGGAAGACATGTGAATTTCAGGATTCACTCTCTGAGCTTTGTAAAGGAATTGCTAGAAAGCAATAGACTTGAAAGTAATACAACATATATTCTTGAAGGGGAGTATGCGCCACAGATGAACGCAGTTGTTTTTTCGCTTGAAACAGCAAAACTCATGACAGAGAGCGATATTTCTGGATAAAAATAGACCGCATGACAGTTATGGTTGTTTGACAGTTAAAACCGTTGTCAATTATTAAGACTGCAAAAAAAGACTGCAAATCCCGTAAAATTGCAGTCAAACAAAGAACTAATGATAGAGTTTTCGAGAAATCGAAGGCTCTATTTTTTTGCCCCTATCTTGACAACAGGAGGCTCTCGAGTCCGAGCATGCACGGCGATGAGAGAAAATGGGTGGATGACGCCATCCTGACCAACTGGGTTTCGACCGTCGGCGCCAATATCAACGAGGTGGAGAAGCAGATCGCTGAGTACGTCGGGGTGAAGTATGCCGTCGCACTCTCTGCGGGAACGGCTGCTTTGCACCTTGCGACCAAGCTCGCCGGTGAAAAGCTCTACGGACAGGCCAGACCAAACCAGGGTACCCTGCAGGGACACCGGGAGATAACAGTATAATAGGGACAACCAAGAAAAAACCTTGATATTTCAAGGGCTTTGAGGCTGTCTAGGTCTTCCTACAAATTGATTTTTTCTACAGGAAGTCGGACATCCAAGAGCTCTGAGTAGTTGAGATGGCTTCTTGGGCGCTCTTTGGTTGGCCCGTGCTAGAGAGTGGAAAAGTCAATAAGGAGGAAAATACCTAGCCCACAAGCTTTCTTTAAGCCGTGGGCTATTGGTGCTTTAAAAAGAGCGAAATGCTAGCATCTTTCAAAATATAGATTACCATAGATTTTGGAAATATGCAAGTTGAAAAATAAACAAATTACCCATATCAAATTTAGTTTTCTAAGTACTTCATATTAAGTGAATTGAGGTAGCAATCATGGAAAAGATCAAGAAAGCAATAAAAAATGATTTGTGGATCGTAGTACTAGATATTTTTGCGGTTAATTTCGCATATTTTCTTGCGCTCGAACTGCGAAAAAGGATTTCTGTTGGCTTTTTATACGGCCATACATTTACAGTCTTTTCTGGAATCCTTTTCAGATTTGCTCCGATTTATACGGTTCTGTGCATTCTCGTTTTTTATCTTTTCCGTCTTTATGGTGGACTCTGGAGATATGCTGGTATTAATGACATAAACAGAGTCGTAGGTGCCAATATTGTTACCTGTGTTATACATGTTGTTGGAAGCTTATTTTATGTGAAATCTACTGCATACAGCCACATGCCCCTAACCTATTATGCTCTCGGTGCATTTCTACAGTTCTTTTTTATCTGCTTGATTCGGTTCTCCTATCGTATATAGAGTTGAAAGCACAAAAAGATGAAAAAACAAATGGAATGCTTTAAGTAGTGATGTAAACGGAAAAACTGCGCTGTGTAAGCTTTTAGAATTGAGACCGTAGGAAGGTAAAAATATGGCAAAGACAAAGTATTATATAGAGCTTGACGATTTTGAGCGGGCGGTATTAACGCGGATTGTATGTGAACAAAAAGAATCGGAAAGAACTATCATGAGAGCCAAGATCTTACTTATGTCTGATGTTACCCAGCCGGAAAAGCTCTCAATCAAGAAACTCGCAGAGGTGCTTGGAACAACAGACACAACGATACAGACAGTGCGGACAGAATATGCAAAAAAGGGACTTGAAGGTGCGATCTTTCGAAAGCCGCGAACAATTTACGATGGTATAAGTGACCGCGGAAAGCCATATAAAAGACGTATAGATGATGAAGCCGTCAGGAAAATACGGAGGATTGCCGAAAGAAAACTGCCAGACGGCCATAAGAAGTGGAGCATAAGGATGATTAGCAATGCTGCTGTGGAGGAAGGAATTGTCGAACACATATCTCTTGATCCGCATCTCATTCTTTTCTGCGTCTGCGTCGGTCATAGAAAATACAAAGAGCTCCGTTTCGTGCGCGGGAGTCATCTGACGAAGCTGAGAAAGGGCGGCTATGGGATCTGCGTCCCCAAAGGAAAAGGCGGGAGAAATCGGGTGGCAAGGATTATCGGCACAGAGGAGGAGACGGCGATTATCGTGGAGATGTGCAGAAAAGCCGGCGAGGAACTGCTCTTTCCAAAGCTGCCGTCGGGCTTGGATGTACATGCTCTGCGGGCGCTCTACGCGGGGCGGACTTACTGGGATTATGTACGCCATCATCCGGAGACGAAAGAAACCTATGCTTTTCGCGGCGCCAGGACAGGTCTGGTCTGTGACCGAAACGCGATGCGCTTTACATCTCGGCAGCTTGGACATAACCGCATATTAGTTATCGCGACAAGCTACCTCTGGACGCTGGAAGAAGCAAAAAGCTTAGACTTGAGAGAGCTGATTGCGGCTGTGAGACCAATGCACGGTTCGGGCCCGGCTGAAACAGCCATCATGGAGTGATCTGCTGAATAGAAATCAGCTTGTACCGGCAAAGAGGCTGTGGGCGAGTATCCTTAGGTCAGTGCTCAGAAGTCCCGAAACCGCGCGCATCCTGGGCACAGAGAGCTGTGTCCTCCAGTATGCCGTGGACGGTGCGCCGGACAAAAAAGGCGCCGGCAGGAGTCATCAAAGGTGATTCCTGCCGGCGCTTTTCGTTGCGCGGACGATGGAAGGGGAACTGTGGTGGGTTTAGAACTCCAGTTCCTTTTTGTCAAAAAACCTGATCGTGACAAACAGCACGAGCCCCAGATAGACCAGCAGCCCGAGGACGAGCTTGACGATCCCCATGCCGACGGCACCGATCATAAAATCGCTCATGGCGTTGTCGGCGAGGCCTGCGTAATGGAGTCTCTCGACATGCAGCGCTTTGACCTGCGGGTTCAGGGAGAAAAGGGTCGCCGAGTAGGGGACCGCAATATAGAGCAGCAGCAGCGAGATGGTGGTGACGGGGATATTGTTGGTGACGTACAGGAGCATGGAAGCAAGTGCAATGTACCCCACGGTCTTGTAGACAGAAATGAAAATGGTCATGTAAAACGCTCTGCTGAGTCTGGGGGTGAAACTGCAGCCCGCAAACATCAGCCACAGCCGGAGAACCAGCGTGAGAATCCCGTACATCAGCGCGGTCAGGATCACGGTATCCAGCAGCTTGGCGACGACCAGCTTGCTGCGGGTCAGGCCCCGACCGATGACGCAGGAGTAGGTCATGGAGCGGAAGTCATCCGCATAGGCGCCGAAGAGAACCACAAGGCCGATGACGAGCTGGGGCAGGCGAAGACGGGACATCAGATCCTTCACCGGCGCGATCGGATCCCCCTCGTATGCGTAATAGGAGCCAATCACCCGAAAGCAAAGATACAGCAGGGTGAGGAGGAACAGCACAATGACGGAGCGCTTTTTCAGAATTCTGCGGATATCCGCCCGGATCAGTCTTCTCATAACTCCATCTCCTTCTTGGTGAAGATCAGCGCGCTGACAGCCAGAAACAACGCATACCAAAGCAGCACAAAGAGAACATGATGTACCCAGGTGTTACCCGCGTCGAACTGCCTGCGGGCCTGGTCGGCCTGGCCCAGGAAGGTGGCATCATAAAACGGGAGATGCGAGCGGGACTGGAGCCAGTCCAAGATCATTTTGGAAAACACAATTGAGATCAGCCCGGCAACAAGACCGACGGACGGATTCCAAGTCAGATACACAAAAATTGCGGAGAAGGCGCAGAAGCCCAGAATCTGAAGCCAGGACGCAGCATAGGCGGAGAGCACCCGCAAAGTCTGGACTCTCGTCAGCACGACCGAGAAGCGGTCGAAGGTGATCTGATCCATCAGCAGGAGAAACAGGCAGAAGGCGAGAGAGAGGACCAGGGTATCGATGAACTTTGCGAGGATGACTTTTGTTCGCGAAAGCCCCCGGCCGATGGCGGGGATCATGGTGCCGGATTTGATCTCATCGCCGTAGACACAGGTGAAGACCGGTACCAGAACAAAGATGGGATTGATGAAAGCGCTCTGGAGATCCAGACTTGCAAAATAGCTGTCGTACTCGATCGGCTCCTTGAAGAGCCCATAAATAAACATCGCAAACAGGAGTACAGGGCAAATATAGAATCCGGGCTTTGCCAGGATCCGCCTCAAATCCGCTCTGATCAGGTGTCTCACTCTTTGCCACCCCCGACAAGCTTGAAATAGTAGTCCTCCAGAGTGGACCGCTCCTCGACCTCGCGCATAATCTTCACGCCGCCTTCGGTCAGCAGCTTTCTGGCCTTTTCAAGGTCGTCCACGGCAATTTCGATGGCGGATTCTTTTGCCGCCAGATCGGCCTTGGTGATCTCTTTCACCACAATACCTTCGTTGAGGATGCCGAAACGGTCAGCGGTATTCTCCAGTTCTCCGAGAATGTGGGAGGAGACGACTACCGTCATGTTGTATTCATCCCGGAAGCGCTGGATCATGTGGCGGACATCGGCGATACCCTGCGGGTCCAGGCCGTTTGTCGGCTCGTCAAGGATCAGGATTTCGGGATTCCCGAGAATGGCGCCCGCGATGCCAAGGCGCTGCCCCATGCCGAGCGAGAAGGTTTTATAGGGCTTTTTGACGTTCTGAAGGCCGACGATTTCCAGCACCCGGTCGATCTCGCTCTTCATCTGCCGGTGCGGGATACCCTTGACGGTGGCGTAGTATTTGAGGTTTTCCCTGGCGGAGAGATAGTTGTAAAACCGGCTGCCGACCATAAAGCCGATTTTACTCCGGTTTTTGTACAGCTCTGCCCGGGTGCGGCTTCCCGCAATGGAAACCGTCCCGTCGGTGATCTCCGAAAGGCCCAGGATCATTTTGAAAATGGTGGTTTTACCGGCGCCGTTCTTGCCGATCAGTCCATAGATGTCGCCGCGGTTGATCTGCATGTTGACGCCCTCGAGCACCTCATGCCTGCCGTAGTGCTTTCTGATATCCTGCAGTTCTATGATCGCTTCACTCATATTCGTTCTCCTTTACCAGACTTTCACCCGTTTGCCTTCGGGGATATACATGCCGTCGCCTTCCTGAATGCCGTAGGTCCTGGTGAATTCATCAAACTGCGCAAGGGTGACATTGATCCGCAGATAATCGAGCGGGTGTGAGTCATACTCGTAGAAATACTCTTCCTTTTCATAAGAAATCTGTGCGGCCCAGACACGGGCAACCTGTCGGAAGAATCTGTCGTAATCGAAATTCTTCTTCCGGGATGCAAGCTCCAGAACAGCCCGCATGCCGCCCATGTCCGCCGTGGCCTCGACCTGGACCTGGGCGCCGTTGTAAAGACTGGAGCCCGGGAGCGGCGACAGGCCGCTGTAGAAAGAAGTGACTTTGATGGTCCGATCACCGAAAGACGAGCGGTCCTTTTCCGGCATCCAGGTCTGCTTGATCCCGTCCTTGTCGTACTGAACACCGTTGGCGTCAAAGCCATGCGAAATCTCGTGTCCGACGACAAACCCGATGGCGGCCAGCATCTCCTCGTCGCTCATCTCCGGGGTGAAGACCGGATCTCCGAGGATCCCCGCGCAGATATAGATGCCGTTCAGGCTCGGATAGTAGAAGGAGTTGGTCTGGGTCGTAGAGAGCATGGTCGAATAGGGATCCCACCGATTAAGATCCACCTTTTCCGCGGAGAGCGCGGCGCTCTTCCGGACGCCGAAGGCTTTCACGGCCAGCGCGGCTTCCAGGAAATTGCCGCCCTCCGCTGCGGGCACGATGTTGAGGTCGGAATAATCGCCCTTATCCGGGAACACCACGTGGATCCGGATGGAATTGAGCTTCTCCAGGCACAGGGCTTTGCCCTCCTCCGAGAGCCAGGGCTCGTTTGCGAAGATGTCCCGGTAGACGTCGATGAGATCGGCGGTCATGCCGTAGAGCCTGTCATAGATATCCGGGCTGATATAGGCGTCCAGGTAGGCTTCGTTCAGTGCCGCCACAAGGGCGGTGCTGCCGATCTGCTTATCAAACAGCCGATCATCAGCCTTCTGCTCGTCGGTGCGCTCATCCGGCTCAAACGTGACGCCGTGCGGCACCTCGATCTGCTCGAAGGCGAGGGCCGTATCCTCGTCCAGGTATTTGCCGAGTTCCAGCACATACTTGACTATCAGCATGGATTTGATCTTCTCCAGATACCGGGCACAGACGTTATCCACAGACTTCAGGTACCGCGCATCCACAAGGAAGTGATCGCACGCGCCGTAGCCCCAGTTGTCCAGGTAGTCCGTCATGGGGAAATCCCCCTGAATATAGGCGATTTCCTCCCGGGTAAAGGTCATATCCTCCTCTTTGGTGAGGGAATCGTCTTCAAAGTTGGCGAGCGCCTTTTCCACTTGCCAGGTATTGTCAAGAATCGTTTTGATCTGTGCCTCCGTGTAGCCCATCTGCCCGAGAACACAGTTGACCTTTTCCTCCACCATCAGCATCTTCTCAAGGTCCGCGGCCTCCATGCTGAAATAGGCGTCGGAAGAGCCAGTCTGCCGCCCCAGGGTATACTTGGCGCAGTTGATCACCACGAAATAAGAGGACGGATCAATCTGCGAGCGTCCGGACCCCGCCACCTCCACGGGGGAGGCACCGAGCGGGTTTGCATCGGGGGACACGATCCAGGGGTAGAGCTCTTCCACGGAAGAGATGCCCTCGATGGAGCGGATATACGGCTCCAGCGGCGTGACACCGAGGGCCTGTCGCCCCTCATGATCCTCGGCCAGAGCCGCAAATTTGCGGACCTCTTCGATGGCCTTCCCCTGGACGGAGGGATCTGTCAGCAGCGCGCGCTTTCGATCTGTGGTACTGCGGGCGATGTTGTTGAGGCTTCGCCCGCTAAGCTCCCCGGATACATAAATATCCTTGTTGACTGCAGCGGCGAAATCGTCTTTCGGGGAAACGACTGTATCAGCGGTGACAGTCCCCTTGATGCTGGAGTCCATCCAGTGCGGCGAGTCTGCGCCTAAGCTTCCGCAGCCCGCGGTGATAAACACGGCGCATGCAAGAAGCAATGCCAGAAGCTTCTTTTTCATTCTCGTTCTCCTTTTTTCAAACCAGCGGCTCACAGAACAATATCACTTTACCATATAAAGTGCCAATATTCAATAAAAATCCATAAAAAACAGGAATGTTATGCATCCATAATTCCATGATATCTGCCGCAGAGCCCGCTGTCGCGCGGTGCAGTCTGATGCCGGCACGCGAAACACCCGGCCCCGGAGCTTTTGGCGGGCACCAGAAACATATTCATTAATAAGAATAGATTTTTTCTGCGGAACGAACTGGACGGGTATGGGTGAAAAAAGCTGTGAGATCATAAACAGCAAATGACAAGATCACCGGTTCACAGGAGCGCCGGTGGTCTTGTCATTTGCAAGCTTTGAGATGGAGATCAGATCGTTCCGGCGAAGAGGCCGCCGGCGCCGCCGGAGTGCAGGAACAGGACGTTATCCGATTCCCTGAAAGCTCCTTCCCGTGCCATTTCCAGAAGGCCGGCGAAGGCTTTGCCGGTGTACACCGGATCGAGGAAGATGCCTTCCTTTTCTGCCATCAAAGCGACAGCTGCGTTGCCTGCCTCTGAAGGGATCGCATAGCCGGGGCCGCACATATCCCGTAAAGTGAAGTCTGCAGGTGTGATTTCCAGGTCAGCCTCCAGCAGCTCCGCCGCTTCGCGCATTAGCTCCAGCGTAATGCGGTCAAAGGGGTCGGTGTCCACCATCATGCCATAGACCTTTGTGCCGGGCAGAAACAGCTTGGCCCCCAGCGCCAGCCCCGCCATGGTGCCGCCGCTGCCCTCTGCGCAGACAAGATGGTCGACATGCAGGCCCTGCTCCGCGATCTCGCGGGCACAGGCCACATAGCCCAGGGAGCCCAAAGCATTGGAGCCGCCGCATGGGATCTTGTAATAGGGCTTGCCCAGCTCTGTGCCGACACGGTCCATCTCCTTGTAGATGTCCGCATAGCTGTCCGTATCCATGAAGCGCACGTCCGTCCCCATCAGGCGCTCCAGAAGCTGGTTGCCGAGACACGCGGTGACGCCGCGCTGCTTTAAGATGAGAATTGCCTGCATCCCGAGCTTGCCCGCGGCGGCGGCCGTGAGCATGGCGTGGTTGGACTGGGCGCCGCCGGTGGTGAAGACGATCTCCGCGCCCCGGTTCTTCGCGTCCGCCAGAAGAAATTCCAGCTTGCGGGTCTTGTTCCCGCCGAGACCCAAACCGGTCAGATCGTCCCGCTTTACATAGACATTTGTATGCAGCAGTTTGCTGGTGTTCTCCAGCTTTTGAATCGGGGTGGGGAAGACGCCGAGGGAAACCCGGGGAAAGCTGTCCAGTGATTTCATAAAAAAGACTCCTTTTGCGGTTTGTTGATAAAAGGATACGGTATTACGGGGACAAAGTCAAGGCTGCAAAAAGGGAACCGTGCAAAAGACAAAGTACATGCTTTTTACGCCGGATATGGACGTGATGACGGGCGTGTGGTATACTCGAGAAAAAACTTGGGGAGTGAAGCACTGTGCGTGTTCCGTTCTGCACCTGTACCGATCTGGCCTGCCCGTTCCATCCGACCAATCATGAGCAGGGCTGCGTGCCCTGCATCGCCAAGAACCTGAAAGAGCGGGAGATCCCGACGTGCTTTTTCCGCGCGGTGGATTATCCGAAGCCCACGCCGGATTGGCATTTTGAGGACTTCGCGGCTCTGGTACAGGCGGCACAGGAGAACAAAGAATCAGAAAAGGGACTGTGAATACAGTCCCTTTTTCATGTCCAGGAGAAAATGGCGCCGTCCTTACGCAGGGTGACGAGCGTGAGACCCGCGTCCTTTGCAAGTGAGACGGAGAGCTCCGTGGGATAGGTTTTCGAAATCAGGAAGGGAATCCCGGCGCGGATCACCTTGCGCAGCATGTCCGTGGGCAGGCGCCCGGTTGTAAAGAGCATGCAGGCGGAGAGGTCCAGCCCCTGCAACAGCGCACAGCCGATCACCTTATCCAGCGCGTTGTGGCGCCCCAGATCCTCCCGCAGACAGAGAAGCTCGCCGTCTCGGCCAAGGGCACAGCTGTGCACAGCCTGGGTGGCCTGATAGAGAGGCGCATCCCGCAGGGCCTGTTCCGCCAGCGCGCGCACCTGTTCCCCCCGCCAGGGAATGGGACTGAGATGGGGAAGGGCCCACTCTGCCCCGGCAAACAGCACGCGGTTGTCCGTGCAGCAGTTGGAGACGGTTTCGGCATCTTCACGCCGGAGACAGGATACACTGTCCTCCGGGAGCAGCACCTTGGCCTCCAGACCCTTTTTGCAGATATGCAGGCCGAGGATCTCGTCAGGCGCCTCGATCAGGCCCTCGGTATAAAGGCGGCCCACCACCAGCTCGTCCAGATGCTCGGGCGTGCAGACCAGCTGCATGGCAAGTCTGGCGTTGAGAAAAACGCGGATGTGGTGCTCCGCCGCAAGCCGGAGCGCCCCTTCATCGGGGGAGACAGGAACAGAACAGGGGAGAGCTGACGCTTTGGATTCATCGTGAATGGTCATCATGGCACATCCTCTCAGCAGAGCTCCGGCGGCAGACGGAGAGCCCGGATCACGTCGCCCTTTTTCAGCGGGCCGCTGCCTCCGGGGATGAGCCCGATTACTTCACAACGGGCAAAGGAGGCGATATTGCCGTTGCCGCGGCCCTCGTGCTCGGCAAAGGAGACGACGCCGCCTGTAAAGTCCAGGTGCCCCCGCAGGAGACGCAGGGAGCTTGCGGTCTTGGGCATGTCCTCCTTAAGCGGGAGAGAAACGAAGCAGGCCCGATCCTCGCTGCCAGTCAGAGCCATGAGCCAGGGGCGCAGCACCACCAGCAGACTCATGAGTGCGGCGGCCGGATTGCCGGAGAGGCTGACCAGGAGCTTGCTGCCCAGGCGGGAGACCAGCAGGGCACCTCCCGGCTTCATCCGCACTTTCCAAAACAGCGGCTCGGCCCCGATGGCCTGGGCGGTGCGGGCGGCAAAGTCATAGTCGCCAATAGAGGCGCCGCCGGTGGTAAAGACCACGTCGGCATCGGATGCCATGGCCTGATCCACAGCCTTGCGCACCGCTTCCGGCTCATCCGGGATATTGGCGCTGCGGGAGACGGAGAAGCCCATGCGCCGGAGATAGGCGCCCAGCACATAGCTGCTGCTGTTGTAAATACCGAAGGGAGAGCAGGGCTCACCGGGCTCGGCCAGTTCTGAACCTGTTGGAATCAGAACCGCCTTAGGCAGACAAAACACGGTGAGAACCGAGATACCCTGACCGGCCAATTCTCCCAGATGGGCGGGGAGCAGACGGGTTCCGGCGGGGATCAGAAGCTCGCCGGCTTTGCAGTCCTCCCCTGCAGAAATCACATTGGTGCCCGGGGCGGGAGAGACGGAAACCACAACGCAGCCGTCGAATGCCGCCGCATCCTCCTGCTTGATGACCACATCCGCAGAGGGCGGCACGGGCGCACCGGTAAAAATCCGCAGAGCCTCCCCGGGGGCAAGCGCCGGGAGATGATCCGTGCCGGCGGTGAGACAGCCTGCAACACGCAGGGTGCCGGGAAGGTCTGCCGTGCGGCAGGCATAGCCGTCAAAGGGGCTCTTGTCAAAGGAGGGCAGGGTGATGCGGGCGGTGACATCCTCGGCCAGTATCCGGTCCAGCGCGTCGGAGAGGGAAATGCGTTCCGTCTTCGGCGCGGCAGGCTGGGCGAGGACCAGGTCAATGGCCTGCTCGGGCGTGATATGAGTCAGCATGGTGCGGCCTCCTGTTCCCAAGACTCAACGATGGGGGAGAGCTGCGCGTGGATCTCCGCAAATCGATCCGGCTGCATCTGTACCACCAGGGCGCCCTGAACAGCCAGAACCTCACGCAGAAAAGGCGTTTCAATGCTGGTGCGCACCGCGGCGAGAATCGGACCGGGGCCGTTGAGCTTCTCCAGGACTGCAGCGCAAAAGGCTTTTGCCTCCGATTCCATAAAGCCCAGCTCGTCCATCACGAGGATTCCGCCATGGTGACGGTTCAGAAGCTCCACACCCAGAGTGTCAAACACCTCGGTGTGGATGACGCGCTCTCTGGTGTTGCAGTCGCCGACATGACTTCCCTCTGTGGGCTGGGGATACGCCTCGCCGTAGGGAAACATGTAGATCTCGTGGTAGCCGTCGGGCCGCGTGTTCAGCGTGCAGGTGCGATAGCCTGACACGGGGAGCCGGGTCTCCCTCAGCAGCTCGCGGATCATGGAGCTGCGGCCGCTGCGGCGGTTGCCGCAGAGAAAAATGATCTTGGGTGTTCCGTTCATATAAGGAACCTCCTGTAAACAAAAAACCGGGGTCTGATGCCGCGCAGAAGAGGACGACAACAGACCCCGGCGTCTTGCCGAAGCTTAGCGTCTCCTTCTCAAGCACGGAAAGTCGGTGGGTTTCCCCGCCGGCTCTGCCGGATCACTCCGGCGTCCGCAGAGCCGTGGCTCATGGCTTTAGGCTCTGCGGATCGGAAACTCTCTATATGAAAATATTGTACAGGAAACTCAGCCTTTCAGCAAGCCGCGGGCTTCCAGGTCGTCGGCCACGTAGCCGAGGCCCAGACGCTCCAGCGTGGCCCGGGTGGGGACACCGTCGACCCAGCCGCGCTCCTTGTAGTAGTCGTCACGGGTGGCCTTGAAGCCGTCGGGATCGGTGAAGAGCACACCGTCGGGATCGCGGCGCTTGAACTGCATATCCCACAGGGTGTCATAGTCGCCGCCCCAGAAGGGATCCACCACGGTGGTGTAGCCGTCGCGCACCCAGATGGCGCGGATCAGGTTGCAGATGCGCTCGCCGGTCTCCACGCACTCCTCGTAGCTGACCTCGTGGCCGAAGATCTCGGTGAGGAATTCACTGGCATCGTTGGGGGTGTGGTACAGCCAGAAGTAGGGATCGCTGGGGAAGCGCACAGAGCGGTTGGTGAAGGCCGCAAGACCGCCGCCGCCGTTGTTCAGGGAACCAACGGCGCACAGATGCAGGCTGTCGATGGTGGAGCAGTAGTTCTCGTGCATGATGACCGCGTGGGCCACCTCGGGACCCCAGTAGTGCAGATCGAGGATCTTGTCCGCGCCCTCGCCCAGCCACTTCTCCCGCACCTCCTTGGGCACGGGGCTGGGGTATTTGAGCATCTTGGCCCACATGAACTCGGGCTCGGAGCCGGTGCGGTCGCCAAGGGCGGTGTAGATGGCACGGCCGGGATTCGGCACATACTGGCCGTGGCCGTTCTCCAGACAACCCATGTTGCCGGCCTTGCCGTAGATGCGCTGGTAGATGAACATGATGTCGGCGCGGTTGGGTCCGAATTCCTCGTGCTCATAGATATACTGGGTGGCGTAGCGGAAGCCCTTGGCCAGCACGTCACCGAAGCCCCGGCGGTAAGCCACGTCCAGCAGCATCTTCTCGATAAACTCCCCGGTGCCCCATTTGTCCCAGGGCCAGCCGGTGTTTTCGTTGGTGAGAATGCCGAAGAGATGCGCCTGCCACAGCCAGTCGCCGCCCATGAGGGAGCCCTCGATATGCTCCTTTTCGTCGAACTTCCCGGGTACGCCGTACAGCGGGGCCAGCTGGGAGAAGTCGTTCATGTTCATGCCGAGGTCTTCCACCACCTGGGCGTACTTGTAGCTGGTCTCGCCCAGCATTTTTTTCTTGAACTGGTTGTGGATGGCCTCACCCGTGGCAAAGCCGATGTTGGAGGCGCAGATGACGCTGGCGTCCTGCTGGGATTTGTCGTACCAGTTGTACTTGGTGCGGCAGAAGACAAAGCAGCTCTCACAGGCGTTGGGTTTGATGCGTACACGTCCGTAGCGGGCCATCTCGCGCAGCTGGGTCTCCGCACCGACAGAGCCATAGTTGCAGGCTGCGGTCTCCTCCCAGGGGGAGCCGACGATCTCCTGGCCCATGACAGTGCGGTGCTCGTCGATCTTGATGGCCTCCCACTGGGCGCGATCGCGGTTGAGCTTGAGAAGACCCTCGGGATTTGCCACCTTGATGCGGCCCTTGCCGGTGACCACCACGGCCTTCAGGTTCTTGGACCCGAAGACCGCGCCGAAGCCGCCGCGGCCGAAGACCTGGTTGGAGGCCACGCTGACCACGGAGGAGACCACAAGGTGTTCGCCCGCGGGTCCGATGCAGGCGATGACCACGTTCTTGCCGTGCTTCTCCCGCAGGAGGGCACGGGTGTTGCGGGTGGTCTTGCCCCAGAGATCGCGGCCGTCGCGGATCTCCACATGGCCGTCACAGATCCAGAGATAGGAGGGGATAGCCGCTTTGCCCTCAATGATGATGGCGTCAAAGCCGGCCCGCTTCATGGTGGGGGAGAAGTTGCCGGTGGTGGAGTGCGTGAAGGAATGGACCGGGTACCAGGTGGGCGATTTGCCCGCGAGGCTGCCCTTGCCGCTGCTGTTGGCGCCGGTGCCGTTGGCCGGGCCGGAGGTGAAGATGAGCTTGTTCTCCGGGTCAAATGGCTGAACCTCGGGGCCGATCTCTTCCCAGTAGATCTTGGCCGCGAGACCCTTGGAGCCCAAGAAGCCCTCCACATAGGTCTCGGTGGGGAAGGTGGTGCACTCACCCGTGGTCAGGTTGACCCGCAGCATTTTGCCGACATATCCGTACTGTTCCATTATAAATCCTCCCCTCTGTAACCGGACTCCACCCCGTCTTCACAGGTGAAGTACTTCAGGGCGCCGAAGGGACATGACTTGACACACTCGGGGTCGCCGCCGCAGAGGTCGCACTTGATGGCCTTCATCTTGATATCGTCGAAGCGGATGCGCGACGGGGAGAAGGGACAATGGCGGATACACTCCTGACAGCCGATGCAGAGGTCCTCGTCGATGACTCTCGCGCCGGTTTTCTTGTCCACATAGATCGCGTTGCAGGGGCAGTAGCGCATGCACTGGGGATCGGTGCACTGGAGGCAGGGCTTGGCGGTGTTGTCCCACTGCTCGTAATCGTAGTTCTCGACGCGGATCCGAGACAGGTGCGGGGCGGCCACGCCCTCTTTGTGCAGGGAGCAGGCGTACATGCAGGACATGCACCCGGCGCACATCTTGTCGTTGATCACCAGTACGCCCTTGCTTCTCGGCACCTTGATGGGCAGCGCGTAAGCCTTTTTGGCCGCAGCGGAAGCGGGTCGTTTCGACACGTCCAGGGTAATGGCATTCTTGGGACACTTCTTGGCGCAGGTACCGCAGAGGATACAGGCGCCCTTGTCAACGGACCAGGAGCCGCTCTCCCGGTCCACGGTGATGGCGCCGACGGGACAGTTCCGCGCACAGAGGCCGCAGTGGATGCAGGCGTCCGATACGGCGGGGAAGCCATCCGTCGGTTTCTTGACTTCTGACGACATGTTTTTACCTCCTTTGAATGAGTATAGTCAGTTAGGAATGACTAATTAAATTGACTAAAAGTCAATGACCTACAGTCAGTATAAATCTTTCTTTCGGCTTTTGCAACTTGTAATTCATAAAAAGTCGCCCGGTTCCGTCGGAACCGGGCGAAAAGCGTTCTTTTTTCAGTTTTCGGTGAGATAGGGGGTCAGCACGGAGTGGAAGACCAGCGGGATGAACGCGTCCGACCAGGCGGCCACATCGAAGCTTTCGGGGTTCTGGGCCTGATAGACGGCAGAGCCCTGCATGGAGAAGATCAGCGCGAGGCTGAGGGTTTCCGCCGGGGTGTCCGGCTTGAGTTCTCCGCTCTCAACCGCGCCTTTCAGGCAGTGCAGCAGCATGGCGCGGCCCTGGTCGATCTGGGACTGGCTGCGGGTATGGGGGTCACCCTGCAGCAGGGTGCTGCGGTTGTGCAGCACGGTAAAGTGCAGGTTGTATTTTTCCACCAGACGAAACCACTCCGTCATGAACATCCGCAGGCGATCCAGATAGGGCTGGCCGTCCGTGGCGGCGAATTTGCGTTTCAGCTCGTCGTAGGGAGCCCGGGTAAGGTAGACCAGCAGATCGTCCTTGGTCTCAAAGTAGTGATAGAAAGTGCCTTTGGCCACGCCGCAGAGGGCGACGATCTCGTCCACGCTCATGGCGTCAAAGCCCTTTTCCTTGACCAGCGCGTCCGCCGCGTCCAGGAGTTTCTGTTTGGTCTCAATGGCCTGCTGCTTGCGTTTGTTCATGCCGCGGGTCCCTCCGTTGAATTCTTTGGCTGCCATTTTAAGGGGAAACGGGGAAAAAGTCAACCGCCAGCAGCGACGCGCTTTTTCATTTTAACAATTCGCAAACAAAACATGAAAAACTCACAAACAATCCTCTGATATGGTATGACCGTCCCAAGGGGATGAAACAAACAATAACCGAATCGGAGGAATATAAAATGAAAACCAACACCAATAACGAGCTTTACATCGTCACCGGGGCTGCCGGCAACCTGGGCAGCGCCATCGTCCGTAACCTCTGCAGCAGGGAGCTGCCGGTGCGCGCCTTTGTCCTGCGCGGGGAAGAAGCAGCCAGATATCTTCCGAAGAAAGCCCAGATCATCGAGGGCGATGTGACCGATGTCTCCACGCTGGAAATCCTGTTTGCGGATATTCCGGAGAACACTTCTGTTTACTGCATCCACTGCGCGGCGATGGTGTCCGTGAGCAATCTGGTGGCGGAAAAGATCTGGCACGTAAACGTGGACGGCACCCAATACATCATCGACAAGTGCCGCGAGCACAACGTGCGCCTCATCTTCATCGGCTCCACCGGAGCCATCCCCGAGCAGCCCATGGGCACGGCCATCAGGGAAGTCGAAGCTTACGATCCCAACGCGGTCATCGGCCTGTACGACCAGACCAAGGCGGCCTCCTGCCAGCTGGTGCTGGACGCCATCCACGCCGGTGAGATCGACGGCTGCCTGATCCTGCCCTCCGGCATCTCCGGCCCCATGGATTACACCTTCGGCAATGTGGCCGGCGTGATCCGGGAATACACCGAGGGCAAAATGCCCGCAGGAGTGGAGGGAACCTTCAACTGCGCGGACAACCGGGACATGGCCGAGACCATCCTGCGGGCCTGCAAGGATGGGCGTACCGGCGAAAGCTACATCCTGGGCGGCGATCAGATCGACATGAAGGAAGTCTTCGACATCCTCTCCGAGCACACGGGACTGCCCACCATCAAGACCATCTTGCCCGCCTCTGTGGGCAAGATGCTTGGCAGAATGAGCGATATGGCCGAGAAGCTGACGCACAAGCCCCAGCGTATGACCAGCTTTGCGGTGTACAACCTGCTGCGCAATAACGAGTTTGATTCCTCCAAGGCGATGGAAGAGCTGGGCTACAGCCCCCGCCCCATGGCACAGAGCATTGCAGAGGAGATCGACTGGATGATTTCCGAGGGCATTGTGATGCTCCGTCAGCCTGAGGCAAAGCCCCGGGTACAGAGTCTCAGAGGCAGACTGGGCCGCGCCGAAGTCTGATAAAACGCAAAAGAGGAGAGACGCCTAGTGTGCCTCTCCTCTTTCGGCACTGCGAGGGATGACGCACAGCGCACTTAATTTCGGCACTGGCGGCCGGTATTGTCGATAAAACAGTCACCCTGCAGCAGAAGCTGGGAGATCGGGACGATGCGGTAGCCGTTCGCAATCAGCGACTCCAGGATCCCGGGCAGCGCCTCAGGGGTGTTCTCCGCCGCGTTGTGGAAGAGGACGATGCTGCCGGGCTGTACCCGGTCCAGCACCCGGCGCTGGATCTCTTCGGCGGAGATGCCTTTCCAGTCAAGGCTGTCCACATCCCACTGCACCGCCGTCATACCCAGGGAGTTGACTGCCTGAATCACGTGGTCGTCGTATTCCCCATAGGGACAGCGAAAGAGCGTGGGCCGCACGCCGGTGATCTGCTCAATCTTGTCGCTGCAGAGGTTCACATCACGGACGATCTCGTTGTGGCTCAGCTTGGAAAAGTGCGCGTGGCTGGTTGAGTGGTTCATCACCTCGTTGCCGGCGTCGGCCAGGGCCCGGACGGACTCGGGGTATTTGTCCACCCAGTCGCCGACCACGAAAAAGGTGGCGTTGACGCCGTACTGATCGAGAATGTCGATGAGCATCTGGGTGTCCTCGTTACCCCAGGCGGCGTCAAAGCTGACAGCGACGGTCTTGTCGTCCCGCTGGACACAGTAGACCGGCAGAGAGCGCTTGGAAGCCGAGACCCCCACCAGGGCCGGCGTATTCACCACCCAGAAAATGCCAACCACGGCAAAGACCAGCGCAATGGCAGACAGCGTGCTGCGGTGCCGCCGCAAAAGCTGTTTACAGTTCATGGTACATCCCTCCTCTGGCACAGCTTATGCGGGCAGGGGAGGGATTCATACCGCAGAGCTGCCCGGCAGGGAGGCGCTTTTACGGACAAAGGAACGTGAAAAGATGGATTCTTTTTCGTTCGCTTTAACGTTTCTTTAACATTCGTGTGGTATGGTAGCAAAAAAAGAAAAAGAGGGAAGGCACAAGAGATGTTAAAGCTGTTGGTGGTAGAGGACGACCGGGAGCTCAACCGGGCTGTCTGCGCTTTTTTGAATCAAAACGGATATGACGCGCTGGGCTGTCTAAGCGCCAATGAGGCCTACGACGCCCTGTACGGCGGCAACGTGTTCGATATGATTATCTCCGACATCATGATGCCTGAGGTGGACGGCTTCGAGTTTGCCCGCACCATCCGGGGGACGGACAAGAACATCCCAATTCTCTTCATGACCGCACGGGATGATTTCGCCGCCAAGCAGCGGGGCTTTCGCATGGGGGTTGATGATTACATGGTCAAGCCCATCGACCTGGAAGAACTGCTGCTGCATATCGGCGCCCTTCTCAGACGGGCGGGCATTGCCACGGAGCGGAAGCTGGAGGTCGGCTCGCTGACCCTGGATCTGGACGAGCGCACTGCGACACTCAGAGGGGAGGAGATCCCACTGACCGTGCGGGAGTTCAATCTGCTGTACAAGCTTTTGAGCTACCCGAAGAAAGCTTTCACCCGCAGCCAGCTGATGGACGAGTTCTGGGACGGCGAGACAGGATCCGGTCCCCGCACAGTGGACGTGTACATGACCAAGCTCCGGCAGAAGTTTGCCGACTGTGACGATTTCGAGATCGTCACGGTTCACGGCCTGGGCTATAAGGCGGTGCTCAAATGAAGGCGGAGAAAAATCAGAAGAAGGTCGCGTTTTTGCAGCTGTTCTGCATCTTCTTCCTGCTGATTGCCTTTGTACTGACCAGCTCCATGGTCCTGTTCATGACCTATCTGAAAAACTCCATGGAGATCAGCCTCAACGATGCCAACATCCGCATCGCGGCCATCGTCACTTTTGGGAATGTGTTTTTCCTCAGTCTGATCTGTGCGGCGGTGGACATGCTGCGCCGCAGGCTCACCGTGGAGCGCCCGGTGAAACGGATCATCGAGGGCGCGCAGAAGGTCATGGACGGCGACCTCGCTACCCGCATCAAGCCGATGCGCGGTGTGGAAGCGGGTTTTAATGCCATCATCGACTACTTCAACCGCATGGTGCAGGAGCTTTCCGGCATGGAGACCCTGCGGACGGACTTTATCGCCAACGTCTCCCATGAGTTGAAAACTCCGCTGGCGGTCATTCAGAACTACGGCACGATGCTGCAGCAGCCGTCACTTCCCGAAGAGGAGCGTGTGGACTATGCCCGCACGGTGACCAATGCCTCTCAGCGGTTGGCAAATCTCATCACCAATATCCTCAAGCTCAACAAGCTGGAAAACCAGCAGATCTATCCCCAGAAAGAGCGTTTTGATCTGGGCGAGCAGTTGTGTGAATGCCTGCTCGGCCTTGAAAATGCCTGGGAGGCGAAGAATCTGGAGATCGAAACGGACATAGAAGACGGCGTCATAGTGGACAGCGACCCAGAACTTTTGAGCCTTGTGTGGAACAACCTTTTTTCCAACGCCATCAAGTTTACGGAGGACGGCGGCACGGTTAAACTGAAGCTCTATACAGAGAAGGACCACGCCGTCGTGGAGATTTCCGACACCGGATGCGGCATCAGCCCGGAGGTGGGGGCGCACATCTTTGAAAAGTTCTACCAGGGTGATACCTCCCACGCAACCCAGGGAAACGGCCTGGGGCTGGCTCTGGTCAAGCGCGTGGTGGACATCGTGGGCGGCGAAATTGTCGTGAGCAGTGAGGTCGGAAAGGGGAGTACCTTCACCGTCAAGCTGAAGAGAACAGGAGGGAAACAGGCATGAGCGAGAATTTTGAATATACCTATTCCGCCGAAAAGCAAAGCGAGATCGAGGCGATCCGCAAAAAATACCTTCCTCAGTCGGAGCGGGAGGATAAGCTGGCCCGGCTGCGAAAGCTGGACGCCAGCCTGACAACGCCTGGCTTTATCGCCTCAATGGCGCTCGGCATCGCGAGCGTGCTGCTCTTCGGTGTAGGCATGTGCTGTTTTTTGGTTTGGAGCTTGTGGGTGCTGGGCGCACTTCTGTGCGTGATCGGCGTCGCAGGGATGATGGTCGCTCCCTGGCTGTACCGAAAGCTGGTGGAAAAGCGAAAAGCGGAGATCGCGCCGGAGATCCTGCGGCTGACCGAAGAATTGAGCCAGAAGTAAAGACGGAGAGCGCCGGATCTTCCGGCGCTCTCCATGGTTATACGTTAAGACAAGGGAGGCAGCTATACTGCCTCCCTTATGTGTTTTGCTTACTCCGCCTCCGGAACAAGGGGTTCGCCGCACCAGCCGCAGTAGTGCATCCCGGCGCTGCTCTTTTTCCCGCAGTGGGGGCAGACGGTTTTGGACTTCGTCTTCCCGGCTTCGGCCTCGGCCATCACCTGACGGGCATCCAGAATGGCGGCGTAGCGCTCCCGGATATCAGGGCCCACCGTGCGGTCGCCGTCCAGCATCACGACGGTGAGGTTCCCGATCTCCCGGGTCAGGGTATGGATGGTCTTCTCGGCCTCGGCGGCCTTACCGTCCTGCTTCCAGTTGAAGTTGGTGCGCTTGACACCCTTGACCATGCTGCCCATACCGGCATAGCATTTTCCCATAACGTTCGTTTTCATCAAACAACCCTCCATATGAGTTTCAGTTTTCCTTTTCAAAGGATGGCCTGATTCTACAGCGGTGATGTTTTGGAAACGTTCGGGAAATGTTTGCAAAGTGTGAAAAATGCGGGAATGCTTTACATGAGGGGAGCCAGGAACTTCGCCGCCTGGCCGATGAGCTTGGTCGCGACCTTCTCACCCTTGATCGTGTCGGGGGAGACCTTGCGGCATTTGGCCAGCGTCTGCTGAAAGTCCTCCTCGATCTGGGGGATGCAGTCGGTTTGATAGAGATAAGTGGCGCACTCAAAATGGTGGTACAGGCTGCGGTAGTCCAGATTGATGGTGCCGACCACGGCCTTGGCGTTGTCGCTGACAAAGACCTTGGCGTGGACAAAGCCCGGTGTATACTCGAAGATCTGCACACCCGCCTCGGTCAGGGAACGGTAGTGGGTCTTGGCGAGGGAATAGGCCAGCTTCTTGTCCGGGATCCCCGGCAGAATCAGCTTCACGTCCACGCCGCGCTGGGCGGCAAAGCGCAGCGCGGTTTCCAGCTCCCCGTCCAGAATCAGGTAGGGGGTCATGATGTGCACATAGTCCGTGGCCCGGTTCAGCATGTCCATATAGACCGATTCGCCGACCTTGTCCCCGTCCAGCGGGCAGTCGCAGTAGGGCATGACGCAGCCCGCCGCAGCCTGCGGATCATCCTCAATGTCGCTGAGCCACTGCGCATAGTCCGGCGCCTTCTCTCCGACGTTCCACATCTGCAGGAACATCAGCAGAAAACTCCTGACCGCCGGACCCTTCAGCATGAGGGCCGTGTCCTTCCAGTGGCCGAAGCGCTCCACGCGGTTGATATATTCATCCGCCAGATTGACGCCGCCGTTGAAGGCCACCTTGCCGTCGATCACCAGGATCTTTCGGTGGTCGCGGTAGTTGTAGTGGGAGGACACGATGGGCTTGATGGGCGAAAAGGGCTTGGCGTGGATGCCGGCGGCATTCAGCAGTTTCCAGTAGTCAACCGGCAGCGTGGACATTTCGCACATGCCGTCGTACATCACCCGGACCTCAACGCCCTCCTTGGCCTTGCGGGTCAGAATGTCCAGAATGCGGCCCCACATGTAGCCCTCTTCGATGATGAAATACTCCATGAAGATGAACTTCTCGGCCTTTTCCAGTTCCTCCAGCATGGCCTCAAACTTCAATTCACCGAGAGGGAAATAGGTCACCTGCGTGTGATCAAAGAGCGGGAAGCATCCGCTCCGGTTGAGGTAGCGGCAGAGATCGTCGGTACCGGAGCCGTCGCGCGCGACCTGCTCCAGAACACCCTCGGGCTGCGGGAGATATTCTCTGCTGGTCTGGATCTGCTCATCGACCAGCTTTTGCTCCATCCTGTGGCCGATGTTCGACTGCGTGAAAAGAAGGAACGCGGCGCCCAGCAGCGGGAGAACCGCAATGATAAGCATCCAGGTCAGCTTGGCCGAAGAATCCATTTTGCAGTTGAACAGATAGATGACCATGCCCAGCGAGAACAGACGCTGGATGTTGATGAGGATCGGAAGCTTGTCCGTAAAGTATCCGTAAGCGGCAAATAAGATAAGAATCTGCAGCACCAGCAGCAGGGCGATGAGGAAAAACCTGCTGAATATCAGGCGCAGCAAGCCCTTTTTCACAGGCTTTGCCAGCCGCACCACATTTTCTTCTTTGTCCATCTGTCGAGCTCCTTTCCCGCAGGGTGCGTAAAAACAAATCGTATTTGGATCATAGCACAAAAAGAAAGGAAAATCCACCCCTGCGGGGACAGGCCGGATGTTGCACCGATCCGGAAAAACAAAGGGTCGATGCCTGTGAGCATCGACCCAAATGTTGAAGTTGAAAGAGATTAAATCAGTACATGCCGCCCATGTCGGGAGCTGCGGGCATGGGAGGATTCTTCTCGGGGAGATCGGCGACCAGGCTCTCGGTGGTCAGGACCATGGAGGCCACGGAGGCGGCGTTCTCCAGCGCGCTGCGGCAGACCTTGGTCGGGTCGACGATGCCGAAGCCCAGCATATCGCCGTAGCGGTCGCCGGCGGCGTCGTAGCCGTAGGAGGAATCCTCGCTGCCGTAGACGTTGTTCAGGATCACGGCACCCTCCAGACCGGCGTTGAACGCGATCTGCATGATGGGGGCCTTCAGAGCCTTGGCAACCAGCGCGGCGCCGGTCTTCTCATCACCCTCGAGAGAGGAGGTGAGCTTGTCGGCAGCCTTGGCGGCGATGACATAAGCGGTGCCGCCGCCGGGGACGATACCTTCGGCAACAGCGGCGCGGGTGGCGTTGAGAGCGTCCTCGATGCGGAGCTTCTTCTCCTTCATCTCGGTCTCGGTGGCGGCGCCGACCTTGATGACGGCAACACCGCCGGAGAGCTTGGCAAGACGCTCCTGCAGCTTCTCACGGTCGTAATCGGAAGTGGTGGTCTCCAGCTGACGCTCGATCTGAGCCACACGGGAGCGGATCTCCGCGGGATCGCCGGCGCCGTCGACAATGACGGTGTTCTCCTTGGTGACCTTGACCTGATGCGCCTGGCCCAGCATGTTGAGGGAGGCGTCCTTCAGCTCCATGCCCACGTCGGAGGAGATGACCTGGCCGCCGGTGAGGATGGCGATATCCTGCAGCATTTCCTTGCGTCTGTCACCGAAGCCGGGGGCCTTGACGCAGATGCAGGTGAAGGTGCCGCGCAGCTTGTTGAGCACGATGGTGGCAAGGGCCTCGCCCTCCACGTCCTCGGCGATGATCAGCAGCTTGCGGCCGGCCTTGACGATCTGCTCCAGAAGGGGCAGGATGTCCTGAATGTTGGAGATCTTCTTGTCGGTGATGAGGATGAGCGCGTCGTCAATGACGGCTTCCATCTTGTCGGTATCGGTGACCATATAGGGGGAGAGGTAGCCGCGGTCAAACTGCATGCCCTCGACCACGTCGCTGTAGGTCTCGGCGGTCTTGCTCTCTTCGAGGGTGATGACGCCGTTCTGGCTGACCTTCTCCATGGCCTCGGCGATCAGGCTGCCGATCAGCTCATCGCCGGAGGAGATGGTGCCGACACGGGCGATATCCTTGGAGCCGCTGACGGGCTGGGAAATGCCCTTCATGGCCTCCACGGCGCACTCGGCGGCCTTCTGGATGCCCTTCTTCATGACCATGGGGTTGGCGCCAGCGGCCAGGTTCTTCAGACCCTCGCCGATCATGGCCTGGGCCAGGACGGTGGCGGTGGTGGTGCCGTCGCCGGCGACGTCGTTGGTCTTGGTGGAAACTTCCTTGATCAGCTGCGCGCCCATATTCTCAAAGGCGTCCTCCAGCTCGATCTCCTTGGCGATGGTGACACCGTCGTTGGTGATCAGGGGAGAGCCGAACTTCTTGTCCAGAACCACGTTGCGGCCTTTGGGGCCGAGGGTAATCTTCACGGTATCGGCCAGCTGATTGACGCCGCGCTCGATAGCCTTTCTTGCTTCTTCACCGTAAATAATCTGCTTAGCCATGATAGTTCCTCCTAATGCTTACTCGATGATTGCGAGAATATCGGACTGGCGGACAATGGTGTACTCCTGCTCGTCGAGCTTGACCTTGCTGCCGCTGTACTTGCCGACCAACACGTTCTGGCCGGGCTTGACGATCATTGCGACCTCGTTGCCGTCGACCATGCCGCCGGGGCCGACTTCGACGACTTCGTAAACCTCGGGCTTCTCCTGAGCGGAGGAGGTGAGGAAGATGCCGGAAGCGGTGCGCTCTTCGGCCGCGTTCTGCTTGAGAACAACTCTGTCTGCCAAGGGTTTGAGTTTCATGCGTATATACCTCCAATTTTTATTTACCAAAAATCAGCATCGTTAGCACTCAACATACCTGAGTGCTAACGATGCTTATCATACCACACTTTTCTAATTTTGCAAGAGGGGGACCATAAAAAACCAATCAAAACTTTTTGAATTTTTTGTGACCTTGTGCCAAGTGTAAAAGGAGCTCAGCGCTCCGGGTCCTCAAAGAAGCGCATGCCCCGCGGAACGATGAGGTTGAGAGCTCTGGGAATCAGCTTCATGCAGACGTGTTTGGCGTAGATCGCCTCACCGTCAACATTGATCACATTGTCCTCCTGAAAATCAATTTCCAGACAGTCGCCGCGCAGATGCGTGATGATTTCGGGATAGTCGTCCGCCCTGCCTTTGGCGTACTTGCCGATGCGGCGAGCCAGTGTAAGCAGACTGACCCCGCGGACAATGTAAAAATCCAGGATCCCGTCGTCCGGCCGGGCATGCAGACTAGGGTTGAAGCCGCCGCCGTAGAAGCGGCCGTTGCAGGCGGCAATCAGGGCCTGCTCACCGTCGGCCTCAAAATCACCGCAGCGCACATGCATGGGGCGGTTGATGCCCTTGAAGACATTGACTGCGGCGGAGACGACATAGGCAGTCGGGCCGCCGAGCAGCGGAAGCTGGCTGTATGTATGCACTTCGGTGCCGATTCTGGCGTCGATTCCCGCGGAACAGATGTTGGCGCTGTAGCGGCCGTTGCAGTCAATGAGATCGATGGGGTGAACGGAGCCGTGGATCAGCGCGTCCAGATCCCGGAAGAGATCCTTTTCCTCTCCGAACATGCGGCAGAAGTCGTTGCCCGTGCCGGTGGGGAAGGGGCAGACCGCCACATGGGGCAGCAGCGCGGCGCCGCAGACACACTCGTTGAAGGTGCCGTCGCCCCCGCAGGCGTAGACGCGGAGGGGCTCTCCGTCGGCCGCGGCGACGCGAATCTTTTCCGGCGCGTCCATGGGGCCCTTCGTCACGTAGATTTCAAAGCTGTCCTCACTGCCGCAGAAAGCGCTCACAACCAGGGAGCGTACATAGTCCGACTTATCCTTTCCCCCCGCGGTGGGGTTGACAATGAACAGATGCTTCAACTTTCCGGCCTTCTTTCTCTGGTCCTCTTATTTGAAATACATGAACAGCTCACACTTGATCATGCCGTTATAGAGCTTACGCTTTTTGTCGGCGTTTTTGCCGAAGCAGCGCTCAAACTCCGTGTGGGAGGAGAGCAGATACAGCTGCCAGTTGGGGCAGCTGCGCAGCGCTTTTCCGAAGTCGCGGTAGAGCTCCTCCGCCTCCTGCTTCTCCATGATGCGCTCGCCGTAGGGGGGATTGGTGACGATCACGCCACGCTCGGTCCGGCGGTCAAAGGCCATGGCGTCGGCCTTTTCAAAGCGCACCACGTCCTCCACGCCGGCACGGCGGGCATTTTCCCGGGCAAGCTCCAGCGCCTTGGGGTCGATGTCGCTGCCGAAGATGCGATAGTCCCCGTGATACTCGCGGCTTTGCGCTGCCTCCCGCTCCTGTTCCCAGACGGAAGCGGGGATGCTCTGCCACTGCTGGGCGGTGAAGCTGCGGTTAAGGCCGGGTGCACGGTTTTTTGCGATCAGGGCCGCCTCGATGGGGATGGTGCCGCTGCCGCAGAAGGGGTCACAGAAATCATCCCGGCCCCGGTAACGGGAGAGCTTGACCATGGCGGCGGCCATCGTCTCCTTGAGCGGCGCCGCATTATGGGCCGGACGATAGCCCCGCTTGTGCAGACCTTCGCCGGAGGTGTCGATGCAGAGGGAGACATGGTCCTTCATGATGGAAAACTGGATCTGATACAGCGCCCCGGTTTCCGGGAACCACTCCAGATGATAGACGCTTTTCAGCCGCTCCACCACGGCCTTCTTGATGATCTTCTGGCAGTCGGAGACGGAGAAGAGCGCGGAGTTGAGACTGTAGCCCTTGACGGGGAAGGACGCGTCCCGTGGGAGGATCGACTCCCATGGCAGGGTCTTGGTGCCCTCAAAGAGCTCGTCAAAGCTTTTCGCCTCAAAGCTGCCAAGCTCGATCAAAACCCGCTCTCCGATGCGCAGGCAAATATTGGCGCGGGCCAGCTCTGTGTTGCCGCCCGTGAAGTAGACGCGCCCGTTCTCCGCGGAGACGTCCGCAATGTCCAGGCGTTTGAGTTCATCCGAGATCGGTCCCTCCAGCCCCAGCAGGCAGGGGACGCACATTTTATAGTTCATAAATACTCCCAGTTAAATATTTCTATTTGAGTTTACTACAAATATTTGTAGTTGTAAATCGGTTCTTGCCGAAAAAACGCTCCCTGCCCAGAGGAGGCAGGGAGAGGAGAACGTGCCGACAGAATCAGAACAGACCGACGGCCTTGAGCAACGGGACAAAGAGGATGGGGAGAAAGATGCCGGGGAGCATGTCGCCCACCTTGAAGCGCTCCTTGCCGATACCCACCAGATTGCAGGCCATCGCCAGGAAGATGGGGCCGCCGGCGGCGGACATCTCGTTGATGACCTCAGGGGTCAGGAAGGGCTGCGCCGCGGAGGCCAGCAGCGTGAGCGCACCCTGAAAGATGAACAGGGGAACGGCGGCAAAGATGACGCCGGCGCCCAGCGCGGAGGCAAAGGCGAGAGAACTGACCAGATCCATGATGCTCTTGGTGAAGAGGATGCTGTAATCGTGCTCCAGCCCGGCGCGGATGGAGCCGAGAATGGTCATGGAGCCGATGCAGAAGAGCATGAAGCAGGTCACGACCGCCTCCCCGAAGGGACCCTTGCCGAGGGGGGTATTGGCAAGCTTTGCTTTGGCCCAGTCGGCGGCGCCGTTGATGCGGTCGTCAAGCTTAAGGAGAAGTCCGATCAGCGTGCCGATCACCAGAGACAAAACCACGACCAGAAAGTTGATGGTGCCGGCGGCACACTGAACACCGATGCAGGCGGTAATAAAGCCCATGACCTTGATGAAGGTCTCCGAGTATTCCGGGCGGATGCGGTTTCCGAAAAACGTACCGATCGTGCCGCCGATGAGCACAGTGATGACATTGACGATGGTTCCCAGCATGGCAGAGGACTCCTCACATGAAAGATAGGAGCATTCTAACACAAGCGTATTCAGGATTCAACAGACAAAACGAATAAAAATACCGGTATTTCCGGGATATACCGGTATGGAAGAAAAACTTGCCTTTTCTTTTCGCAGCGGATATAATAAACTGCTAAGACTATGTAAGGAAGTTTGTTATGCCGGATTTTAGAAAAGAAATTGAAAGACGCAGAACCTTTGCGATCATCTCCCACCCGGACGCGGGCAAAACCACATTGACCGAAAAGCTCCTGCTCTACGGCGGGGCGATCCAGCTGGCAGGCTCCGTCAAGGGCAAGGCTACGGCGCGCCACGCGGTATCGGACTGGATGGAGCTGGAGAAGCAGCGCGGCATCTCCATCACCTCCTCTGTCATGCAGTTTGAGTATGAGGGGTACTGCATCAACATCCTCGACACCCCGGGCCACCAGGATTTCTCCGAGGACACCTACCGCACGCTGATGGCGGCGGACTCTGCGGTGATGGTGATTGACGCCGCAAAGGGCATCGAGCCCCAGACCAGAAAACTCTTCAAGATCTGCGCCATGCGCCACATCCCGATCTTCACCTTTATCAACAAGCTGGACCGGGAGGCCAGAAGCCCCTACGATCTGATGGAGGAGCTGGAGACGGAGTTCGGCATCGGCACCTATCCCATGAACTGGCCCATCGGCTGCGGCCAGGAGTTCAAGGGCGTCTATGACCGGGAGGCCAAGCAGATTCTGGCCTTCAACGAGTTTCACCGGGGCCAGAGCAAGATCCGCGCCATCGAGTGCAGCCTGGATGAGACCGAGAAGCTGGACGAGCTGATCGGTCCGAGACTGCGCCGGCAGCTCTCCGACGACATTGAGCTTCTCGACGGCGCGGGCTATGAATTCGACCTGGACGAGGTGCGGAAGGGGAGACTGAGCCCCGTGTTCTTCGGCTCGGCTCTGAACAACTTCGGCGTGGAGCCCTTCCTGGAGCATTTCCTGAAGATGACCATGCCGCCCCTGCCGCGGATTTCCGGCGACGATATCGTCGATCCCATGGACGAGCGCTTCTCCGCCTTCGTCTTCAAGATCCAGGCGAACATGAACAAGGCCCACCGGGACCGCATTGCCTTTATGCGCATCTGCTCCGGCAGGTTCGAGCGGGACAGGGAGTACTTCCATGTACAGGGCGGCAAGGCCCTGCGCCTGGCACAGCCCCAGCAGCTCATGGCCCAGGAGCGCGCCATCATCGACGAGGCCTACGCCGGGGATATCATCGGCGTGTTCGACCCAGGCATCTTCTCCATCGGAGACACCATCTGCGAGAAGAACATGAATGTCCGCTTCGAGGGCATCCCCACCTTCGCGCCGGAGCACTTTGCCGGCGTGGAGCGCATCGACACCATGAAGCGTAAGCAGTTTGAAAAGGGCATCATGCAGATCGCCCAGGAGGGCGCCATCCAGATCTTCCACGAGCCCTACACCGGCGTGGAGGAAGTGATTGTCGGCGTGGTGGGCGTGCTGCAGTTTGAGGTGCTGGAGTACCGCCTGCGTACAGAGTACGGCGTGGAGATCCGACGCCGCCCCATGCCCTTTGAGCATGTGCGCTGGGTGGAAAATGAGGAGATCGACATCGGCGCGCTGAACCTTACCAGCGATACCAAGTGGGTACAGGACTTCAGAGGCAACAACCTGCTGCTGTTTACCTCCGAGTGGTGCATCAACTGGGCCCTGCAGAAAAACGAGGGGCTGAAGCTCGGAGAATTCAACCGAAACTGAAAGGAGAAGCGTCATGGCAGAAGGCCTGAAAATCGAAATCTTCCGCATGAAAAACGCAGAGGAGTTCACCGCCTCCCTGGCCGATCCCCAGTGCCGCATGGAAACCGGCAGCGGCGCGGCCATGACGGCGGCGGTATCGGCGGCCCTGCTTTGCCGGGCCTCCCGCCTTGCGGCCGAGGCACAGCCCGACAGCGAGCGGGCCGGGTATCTCGCGCGCAACACCGAGACGTTGAGAAAGTATATGGTCCACCTGATCGACGAGGACGTGAAGGCCCGCGGGCCTCTCCGCCGCGCGCTGAAGGAGGGCGGCGAGCGGGAGATCGAGGCCGCGCGTCAGCCGGCTATCGCCATCTGCGGCGAGATCATCAATATGATGAACCAGAGCCTGGAGCTGGCCGTGGAGCTGACCGGCCTCTGCCCGAAGGCCGATATGCACTACGTGGGCGAGAGCGCGGAGTTGGCGCTGGCCGCGGTGAAGGCCGCGAGAATGTATATTGTGGACCTGTCCGACTACTGCTCGGACGACACCTATCGCTTCGTGATCCGCCGTGAGAACGAGATCACGCTGGAACAGTGCGAGAAGAACGCCGCCGCGGTGCGCGAAGCGGCGGAGAAGGCCATATAAGAAAACAATACGAACGATTGGGAGGTGCGGTCATGGATCAGAATATTGCAAAGCTGAAGCAATGGGTACAGGAGAGCGACAACATCGTGTTCTTCGGCGGCGCCGGCGTCAGCACGGAGAGCGGTATCCCCGATTTCCGCAGTGTAGACGGCCTGTACAACCAGAAGTGGAAATACCCGCCCGAGACCATTTTGAGCCACAGTTTTTTTGAGCGCGATCCGGAGGAATACTACCGCTTTCACCGGGAAAAGCTGGTGATCGACGGCGTCAAGCCCAACCGCGCCCATACGAGACTTGCCGAGCTGGAAGAAGAGGGCAAGCTGAAGGCGGTCATCACCCAGAATATCGACGGTCTGCACCAGATGGCGGGCAGCAAAAACGTCCTGGAGCTGCACGGCAGCATCCTGCGCGCCTACTGCTCGCGCTGCCGCAAGCCCTATGACGCCGACGTCATCAACCACGGCCAGGGCGTGCCCCGCTGCTCTTGCGGCGGTGTGATCCGGCCCGACATCGTGCTGTATGAAGAGGGGCTGGACGACGATGTGATCATGCGCTCCATCCACTATATCCGCCAGGCGGATGTGCTGATCGTGGGCGGCACCTCGCTGCGCGTCTATCCTGCGGCGGGGCTGATCAACTACTACCGCGGAAACAAGCTGGTGTTGATTACCCGCTCTTCCACGCCTACCGCTGCGGACCTGGTGGTGCACGGCCGCATCGGCGAGGTCTTCGATCAGATCTAACATTCTTTTTTCAGGAGTACGTATGGCAAAGGGAAAACTGATCGTTCTGGAGGGAATCGACGGCAGCGGGAAATCTTCCCAGTACCGCCGCCTCTGCGCCAGAATGGAAAAGGATCAAATTGCTTATAATCATATTGTCTTCCCCCGCTACGACAAGGACAGCAGCGCGCTGATCCGCATGTATCTGGGCGGGCAGTTCGGCACCCGTCCCACGGACGTCAACGCCTATGCCGCCTCCACCTTCTACGCGGTGGACCGCTTCGCCTCCTATCGGGAGGACTGGGGAAAGATTTACGAGAGCGGGGGACTGATCCTCTCGGACCGCTACACCACCTCCAACGCCGTCCACCAGGGCTGCAAGCTGGAGGACGAGGAGCTGCCGGGCTTTTTCGACTGGCTCTCCGATCTGGAGTACGGGAAGATGGGACTGCCGGAACCGGATCTGGTCATCTATCTGGATGTGGACCTGGAGACCTCGCTCAGGCGCATGCGCAGGAGAGAGCAGAAAAACCACACCTCCGCGGATATCCATGAGAAGGATACGCAGTATCTTGCCCGCTGCCTGCACACGGCGGATCTGGCCTGCCGCCATTACGGCTGGAAGCGCATCCCCTTTATGAAGGACGGCCTGGAGCGGGAGGCCGATGAGAAAAACGCAGAGATCTACGAGCTGATTTGCAAAACCCTGGGAAACAAGTAGCCCCGGACAAGCGTCAAAAAAACAAAAGGGGAGGGGCACGCGGCCCCTCCGTTGAATGCTCAGTTGCAGCAGCCGCCGCAGTTGTTGTTGCCGCAGCCGCAGCCACAGCCGCAGTCGTTGTTGCCGTAGCCGAAGAGAATGATAATCAGGATGATGAGCCAGAGGGTGCTGTTGTTGCAGGAATTACAGAACATAACAGGTTCCTTTCTCCGCGCGTGAGAGTGTCCTCGTCTCTGGTCCGCGCGGAGGCGCAGAGGCGATGATCCCTTGGCAGGGAGAGGCGGGAGAGGTCCCGCCGCTCGTGCCATCCTATGTCGTATCCGCTCTTTGTGTTACGTTTCCCCAGCATGGAAGGAGTTTGCCATGTCCGACGAACTAGAAAAAATCAATGAGATATTCCGCATCCAGGACGAGCGGACCAATCCCGCGCCCCAGAACGAACCCGCTCCGGAGACGGAGCAGAAAAGCCGCTCGCCGCTGAAGGCCATGGACCGCCTCCTGATCGACGAGACCGGGAAGGAGACCCGCAACTATACGGGCGATTCGGAGTCCGAGCGGGACTATCGCCCTGTCCGGCAGAGCCATGAGTACCGCTCCGGCTGCCTGGGCGGTTTGATGTATTTCACCTTTATCATCTGTGTAAGCATCGTCTTTGCGTGCCTGGCCTGGATGGCGGCCAGTGATATGCTGGCTTTGAACAAGGACAACTTCACCGCGGTGGTCACGCTGCCCAGCAGCATCTTCCAATCGGAGACGGTGGATAAGTTTGACGAGAACGGCCGCAAGACCGGCACCAAGCGCGTCACCCACGCCGATATGGACTATGTGGCAGACGTGCTGAAGGACGCGGGCCTGATCGAATACAAGTGGCTGTTCAGCCTCTTCTGCAAGATCTCCACGGCGGACGAAAAGGTGAGCCCCGGCGAGTATGAGCTCAAATCCACCTTCGACTACCGGGCCCTGATCCAGAATATGCGGGCAGGTTCCGCCGCCACGGTGACGGTGGACGTCACGATTCCCGAGGGCTTCAAGATGCACCAGATTTTCCTCAGACTGGAGGAGAACGGTGTGAGCACCTACAACGAGCTGATGGAAGCCGCCGAATCCAGAGAGTACAACTACGAGTTCCTGGACGAGAGCGAAGGGGAGGGCGCCTACCGGCTGGAGGGCTTCCTCTTCCCGGACACCTATCAGTTCTATGTGGGTATGCAGGCCTCCAGCGCCATCAACAAGCTGCTGGACAACTACCGCCGCAAGATCACCGAAGAGATGCTGGAGCGTGTGGATGAGCTGGGGATGAGCATGTACGACATTCTGAAGGTGGCGTCGCTCATCGAAAAGGAGGCCGCCAACGACGAGGAGCGTCCGCTGATCGCCTCGGTCATCTACAATCGCATCAACTCCGACATGGTGCTTGGCATCGACGCTTCGGTGCTCTACCCCTACAACGACCACGAGGGTGCGCCCACAGCCGCCATGCTGGAGAAGGATGATCCCTACAACACCCGCATCCGGATGGGGCTGCCGCCCACGCCGATCTGCAACCCGGGTCTGGCCTCCATCAACGCCGCCCTTTTCCCGGCGGCCACGGATTATTACTATTACGCCCTGGATACCGAAAGCGGACAGCATCGATTCTTTAGAAACGGAACGGAGTTTGATAACTTTGTCGCTACTCAGGATTATTCGTAATGACTTTGAGCTGCTCTCGCCCGCGGGGGATTTCGAGCGTCTGGAAATGGCGCTCTGCTACGGTGCTGACGCCGTGTACCTTGCGGGGAGAGAGTTCGGGATGCGCGCTGCCGCCGCCAATTTTGACGACGAGTCCTTGCGGCGCGCGGTCTCCCTGGCGCATCGGCTGGGGAAAAAGGTCTATGTGACCTGCAATACCCTGCCGCGGGAGGAGGAGATGAACCGCCTGCCCGCATACCTGGAGTTCCTGCAGGATGCGAAGGTGGACGCGCTCATCGTCTGCGATCTGGGCGTGATCGCCCTGGCAAAGCGCTTCGCACCCAGGGTGGCGCTGCATGTGAGCACGCAGCTGGGCGTTGTCAACAGCGCCACGGCAAACGTCCTGCACGCCATGGGCGCGGATACCGTGGTACTGGCGAGAGAGCTGTCGCTGGAGGAGATCCGGAAGATCCGGGCCAACACCCCATCGGAGCTGCGGCTGGAGGCCTTCGTCCACGGGGCCATGTGCGTCTCCTTCTCGGGGCGCTGCCTGCTGTCCAACTATCTCACCGGCCGCGACGCCAACCGCGGCGAATGTGCCCAGCCCTGCCGGTGGAAGTACGCCCTCATGGAGGAGAAGCGCCCGGGCCAGTATTTTGAGATCAGCGAAGACGGCGGCACCTTCATCATGAACTCCCGGGATTTGAACATGATCGAGCATCTGCAGGATCTGGCTGACGCGGGTGTCACCAGCTTCAAGATCGAGGGGCGCACCAAGTCCGCCTATTACACCGCCGCCGTCACCAACGCCTATCGCCACGCCATCGATGCCATCGCCGAGCGCGATCCGGTGCCGGAGATCTGGGTCCGGGAGACCGATATGGTCAGCCACCGGCCCTACAGCACCGGCTTCTATTTCGGAGAGCCCGGCCAGGTGACCGAAGGGCCCAACTATTTCAGCGGTGCGGACGTGATGGCCGTTGTGGAGCGCTGCGATGAGGAGGGGAATGCCGTTCTCACCCAGCGCAACAAGTTCAGCCGCGGCGACACGCTGGAGCTGCTGACACCGGAGGGGGAGCCCTGCTCCTTTGTGGTTGAGCGCCTGTTCAATACATACGGTGAAGAGATCGAGGACGCAAAGCACGCCATGATGGAACTGCATATGCGCCTGCCCAAGGCCGCACCCCGGCTCTCGATCGTGCGGAAACGCAGATGAGTTCTTGACAAATCGGGGACTTGTGATAGAATCTACCCATATGTGAAAAGACTTTGACGGAAAGAGTCGGCACAGGATATTCCAGAGAGGGGTCGTCTGCTGCAAGATCCCATATCCGAACCCGGCAGCCACTCCCGAGTCTTTCCGGGATGACCGGAACGTCTGCCTGCGTTAAGGGCGCTTGAGATGCCGCACTGCGGCAATCAGGGTGGTACCGCGAACTGCACCTTCGCCCCTGGACCGGGGCGGAGGTGTTTTTTGTTTCGTGCCGAACGCACGGAAATTGAATGGAGGACAAAACAGTATGGAAAAATACGGCGTGAACCAACTCAGAGAGATGTTTCTGAGCTTCTTTGAAACCAAGGGGCATCTGCGTCTGCCCAGCTTTTCGCTGATCCCGCAGAATGACGCGAGCCTTTTGATCATCAACTCCGGCATGGCCCCCATGAAGCCCTACTTCAAAGGCGAGCAGGAGCCGCCCCGGCACCGGGTCTGCACCTGCCAGAAGTGCATCCGCACTGGCGATATCGAGAACATCGGCAAGACCGCCCGCCACGGCACCTATTTCGAGATGCTGGGCAACTTCTCCTTCGGCGACTACTTCAAGAGAGAGGCGATCCACTGGAGCTGGGAATTCCTGACCTCCCCCGAATGGGTGGGCCTGGACCCGAACCGCCTGTACCCGTCCGTCTATGTCGATGACGACGAGGCTTTCGATATCTGGAACAAGGAAGTCGGCATTCCCAAGGAGCGCATCTTCCGCTTCGGCAAGGAGGACAACTTCTGGGAGCACGGCGCCGGCCCCTGCGGTCCCTGCTCGGAGATCTACTACGACCGCGGCGAAAAGTACGGCTGCGGCAAGCCGGACTGCACCGTCGGCTGCGACTGCGACCGCTACATGGAGGTCTGGAACAACGTCTTCTCCCAGTTTGACAACGACGGCAACAACAATTACACCGAGCTCAAGCAGAAGAACATCGATACCGGCATGGGCCTGGAGCGTCTGGCTGTGGTCTGTCAGGACGTGGACTCCCTCTTTGATGTCGACACCGTCATGAACATCACCCACAAGGTCAGTGAGCTGACGGGTGCCTACTACGGCAAGAGCCACAAGATGGATGTGTCCCTGCGCGTCATCACCGACCATATCCGCAGTGCCACCTTCATGATCTGCGACGGCATCCTGCCTTCCAACGAGGGGCGCGGCTACGTGCTGCGCAGGCTGCTGCGCCGGGCTGCCCGCCACGGCAAGCTCCTGGGCGTCAACGAGCCCTTCCTGTACAAGGTCATCGACACGGTCATCCACGAGAACGAGTGCCAGTATCCCGAGCTGAGAGAGAAGCAGGACTACATCACCCGCGTGGTCAAGACCGAGGAGGAGAACTTCGCCCGCACCATCGACGCCGGCATGAAGATCTTCGGCGACCTGCTGGAGGAGCACAAGGCCAAGGGGGAGAGCGTCTTCTCCGGCGCCGACGCCTTCAAGCTCTACGACACCTACGGCTTCCCCATTGACCTGACCATCGAGATGTGCCAGGACGAGGGCATGAGCGTGGACGAGAACGGGTTCAAGGCCCTGATGGAAGAACAGCGCGTTCGCGCCAGAAAAGCCCGTGAGGCCCTGGGCGATCTGGGCTGGGCCGGCATTGAGTTTGGCAAGGACATCCCCGATACCCGCTTCGTGGGCTACGATCAGGCAGAGACAGAGGCAAAGGTGCTGGCTCTGGTCTCCGAGGACGAGCTGCAGCAGGAGCTGGGCGCCGGGGCTGAGGGCATCATCGTACTGGACCAGACGGTGCTCTATGCCGAGATGGGCGGCCAGGTGGCCGACCACGGCAAGATCGTCTCCGGCGACAGCATTTTTGAGGTCAACAACGTCCAGAAGAACAAGGGCGGCAAGGTAATGCACTACGGCGTGGTCAAGTCCGGCCGCTTTGCCGTGGGCGACACGGTGAAGGCCAGCTACTGCCCGACCCGCCGCGCCGCCATCGGCAGAGCCCACAGCGCGACCCACCTGCTTCACAAGGCACTGCGCGAAGTGCTGGGCGATCACGTGCATCAGGCGGGTTCTCTGGTGGAGCCGGACTTCCTCCGCTTTGACTTCACCCACTTCTCCGCCGTCACCCCCGAGCAGCTCAAGGATGTGGAGCGCCGCGTCAACGACGCCATCCTCAGAGGCTATGGGATCGACGTGAAGGAGATGCCCATCGACGAGGCCAGAAAGAGCGGCGCCACCGCCCTCTTCGGCGAGAAGTACGGCGATGTGGTGCGCGTGGTCAATATGGGCGACTGGAGCATTGAGCTCTGCGGCGGCACCCATCTGGACAACACCGCCAAGGCCGGCGCCTTCCACATCATCTCCGAGGGCTCCGTTGCCTCCGGCGTGCGCCGCATCGAGGCCAGCACCGGACTGCAGACCATGTCCATTCTGGACAAGGATCTGGAGGAACTGGCCATGCTCGCCGCCATGCTGAAGACCAACCCCGCGGATCTGCCCACCAAGATCGAGCAGCAGGCAAACGAACTGCGCGAGGCCAAACGCCTCATTGAGCAGTACAAGGCCAAGGAGTCCGCAGGCGGCGCCGACGAGCTGCTGAAGAATGCAAAGGACGTGGGCGGCCTTGCTGTGGTGACCTGCGCTAGGGAAAACTGTGACGCCAACACCCTGCGCAAGCTGGGCGACGTGCTGCGGGACAAGAACGGCTCCGTGGTGGCGGTGATTGCCAGCGTCAACGGCGAGAAGATCACCTTCCAGTGCGTCTGCGGCAAGGAGGCCGTGGCCCGCGGCGTCAAGGCCGGGGACATCATCCGCAATATCACCGCCATCGCCGGCGGCAAGGGCGGCGGCAAGCCGGATTCCGCCATGGGCGGCGGCAACGACGTGTCCAAGCTGAAAGACGCGCTGGCGGCGGTTGAACAATTTGTCAATGAAAAAGTCTGAGGAGGGTTAAAAATGGACGACTGCCTGTTTTGTAAAATCATTGCCGGGGATATCCCCAGCACCAAGGTGTACGAGGATGAGTATGTGTTTGCTTTCCGGGACATCAATCCCCAGACGCCGGTACACATCCTGGTGGTTCCCAAGCAGCACATCTGCTGCGCAAAGGCCATCGACGAGACGAACTCCGTCTATGTGGCCAAGTGTTTTGAGGCCATTGCCAAGATCGCAAAGGCCGAAGGGCTGGATAACGGCTACCGCGTGGTCAACAACTGCGGCGAGGACGGCGGACAGACCGTCATGCACCTGCACTTCCACATCCTCGGCGGAATGAAATTCAGCGACAAAATGATCTAAAAGAACAGAGCCGGTATCCTGTACCGGCTCTGTTTATGTGAGGGCGACATGAGAAAGCTTGCAACAGCGGCACTGTCCTTTTCCGCGGCAATCTTTCTGGCAAACTATGTGTTTCCGACAGGGTGGCTGATCCTGCCGGCGGTGCTTTCCGCCGTGCTGGGGGCCATCCTTGCCCTGCTGCGCCGAAACTGGCTGAGACCGGCGGCGGTCGCGCTGCTGTTCTTTGCCCTCGGCCTGACGGAATATGACGTGTACTGCCGCTGTACCGTCGGTGAGGCGGAGCGCCTGGACGGGGAGACCATACGTGTCACCGGCACGGTGATCGACGCACCCGATGTCTATGACGATTACTGCCGTCTGCGCATGCGGGTGGAAGAAGGGGAACTGAAGCACCGCAAGGTGATCGTCTACGATTACGACAAGACACTCACGGACGCTGAACCCGGCCTTCGGCTCGCCTTTACGGCCAGGGTCAGAAGTGCGGGGACACTCTACGGCAAGCCCTACGACAATTACTATGTCAATGGCTTTTACGAAAAGCTGACCATCCGGGGTGAGGCGGAGCAGCTGGAAAAACGCTTTGATCTGCGCCTGCTGCCGGTCAAACTCCGTCTTGCGCTCTGCAGACGGATCGACCGGGTGTTTCCGCAGGAGGCCCGCGCATTTCTCAAGGCGCTGATGCTGGGTGACAAGCAGGAGTTTTATCAGGATGACGCCCTGTATGTCTCCATGAGCAGGGCGGGGCTGATGCATGTGGTGGCCGTCTCCGGGCTGCACATCGCGTTTCTGGTGGGCATTTTGCTGTTCCTGATGGGAAACGGCAGGGCCGGGGCGATCTCGGGAATCCTGGTGGTCTGGGTCTTCGTGCTGGTCACCGGCTGCGGGAAGGCGGCCGTCCGCGCGGCTTTCATGCAGAGCCTGCTCCTGATGGCACCGATTCTGAGACGCGAGAACGACCCGCTCACCTCACTCTCAGCGGTACTGGCCCTGCTCCTGGCAGCCTGTCCGCTGGCGGCAAAGAGCGTCAGTCTGCAGCTGAGCTTCGGCGCTATGGCGGGCATCCTCTGCTTTTTCCAGCCGATATACCGCTTCCTGATGCCTCACTACAGAGCGGGTTCATTCGGCGCAGTTTTGCGCTATGCCGCGGCGGTGCTCTCCAGCAGTCTGAGCGTCATGGCCTTTACGATCCCGCTCACGGCAATCCACTTCGGCTATGTGCCGCTGCTGTCCTTCCTGGTCAATATCGCTTGTCTCTGGGCGGTCTCCGCCTGCTTCTCTCTGGCCTGGTTTGCCTGCCTGCTCTCGCCCGTCCCGCTGCTTGGCCCGGCTGCAGCATGGATCTGTACGCTGCTGTTCCGGTACATCTGCCTCTGCGCGGGACTGGTGGCCCACGCGCCGTTTTCCGTACTCTATACGCAGACAAAGGGGAGCGGACTCTGGATCGAACTGGGTTACGGACTGCTGGCCTGGGCGCTGCTGTACAAGGGGGAACGACTGCTGCGTTTCATCCTGCCTGCGGCTCTGTCGCTTGCGGTTCTGGCAGCGGTACTGGTACGGGCAGACCGGCACTATCAAAACCAGGACACCATGACAGTCCTGGACGTGGGGCAGGGTCAGTGCATTACGGCATTTGCCGGGGACGTCACCTTCATGGTGGACTGCGGCAACACCTATCATCTGGACAACGCTGGTGAGATCGCGGGGGAGTATCTGCTCAGCTGCGGCAGGGATCGTGTGCATGTCCTGATGCTGACCCACCTGCACGAGGACCACGCGGACGGCGTGGTGCGGCTGATGGAAATGCTCCCGGTGGAGACCCTGATCCTGCCGGCAGAGACCGAGGATCCGGACGATCAGCTGCCGGCGCTGCTCGACGCGGCCCGACGCCACGGGACCGAGGTGGTGGAGCTGAAGGCGAACGCCTCTGTCGAACGCGGAAGACTTGGCATGGATATCTATTACGTGCCCGGCGGGAGAGAGGAAAATGAGCGCTGCCTGATGGCAACGCTCCATATCGGCGAAACGGATCTGCTGATTACCGGCGACTCGCCTCAGCGCGTGGAAAGAATGCTGGTCAGGCAGGAGGATCTCTCCGGCACCGAGATTCTGGTTGCCGGTCACCACGGCTCCCGTTTCGCAAGCTCTGAGGAGCTGCTGCAGGAGGCCGGGGGACAGCTGGCGGTGATCAGTGTCGGCTACAACACCTATGGGCATCCGGCGGAGGAAACCCTTGAACGGCTGGCCGAAAACGGGTATACTGTTCTTCGGACCGATCAAAACGGAACAGTGGAACTGGCAATAGGGGAGCGCCATGGCAAAAAAGAACCGGGATGAGGAAAAACTCAATTACGCCGCGGAGGTCCGGCTGCTCAAGCAGCAGGGCCCGGGCCGCCTGTACTTTCTCTGGGGGCCCGAGGACTATCTGCGCGAGCAGTACCTGAACCTGCTCAAATCTCTCTGCCTGCCGGAGATGGAGGACAGCTTCAGCTACCGCCGTCTCAACGGCCCGGAGCTGGATGCGAAGGATCTGCAGCAGGCGGTGGACGCCATGCCTTTCCTCTGCGAACACAGCTTTGTGGAGGTCCGTGACGCGGATTTGAACAAGCTGGCTTCCCCCGAGGAACTGCTGAAGGTGCTGGAGGATGTCCCGGACTACTGCACGGTGGCCTTTGTTCAAAACGCGCAGTTTGAGCCGGACGGAAGGCTGAAATTCATCAAGTCCCTGCGAACGCTGGCAACCGAGCTGAAATTCACCCAGCAGTCCCAGGGGATGCTCACGGACTGGATCGCCAGACGCTTCTCCGCCGCCGGCAAGAGCGTGGAGCTGGAGGCCGCCCAGCGGCTGATGTTTATCAGCGGCGACCTCATGAGCCGCCTGATCCCCGAGATCGAAAAAATCGCCGCCTACGCAAAGGGCGACCGGGTGACGGTGGCCGACGTAGAGGCGGTGGCAAACCACATCCCCGAGGCGGTGATCTTTGAGATGACCGAGCTGATCGCCCAGAAGAAGTTCAACGCGGCCATGTCTGTGCTCTCGGAGCTGCTCTCGGACAAAAACAACGAGCCCATCGCCATGCTGGCGGTGCTGGGCGGGCAGATGCGGAAGCTCTACGGGGCACGTCTCGCACTGGACAAAAAGCTCGGCAGCAAGTATGTGATGGAGGTCTGCGCCATCAAATATGATTTCATCGCAAACAAGCTGCTGGCCTCCGCCAAGGGCTACACGCTGCCGCAGCTTCGGCAGGCGGTGCGCCTGTGCGCCGAAGCGGATTATAAAATGAAGAGCGGAGTGGGAGACGCCAGAGAGCTGCTGAAGGAGACGGTGCTCCGGATCGCGGCGGGAGAGAGCGATGCGTAAGATCAGGGAAGTCGTTGTTGTGGAGGGCCGCTATGACAAGAACACCCTCAGCCAGGTGGTGGACGCGGTGATCCTGGAGACCTCCGGCTTCGGCATCTTCAACGACCGGGAGAAGCGAAAGCTCCTGCAGACGCTGGCGGAAAAGCGGGGGCTCATTGTCCTGACGGATTCTGACGGTGCGGGTTTTCTGATCCGCAATCACATCAAAGGCTTTGTTGACCCGTCCCTTGTCAAGAACGCCTATATCCCCGATATCCCGGGGAAGGAGCGGCGCAAGGCCAGGGCTTCCCGGGAGGGCAAGCTGGGCGTGGAGGGGATGCGGCCCCAGGTTTTGCTGGACGCGCTGACCCGGGCCGGCGCCACCTTTGAGGACGAGTCGAATGTGCAGACAAGCTCCCCGCGCATTACCAAGGCGGATCTCTTTGCCCTGGGGCTCAGCGGGGGAGCGGAGAGCGCCAGAAAGCGGATGGAGCTGCAGCGGAAGCTGGAGCTGCCCGAGCGGCTCAGCGCCGACGCGCTGCTGGATGTGCTCAATGCCCTCATGGACAGGGACACACTGTTTCAGCGCTTTTCCTGAGCATCCTCGATGATGGCGGAGAAAAGCACGCCGACAAGCAGCAGCGCCTGCCCGATCTCGTAGAGCGACATGGCAGTCATGTACTGCCGGTAGCCGTGCAGCATGCTGCCGTTCCAGCCCAGGAGAAGAACAAAGGCACAGAGCAAAAGAAAAGCGGTCAGCCTGACAGAAGAGATGAATATGTACCAGGCCTCCGGGCACATGCGCAGCATGCGGCGGAGAGTCATGCGAAGCTTCATGCAAAACACCTCGGCTCCATTGTAGCCGGGGTGTCTTTTCGATACAAGGAACAATGTTTTCCAGGAAAAGCAGAAACAAAAAGTGAGCAAAAGAAACAAAGCAGATACATATTCATAAACTTTGAAGGAATGTTTTCCATAATTTGAGGGGGATGATCCCGCCCCTTTTTGGTAATAACAACGAAACCATACGTTTTTGCGTGAATATCACACTTTAAATGGAGAAAAAGTCTTGTTTTTAAATAGAAAGCGTGATATATTGATATGGCTTGTCCGGAGATTTTCCGAACGGCAAAGAAGCAGTTGCAGTCTCAGACGAAAGCGTTGCCTGATCCGTGTTGTAAAACCGGGGAGAGCACCGCACGGAAAAGCTGCAAACTAATACATAAGGAGGACAATATGAAAAAGCTTCTTTCTCTGCTGCTTGTTCTGACCATGGTTTTCGCTCTGTGCGCCTGCGGCCAGAAGGCACCCAAGGATGAGGGCTACCACATCGGTATCGTCACCGGTTCCGTTTCTCAGTCTGAGGACGACCGCCGCGGCGCCGAGGCTTTCCAGGCCAAGTATGGCGAGGATATGGTCAAGCTGGCCATCTACCCCGACAACTTCACTGAAGAGCTGGAGACCACCATCCAGACCATCGTCAACCTCTCTGATGATCCCCAGATGAAGGCCATCATCGTCAACCAGGGTGTTCCCGGTACCGCTGAGGCTTTCCGCCAGATCAAAGAGAAGCGCCCCGACATCCTCTGCATCGCCGGTGAGTCCCACGAGGACATCGCTCTGATCGAGAGCGCCGCCGATCTGACCACCAACAACGACTTCGTTGCCCGTGGCTACCTGATGATCCGCACCGCCCATGAGATGGGCTGCGACACCTTCGTGCACATCTCCTTCCCCCGTCACATGTCCTACGAGACCATGAGCCGCCGTGTCGCTGTTATGCAGGAAGCCTGCAAAGAGTTCGGCATGAAGTTCGTCCTTGAGACCGCTCCCGACCCCACCACCGACGTCGGTGTTGCCGGTGCTCAGGCTTACATCCTGGAGCATGTTCCCCAGTGGGTTGAGCAGTACGGTGAGCATGCCGCTTACTTCTGCACCAACGACGCCCACACCGAGCCTCTGCTCAAGCAGCTGCTCGAGTACGGCGGATGCTTCGTTGAGGCCGACCTGCCCTCTCCTCTGATGGGCTACCCCGGCGCTCTGGGCATCGACCTGACCGCTGAGGCCGGCGATTTCCCCGCCATCCTCGCCAAGGTTGAGTCCGCCATCTGCGAGAAGGGCGGCGCCGGCCGCTTCGGCACCTGGGCCTACTCCTACGGCTACACTGTCTCCGCCGGCCTTGCCGAGCACGCCAAGAACGTTCTCGACGGCAACAGCGAGCTCTGCGACCTGGACGACATCTCCAAGGCTTTCGCCGTGTACTCTCCCGGTGCTGAGTGGAACGGCTCCGCTTACACCAATGCCGACACCGGCGTCAAGTCCGAGAACTTCTTCCTGATCTACCAGGATACCTACGTGATGGGCAACCCGGGCCACTACATGGGCGCCACCTCTGTTGAGGTTCCCGAGAAGTACTTCACCGTCAAGTAATTGACGCACAATTTCCTCAGCAACTAAAAAAGGGGAGGGAGACCATCCCTCCCCATTGATTTCAGGTAGGGATAAAATATGCCGAACACAAACGCTCCCTTGCTGGAGATGCGAAATATCAAAAAGGACTTCTTCGGAAACCAGGTCCTTTCAGATATTAACCTCACGCTCAAACGCGGTGAGGTTCTTGGTCTTTGCGGCGAAAACGGCGCCGGCAAAAGCACCCTGATGAAAATCCTGTTCGGAATGGACGTGATCCGGGAGACCGGCGGTTATGAGGGCGACATCCTCATCGACGGCGAGAAGGTGCACTTTGACACACCCTTTGACGCACTGAAAGCCGGTATCGGCATGGTGCATCAGGAGTTCTCCCTGATCCCCGGCTTTACCGCCACCGAAAACATCCTGCTCAACAGGGAACCGAAAAAGAGAAATATCGTCTCCGAGATTTTCGGAGAACGTCTCGATACTCTCGATTACAATGAAATGACCGGCAGAGCCGAGGCCGCCATCGAGAAGATGGGCTTCAGCATCGACAAGGACATGGTCATCAGCAGCATGCCCGTCGGTCACAAGCAGTTTACGGAGATTGCCAGAGAGCTCAGCAAGGACCAGCTGAAGCTCCTGATCCTGGACGAGCCCACCGCGGTTCTCACCGAGAAAGAGGCGGAGGCCCTGCTGGACTCCATCCGCTCCATGTCCGAAAAGGGCATTGCCGTCATTTTTATCACCCACAGACTGCACGAAATCCTCTCGGTCTGCAACAAGGTCGTGGTCATGCGCGACGGCTTCGTGGTTCAGGATGTCCCCGCCCGGGAGACCACCGTCAGTGAGATTTCGAAATGGATGGTCGGCAGAAGTGTGGACACTTCCGCCAGTGTAAATATACGGGACCACAGCGAGGCAAAAACCATCATGTCCATCCGCAGACTGTGGGTGGATATGCCCGGCGAGACCGTCCGGGATGTCAGCCTCGAGGTGAAAGAGGGCGAGATCCTGGGTATCGGCGGACTGGCCGGCCAGGGCAAGCTCGGCATCCCCAACGGCATCATGGGCCTGTATGAGGCGGGCGGCAGCGTCGAGTTTGACGGAAAGCCCATCACCCTCAACAGCCCGCGAAAATGCCTGGACGCCTCCCTCGCCTTCGTGTCGGAGGATCGCCGCGGCGTCGGCCTCCTTCTGGACGAGAGCCTGGAGTGGAACGTGGCCTTCCCGGCCATGCAGGTTCAGAACAAGTTCCTGAAAAAGTTTTTGGGCGGCCTTGTCACCTGGCGTGACGATCAGGCCATCCGTGAGGTCACGGAGAAATACATAGACGAGCTTGCCATCAAGTGCACCGGCTCCAAGCAGAAGGCGAAGGAGCTCTCCGGCGGCAACCAGCAGAAGATCTGTCTGGCCAAGGCCTTTGCGCTGGAGCCCAAGTTCCTCTTTGTCTCCGAGCCCACCCGAGGCATTGATGTGGGCGCCAAGGCGCTGGTCCTGAACGCGCTGAAGAAATTCAACCGCGAGAGCGGCGTCACCGTGGTGATGATTTCCTCCGAACTGGAGGAGCTGCGCCAGGTCTGCGACCGCATCGCCATCGTCTCCGGCGGCAAGATTGCCGGCATCCGTCCGGCGACCGCACCATCCGAGGAATTTGGCATGCTGATGGTCAGCATGGTCAAGTGAGGAGGTCAGCATGAACGAAAGCTTAGACAAAACCAATATGAGCATGCGGGATCGCCTCTCTGATTTCGTCAACCGCTTCGGTCTTCCCAGACTGATTATCGCGGCATTCCTGCTGATGCTCTATATCGCCGCGCCCTTTGTCGGCGCCGGCTTCTGGATGCAGATCAGCAACACCATCAACCGCTTCAGCTGGAACGCGGTGATGGTGCTGGCCATGGTGCCGATGATTCACTCCGGCTGCGGCCTGAACTTCGGGCTGCCCCTGGGCATCATCTCCGGTCTGCTCGGCGCCACGCTCTCCATTGAGTTCGGCTTTACCGGGCCGATCAGCTTCCTGATGGCCATTCTCATCGCGACCCCCTTCGCCATCGTTCTCGGCGGTCTTTACGGCTGGCTGCTCAACAAGATCAAGGGCGGCGAGATGATGATCGCAACCTACGTGGGTTTCTCCTCGGTTTCCTTCATGTGCATGATGTGGCTGCTGCTGCCCTACAAGAGCCCCACCATGGTTTGGGGTCTGTCCGGCAAGGGCCTGCGTACCACCATCTCTCTGGAGGGCTTTTACGACAAGGTCCTGGCAAACTTCCTGCAGATCAACATCGGAAACCTCTCCATCCCCACCGGCAGCCTTCTGTTCTTTGCCCTGCTGGCCTTCGGCATGTGGGCCTTCCTGCACTCCAAGACCGGCACGGCCATGACCGCCGTGGGCTCCAACCCCACCTTTGCCAAGGCGGCCGGCGTCAATGTGGACCGCATCCGCATGCTGTCCGTCATCCTCTCCACCTGGCTTGCCGCCATCGGCATCCTGGTGTATGAGCAGGGCTTCGGCTTTGTGCAGCTGTACATGGCGCCCTTCTACATGGCGCTGCCCGCGGTGTCCGCGATCCTGATCGGCGGCGCCACGGTCAACAAGGCGACCATCCCCAACGTCATCATCGGCACCTTCCTCTTCCAGGGCATCGTCACCATGACCCCGACTGTCATGAACTCGGTGATCCATATGGATATGAGCGAGGTCATTCGTGTTGTCGTCTCTCAGGGTATGATCCTGTATGCACTGACGCGGAAAACGGAGGCGGCGAAATGAAAAATCAAAGCTTAGGCAAGAAGATTCTGAGCTTCATCGGAAGCAACTCGGTTCCGATCCTGTTCGTCGTGATCTGCGCGGTCTGCATTCCCATTTCCGGTTTCTCGCCCAGCTATCTGATCAACGAGATCGTGACCAGAATGGGAAGAAACGTCTTCCTGATCCTCTGCCTGCTGATCCCCATCATGGCCGGCATGGGCCTGAACTTCGGCATGACGCTGGGCGCCATGGCCGCGGAGCTTGCGCTGATCATGGTGTCCGACTGGCAGATCTGGGGCATCCCCGGTGTGGTGCTGGCGATGATCCTCTCCATTCCGCTCTCCATCGCCCTCGGCACGCTGTGCGGCAAGATCCTCAACATGGCCAAGGGCCGTGAGATGATTACCAGCTACATCATCAGCTTCTTCATGAACGGCGTCTATCAGCTGATCGTGCTGTACATGATGGGCCCCATCATTCCCATCAAGCACAACAACGTCAAGCTGCCCCGCGGCTACGGCATCCGCAACTCCGTGGACCTGATCAACATGCGCCAATGCCTGGATAATCTGCTGGCGGTCCGCATCGGCGGCGTAAAGATCCCGGTTCTGACCTTTATCCTCATCGGCCTGCTGTGCCTGTTTATCATCTGGTTCCGCAGAACCAAGCTGGGCCAGGATATGCGCGCGGTCGGCCAGGATATGGAGGTCGCACGTGACGCCGGCATCAATGTGGAGCGCACGCGCATCATCTCCATCGTCATGTCCACCGCCCTTGCAGGCTTCGGCATGGTGATTTACCTGCAGAACATGGGCAACATCGCCACCTACAGCTCCCACTCCCAGATCGGCATGTTCTGCATCGCGGCCCTTCTGGTGGGCGGCGCGTCTGTGGACAAGGCCTCCATCGGCAATGTGTTCCTGGGCGTGATCCTGTTCCACACCATGTTTATCGTGGCTCCCAAGGCCGGCGCAACCATCACCGGCGACTCCATGATCGGCGAGTACTTCCGTGTCTTTGTCTCCTACGCAGTCATCACGGTGGCTCTGATCATGTACGAGACCAAGAAGCGCAAGGTCAAGAGCCAGGCCGGACAGCAGCTGAAGATGGAGCAGGAAAAGGAGGCGGGCGCAAATGAGTAACAAGAGAAGCCTTCTGTTCCGCATCGGCGCCATCGCCGTGCTGGTGCTGATCGCTGCCTGCATGATGGTCGTCGGCCGCGGCCATACCGTCTATTTTGACAACAAAGCCATCGAGTATCAGGGCAAGACCTATGAGGCGCCCTACAAGGTCACGGTGACCGTCAAGGACAAGCAGGCCGCCAAGCTCTATGAGAACGAGCGCGGCTCCGCCACCAACATCGGTCAGAGCTTTGAGATGACCCTTCGCGTCATGCAGGACAAGGGCGGCAGCGAGCAGGAATCCACCTATCGCTTCAAGCTCCCCTACAGCATGGACGGCATTGTGGTCAACATCCCCGGAATCCTTGCGGGATTGCCGGAGGACGCAACCATGTCCGAATTCGTCTCTCTGATCCCGGACGAGCCCGCAGACGAGGAAGTCCCCAGCGCGGACGAGTTTGACCTGGGCGAAGAATTCTGATACAATAAAACAAAACAGCCCATGCTGTCGGCATGGGCTGTATTTATGGGAGGTTAATCATGGGAGTTTTAACGGGACTGAAACCGGAAAAGGTTTTCTCTTTTTTTGAAATGCTCTGCTCAGTGCCACACGGCTCTGGAAACACGAAGCAGATCAGCGATCTGTGCGTTCAGTTTGCGAAGGACCGGGGTCTCCAGGTCAGACAGGACGCGTACAACAATGTGGTCATTGTCAAGGAGGCCAGCGCCGGCTACGAACAGGCACCCACGGTCATCCTGCAGGGACACATCGACATGGTCTGCGCTTACGAGCCGGACTGCGGTATCGACATGAAGACGGACGGTCTGAATCTTGTGGTGGACGGAGACTGGGTCAAGGCCTGCAAGACCTCGCTGGGCGGCGACAACGGGATTGCCGTTGCCATTACCATGGCGATCCTGGACGACGACAACCTGAAGCATCCGAGGATCGAGGCGGTCTTCACCACCGACGAGGAGACCGGCATGGACGGCGCCATCGGCCTGGACTGCTCTGATCTGAAGGGCCGGTTTCTCGTGAACATGGACTCTGAGCAGGAGGGCTTTTTGACCGTCAGCTGCGCCGGCGGTGTCCGGGCAGAGTGCCTGTTCGAGGCGGAGTGGGAAACCGTCCCCGCGGATTTCGTGTGCTGTGAGTTCAAGGTGGAGGGGCTGAAGGGCGGCCACTCCGGGGCCGAGATCGACAAGGGCCGCGCCAGCGCGACCCAGCTCACCGGGCGATTCCTGCACCGGGCGGAGCAGGAGACGGGCCTGCGCATCTGCTCCATGGCGGGCGGCACCTTTACCAACGTGATCCCGCTGTACTGCGGCACAGTGGTGGCCCTGCCCGCACAGAAGGCTGAGCGTTTCGCGGAACTCTGCAGGGAGTATGAAGCGGTTTTTCAGGCGGAATACGCCGTCGCCGACCCCGGTCTGCGCATGTCCGCCGCCCCCTGTGAAAAGGCAGAGCGCATGTTCAGCGCCGCCAGGACCCGGGATCTGCTCCATATGATGCTGCTCTGCCCCTACGGAATCCAGGCCATGAGCATGGACATCCCCGGTCTGGTCCAGACTTCTCTGAACCTGGGCGTGATTTCTACGAATGATCAGGGGATCCGCCTCAGCTACAGTGTTCGCTCCGCACTCGCCAGCCAGAAGCAGATGGTGGTGGAGCGCCTGCAGACCCTCTGCCAGGTTTTCGGCGCGGAGTTTTCCACGCACAGCGCCTATCCCGGCTGGGCTTACAAGCGGGACTCTGTCCTGCGGGACGCCCTCTCCGACGCCTGCGAGGCAGTGCTTGGAAAAAAGCCGGGGATCACCGCAACCCACGGAGGTCTGGAGTGCGGTCTCTTCATGGAGAAGATCCCTGGACTCGACTGCGTGTCTCTGGGGCCCGATCTGCTGGAGGTGCACTCTGTGCGGGAGCGGCTGAGCGTCTCGTCCACGGAGCGGCTGTACCGGATCGTGTGCAGCTTCCTTGAAAACTGGAAAGCCTGATAAAAAAGGAATTCCGCGTCAAGCGGAATTCCTTTTTGCCTGTACGCATATCATGCGAAGATGAGAACATGCGTGGGGAGGGCGGAAGTCTGGACGAAACAAAGCATCCATCCGGGCACGAAGCGGCGGTGCTCAGTTTTTTTACATCTCTGAGTCTGGCCACGCTTTCCATGGCGCGGGACGCAGCGCTGCTGCCTGCGCTGCTGCTGCCCGTCGCAGTGCATGAGCTGGGACATCTGCTGGCGCTGAAACTGCTGGGCTTTCGCCTGTGCGCCCTGGGGCTGGAGGCAAAGGGGCTGATGATCCGCTATGGCGGGATGGGCAGCTGGCTTCAGGAGGCGGCTGCCGCGCTGGCAGGTCCCCTGGCCGGGCTGCTGTATGGGATACTGCTGCTTCCGGCGGAGGGGACGTTTCCCGAATGGCTCTCTGTCAGCGGGAGCGTGAGCCTGATGCTGACGGGCTTTAATCTGCTGCCGATTCTGCCGCTGGACGGGGGAAGAGCGCTCGGCGCGCTGTGCTTTCGTTTTCTTGAAAAAGCGGAGGCGGAGCGACTTCTCAGCCGGATATCCGCGGCTGCGATGACTCTGCTGCTTTTGGGGGGCACGGTGCTGCTTTTCCGGCAGAAAAGCGCCGCGCTGCTTGCCGCGGGGCTATGGCTTCTGGCGGAAAATGAGAGACTTCCCCTTGTAAAAGGGCGGAAACTATTATAAAATACACCTGACTTTTTTTACTTGGGAGAATGCGATGGATAAACGCCTGGAGCGGATTCTGCCCCGTGTGCAGAAACCGGCCCGCTATACCGGCGGCGAATACAATCAGATCATCAAGGATCCGGAGAGTGTGGCGCTCCGGGTCGCGTTCTGCTTTCCGGACACTTACGAGATCGGCATGTCCAACCTCGGCATGAGCATCCTCTATCACACCATGAACAGCCTCCCATATGTCTGGTGTGAGCGCGTTTTTGCGCCCTGGGGCGACATGTACGAGGAGATGAAAAAGGCGCAGCTCCCGCTTTACGCGCTGGAGAGCGGCGACAGTCTGGACAAGTTTGACGTGCTGGCCTTTTCGGTGGGCTATGAGATGGCCTATACCACCGTGCTGGACATGATGGACCAGGCGGGCCTGCCGCTGAGGAGCGCGGACCGGGAGACTCTGCTCCCGCTGGTCTTTGCGGGAGGCTCTGCCGCTGTCAATGCCGAGCCCATGGCGGATTTCCTGGATCTCTTCGTCATCGGCGAAGGGGAGGAGATGAACAACGAGCTGCTGGCCCTGCTGAAGAAGGCCAAGGAGGAAGGCTGGAACAAGCGGGATTTCCTCCGCCGCGCGGCACAGATCGAGGGCGTATACGTGCCTTCTCTTTATGAGATCTCCTATCACGAGGGCGGTACCGTCGCCTCAATCACAGCAAAGGACGGCGCGCCCGAAAAGGTCACCAAGCGCATCGTGATCGACCTGGACAGCTCGCCCTATCCCGTAAATCCCATCGTCCCCTCCACCGAGGTGGTGCACGACCGGGTAAATCTGGAGCTGTTTCGCGGCTGCGTCCGCGGCTGCCGCTTCTGCCAGGCGGGCTATATCTACCGACCCATCCGGGCCAAAAAGCCGGAGACTCTGATCCGACAGGGGATCGAAGCGCTGAAGAATACAGGCCATGAAGACGTGACCCTGCTCTCCCTCTCCACCAGCGATTACCGACCGCTCCCCGGTCTCTGCGACGGGCTGCTGGAATACTGCGAGAGCCGCAGCATCGGGCTCTCTCTGCCCTCCCTGCGGGCGGACAACTTCTCCATGGAGATCATGGAAAAGCTGCAGAAGGTGCGCAAGAGCGGCCTGACCTTCGCTGTCGAGGGCGGCAGTCAGCGCCTGCGGGACGCCATTAACAAGAACGTCACCGAGGACGATCTTCTGCATACCTGTGCCATCGCCTTTGCCGGCGGCTGGAATACGGTCAAGCTCTATTACATGCTTGGTCTGCCCACGGAGACAGACGAGGATATCGTGGGCATTGCCGATATGGCCGGGCGCATCCTCCACTGCTGGCGGGAAAACGCAAAAAACAAAAACCGCGGCGTGAAGATTACCATCTCCACCTCTTGCTTTATCCCCAAGCCCCACAGCCCCTTCCAGTGGGAAGCTCAGATTACAAAAGAGGAATATCTCCGGCGGGTCAACCTCCTGCGCAGCAGCATCAACGCCAGAAATGTCATCTACAACTGGCATGACGCGGACACCAGCGTGGTGGAAGCGGTACTGTCCCGGGGCGACCGGCGGCTGGGGCCTGTTCTGGAGGAGGTCTGGCGCCGCGGCGGCAGACTGGAGGCCTGGACCGACTATTTCAGCTTTGAACGCTGGATGCAGGCACTGGAAAAATACGGCCTGGACCCCGCTTTCTACGCCTCACGGGAGCGCAGGGTGGACGAAGTGCTGCCATGGGACATGATCGATGTGGGCGTGCGCAAGGCGCATCTGGTACACGAGCGCGAGATGTGCTACGCATCAACGCTCTCACCGGACTGCCGTCACCAGTGCTCCGCCTGCGGTGCGCTGCGGCTGATGAAGGGAGGCAAGTGCGATGGATAAGCTGAGACTCCGCTTTGAAAAAACGGGTCGCGCCGTCTATATCTCGCACCTGGATCTGATGCACACCATGCAGCGGGTTTTCTCCCGCGCAGGGTATGAACTCAAATACTCCGAGGGCTTCAATCCCCATCCGCAGATCTCCATCGCGCTGCCCCTCTCCGTGGGGATGGCAAGCCGCTGCGAGCTGATGGATTTCAAATTGAAAGAGGACGCGGATCTTGACTCCCTGCCCGAGAAGCTGACGGCTGTGATGCCTGAGGGACTTCGCGTCACGGAATGCTATGAGGCGGAGAGAAAGACAGCGGCTCTGAAATACCTGGAGATCGAGGGGCGCTTTGAATATGACACGCGGCCGCTGGAGGCCATGTGCGCCGGACTGCGGGAATTCTACAGTCGGGATTCCATCGTCATCACCAAAAAGACCAAACGCGGCGTGGGGGAGAGCGACATCCGCCCCGCCATCCGGGAGATCTCCTTTGAGCCCGGCGCCGACGCGGTCCTGCTGCACGCGGTGATATCCGCCCAGGAACCCACGCTGAACCCGGCTCTGCTGGAGGACGCGCTCCGTCAGCTCTCTCCGGAACTGGCGCCGGACTTCGCTTCTTTTACGAGATTGGAGACATATACGGAAGATATGCAGATTTTCCGCTGAAAAGGGCTTGCAATTCGGGAAAAACTGTGTTATCATACTAGAGCTTGCGCGGGTGAACCGCGCAGCGTGAAAAAGGCGGTCCGCTGTCATGGCCCTTGCCCTCTGGCATGAACGTCTATATGAAGGAAGGATCATGATTATGGATCTGGTCAAAGTTCTCAGCGAGCAGTACATGAAGAAGGAACTGCCCGAGATGAACGTGGGCGACACCGTCCGTGTTCTCGTTCTGGTCAAGGAAGGCAACCGTGAGCGCACCCAGGCTTTCGAAGGCACCATCATTGCCAAGAAGCATGGCGGCATCAACGAGACCATCACCGTCCGCCGCATCTCCTACGGTGTCGGCTGCGAGAAGGTCTTCCCGGTTCACTCTCCCTCCATCGTCTCTGTCACCACCGTCCGCAAGGGCAAGGTTCGCAGAGCCAAGCTGTACTACCTGCGCGACCGCGTGGGCAAGGCGGCCAAGGTCAAGGAGCGCCTGTAAGACACAAAGCGAAGGTAAGAGGCATCTTCCCAAGGGAAGGTGCCTTTTCCTTTGCTTGGATTCTCCTTTACAGGAGATGGCTTTTGCGATAAAATAAGGCAACGAACTTCGGACGAAAGGGCACGGCACATGAAGAGGATTGCTTTTTTCCAGGACAATCTGGATGTGGGCGGGATTCAGAAATCCATTGTGAACCTTCTGATGAACTTCGACTACACCGACTGCCAGGTTGACCTGTATCTCTCTGATTCCAAAAGCTTCTGGGACGTGAGCTTTCCCAAAGAACTGACAGTCAAATACTTAAAGCACATCCCGCGCCTGTACTCCTTCATTCCCTTTGACATGGCAAAAAAAATGGTGACTCTGGATTTCTCCGATGTCACAGAGCCATACGATGTGGCCGTCGACTTCAACTCCTACCAGTTCTCCTGCGCTCTGGGGGCGCTGACGGTACCGGCCAGGCGCCGGGTCATGTGGATCCACAACAATGTGGAGGTCAAGCTGGAGAACGAGTGGAAGTACCGGATCCTCTGGGCAAACTTCAAGGATAAATTCAAATACTACGACGCCTTTGTCGGCGTTTCCAAGGGTGTGATCGGGCCCTTCCAGGAGTGCAGCGGCATGTATGACAAGCCGTACACGGTCATCCAGAACACCATCGATACCCGGGAAATCTTTGCCGGCGCGGCGGAAGAGACCGACTTTTCCGTGGACGAGACCAAGCTGAACTTCGTCGCCATCGGCAGACTCTGCCATCAAAAGGCCTACGATATCATGCTGGAGCGGTTCAGCGAGCTGATCCGTCTGCGTCAGGATGTGCATTTATATATCATCGGGGACGGGGACAAACGCCTGATGCTGGAATACCAGCGGGACAGCCTGGGGCTGACGGACTATGTCACCTTCCTGGGCCAGAAGAAGAACCCCTTTGTCTACATGGACAAGATGGACGCCTTTGTGTCCACCTCCCGCTATGAAGGCCAGCCGCTGAACGTCATGGAGGCCACGGCCCTGGGCCTGCCGCTCTACTGCACCAAGAACCTGGAGATCTACAGCGAGGGGCTGGTGGGTTTTGAGGATATAACGGCGGCGATGGCTTCCGCCACCCGGGCAGAAAAAAAGCGGGATGATCTTCACGCCTACAACGCCGAGATCATCCGCCGGATAAAAAGCCTGGCCGAGCCCCCGGCAGAGCCGGCCGTCAAGAAAAAACAGGTCAACATCATCGCCCTGCATCTGGGCGTCGGCGGTGTGGAAAAGGCCATCACCGGCATGGCAAACCTCTTTGCCGAACGCTACGACGTGCGGCTTTACAGTGTCTACAAGCTGCCCGGAACGCCGGCCATGCCCATTGACGAGCGTGTCAGCGTGCGCTTTCTGCTGCGGGATGTGCCGAACCGGGAGGAGTGGCGCGCCGCCATCCGGGCCCGGGACTTCAAGACCTTCTGGAAAGAGAGCATGCGCAGTATCCGTATCCTGACGGGCAAGCGCAGCGTGGTCAAAAAGATGATCCGCAACGTGACCGAGGGCGTGATCATCACCACCCGGCACGAGGACAATCTGCCCTTGTCAAAGTACGGCGCCAGGAATGTGCTGAAGATCGGACAGCTCCACCACGACCACTGTTTTGAGAAAAAATATATCCGCGCCTTCCGCCGCGGTTACCGCAATCTGGACGTGCTGGCTCTGCTGACGCCGCAGCTGGTTGAAGAGGCCAGGACTCTGATGGAGGGCCACAACGACCACACAAAGCTCGTCTACATGCCAAACTTCCTGGAGCATTTCCCGGAGGAAGTGAAGCTTCAGGGGCGGGAGAAGACGCTGATAGCCGTCGGGCGTGTGGCGGAGGTCAAGCGCTTTGATCTGCTGGCCCGGCAGTTTGTCCATCTGCACCCGCGTGTGCCGGACTGGAAGCTTCGGCTGATTGGGGACGGGGAGGACCTGCCAAAGATCCGACAGTATGTCAGTGAGCAGAACGCTGCCGACTACATCGAGCTCCCCGGCCAGATGCGCAATGACCAGGTGGAGAGGGAGATGCTGCGCGCCTCGCTCTTTGCCATGTCCTCCCGTTCGGAGGGATTCCCGTTCGTTTTGCTGGAGGCGCAGAGCTGCGCCCTTCCGATCGTAGCCTACGATGTGCGCGTGGGCCCCGGCTACCTGGTAGAAGAGGGGAAGACCGGGTTCCTCGTGCCGGAGGGCGAACAACAGACGTATGAAGACCGCATCGTGGAGCTGATGCAGGATGCAAACAGGAGAGAAGCGATGGGTGCGGAAGCCATGAAGCACGCACAGTCGTTTTCCAGAGACCGCGTTGCGGAGAAATGGTTTCAGGTGATTGGATGAGCAGACTGTTGAATCGAACAGGGCGCGCGGGCGCCTTCCTGCGCAACAACTGGCTGATGCTGCTGATTATACTGCAGCCGCTGCTCGACATCATTGCCTTCTGGACCAGAAGCCCGGAGGGAACCTTTGCCGGTGTGGTGAGACTACTGATCATGATGGCGCTGCCGCTTTGGCTGCTGTTTACGCTGCCGGAAAAAAAGCAGCGTGTGAAGCTGCTGGTATGCCTCTGCGCCATCGGCGTTGTCTGCCTGCTGCATCTTATGAATGTGATGCGGCTCGGACCGGCCAGTCTCACCTATGAGATTTCCTACACGGCAAAGACCGCGCAGATGCCGATCCTGGCCGTGTGCTTTGCCTTTGCCATCCGGGACGCTCAGACCAGAAACCAGGCCTACTGGGGTCTCTTCTTTGCAGCGGCTGTTACAGCGCTGGCCCTTGGGCTTTCGATTCTGACCGGAACGGCCAACGTGACCTACGGCGAGGGGCTCGGCGTCAGCGGCTGGGTGATCGACGACAACCGCACAGCCAACAGCACCATCCTGGTCATCCTGGCGGCCTTCTCCGTCTTCTGTGCGGTCAAATCCGACAAGCCGGTGGTCAATATCCTGGTGCCCGTGCTCACAGCGGCTGTGTTGATTATCAACGGCACCATGACCTGCTACCTCTCCATCTTTCTGATCTTCCTTGGCTTTGCGGTGTTTCTCCCCCTGGAGAAGAGAGTCCGCGGCTGTCAGATCAACCGGCTTGCCATCGGGGTTTTGCTGATCGTGTCCGTTCTCTCGGCGGCGGTCTATCCGCTGACGCCAAAGTACAAGATCAAGCAGGCGCAGAGCAGCTTCATGGAGAAGACCCAGACGGAGTTTGAGGGGGACTTTGAACGTTTCCCCTTTGACCCGGATTCCCTGACCGCCGAGGAGATTCTCGGCAATCCGGAGGTCCGCGAGATCTACGCTGATTACTACTGGAAGTGCTTGTGGAACCTCTGCCCGGATATGTTTGAACGGTTTGAGATGGACGAGATCATGCGCAAATATGATCTCACGACCGACGCCTCGGTGCTGCTGAACACGCGCAATCTCAAACGGACCTACATGTCCCTGGTCTGGGATCACAGCGATACGCTGACGAAACTTCTCGGCATCGACTGCTCCTCCGCCTGGATCTACGGCCGCATGGATCTGGAGAATGACTGGCCTGCGATCTTCTACTACTACGGATACCTGGGATTTGCTGCCTATTTGGCGTTCATCCTCTATTTCTTCCTGCGCATTCTCAGAAGGTTGAAGAAGGACTTCCGCAGCGCCTTTACGGCGGACAATTTCATCCTGCTGGTCTGCTTTGTGCTGCTGATCGGTATCGCGCAGTTTTCCGGCGCGGTACTCAGACGCCCGAATGTCTCGGTCTATCTGTCACTGATCCTGGGACTGATCGCCTTTCAGACGGATCTGACCGGGAAACTGAGGCTCAGCAGCTGGAGAGGGGAATGGATATGAAGCTGAGCGTGATCGTTCCCGTCTATAAGGTGGAGGATTATCTGGCGGAGTGTGTGGACTCGCTGTTGAACCAGACGGTCAAGGATCTGGAAATCCTTCTGGTGGACGACGGCTCCCCTGACCGCTCCGGTGAAATCGCCGACCGGTACGCCGCAGAGTTTCCGGAGAAGGTCCGCGTTCTCCACATTGACAACGGCGGACAGGGGAGGGCCAGGAATTTCGCTCTGCCGCTGGCCACGGGTGACTATGTCGGATTTGTGGACAGCGACGACTGGGTCGCGCCGGATATGTACGGAAAGATGCTTTCTCGTGCGGAGAAGACCGGAGCGGATTTGGTGGTCTGCGACTTTCTGGAGCACTTCAACGATGGCCGGGAAAAGGTGCTTCCGGCGTGCTTTCAGGCGCACCCGCTGTCTGCGGCCGGTTCTTCCTGCAACAAGATTTTCCGTCGGTGCCTGATCGGGGAACTGCGCTTTCCCGAGGGGCTCTGGTATGAGGATTTCTTCTTCTCGGCCGTGATGCTTGTGCGGTCAAAACGCACAGAGTTTGTGCAGGAGCCCCTGTATGTCTACCGCCGGGGGCAGGAGTCCACCATGCACAACAACAACGCCGCGAAAAACCTGGATCTGATCTGCATCATGGATATGCTGGAAAAGGAGCTTCTGCCTCTGGGGCGGAAAGAGGATTTCAACTTCTTCATGGTCAACCATGTGATCCTGGACGCCATCAGCCGCCTTGCCAATACCGATTCCCCGGATCGCAGGGACGCCATTGACAAGCTGCGCGCCTACGCGCATGAAAAGATCCCGTCCCTGCGCGCCTGCGAGAGCTATCGGCGGGAGACGCGAAACCGCCGCATCATGATGTTCCTCAATTACCACGGACTGGAACAGCTTGGCCAGTGGATCCTGAGAGTCAAATCCGGGATCGCATGAAAAATGCTCCGTCAATTGACGGAGCATTTTTCATGCCTGATGCTTTAAGCGCTTGTTCAGCCGCATCACCAGGTTCACGGCCCGCCGCCGGCGATGCAGCAGCAGAAAAGTGAGCAGCCGATACTTTGGCGGGATCTGCTTGACATAGGGATTGTCCCGGAAGTCCGGGCACTTTTGCAGAAAGTCAGTCAGCAGCACCTCCTGAACCGGGGAGTCCGGATCAGCGAGGTTTGCCCGGACGGAGCTGGTGAGAAACTGCGCGTGGAAGGTGAGATAGTCCAATTCATCCTTCAGCTCATCAAAGCGGCCCTGCTCGCGGTAGAAGTTCCGCAGATCGTTCACGGCGGAAATGATTTCCCGGTTGCGCTCGGCTTTGGCAGAATTGGTGATGGAGCCGGGGCGGATCAGGTAGCGGTGCCAGGCTTCGGGAATGTACAGGATTTTGTCTGTAAAGGCGTAGAGCTTCAGGACGGTCCGCAGATCCTCAAACCACTCTCTCGGTGTAAACAGGATCCCGTTGTCGCGAAAGAGACTGGCCCGGTAGATCTTGTTCCAGACGTTGGGGATCTGCAGCAGCAGCTCGGGATACTCGGCCAGGCTGATCCCCGTCTCCCGCGTGCAGCCCTTGACGGTCTGCAGCACGTGTCCGGCGGGATCGACCGAGACGGAGTCGAAAATGCAGATATCAAAATCCCGGTCCAGGGTGTCGAGCATACGCCCCATAGCGCCGGGAGCCAGATAGTCATCGCTGTCAAGAAAGTAAAGAAACTCGCCCCGGGCGCTTGCCATGCCGGTGTTGCGCGCGCTGCCGAGACCCATGTTTTCGGTGCTGATGAGACGGATCAGATCCGGGCGCCGGTCCCGATAGCTCTCCGCAATGGCGGGGGAGCCGTCCGTAGAGCCGTCGTTTACCAGGATGATCTCGCATTCCGGAGTGGCCCCGTCCAGCACGGAATCCAGGCATTTGGCCAGATACGCCTCCACATTGTAGATGGGAATGATAACGCTGAGCTTGATCATGGAAACCTCCTGTTCAGCGGTTCCTGTTCCGCAGCCGGTCGTTGAGGCGCATCAGAGCGGCGACCGCCCCATATTGCCCGGAGAGTAAAAGCCCGGTCAGCAGGCGGTGCTTTTTGGACATGGAGCGGATATAGGCATTTTCCCTGAAATCCGGGAAACGCGCAAGAAACGCTTCCTTCAACTGCGGCAGCACGGGGCTTTTGGGGTCCGCCAGGCATACACGCACGGAACCGGTGAGAAACATGTTGTAAAAAGCCACGTAATCCAGTTGGGCCCGATAGGCGTCATACAGCCCCTTTTCTCTGTAGTATCCCAACAGATCGTCCACCGCGTCGATGATCTCCAGATTGCGCTGGAGCTTGGCGGAGTTGGTGATGGAGCCGGGGCGCAGCAGGTAGAGATACCAGGCTTTTCCGGCGGCAAAGATCCGGTCGGTGAGCGTGTAGAGCTTGGGCATGGTGCGCAGATCCTCGTACCAGACCCGGCCCGGGAAGCGGATACCGCTGTCGAGAAACAGACTGCGGCGGCAGATCTTGTTGCAGCCGGAGGGGTAGGCCAGCAGCAGATCCGGGTACTCGGCAAGGCTGACTGCGCCGGTTTTTCCACAGCCGGCCATGTGCTCGATCACGCTGCCGTCGGGGTTGACGGAGAGAAAGTCGAAAATCAGCATGTCCCTGTCCGGCGTGAGCTCGGCAAGGATTTCCGCCAAAGCGCCCTCGGCAAGCTTGTCGTCGCTGTCGAGGAAGAACACAAAATCGCCCTTTGCGTGTTCAAGCCCCACGTTTCTTGCCGCACCCAAACCGCCGTTTTCTGTGGTGATCAGGCGGACCTTCTCCGGACAGCGTGCGGCGTATTCGGCGGCGATCCGGCCCGAGTCGTCGGTAGAGCCGTCGTTTACCAGCACGATCTCGTAGTCTTCGCACTCCGGCAGCAGGACGGAGTCGATACAGGAGGCGAGATAGTCCCTGACGTTATATATGGGGATCACAATGCTCAGCTTCATCCGCTTTCCTCCCGTCGTTTTTCCCCATGATACCATGATTTCCAGGCCCTTTCAAGCGGGAAAACGGCGCATGAAAAACAGTTGAACGGCGCATCAAAAAGGTGTATAATACGATGACTCTTTGTGAACGGAGAAACGTATGAGCGCCAATACAAAAAAGAAAAAACCGGTTCCCGTGGAAGCCGATCCCAACGCTTCCAGCAGGGAGACCTATGATTGGATCCAGTGTTTGCTTGTCGCGCTGATCATCTGTGTGCTGATCTTTATGTTCTGCGTCCGCGTCATCGACGTGATCGGCGCCTCCATGAATCCCACCCTGTATAACGGGGAGAAGATGCTGGTGTCCGGCCTGTTCTACAAGCCCAAGGTGGGGGACGTGGTGGTCTTCAAAAAGGACGAATACGACCCCAACAAGCTCCTGGTCAAGCGCGTAGTCGCAGTGGAGGGCCAGGAGATCAACATGGATTTTGAAAACGGCATCGTGTACATTGACGGCGTTGCCATTGCGGAGGACTATATCAGCGAGCCGACCTACAACAAGCTGGACTTTATCGGCCCCAAGACCGTGCCGGAGGGCTGCGTGTTCGTCATGGGCGACAATCGCAATGCCTCCATCGACAGCCGGAAATCCGAGATCGGCATGCTGGACAACCGCCTGATCCTCGGCAAGGCCTACTGTGTGGTGTACCCGGTCTCCCAGTTTCGGATGATCGGCGACTGATGCGGTCGGGCGCAGGAGAGACATGGAACAGAGCTTTGAAAAAATGAACATCCAGTGGTTCCCGGGGCACATGACCAAGGCCCAGCGGATGATCGAGGAGAACATCAAGCTGGTGGACGCGGTGTGTGAGATCCTGGACGCCCGGATTCCCGGAGCCAGCCGCAACCCGGACATTGACCGTCTCGCCGGGGACAAGCCCAGGCTGGTGATCCTGAACCGCTGCGATCTGGCCGATCCCGAGATGACGTCCCGCTGGCGCCGCTATTTCCAGAATCAGGGGCTCGCAATCCTAGAGACGGACGCGAAAACCGGCAAGGGCGTGAGCGGATTTGCCCCCGCGGTGCGGGAACTTCTCAAGGACAAGCTGAGAGACTATGAGAGCAAGGGTCAGGTGGGCCGCCCGCTGCGCCTGATGATCCTCGGCATCCCCAATGTGGGCAAGTCCACCTTCATCAACAAAGTGGCGGGCCGCAAGGCCGCCATCGCCGGAGACAAGCCCGGCGTCACCCGCGGCAAGCAGTGGATCTCCATTGACAATGGCCTGGATCTGCTGGACACACCGGGGATCCTTTGGCCGAAATTCGAGAGTCAGGAGGTCGGCGAGCTGCTGGCCATCACCAACGCCATCAAGGCGGATGTGATCGATAAAGAGACACTGGGCGCAAACTTCATGCTTCGGCTCCGCGCCTTTTACCCGGACGCCCTGCGCACCCGCTACAAGATGGAGCCGGACCCGGACGCCAACGGCTTTGAGCTTCTGGAGCAGGCGGCAAAGAAGCGGGGCTTTCTCGTATCCAAAGGCGAATACGATCTGGAGCGCATGGCCAACACCCTCCTGAAGGAATACCACGAGGGCAAACTTGGCAGACTGACATTGGAGACGCCGGATGACGGATTTGTGGATTCTGGAAAATGAAATCTATGGGGAAGGCTTTCGGCTTCTCTGCGGAGTGGACGAGGCAGGGCGCGGTCCTCTGGCCGGTCCGGTCTGCGCGGCGGCGGTCATTCTGCCGCGGGGACTTGAGATCGAAGGTCTGAACGACTCGAAAAAGCTGACGGAGAAAAAGCGCGAGGAGCTTTACAGCGTAATTTGCAAGGAGGCGCTTTCCTTCGGCATTGCTTTTGCCACGGTGGAGGAGATCGAGGAGCGCAACATCCTTGGTGCCACCTTCCTTGCCATGAACCGGGCCCTGGAGCAGCTGGACCCTCAGCCGGAGCTGGCGCTGATCGACGGCAACCGAAATACCGGCATCCTGGTGCCCAGCCGCTGCGTTGTCAAGGGCGACGCGAAGTGCGCCGATATCGCCGCGGCCTCCATCCTCGCCAAGGTGACGAGGGACCGCTACATGCTGGAACAGGCGAAGCTCTACCCGGAATACCGTTTTGAGCAGCACAAGGGCTACGGTACCAAGCTTCACTATGAGGCCCTGCGGGAATACGGACCGTCCCCGATCCACCGCATGAGCTTCCTGAAAAAGCTGTACCCATGAATACCAGGAAAGAACTGGGTGCCTGGGGCGAGGAGAAGGCGGCACAGTATCTCCGCCGCAAGGGCTATAGGATTCTGGACCGCAACTACAGCTGCCGCTTCGGGGAGATCGATCTGATCGCGAGCAACCGCGGTTTCGTGGCCTTCGTGGAAGTGAAGCTGAGAAAGAACGCGGACTTTGCCGAAGCGCGGGAATTTGTCACCGCCGCCAAGCAGCGCAGGATTATGACCTCTGCGCAGCTCTGGCTTGCATCCCGCGGCTGTGAACTGCAGCCGCGCTTTGATGTGGTGGAGATCTACGCACCGGACGGCATGGACAGCCGGACGGTACAGATCAACCACCTGGAGGACGCCTTTTGCTGAAGCCTATGTATGCCCGCCGCGGCTGCGGCGGGCGGCTTTGGTTTTACATCAGCAGCTGCCTCTGGGGCAGAAGGTGGAGCAGTAGGTTTCGCCCTTGCTGTTGGCCTGCTCGTTCTGCACGGAGATGCGCTCCGCGCTGCAGCGGCAGTCGACGGTGTTGTACTTGCAGGCGCTGACATCGCAGCCCACGCCGGGATTGCAGCTTTTGGTTTTCTTTTCCGCCATGTTGCACGGCCTCCATTCTTTTGAGATTCAGTTTCAGTTTGTGCACGGCGCTTGATTTTATTCGGAGGGAGTATGGCACTTTATACCATCGGAGATCTGCATCTGTCGCTGGCCAAGGACAAGCCCATGGATGTCTTCGGCAGCGAGTGGAAAAACCATACCGAAAAGCTCCGGGAGAATTTTGCCGCGCTGCAGGCGGAGGATCTCACGGTCCTCTGCGGGGATCTGAGCTGGGGCATGGGGCTGGAGGAAACCCTGCCGGACTTTTTGTTTGTGGACGCGTTGCCGGGAAAGAAGATCCTGCTGAAGGGAAACCACGATTTCTGGTGGACCACGGCGGCCAAGACCAGGCGCTTCTTTGCCGAACACGGGATTGAGACCATCGATGTTCTCAACAACAACTTCTTCACATACGGAGACTGCGCCCTGTGCGGGACAAGGGGCTGGTTTTATGAGGAGGAGACCGGGGGAGAACACGACAAGAAAATCATGCGCCGGGAGATCATGCGCCTGGAGACCTCGCTGAAAGCGGCGGGGGACCGGGAGAAGCTGGTCTTCCTGCACTATCCGCCCCTCTATCAGAATTATCGCTGTGAAGAGATCCTGGCTCTGCTGAAGGAGCACAACGTCAGACTCTGCTGTTATGGACATATCCACGGCAAGGGCTGCCGCAGTGCCTTCACCGGCTGGCATGACGGGACGGAGTACAAACTGGTCTCCGCCGATGCGGTGAATTTTTCGCCTGTCAAATTGCTCTAAGCCTCGAAATTCAAGAAAAAATCATTGATTTTAGTTTGGATATCTGTTATCATATCCCAGTGCGTGCAGACACATAAATAGGAGGAAATCAACCATGATCTTAAAGAACGTAGACAAACAGGAAAAGAATACTGCTGTTTTTGAAGTCGAGACTGACGCTGCCGAGTTTGAGAAGGCCGTCAACGAAGCGTACCTCAAGAACAGATCTTCCATAAGCATCCCCGGCTTCCGCAAAGGCAAGGCCCCCCGCGCTGTGATCGAGGGTATGTACGGCCGTGAGGTTTTCTATCAGGAGGCCATGGATGAGCTGGCTCCCGCCGCGTATGAGTTCGGTATGAAGGAGTCCGGCCTGAAGGTTGTCGGCACGCCTTCCGTCAAGGACCTGAACGTCAGCGATGAGCGCACCGTGTGCTACTCTTTTGAAGTCTCCCTGTACCCCGAGGTCACCCTCGGCCAGTACAAGGGCCTGGAGGCTGAGAAGCCCGAGGCTTCCGTCTCCGACGAAGAAGTGGAAAACGAGCTCAACGCCACCCGCAAGCGCAACGCCCGCATGCTCGATATCGACGACCGTCCTGCCCAGATGGGCGACACTGCCAACATCGACTTCGACGGCTTCCTGAACGGCGAGCGTTTTGACGGCGGCAAGGCTGAGGGCTACTCTCTGGAGCTCGGTTCCAACAGCTTCGTTCCCGGCTTTGAAGAGCAGGTCGTCGGCATGCAGCTCGGCGAGGAGAAGGAACTCAACATCACCTTCCCGACCGAGTATGCCCCTGAGCTTGCCGGCAAGGACGTGGTCTTCAAGGTCAAGCTCAACAGCCTGACCATGCCGGAACTGCCTGAGCTGGACGACGAGTTTGCCAAGGACGTGTCCGAGTTTGATACCCTGGAGGAGTACAAGGCCGATGTGCGCGCCAAGCTCCTGAAGAACAAGACCGACCGCGCCGAGAGCGCCTTTAAGTCCGAGATCCTGCGCCAGGCGGCCGAGAACGTCCAGGCCGAGATCCCTGCCGTCATGATCGACGAGAAGGTGGAGGAGACCCTGCGCAATTACGCCTCCCAGTTCGGCATGAACGACCGCAATGTCTCCCTGGATGAGCTTGCCAAGATGATGGGCATCACCGACGAAGTGATGCAGAGCAGCATCCGTCCGGGCGCCGAGTTCCAGGTCAAGACGGACCTGCTGCTGAACGCCGTCATGGAGGCCGAGAAGCTGGACGACAACGAGGAGGCCTTTGCCGCTTACGTTGAGAAGGTCGCCGGCGATGTCGGCGCCACCGCCGATCAGCTCAAGCAGTACTTCGGCGAGGAGTTTATGAAGAATGAATTCCGCAAGGAGTTGGCCACCAACCTGATCGTTGACAGCGCAGTGGTCAAGGCCGCGGAGTAAAGAATCCCAGCAGAATAATTTCCCAGGGATAGGGATATGCTCTCTTGGATGCTGAGGAAAGGAGAGTTTTACAAATGAGTTTGGTACCCTATGTAGTTGAACAGACCAGCCGCGGCGAGCGCTCGTATGACATTTTTTCCCGCCTGCTGAATGATCGGATCGTGATGCTGTCCGAGGAGGTCAACGATACCACCGCAAGCTTGATCGTGGCCCAGCTTCTGTATCTGGAAGCCCAGGACCCGGACAAGGACATTCAGTTCTACATCAACAGCCCCGGCGGCAGCGTCTCCGCGGGCCTTGCGATCTATGACACCATGCAGTACATCAAGCCCGATGTCTCAACCATCTGCATCGGTATGGCCGCCTCCATGGGAGCGTTTCTGCTCTCTTCCGGCGCCAAGGGCAAGCGCATTGCCCTGCCCAATGCCGAGATTATGATCCATCAGCCCTCCGGCGGAAGCCAGGGCCAGGCGACCGATATTCAGATCCAGGCGGAGCACATTCTGAAAATCAAGAAAAAGCTCAATGCGATCCTGGCGGAGAATACGGGCAAGTCTGTGGAGACCATCGCGGCCGACTGCGAGCGTGACTACTTCATGTCCGCGGACGAGGCCATGGCCTACGGACTGATCGACAAGGTGATCTACAAGCGCTGATATCTTTGCAAAGGGGGAACAAGAGCTGTTCCCCCTTCCTTTTCAGGCGCAAGCGCCTGACGGTTTTTGATTGAGCATAAGGAGTAACTATGGCGAGGAACGAAGACAGAAGGAGCATTCGCTGCTCATTTTGCGGCAAGCCGCAGTCCCTTGTGGAGCGGATGATTGCGGGCAACAACTGTTACATCTGCGACGACTGTGTGCGCATGTGCGCCAGCATCGTGGGGGAGGAGACGGCTGCGGCACCGAAGATGACCGGCTACGACGGTCTGCCGCTGGAGCTGGCAAAGCTCCCCAAGCCCATGCAGATCAAAGAGAATCTGGACCAATACGTGATTGGACAGGAGAAGGCCAAGATCGTCCTGTCGGTCGCTGTCTATAACCATTACAAGCGCATCCTCCACAACGCAAAGGACGATGTGGAGCTGCAGAAGAGCAACATTCTGCTCATCGGCCCCACGGGCAGCGGCAAGACGCTCTTTGCCCAGACCATGGCCAGGATGCTGGATGTGCCCTTTGCCATCGCCGACGCCACCACGCTTACTGAGGCCGGCTATGTGGGCGAGGACGTGGAGAACGTGATCCTCAAGCTGCTGCAGGCGGCGGACTTTGATGTGGAGCGCGCCCAGAAAGGCATCATCTATATCGACGAGATCGACAAAATCGCCCGCAAAAGCGAGAACACCTCCATCACCCGCGATGTCTCCGGCGAGGGCGTGCAGCAGGCGCTGCTGAAGCTGCTGGAGGGGACTATCGCAAACGTGCCGCCCCAGGGTGGGCGCAAACACCCGCACCAGGAGTTTATCCAGGTGGACACCACCAACATCCTTTTCATCTGCGGCGGCGCCTTCGACGGTCTGGATAAGATCATCGAGAAGCGCACCAACAAGAAGACCATGGGCTTCGGTGCCGACATCACCTCCAGTGTGGAGCGCGACGTGGGCCAGATCATGGCTCAGGTCCAGCAGCACGACCTGCTGCAGTTTGGCATCATCCCGGAGCTGATCGGAAGACTGCCCGTGGTGGCAACCCTGGAAAGCCTGAACCGGGATGACCTGGTCCGCATCCTGACCGAGCCGAAGAACTCCATGACCCGGCAGTACCAGGCTCTCATGTCCTACGACGGCGTGGAGCTGGTCTATGAACCGGAGGCACTGGAAGCCATCGCGGACAAGGCGGTCCAGATGAAGATCGGCGCGCGCGGTCTGCGCAGCGTGATCGAGGGCGTGATGACGGACATCATGTTTGAGGTGCCCTCCGACAAAACCGCAAAGAAAGTGATCGTCACCGCGGAGTGTGTCCGGGAGGGTACCAGACCGACCGTGGAACACGCAGAGTGACGTTTCCCGCTCCTGAAAGGAACAAGTATCATGGCTGCAACAAACAAAGAAATGGATAAGCTTCCGCTGCTCGCCCTGCGGGGCCTGCATGTTTTTCCGGGGATGCTGCTGACCTTCGATGTGGAGAGGCCTGCCTCCATCGCGGCGCTGAATGCCGCGGTGCGCTGCGACCAGCTGATTTTCCTCTCCGCCCAGAAGGACCTGACCGCGGATATGCCCCAGGAGGACGACATTTTTTCCGTGGGCACCGTCTGCCGCATCAAGCAGCAGCTGCGCCAGCCCAGGGGCAGTCTCTGCCGTGTGATGGTGGAGGGGCTCTATCGGGCCAAGGCGGACAGCATGCAGTGCGATCCCAAGGGCTACTACGCCTGGGTGGAGCGGCAGGAGGACCGAAAGGAGCGCGTGGCCTCCGAGCGCATGGAGGCTCTGATGCGCAGCGTCCTCGGGCAGTTTGAGGACTATGTGCGCTTCAACAGCGACATGATCAACGAGCAGATCCTGAATCTGCTGGCAAACCCCGAGCCGTCCTATGTCTCCAATTACATCGCGCAGAATGTGCATTTCAGCATCGAGGATCGGCAGGAGCTGCTGGAGGAGCGCTCTCCCAGCCGCAGACTGATGCTCCTCAACCGCCTGCTTTCGAGAGAACTGAACGTTCTCAACATTGAGAAGGAGCTCAATGAAGCCACGCAGGAAGCTATGAACCGCAGCCAGCGGGACTACTACCTGCGCGAGGAAATGAAGATCATCCAGTCCGAACTGGGCGAGGATGACGATATCGAGATCTACCGCGGCAAGATCAACGCACTGCCTGTCTCCGACGAGATCCGGGAAAAGCTGCTCAAAGAGCTGGGACGGCTTGCCAAGCAGCCCTTCGGCTCCTCCGAAGCTGCGGTCATCCGCGGGTATCTGGACACCTGCCTGGAGATCCCCTGGAACGTCACGACCAAAGAGACACTGAACATCCCCAAAGCGCGCAAGAAGCTTGACGACGACCACTTCGGCCTGGAAAAGGTGAAGGAGCGGATCCTGGAGTACCTGGCCGTCAAGCAGCTGAGCCCCGAGATCAAGGGCGGCCTGCTCTGCCTGGTGGGCCCTCCGGGCACCGGCAAGACCAGCATTGCCCAGAGCATCGCCGCGGCCACCAACCGCAAGCTGGTTCGCATCTCCCTGGGCGGCGTCCATGACGAAGCGGAGATCCGCGGCCATCGGCGCACCTATATTGGCTCCATGCCGGGCCGCATCATCGGCGGCATCATCCAGGCCGGTTCCTGCAACCCGCTGATGGTTCTTGACGAGATTGACAAACTGGGCTCCGACTATCGGGGCGACCCGTCCGCTGCGCTGCTGGAGGCGCTGGACGGGGAGCAGAACGGCACATTCCGGGACAATTTCCTGGAGCTGCCCTTTGATCTGTCCAAGGTCTTCTTTATCACCACCGCCAACACCACCTCGACGATTCCGCGCGCGCTGCTGGACCGCATGGAGGTCATCGAGCTCTCCAGCTATACGGATGAGGAGAAGCTGCAGATCGCAAAGCAGCACCTGATTCCCAAGCAGAAAAAGAAGCACGGCCTGAAGGGCGCGCAGCTGCGGTTTTCGGACGGCGCCATCCGCCAGATCATTTCCGGCTACACCCGCGAGTCGGGCGTACGAAATCTGGAGCGCGAGATTGCCAACGTCTGCCGCAAGGCAGCCTCCGGGGTTGCTGAGGGGACGTATAAGGGCCTCTCTGTCCGCGCCGACAACCTGGATGAGCTTTTGGGGCCTGTGAAATTCAAGCCCGAAGTTCTTCGTCTCCACGACGAGATCGGCCTTGTCCGCGGCCTTGCCTACACCAGCGTGGGCGGCGAGGTGCTGGACGTGGAGGCAGCCGTGGTGGAAGGCACCGGTAAGGTGGAGCTGACGGGCAACCTGGGTGACGTGATGAAGGAATCCGCCAAAGCCGCTGTCACATACATCCGCAGCCGCGCAGAGCTTCTCGGCATCGACCCGAACTTCTATAAAAACAAGGATATTCACATCCATTTTCCCGAGGGTGCCGTACCCAAGGACGGACCTTCGGCCGGCATCACCATGACAGTGGCGCTGATCTCCGCCCTCACAGGCACACCTGTGCGCCGTGATATCGCCATGACCGGCGAAGTCACTCTGCGCGGTCGGGTGCTGCCCATCGGCGGCCTGCGGGAAAAGACCATGGGCGCACTCCGCGCCGGGGTCAAAACGGTCATCATCCCCAGTGACAACGAGGTGGATCTGGAGAATATCGACCAGGCTGTGCGCCGCCAGCTCAACTTCCGCACGGCGGAAAATGTGGATGACATTCTGGATTTCGTCCTGGTCGGCAGGAGCAGTGAGACGCTCCCGACGGCGGCGCTCCCTGTGGCGAGCCAGGACCGCCATGCTGTCCGGCAGTAGGTGAAAATGAAAGCTCTGAATGTCAACAAGGCGGAGTTTGTCAAATCCGCCGCCGCGCCTGCGCAGTTTATCAACAGCAGCATCCCGGCTGTGGCCTTCGCCGGCAAATCCAACGTGGGCAAATCCTCGGTGATCAATCGTCTGCTCAACAGGAAGAACTTTGCCCGGGTGGGCTCCGAGCCGGGAAAGACCATTCACGTCAACTATTTCCTCATCGACGGCAGGGTCTATCTCATTGATCTGCCGGGCTACGGCTACGCCAAGGTTTCCCAGAGCGAGCGTGAGCGCTGGGGAAAGCTGATGGAAGACTTCTTTGCGGCAGGCCTGTTTGGCCTTGGGGTCATGATTGTGGACGCGAGGCACAAGCCCACTGCCGACGACGTGACCATGGCGGAGTGGTTCAAGAATGCCGACTGCCGCCTGGTTGTGGTGGCCAACAAGCTGGATAAGCTGAAAAAGAGCGAGATTGAACCAAATCTCGCTCTGATCCGGGAGACCCTGGGCCTTCCCGCAGAAGTCCCGGTGATCCCGTTTTCGGCGGAGAAGGGACAGGGGAGAGAACAGCTGCTGGCAGAGATTCAGGCGCTCTGCTGAGCGTTTTTGATTTCTCCTGTTTTTTCTCCGGCTCCACTTGTATTTCGTAGCCGGGTTTGCTAGAATAACAATATCTTGGGGGTGAGCGTATCGGCGTTCTGCAGGACATCTGGGATGGATTCGACTTCAGCTATCTGCTGGGCATTCTGCAGTCTGTAATCCCCGCGCTGATCTGCATCACCCTCCATGAACTCAGCCATGGCCTGGTCGCCTATCGACTGGGGGACGATACCGCCAAGCGCGCCGGGCGCCTGACGCTCAATCCGCTGCGGCATCTGGATCCCATGGGGATGCTGATGATGGTGGTGTTTCGTTTTGGCTGGGCCAAGCCTGTCCCCGTGAACATGTATCGCTTCAAGGACCCGAAACGAGGCATGGCTGTCACGGCTCTGGCCGGACCGGTCAGCAACATCCTGATCAGCCTGGTGTTTCTCTTTCTCTATGGGGCGCTCTATCTGCCGCTGCAGAGCAGCAGCTTCGGCATGTATCTGCTTGAAATGCTGCAGATCACGGCCTACCTCAGCCTGAGTTTTGCCGTGTTCAATTTTCTGCCCATCCCGCCCCTGGACGGATCGAAGGTCCTCTTCTCCGTAGTCAGCGACGAGACCTATATGAAGCTCATGCGCTACGAGCGCTACGGCTCCATCGCGCTGCTGCTTCTGGTCTCGACCGGCATTCTGGGCAGACCGCTCTCTTCGGCGGTGCATTTTCTGTATGCGCACATGATCCCCGTGGCACAGTGGTCCCTGAAGGGGGTCTATTCTCTCTTTTATCAGTGAGGATTCATGGATAATCCCAATTTCTTTCTGGAGGGCGTCGTCCGGGGAAAGGACGAGATGCAGAATTTCGAGGGCCCGCTGAGCCTGATTCTGCAGCTGCTTTCCAAGAATAAAATCGAAATCCGCGATATCAGCATATCCGACATTCTGGACCAGTACCTGGAATACCTGGATGAGATGCAGAGCATGGATCTGGAGATTGCCAGCGAGTTTGTCCAGATGGCGGCGTACCTGCTGTATATCAAGACCAGAACGCTTTTGGCCGGAGACGAGGAGGTCTCCGAGCTGGAAGTGCTGATGAGCTCTCTGGAACAATTGAAGGCCAGAGATGTTTTTGCTTCCATCCAGCAGGTAATCCCGGAACTGAAAAAGGCCTCGGAGATCGGCCTGCTCTATTATGCCAAACAGCCCGAGCCTCTGCGCCAGGAAAAGCGGGAGTACGAGTACCGGCACGAGCCGGTGGATCTGCTCCGCGCCATGTACCGCATCTACGCCCGCGGCGGAAAGGCCGCCCCTCCCGATTTCACGGATAGCGTTCCCAGGCGCATCGTCTACAGTGTGCGTGACAAGAGTCTGCAGATCCTGCAGCGCATCCGGAAGGGCAGCGTCACGCTGCACAGCCTGTACCTTGACTGCCGCTCCCGCTCGGAAGTGGTGGCGACCTTCCTCTCCATCCTGGAGCTCTGCAGCATTGGCAGCCTGCGCATCGAACGCCGGGAAGCGGAGTACGAGCTCAGCTTTATCGGCGGCGACGTGGATGAAATCATGGAAAAGATTGTAGAGTAAACAATGAATGAGTTTTCACCGGCCATCGAGGCCGTTCTCTTTGCGGCGGGGGACAGCGTTCCGATCGCCCGCCTGTCTTTGATCCTGGGCCTGGACGAGAGTGTTGTCCGCCAGAGCCTGGAGGAGCTGCACAATCTGTACGAATCCGAGGGCCGCGGTTTTCGTGTGCTGTTTCTGGACGATAAGGCACAGATGTGTTCGGCCCCGGAATATGCCGGGATCATCAGCAAATTCATGGAGCAGCGCAAGCCCCCCATGCTCTCCCAGCCCGCACTGGAGACCCTGGCTGTGGTGGCATATTTCCAACCGGTCACCCGCGCGTATATTGAACAGGTCCGCGGTGTGGACAGCTCTTACACCGTCTCGATGCTGGTCGAGCGCGGACTGATCGAGGAGTCCGGGCGCCTGGAGGTTCCGGGCCGTCCCGTCCTGTTTCGGACGACGGATGTGTTCCTGCGCACCATGGGTGTCAGCGCTCTGTCGGAGCTGCCGCCGCTGCCCGAAGTCAGCGGGGGAGAGGGACTGGACAAGCTCCAGGCCGCGATTGATCGGCTCAGCAATCCGGATCCCGAGCCCCACGAACAGATCAGTATCGGAGAAATCACCAGCGAGGAGTGATGAATTTGAAAGCAGGATTGATTGCCCTTGGCGTTGTGGCACTCTTTGTGCTGCTGTTTATCTTCCTGCCTGTGGTGGCCTGGATCATTCTGGGTCTGATTTTGCTCATCCTTCTGGTTGTCCTTTTTGTCCCCATCGGCGCCGACGTCGGCTATGTGGGCGGGGAGTTTTCACTGGCGGCCAGGGCAGACGGATTTGCCATCAAACTGCTGCCGAAAAAGCCCGCCGATCCCAATAAGCCCCCCAAGGAGAAAAAGGAAAAGAAACCGAAAAAAGAAAAAAAGCCCAAGGAGCCAAAGCCGGAGACCGAAGAAAAGCCCAAAAAGAAAAAGCTGGACTTCACATTGGAGGAGATATTTCAGCTGATTCAGAAGGTGTTGAAAGGTCTGGGCAAATTCGGCAAACTCACCGTGCGGCATTTCATGCTCCACTATGTCGCCGCCGGGAAAGACCCCTACAATACAGCGATGACCTACAACTACGTCAACGCCGCCCTCTGCTCTCTGGCGCCGCTGTGTGCGCAGAAGTTCCGCGTGACCGGCGATGTGGACGTCTGGACGGATATCGATTTTGCGGCGGAAAAGATGAAGCTCGACGCTGAACTGAGCATCACGCTCCGCCTGGCCCAGGTGGTGCACATGGCCCTGGCCGTGGCCTTCGGCGCTCTGGGCATCCTCATCAAGAACAAGCTTCGCCTGTGGCGGGAAGCCAAAGAGGAAAAGCGAAGACAAAAAGCTGAACCTGAAACTGTCGAAACAACAGAAACAAATACACAGGAAACTATACAGGCTGAGGAAAGGAAGGAATCTCATGGATAAGAATCCTATCGGCGAACTGATGCAGAACACAATGGAGAATGTCAGAAGCATTCTCAAGGTGGATACCGTTGTCGGTGATCCCATCTACACGCCCGACGGAATCACGCTGGTTCCGATCTCCAAGATCAGCGTCGGCTTCGGCGGCGGCGGTGTGGAATTCAACACCAAGAAGGTTGGCGAGGTTCGTCCCTACGGCGGCGGCAATGCCACCGGCGTCAAGGTGGATCCCATCGGCTTCCTCGTCATCAAGGACGGCACGGTCAGAATGGTGAATGTGACGCCTCCCGCCAGCAACACCGTTGACCGGATCATTGATCTCGTTCCTCAGGTCATGGACCGGGTGGACGCGTTTATCGAGAAGCAGAACAAGAACAAGTAAGCGCTTTTCACCCTGATAGATTCGGGATAAACCGCGAATAATAAGCACTGCCCAGGAACGGAAAGGGTGGTGCTTATTATTCGATTAACCAGATTCACGGCCTGTATGCTAGTGCTGCTGCTCCTCTGGCCGGAGACTTCGGCCTCTGCGGAGAAAGCGCCGGAGATACAGGCAAAAAGCGCGATTATGATCACCGCGGACGGTCAGTGCCTGTATGAAAAGAATGCGGACAGCAGGATGCTGATCGCCAGCACGACCAAGCTGATGACAGCCCTGGTCTGCCTGGAACAGTGCGGATTGGATGAACCGGTGTCCGTCAAGCCCGCCCACTGTGCGGTGGAGGGCTCCTCCATGTATCTCAAAGCGGGAGATCGCTATACCGTACGGGAGCTGTTGACCGGCCTGCTGCTGGCCTCCGGCAACGACGCGGCGCTGGCACTGGCCGACGCTGTGGGTGGAAGCGAAGCGGGCTTTGTCCGGCTGATGAATCGGAAGGCAGAGCAGCTTGAAATGACGCAGACGCACTTTGCCAATCCCCATGGGCTGGATGCGGAGAAGCATTATTCCACAGCCCATGATCTGGCAAAGCTCATGTGTGCCTGCATGGAGAACGCCGACTTTCGTGCGATCACATCGACGGTCTCGGCGCAGATCCGCCAAATGACCTATCTGAATCACAACAAGCTGCTGACCCGCTATCCCGGCTGCATCGGCGGGAAGACCGGCTATACCCGCGCGGCGGGCCGCTGTCTTGTGAGCTGCTGTGAGAAAAACGACCTGCGTCTCATCTGTGTCACACTTTCAGACCCGGATGACTGGCACGACCAGTCCGCCCTGTATGACTGGGCCTATGCCGGCTTTCGCTGGATGACGCTGAGCGGCGTCTGTCGCTTTGAGGTGCCTGTGATCTCCGGCAGCCGCGATAAGCTGACGGTACAGCCTGCGGAGGATGCGCGGGTGCTGATCCCCAGTGGGGAAGAGGTCAGGCTGCAGGCGGAGCTGCCGCGCTTTGTTTTCGCCCCGGTCAACAGTCAGGAAGCCGCCGGGCATGTAGACGTTCTGCTGCAGAATCGGAGGATTGCCGTATTCCCCCTGTATTATACGCAAGGGGCCGCGATGGCCTATCCTGTATTTCAGACGCATGCGGCAGAGGAAGGAAACCCATGGCCGAACGAATTCAAAAACTCATATCCGAAGCGGGCCTTATGTCCCGCCGTGCGGCGGAGCAGGCCATTCTTGCAGGCCGGGTGCTGGTAAATGGCGAAGCGGCTGAGCTAGGCCGCCGGGCCGATCCGGAGACGGATGAGATTCTGGTGGACGGAAAGCGGCTTGTGCCTGCGGAGCGCAAGATATATCTCATGCTCAACAAGCCCAGGGGCTATGTGACGAGCCTGCACGACGAAAAGGGCCGCCGCTGTGTGGAAGAGCTGGTACGCGGCGTTGGCGTGCGGGTCTATCCCGTCGGGCGCCTGGACCTCAATTCCGAGGGCCTGCTTCTGCTGACCAATGATGGAGAATTTGCAAACCGCGTCATGCACCCCTCCCATGAGCTGGACAAGTGTTACCACACCTGGGTGAAAGGGGAGGACATTCCCGGTGCCGTCGCGATCCTGCAAAGTCCGCTGGAGATCGACGGATACCGCATTCGACCCGCAAAGGTCGAAATCCAGAGAGAAACCCCGGACGGTGCGGTCCTGTCCGTCACCATCCATGAGGGGCGCAACCGCCAGGTGCGCAGGATGTGTGAGCAGGCGGGCTTGAAAGTTACCCGGCTGCTGCGCGTTTCGGAGGGCGGCCTTTCCCTGGGCGATCTCCGCCCCGGCTGCTGGCGGGAGCTGAACGAAGAAGAACGCAGACAACTCTTTTCACAGGAGTAGAGAACAGAGATGGACCTGAGCTATGTAGATCTCGTTGTCATCGGCGGCGGTCCCGCCGGGATGATGTGTGCCTATACCGCGGCGGAGCGCGGACTGTCCGTTGTGCTGCTGGAGCCGAACGACAAGCTTGGCAAAAAGCTGCGCATCACAGGCAAGGGCCGCTGCAACGTCAACAACAACTGCGATATCAAGACCTTTATGGCAAATATCCCCGGGGACGGGCGCTTTCTGTACAGCGCTCTGAACCGGCTGTCTCCGGCAGATACCATATCTTTCTTTGAAAGCCATGGCCTGCCGCTCAAGACCGAGCGGGGAAACCGGGTATTTCCCCGCTCCGACAATGCAAACGACGTGGCGAATCTCATGGCGTCGCTCTGCAAAAAGGCGGGCGTGCGGGTGATGCGCACTGCGGCCAAGCAGATCATCACCGAAAACGGCGCTGTGGCCGGCGTTGCCACGGGGGAGGGCTATCTGCCCTGTCGGGCCGCTGCGGTCTGCACCGGCGGCCTCTCCTATCCCTTGACGGGCTCTACGGGCGCGGGATATGAGTTTGCCAGAAACCTGGGGCATACGGTGACTCCTCTGCGTCCCTCACTGGTGCCGCTGGTGAGCCCGGACGCATACTGCGCCGAGATGCAGGGCTTTGCGCCGAAGAACGTGACGCTGTCTGCCTACGAGGACGACAAACTGATTTATCGGGAGCTTGGCGAGATGCTCTTTACCCACTTCGGCGTCTCGGGACCACTGGTACTCTCCGCCAGTGCCAAGATGCGGAAGATGGGCAGTGCCGCATATCGGCTCTCCATCGACCTCAAACCGGGCCTTGACGAGAAGAAGCTGGACGCCCGCATCCTGCGGGACTTTGATAAGTATGCCAACCGGGAATTCAAGAATGCCCTGGGAGATCTGGCGGGCCGTTCCATGATCCCGATTTTGATAAAGCTCTCCGGTATTCCGGAGGACAAGCCGGTCAACACCATCACCCGGGAGGAACGCAGGGGACTGGTCGCTCTTCTCAAAGCGTTTCCTGTCTCCGTCTCCGGCTTTCGCCCCATCGAGGAGGCCATCGTCACCTCCGGCGGCGTCTCCACAAAGGAGATCAACCCCCGCACCATGGAGTCCAAGCTGGTATCCGGCCTGTTCTTCGCCGGGGAAGTGCTGGATGTGGACGGGTACACCGGCGGCTTCAATCTGCAAATTGCATGGTCAACCGGCTTTGTCGCCGGAAATTCGATATAAAAGGAAGCATACATAATGAACGGATTCTATGCCATTGCCATCGACGGCCCCAGCGGCGCGGGAAAAAGCACACTGGCAAAAAAACTTGCGGAGACCTTCAATTTTATTTATGTGGACACCGGCGCCATCTATCGCACGCTGGGTCTTGCATGCTACCGCGCGGGGATCGACCGGAAGGATCCCACGGCGGTCATGGCCATTCTCTCCGGTATTCAGATTGATATCGGCTACAACGAGGCGGGAGAGCAGCGGATGGTTCTGGATGGGGAGGACGTCTCCGCCCAGATCCGTCTGCCGGAGATCTCCCTGGCAGCGTCAGACGTCTCGGCCATCCCCGAAGTGCGCGCGTTTCTGCTGGAGATGCAGCGCCGTTTTGCCAGAGAAAACCACGTCATCATGGACGGGCGCGATATCGGCACCGTGGTGCTGCCGCAGGCGGAGCTGAAAATCTTCCTCACCGCAAGTCCCGAGGCACGGGCCCTGCGCCGCATGAAAGACCTGCGGCAGAAGGGGATCGAGGAGCCCTACGAGCAGGTGCTGCAGGAGATCATCCAGCGGGACGAGCAGGACAGCAGCCGCGCGGCGGCACCGCTGAAGCAGGCGGAGGACGCGGTGCTTGTGGATTCCAGCGACCTGAGCTTTGACGAGACGTTTCAGCTGCTCTGTGAGATCGTGGTGCAGCGCCTTGCCGCGGAACAGGAGGAAGCGCCGTGCGAAAGCTGATCGTGGCGGAGAGCGCGGGCTTCTGCTTTGGTGTGAGCCGCTCGGTGGAGCTGGCCGAAAAGCTGATTGCGGAGAAGGGCGCCTGCGCCAGTCTCGGGGAACTGATCCACAATGAGGATGTGGTCAACGCCCTGGTTCAAAAGGGAATGCACGTCATCCAGGACCCGTCGCAGGTCGTGCCGGGGGAGAATGTGCTCATCCGCGCCCATGGTGTGGCGCCTGAGGTCTATGCGGACCTGGAAAAAGCGGGAGCGGTGATCTGTGACGCCACCTGCCCCAAGGTGAAGGCAATCCATAAGATTGTGACAAAGGCCAAGGAAGAGGGGCGCTTCACCATCATCATCGGCATGCACAACCACCCGGAGGTGCTGGCCATCTGCGGCTGGTGCGGTGAGCATGCGGTATTTTCCGATGCCGAAGAACTGGAAAAATGGCTGAAAAACAGGCCGGAAACTTGGGAAAAACCTATAACTGTGGTGGTACAAACCACGCAGACCCACAGTAATTTTACCGAATGTTGCGACATCATAAAAAAAAGATGTACAAATTCAAAAATATCTGATACAATATGTCTTGCTACGTTCACGCGGCAAGAAGAAGCAGCGAGGCTTGCTTCGGCTTGTGATGCAATGGTTGTTATCGGCGGAAAGCACAGTGCGAACAGCGTTCATCTCGCGCAGATCTGTGAGGAACACTGCTCCAACGTTCAGTTTATCGAGAGGACGGATGAACTCGACCTGGACAGGCTTAAGGCCGCGGACACCGTGGGCCTCACCGCCGGCGCATCGACCCCCGCGTGGATAATTAAGGAGGTAAGAAACAAAATGAGCGACGAGATCAAAGTTGAAGAATCCGCAGTTGAGAAGGAAATGTCCTTCGATGAAATGCTGGAGGAGACTCTAAAAACTATATATAATGGAGATAAGGTAACTGGCGTTGTTGTTGCGATCACCGGCACCGAGATCAGCGTGGATCTTGGCACCAAGTACTCCGGCTTCATCCCCACTACCGAGTTTACCGACGATGGCATCAAGGTTGAAGACGCCGTCAAGGTGGGCGACACCATCGAGGCTGTCGTTGTCAGAGTCAACGACGTGGAAGGCACTGCGATGCTCTCCAAGAAGCGCCTGGACGCTGCCAAGATGTGGAACGACATTGAGGAAGCCGTTGAGAGCGGCGCTGTCATGGAAGGCGTTGTCACCGAAGAGAATAAGGGCGGCGTTGTCGTCAACGTCAAGGGCGTTCGCGTGTTCGTCCCCGCCTCCCAGACCGATCTGCCCCGTGAGGCCGAGCTGAGCCAGCTGATCAAGCAGACCGTCCGCCTCAAGATCACCGAGGTCAACAAGGCCCGCAAGCGCGTGGTCGGCTCCATCCGCCGCGTGGCCCAGGCCGAGCGCCGCGAGCGCATTGAGAGCATCTGGAATGAGATCGAAGTCGGCAAGAAGTACCACGGTGTGGTCAAGTCCCTGACCAGCTATGGCGCTTTCGTCGATATCGGCGGCATCGACGGCATGGTCCATGTCTCCGAGCTGAGCTGGGGCCGCATCCACCAGCCCTCCGAGGTCGTCTCTGTCGGCGACGAGATCGACGTGTACGTCATCAACTTCGACAAGGAGAAGCGCAAGATCTCCCTGGGCTACAAGGATCCCGAGAGCAATCCCTGGACGCTGTTCACCAACCGCTACCAGGTGGGCGACGTGGCTTCCGTCAAGGTTGTCAAGCTCATGCCCTTCGGCGCTTTCGCCGAGGTTCTGCCCGGTGTGGACGGCCTGATCCACATCTCCCAGATCGCCAACCGCCGCATCGGCAAGCCCGAGGACGTGCTGACTGTCGGTGACGTGGTCGACGCCAAGATTACCGCTGTCGACGACGACAAGCATAAGATCTCCCTCTCCATCCGCGCTCTGTCCGAACCCGCCCCCGCGAAGGTCGAGGAGCCCGCTGAGGAGTTTGAGGAAGCCGAAGAGGCCGCTGAGGACGCTCTGGTTTACGAGGTCTCCGCGGACGGCGTCGCCTCCGGCGTTGCTCCCGAGGTTGAGGAGTAATCTCACGTGCAATAAAAAACGCTATGGCTTTCGGCCATAGCGTTTTTTCTGTATGTGGGAAGAATCAGGCAAGCTTCTCATTGAGCCAGTTGAGGATGTCCCGATAGACGTCCTCTTTGTTGATCTCGTTGAGCATCTCATGCCGCCCGTTGGGGTAGAGACGGATCATTACGTCCTTGAGCCCCGCCTTGCAGAAGGCTTTGTAAGCGCGGGTGACACCCTTGCCGTTTTCACCGACGGGATCAGCCTCACCGGACATGAAGTAGACGGGCTTTTCCTTGTTCATGTTGTCGATGTTCTTCTGGTCGGTGATAAACTTTATGCCGCTCATCATGTCACGGAAGAGGCTCACGGTTGCGACAAAGCCGCAGAGGGGATCGGCGATGTATTTGTCCACCACGGCGGGGTCGCGGCTGAGCCAGTCAAAGTCGGTGCGCACCGTGTCAAAGCCCTTGTTGTAGGCGCCAAATGCGATATCGTTGAGCTTGGTGCCGATGGCGTGGGGGCCTTCCTTTTTAACAAACATCTTGGCCATGGTGTAGCCGCCGAAGACCATGAGAGGGGACTGGTGGCCGGTACCGCTGATGATGGCGGCGTCGTACTTGTCGGGGTGCTTGATGAGATACGTTCTGGCGAGGAAGCTGCCCATGCTGTGGCCGAAGATCACATAGGGGATCCCTGGGTACTGTTCAGACATCAGATCGTGCAGCTTGTCGATATCCCTGATGACGTAATCCCAGCCGTTCTCCTCGGCAAAGAAGCCCTGCTGGGAGGGAGACTCGATAGTTTTGCCGTGGCCCAGATGATCGTCACCGACGGCGACAAAACCGTTATCCGCCAGAAAGGACATGAAGTCCCGGTAACGGTCCATATGCTCGGCGATGCCGTGCTCGATCTGTAACACCGCCCGGGGTGCGCCGTCAGGGACACATTTCAGACAGTGGATGGTATTCTTCCCGGTACTGGAGGGGAAGGTGAATTCCTCAAAAACGGGCATATGAATTCCTCCTGTTTCAAATTGTTTTCACAGCAGTTTATGAAAAGGCCGCACCGGTTCGGTGCGGCCTTTGCCTTAAAGATAATCAGCCGACGATGTCCTTGGTGTCTCTGGCGATGACCAGTTCCTCGTTGGTGGGGATCACGAAGACCTTGACCTTGGAGTCGGGAGTGGAGATCATGATATCCTCGCCGCGCTTGGAGTTGGCAGCCTCGTCGATGGTGACGCCCAGGTAGCCGAAGTACTTGGCGATGGCGGCGCGGGAGGACTTGGAATTCTCACCGACACCGGCGGTGAAGACGATGGCGTCCACGCCGTTCATGGCGGCGACATAAGAGCCGGCGACCTTGGCCACCCAGTAGTGGAACATATCCAGTGCCAGCTGAGCGCGGTCGTTGCCCTGGGAAGCGGCAGCGTCGAGATCGCGGAAGTCGGAGGAGACGCCGGAGACGCCCAGCACGCCGGACTTCTTGTTGAGGATGTTCAGCATCTCGTTGATATCGATGCCGTACTTGTTCATGATGAACTGGATCACGCCTGCGTCCAGATCGCCGCAGCGGGTGCCCATGGGCAGGCCGACCAGAGGCGTAAAGCCCATGGAGGTGTCCACGCACTTGCCGCCGTCGATGGCAGCGATGGAAGAGCCGTTGCCCATGTGGCAGGAGATGATCTTCAGCTCTTCGATGGGCTTGCCCATCAGCTCGGCGCAGCGGCCGGAGACGTAGCGGTGGGAGGTGCCGTGGAAACCGTAACGGCGGATGCCGTCGTTCTTGTAGTACTCATAGGGAACGGCATACATGAAAGCCTTGCCGGGCATGGTCTGATGGAAGGCGGTGTCAAACACGGCGACCATGGGAACGTCGCCCATGACGGCCTTGCAGGCGTTGATGCCGGTGATGTTGGCGGGGTTGTGCAGGGGAGCAAAGGGAGTGCACTCCTCGAGAGCGGCCATGACGGAATCGTCGATCTTGACGGAGCAGGCGAACTTCTCACCGCCATGCACCACGCGGTGACCGACGGCGTCAATCTCCTTCATGGAGGCGACAACACCGTACTCCGCGCTGGTGAGCTTCTCGATGACAGCGGCGATAGCCTCAGAGTGGGTGGGCATGGCGACGTCTTCATCAAAGACGGGCTTGCCGCCGACCAGGGGGCTGTGCTTGAGGTGACCGTCGATGCCGATTCTCTCGCAAAGGCCCTTGGCCATCACTTTCTCGGTATCCATATCGATCAGCTGATACTTCAGAGAGGAGCTGCCGGCGTTGATAACTAAAATTTTCATCTTTTCTTCCCTTTCTATTGTAAATCTGAAATGCTTTCTATAAAATAAAGCTACTATTATTCTAATACAAAACCAGGAAAAAGCAAGGACTTTTTAGGCGGGTGATCTGTTTGCGTGCTCTCGGCATTGTCTGTGAATACAACCCCTTTCATTTCGGCCATCTGTATCAGATGGAGGAGAGCCGTAAAATCGCAGGTGACGCGGCGGTTGTCTGTGTGATGTCCGGCGATTTCGTACAGCGGGGCGAAGCGGCGCTGATGGACAAGTTCGCCCGAGCCGAGGCGGCCTGCCGCTGCGGGGCGGATCTGGTGGTGGAGCTTCCGCTTCCCTGGTGTCTCAGTTCGGCAGAGGGCTTTGCCCGGGGCGCTGTCTCCATTCTGAATGCCCTTGGGTGCAGTTTCCTGAGCTTCGGCTGCGAGACAGAGCGGCTGAATGAACTGGAGATGCTTGCCGAAAAGCTCCTGGACCCCGAAACCCGGGAGAGCATACAGGTGCGGATCCGGGAAGACGCCGCGCTCTCCTATGCACAGGCGCGTCAGCTGACGCTGGAGTCGTCGCTGGGCGATACGGCAGCACTGCTCACGCAGCCCAACAGCATCCTGGCTGTGGAATACCTGAAAGCGATCCGTCAGCTGCAGAGCTCCATGCAGCCCATTGCAATCCGGCGGCGGGGGGCGGGACACGATGAGAAATCGGACGGTGTGTTCCGATCGGCAAGCCAGCTGCGGGTCATGTTTGATCATGGCGAGGCGATCGATTCGTTCTTGCCCGCGCAGAGTGCCCAGATGCTGCTCAGAGAAAAGCAGGCAGGGAACTGCCGCAGTCCGGAGAAACTGGAGCTGGCGCTGCTCTCAAGGCTCTACAGCCTGGCAGAAGAGGTTTTTGACCGGCTTCCGGACGCATCTGACGGCGCCGGCAGAAAACTGTACAAAACGCTGAGAGAGGGGTATCCTCTGGAGGAGACCGTTCAGCGCGCCTCCACCAGGCGTTATACAAAATCCCGGATGCGCCGGATCCTGCTGTGCGCGGCTCTGGATGTCAAGCCCGCGGACAGCGCCGGAATCCCGCCTTATGCGAGGATTCTCGCCGCCAGCGAGAAGGGGAGAGACTATCTTTCCGAAAACCGGGATACAATTCAGATTCCGCTTGTAACGAAACCGGCCTCCGTCAAAAAGCTGGATGCCCGTGCGCAGGAGCTGTTTGAGCGCGGGTCCGCCGCACACGACCTCTATGTCCTGCAAAAGTCAGCAAAAGAACGCTCAGCGCTGGGTGAGGACTGGCGAAGGGGCCCTTTTATTGGTCAATTTGACGAAAACACTCATACACCGCCGGATGAATTTGGTTGAATAGCACCTTGCATTTTTTTCATAATTCGTTCATAATCTTAACATCGTCATCAAATACACTTGTCCGCCACAGAAAGACAACTTGCGATGACAAACTTTGAGGAGGAACAAAAATGAAGAAAATTATTGCACTTATCCTGGCTCTGGTCATGGTATTTGCGCTGACCGCCTGCGGCGGTTCCGCCAAGCAGAGTGAGAGCAATACCGTCACCATCGGCGTTTTTGAGCCGGCCTCCGGCGACAATGGCGCCGGCGGCAAGCAGGAGACTCTCGGCGTACAGTATGCCAACTCTGTCCAGCCCACCGTCGAGATCGGCGGCAAAACCTACAACGTGATCGTGAAGTATGTGGACAATGAGTCCTCCAACGACAAGGCCCCCTCTGCGGCTGCAGAACTTGTCAATGCGGGCTGCTCCATCGTTCTCGGCTCCTACGGCTCCGGCGTTTCCATCGCTGGCGGTCCCACCTTTGAGGCGGCCGGCATCCCCGCCGTGGGCATCACCTGCACCAACCCCCAGGTGACTGAGGGCAACGGCTACTACTTCCGTATCTGCTTCCTGGATCCCTTCCAGGGAACCGTTCTCGCCAACTACGCCTTCAACGAGCTGGGCGTGACCAAGGCTTACTGCCTCAACAAGCTGGGTGATGACTACTCCGGCGGTCTTGTCAAGTACTTCATCGACGCCTTCGAGGGCCTGGGCGGTGAGTGCGTGCACGAGGAGTTCCCCGATGGCAACTCTGACTTTACCTCCTATGTGGCCAACGCCAAGAACGCCGGCTGCGGCGTGTTCTTCAGCCCCGTCTCTACCGAGGCTGCCCAGCTGATCATCGACCAGGTTGTTGCGCAGGGCGCTTCCTTCCCGCTGCTGGCCGGCGATACCTGGGACTCCAACGTCATCCTCCAGGCTGCCAAGGGCAAGGATGTTCAGATCACTGTGACTACCTTCTATCCTGAAGGCGCCGACGCCGACTTTGATAACAGCATCAAGGCTTGGATCAACGGCGACTCCACCAACCTGGCCAACAATGGCGGCGACGACACTGTTGCAGCTGTGACTGCCATGGGTTATGACGCATACTTCTTTGCACTGGCTGCGTTCCAGAAGGCCGGCTCTACGGATCCTGCCAAGGTGATGGAAGCTCTCTGGGGCACCGAGATCAACGGTGTGACCGGTCCCATCGCTCTGGACCAGACCAATGGCGACGCCATCCGCAACACAGCCTTCGTCAAGCAGGCTGACACCACCAACGGAACCTGGATCGCTCTTGATCCTGTCACGGTCGGCTGATCCTTTTTCCAAGACCTAAGCGGCGGGGGATTCTCTCCGCCGCTTTTTTGGGGGAAGATTCTGTCTTCCCTCGGTCCGTTTTCTCGAAACTGCACCTGCAGGTAGGGGAAGAGGACCGCGTAAAGAATCCTCAACAGGGAGGGAAACTGATGCAGTTTCTGCAAAACAGCCTGCCGTATATTCTTGCCGGTATTTCGGTGGGCGGGCAGTATGCGCTGATCGCCATCGGCTATACGATGGTATACGGTATTCTGCGCCTGATCAACTTTGCACACGGCGATGTTTTTATGGCTGCCGGCATGTTCATGGTCTTCCTTTCGGCAACGCTGCCGCTGGGCGTGGCCATCCCGCTGGTCCTTCTGATCACGGTGGCTCTTGGATTTTTGATTGAGCGCGTGGCGTACAAGCCGCTGCGCTCGGCACCCAGAATGTCTGTCATGATCTCCGCCATCGGTGTGAGCTATCTGATTCAAAACTGCGCCCTATATTTTACCGGCGGCCTTGCCAAGGTGTATCCCCAGCTGCCTTGGCTGAGCGACACGGTGATGATCTTCGGCGCGGTAACCAAACGCGTCACGCTCATTACACCGGTTTTGACGCTGGTTCTGGTTGTCGGTCTGACGCTCTTCATCCGCTACACCAAAATCGGCATGGCCATGCGTGCGGTCTCCAAGGATTTTGAGACGGCGCGTCTGATGGGCATCAAGGTCAACTCCGTGATCTCTGCCACCTTTATCATCGGCTCGCTTCTGGCTGCGGTTGGCAGTCTGCTTTACTTTACCAACTACGCCTCCGTGACGCCCACTTCCGGCGGCATGCCCGGTCTCAAGTGCTTTGTCGCGGCGGTTTTCGGCGGAATCGGATCGATCCCCGGGGCTGTGATCGGCGCCTTTATCATTGGCATTGCCGAAAATATCATCAAGGGCCTGGGGTGGACGACCTTCTCAGACGCCTTTACTTTTGCCCTGCTGATCGTGATCCTGCTTGTGAAGCCCACCGGCCTCTTCGGTGAAAAGGCCACGGATAAGGTGTGAGGTGACAGGTATGGAATTGAGAACAAACAAAAAGAGAGACGGTATCTATACCGCTGTCGCGCTGGCTGCCATGTTTCTGCTCCTGCTGGTGATGGAGCTGACCATGAAGCCGACGTCCATCCTGTTTACGGTGCTGAAAAAGGGCGTTATCTACGCGCTGGTTGCGGTCTCCATGAACCTGCTCAACGGTTTCACCGGGCTCTTCTCCCTCGGACAGGCGGGCTTTATGCTGATCGGCGCGTACACCTACGCCATTTTGACCATGCCTGTGGCCGTCAAAATGGGGGATTCGGTCTACAAATACTATGACTGCGCCATCCATTTCGAGCTTGGCATCCTGCCCGCAATGCTTGCAGCAGGTCTGGCGGCGGCGCTGCTTGCGGCGCTGATCGGCCTGCCGGTTCTCCGGCTGAAGAGTGACTACCTGGCCATCGCCACACTGGGCTTCGCGGAGATCCTGCGCGCCATTTTCCAGTGGGATGCCATGGGTCCCGTCACCAACGGTGCAAACGTCCTGCGGCAGTACAAGGATCTGACCAAGGTCACGATCCCCTTTACGAACATCAAATTCCCACCCACACTGTTTTGCTTTCTGGTCTGCGGCATCTGCATTGCCATCATTGTGCTGCTGATCAACTCCTCCTACGGGCGGGCCTTCAAGGCCATTCGGGACGATGAGATCGCAGCGGAGGCCATGGGCATCAACCTCTTCAAACACAAGGAGATGAGTTTTGTCATCAGCTCCTTCTTCGCCGGCATCTCCGGGGCGCTGCTGGCCATGTTCCAGTACACGGTTCAGGCGGCGCAGTTCAAATCCGCCATGACCTATGAGATCCTTTTGATCGTGGTTATCGGCGGCATCGGCTCCGTTACCGGCTCCTGCATCGCATCTTTCCTGTTTATTGCCTGCAATGAGTGGTGGCTGCGCTTCCTGGATGAATCCTCCAACAATATCCTGGGGCTGAACATCCTGCGCTCGGGCTTCCGCAAGGTCGTCTTCGCCATCGTCATTATGATCATCGTGCTCTTTTTCTCCAAGGGCATCATGGGTGAGCGCGAATTCTCCTGGGACAGGATACGCGGCTTTTTCCGGGATCCCTTCGGCATGAAGGGAAAGCGCGCAGCGGCAAAGGAGGTGCAGATCAATGAGTGAGTCTGTGCTCCGCATGGAAAACGTCACCATGCAGTTTGGCGGTGTGGTGGCGGTAAACAATCTCTCCCTGGAGGTAAACCGCGGGGAGATCGTGGCGCTGATAGGGCCCAACGGCGCGGGCAAAACCACGGCCTTCAACTGCATCACCGGCGTGTATGAACCCACCAATGGACAGGTGTTCTTCCAGGACAAGCTGATTGTGTCCAACCATCCCAGCGGGAAAATGAAAAAGGACTACCAGGGCATGAATTCGGAAAAGTACATGCAGGTAAAGCCTGTGGATCCGACGCCGGACCAGATCACCAAGCTGGGTATCGCCCGCACGTTCCAGAACATCCGCCTCTGGAAGAGCATGACTGTTTTTGACAACGTCCTGACTGCAAAACACATGCGCGCGAAACACAACGTCTTTTCCGCGACCTTCCGGCTCAGCGCTGCGGAGGAAAAACGCATGCGCGAGGAGACCATGGCCCTGCTGGAAGAGCAGAATCTTGCACAGTACAAGGACGATCTGGCGACTTCGCTGCCCTACGGTCTGCAGCGGAGGCTGGAGATCGCCCGTGCGCTTGCCACCGACCCCAAGCTCCTGCTGCTGGACGAGCCGGCAGCGGGCATGAATCCCCAGGAGACAGAGGAGCTGGGCCGGTTTATCATGCAGATCAAGAAGAAGTACGACCTGACGATCTTTATGATCGAGCACCACATGGATCTGGTCATGAAGTTCTCCGACCGCATCTATGTCATTGACTTCGGGCGCCTGATCGCCAAGGGAACTCCCGCAGAGATCCAGGCCAATCCCAAGGTCATCGAAGCATATCTGGGGGTGGCAGACGATGAATGAACCGATCCTTTCCATCCGCGATCTGAAAGTCAATTACGGCGGGATTGAAGCCGTCAAGGGCATCTCCTTCGATGTGCAGGAGGGGAGCATCGTCACGCTGATCGGTGCAAACGGCGCCGGAAAGAGCTCGACTCTGCGCAGCATCGTGGGCCTTGTCAAGCCCGCCGCGGGCCAGATTCTGTTCCGCGGTGACGATATCACAAACCATGACACCAATGTGATCGTCAAAAAGGGGATTACCCTGGTTCCCGAGGGGCGCCGGATCTTCCCGGATCTGACGGTGCTGGAAAACCTGAAGATGGGCGCGTATCTCAGAAATGACGACATCTCGGGTGATCTGGCCTGGATGTTCGATCTCTTCCCCCGCCTGAAGGAGCGCTCCTGGCAGCCGGGCGGCACCCTCTCCGGCGGCGAGCAGCAGATGCTGGCCGTGGCCCGCGCGCTGATGGGCAAGCCCAAACTCATCATGATGGACGAGCCTTCCCTGGGGCTTGCGCCTCTGATCGTCCGGGGCATCTTCGATATCATCCGTGAAATCAACCAGCAGGGCGTGACCGTGCTGTTGATTGAGCAGAACGCAAACATGGCCCTGAAAATCGCGGACTACGCCTACGTTCTGGAGACGGGCCGCATCGGTCTCTCCGGAACAGGCAAGGAGCTGCTTGCCAACGAGGACGTAAAACGCGCGTATCTCGGCAATTAAACAATTTCCCCAAAGGAGCCGCTTGAAGCGGCTCCTTTTTGCGGTTGCCTTTCGCTTCCTCCTGTGATAGAATAGCTGGGCGAATTTGTAAAAGGATGGAGAGATCCGCCATGTTTGAACAGCTGAAGCCCCTGGAAAACAAATATGAGCTGCTCTGTGCCCGCATGGAGGAGCCGTCCACCTATGCCGATCCCGCCGTTTACGCCAAGTACGAACGGGAGGCCCGTGAGCTGGAGCCGCTGATTACCGCCTACCGCGCGTATCTGAAGGCCGAAAAGACCATGGCAGACGCGCTGGAGCTGATGACAGACAGCGAGATGAAGGAACTGGCTCAGGAGGAGTACAGCGAGGCCAAGGCGGAGCACGAGCGGCTGGAGCAGGAGATCAAGATCCTGCTGCTTCCGAAGGATCCCAACGACGACAAAAATGTCATCATGGAGATACGCGGCGGCGTCGGCGGGGAAGAGGGGATGCTGTTTGCCTCCGACCTTTTCCGGATGTACAGCATGTATGCGGAAGCCAAGGGCTGGAAGATCGACGTGGCCAACATCAGCGAGACAGAGCTCGGCGGAATCAAGGAAGTCAGCTTTGTCGTTGAGGGCAGCGGCGCCTATTCCAGACTGAAATTTGAAGCCGGCGGGCACCGGGTTCAGCGCGTCCCGGTCACAGAGTCCGGCGGACGCATCCACACCTCGGCCGCCACAGTCGCCGTACTGCCTGAGGTGGAGGAGATCGACTTCCATCTGGACCCCGGCGATCTGAAAATTGACACCTATCGCTCCTCCGGTGCCGGTGGCCAGCACGTCAACAAAACGGAGAGCGCCATCCGCATCACCCATCTGCCCACGGGCGTGGTGGTGGAATGTCAGGACGAGCGCAGCCAGTACAAGAACAAGGATCGCGCCATGCAGATCCTCCGCGCCAAGCTCTATGAGGCCGAACAGGCCAAGCAGCATGCGGCGCTCGCCAGTGAGCGGCGCAGCCAGATCGGTTCCGGTGACCGCAGTGAGCGCGTCCGCACCTACAACTTCCCCCAGAATCGGGTCACCGATCACCGGCTCAGCGGGGACCAGAAGAACTTCAACATTCAGTCCATCATCAACGGAAACCTGGATCCTCTGATCGACAGTCTCATCACCGCCGACCAGGCTGCGCGGCTCCAGGAGCAGACGGAGGCGTGAATGAAGACCGAGCGGATTACAGAGAATATAAAACAGGCGGCCGCTTTCATCCGAAACGGCGCACTGGTGGCGGTGCCCACGGAGACGGTTTACGGCCTCGCGGGCAACGGTCTGGATGCGTCGGCGGTCTCCCGAATCTATGAGGTCAAAGGCCGCCCCGCCGTCAAGCCCCTGTCTCTGATGGTTCCCGGCGAGGAGGCCATGGATCTCTACTGCCGCGATGTGCCCAAGCAGGCGCGGGCTTTGGCTGCAAAATTCTGGCCCGGCCCGCTGACCATTGTGCTTCCGGCATGTGAGGAGATCCCCGGGATCGTTCTGGCCGGAGGCAAGACCGTCGGTCTGCGCTGTCCGGACCATCCGCTGACACTGGCTCTGCTGCGGGAGTGCGGACTGCCGCTGGCGGCGCCTTCCGCCAATCCCTCCGGCGAGCCCAGCCCCAAGACTGCAGAGCAGGTGCTGGGATACTTTGATGGGAAAATCGAGGCTGTGATCGACGGCGGCCCCTGTGGGATCGGGACGGAATCGACCTTGATCGATATGAGCGGCAAGCCCTACCGCATCCTCCGCCAGGGAGCCCTGGAGAGGAAAGCCATTGCCGAGGAACTGGCGAGCCGGATGCAGGTCATCGGCATTACCGGCGGCAGCGGCACCGGCAAGACCACTGCGCTGATGGAACTGGAAAAAATGGGCGCTCTGGTGATCGACTGCGATGCGGTCTATCACAGACTTTTACAGAGCAGCCTTGAAATGCTCACGGAGCTCTCTGAGGCTTTTCCCGGCACCGTAAGAGAGGGCGTGCTTGACCGGCCGATGCTTGCCGCCAGGGTCTTTTCCGATGCAGAAGCGCTGCAGAAGCTCAACGACATCACGCATCGCCATGTCTGCCGTGAAGTGGAGGCAATGCTGCTGGAGCATGCCATGAATGGCGGAGAGCTTGCCGCCATTGATGCCGTGGAGCTCTTTTCCAGCGGCTTAAATGAGCGATGCACCCAAACCCTTGCGGTGCTGGCCGCTGAGGAAAAGCGTGCGGAGCGCATCATGGCGCGGGACGGAATTGACGAAAATGCTGCCATGAAGCGGATCCGGGCCCAGAGACCGGACGACTATTTTGAGCGGCACTGCGATTATTGCCTGTGGAATAACGCTGACCCTGAGCAGTTCAAACTGGACTGCCGGCAGCTTTTTAAGGAGATACAAAAGCATGGATGAACTGAGAAAGAACCTTTTTTATGAGCAGAAAAACGGCTATGACTGCATTGAGCCCCAGGAGCATGTGGCTGTGGAGGATTACTGCCGCGGCTACATGGAGTTCCTGAACCGCTCGCGCACAGAGCGTGAGTGCGTCGCCAACGCCATAGCCTTGGCCCAGGAAAAAGGTTTCGTGGAATACTACCCCGGTATGGAGCTGCACCCGGGCATGAAGGTCTACCGCTGCAACCGCGGCAAGGCCCTGATGCTGGCGGTGATCGGCAGAAACAGTCTGGCTGACGGCGCGGTGATCGCCGGCGCCCATGTGGATTCCCCCCGGCTGGACCTGAAGCAGAATCCTCTTTACGAGAGCGACGAACTCTGCTTCTTCCGTACCCACTATTACGGCGGCATCAAGAAATATCAGTGGGTCACCATCCCCCTGGAGCTGCACGGCGTGGTGATTCTGCAGAGCGGCGAGCGCGTAGACGTGGTGATCGGCCGGGAGTCTGATGAGCCCCGTTTCGTGATCACCGACCTGCTGCCGCATCTGGCCCAGGATCAGATGAAGAAGGCCATGTCCGAGGGGATCACCGGAGAAGGACTCCACCTGATCGTCGGCTCCGTCCCCTATGCAGATGAGGGCAAGGATCGCGTCAAGCTGGCGATTCTGAGCATCCTCAACGACATGTACGGCATCAAGGAGGAGGACTTCCTCTCTGCGGAGCTGGTGGCGGTCCCCGCTTTTGACGTGACGGAGGTGGGTTTTGACCGTTCCATGATCGGCGGTTACGGTCATGACGACAGGGTCTGCGCCTACGCGGAGCTGAAGGCTGTGCTGGATGTGAGCGACCCGGTGCGCACCTGCGTATGCATCCTGGCCGATAAAGAGGAGACTGGCTCTGAGGGTGTCAGCGGCATGAAGAGTAAAGCCTTCGATACCTTCATGGAGGATCTCTGCGCTGCCCAGGGCGTTTCCCTGCGGCGCTGCTACGAAAACAGCTTCTGCCTCTCCGCTGATGTCACGGCGGCCTATGATCCGCTGTACCCCGAGGTTTTTGAAAAGGCCAACGCGTCCCGCCTTAACTACGGCATGGGCATCAACAAATTCACCGGTGCCAGGGGCAAGTCCGGCACCAGTGACGCCTCCGCTGAGGTGGTAGCCTATCTGCGCAGACTCTTCGCCAGAAACAATGTTGTATGGCAGCTCTGTGAGATGGGTAAGGTGGACCAGGGCGGCGGCGGAACCATCGCCAAGTTTATGGCAAATCGCAACATCGACACCATTGACGCCGGCGTGCCCGTGCTCAGCATGCACGCCCCCTTTGAAGTTGTGGCAAAGTTCGACTGCTACATGACCTACAAGGGTGTCCTGGCCGCCTACAACGACGACTGATTCTTCCTGACGCCAGGATGAAAAGCTTGCCCGCCGGAGCAAAACCGGCGGGCGCTTTGTTTATTCTTCCTTCCGATTGCCCATGATAAAAATGAGGTGATGGACTTGGAAGAGCAAAAGGAGAGTGCTGCGATTGGGCAGGGGAGGATCCACTGCCTGAGCATCATCGGCCAGATCGAGGGACATCAGCTTTTGCCGGATGATGTGAAGAGCACCAAGTATGAGCATGTGCTGCCGATGATCGCAGCGGTGGAGGAAGCGCCGGAGATCGACGCGCTGCTGATCCTGCTGAACACCATGGGTGGTGACGTGGAGGCGGGCCTTGCCATCGCGGAGATGATCGCGGGCATGAAGAAGCCCACGGTGTCGCTGGTCCTCGGGGGCGGGCACTCCATCGGCGTACCGCTGGCGGTGGCGGCCGAGCGGAGCATGATTGCACCGTCAGCAGCCATGACGATTCATCCCGTCCGCATCAACGGCGTGGTGATCGGTACTCCACAGACCTACGACTACCTCCGCGGGATGCAGACACGGATCTCCGAATTTGTCACAGCCCATTCCCATATCAGCAGGGCGGACTATGACCGGCTTCTCAACAACACGTCGCAGATGGCAAACGACGTAGGCTCCATTCTGACCGGGCAGGAGGCAGTCCGGACAGGACTGATCGACGCGGTCGGAAAACTCTCGGACGCGCTGGAATACCTGCACGGCAGAATACAGGCAGACTGTCGCGGGCAAGAAGCATAGAAGTGTGCGCAAAGTGCAGCCAAGACTTGTTTTTGGCTGCCTTTTCTGTTATAATAATTTTTATGATTTTAATGGGGGTCCATGGCAATGACCATTTGGAATGCCGTGCTGCTTGGCCTGGTACAGGGAATTGCGGAGATTCTCCCGATTTCAGGCTCGGGCCATCTGACGCTGGTGAACAACCTGTTTAAGCTCTCTGATGTGACGGATGGGCACATGCTTTTTGTCGCGCTTTTGCGCCTGGCCACGGTGATCTCCATCGCCGTTGTCTATTGGCCGGAGCTGCGCGCCATGTGGTATGAGCTGCTGTCGCTTGCCAATCTCGGCCCCTATGCCGGCCAGACCTCGGACCGCTATACCGGGGCGCGTGTGTTCTTTATGCTGTTGGTGGCGACGCTGCCGCTGTTTCTGATCCTTCCGGTCAACGATCGGCTTCAGAAGCTGGGCGATCGAAACGTCCTGATCGGCGTGATGCTGCTGCTCTCGGGCGCGATGCTCTATGTGGCGGACAAAATGACGCCTCGGAAAAAGAACGCCGGCTCCATGACGGTGCTGGACGCTCTCATCATCGGTCTTTGCCAGTGTGTCGCCGCCATCCCGGGGCTGAGCCGATCCGGCACCACCATTACCGCCGGCATCGCCACAGGACTGAAGCGGGATTTTGCCGTGCATTTTTCCCTGCTGCTCAGCCTGTTCTCCCTTTTTGGCGCAAGTCTGCTGGCTTTTGGTGAGGCCTTCTCCCAGGGCGTGGACTGGAGCTTCGTCCCCGCGTATCTGGTGGGAATGGCCGTGGCGCTGGTGACCGGAATCGCCTCTATCTATCTGCTTCGCATGGTGGCCTCCCGCGGCAAGTTCGGCGGCTTTGCCTACTACTGCTGGGTCGTGGGCGTACTTACCATCATTCTCTATCTGATTTTCTGATCCTCATTGGGAAAGGACATCGCTTCAATGGCACAAAGCAAAAAAACAAGCACAAAAAAAACCGCTGCAAAGGCGAGCACAAAAACCAGCGCGCCAAAGAAAAAGAGCACGCCGAAGCCCCAGGAGATCAACCCTCCCGAACCGGTCATTCCGATCCGGCGTGAGCTGGGGGCTGTTCTGTTTCTCTTTCTTGCTCTCTTTACTGGCATCAGCTATTTCCGGGATGAGGGCGCCTTTGTCCAGTTCTTCTCGCACCTGATCAAGGGCCTGGTGGGCTGGGGTTACTGGGTTGCGGTTCCGGCCTTTGTCGTTGCCTCCTTTATCCTCTTTTTCCACCAGGGAAGACCGGTGGCGCTGCGGGTGTTCTGCACGCTGCTGATCCCGATCCTGGTGGCTGCGATCATCAGCCTTCTGGTCAACGAGTATGATGTGGGCTCGGCCAACATCAAGCGCCTGGCCGATATGCTCTTTGACCACGGACAGGAGCTCAACTCCGCCGGTGTCCTCGGCGGACTGCTTGCCATCGGCCTGGAGATGGCTTTCAGCATCTACGGGGCCTTTCCCGTCCTGATCGTTCTGCTGGTCTTCTGCTGCATCTGCGCCTTCAACGGCAGCTTCAGGAAGGCCGCTGACAAGGTCAAGATCCAGGTGCAGGCCCAATATGATCCCGCCCTGTATGAAAACAGTCTCAGTCCCGTGCTGCCGAATCTGGGCGCTGTCAAGGCGCCGCGGAAGATCGAGCGGATGGAGCGCGGCAGCTACAGTCCTGACATTCCGCTTGGTGACGAGCCGGACGACGCGTTGAGCCTGATGCAGTCCGTCAGCGATACCTCCGTGCTCCCGCAGCAGGAGACCAAGCCCCGACGCAGGACCAAGGTCAATGTCATCAAGGAGACCGCCACAGAGGGCGTGATGCCCTTGAGCGCGGAAGATGCGGCGCTGATTGCGGGTATTGATCTGCAGGCCTTTGACGAGGCCAAGGCGGCCAGGAAGGAGAAGACCACCGTCCGTCCCGCCGCAAAGAGCGCCAAGGGCGCCGTCGCGGTGGCGGAGATCTCCGATCCCCCCAAAATCCAGAAGCTCAGCAGGGATGAAGTCAACGCTGAGGCTCAGGCTGTGGCGGAGGCTATCAACGCCGCAGAGGAAAAGCCCGATTACGTCTTCCCGCCGCTCTCCCTGCTGCACAGCGGCACCGCCGCCGCAGGCGACGCCCGGGAGGAGATCCTCCTGAATAAGGAGCGTCTGGAAGGCGCCATCCGGAGCTTTGGCATCGGGGCCAAGATCGTCGGCGTCACCAGAGGGCCCACGGTCACCCGCTATGATATCGAGCTGGAGCAGGGCGTGAAGCTCTCCCGCGTGACAAATCTGGCGGGCGATCTGGCTCTGGCTCTGGGTGTGGTGAATGTCCGCATCGCCCCCATTCCGGAGAAAATCTCCACCGTCGGCATCGAGGTGCCGAACAAGATCGTCAGCACCGTCTGCCTGCGGGATATCATCGACACGCCGAAGTTTGCAGGCGCCAAGTCCAAGCTGAGCTTTGCCCTGGGCAAGGATATCAGCGGCGAGTGCATTATCGGAAACATCGCAAAGCTGCCGCACATGCTGATTGCCGGCACCACCGGCTCCGGCAAATCCGTGTGTATGAACTCGCTGATCCTGTCCCTGCTGTACAAGGCCAGACCGGACGAGGTCAAGCTCATCATGATCGACCCGAAGATGGTTGAACTCGGCGTCTACAACGGCATCCCGCACCTGTATGTCCCGGTGGTCACGGATCCGAAGAAGGCCGCCGGCGCGCTGCAGTGGTCTGTTGTGGAGATGCTCAAGCGCTACCGCCTCTTCTCTGAGGCCGGTGTGCGTGATCTGGAAAACTACAACCGCCACTGTGTGGCCGTGGGCGAGCCCACGCTGCCGCAGGTGGTCATCGTGATTGACGAGCTGGCCGACTTGATGATGATTGCCTCCAAGGACGTGGAGGAGAGCATCTGCCGCGTGGCCCAGATGGGCCGCGCCGCCGGTATGCACCTGATTATCGCAACGCAGCGCCCCTCGGCAGACGTCATCACCGGCCTGATGAAGGCCAACATCCCGTCCCGCATCGCTTTTGCGGTATCCTCCACGTTGGAGAGCCGCATCATTCTGGACCAGGGCGGCGCAGAAAAGCTGATCGGTATGGGCGACATGCTCTTCTCGCCCGTGGGCATCGGCAAGCCCATCCGCATCCAGGGCGCCTTCGTCTCGGACGAGGAGCGCGAGGAGGTCATCCAGTTCATCAAGGAGGGCTCCGGCGAGACGCAGCAGAACAGTGAGATCGAGGAGTTCATGAACAAGGCCGCCGAGGACAAGAACAACGCCGACAGCGGCGCCTCCGCCAAGGAGGAGAAGTCCGTGGGCGGGTACGACGAGATGCTGCCGCAGGCTGTGGAAGTGGTGCTGGAGACCAAGTCCTGCTCCGTGTCCATGCTGCAGCGGCGCATCAAGCTCGGCTATTCCCGTGCTGCCCGCATTGTCGACCAGATGGAGGAGCTGGGTGTCGTCGGTCCCTATGAGGGCGCCAAGCCCCGTTCGGTCGTGGTGGACCGTGAGGGCTGGAATGAAATCGCGCGCTCTCTCGGTCTGATCGAGGGCGACGACATGGCCCTGGCCGCACAGATGAACGAGGACGGCGATTCTCTCGACTACGATAACTGATGAAAGAGGGCGTCTCGACGCCCTCTTTTCGCAAAGGAGATAAAGATGCAGGGATTCTTTCCTGAAATGAGCGTGCAGGAAGTTAACCAGATCGGCATGCTGAGCCTGGCCCATGTGGGCGACGCCGTTTACGAGCTGCTGGTGCGCAGCCGCCTGTGCGCGGATAATCACACGGCAGTCACCCAGCTGCACCGGCTGACGGTTTCCCAGGTAAACGCGGCTGCACAGGCCCAGGCGGTGGAGAAGATTCTTCCCCTGCTTACCGAGGAGGAGCGCGGCGTTTACAAGCGGGGCCGCAACACAAAGGTCAATTCGGTGCCGCACCACGCGGAGATCGCGCAGTACCACGCGGCAACCGGATTGGAAGCCCTCTTTGGCTGGCTGTATCTGCTGGGACGGAGAGAGCGCCTTGAAGAGCTCTTTGCCCACATCACGGAGGAATAGGTATGCCGCTCGACGCAATCTGCCTTGCGGGACTGACAAATGAGCTGAAAGAGATCCTGCCGGGCGCAAAAATCGATAAGATCCAGCAGCCGGAAAGGGAAATGATCCTGCTCACGCTGCGGACCAGACAGGGCAGCTGCCGCCTTCTGATCGCTGCGGGTACAGGCAACGCCCGGGTCCATCTGACCCAGGCGAGCTTTGAAAACCCGCAGGAGCCGCCCATGTTCTGCATGCTGCTGCGCAAGCACCTGACCGGAGCGCGCATCGTCTCCGTCACACAGCCGGCGTATGAGCGCATGCTGATCCTGGATCTCGCCACGCACGACGATCTGGGCTTTGAAACGCCCAAGAAGCTGATCGTGGAAATGATGGGACGCAGCTCCAACCTGGTACTGGTAGACCACGACGGACGGATTCTGGACTGCATGCGCCGGATGGATTTCGGCGGTGACGCGCTCAGGAGTCTGCTGCCCGGCATGATCTACCGCATGCCTCCCGCTCAGAGCAAGCCCGCGCTGCTGGCCACAAGCGCCGGGGAGCGGCGGGAAAAACTGCTCGCCGCGGACGGAGACCGCCCGGTGGATAAATGGCTGCTGGATACCTATGCCGGTCTTTCCCCGCTGATCTGTCGGGAGCTGGCCTTCCGCTGCGGCGGAGACTACCAGCTGCTGGGACCGCTGCTGGATGCCTTTACGGAGAGTGTCCAGGCAGGAGAGCTGCGGCCCTATCTCTTTTACGAGGAGCTCAAGCCCCTGGATTTCAGCTTCATGGATCTCCGGCAATATGGCCCGGAGATACGCCGCGAGTGCCCGGAGAGCTTCTCCGCGCTCCTGGACCGCTACTACACCGGCCGCGACAGACTGGCCCAGCAGCAGCGCCGCGCCCATGACCTGAGCAAGACCGTGAAAACCCTGCGGGACCGCCAGCAGAGAAAGCTTTCCGGTCAGCAGGAGGAATATCGGCGCACGGAGGAACGAGACGCGGTGCGAAAGACGGCGGAGCTGATCACGGCAAACCTCTACCGCATCCGCAAAGGTGACCGCACGCTGCGCTGTCAGGACTACTATGACCCGGCCTGTCCGGAGATCGAGATCCCGCTGGACCCGCTGAAGAGCCCACAGCAAAACGCTGCGGCGCTGTATAAGGAATACAACAAGCTGAAGGCCGCGCGTGAGCATCTGGATCGTCTGATCCGGGAGGGCGAGCTGAGACTGGACTACCTCAACAGCGTCCTGGCGCTGATCGGGGAGGCGGAGTCTGAAAAGGATCTGGCGGATCTGCGCCGGGAACTGGTGGAGACAGGGATCCTCCGTCAGGCAAAGAGCAAAAAACCGGACCGCGGCAAAGCACAGGCTCCGCTCCGCTTCCGCAGTGAGGACGGCTTTGAGATCCTGGTGGGCCGCAGCAACCTGCAAAATGACGAGCTGACGACCAAAATCGGCAGGCGCACCGACTACTGGCTGCACACCCAGCAGATTCACGGCAGTCATGTGCTGATCCGTTGCGAGGGGGAAGCTCCCAGTCAGACGGCCATCGAGCAGGCGGCTGTCATTGCGGCTTTCTACTCCCAGGGCCGCGACGGAGGGAAGATTCCGGTGGACTACACCATGCTGCGCTTTGTGCGAAAGCCGTCGGGCGCCATGCCGGGAAAGGTGATCTATACCGATTATAAAACCGTCACTGTCCAGAGCGACGAGGAACTGGTGCGAAAACTGCAAATGAAGTGAGAAAAAGCGGTCGGCTGAAAGCCGGCCGCTTTTGCGCGTATGCTGTTTTATGCTGCGCGCTTCTTTTCCATCACGTCCCAGGTGTACCACTTCCGCGGGAGCTTCTGTGCGATCAGCACGGCGAGACTTCCGGCAAAGATGCCGACAAACATCCCGGCCAGCACGTCGCTGGGGTAGTGGACCACCAGATAGATCCGTGCAATGCCCATCAGCAACGCAAAGATTACCGCCGCACATTTGGCCCTGGGCTTGCCGAGAATAAAGACAGGGGTCATGGAGGCGAAGGCCGCTGTGGTGTGGCCGGAGGGAAAGCTCTTGTCGCTCTCGAGATTCTGTCCCACCGTGAGCCAGAGCTGATGGAAGAGACTGCTCTCATCGGCGTAGGGCCGGGGTCTTGCGATATAGACCTTCAGGCAGAGGTTGGTGAAGATGGCCCCGATGGTGACACCCAGGAGCATGGCAGTGCCGAAGCGCCGGGTGGGTTTGTAGATCAGAAGAGCCAGGGAGAGCAGGATCAGAAAGATACCGGCTTTCCCAAAGAGGGAGACCAGTTCAAAGAAGGGGGTAAAGAAGCCGCCGGCCAGGTCATAGAGCTTATGAACGGCGGTGGTGATGCCCGTGTCAAAGGCGGCAAAGGTTTGATTGATCCACAGTGCGGAGGCAGTGATTTCCATAGGTCATACTCCTGTTTAAGAACTTGGTGTCCGTATTTTACCATAAAGCCCCCGGCGAAGTCTACCTGTATTTGCATATATTCCCTGTTTTTGCAGATACTAGGAGCAACCAAGAACAGGGAGGTCTGACCATGAGACGAATCATCATTTCCGCGGCGGCATTTCTTTTGATGCTGCTCCTGTGTCTCAATCTTGCGGCGCCGGCGCTGGCTGAAGGCACGGCGCCCATTGCAGAGAATCTGGAGCTGAAGACCTATCGACACATCTCCGTTGGCGGCAGGCTTTCGGCTTACGACCCGGACGGGGGAGAAGTCAGCTTTCAGATCACCACTCCGCCGACCAAGGGGGACGTGCAGCTGGAGGAGGACGGGAGCTTTGTCTACTCCCCCTATTACAACAAAAAGGGGAGGGACTATTTTGGCTATAAGGCGCAGGATGCGGAGGGTAATCTCTCCCAGGAAGCGACGGTGCTGATCCGGATCGAGAAACAGAAGACCCCGGTCTGGTATGAGGATATGCAGGGGAGAAGCGGTGAATTCGCCGCAGTCTCTCTGGCGGAGCGCGGATACTTCGTGGGCGAGTGTATCGGCGGACACTACTGCTTTCAGCCGGACAAGCCGGTCACAAGGGGTGAATTTCTCTCGGTGTGCATGCTGGCTGCCAAAAAACCCCTCCTGCAGGGCGTCATGCGCAGCGGCTGTGACGATGACGAGACCTTGCCTGAATGGATGAAGGAAGTCGTGGCGAGTGCCTCGCTGCAGGGTGTACAGCATGCGGGGAGCTTTCAGAGTGATGAACCCATCGACTTTTCAGAGGCGGCAAGGATACTCGACACCCTTTTGAACCTCTATCCCAGGGCGTCTGACGGAGAAAACCAAACCCTCCGGGCCTGTGTGAATCTGCGTGCGGTGGGCGTACCCTGCAGGGACGCCCCTGACAGCGCGCTGCTAACCCGGGAGGAGGCGGCCCTCATGCTGGAGGGCGCAGCGGCTTTCGCGAAATAAGCCGGAAGGGCAGCCGGAGCATGTACGCTCCGGCTGCTTTTGCCCTATGGAAAAGAGCGGCCGATCCCTTGTGGAAGCTCTGAGAATGTGTTATAATATTATGAATACATATTTGCGGAGCCGACTATGGACAGCTTTAAATTGGTGTCACCTTATCAGCCCATGGGCGACCAGCCCGAGGCCATCGACAGCCTGGTCACAGGCATTGAAAACGGAATAGACGAGCAGGTGCTTCTGGGCGTTACCGGCTCCGGCAAGACCTTCACCATGGCGAACGTGATCGCCCGCCTGAACCGGCCGACACTGGTTTTGGCGCACAACAAGACCCTGGCCGCACAGCTTTGCAGTGAGTTCAAGGAATTCTTCCCGGAAAACGCAGTGGAGTACTTTGTCAGCTACTACGACTACTACCAGCCGGAGGCGTACATCCCCCACACGGATACCTTTATTGAGAAGGACTGCTCCATCAACGACGAGATCGAGCGGCTGCGCCACAGCGCCACCTCCAGCCTGTTTGAACGGCGGGACGTGATCGTGGTATCCTCCGTCTCCTGCATCTACGGTCTGGGCGACCCCATCGACTACGCCAACATGGTCATCTCCCTCCGGCCCGGGCAGACGAGGAGCTTTGACGAGTTGTTAAAAAAGCTGGTGGAGATCCGCTACGAGCGCAACGACATCGCCTTTGAGCGCAACATGTTCCGCGTGAGGGGCGATACGGTGGAGATCTTTCCCGCCTATTCCACCGACAAAGCCATCCGGGTGGAATTTTTCGGGGATGAGGTGGACCGCATCAGCGAGATCAACGTAGTCACCGGCACGGCCACCCGCTACCTCAACCACGCCGCTATCTATCCCGCCAGCCACTATGTGACGACAAAGGAGAAGATGGCCGACGCTATCGTCCGCATCCGGGAGGAATGCGACGAGCGGGTCAAATACTTCACCGATAACGGCAAGCTGCTGGAGGCCCAGCGCATCCGGCAGCGCACCGATTACGACATTGAGATGATGCAGGAGCTGGGCTACTGCACCGGAATTGAGAACTATTCCCGCGTGATCTCCAACCGCGCGCCGGGCAGCCCGCCCATGACGCTGCTGGATTATTTCCCCAAAGACTTTCTTCTGTTTGTGGACGAGAGCCATGTGACGCTGCCGCAGGTACGTGCCATGTACCGCGGGGACCGGGCGAGGAAGGAGGCCCTGGTGGACTTCGGCTTCCGTCTGCCCTCGGCTTTTGACAATCGTCCCCTGAAATTTGAGGAGTTCACCCAGCGGATTCACCAGCGGGTATACGTCTCCGCCACTCCCGGCGAGTATGAGCGTGAGCGCGCCGGCCAGATCGCGGAACAGATCATCCGCCCCACAGGCCTTCTGGACCCGGAGATTTTCGTGCGCCCCGTGGAGGGGCAGATCGACGATCTGATCGGGGAGATCAACGACAAGATCGCCAAGGGCCAGCGGAGTCTGGTGACCACGCTGACCAAGAAAATGGCGGAGGATCTCTCCGCCTACCTCACCGGCGCCGGCATCCGCTGCCGCTACATGCACCACGATATCCACACCATCGAGCGCATGGAGATCATCCGCGACCTGCGCCTGGGAGAGTTCGACGTGCTGGTGGGCATCAACCTGCTGCGCGAGGGCCTGGACATCCCGGAGGTCGGTCTGGTGGCCATTCTGGATGCGGACAAGGAGGGCTTCCTGCGCAGTGAGACCAGTCTCATACAGACAGTGGGCCGTGCTGCGAGAAACGCGGACAGCATTGTGATCATGTACGCTGATACCGTTACGCCCTCCATGCGTGCCTGCATCCAGGAGACGGAGCGTCGCCGCCGGAAGCAAAAGGCATACAACGAAGCAAACGGCATTGTGCCGCAAACCATTACCAAGAGTGTGCGCGATCTGATCGAGATCTCCACTGACGCAGCGCCCAAGCTCAAGGCCAACGGCGTGAAGATGACCGAGCGCGAGCGCAAGGAGCTGATCGCGTCCCTGGAGAGCAAGATGCGCAAGGCCGCCGAGATGCTTGAATACGAGATCGCGGCTCAGCTGCGTGACGAAATCATCCGCCTGCGCGGGAAATCCTGATGGGAGGCAGCCCATGAAACTGATGATATTGGACGGAAACAGCATTGTAAACCGTGCCTTTTACGGGGTGCGCCCCCTGAACGCGCCTGACGGTACGCCCACCAATGCCGTTTTCGGTTTCCTCAATATTCTCCAGCGCATGCTGGACGAGCAGGCACCGGACGCCGTCTGCGTCTGCTTTGACATGAAAGCGCCCACCTTCCGCCACAAGGCCTATGAGGGTTATAAGGCGCAGCGCAAGGGCATGCCCGAAGAGCTGGCGGTTCAGATGCCGGTATTAAAGGAAACGCTGGACGCCATGGGCATCCGCCGCTATGAGCAGGAGGGGTATGAGGCCGACGATATTCTCGGGACCGCCTCCCGTATTTGCGGCAGCCTGGGCTGGGACTGCGTGGTGGTCACCGGCGACAAGGACAGCCTGCAGCTTATCACCGGCAGCACCAGCGTCTGCAATGTCAAATCCCGCATGGGGCAGACGGAGACCATTCTCTATACGCCCGAGGTGTTTCAGGAGGAATACGGTTTTGCACCGCCGCAGATGGTGGATCTGAAGGCCCTGATGGGTGACAGCTCCGACAACATCCCAGGCGTTCCCGGCATCGGAGAGAAGACCGCGCTGGAACTCATCCGGCGCTATGGGACTGTGGACAATATCTACGCCAATCTCAGCGCTCTGGACATCAAGGACGGCGTGCGCAAGAAGCTGGCGGCAGGGGAGGAGAGCGCCCGAAAATCCTACTGGCTCGCTACCATCCTCTGTGAAGTGCCCATGCATTTTGTGCCGGAGGAGAATCTCTGGAACAAAGACTATACCGACGGCCTGTACGCCCAGCTCAAACGCCTCGGCTTTCAGAAGTTCATTGAGCGCTGGGGTCTGAGCGAGCCGGAAGAGAGCCACGAGAGCTTCCACGCAGGGGAACTGGAATGTGTTCAGGTGGAGGACGCGGAAGCGGCGCAGGCCCTGCTTAAAGCGGCAGAACAGGCTGAGCTGCTGGCCGTCTCCTTTGGCGAGACGCTGGACAGCATCGAGCTCTGCGACGGGATCAAGGTCTACCTGGCCGACTGGAGCCGCTGCGGTGACGAGAACTGGCGCCGCCTGCTGGAGATCGTATTTGCGCCGGAAAAAAAGAAACTTGGCCATGCCATCAAGGACAGCATGAATGTGCTCCAGCGCGATGGACTGTCTGCCGAGGGCTTTGTTTTTGACACGGCGCTTGCCGCATACCTTCTGGACGCCAATGAAAACGACTATGCACTCCCGCGCATTTCCGCCCGCTATCTGGGCGCTGAGCGGCAGGGTACCCAGGCGATCTTTGCCCTGTACCCGGTGCTGGATGAAAAGCTGCGGGAGCTGAAAATGGACAGACTGTATGGGGAGATCGAGCTGCCCCTCTGCCGGGTCCTTTCCGATATGGAACTGGCGGGCTTCTATGTGGACCGCAAAGCCCTCTACGAATTCGGGGAGAGCCTGAACGGAGATATCGCGCGGCTGCAGGAGAGCATCTGGTCTCACGCGGGGCATGAATTCAACATCAACTCTCCCAGGCAGCTGGGGGAGGTCCTCTTTGAACAGCTGATGCTCCCCTCCGGGAAGAAGACCAAGACCGGCTGGAGCACCAATGTGGACGTGCTGGAAAAGCTGCGGGGCAAGCACCCGATCATCGAGGAGGTGCTGGAATACCGCACGCTGACAAAGCTCAAATCCACCTATGCCGACGGCCTCTTGAAGGTGATCGGCGAGGACGGGCGGATCCACTCCAGCTTCCAGATGACGGTTACGGCCACGGGGCGCCTGTCCTCCACGGAGCCCAATCTTCAGAACATCCCCATCCGCAAAAAGCTGGGCGCCGAGATCCGCAAGATGTTTGTGGCGGGACCCGGCATGGTCCTGGTGGACGCCGACTACAGCCAGATCGAGCTGCGCCTTCTGGCCCATATCTCCGGGGACGAGGCCATGCGCGAGGCGTTTTTGAGCGGCGAGGACTTCCACACCGTTACCGCATCCCGGGTCTTCGGCATTCCCATCGAGCAGGTCACACCCGTCCTGCGCAGCCGAGCCAAGGCGGTCAATTTCGGCATTGTCTACGGCATCTCCGCCTTTTCACTGGCGCAGGATATCGGGGTGTTTCCCAACGAGGCCAAGGCGTATATGGACGCGTATCTGGACAAGTACCACGGTGTCCGGGACTATATGAAGCAGATCGTGGCTCAGGCGAAAGAGGACGGCTTTGTGGACACGCTCTTTGGCCGCCGCCGTTACCTGCCGGAGCTGAAGAGCAGCAATTTCAACGTCCGCTCCTTTGGGGAACGCGTGGCGCTGAACATGCCGGTGCAGGGGACCGCCGCGGATATCATCAAGCTGGCTATGGTCAATGTGGCCCGCAGGCTCAAGGAGCAGCGGCTACAGGCCCGGCTGATCCTCCAGGTGCATGACGAGCTGATCGTGGAGTGCCCGGAGTCTGAGGCGGAGACGGTGCGCGCGCTGTTGGAGAACGAGATGGAAAATGCCGTGCATCTCAGCGTCCCGCTGACTGCCGAGGCGCATATCGGCCACAGCTGGGCAGAGGCGCACTGATGGAAGCGCGGATCTGTGACGCCGAAGAGCGCCATATTCCCCAGATTGAGGAGATCGAAAAGCTCTGCTTTTCCGTGCCATGGACCCGGGACCAATTGTGTTCCCAGCTTCACGACGCGCAGCATGAGTGCATCGCCGCCCTGGACGGGGAGGACAACGTGCTGGGCTATGTGGGAATGATGTGCGTGCTGGATGAGGGCTACATCTCCAACGTGGCCGTACACCCGAAAGTGCGCCGCCATGGTCTGGCGGACAAATTGATCGATGAGTTGTTGTCCCGTGCGCGCGGGCGCTCTCTGGCCTTTGTGACCCTGGAGGTGAGGGCCGGCAACGAGCCCGCCATCGCACTCTATCGTAAGCACGGCTTTCTCCCGGTCGGGCGCAGAAAAAACTATTACAGTCTTCCAAGAGAAGACGCGATTCTCATGACGAATACTTTGGAATAGAGGCAAAACGACATTGAAAATACTTGCTTTTGAGTCTACCTGTGACGAGACGGCGGTGGCCGTCGTTGAGGACGGCAGAAAGGTTCTCACCGATCAGATCCGCTCCCAGGCCCAGCTGCACGCGATCTATGGCGGCGTGGTGCCGGAGATCGCGTCCCGCTGCCATGTGGAGGCGATCTCACTTCTGGCGCAGCAGGCCATTGAGACGGCAGGCATTGAGCGAAAGGAGATTGATGCGGTCGCGGTCTCCTATGCGCCCGGGCTGATCGGCGCGGTGCTGGTGGGGGTGAATTTTGCCAAGGCCTGCGCCTCCGCCCTACAGGTACCGCTGATCCCCGTACACCATATCCGCGGGCACATCGCCGCAAACTATCTGGCCTACCCGGAGCTGGAACCGCCGTTTCTCTGCCTTGCGATCTCCGGCGGCAACTCACTGCTGGTGGACGTGCGGGATTACACCGACATGAAGATCCTCGGCTGCACCCGGGACGACGCGGCAGGGGAGTGCTTTGACAAGACCGCTCGTGTTCTCGGACTTCCGTACCCCGGCGGCCGGCCCATCGAGCTCCTTTCCCAGGGAGGGGACGACAGCAAGTATGTTTTCTCCATCGGCCATGTGGACGGCAACCCCTACGATATGAGCTTTTCCGGTCTGAAGACGGCGGTGATCAATCTGGTCCACAACGCCCAGCAGAAAGGGGAGGAGCTGGACAGAGCTTCTCTCGCGGCTTCCTTCACCAAGGCGGTCAGCGACAGTCTGGTTCCCAGGACCATGATGGCGGCGCGGGAGCTCGGCTACGATAAAATCGTGGTGGCAGGCGGTGTGGCCGCCAACAAGCGGATCCGCGCGGATTTTGCCGCCGCCGCCGAGATGGACGGCAGAAAGCTGTTTATCCCGCCGCTGAAGCTCTGCGGCGACAACGGCGCCATGATCGGGGCACAGGGCTATTATGAATACCTCGCCGGCACGAGGGCCGGCAGCGATCTGAACGCATACGCGACAATGGAGATCTAGAGGAGAACGAGATGGGGATTCACGACGGGCACAGAGAGCGGCTGAAAAAGGCCTTTATCGAGCACGGGCTGGAGAGCATGAACGACATTCAGGCTCTGGAGCTTTTGCTGTTCTTTTCTGTCGCCCGCCGGGATACCAATGAGCTGGCGCATTTGCTGCTGGAACGCTTCGGGAGCCTGGACGAGATCTTCCATGCCGCCGCGGAAGATCTGATGGAGGTCCCCGGGGTGGGGGAGCACACGGCGGTTTTGCTGACGCTGCTGCCGCAGATCATGAAGAAAAGCGCCGTATCCAAAGCCAATGAGATCCGTCAGATCACATCCTCCCGGGATGCCGGAAAGTATCTGGTCCCGCGCTTTGCCGATGAGCAGGACGAGGTTATGCTGATGCTGTGCCTGGATAACAAGCGCTCTATCATCTGCTGCTGTGAGATGGGCCGCGGGGTTGTCAATGCGGTCAACATCAACGCCCGGAAGGTAGTCGAGAAGGCACTGAAGGTGAAGGCCAGCTCCGTGATCATCGCACATAACCACCCCGGCGGTCTTGCGCTGCCTTCCCGCGAGGATGATGCGGTCACCAAGACGCTGTATAACGCGCTGGAAATCGTGGGCGTTCATCTGGAGGACCACATCATCGTTGCCGACGGAGACTATGTCTCTCTTGCCGACACGGGAATGATGTATCATCTCCGTTTTTGAGTTATGTTGACCTCACAGTGTTTCTTTTTTGTAACGCACATCCATTACAGCCATTTCCATGATTCGGCTTTTTCCCCTCTTTTTCGCGCTGCTTCGCGAAGAACAGGCTGTTGAAAAACCTGTTGAAAGTGTTGATAACTCTTTGGAGTTTTTTCAGGCGGTAACTTTATGTAAACTTTCGTAATCGGCATAATCGAATTACGGAATGTTCGGGAAAGATACAGGAATCAGCATTACTGAAAACAATTCCGAGCGAAATAAAGGGCATCAGAATTCTTTACGATTCATGTAAAAAAGACAGAATTCTACTAAATGTAATATCTCGCGACAATTACCAGCGGAACAGAGACTTTCGGATTATAACGAAACCGCACGGATCAAATCCGTGCGGTTTTCGTTATAATCTGGGGATGCTTGTCAGTCCTGCAGCAGGGCGAAGAAAAATCGCTTTACTCTCCCCTCGGGTATGACGTGCAGGGGCTTGATCTGGTTGGGTGAAGCGCCGCCCATCACCTTCAGATCCCGATACAGAGCGTATGTCTGGGACTGGACAAATTTCACCTCCAGCGGAAGCATGATCTTCTGCTGGATTTTTTTACAGTATGAGTCGTGCGTCTGGCACAGTTTCCGGTTGAGGATTTCGGAATAGAAGGGCCAGTGCTCCGGCGAGACCTCCCGGTCGCTTTCGAGCAAAACCACGTAGTGCCCGGGGTCTGAGCTTGTGTCGGCATAGACGCTGTACTCAAGCACTGTCGTTTCGGATTCCTCCGCCATGGCCTCCACCGCCGTGCGCAGGGTCATCTCCGTGACTTTTTCCCCGTACATGCTGATCAGCTGGCTTTTACGGTAGGAGAAGACGAGCATGGGGCACTCATTGTGATATCCGGTCACGCGTATCACATCTCCAAGCCGGTAGCGGTAAAAGCCGGAGAGGTTGGTGACGATCAGCTCATACTCTTTCCCGACTTCGAGTTCGTCCATCAGCAGAGGCCGGCCGTTCCCGCTGTCCTCCATGGGGATAAACTCATAGAATCCGCCCCAGGGCAGGAGCATATAGGCGGCCTCATTCTCCCGAAGCACGGTCCCGATGGTCGACTCGGAGCTTACATATCCCAGATAATCCACCGCGATATCAGGACCCATAAACTGCCGCATCTTTTCCAGGTGGGGCGCAAAAGCGGCCGTACCTATGGTGGCGATCAGCTTCAGATCCGGCCACAGCAGCGGAATAAAGGCGTCGTTTCCATGTGCGGCCATAATTGCCCGGATTTGCGACGCCCGCTCCGGGTCGGGTGTCATGCGCGCATTCAGCTTCCTGCGCAGTGCCGGATCCATCACGATGTCCGGGTTGATACGCCCCGTCCTGATATCTTCGCACAGCAGCTCCCAGTTTTGCCGCAGATAGGCAAACATGTCGTAGAGAAACGGCGCGAAGCTGCATTGAAAGAAACTCAGCCGGCGCTCACGCAGTGCAAAGAGCATCTTCAAATGCCGCCTGTCAAAATCAGCGCTGGGATAGAGCAGCTCCTCCGGCAGCGCGTTATAATCTGCCGTATCCTCCGGGATGAGCAGCGTCTCCGAAATGGCGCCGTGGGCGACGCCATAGGTCGTGTAGCCGACCTTTGCTTCCATCAGCGTGATTCCCTTGCAGGACGGCATACCCTCCCCGGTTTGTTCGCGGCAGCTTCTGTCATACAGGCCGAATACACGCTCATATCCCGTGGAGAATAACAGGTCCAGGGCCTTTTGGGTGCAGGGGATCATTTTGGAGGCGCCTGTTGTGCCGGAGGTATGGGCGTAGTAGACCACCTCGTCGGCGGTGATCAGATTCTTCTGGTTGAAGCAGAGCATCCGCTCGATATAGGGGTCGTAGTCCTCGTAGTCGGAGAGCGGCACCTTCGCCGCATAATCGGCATAGGACCGGATATCCCGGAAGCCGTATTTCCGGCCATACTCGGTATCCTGATTGTCCCGCACCAGCTGCATCAAGAGCTTATGGCTGATCTCGTTTCCGTGCAGGCTGGACTGCTCCATGCGTTCCAGTACCGCTATGCCATCGGCAATATAACGCTGCATCACTTCTGTGCTCATGCTTTCCCTCCTGAAATCATCCATGTCAAAGCCTCGTTGTAGTGCTGGCAATACCGCGCAACCAGGTCCTTTGAATACAGCTCGGAGTCGTAATTGATATAAAAGGGGATCCCTTTGTCCGGATCCGCGCTGCTGTAGAGAATAATCTGAAAACGGGTGAAGGCACCGTTGAGTTTGTCATACCCAAAGGATGCCTCGGTGCCGGCGGGGAGAAATGCACCCATATCGAAGCCCGACTCATAGACCACGATCATCCGGTCCCGCTCACCCGGGGTGACGCCGTTGTTGCCCAGGGACAGATCCGCATAGCGCATTCCCTGTTCGTTCTGTTCATCGATCAGGCGCAGCAGTTCCTGCGGGGAATGGATATCCCGCATGTCGACCGCAACAGGCACGGAGGCAATCGTTAACCCGATCAGATCCGCTTTCCAGTTCTCGTCGCGGCCGTTGTAGGTCCACTCCACCGTGACCTTGTCCTGACCGCTGAGTTTTGAGAGCGCGATCAATCCGGCCGCCACAAAGAGCTTGTTCAGACTTGTGCGCAGCGCAGCGCAGCCCTTTTGCAGCTCGCCCAGGGTGTTCACCGTACCGCTTGGATACTGACCGTTTCCGGTGCGGCGGGAACTGAGATCGGGCTGCGGGTTGCAGAGATAGTCCTCACGGCTGAATTTCTGAAGCAGCAACATGGCGTCCGCGTTGTGCTCCAGCTCCATCCGCCGCCGGTGCTGGTTCTCCAGATAGTAGTAATAGTGGTCCTGCCGCAGCGCCTCCCCGCGGTAGGCTTTGAACAGCTCAGACATGAAATTGGCCATAGAGGAGCCGTCACTGATCAAATGACAGGTGTCCAGATCCAGGAACACATGGGTCTTTGTCGCATAGATCCGGCATCGGTACAGAAGTTCACCCTCCAGATGGTAGGGGCCGATCAATTCCATCAGCATATCGCCCGTGTGCTCGCTGACCTCAACGATCTCCGGCCGGACGAGCATCCCCGGCACATGGCGCAGAACCGGCGCACCCTCGTCGTCATGGGAGCAGACTGTGCTGAAAACTGCATAGTTGGAAAAGACCGTTTCCAGCGCGGCTTTCAGCCTCTCGGGATCCACTGTCTCCCGGGGGAAGCGCAGGCTGATGGGGTTGTTCGTTTCCGTCTGCTTGGGGGAATAGAGCATCGCGTCATAGAAATAGGTCTGGTAGGGCGTAAGGTACTGATCCCGCCCCAGGGCCGCGCGGCTGAGTTCGTCCAGATCTACTTTTCCTTTTTCCGGCAGCCGCGCCGCGATCTGCCTCGGCGTCTTCCAGGCGTAGATATCCCGGTAGTCCACACCCAATTCCACCAGCTCCGCCGCAGCCAGGGCAGTGGAGAGGGAGTCCCCGCCCAGCTCGAAGAAATCGTCGTTGGCGCCGACCCGCTCCACACGCAGTACCTTCTCAAAGGCCTGGCAAATGCCCGCTTCCTCCGGGGTTTCCGGTTTGGCATAAGGTCTGACTCTCTTGTTGACATCCGGCTCCGGTAGAGCGAAACGGTCCACCTTGCCGTTTGGATTCAGCGGGATCGCGTCCAAGCGGGTGAAAAAGGCAGGAATCATATAGTGGGGGAGGACCTGACCGAGCCTTAAGCGGATCGTCTCCTCGCTCACGTTTTCCTCGGCCACGTAATAGGCGCAGAGAAAGACCTGCTGGCGGTCTCCCTGAAAATCCCGGACTGCCGCGTTTTGTATCCCGGGGATGCGGCGCATGGCCGCCTCGATTTCCCCGGGCTCGACCCGGTTGCCGTTGATCTTCACCATGGTGTTGAGCCGTCCGGTCACCACGATGTTGCCGTCTGGCAGGCGCTTGCCCATGTCACCGGAGTGAAACACCCCGTCACGCATGACCTTGGCCGTCTCCTCCGGCAAATGGACATATCCCCGGAAGAAGGGATTGTCAAAGCAGATCTCGCCCTTCTCGCCGTCAGGGACTTCATGCCCCTCCTCGTCCAGCAGATGGATGCAGATATCATCAAAGACGGGCTTGCCGATAGGTGTGGCGTCATAACGGCGATCCACCTCAAACTCAGCCACATGGAAGCCAGCCTCGCTCATGCCGTAGTTGTTGATGAGCCGGATGCCCTCAAAGAAGACGCCGTTTGCGGCCTCGCTGCCGGTCACCAGCGTTTTGAGGCTGTGGGCCGGACCGTCGGACATAACGCGGAGGATCGACGGAGTGAGAAAAGCCAGATTCACGCGGAAGCGATCCATCTGTGTGTTGAGCTGAACGGGATTGCGCGCTGTCTCCGTAGAGAAGATGATCAGATGCATCCCGGTATATAGCGCGTTGAGGAAGATCTTGACCGCGGCGATGAAGTTGAGTGGGGGCGTCATCGCTGTGCAGGTGTTCTCGCTCACCAGATCGCCCGGATGCCGTTCCATGGAAGCCTGGTTGAGCTGGATCTTGCCGTACTCCTGCAGCACGCCCTTGGGCTTGCCCGTGCTGCCGGAAGTGTAGATGGCAAAGCAGGCGTCGTGTGGCTCCGCCTGCCGAAAGCCGCGCTTCGGCTCGGTACGCAGGATTTCCTCCCAGACCTCACTGTCCAGCGTCAGCCGGCACCCGCAGTCGGTACGAATGGAGTCGATCCGCTCGGGCGCGTAACTGTCTTCCACCACTGTGAAGGCCGCGCCTGCCTTCCAGACACCGAGCATGGCGATAAAGGGAGCGGCGCCTCTGGGCAGTTTGATCAGCACAAAGTCCTCTTTTCCGAGCCCTTTTGCCGAGAGATAGGCGTAGACACGGGCGGAGAGTTCCTCCGTCTCCCGGCGGGAATAATTCGCCCCGGAAAGCTCCTCCGTCAGGAAAACCGCATCGGGGTCCTTCTCCACCACTTCTTCCCAGCGTTTGCACACGTAGGGAACAGTTTTTAAAAAATCAAGTTTCACTTTTCTCAACTCCCTGGTTTTGTGTCGAGACGCGGATCACAACGTTGTTGATCTTCAGCGCGCTTATGTATTGAACTTCCTGGGCCAGGCCCTGAACGAGCCGGAGCCCAAGCTTTTCCCGCTGCTGCTCCTGGATCTTCAGATGATCGGAGACATTGAAATAGGCACAGTTATCCCGGATGCGGAGTATCCAGGCGCCTGCGTGTTTCCGCACGCAGATTTCCAGCGTGTGCTCTTCCTTTTTGAAGCCGTGCCTCACAATGTTGGAGCACAGCTCCTCGGTGCAGACACCCAGCAGATATGCCTGGCGGCGATCCGCGCCGTGCGTGAGAAGAAAGCGGATCGTCTCCTCCGAGGCCGTCACCGTCTGTGTGAGCGCCGAATCGCCGTTGTGAATGGTAAGACGCAGACTGGCGGTGTCCGCGCGCTCCCAGTCGGGGTTCAAAAACAGAACGTCAGCCAGGCACCGGGGCGGTCTGCGGTTTCTGACCGCAGCGCAGACAATCAGTCCCAGCAGGGCCAGCAGCTCCCCCAGGGCATAGCTGAGCCAGACGCCGTCCACTCCGATCCAGCGCGACAGACAGAACGCCGCCGCCACCGGGCCGATCAGAACATCGACTGCGGCGTAGACTGTGGTGAGCAGAGTGCGACGGATGCATTGGAGGTGGGAGCGAAAGGCGAAATTGACCGCGTAGATGACCACGCTGCTCGAAAAGAGGCGAAAGGCGCGGATCGCGGGCAGATAGACGCTTGCGTCCCGCGTGAACAGCCGCAGCAGCAGCGGAGCGGAAATCAGACAGATGCAGAACACACAGAGATTTACCAGCACCGCATGGCGCAGTGTTGTGCGCATCAAGTCCGTTATGGACCGGGCGTCCTCCTCCCCGACAAAGCAGTTCTCCACAGTCAGCAAGGTCGAGCCGACCGCCGTGCCATCGATCAAAATCAGATTTGCACTGGACATCAGCAGGGAAAACACGGCCACCGATTCCGTCGTGGAGATGGACAGGATGATGCGGTTGATGAGGATCACACCCAGCATCCTGAGCAGCAGCTGCAGGGCATAGGGGGCACCGTTGCGGGCGATACTCACAAACGCACGCGGCGTAAAGGGAAGCAGGGAGAAGTGAAACAGCTTTTCTTTTCTGCGAAAATGCAGGGCTAGGACTCCGAGCTCTGCCCAGTAGCTTGCCGAGGTCGCAAGCGCCATGCCGAAGAGACCGAGGTGAAAGACATAACCGTTGAGAAGATCCAGCGTGATATTCACCGCGGTGGAAACTGCCATCGCAGCTACAACGCGCTCCTTGTCACCGTCCAGCGGCATCACGAAGCCGAGGATGAGCTGAAGGAAAAAAGCGGGTACGCCCGGTCCGAAGCCCCGCAGGTAATCGGCAGCCAGGTCAAGAAGCTCCGGACGTGCACCCATTGCCGCGGCAAGTCTCCGGGGAAACGCGATCAGGCAGAGCATGATCAGAAGCCCCAGGGCTGCGCCCGCTGCCAGCGCCGTAGAGAGGATCGGCTGGCTTTTCTCCTTTGCGCCTCGTCCGAGGGCCTGCCCGATCTCTATGACTGTCCCGACGCCCAGCATCCCGCTCAGGCCTATGACGCCCAGGAGGATCGGGTTCGCGATCCCGAAGTCAGCCACCGCAGCTTTGCCGAGACATTGTCCCGTGACGGCGGCATCCACCAGATTTCCGGCCACCAGGACGGCTGCGGTCGCGCAGGCGGGCAACACGTTGTCATAAAATAGCCGCTGAGCGATCGTGCTGTTTTCTGCCATCCGATCTCCTCCTCTGTCTGGCAGGTCTTGACCTTCTGCCGGATTGGCAACTCATATTGCATCGTGATTTCATATTATCATGTTCCCGGCTCTGTCGCCAAGCCGTGTGTGCAATTTTTCAAGAGATTTTGTCAGCGTCTTTCACAGGTGAGGAAAAGGTTGACTTTGAAAACCCTTTATGCTACAATACCTTCCGTTGTAGAAACTTGCTGGTATAGCTCAGTCGGTAGAGCAGCTGATTCGTAATCAGCAGGTCGTGTGTTCGAGTCACATTACCAGCTCCAAAACCCGGATTTCTTCATGAACAGAGGAAATCCGGGTTTTTGTGTTGTATCGGAAAGGCATTGCGTTCAGCCGGTTTCTCTTTTATAATAGATTCCATTATCACAGACAGGAAAGAACGGAACCGGCAGGGAGGGAGAACATGGATTCAAAAAGCGAACAGACCGATGGAATTCAAGCTGTCCATTTTTCAAGACGAGGCGGACAGTCCCTCTGCTCCGCAGCATGTTTTGGCCCTGAAGCCGCGGAAAAAGCCCGCAGCTTTCACAGAAGTTTTCCCACGTATCGGGAGACGCCATTGGTCAGCTTGTCACATTTGGCCAGTGAGCTTGGTGTCGCGGCCATTTACGTGAAGGACGAGAGCGCCCGCTTTGGGCTGAACGCTTTCAAGGTCCTCGGCGGCAGCTATGCCATCGGAAACTATATTGCAAAGAGACTCGGACTTGATCTGGAAGAACTCCCGTTTGAAAGGCTCGTTTCTGAAGAGATCCGTGAGAAACTCGGTCCCGTTACCTTCGTAACGGCCACCGACGGAAACCACGGCCGCGGAGTCGCGTGGACGGCAAACCGCCTGGGACAGAAATGCGTGGTCTATATGCCAAAGGGAAGCGCCGAGGAGAGACTGAGCAACATCCGGGCACTGGGCGCTGAGGCCTCCATTACAAAGCTGAACTACGATGACGCGGTGAGACTTGCCAAAGCAGGGGAGGAGCGCTACGGCTGGGTGCTGGTTCAGGATACCGCCTGGGACGGATATGAGGAGATTCCCAGGTGGATCATGGAGGGCTATACCACGATGGCCGCCGAGACAACGGAGCAGCTTCACGGGGAAAAACCAACCCATGTGTTTTTGCAGGCGGGCGTCGGGGCGATGGCCGGTGCGATCTGCGGATATTTTGCTTCCCTCTATGGCGATGAGACGCGGCCCGTCATCACAATTGTCGAGCCAAACCAGGCGGATTGCATCTACCGGACGGCAAAAGCCAATGACGGCAATCGGCATTTTGTCACCGGAGAGATGAATTCCATCATGGCGGGCCTTTGCTGCGGAGAACCCTGCTCCGTCGGCTGGAATGTGCTCAAAGAACACGCCGACCATTTCATCTCCATGCCGGATTATGTGGCGGCAAAGGGGATGCGGATTCTCGGTAATCCGCTTAACGGTGACCCAAGAGTCATTTCCGGGGAGAGCGGTGCGGCGGCATTGGGACTTGCTGCGGAGGTCCTGCTGAATCCGAAATTGGCCAGCTTAAAGGAAAGCCTTGGGCTGGATCAGAATTCACGCATTCTCTGTTTTTCCACAGAAGGGGATACGGATCGGGAAAACTATCGGCGAATTGTCTGGGACGGGCTGTATCAGAGCTGTTAAGAGATACAGGCCGAGGCGACCAACACCCAGAAAGAGATGTTCGGCACGGATCGCATGCTCAGTGCGCTGAATCAGGAGCCCTGCTCCGAACCCAAAACCATTCTGCACAATGTCCAGACAGCCGTGGACGCTTTCGTAAAAGATGCGGAGCAATTTGACGATCTGACGATGCTGTGCGTGGAATACCATTGACCTGTCGGAGGAGATAACCATGAGAAGTAAAACAATCCTCAAGCGGGCGGCGGCGCTTGCGTTCACTCTGCTTCTTGTCCTTGCTGCGCTTTCTCCGCAGCAGGCGTTCGCGGCGGGGGGATCAGCCGCGGAGAGCACACAGATTGACCTCTCGACAAAAGGCCTGCGCATCGGTGTGGGAACCGGTACGATCCAGGACCAGATGGTGCGCGAACTCTTTCCGGAGGCGCAGGTCTTTCATTTTGAAAAGGTCGATGGCTGCACCGCGGTCTCACAGGGAAAGATCGACTGCTATTTGTTCGACAAAAAACAGCTGGAAATCACGGTGAAAAACGGGATGGCCGGCGTGAAAGTCCTGGATCAGACGGTCGGAGACAGCGTCAATATCGCCTTTGGGATTTCAGAGCTCTGTGTGATTCCGGACTTTCCAAATCGCGTCAACTCCTTCATTGCCGCCATCCGCGCCGACGGGACGCTGGACGAAATGTATGACCGCTGGATCGTTCGGGGAGATACCGCCATGCCGGATATCCCCGTGCCCTCGAAGCCACAGTGGCATCTGAAGGTGGGGACAACCGGCATTGTGGAGCCCTACAGCTACTTTAAGGGATCCGAACTGACCGGATTCGATATCGAGCTGATCTACCGTTTTGCGGCATGGCTGAACGCCGACGTTGCCTTTGATGTCTATGATTACGGCTCCATTGTGGCGGCGGCGCGTACCGGCAAGGTGGATATCATCGCGGCCAATCTCCAGGTGACGTCGGAACGGTCTGAGGCGCTGCTTTTTTCCGATCCGCTTTTTCAGGAAGAGACCGGAATCGCGGTGCGGGATACGGCTGCAGGTGCAGAGAGAGAAGGGCAGAGCGCGCCGGGATGGCAGGACTACAACGGCAAGCGGCTCGGAGTCCTGATCGGGCCCCTGATGGAAGACGCGGCTGCCGCGTATTTCCCGGACAGCGAAGTGCTCCTCTTCAACAGCTATCCGGACTGTATCACTGCGCTTCTGGCCGGCAGGATCGACGCCTTTCTGGGCGATGAACCGGGAATGAAATCCCTTCATGCCGAGCAGCCGGAGGTCGACTATATCCACGACAACATCACCAACAACAATTACAGCTTTGCCTTCCGGCTGGGCGACCCGAAGAGCGCGGCTCTGTGCGGGGAGCTGAACGACTTCCTGGAAAGAAGCTGGGCAGACGGCACCATGCAGGAGCTCGACGAGATCTGGTTTGGCGTGGATGAGGATCGCAAGATCGTGGATATGTCCGGCCTGACAGGTGAAAAAGGCACCATCCGAGTCATCACCACCTCCACGGACATGCCCTTCTCCTATATCAAAAACGGGTCAAACGTCGGCTACGACATCGATCTTGTGGTGCGCTTCTGCCGCGATCGGGGCTATGCTCTGGAGCTGGGAGATGTGGACTTTTCCGGGCGCATCCCGGCGGTACAGTCCGGCAAATATGATTTTACCACGGATATGAATGTGACACCGGAGAGGGAGGAGCAGGTGCTCTTTTCCAACCCGACGAGCCATGGCGGAATCGTTTTGGCGGTTCGCGCATCGGATCTCGCCGCCAAGGCTCAACAAAAGGAAACCGGGTCAGGGACAGGCGTCGGAAATGCACCGCTTTCCGCAGATTCCGGCAAGCGGGCGAGCTTCTGGGAGAACATGGTCACCAGCTTCCGCAAGACCTTCATCCGGGAAAGCCGTTGGAAACTGTTTGTTCGCGGCATCGGTACGACTCTGCTCATCACCATGCTCTCGATCCTTTTCGGAACGGCGCTGGGCTTTGTGGTGTTCATGCTCTGCCGCAACGGCAATCCCGTTGCAAACACGATAACACGCTGCTGTGTGTGGCTGGTTCAGGGCATGCCCATGGTTGTTCTGCTGATGATCCTTTTCTATGTCGTATTCGGAAAACTGGCTATCAGCGGCGTCGTGGTGGCAGTGATCGGTTTTACGCTGACTTTCGGCGCGGCGGTGTTTGGTCTGATGCAGATGGGCGTCGGGATGATCGACCGCGGCCAGTATGAGGCAGCCTACGCGCTGGGACACTCCAACCGCCGCACTTTCTTCCGCGTGATCCTGCCCCAGGCCATACCCCATGTCCTTCCCGCCTATCAGGGGGAGATCATCGGGCTGGTCAAGGCCACGGCCATTGTGGGCTACATCGCCGTTCAGGATCTGACCAAGATGGGCGACATCGTACGCAGCCGGACTTATGAGGCGTTCTTCCCGCTGATCGCCGTCACGGTCATCTATTTTGTGCTGGAGGAACTGCTGAATGTGGCGGTGCGCTGGATGCGTGTGCGGATCGATCCGAAAAAGCGGGCAAAGTCGCGCATTTTGAGGGGGATCAAGACCGATGATTAGAATTGAACATCTGAAAAAAGAGTATCCCAATGTCACACCCCTCAAGGATGTGAACGCGGAGATCCGGGATGGCGACGTGATCGCGGTCATCGGACCCTCCGGCACGGGCAAAAGTACGCTTCTGCGCTGCATCAACCTCCTGGAACAGCCCACTGCGGGCAGAATCTGGATCGGAGAGGATGAGATCACGGACCGCCGCTGCAACATCAACCGGGTCCGGGAACGGATGGGCATGGTCTTCCAGTCCTTTAATCTCTTCGGCCACATGACGGTCATTGAGAATGTCATGTTCTCTCCGGTGGAGCTGAAAGGGATGAGCCGACAGGCGGCCTATGACAAGGGGATAGAGCTGCTGCGCATGGTCGGTCTTGCGGAAAAGGCGCTGAACTATCCCGATGAGCTCTCGGGCGGGCAAAAGCAGCGCGTCGCCATAGCGCGCACGCTGGCCATGGATCCGGAGATTATCCTCCTGGACGAGCCTACCAGCGCGCTGGACCCGGCCATGGTGGATGAGGTAAAAGCGGTCATTCTGGAATTGACAAAGAGCGGAAAGACCATGATGATCGTCACACACGAAATGAACTTTGCGCGTGCAGTTTCCAACCGGGTTTTCTATATGGACCAGGGCGGGATCTACGAGGACGGGACGCCGGATCAGATCTTTGACAATCCCCAGAAGGAACTGACACGGCGTTTCATCAAAAAACTCAAAATTCTGGAGCTTGACATCGACAGCCGCGATTATGATTTTGTTGGCGCCGGCGCGGAGATTGAGCGCTACTGCCAACAGAACAACCTTGCGGCAAAGGAAAAATACCGCATTCGTCTCGCAATCGAGGAACTGGTGCTGCAGATTCTGCTGCCACACATGCCCGAGCCACAAATCCATGTGACCGTGGAATACGCCTCGCTGGAGGAGCGGACCGACCTGACGCTGAACTACGGCGGCGAGAGATTTGACCCGCAGGAGTCGGACAACGAGCTGTCGCTGTCTGTTCTCAACAGTGTGGTGGATTCAATTTCCTATCACTACGACCCGCAGGAGGAAAAGCCGAATTTTGTGAATCTGCGGATCAAGTGATCCTGGATTCACGCAGGGGGAAAACAGCTTTTCTGTTATAAAGGGACAGGATCACCGGTTTTGCCGGCGGTCTTGTCCCTTTGGCTGTTTATGTGTGAAGTATCATTTTGTCCTGCTGGAGCGCCGCGCGGATCAGGCCGCAGAAAAGGGGATGGGGTCGATTCGGCCGGCTTTTGAATTCCGGGTGATACTGGACGCCCACGAAGAAGGGATGGCCGCTCAGCTCCACTGTCTCCACCAGCTCCCCGTCCGGGGAGAGCCCCGAGAGCGTGAGCCCTGCCTCGGTCAAAGCTGCGCGGTAGCTGTTGTTGAATTCATAGCGGTGGCGGTGCCGCTCGGAGATCTCCAGTCTGCCATAACAGCGGGCCATGGTGGTCTCCGGCCGGATGCGGCAGGGATAGGCGCCCAGGCGCAGCGTGCCGCCCTTGTCGATGTCCTCGCTCTGGCCGGGCATGAAGTCAATGACCTTGTTCCGGCAGAGCTCGTCAAACTCCCCGGAGTTTGCGTCCGTGATCCCGGCTTTGTTCCGGGCAAACTCTATGACCGCCACCTGCATCCCGAGGCAGATGCCGAGATAGGGAACGGCATGTTCGCGGGCATACCGGGCCGCGAGGATCATTCCCTCCACGCCGCGGCTGCCGAAGCCGCCGGGAACGAGGATTCCAGACACGCCGGAGAGTATTGTGCCGATGTTCTCAGGCGTCAGCGTCTCGGAGTCGATCCAGCGGATGGCGACGTGGGCGTCGCTGGCGTAACCTGCGTGGCGCAGTGCCTCGGCCACGGAGAGATAGGCGTCCTGCAGCTGAACGTATTTTCCGACCAGCGCGATGGTGACCTTGCGGCGGGCGGCCTTGATCCTTTCCACCATGGCTTCCCACTCTTTCAGATCCGGCGCGGGACAGGAGAGCCCCAGCCCGCGGCAGACCGCGTCGGAGAAGCCCTCGCGCTCCAGCATCAGGGGCGCCTCGTACAGACAGTCCAGTGTGCGGTTTTCGATCACACAGTCCGGGCGGACGTTGCAGAACAGGGCGATCTTCTGAAAGATCGAGGGCTCCAGCGGCTCGTCACAGCGCAGGACGATGAGATCCGGGTGGATTCCCATGCCCTGCAGCTCCTTGACGGAGTGCTGGGTGGGCTTGGACTTGTGCTCGTTGGAGCCGGAGAGGAAGGGCACCAGCGTCACATGGATAAAGAGACAGTTCTCGCGACCGACCTCCAGGGAAACCTGGCGCGCAGCCTCCAGAAAGGGCTGGCCCTCAATGTCGCCGATGGTGCCGCCGATCTCGGTGATGACCACGTCCGCGCCCGTCTCCCGGCCGACGCGATAGATAAATTCCTTGATCTCATTGGTGATGTGGGGGATGACCTGCACCGTGGAGCCCAGGTACTCGCCCCGCCGCTCCTTGTTGAGGACATTCCAGTAGACCTTGCCGGTGGTGAGGTTGGAAAAGCGGTTGAGATCCTCGTCGATGAAGCGCTCATAGTGGCCGAGATCCAGATCGGTCTCCGCCCCGTCCTCGGTGACATAGACCTCTCCGTGCTGGTAAGGACTCATGGTGCCGGGGTCGACATTGATGTAGGGGTCCAGCTTCTGCGCCGCGACCTTGAGCCCGCGGGCTTTCAACAGCCTGCCGAGGGATGCGGCCGTGATCCCCTTGCCGAGGCCAGATACGACGCCGCCGGTTACAAAAACATATTTGGTCATATGATCTCCTCCCAATGAAATGAAAACTGCATATAATCATTTGAATCCTGTTTCAGAAAGATTTGTTGTTTGGTATGCGGGTACGCCGCAAGCACACCAAAGCCGAGCAAGGCGAACCCTGGCACCGACCAGACGCGGTGTCTCACGCGCGCCGTGCGATAACAATGTTTCCTATCAAAAATAGAGAAGGACGTTCATCCGGGATTACTGTACCCGGACGAACGTCCTTGTTCAACGATATGAAAATACACCGCCAGAAAAGCTTTGTCAAGCGTCAACCGTAGGTTTTGATGATGTTCTCCGCCGCCTGCCGTTTGGTGATGCGCTGATCCATGCACTGGCGCTCAATGTAGTGGTGGGCCTCGTCCTCCGTCATGCTGAGACACTCGATCAGCAGCCATTTGGCCCGGTTGACCAGGCGGATCTCCTGCATCTTTTCCTCCAGGCTCTGCTGCTTGGCTTCGATGCGGCGCAGGCGCTCCCGCTGGGCGCACATGGCCCGGAGTGTCTGGCTCACAAGGGCGGAGCTCGTCGGCATCGGCAGGGTCATGACGCCGTATTCCAGCACCTTTACGCTCACGCTCTCCATCAGCTCACTTTTGACAAAAAGCAGGACGCCGGCACTGGTGTCGGTGCAGACGTCGATGGCAAGCTGCGTCCCGAAGTCATCCTTAAGAGGCGTCTGGATCAGCACCAGATCAAAGCGCGAATCCAGCAGCATACGGCGGGCCTGCCCCACGCTCCGTGCGCTTTTGACCGGGAAAAAGTCCGTTTCGGGGAGCAGCGCGCGCATCTGCGTATCCAGTTTTTCCGAGACTGTCACCAGCAGAACAGAATAGGTCCGCTCCTGAAAGATCACACGCTGCACCTCCTTTCTCAGTTCATGATGAAAAGGAAACGCCGTCATTGCGAACCGGTGCGCACACCGGTGTGGCAATCCGTTTCCTCACGTCATTTTCGCGCGGTTATCTGTCGCAGTAGGCGGCGATCAGTGCTTTCGGCAGATGGCGGCTGACAAACACACTCTCCCGCGCGGCGGCGTTGGCCTCAGATAACGAGCGGGGCAGATGCCGAAACTGACGCAGTATCTCCTCCGGCGCAGTGAAGAGGTTGATATCTGCGCTCTCAGGCAGGGGGAGACCCGCCTCAATGCCATCCAACCCCGCGTGGATCAGAAGGGCAAAGGCAACATAGGGGTTTACCCCCGGATCGGCAGAACGCAGTTCGGCACGCCGCAGCTCTCCCGTGGCGGCGGGGATGCGGATAAGCTGGGAACGGTTCTCGCTGGACCAACTGATCCAGCCCGGGGCCTTTCGGCTGCCGAGACGGGCATAAGAGTTTTCGGTCGGGTTCAGGAAGGCTGTGATCTCATAAATGCGCGCCATGATCCCCGCAATCACCTGGGGCAGCAGATCGCGACCGTCGGCGGATTTGACGGAGAGATTGATGTGCATACCGTTGCCCGCCTGATCAGGCAGAGGCTTGGGGCTGAAATCCGCGGCGAGGCCGTTTCGCGCCACGATGGTCTCCACCACGGCGCGGAAGGTCACGGCGTTGTCGGCGGCTGACAGCGGCTCGGAGTAACGAAAGTCGATCTCGTTCTGTCCCGGGCCCTCCTCGTGGTGGGAGCACTCCGGCTTGACTCCCATCTGTTCCAGCGTGATGCAGATTTCCCGACGGATGTTCTCGCCCTTGTCCCTGGGAGCAATGTCCATGTAGCTGGCGCGGTCATAGGGAATCGCGGTGGGCTCGCCCTCCTCGTCTGTCTTGAAGAGATAAAACTCCATCTCCGTGCCAAAGGCAAAGCGTACGCCCAGAGAATCGGCGCGCTCCACCGCCTTTTTCAGCAGCGCGCGGGAGTCCGCCTCCAGTGTTGTCCCGTCCGGATGGGAAACTCCGCAGAACATGCGCACGACCTTTCCGTTCTCCCCACGCCAGGGGAGAGAGGAGAGGGTGCCTGGATCCGGGTGGAGAAAGAGGTCAGAGCGCACCTCACCCCCGAAGCCTGCGATGGCGGAAGCATCGATGGCGATGCCCTGACGGAAGGCGCGTTCCAGTTCATCCGGCATGATGGCGATATTCTTCTGCTTCCCGAAGACGTCGCAGAAGGCCAGGCGAATAAAGCGCACATCCTCCTGACGCACATATTCCATGACTTCCTGTTCGGTAAAGTTCATCTGTTCCACGTCCTTTACAAACCGAGTTGTTTCATATGCTGAGAGATTACACCAGCGCCCGGTTTTTTGTCAATGCGGCTGTAGTATTTTTTCAAAGCGGCTTGACAAGAACAGCGATCCGGATTATACTCCCACGTGTTGAGACACTGACGTCTCAGAGGGTTTTCCGCCCTCTGCGTCAGCGTCTCTTTTTTTGCTTTTCAGGAAAGGGTGAACAAGATGAACACAGTGACAGAATCCTTCGGCAGCCTTGTGTTTGACGACCGCGCGATGAAGGCCCGCCTCACGGGCGAGGTCTACCGCGCCATGAAACAGACCATGAAAAAGGGCCAGCCGCTCAATCCCAAGGTCGCGGACGCCGTGGCTTCCGCCATGCGCGACTGGGCTGTGGAAAAAGGTGCGACCCATTTCACCCACTGGTTCCAGCCGCTCAACGGCGTGACGGCGGAGAAGCATGACGGCTTTATCTCTCCCGCCCCGGACGGCGGTGTGATCATGGAGTTTTCCGGCAAGGAGCTCATTCAGGGAGAGCCGGACGCCAGTTCCTTCCCCTCCGGCGGGCTGCGCGCCACCTTTGAGGCCAGGGGCTATACCGCCTGGGACCCCACCTCCTACGCCTTTATCAAGGGCAAGGCCCTCTGCATCCCGACGGCCTTCTGTTCCTACGGCGGGGAGGCGCTGGACAAGAAGACGCCGCTGCTGCGCTCCATGGAGGCGCTGAACACCCAGGCGCTGCGCATCCTTCGGCTCTTCGGAAACAAAGACGTCCAGCGTGTGACCTCCTCCGTGGGCCCGGAGCAGGAGTATTTCCTCATCGACCGGGAGCAGTGGAAGAAACGCCGCGATCTGGTCTACACCGGCCGCACGCTCTTCGGTGCAAAGCCGCCCAAGGGACAGGAGCTGGACGACCACTACTTCGGCGTCATCAAACCCCGGGTGCAAGCCTACATGGAGGAGCTGAACGAGGAACTCTGGAAGCTCGGCATCCTTGCCAAAACCGAACACAACGAGGTTGCCCCCTGCCAGCATGAGCTGGCGCCCATCTATACCACCACCAACATCGCCACCGACCACAACCAGCTGACCATGGAGGTCATGCAGCGCGTGGCGGAGAAGCACGGCCTGGTCTGTCTGCTGCACGAGAAGCCCTTCGCAGGCGTCAACGGCTCCGGCAAGCACAACAACTGGTCCATCTCCACCGACACCGGGGTAAACCTCCTGTCTCCCGGGGAGTCTCCCTATGAAAACGCGCAGTTCCTGCTGTTTCTCACGGCGGTCCTGGAGGCCGTGGACGAATACGCGGACCTGCTCCGGGCCAGCGTCGCCACTGCGGGCAACGACCACCGCCTGGGCGCCAATGAGGCGCCGCCCGCCGTGGTCTCCGTCTTTTTGGGCGATGAGCTCACGGCGGTGCTGGAGGCGCTGGAGACCGAGAAGCCCTACACCGGGACCGAGAAGAGCGAGATGATGCTGGGCGTGCTGACGCTGCCGCGCTTCCTGCGGGATACCACCGACCGCAACCGCACCAGCCCCTTTGCCTTCACGGGCAACAAGTTTGAATTCCGCATGGTGGGCTCGTCCAACTCCATCGCCTGCGCCAACATCATGCTGAACGCCGCCGTGGCGGACACGCTGGGAAAGTTCGCGGACTCCCTGGAAGGGGCGTCGGACTTCGACTCTGCCCTGCACGAGCTGCTGCTGACAAGTCTGAAGGCGCACAAGCGCATCCTCTTCAACGGCAACGGCTATGACGACGCCTGGATCCGGGAGGCTGTGGAGGAGCGCGGGCTGCACAATCTACGCACCACGCCGGATGCCATGAAGGCGCTGCTGGAGCCCAAGAGCATGCAGATGCTGATCCGGCAGAAGGTCTATACCGAGACGGAGCTGCGCTCCCGCTATGAGATCATGCTGGAAAACTACTGCAAGACCATCGAGATTGAGGCGCGCACCATGAGCGAGATGGTGAGTAAAGAGATTCTGCCCGCTGTGGAGAAGTATACCGCGTCCGTCGCGGACGCCGCGGCAAAGAAGCTGACACTGGTGCCGGTACTCAGCTGCAGCTATGAAAAGCATCTGGTGCAGAAGCTCTCCGCCCTGGCGGATCAGATCGAGAAGGGCGCCGCGGAGCTGGACGAGACACTGGCGACGCTGTCCACGGTGACGGATACACCTCTGCTTGCCGAAGAGATCCGGGACCGGCTGCTGCCGAAGATGGCGGAGCTTCGCGCCGTGGCGGACGAGGCGGAGGTGCTGACGGCCAGGGAGTTCTGGCCCTTCCCAACCTATGGGGAAATTCTCTTTGCCATGTAAAGAATGGGTCATTCTGACGTGCGAAGCGATAAAGAATCTCTAAATGAGAGATCATTCGCTTCACTCACGATGACAGAATAAAGGAGGCGCACAATCATGTGTGGAATTGTCGGGTATACCGGAACAAGCGCTGCCGCGCCCATCCTGCTCAAAGGGTTGAGCAGGCTTGAATATCGGGGCTATGACTCGGCGGGCATCGCCGTGCTGCATGACGGCGGCATTGAGGTCGAAAAAATAAGCGGACGTATCGCAAGGCTCTGTGAGAAGACCCGCGACGGCGAAGCCGTTCCCGGCACGGCGGGCATCGGACACACCCGATGGGCCACCCACGGGGCGCCCACGGACTTAAACGCGCATCCGCATCTTTCCAACGACGGGCGCTTTGCCGTGGTACACAACGGAATCATTGAGAACTACCTGGAGCTTCGCAGAGAACTGATCCGGGACGGCTATGTCTTCCAAAGCGAGACCGACACCGAGACCATCGTCCACCTGCTGGAGCATTATTACACCGGGGACGTCAAGGCCGCTGTCATGAAGACCGCGGCACGGCTGGAGGGCTCCTACGCTCTCGGCATCCTCTGCACGGACACTCCCGACGCGCTCTATGTGGTACGGGAGTCCAGCCCTCTGATCCTCGGCGTCGGGGTGGGGGAGAACTACTTTGCCTCAGACGTGACGGCGCTGGTAGCCCATACCAAAAACGTCATCTACATGGAGGACGGGGAGTTTGCGCGCCTCACACCGGAGGGGATCACGGTCTGTGACTGTACCGGCCGAGAGCTGCAAAAGCCCGTCAGCCGCGTGACCTGGAGCGTGGAGGCGGCGGAGAAGGGCGGCTACGAGCACTTCATGCTCAAAGAGATCATGGAGCAGCCAGCCGCCGTCAAGGCCGCGCTCTCTCCCCGCGTTCATGAGGGGAAAATCCAGTTGGACGGATTCGACCTGACAAAAGAACAACTGGAGGGCGTCAACAAGATCATCATCACAGCCTGCGGCTCGGCCTATTATGCGGGCTGCTCCGGGCGCTACGCCATCGAGAAGCTCTGCCGCATCCCGGTTCAGGTGGAGCTTGCCAGCGAGCTGCGCTACTCCGATCCCATGGTAGATGAGCATACCCTGGTACTGGTGATCTCCCAGTCCGGCGAGACGGCGGACACCATCGCCGCCTTGAAGGAGTGCAAGGGCCGCGGGGCGACGGTGCTCGGCATTGTCAACGTGGTGGGCAGCACCATTGCAAAGCTGGCTGACCACACGCTCTACACCTTCGCCGGGCCGGAGATTGCCGTGGCCACTACCAAGGGCTTTACCACGCAGCTGGCGGTGCTGTATCTCTTCGCGCTTTATGCCGCCGAGAAGCTGGGACGCGTGACGCCGGAGACCTACGCCGCCCTGGTGCGGGAGCTGCAGCATCTGCCGCGCCGCATCCAGCAGGCCATCGACATGAACTATCAGCTGCCGACTGTCGCCAGCCGCTACGCCAGCCGATCGCTCTTCTTCATCGGGCGCAACACGGACTACGCCGTGGCACTGGAAGGGGCGCTGAAGATGAAGGAAATCTCCTATCTTCACGCCGAGTCCTACGCTGCCGGTGAACTCAAGCACGGCACCATCGCCCTTATTGAGGAAAACCAGCCCGTCATCGCCGTCTGCTGCAACGAGGCGCTCTCGGATAAGACCCTCTCCAACATCGTGGAGGTCAAGGCCCGCGGGGCCAAGGTGCTTGCCCTGGCCTTCAAGGGCAATAAAAAGATCGTCTCACAGGCGGACGACGTGATCTTCATCCCCCGCACGGAGACGATTTTCTCGGCGTGTCTGGCTGTGGTGCCGCTGCAGCTTCTTGCCTACTACGCCGCGAAAGAGAAGGGCTGCGATATCGACAAGCCGAAGAACCTGGCAAAGTCTGTGACGGTGGAGTGATCCGTCCATTGCGAAACACCGTTTCGCAATGGAGAGACTCGTGCTTATCGCACGCGGCTTACGGAGGACAAGCCGCGTTTGGTCGGCGCGAGGCCTCGCATTGCTCGGCTCAGAGTGTTTTTGAGGCGGCAAAGCTGCCTCAAAAACGATTTGAATACCATGTAAAAACGGAGAGTGTTATGCAGGAAAAGATCCTTGTGCTGGACTTCGGCGGGCAGTATAACCTGCTCATCGCCCGCCGGGTACGGGAGCAGCATGTGTTTGCAGAGGTCCGGCCGTACAGCAAAATCACCCCGGACGAGATCCTCGCTGCGGGCTATCGGGGTGTCATCTTCACCGGCGGGCCGAACAGCGTGTACGATCCGGCTTCGCCCCACTATGATCCTGCGATCCTGGATCTAGGCATTCCGATCCTGGGTATTTGCTATGGCATGCAGCTGATGGCCTGGATGGCGGGCGGCGAGGTTGCCTCCGCCGGCAGCATCAGCGAGTACGGAAAGGTTACGCTGCACCATAAAGGCGGTGCGCTTTTTGCGGGCGTCCCGGCCGAGTCTGTCTGCTGGATGAGCCACACGGACTATGTCAAAACCGTCCCCACCGGATTTACGATCACCGGGTCAACCGGGCATTGCCCCTGCGCCGCCATGGCGGATGAGGCGCGGAAGCTCTGCGCCGTGCAGTTTCATCCGGAGGTCACGCACACGGCGTATGGAAAGCAGATCCTGAAAAACTTTCTGTTTTCTGTCTGCGGCTGCACCGGGGACTGGACGATGGAGGACTTCGTTTCTTCAACCATCGAAAAATACCGCCGGGAACTGGAAGGCAAGCATGCCCTCTGCGCACTTTCCGGCGGAGTGGATTCCTCCGTTGCGGCAGTACTCCTGAAAAGGGCCATCGGTGACAATCTCACCTGCGTCTTCGTCGACCACGGTCTGCTGCGAAAGGACGAAGGGGATATGGTGGAACGCGTCTTTCAAAAACAATTCGACATGAAGCTCATCCGCGTGAACGCGAAGGAGCGCTTTCTAAAAAAGCTTGCGGGCGTGACCGAGCCGGAGCGCAAACGCAAGATCATCGGGGAGGAGTTCATCCGCGTCTTTGAAGAGGAAGCAAGAAAACTTGGCAAGCAGGACGTGCTGGTGCAGGGGACCATCTATCCCGATGTGATCGAATCCGGCGCGGGCGACGCCGCTGTCATCAAGAGCCACCACAATGTGGGCGGCCTGCCGGCGGTCATGGATTTTGACCGTGTGGCAGAGCCCCTGCGAGAGCTTTTTAAAGATGAGGTGCGGTCTGTCGGGCTGGAGCTCGGCATCCCGGAGGAGCTGGTCATGCGCCAGCCCTTTCCCGGGCCGGGCCTCGCCATCCGTGTGATGGGGGAGATTACGGAGGAAAAGCTCCAAGTGCTCCGCGAGGCCGATGCCATCTTCAGAGAAGAAGTGGCGAAGGCCAATCTGGAAAGCGCACCCAGCCAGTTTTTCGCCGTCCTGACCGGCAGCCGCAGCGTCGGCGTCATGGGCGACGAGCGCACCTACGGGTGGACGGTGGCTTTGCGCGCCGTATCCACCGACGACTTCATGACCGCCGACTGGTCGCGCCTGCCCTGGGAACTGCTGGAGAAGGTCTCCTCTCGTATCACCAATGAAGTTCGGTCGGTCAGCCGCGTGGTCTACGACATCACATCCAAGCCGCCCGCTACAGTGGAGTGGGAATAGAGAACAGGAGGATCGCTATGTGTTCCATTATGGGCTTTACATCCGGAAGCCTGACACCGGAGCAGTTCAAACCCTTTTTTGACCGCACCGTCTCCCGCGGCCCGGACATGAGCCGCGTAGAGCAGGCCGGCAATGGCTGGCTCTGCTTTCACCGTCTGGCTATCATGGGCCTGCATCCCGAGGGCATGCAGCCTTTTCATTTGAACGGTGACATGTGCGTCTGCAACGGCGAGCTGTACCTCTTCCGCCCGCTGAAAAAGGAGCTGGAGGATGAGGGCTATGTCTTTCAGAGCGAATCCGACTGTGAGATCATCCTGCCCCTCTACCGAAAATACGGTGTGGAGATGTTTGAAAAGCTGGACGCGGAGTTTGCCATGATCCTCTATGACGGCGAGACCGGCAGCTTCATCGCGGCCCGGGACCCCATCGGCATCCGCCCGCTGTTTTACGGTACGCTCTCCGACGGCAGCATGGTCTTTGCCAGCGAGGCAAAAAACCTGGTCGGGTTATGCGAGAAGATCAAGCCCTTCCCGCCGGGACATTACTGGAAAGACGGGACATTCGTCCGCTATGCCGACCTGACCACGGTTGAATCCTATAGAAGCGGTGACCTGGACACGATCTGCGCGGGCATTCGGGAACGGCTGATCCTTGCGGTGGACAAGCGCCTGGACGCGGACGCGCCCTTGGGCTTTCTGCTCTCGGGCGGACTGGACTCCAGTCTGGTCTGCGCCATCTCCGCCAAAATTTTGGGAAAGCATGTACGCACCTTTGCCATCGGCATGGACGTGGACGCCATCGACCTCAAGTACGCCCGCAAGGCGGCTGACTTCATCGGCGCCGAGCACACCGAGGTCTACATGACCAGGCAGCAGGTGCTGGACACCCTGGAGGAGGTCGTTGCCGCTCTCGGCACTTGGGACATCACCACGATCCGGGCCAGTATGGGCATGTATCTCTGCTGCAAGGCCATCCATGAGCAGACAGACGTGCGTGTCCTGCTGACCGGGGAAATCAGCGACGAGCTCTTTGGCTACAAGTATACGGATTTTGCCCCATCGCCGGAGGAATTCCAGCGGGAGGCAAAGAAGCGCATCGACGAGATCTATCTGTACGACGTGCTGCGCGCCGACCGCTGCATCTCCGTCAACTCTCTGGAGGCCCGCGTGCCCTTCGGCGACCTGGAATTTGTGAAATACGTCATGGCGATCGACCCGTCGCTCAAGTTGAATACCTATGACATGGGCAAGTATCTCCTGCGCCATGCCTTTGAAAAAGACCACCTGCTGCCTGACGAGATCCTGTGGCGGCAGAAGGCGGCCTTCTCCGACGCGGTGGGACACTCCATGGTGGACGATCTGAAAGCCTACGCCGAGAGCCTGTACACCGACGAGGAATTTGAGAAAAGGAGGGCGGCATATGACTACGGTCGGCCCTTCACCAAGGAGAGCCTGCTGTACCGGGAGATTTTCGAAAAATATTATCCCGGGCAGGCGGAGATGATCGCGGATTTCTGGATGCCGAACAAGAGCTGGCCCGGCTGTGATGTGAACGATCCCTCCGCCCGCGTGCTCAAAAACTACGGCGCCAGCGGCAGGTAAAAAAAGCTGTGAAGATGGGAGAAAACTGAACCTGATCTTCACAGCTTTTTTATATTTGTCCTATTCGGTCATCCCGCGCACTTCACGCAGGGTGCCGTCCGCGTCATCCCAGCAGAGCTGCAGGCCGACGCCGACTTCCCGCAGCGGCAGTTCTTCAGCCAGCCTGAGTTTGGCCAGCAGCGAGGTGCAGTGGCAGGGATAAAACTGTGTGAGGCCCTCCCGTTTGAAGAAGGCCGCGGTCTGCGCGGTCTGCTCCGCGTCTTCGTCGAACAGGTGAAAGCCGCCGATCACGCCCAGCACACGGCTGCAGCCGGTCACTTGCTTTGCATAGCGGGTGATGTTGCAGATCCCCGCATGGGAACAGCCGGTCACAATGAAAATCCCGCTCTGGAGCTGGAGCGCGAGAGCGGAGTCGTCCAGCACATAGTCTGGCTTCCACTGTCCGCGCACATAGCGCATACCGACCGCTTTTTGGTTTTCAAAAGGGAAGTGGCGGGGGATTTCACCCAAAAACCAGATGTGTTCGCTGAGCTTTTGCGCCTCCCGCGACAGTCTGAGCTGAAAGCGCCCGCGCAGCTCTTCCGCGGAGACGGGAGCAGAGATAGGAAACCCGCCGCCACGTTTCGGTTCCAGCAGATTCGGATGCCCGACGAGCAGACAGCCGCTAAGCTCCTGCGGCAGATGGGCAAGACCTCCTGTGTGATCGTTGTGCCCGTGGGAAAAAGCCAGCGTGCCGACCTTTCCCAGATCAAGCCCCATGGCCTTCGCGTTCTTCCAATAAACGTCCGAATACCCAAGATCAAAAAGGAGTTGTTCGTCTCCGTCCTCCAGAAGATAGCATACCGCGGGCTCACCCAGGAAATACTGGTCGATATAGGTGTTGTTGTCTGTCAGAACCGTCAGCTTCATGCAGAGGGCTCCGTGTTCTTCAGCCCGACGATTTTCCCGTAGGCGAGAATGGCATTGCGTACACAGTCTTCACAGGCGCATAGGGGAGCGCCGGTGCCCTTGCCCTTCAGATCCCGACAGCGTACAGCGCCGCACTGCTGGGCAAAGGACTCGGCCAGCATTTTCGCAGCGCGTATGGTGTTTTTTCCTTTCAGCGCAAGACCCGCCATCTGTACCGCGCCGACAAGGGCACCGCAGGTGGCTTCCATGTTGCCCATGCCGACACCAAAGCCGGAGGCGATCTGCATCAGTGCCTCCTGAGAGAGTCCGGCCTGATCCGCCAGCACTGCCGCAACGGCCTGGCAGCAATTGCATGCGCCGCTTTTTTTGAGCTGCGCGCCCTGTTCTGCACGTTCTTCGATGGTCATAAGCAACCTCCGTCAAGTTTTTGTGCTTTCAGTATAACAAAGTGCGTCGAATTGTCAAGGAAGGCTTCAAGCCGCAGTGTTGTCAAAAACTTCAAATGCCCTGTATGCATATATGGGACCGAGAGGCAAATGATAAGGTCGGGCAATCAAGACCCGAAATGAGAAAAAGGAGATGCAAACTATGTCCACCAATACCAGCAATCATCTTGTCAATCCCGCAGCCCGCGAGGCCATGGATAAGTTCAAGATGGAAGCCGCTTCCGAGGTCGGTGTGAACCTGAAGAACGGTTACAATGGCGAGCTCACCAGCCGCCAGGCCGGTTCCGTCGGCGGCCAGATGGTCAAAAAGATGATCGAGGCCTACGAGAACGGCATGAAGTAAGCTGTTGTTCCCGGCAGTGCGGAGCAGTCAAAAGGACTGCTCCGCATTTTTTGTCCTTTCATCGGGACAAAAAAACCGGGTCGAAGGGCCCGGAAATGAATGTTTTATTGACAGACCGGGGATGAAAGATGTATCATAATCAAAAGTACGGAATAACGCAATTCTTGTTTCAGGTGATTGTAAATGGGAAAGACTCTTGCCAAAACCTATAAGCATGAGTTGAAAAAAGAACACAAGGTCTCTCCCCGGAAGCAGAGCCGGAAACAACGCCAGAAGCAGCCCAAAAAACGGATCAGCTTTGCAGGTGGGAGAGACTTTGGCAGCCTTGCCGCCCTCACAAAGCTGCGGCCGGCCATGCTGGTTCTGGCGGTGCTTGCGCTTGCCGTGCTTATCTTTGTGCCTTTGAGCGGTTGGATGCGCCCCGTCGCCTATGCCATCCCGCTGCTGCTGGCCTCTGTCCAGATTCTGCCTGAAACCGCCGCAAAGCTCGTTTCGGGCAGCTTTCTCAACAATGAGCTTTTGACGGTGCTGGCGGCCTTTTTGCTCTTTGCGCTTGGGCTTTTTCCGGAGGCGGTGCTCCTGCTCCTGCTCCACGAACTGGTGCGCTGGGCAGAGCGTTTCTCCTTCGAGAAGGGGAAGCGTGAGCTGGACGAGATCCTGGATATTCTGCCGGATTCAGCCAATTTGATTACGGATAACGGAATCGCGCGCGTTCGGCCGGAGGAACTGGTGCCGGGCGATGTGATCCTTGTCTGTGCCGGGGAACGGATTCCCCTGGACGGAACCATCGTGGAGGGAATCACCACGGTGGACACCGCGGCCATCTCCGGGCAGCGCTCCCCCTGGGCGGTGAACGAGGGCTACCGGGTCTATTCCGGCTGCATGAATCTGACCAGCGACATCAAAGTGCGGGTCACCCGGCGCTTTGAACAGTCCACGGTCCGCAATGTGGTGTACGTTGCGCAGGATGCGGAGGGTTTCCCCTCCGGGCAGGAGTACACCGCGCGCCGACTCAACATCTTTTGGATGCTGGGCATGCTGGGCCTCTTTCTGGTGGTCGCGGTATTGATCCCGGCCTTTCGGGGCGAATGGGCCGAGCAGCTGCGGCGCGGCGCAGTTCTGCTGATTCTGGCCCGGCCTCTGCTGGACGCTTTCGGCATTCCGCTGGCTTATCGGAAAGGGCTCGTACTCTCCGCGAAGATGGGTGTATTCTCCAAAGGCGAAGACTGTTTTGAGTCTCTGGCAAAGGCCGAGACGATGATCTTTGACAAGACCGGCACCATCACCGAGGGGCGCTATACCGTGACGGATGTCTTTCCTTCGCGCATGAGCGAGCAGCAGCTGCTGACCATTGCGGCCACGGCGGAGAGTTATTCCCGCCATCCTATTGCCGTCGCTCTGCGTGAGGCAGCCGGCAGGATTGACAGCCGCGTTGTGAGAGCTCTGAAGGTCAAGGAGATCCCCGGACGTGGTGTGAGCGCACTCGCCGGAAATCGGATGATCTATGTGGGCAACGCGGCGCTTCTGGAGGAACACAGCATCAAGTGCAGCATTCCCGCCCGCCCCGGCTCCGCCATTCATGTGGCGGTGGATAAGCGCTACTGCGGACATATCCTGGTTGCAGACAAGGTGCGCAAGCGCGCCTTTGACGCGCTGGAGGGCCTGCGGGTAAACGGGGTGGAAAAGCTGGTGCTGCTGACAGGGGACGTGCTGTCGGTGGCAAGACCTCTTGCTTCCAGACTGAATTTTGATATGCTGCGGGCCGAGCTGAAACCCGAGGGGAAGGCAAAGGCTGTCGACTATCTGATGCAGAACAAGGGGGAGCGCGCCTCCATTGCCTTTGTGGGTGACGGTGAGAACGACGGTCGTATTATGACCAGGGCCGACGTGGGCATCGCCATGGGCAGCCTAGGCTCGGATACAGCGCTTGCGGCGGCTGACGTGCTCATCATGGACCGGGATATTTTGAAGGTGCCGCGGCTGGTCAATCTCTCCCGAAAAATCTATATGAACTCACGCATCAACATCCTTGCGGGCGTCGGCGGCAACGCTTTGCTGATCCTCTTTGCGGTGTTCGGCATCCTGTCCGTCCCAGCGGCGGAGATCCTCTCCACACTGCTGGCGCTGGGACTGCTTTTCAATATGCTTCGGATTCGTTAGGAGAGCGCCTCTTGAACGCTTACGATTTTGACAAGACCATTTTCTATCCGGACAGCTCCGCCTGTTTTTTCCGCTTTTGCCTGAAGAAACATCCCGGCGCCGTGCTGCGGGTGCTGCCCGCCGCGGTCGGAATGTTTATTAGCTACCGCAAAAAACAGCTCGGCGCCAAAGAACTCAAACAGCAGCTTTTCTCCTTCCTCGGTATGTTGAACGATACCGAGCAGCTGGTGGCTGCCTTCTGGGAGGAGAACTTTTCACGGATCGGCGACTGGTATCTTCGGCAGAAGAGAGGGGACGACGTGATCATCTCTGCATCTCCCAGATTCCTGCTGGAGCCGGTCTGCCAAAGACTTGGGGTGGAGCTGATCGCCACCGAGATGGATATCAGAAGCGGTCGTATCAGCGGTCCGAACTGCCACGACGCGGAAAAGCCCAAGCGGTTTTACGCGCTGCACCCCGGAGCGAGACCCGAGGCATTTTACTCCGACTCTCTCTCGGACGCGCCCATGGCGGAGATTTCGGAGAAGGCCTATCTGGTGAAAAAGTACCGACTGTCCCCCTGGCCGGGAAAGGAATAGAATGAAAACTGCAGGCTCTGCCGTAACGCGGCTGGGCCTGCTTTTTGCATACCCTCACGGCTCGCGGCATATGGTTTGCATGGGAAGTGAGCACATGCAAGCACTGGAACAGGCCTGCCTGATCCTGCCGGAAGAACTGGGACGGGCTTTACAGGAGAAACCGGAAACGGAGGAGATCCGTATGCGTCTCGGCCGTCCGCCCACCGCGCTGCTCTGCGGAAAGGAACAGCCCCTTTCTCCCAGGCCGGTGGACCGCCCCCAGATGGTTCGGGTGCTGGAGGCGGCGACCGGGGCGTCTTTCCACGCAGCCTCGACTCTGCAGCAGGGTTTTGTGCGATTTCGCAGCCTGCGGATCGGCGTCTGCGGAGAGGCAGCCTGCAGCCGGGATACAGTGCTCTCGATGCGAAACGTCAGCTCCCTGGCCATCCGGATCCCCCATGCATCGGACGGACTCTCCTGTGCTTTTGCGCGTCAGCTTCTGTCCGAAAGCCCTCAGCATCTGCTGGTCGCGGCGCCGCCCGGTGCGGGGAAGACAAGCCTGCTGCGGGCGCTGATCCGCACAGCTTCCGAGCAGGGACTTCGCGTCGGCGTTGCGGACGAACGAGGGGAGCTCTGGGCGGCGGACGCGGAAGGGACGGGCTTTGATCTTGGCCCCTGCAGCGATGTGCTGACCGGACTGAAAAAGCTTCCGGCTTCCATGCGGCTTTTGCGGGGAATGAACCCGGAGATCATCGCCATGGACGAGATCACGGAGCCGGAGGATCTGGAGGCCGTGCGCGCCATCCTGGGCTGCGGCGTGGGGATTTTTGCCTCTGTTCACGCCAGGGACAGGAAGGACATGCTCTCGCGCCCGCTCTACCGCAGACTTCTGGAAGATGGTTCCTTTCCCATGCTTGCAGTGATCGAGGTGAGAGACGGACAGCGGCGCTATCGGGTGGAGCACTTGACGGAATGAAGCTTGCTGGAAGCATTCTGATCCTGTTTGCCGCCGTTTGGACCACCGCTGACATTCTGCACGTGAGACGGGTGAAACTGCACAGTCTCCGGCAGCTGTCAGAGCTTTTGATGCAAATCTGCGGCGAGCTGGAGGCAAGGGCTTTGCCGATTCCGGAGCTTTTGGAGGTCCTGCCAGGCAGGACAAGCGGCGCAGGAAAGGACCTTGTCAACAGGCTGCGGGACAGTATGTCCAGGCTCGGCACAATTGGCTTTTCCGAACTGTGGGACGAGGCTTTCCTGCATGTTTTTCCAGCCGCGGCGGAAGAGGTCGGGCGGGTGATGCATCGAGCCGGGCTCGCGCTGGGGCGCTATGAACTAAAGCGCCAGTGCGAGGTGCTGGACCAGTGTGCGAAAGACCTGGAAATCTTCTGCGAAAGAGATGAAAAAGAGCTTTCCCGCAGCAGGCAGTTGTTATGGGGGCTGAGCCTGGTCTCTGCTGCCCTGTTGATACTTCTCTTGAACTAGGAGCACATATGGACGTTGATTTGATCTTTAAGATCGCCGCAATCGGCATACTGGTTGCGGTCCTGAATATCCTGCTGCAGCGGTCAGGACGGGAGGAACAGGCGCTGATGACCACCATCACCGCCCTGGTTGTGGTCCTGATGGTGGTTGTGCAGAAGATCAGCGAGCTGTTCAATCTGATCAAGACCTTGTTTCACCTCTGATATGGAATTGCTGATTCAATGCACCGCCGTTGGTTTCTTCAGCTCACTGGCTGCGCTGCTTCTGAAGCGCTACCACCCGGAAATCTCCTTCCTGCTGGGGACAGCGGCGGTCACGATTGTTCTGCTGGCTTTTTCCGGAGTATTTGAAGATTTGAAAAGGGAGCTGGAACAGATCCGGCTTCTCATGGGAGACAGTGTCGACTGCATCGGCCCGATGGTCAAGTGCCTGGGGATCTCTCTGGTCACCCGGATCGGCGCGGGACTCTGCAGAGATTCGGCACAGGGGACGATGGCTGCCGCTCTGGAGATGATCGGAATCATCTCCGCGCTTCTGGTGGCGATGCCGAGCATCCTGGCCATGCTGCGGACGATAGGCGGGATGCTGTGAAAAAACTGCTTTTCATTCTGCTGTTGCTCCCGTTGTTTCCTTTGTCCGCCTATGCGGAGACGCCGGCGGGAAACACTCAGGAGATTTTTCAAACCGAGATGCTGACGGAGGGGCTTCTGGAGGAGGAACTGCAGGTGGGCGGGGAGCCGCGGATGGACGGACAGTACGACACGCGGGGCGCCCTGAGCCGCCTGTGGACACGCTTTCAAAACGCGGTGTCTGATGCCTTGCATGAGAGCATAGCGCAGCTGATCGGTCTTTCGGCGCTGCTTTTGTTCTCAGGGCTGGCTTCTGCCGCCTGTGGGGCAGACACCATCCGAAGCCTGATCGAGCTGGTAGGCGCCTGCGGCTGTGCCCTATCCTTGACCGGTGGGGTGGAAAGCCTTGTGGGGGAGACCCTGGAGGCCATGTACCGGCTCTCCGATTACTCCAAGGCCGCGCTGCCGGTTGTCTTTACCGCGGCGGCTGCGGGAGGCGCGGTGACATCTGCAGGCGTTCGGTTTGCGGCTGTGAGCTTTGCGCTGGATATGATGATGACCCTGTCGCAAAAACTGCTTTTGCCTCTGATCACGGCTTTCCTGGCCACAACTCTTGCCGGCGGGATCTTTCCGAATCCGGTTTTGTCCGCTGCTGGCCGCTTTGCAAAGTGGGCGGCGGGGCTCGGCATGACCGCCATGGCGCTGTCCTTTACCGCCTATCTCAGCCTGACGTCGGCGATTTCCACATCGGTGGACGCCTCCGCCGTGAAGCTTGCGCGGACTGTGCTCTCCGGCAGTATTCCGGTGGTAGGCGGGATGCTCTCGGACGCTTCCGCCATGGTGCTCTCCGCTGCGGGGATCATCAGGAGCAGCGCGGGCGCCTTTGGTCTGGTGTCGGTCTGCGCACTCTGCGCCGGACCCTTTGCGGTCCTCTCCGTTAAGGCGCTGCTGTTTAAGGCTGCCGCCGTTTTGGCCGATTCCGTTCAAAACGCGCGCATGAGCGCTGTACTGGCAGGTATCGGCAACGCGATAGCACTGCTGCTCGGGATGCTGGGCTGCAACAGCCTGATGTTGTTTTTATCCTTTGCCCTGGGTATGAAGGCGGTGAGCGGCGGATGAGAGAGGTCTTCCGGGAACTGATAGGGCTCTCCGTATTCTCGGGCGTGATCCTTCTGCTTTGCCCGGAGGGAGGGGTAAAGAGGTTGCTGAACGTCCTTTGTACGGCGGCGCTGGCGCTCACGGTTTTGTCCGCCTTGCATATACCCGATGCAAACTGGGAGGCATCCGCAGCGGATCAGGTGCTGTCGCCGCGGCAGATCGAAGAGCGCGGCACGGCGGCAAATCAGCAGCTGCAGCAGCTGTTCATACAGTCCGAGTTGGAGACATATGTTTCAGACAAGGCAGCGGCGCTGGGGATCATCGAGCTCCGGATGCGGCTTGAGACGCAGCAGAACGACGACGGGCTTTGGCTTCCCTGGGCGTCTGAGATCCAGGGGGATCTTGAGCCCTGGCAGAAGGAAGCACTGGGCAGAATGCTATGGGAGGATCTGGGCATTCCGCCGGAAAGGCAGAGATGGAATGAATACGGAATGGAAGAATAAGCTGCTGCCTTTTCTGGAGAAATATAAGGCTCCGCTGCTCGTACTGCTGCTGGGGATAGCGCTGATGCTGATCCCCACCGGCTCCGGCCGCGGAGAAGCGGCACTGCCGGAGGAGAGCGAGCGCCTTGCTCTGCTTCTCTCTGAGACCAGGGGCGTGGGGGAGAGCCTGGTGCTGCTCTCGGAGAACGGGGTTGTCGTGGTCTGTGACGGTGCGGAGAACGCAGCCGTTCGGCTTGACATTATCCGCGCTGTGGGCTCATATACTGGTTTCGGCTCGGATAGAATAACCATTCTCAAATTAGCCCATTGAGCGCAGGGAAGGAGAACGAATCATGATGAAGAATCGAAAACGAAACCTGACCATGCTGGCCGTGCTGATGTTTGTATGCGCGGCGGTGGCCCTGAACTGGACGTACAACAGCCGCTGGGGAAAACCGGATGCGGAGATGGTCTATGCAGAAGACGCGGCCATGGCGGCGGCCCAGATGGACTTTGAAAAAAGTCTCATGGTCTCCGGCACGGAGTACTTTGCGGAAGCAAGGCTGACACGGCAGGTGAGCCGGGACGAGGCTCTCTCACTGCTGCAGACAGCGGCCTCCTCGGAGGCGGCTTCCCAGGAGACCATCGACAGCGCCATGAACGCCATCTCCCACATGGCGGCCTGCTCCATGCAGGAGGCGCAGATCGAGAACATGCTCCTGGCCAAGGAATTCGAGGACTGTGTGGTCTACATCGGGAACGATTCTGTCACGGTGGCGGTGCCCGCTCCCGCTGACGGTCTCAGTCAGGAGGCTGTTGCGAGAATCACGGAGGTGATCTGCACCGAGACCGATTACGGCCCAACGCAGCTGAGCATTATCGAAGTAAAAGCGTAGGATAAATGAATCTGTCGTCTCCGCTGGAGATAACGGCAGATTCATTTTTTGCATCTGAAAAATGAATATTTTTCTTCCTTTTTTGGAACCTCCATGTTATAATACTTTGATTTCATTTTGGAGGTATCCTATGGGCGAGAACTACATCACCTGCCAGGCGGAGAAAGGCAGCATCAATATTTCGGAAGAAGTCATCACCAGCGTCGTCAAATCCGCCATCAGCGAGATCGAGGGCGTTGCTGGGCTTTCCAACACGGCGGGCTCGGAGCTTGCTGAGCTCATCGGGCTGAAGACCGTGACCAAGGGCGTCAAGGTCCAGTTTGCGGATGAGAAGATCGTGGTGGATGTCATCATCACCGTGGTCTACGGCTGCAATATCGTCGCTGTGGCCAAAGAGGTGCAGGACAAGGTCATGTCCCTGGTACAGGCCTCCACGGGCATTGAGCACGCTGAGGTCAATGTCCACGTCTCCGGCATTTCCTTTGATCGCTGAGATCGGGGGTAGACAGCAATGACAAGAAGCACCGCAAGAGAAATTGCCATTCAGCTTGGATTTGCCGCCGCTGCCACCGGGGAGGCACCCCAGGACCTGTTTGAGCGCTTTTTTGATCGGGAGCACTATGAGACGCTGGCCGGGGAAGACGCGCTGTATCAGGAGTATCCCGGCAAACCGCAGCTGGAGTATATCCGTCAGCTCACGCAGGCGATTGAGGATCACCGGGGCGAGATCGACGACTATATCCGCCGCTATGCAAAGGGCTGGAAGCTGGAGCGCATCTCCAAGACCGCGCTGGCGGTTCTGCGCTGCGCGATCTGTGAGATCCTGTATATGGAAGATGTCCCCAACGCCGCTGCCATCAACGAGGCGGTTGAGCTTGCCAAGGGCTATGACGAGCCGGACACCGTCTCCTTTGTCAATGGCGTGCTCGGCGGCTTCATGCGCGGCGAGCTGGAGAAGGAATCGGAGAGCTGAGCATGGCTCAGATCCTGACCGTCACACAGCTCAACACCCTGATCAAGGAGCTGCTGGAAAGTGAACCGCTGCTCGCAAATCTCTGCGTCAGGGGCGAGCTTTCCAACTATAAAATCTATCCCTCCGGGCACCACTATTTTACCTTGAAGGACAGCGAGAGCTCTCTGCGCTGCGTGATGTTCAAGAGCAGCGCACAGCGGCTCCGCTTCCGGCCGGAAAACGGGATGCGCGTTACGGTCTCGGGCCGTGTTTCCGTTTATCCCAGGGACGGCGCCTATCAGTTTTACTGCAGCGGGATCATGCCCGAGGGGACCGGCGATCTGCAGGTCGCCTTTGAACAGCTGAAGGCAAAGCTTGAAGGGGAGGGGCTCTTTGACGCTTCCCACAAAAAGCCGCTGCCGGCGTTCCCGGCGCGTATTGCCATCATCACTTCCTCCGCAGGCGCCGCGGTCCACGATATGATCCGTATCCTGGGCGCGCGCTGGCCGATGGCCAAGGTGCTCCTGCTGCCGGTGCGGGTACAGGGGGTGGAGGCGCCGCCGGAGATCGCCGGCGCCATCCGCTACGCCAATGAGTTTCAGGTGGCAGATCTGATTATCACAGGGCGCGGCGGCGGTTCCATCGAGGATCTTTGGGCCTTCAACGACGAACGGGTCGCGCGGGACATCTACGCCTCAGAGATTCCGGTTATCTCCGCGGTGGGACACGAGCCGGACGTCACCATCTCCGACTATGTGGCCGACAGGCGGGCATCCACCCCGTCCAACGCGGCCGAAATCGCCGTGCCGGACAGCCGGGAGATGCGGGAGCTGCTGGCTTCGTTTGAGATCCGCAGCTCGCAGGCGATGCGAAAACAGCTCTCCGCTCTGCGGGAGAGATTGAACAATCTGCGGAGCGCCCGTGTTCTGTCCGCACCGACGGCGCAGTTTGACAATCGCCGCATGGAGCTTGATCGGATGCGCGACCGACTTCTCGCGGCAGAGGAGCGGCGCCTTTCCCAGAGCAGGGAGCGCTTTGTCAGGCTCACTTCGGCACTGGACGCAATGAGTCCGCTGCGGGTGCTCACCCGCGGCTACGCCATCGCCGCAGAACCGGATGGCCGCAGCGTTCGCAGCGTGGAAGAGCTTCGGGTGGGGCAGACGCTGCGCGTGTGTTTTTTTGACGGCAGCGCTGACTGCAGAGTGGAAGACTTGCAAAGGAGCAAAGAAAATGGCTGCTAAAAAAACAGCTATGAGTTTTGAACAGTCGCTGGATCGACTGGAAGAAATTGTTCGACACCTGGAAAAGGGCGACCTCCCGCTGAACGATTCCCTGGCTCTCTATGAGGAGGGCACCGCACTGATTTCCGCTTGCAGCAAACAGCTGGACGAAGCGGAGCAGAAGGTCGTCAAGCTCCGGAAGGGGCCGGATCGCTTCCCGGTGGAAATGGATTTTGAGGAAGAAACCTGATATGACCACAGAGGAATACAGACAGCAGATTGAGTTGGCTCTGGAAGCCAGCTTTCAGACGCCCGAGGACTATCCCCTGCGGGGACTGGCCGATTCCATGCGTTACAGCCTGCTTGCCGGCGGCAAGCGGATCCGTCCTATGCTGGTGCTGGAGTTCTGCCGCATTGCAGGCGGTGACACGGAACTGGCTATGCCCGTCGCCTGCGCCATTGAGATGCTGCACACTTACAGTTTGATCCATGACGATCTGCCCTGCATGGACAATGACGACCTCCGCCGCGGCAAGCCCACCAATCACAAGGTATTCGGAGAGTGTACGGCCGTTCTGGCCGGCGACACGCTGCAGGCGGAGGCCTTCGGCACCATCCTGCGATCTGCGCTTCCCGCGGACAGAAAGGCCGCCTGCGCGGAGATCCTGGCCGGGGCCGTTGGGCTGGACGGCATGTGCGGCGGACAGTTTCTGGATATGCAGTGGGAGGGAAGGAAGCTGACTGAGCAGGAGCTGACGGAGATCAACTCCCGCAAGACAGGCGCACTGCTGGTGGCTGCCTGCCAGATGGGCGTAGCCGCGGCCGGCGGCTCGACAGCCATGTTGGACGCCGCGGGGCACTTCGGCGCCGCCATCGGCATGGCGTTTCAGATCCGGGACGATGTGCTGGATGTGATCAGCACCGCGGAGGTCCTCGGCAAGCCTATCGGCTCCGATGCGCAGGAATCCAAGAATACCTATATGGCGCTGATGGGGCAGGAGGGCTGTGAGAAAACCATTGCAAACCTGACCTCCTTTGCAAAACAGGTCCTCTCCGAGGCCTTTGACGACACCGACTTCCTCTGCGCGCTCGCAGACGCGCTTTCCACCAGAGAGAAATAAAACCATGCCCTCGCATGGGGTTTTCAGAGGATCAACTTGAGTATATTAGAGAAGATCAATTCCTCCGCCGATATCAAGGCGCTTGATTCCTTCGAGCTGCGCAAGCTCGCTGACGAGCTGCGGGAGTTTGAGATCCAGAGCATCGCCAAAACCGGCGGACACCTGGCCTCCAACCTCGGCACCGTGGAACTGACGCTTGCCCTGCACCGGGTCTATGACACGGAGAAGGACAGGCTGGTTTTTGATGTCGGCCATCAGAGCTATACCCACAAAATCATCACAGGGCGCCGGGACAGCTTTTCCACGCTGCGCCAGCACGGGGGGCTTTCCGGCTTTCCCAAGCCTTATGAGCGTGTGGACGACGCCTTTATCGCAGGTCACGCCTCCAACTCCGTCTCCGTCGCCCTCGGCATGGCCAGAGCCCGCAGTTATCTGAAAGAGGACTATGACGTGGTCGCTCTCATCGGAGACGGCGCGCTGACCGGCGGTCTTGCCTACGAGGGGCTGGCCGACGCCGCGGCCAGCAACGAGCCCCTGGTTATCATTCTCAACGACAACAACATGTCCATCAGCGAGAATGTGGGCGGCATGGCGCGGCTTTTGCAGTCGCTCAGAATCAAGCCGGGCTATATCAATTTTAAAAAATGGTTCCGCAGCGTCTCCAAGCACACGCGCGTGGTCTACGATGTGGTCCACCGCTTCAAGGAGTGGCTCAAAGCCCGGATCCTGCCCAGCAACGTCTTCAGTGAGCTGGGACTGTATTATCTCGGACCTGTGGACGGACACAATCTGGAGCAGCTGGAAAACGCCATCCGTCTTGCGCGGGATCTGGATAAACCGGTCATCCTCCACGTCATCACCAAAAAGGGCAAGGGCTGTCCCTATGCGGAGGCCCACCCGGACAAATACCACGGCGTCGGCAGCTTTGATCCCGCCAGCGGTGAGCTGCTGTCTTCCGGCGTTTCCTTCTCCGACAAAGCAGGGGAGTACCTTTGCCAGTACGCGGAGACGGACGATCGTCTGACCGTCATCACGGCGGCCATGTCCGGCGGCACCGGCACGGAGTGCTTCGGTGCCAAGTACCCGGAGCGCTTTTATGACATCGGCATTGCCGAGGGCCACGCGGTGGCCATGGCAGCCGGTATGGCCAAACAGGGGCTGCTGCCCGTCTTTGCGGTGTATTCCAGCTTCCTGCAGCGCAGCTTTGACATGCTGATTCACGATGTGTCCCTTTTGGGGCTGCACGTGGTTTTCTGCGTGGACCGCGCCGGACTTGTGGGAAGTGACGGAGAGACCCATCACGGCGTTTTTGATATCAGCTATCTCAGAACGGTTCCCGGCATGACGGTCCTGTGTCCCGCAAGCTTTCAGGAGCTGAAGGACATGATGGGCTACGCCCTGCACAGCGTTTCCGGGCCCGTCGCCATCCGCTATCCCCGCGGGGGAGAGGGCCAGTATCGGGATTCCTCCATGAGCAGCGAGACCATTCTCCGCGAGGGGAGCGATCTCACCATCGCATGCTACGGTACCATGGTAAACGAGGTGCTGGACGCTGCGGACCTGCTGGAGGCAAAAGGCATTTCGGCTGAGATCGTCAAAATCGGCGTAGCTTTTCCGAACAGCTATGCGCTCTGCCGCCGGTCCGCCCAAAAGACGGGCGCGCTGCTGGTGGCGGAGGAGGTCTGCGCCGCCGGATGTGTGGGAAGCGCGATTATAACGGCTGCCGCATCAAGCCAGGAACCGCTGCCTCGCTGCCGCCTTCTGAACCTGGGAGAGGGGATTGTCCCTCACGGAACGGTGGCACAGCTCCGGCACGACACGGGACTTGACGCGGAGTCTATCGCCGCGAAGGCGGTGGAGCTGGTCGGCCGCGGTTCGGTGAAGGAATGAAGAAGGTACGACTGGATCAGCTCGTTTACGAGCAGGGGCATACAGAGAGCCGGGAACGGGCCAAAACCACCATCATGGCGGGTCTGGTCTTTGTCAACGGCCAGCGGGCCGACAAGCCCGGCATGGCAGTCTCTCCCGATGTGCAGCTGGAAGTGCGCGGCAGCGCGCTGCCCTTCGTCAGCCGCGGCGGCTACAAGCTTGACAAGGCGCTGAAGGTCTTTCCGGTGGATCCCACGGGAAAAATCTGTCTGGACTGCGGCGCGTCCACCGGTGGATTTACCGATGTGCTGCTGCAGCACGGCGCCAAAAAGGTCTATTCCGTGGACGTGGGATACGGCCAGCTGGCCTGGAAGCTCCGCACGGATGAGCGCGTGGTGAATCTCGAACGCACCAACCTGCGCTATGTGACCGAGGAGCAGATTCCGGAGCCCATCGAGCTTGCGGTGATGGACGTGTCCTTTATTTCCATTAAACTGGTGATTCCAGCGGTGCACCGTCTGCTGGTACCGGATGCCGACTATATCTGTCTGATCAAGCCGCAGTTTGAGGCCGGCAGGGAAGAGGTCGGGAAAAAGGGCGTCGTGCGTGACCGTGCCGTCCATGAGCATGTGGTGCAGGGGATTCTTGATTTTGCCCGGGAGGAGGGCTTCTCCGTGTTGGGCCTGGATTATTCTCCGATCAAGGGCCCCGAGGGAAACATCGAATACATCTGTCATCTGCGCAATTGCCCGGGGCAGTCTGCGGAGCTGAATGTTTCGGCAGTGGTTTCCGCTTCCCACGAGACGCTGTAATTCGAATATGATATCTGAACGGCAAAAGTGCCCGAAGATTGATTTCAACAGAAAGAGGTACCGCAAGTACTCCGCAGCTGTGGTATCATCTGGAAGACTGTGAGACTGCCCGCGCGGCAGGGAGGCCTTTATGATTGCAATCTGTCCCAATCCGTTTCGCGACAGCGGCTGTGCGCTCTCGCTGAGCATTCAAAGCCTTTTGGAGGAGCAGGGATTTGAGACCTGCATCTGTCCCGTTTTTTCCACGGACGCAGACGGGGTCGTCCCCGGCACGATCCGGACCGAGAAAATCGAAGATGTTGCGCCTAAGTGCTCGCTGATCGTCGTGGTCGGCGGGGACGGTACCATTCTCCAGATCGCGCGTCAGACCCACTCCATCGCCGTTCCGCTTCTCGGCGTTAATCTGGGCACCAAGGGCTTTATGGCTGCGCTGGAGCCGGACGAGATCTCCTATGTGCTGGAAGCCGCGAAAGGGAACTACACCCTCTCCAAGCGCATGAAACTTGACGTCACACTGATCCGTCAGGGGGAAGTGATCTGCCGGGATCAGGCGCTCAACGACGTGGTGATGCACGGCTACGGCGACTGCATCAAAATCACCGCATCCTGCAACGGAAACCGCATCACCGCTTTTTCCGGTGACGGCATCATCCTCTCCACGCCCACCGGTTCCACCGGCTACTCCATGTCTGCCGGCGGACCCATTGTGGAGCCCAATTCCGAGAGCATCATCATCAGTCCCATCTGCGCGCACATGATGAGCTCCCGCAGCTTTGTCCTCGGGCCTGAGAGCCTGATCGAAGTGGACATGGACAAACAGCACGGCCGCAGGGCCTACCTGTCTGTCGACGGCAATTCCGTGATGGATCTTGCCGGCGGCGACAGACTTCTCGTGCGCCGGTCCGACAGCTTTACCTGGATGGCGGACATGGGCCTGAGAAACTTTTATGACATTGCTTTCGAAAAATTACGATAATAAACAGGAGGACACATGATGAAACTCGGCAGACAGAGCGTTATCATGGAAATCATCAACGAGAGAGACATTGAAACCCAGAACCAGCTGATGGACGCGCTTGCGGAACGCGGCGTGAAGAGTACCCAGGCCACCCTTTCCCGGGATATTCGCGACATGCGCTTGGTCAAGGAGCTCGGTCCCAAGGGGAATTACAGATATGTTGCGGCGGCAAAGCAGGAGACTCCTGATCTGGATGCCCGCCTGAAGAAGATTTTCAAAGAAAGCCTTGTTTCTTATGATGTGGCCCAGAACATTGTGGTTCTGAAAACACTGCCCGGCCTTGCAAACGGCGCCTGCTCTGCGCTGGACGGGATGGATATTGAGGGACTGGTCGGCACCCTGGCCGGAGACGATACCGCGTTTCTCGCCATGAAGGACAACGCCAGCGCCAACACACTGTATAAGGAAATCGAATCTCTCTTTTAAGCGAAGGCCTGACAGGGGGCACAGCAAATGCTCAACGAACTGCACATTGAGAATATAGCGGTCATTGAACGGGCCGATCTGAGCTTCGGCCGCGGCCTGAACGTACTGACAGGCGAGACCGGCGCCGGCAAATCCATTGTCATTGACTCCATCGGCGCCGTCCTGGGTGAACGTGTCAGCCGGGAACTGGTGCGCCGTGGCGCGGAAAAAGGGATGGTTTCCGCCGTATTTGACACAGCGGGCTGTGAGGACTGGCTTCGGGAAAACGAGATCGAAGATGACGGAGAGCTGATTCTGCAGCGCCGCATTCATGCGGACGGAAAGAGCAGCTGCCGCGTCTGTGGGGTACCTGTCACCGCCGCGCAGTTGAAGGAGCTTGCGGCCCTTCTGGTGGATATCCACGGCCAGAACGACGGCCGTCAGCTGATGGACGAGAAACGGCACCGGGAGTATCTGGACCGCTTCGGCGTGGACACGTCGCTGATGCAGGAGTTTCGCAGCGCCTATCAGGCTTACAGGGGGATTGAAAAAGAGCTGTCCGCCCTGGAGATGGATGAGATCGAGAAGGAGCGGCTCAGCGACAGCCTGCGCTACCAGATCGAAGAACTGGAGCGCGCCCAGTTAAAGAGCGGCGAATACGACGGGATCTGTGCCAGGCGCGATCTGCTGCGCAATTCGGAAAAGCTCACCGAGGCTTTGGATTCTGCGCTGGCACTTCTGACCGCAGATGAGGACAACGCCATCTCCATGGCTCAGAATGCGGGCTACTACGTGTCCCGTGCTGCCGCCTTCGCGTCCGATCTGGAGGGGGCAGGGGAGAGCATCAATTCCGCCGCCTTCCAACTCTCCGACGCTGCGGAAACTCTGCGGGATTTTCGCGACAGTCTGGATTTTTCTCCCGAGGAATATGACAGTCTGGAGACCAGGATCTCACTTCTGTCCAAACTGCAGAGAAAGTACAATCGGGATGAGGACGGACTCATCGAGCATCTGGCTGCCTGTCGGGAGAAACTGGACAACATCCAGTACGCCGACGAACGCAGCGCAAAGCTCCAGAAGCAGTTGAGAGAGGCCGAGGCTCTCTGCCGCAAAAAGGCCGCAAAACTCAGCCAGGCCAGGCAGGAGGCCGCAAAGAGGCTGGAGACGCGCATCAGTGACGAGCTGCGTGCGCTCAGTATGCCCTCCGTGCGTTTTGCTGTGGAGCTTGTGCCGCTGGAGGGAGACCCCGGCTTTGACGCCAACGGCGCCGATCGCGTCCGCTTTCTCATGTCTGCCAACGCCGGTGAGGAGCTGGGGCGTATCAGCCGCATCGCCTCCGGCGGTGAGCTGAGCCGGATCATGCTCGCCATGAAAAACGTCTTTGCGGAAAACGACCCGGTTCCCACGATGATCTTTGACGAGATCGACACCGGCGTGTCCGGCATTGCCGCTCAGCGGGTGGGCGAAAAGCTGTATACTGTCTCCCTGGGCAAGCAGGTCATGTGCGTGACGCATCTGCCGCAGATCGCCGCCATGGCGGATCAGCACTATCTCATCCGAAAAGAGGAGCGCAGCGGACGCACCTATACCGACGTGATGCCGCTGGATCGGGAAGGACGCAAACAGGAGCTGGCGCGGCTCCACGGCGGCGATCACATCACCGCGACAACCCTTGCCAGCGCTGAGGAACAGTTGACCGCCTGTGAGGGATTTAAAGCGGAAAAGTGCCGAAAAACTGCCCTTGACAGGCAATAAAAACTCCTGTATAATCCCACATGTTAACGCAGTGACGGACGAAAGTAGGCCGCCCACAGCCCGTGCAGAGAGCCCCTTGGCCGGTGAAAGAGGGGAGAGGCAGGCGGTTGAATACGGTCCCGAGCGGCACACCGAACGCTTTTGCAAGTAGGCTGTGACGGGTGCGCCCGATATTGCGCGGGAGTGCTTCGCACTCGCTGAGGTTCCGGCCGTGAGACCGGAGCGATCAGAGGTGGTACCGCAAAAAATGCCCTCTGTCCTTTTTGGGACAGGGGGTTTTTCATGAGAGGAGGCGTGATATGTCCGTAAAAGAGAGAGCCGTCAGTCTGCATGGCGCGGGGTTTAACTGCGCACAGGGCGTGCTCTGCTCCTGTGGGGCGTATACCGGTCTGGACGAGAAAACGGCGCTCGCCGTCAGCGGCGGTCTCGGTGGAGGCTTTCGCTGCGGGGAGATCTGCGGCGCGCTCTCGGGCGCGATCCTGGCCGCCGGGCTCTGCTGCCCCTATGATGACGCCGCCGATCTGGCTGCCAAGGAGGAAATCGCCACACTCACCCGGAAACTGTGTGAGACGTTTCGGGTTCAATTCGGCGCCGTGCGCTGCGCGGAGCTTCGTGGAGACGGAAGCAGATGCAACGATTACATCGCATTTATGGCGGAAATCTGTGAAAAAAACTTTCAGCAAGCACAAAATTCAAATACAACAGGAGAATGAAAATGGGAATCTATGAAGAACTGGTTGCCAGAGGCCTGATCGCCCAGGTGACCAACGAGGAAGAAATCCGCGAGATGGTCAACAACGGCAAAGCCACCTTCTACATCGGCTTTGACTGCACCGCCGACTCCCTGCATGTGGGTCATTTCATGGCGCTGTGCCTGATGAAGCGTCTGCAGATGGCGGGCAACAAGCCCATCGCCCTGATCGGCGACGGCACCACGCTGATCGGTGACCCCTCCGGCCGCACCGACATGCGCAAGATGCTGACCAAAGAGGACATCAAGTACAATGCGGAGTGCTTCAAGCGCCAGATGGAGAAGTTCATCGACTTCTCTGACGGCAAGGCTCTGATGCTCTACAACTCCGAGTGGCTGGTCCCGCTCAACTACATTGAGCTGCTGCGCGAAGTCGGCGCCTGCTTCTCTGTCAACAACATGCTGCGCGCCGAGTGCTACAAGCAGCGCATGGAGCGCGGCCTGAGCTTCCTGGAGTTCAACTACATGATCATGCAGTCCTACGACTTCTACTATATGTTCCAGCACTACGGCTGCAACATGCAGTTCGGCGGCAACGACCAGTGGAGCAACATGCTCGGCGGCACGGAGCTGATCCGCAAGAAGCTCGGCAAGGACGCCCATGCCATGACCATCACGCTGCTGCTCAACTCCGAGGGCAACAAGATGGGCAAAACCGCCTCCGGCGCCGTCTGGCTCGACCCCAACAAGACCAGCCCCTACGAGTTCTACCAGTACTGGCGCAACGTGGCAGACGCCGATGTGCTCAAGTGCATCCGCATGCTAACCTTCCTACCGCTGGAGCAGATCGACGAGATGGACAAGTGGGAAGGCAGCCAGCTTAACCGTGCCAAAGAGATCCTGGCCTACGAGCTGACCAGCCTGGTTCACGGCGAGGAGGAGGCCAAGAAAGCCGAAGCCGCTGCCAAGGCGCTCTTTGCCGGCGGCGCGGGCGCCGATGTCCCCACCACCGAACTGAGTGAGGCTGATCTGGTCGACGGCAAGCTGGACCTGCTCACCGCCCTGGTCAAGACAGAGCTCTGCGCCTCCAAGTCCGATGCCCGCCGCAACGTCCAGCAGGGCGGTGTGACGGTCGACGACGAGAAGGTCACCGATATCGCGGCGAGCTTTGACGCCGAAACCCTCCGCAAGGGCGTGATGCTCCGACGCGGCAAGAAGAACTTCTGCAAGCTGCTTCTGAAGTAACGATCAAAAAATGAGACTGCGAATGCAGTCTCATTTTTTTTCGATATATAAGATGTTGCTGATGAAGCCCGCGCTGTGTTGATTGACGTACGCCTCAAATTCAGACCGGTTCAGATAATACAGCCGCCCCCAGGAGGAGATGCGCAGCCAGTTTTCGTCCATTCCCGTTACCGTGAAGTAGTGCGCCCTGGCTCCGGTGACCGCATGAAGGCCGTTTGGCGTCGGCACATAGAAGCTGGTCCGCTTCTTTCCCCAGAGTACCGGAAAATTGGGTCCCACCGACATGATCACCGGGATATCGTTTTTCAGCATTCGTTCGATTTTTTCCCACATCCCGGATCGGGTAAAGCACCAGCGGGCCGAGAAGGGCATATGATACTTTCTGAAGAAGCGTTCCATGCCGCGCATCAGCATCAGCCCGTTGATCCCGGCATAGGGAATCATGGGGAAAAAGCGGTGGTTCATATCCAGGATGCATGCGTCATAGAGAGGGGAGGGGAGCACCTTTTCATTTTCCAGGCTGCGGAAGGGAGGCGGCATAACCCCCATGTGGTAACGACACAGATACAGCAGGGTATCCGTGGCCGCAATGATGCCGCAGCCGCACCGGTTCACCATGCCGCTGCTGGAATGCTGCTGGCCGCCGCCGTAGCTGTCCAGCGCGCCGACATGCACCGAGATATAGGGGTGCCGTAAACTGAGCATTTCCATCACCGCTGTCTATTATAGCGCAAGCGGAAAGCGGTTTCAATGCCCTTTTCCCAAAGGAAAAAGCTGCGTCCGAAGACGCAGCTTTTGTCGTGTTTTTTACTTTGCCAGGACCTTTTTCAGCCGTGCGTAGCGGGGAAGGGAATCCACCAGCGGCAGCTTTGGCTCACCCTGGATCAGGGGCAGGACGTAATCGATAAACTCCTGCTTGAGGCCGTTGCCCTCGGCGTTAATCCACTCCAGCGGGACCTTCTTCTCGTAGTTTGCCACGGAGGAGAGGGGGAGAAGCACCATCTTGCAGTGGTACTTGCCGTCGACCATCTCTCTCTCAAAGGCGACCATCTGACCGGAGACGCCCTTGACAGCCTGGCGGACCGCTTCCTGGCCGGCCTCGAAGGCCTCGTTGATATCGGTGGCGGAGGCCAGGTGTGCGCCGCAACGCTGCAGCAGGCTCAGCTCAATGCCGCGGACCTTGGCGCCGGTGTGGTGCTTGACGATCTCAGCAAGCATGGAGGCCAGACCGCCCAGCTGCGCGTGGCCGAAACCGTCGGTAGCAGAGGCCTTCGCCTCGGAGACGAAGCTGCCGTCGGCATAGTGGATGCCTTCGGAGACGGCGACCAGGACCTTGCCGTTGGCCTTGTAGATACGGTCCACGTCAGCCAGGAACTTGTCCATGTTGAAGTCCAGCTCAGGCAGGTAGATCAGATCGGGGCCGGAGCCGTATGCGGTGGCAAGCGCGGCGCTGGCAGCCAGCCAGCCGGCGTGGCGGCCCATGATCTCCACGATGGTGATCATGCCGTTGTCATAGACACGGGCGTCCTTGTTGATCTCCATGCAGGAGGTGGCGATATACTTGGCGGCGCTGGCAAAGCCGGGGCAGTGGTCGGTGCCGAACAGGTCGTTGTCGATGGTCTTGGGAACGCCCATCACGTGGCAGGCATAACCCACAGATTCCATGTAGCGGCTGATCTTGTTGCAGGTATCCATGGAGTCGTTGCCGCCGTTGTAGAAGAAGTAACGCACATTGTACTTCTTGAAAATCTCAAGGATACGCTTGTAATCGGTGTCGTCCTCATCGGGGTCCGCGATTTTGTAGCGGCAGGAGCCCAGCTCGGAAGAGGGGGTGTGGAGCAGGAGCCGGAGCTCTTCCGGATCCTCTTCGTCCATCACGAAGAGCTTGTCTTCCAGAACGCCCTTGATGCCGTGGTAGGCGCCATAGACCTTGGTGATCTCCTCGGCGTCGAGCGCGGCACGGATCACGCCGTAGGCGCTGGCATTGATGACGGCAGTGGGGCCGCCGGACTGACCGAAGATGCAGGAACCGATCAACTTTTCTGACATATTCTTTCCTCCAACTGTACTAAAAAATATTTCGTTTTGTAAAAAGTACTTATTGATTATACTTTGGATTGAGGATATAATAAGAACGAAAATTTGTAAATGTGCTTTTTGTACAAATTTTTAAGAAAATGGATAGGAGAGTATGAATTATGCCACTTGTCACCACAAAAGAAATGTTTGAAAAGGCCTACAACGGCGGCTATGCCGTTGGCGCTTTCAATGTCAATAACATGGAGATCGTCCAGGGCATCACGGAAGCTGCCGGTGAGTTGAAGAGCCCTGTTATTCTGCAGGTTTCCAAGGGTGCCCGCGCTTACGCCAACCACACCTATCTGGTCAAGCTGGTTGAGGCCGCGATCGAAGAGAACCCCGAGATCCCCATCGCGCTGCACCTGGACCACGGCGATACCTTTGAGCTGTGCAAATCCTGCATCGACGGCGGCTTTACCTCCGTTATGATCGACGCCTCCTCCAAGCCCTTTGAGGAGAACATCGCCCTGACCCGTCAGGTTGTTGAATACGCGCATGACCACGGCGTCGTGGTTGAGGCTGAGCTGGGCACCCTGGCCGGTGTGGAGGACGAGGTCTCTGTGGAGCATGGCCATGAGAGCTACACCAGACCTGAAGAGGTTGAGGAATTTGTCAGCCGCACCGGCTGCGACTCCCTGGCCATCGCCATCGGCACCTCTCACGGCGCATACAAGTTCAAGGCCTCCCAGTGCACCCGCAATGCTGACGGCGTGCTGGTTCCGCCTCCGCTCCGCTTCGACGTGCTGAAAGAGTGCATCAAGCGTCTGCCCGGTTTCCCCATCGTTCTGCACGGCTCTTCCTCCGTTCCTCAGGAGTTTGTGAAGATGATCAATCAGTACGGCGGCAATATGCCCGACGCCATCGGCATCCCCGAGGATCAGCTGCGTGAGGCTGCCAAGCTCGCCGTCTGCAAGATCAACATCGACTCCGATATCCGTCTGGCCATGACCGGCAACATCCGCAAGTACTTTGCCGAGCATCCGGATCACTTCGATCCCCGCCAGTACCTCAAGCCCGCCCGTCAGGCTGTGAAGGACATGGTTGCCCACAAGATCGTTTACGTTCTTGGCTCTGACGGCAAAGCCTGATCGAACGCCCGTACCACGATTATCAGGGAGGTGGCAGAATGAGCCAAAAACATATACAAAAACGCTCTGCTGCGCTCGATCCGGCAAAGGTTTCCGCCACACTTAACAATTCTCTGGTTATCAGACTTGTTGTAGCCTGCGTTGTGTTCGCCGTTTCCCTCATCCTCACAATGCCGAAGTTTCTCAGCATTCTGCTGCTGGTGCTGACGGCTGTGCTGGCAGGCTACGATATCATCCTCCATGCTGTGGACGCCGTGGAGAACGGCAACTTCCTGGCTACGCCTGTATTGGTGATCCTGATCACGGTTCTGTCCTTCTGCATCGGCTTTGGAATCGAGGGCACAGCCCTGGTTCTGCTGTATCAGATCGGCATACTGCTGCTGAATTTTGCAAAGGACCACACCAAAAAAGCCGCGCTGGACATGCTGCAGGGGCAGGATGAGGACATCGTCAAGCACATGGGTGAGCTTGTCGATAACGAAGAAAACACGGTTATGGCGATTGAGAACGTCATGCGCACCAGCGCCGGCTCCATTCTTCGCCTGGCCATGCTGTTCGCCGTGATTTACGCGATCGCGCTGCCGCTCATCACCAATCTCGGCTTCAACATCTCCATTCACCGGGCGATGATGATCCTCATTCTGGCAACGCCTCTTTCCGTGATCGTCTCCATTCCCATCGCCGGGATCGTCGGCATGTGCCACAGCGCACAAAACGGAATCGTCTTCGGCAATGCCTACAGCATGGAGGCCATGGCAGACGCCTCGGTGGCCGTTATCGACAAGAGCGGTATCTTTGCCGAGGAGTGCCCGCGCATCATTGCCATGCATTCGGACGTCCTGGATCAGGATACCTTCCTGAATTTTGTCGCCCACGCGGTCTATTACTCCGAACAGCCCATCGCGAATGCGGTTTCCGCTGTGTACGACCAGGACTACAAGCTGGACGTCATCAAGGATTTCCGTGAGATCCCGGGTTACGGTGTCGAGCTCTCTATCGACGGGATTCAGATCACCTTTGCCACTGCCGAGCTGTTTCGGAGCAGGGGAGTAGAACTCCCAGATGAGCCGAGAGAGGTTGGCCAGACCTATTATATGGTGGTGGCCGGGCGTCCCATGGGCAAAGTTGTGATTTCCTCCGACGTCAATCAGGATCTGGAGAGCCTGGTGCCGGAGCTTAAATCCGTCGGCATTTCCAGATGCGTGCTTCTGACCGAGGACAGCAAGGAAGCGGGGCAGGAGTTTGCCGAAATGCTCAATTTCTCGGAGATGTACGCCCAGTGTGATACCGAGAAAAAGCTGCACATCATCAGCGAGATCGCCAAGAAGACAAAGGGCGCCGTGCTGTTTGTCTATGCAAACGGCATTGAGGCCCACAGCGACGCCGCTGTCGATATCCGCGTCAGCAAGCGTGCCCGTTACGCAGACGCCATCGTGATACCCGAGGATATCAGCAATCTGCCCAGAGCAAAACAGATATCCAAGCGCGTGCGCGAGATCTGCATCGAAAATGCGCTTTTTGCCTTTATCGTCAAGGCGCTGCTGATTTTCCTGAGTATCATCGGGTACTGCAATCTTTGGCTTGCGGTCATTCTGGACTTCGCCACAGCTGTGGCCACGGTGCTCAACACCATCCGCATTCCCAGCGAATCCATCCGTAAGAATCTGAAATACAGATTCGGCAGATAAAATAATGAGAGCCGGCTGCTGAACAGCAGCCGGCTTTTCAAACGGCGTGGCTTTTTGGGAGCCTGATTGAAAAGGGGACTTAAAAAGCCACGCCACTCTTGACAATTGACTAAATGTCGTATAATATAAATTAAACGAAATTTAGTCTGCGTAAAAAGCCTGCTTATTCCAAAGAATTCTGCATGCCTGCTTTTGGACCGGTTTCACCGTCTTCTTGCCAGATTGCGAGAATTGTAGTATATTTCAAATCACCGGTTTTTCTCTGGCGTTTTGCTCAGCTGTTTACTGTGGATCTGCTCACAATCTAAATCTGTGCTTTTTGTTTTGTCACAGCTATTCTTTGGAAAGAATCCCGCTGAACAACGCCCTGCATCTAAAGCTTTGCATATTCGTCAATCAAGCGGCTCTTTGTGAAAAACCGGATTTCAAAAAAACTGTTTAATCATGCCCGTTGTTCTGTTATCGCATGTTTGGCTTTGCTCACGATGCTCTTTTTCATTCAGCCGAACAATCTTATAGAGCTCCCAGTTTGACAATTATTTAACTAAGAGGTCTTCTCTATGAATCTGGATCAAATCAACGACGTTCCCGATATCGTCATGGAGTTTTTGGAATACCACTCCACGGTGCGCGGCCATTCTGATCTCACAGTCTCCGGATATTACCACGATCTCAAAATACTCTTTCGCTATCTGAAGCGGCGCAGACGCCTGGTTCCACCCGATACGCCGTTTCAGGAAATTGATATTACAGACGTGGACCTGCAGTTTATCAAAGACATCAAAATCGAAGAACTGTACCGTTATCAATCTTTCTCTCCGGAATCCACGCAGTCTCTTTCAGCTGCCAGCCGCTGCCGAAGAACTTCAACGGTCAAATCCTTTTTCAACTATTTGACAACGAAGCGACACCTGCTGGATTTCAACGTCTGCCAGGAGCTGGACATGCCCAAACGGCAGGCATCCCTTCCCCGCTATCTGGAGGAATCGGAGTGTGATCGCCTCCTGGCGGCCTGTGACGGCCCTTTTGCCCAGCGCGATTACTGTATCATCATGCTGTTTCTCTCCTGCGGACTGCGGGTATCTGAGCTGGTCTCCCTCAATGTCACAGATATTTACGAGGATCACCTTCGCGTACTTGGCAAGGGCAACAAGGAGCGCGTGGTTTATTTTGCGGAGGGCTGCCGCGAAGCGATTGACGACTATCTGGACGCAAGAGACGCAGAAGACGTTAAGGACGCAGACAAGAACGCGCTTTTTATCAGCCAGAAAAAATGCCGCATGGGGACCCGTGCTGTTCAGTACATGCTGAACAACAAGCTCCTGGCCGCCGGACTGGATGCCAGCCGTTACTCTCCTCATAAGCTGCGTCATACCGCAGCCACACTGATGCTGAAAAACGGCGTGGACACCAGAGCCCTGCAGGAGGTGCTTGGCCACAGCAATCTGAATACCACACAGATCTACACCCACCTGGACAACGCGGCCCTGCATGAGGCCGCCATGGCAAACCCGATCGGGCGAAAAACAAAGACAGAAATTGAAAACGAATAAGCCATGAAATGTTACAAAAATGAGGCAAATGCGCTTGCATTTGCCTCATTTTTCGATAATTGGAATAGCAGAACCGATATCGAGTATCGGCCGATCCGTCAGATAAACCGGCTCCACCGCTCGCTCACGCAGGAAGGAAAGGATCCTGTCCCGGTCCGGGTGACGCTCCAGTCTGCCCGTAAAGGCGAGCCGCCGCGGCGACAGCAGAAATGACGCACCGCCCAGAAAGCCGTGTGAAAACCCGGGAAGCACGACCGCACCCGGCTGAATGCGAAGAACAGTGAGTCCGGCCCTTTCGGCAGAAGACGCGATACCTGCATCCTCGGTGATAAGAGATCTGCGATCGACAAAGCACGAGGCAAAGCGGGAGTACCCCTGCCGCGTTTGGACCAGGCGACGCTCGGATCGCGCCTGCTCCAGAGCCTGTTGAGACGCGGTTTTCTGATTGCAGATCAGGTATTCCCCCATCAAACCCAGATTCAGCCCGGCGTCCCGCGGATAAACGGCTTCTTGCGGAACACTGAGAAATGAAAGCTGAAACCCCTGATCTCTCAATTCTTCCGAAAAGGCGCTCCCCTTCAAATAGCCAGCAAGAAGCAGGCGGTTTCCGCCCAAATGCAGCACAGAGAGATCTGCGTGCCCGGAGAGCCGTTCGTCCACATCCGGGTTGTTCGGTACTTCAATGCACGCGATTCCAAGGGAAACAAGCGAATCCCGCAGAAAGGCCGCAGTCTGATCGCCGATCAAAACGGCAGACGCTTCACGCGGGAAATTCGGCTCGGTTACATAGCTCATGGCTCTCTGGCAAGCACCGCGGCGATCGCCTCTCCGATATTCCGCACGGGTATCAGTTCCAGACCTTTGATTTTTCGGATCTCATCCTTCCCGTGGGCCGGTACCACACAGCGCCGAAAGCCCAGCCGGGAGATCTCGGTCAGCCGCTGGTTCAGCAGGTTGACGCTGCGGATCTCGCCTGAGAGACCGATTTCCCCGATGGCGGCCAGGTCGGTGCCGAGTACCCGGTCCAGATAGCTGGATGCCACGGCGAGCGCTGTGGCCAAGTCAGCCGCCGGCTCCTCCAGCGTCAGACCGCCGATGACATTGATATAAGCATCGCAGCCCGAGACGGACAGACCGCCGCGCTTTTCCAGGACAGCCAACAGCATGGCGGCGCGGTTGTAGTCCACTCCATTGCTCCGCCGTGCGGCGTTATAGGCCGAGGGTGTGACGAGAGCCTGCACCTCGGCAAGGATCGGGCGGGTGCCCTCCATGACGCAGGCTACGCAGGTGCCCGGGCAGTTCTCGGGCCGCCCGCTGAGCAGCAGTTCCGATGGGTTTTCCACGCAGGCAAGCCCCCGATCGTCCATCTCAAAAACGCCGATCTCATTGGTGGAGCCGAATCGGTTTTTCACTGCGCGCAGAATGCGGAAGCTGGTGCTGCGTTCACCCTCAAAGTACAGCACACAGTCCACCATGTGCTCCAGCACCTTTGGGCCTGCGATGCTGCCTTCCTTGTTAATATGACCCACCACGAAGACCGTGATGCTCTTCTCCTTGGTCAGGCGCATAATGCGCATGGTGCATTCCCGCACCTGCGTGATACTGCCAGGTGCGGAAGCGATGGCGGTGTCACTGATCGTCTGAATGGAGTCCACAATCACGACATCCGGCTTTAACGTGTCCACCGCAGAGAGGATCTGGTCCAGGTCGGTCTCTGCAAGCACGTAGATCTCCCCGCCGCTGACACCCAGACGATCGGCCCGAAGCTTCAGCTGACGCTCGCTCTCCTCACCGGTGACGTAGAGGACACGCCGGGACTTTGCGGTGACCACGCACATCTGAAGCAGCAGTGTGGATTTGCCGATGCCGGGCGCACCGCCCACCAGAACCAGAGAGCCCAGGACGGCTCCGCCGCCCAATACACGGTCAAACTCAGAAATCCCGGTAGAAAACCGGATCTCCTCCGTCACATCCAGTTCTTCCAGACGCTTGGGCTTTTGCGCGAGCTCACTGCGCACATAGCTTGTGCCTCTTGCACCGGCAGCACGGTCAAGTTTGACCTCGCTCAGGGTATTCCAGGCACCGCAGCTAGGACACTTCCCTGCCCAGTTTGGCGTTTCGTTCCCGCATTCAGAGCACACATATACTGTCTTTTGTTTTGCCGCCATAGCTTTCTCCTGCGAATTAACGTTCTGTATAGTTTATATACTCTTTGTATTATTGAGGTATTGCAAATAGGACGCCATCAGCACCGCCGCCAGGGATGTCTGAAACCCGGGCCGCTGCAGATTGGCAAGGTCCACGGGATTGGACAGGAAACCGCATTCCACCAGAACCGCCGGGCACTGCACATTGGAGAGAATATAGAGCTTGCCGCGACTCTGTTCCGCTACCCTCCTGCTGTCCGGATAGAGTGTGCGCAGCAGATTCTGGTGGGTCAGTGTCCCCAGAAGCTTGCTGCTTTCTCCCGGCGCATAGATGACTTGCGGCCCGCTGGCCTGGCCGGTGGGAAAGGTGTTCTGATGTATGCTGATATAAACCGGATTTTGCACTTTCCTCGTTTCCTCCGCCCGGCACTCCAGATCACGGTGCTCGCTGTATTGCTCCGTGTCACAGTGGGTGCTGTCGTCCTGGCGGATCAGGTTGTTTTCCTTACCGTATAATTCGGCCAGGGCACGCAGCCTGAGGGCGATCTCCAGATTCAAATCGCTCTCTCTGGTGCCGTCCGCACCCAGGGCCCCGCTGTCGATCCCGCCGTGGCCGGGGTCAATGACCAGTGTCGGCGACTGGTCGCTCAGGATGACTGTCTCTGTACGACGCAGCAGTATATGGAACAGGATCCCCAAAAACAGCGCCGGGAGGATCAGGGAGGCCAGCAGCAGACGATGACGTTTTTCTGCGATCACAGCCGCCTCCGCTGCCCTGCGGGCTTTGTCTCATTATAATCGGTGACTGTCCACAAGTCAAACCGAATGCGGTACAGCTTTACAGCAGAATGCATATCAATCCCCCACTCCCCTCGTTGATGACGCGCTCTATGGTCTCCCGCAGCTTGCCGCGTGCGTTTTCCGGCAGTGCCTCGATTTTCGCCATGAGGCCCTCCTCTGCGATATCGTTCAATGATTTCCCGAAAATGTTCGACTGCCAGATGCGGTTGATATCCCCGTCAAACCCCTGAAGCAGGAAGTTGATGATATCCTCGGAAGCGCTCTCTCCACCTATGGCCGGGGTCACCTCCGTCTCCACGTTGGTCTTGAACATGTGGATGGCGGGGGCGTTGGCTTTCAGCTTCACGCTGTACTTTCCGCCCTGGCGCACGATCTGCGGCTCCTCCAGCTGCATCTGCTCCGTATCCGGCATGACCACGCCGTAGCCGGTGCTGCGCACCTGCTCCAGCGCTGATCGCAGCCGCTCGTAGTCCTGCCGGATGGCGCTCATCTCACTGAGTGTGGCAATCAGATCACCGTCGTTTTGTACTGTGATCCCGGTCTCTTCGCTGATGGTGGTGTAATACAGTTCCCGCGGCAGTGCAGCACAGATCGCCGCGACCCCGGTTCCCAGATCGTTTTGCCGTATGGAGACGGTAGATATGAGCTCTTCCTCCCGCAGCTTCCCTATCAGCGCTTTCACATCTTTGATTTTATCCAGCTCTTTTCCGGCCTCCCGAATCTGATCGAAGAGCTTCTTCCGCAGGACATTGTCCTGAGGGAGGGCATCCAGCCACTCCGGCAGGTATACGCCGACAGCCTTGAGCGGGAATTCCTCCAGCGCCGAGCGCAGGATTCTGTCGATGTCCTCTTCGCTCATCTTCAAGCAGTTGACCCGCAGGCAGCGTACCTTATAGCGGGATTCGATTTCTCCCGCCAGAGAGATGGCCTGTTCTGTCTCGGGCTCAGCGCAGTTGAGAAGCACCACAAATGGTTTTGCGAGTGCTTTCAGCTCCTGGATGGTGCGGGCCTCCGCCGCTTCGTAGCTCTCTCTCGGGATTTCGCAGATGGACCCGTCCGTCGTCACGACGATGCCGACGGTGGAATGCTCGGTGATGACCTTCTCTGTCCCCTTTTCGGCTGCCTCTGTCAGAGTGACCTCGTGGTCAAACCAGGGTGTGGTGACCATGCGTTCCCCACCCTCGTCAAACTGTCCGGCGGCGCCATCCACCATGTACCCCACGCAGTCCACCAGACGTACTGAGAGCTGCGCTTCATCTCCCAGGGTGACTGTGACGGCGTTCTCCGGGACAAACTTCGGCTCCGCGGTCATGATGGTTTTGCCGGAACCGCTCTGTGGGAGCTCATCCCGTGCGCGTTCCTTCACATAGGTATTCTCAATGTGCGGGATCACAAGCGTCTCCATGAAGCGCTTGACAAAGGTCGACTTTCCCGTGCGTACCGGGCCGACAACGCCCAGCATGAAGGCTCCGTCGGTCCGGAGGGCGAGTTCGCTGTATATGGTGGTGTCCGTCATAAAAAACCTCCGCTGTCATGTTCTCGTTTGTACGAGTTTATGACCAGCGGAGGTTTCGTATGACCGTGCCCTCAGACAAAACAGACAGTCTGTCTGTGGCGTTTGCTGACGAAAAAGCTGAGCGAGGGAAAGCATGCGGCCAATTGATCCCGCAATACCGGCATCACCGGCGTCTCGGTGCAGAAGTGATCGCCGTCGATCAGATTGATGCCCAGCTCCTGGGCCCGGAGGAACTGATGATATTTGACATCGGCGGTGACGTAGGTATCGCAGCCCTTTTGCCAGGCGTCCTCCAAACTGTCGCCGCCTGCGCCGCCCATGACAGCCAGTCTGTGTACCGGCTTTCCGGCGTCATAATATCGCAGGCCCGACACCTGAAGCTTTTCCTTACAGCGGGAAAGGAAGTCCGGCATGGTGTAAAGCGTGTCCAGCTCCCCTACCCTTCCGCAGCCGGAAGCGTCCAGGGTCTCCAGCGGTTCCGCGCCCAGCAGGCGGATCAGCACATCGTTGACGCCGCCCTCGGCGATATCCAGGTTGGTGTGCATGGAGATGACTGCGATGCGGTTTTCCGCAAGACGCAGGAGCCGCTCAGTGGCTGGATCCGCGTCGGTGATGGATCTGGCCGGGTGAAACAGCAGCGGATGGTGGGAGACGATCAGCTCGGCGCCCAGCTCGGACGCCTCCGCCACAACAGCGTCTGTCACATCCAATGCAAGAAGAACCCGACTCACCGGGTTTTCTCCCCGTCCGATCTGAAAGCCGGCATTGTCAAAATCCATCTGCAGCGACAGGGGTGCCATCTCGCACAGGGCGCAGTAAATCTCGTTGATTGTCGTCATGACGTCTCTCCCATTTCTCTCATTTGATGCAAGATTTCACGGTACAGCTCGGCTCTGGCGTTCTCCGCAGCGCCGCTCTCCATGCCGCGCAGCGCTTTTTCCAGCCGCTGTCTCTGCTCTCCCAGAGAGCGCAGCCACAGCCCGTCGTCCTCCGCCAGCGTCCGCTTTCCGCAGAACAACTCCGCGTCATTCAGCGCTGTTCGTCCGCCGAAGCGCGCGGTGAGGATCTGATACAGGGTGTCCCCCTCCGCCACAGCGCACTCCTGCAGGATTTCAAAATCGTTGTATACAAGCCAATAGCGCAAAACCTCAGCCCGCGTCATGGGCTGCAGGACCAGGCGATAGCGCGGATGCATGCACCACTCCGCCTCGTCCAGGATTTTCACGATGAGATCACCGCCCATCCCGGCAATCACGATGGTGTCCACCGCATCCGGCGGGCAGAGCTTCAAGCCGTCCGAGAGCAGGAACTCGATCCGCCCGGCCACCCCGGACTGGGCGGCTGTGCGTCTGGCCGCATTCAGAGGGCCGGCGTTGATATCCGACGCCAGGACCCGCCCCGGGTAACCGCGCCGGACAAGACGCACGGGAATGGTCCCATGGTCTGTGCCCACGTCTATGCAGCCTAGGCCGTCGGGAATGAGCTCTTCAATTTTCCGCAGACGCGTGTCCATGGCGGTATCCCCCTTCATTGAAAAAAGCCGGAGCAAGTCCGGCTTTTTTATATTTCTGATTGATCAGACGGTCTCCAGGAAGGCTTCCAGGTAGCGCAGGAACTCGTCAGGATCCACGCCGTGGGCGCAGCAGGCCTGCTCGATATTCTCGCCGCTGGCCATCGCACAGCCCATGCAATGCATGCCGATTGCCTGGAAAGCGGGCATCGCCTGGGGGCAATTCTCAACGACTTCGGAGATCAGGGTTTCGCGGGAAATTTCCATTGTGATTCCTCCAGTTTGGAATAGGAAAAGGGACACCGGAGTGTCCCCTTACCTTTGCGGGATCAGGCGATCAGGCCTGCTCTCTCATCTTAGCGAAGCACTCGCTGCAGTAAACAGGACGGTCGGACTTGGGCTCGAAGGGAACCTTGGCCTCGCCGCCGCAAGCAGCGCAGACAGCGGTGAAGAACTCACGGGGACCACGGGCAGCGTTCTTGCGTGCATCGCGGCATGCCTTGCAGCGCTGGGGCTCATTCTGGAAGCCGCGCTCTGCGTAGAACTCCTGCTCGCCGGCGGTGAAAACGAATTCCTTGCCGCACTCTTTGCATACTAAAGTCTTGTCTTCGTACATCTCGAATCCTCTCTTTGATTGTGCCTATCGGCTGTATTTGCGTTCAGCGTTTGCTGAAATCGCCAAAAGTAGTGTCCCGCGCCAGCTTATGTCTGATTCGCTGCACGGCATTGTCAACGGACTTTGCGCTTTTGCAAAGTCTTTCCGCAATCTCTCTGTATGACAAGCCCTCTAAATAGAGATCAAGGACCTTAATCTCAAACCTGGAAAGGCAGCGGGAAAACGCCGCGTAAAGCTCTTCCTTGCTCTCTCTGGCCAGGACCAATTCTTCTGGATTGCAGCGGAAGTTTTCGGATAGAGCCGATAAGTCTGCGCTGGATTCTTCGGAGAGTTGTTCAAGAGATATACCGTCGTTTAGGGGAAAATGCTTGTTTCGGGATGCGGATTTAATGGCTGACAGAAGACGCATCCGGATACAGTGCTCGGCAAAGGTGCGGAAGGAACTGCCGTCCTCCGGGTCGAAATTTTTAATCGCGGAGAGCAAACCGAAAGTGCCCTCCTGGATCAGATCCTCACTGTCGCCGCCGGCCAAAAACAGCGGTCTGGCGCAGATCCTGACAAGGCGGAGATACCGTTCCACAAGAACCTCTTCCGCGTTTCGATCGCCTTCCACCGCGTGTTTCTGGAGCGTCCTGTCATCCAATGCTGAATAATCTGTCATATCAAATCATGTGTTTTGAATATATACATCATGTATTATACAACATTAACCACCAAAGTCAATACTTTTTTTGTGGATTATGTTGCAAAGGAAAAAGCGCGTCACAGCTCGATCTGCTGCTGGCCTATATAGGGGATGCCCAGATGCGCGTAGGCCTTGGGGGTCACACAGCGGCCCCGGGGCGTTCTGGTCAGAAATCCTCTCTGGAGCAGATACGGCTCGTACACATCCTCCAGGGTGACCGCCTCTTCATTGATGGTCGCGGCCAGCGTTTCCAAGCCAACCGGGCCGCCGTTGTAAAACTCGATGATGCTTCGCAGCATCCGGCGGTCCAGCGCATCCAGTCCCAGCTTGTCCACCTCCAGGCTGAGCAGCGCTTTGTCTGCCACTTCGCGCGTAATGACGCCGTCGGCCCGGACCATGGCGTAATCGCGCACGCGGCGGAGAAGCCTGTTTGCGATACGCGGCGTTCCGCGGGAGCGCGAGGCGATCTCGTAGGCCCCCTCCGGGACGATCTTGACGTTCAAAATCCCGGCAGAGCGCTGTACAATGCGCTGCAGCTCCTCCGGCGTATAGAGCTCCAGGCGGAGGGTAACGCCGAAGCGGTCCCGCAGCGGGGCTGTCAATTGTCCGGACCGGGTGGTGGCGCCAATGAGGGTAAAGTGCGGCAGGTCCAGATGGATGGAATTTGCGGAGGGCCCCTTCCCCAGAATGATATCGATGGCGTAATCCTCCATCGCCGGGTACAGGATCTCCTCATAGGCCCGGTTCAGACGATGGATCTCATCGACAAAGAGGATATCCCCCTCGTTGAGGTTGGTCAGCATCGCCACCAGGTCGCCGGGCTTCTCAATGGCGGGGCCTGAGGTGATGCGCATGTTGACGCCCATCTCATTGGCGATCACTGCCGCCAGCGTGGTCTTGCCCAGTCCCGGGGGGCCGTGGAGCAGAACATGGTCAAGCGGTTCCCCACGCATCTTGGCCGCGTCAATGAACACGCTGAGATTCTCCTTCGCCTTTTCCTGACCGATATATTCACCGATGGTCTTCGGGCGCAGGGAGCCCTCTGCGTTGTCCTCGGGAAGGCTTACCGCAGTGGTGATGATCTCATCATTGACTTCATCGGAAAAATTAATACTCATGGTCTATCCTCTGTTTAATGAACCATTTGCTTCAATACCGCGCGGATAATCTGCTCGGCGGTCATGGAGCCGGTGTCCAGCTTCTTGAGCACCGGGGCGATCTCGGCGCTGGAATAGCCCAGAACGCCCAGACCAGTCAGCGCGTCGCTGACGGCGGAGCTGGAGGAAGGAACCGCCGGAGCGATGGAGGGTGTGCTGAAATCCACACTGCTGACTTCCCTGCTTACCTTGTCCTTGAGCTCCAGGATCACACGCTGTGCGATCTTCTTGCCGATCCCGGGGGCCACGGTCAGCGCCTTTTCATTGTTGCTCATGATGGCCAGCGCCAGCCCCTCAGGGGTGTTGTGGGAGAGAATGGACATGGCGGCCTTGGGACCGATTCCGGAAACAGAGGTCAGCATCTCAAAGCAGCGCCGCTCGTTTTTATCCAGAAACCCGAACAGGTCAAAGTTGTTCTCCCCTATGGACTCGGCAACAAACAGCTTGGCCTTCTCCCCTGCCTTCAGACCGGCGAGCGTATAGGCTGTCACCGCCATCCCAAAGCCGATCCCGCCGCAGTCGATGACCGCAAGGCCCGGACCCAGCTCGCTGACAACACCTTCTATATGGTAGAGCATTCTTCGCGTTCTCCTTTGAACAGTAGTGAGGTTGCACTGCGGGCATGACAGATCGCGAGCGCGACCGCGTCAGCCGCATCGTCGGGCTTAGGCGCAGCGGGAAGCTGGCACAGGCGCTTGACCATGTCCATCACCTGCCGTTTCTCTGCCCGACCGTAGCCCACCACGGACTGCTTCACCTGCAGCGGCGTATACTCATATACCTGCACGCCCGCCTTGCGGCAGGCCAGCAGGATCACGCCTCTGCCATGGGCCACGGCGATGCCGGTGGTAATGTTGGTGTTGAAAAACAGCTCCTCAATGGAAACAGCATCCGGCTGAAACAGCTCCAGGATGCTGAGCATATCGTCATAGATCTGCTCCAGTCTGCTGGAAAGGCTGGTGTGGGCCGGGGTGCTGATCACACCGCATTTGATTAACTTGTGGCGGTTTTTCTCGGATTCCACAACGCCGAAACCGATGGTTGCGATCCCGGGGTCAATTCCCAAAACGCGCATCAAATCACATCCCAAACTGGATTTTAGCATATTTTACGATGCTTCGCAACAAAAGAATCATCCGCCCGGAGGAAGGGCGGATGACCGAGGAAATCAGGCTCTGGGATGAGCCTTGTTATATACGTCTTTGAGCTGTTTTTTGACCAGCTGCGAATACATGTGGGTGGATGAGATATCCGCGTGCCCCAGCATTTCCTGGATGGCGTGGATATCGGCGCCGTTTTCCAGCAGGTGTGCGGCGAAGGAGTGTCGCAGGGTGTGAGGCGTGATATCCTTTTCGATCCCCGCCTTTTTCTGGTAGTGCTTGACGATCTTCCAGAACCCCTGGCGGGACATGCGCTCGCCGCTGACATTGACGAAGAGGGACTGTTCGTCCGGCAGCAGGATCATCTGCGGGCGGACCAGCGTCATATAGTCGCTCAGCGCTTTGACTGCTGCGGGATACATGGGAATGAAGCGCTCCTTGTTGCGGCCATGGCAGCGGATTACTCCGGCGCTGAGGTTCACGTCGGAGACGTTGAGCTCGATCAGCTCCGTCACACGGATGCCGGTGGCATACAGCAGCTCCAGCATGGCCTTGTCCCGATAGCCCTTGGGATCGATGCACTCCGGCTGCTCCAGCAGGAGCTCCACCTCTTTGCTGGTCAGGATCTCCGGCAGCTTCTGTGTGTTCTTGTCGGGGATCAGGCCCTGGGCGGGATTGACCGTAATGAGCTGCTTGATGAACAGATGAGAATACAGACATTTGATGGAGGCAATGGAGCGGGACACCGTGGCGACGGACTTCCCCTCCGAGCGGAGCATCGCGATATACTCGGCCAGATCCTCCGCTTCGGCATCGTGGATGCCATGATCTGTGTGTCTGTCCAGATAATCGGCCAGCTGCCGAATATCTCTCAGGTAAGAGCTGAGGGTGTTTGCGGATGCTTTCTTATCCTCGGTGAGATATTTCTCAAACATCTCAATGCACTCGGAATTCTGCATTCAAACGCCCTCCTTTCCATTTCAATATCTATATATTATGATTCGGAACAGCAGAGACAAACCCGCCAGGCCGAGCATAATCAAATAGGAAAACAACAGTTCTCTCTTCTGTCTTCCGTCCTGTTCCAACAGCACACGGTAGAGCAGTATCCCATGCCCCATGCCTCTGGTAAACAGCAGGAAAAACAGCACGACAGCGGCAGTCAGCGGAAGCAGTCCGTTTATCAGGACCTGAGAGGTCCACTGCGAAATCATTTCCCGTGCGCCTGCGGCAGAGACGATCCCGAAAAGCAGCGCGCAGCCAGGGAGCAGAAACAGAGCCGGAACGGAAAACTGGAGCAATGCGGCTGCCATCAGCAGAGCAATCATTCCGGTTTCGCTGCAGCAGGGGCTGAGATCCCGCCCCAAACGTGCTGCCTCAAAGAAGAGAAAAGATCCCGCGAAAAAGCACAGCATTGCAAGCGCGGGAAGAAACGAGAGATCCGCGCTTTTCTTTGGATCAAGCCCCGGTGCCGGCATCGCGCTGTAATAATTTTGTGATTAACATAATTGTTTTCGGTAACAATATATTACAAACCTCCAAAATAATCAAGTCCTTTTTTCGTTTTTCTCAAAATTTTTTCTCGCTTATGTCAACTCTTGTTACATTTTTACGGATTCAATCTTGCAAAAAGCCCGGGAAATAAACGGTTGAAGCTGTTTTACCTCCTTCAATTATGTCAAGTCAGGCTTTCACGGATACCCATTGACGTGTTTTCCCGGCCGAGGAAAAGAGCAGCCCGCCGGAGATACAGCCCGCCAGAGTAAAGCTCGTAACGCTGAGGACGCCCGCGGGCTCCGGCGCCTCGCCGCGGATCAGAAACCCCGCCGTCAGCAGCGCGGCGATCAGCACCAGAGCCGTCAGCAGTGCGCAGGAAAAAGCCCTGCTTCGTCTCCCCTTCCCTGCCGTTATACCGGCTGCAAAGGCGGCCAGAAAACTGATCCCGGCGCTTACATAGCTCAGCGTCTGTACCGTGGACGGCCGCATTGTGAGCACGGCGGCAGACGGAAGCAGCAGCGCCGCGGCGCAAATGGCCCAGATCACCGCTGCGCGCAGAAGCAGGGCCGCACTCATGTCTGAGCCCCTTTTGGTTTTCAATAAAAAACACCCCCAGGCAAATAAGACTGTTACATCCTATTTGTCCGGGGGTGCAATCATGCCTGCAGAGATCAGGCTTTCTTTCTGCCCTTGGAGGCACGCGCCTCAGCCTCGGCAGCTTCCATCTTTGCGGTGGTGGAAATGCCCCATTTCTTGACCTGGATGCGGACTCTGTCCTCACCGGTCTCAAACGTGACGGTATCCTCGGTAACCTGAACGATTTTGCCGGTAATGGCGCCGATGGTGGTGATCTCATCGCCGATGCTCAGAGAGCTGCGCATCTGTTCAACCTGCTTTTTCTTCTTGTTTTCGGGACGGATCATGAAGAAGTAAAACACGGCGAACATCAGAACGATCATGATCAGCATGGACGCGGAGCCGCCGGCAGCATCTGCAGTAAGGAAAAGATTCATTGTGGACTAACCTCCGAAATCAAAGTATTTGTATTATATATGGATCGCAGGGAAATTTCAAGATGCTTATATACGTTTGTCGAGAATTTGCGCATACTTGCCGCGAAATTGCCGGAAAGTGCCCTCATCCAGACTGTCGCGTATATGCTGCATGAGACTGTTGTAAAAGTACAGATTATGCATCACCGCAAAGCGCATGGCAAGCATTTCCTCCGCCTTGAACAGATGCCGCACATAGGCGCGGGAATAACGCCGGCACACGGGGCAATCACAGGCGGGGTCGATGGGCTGCTCATCCCGGGCGTATTTTTCATTTTTGATATTGATGATGCCGCCCCAGGTGAAGAGATGGCCGTGTCGACCGTTGCGCGCGGGCATGACACAGTCGAAGAAATCCACGCCTCTGGCCACACTCTCAATGATGTTTCCGGGAGTCCCGACGCCCATGAGATAGCGGGGCTTGTCCTTTGGCATGTACGGCTCCACCGCTTCGATGGTATCGTACATCTCCTGATGGCTCTCCCCCACCGCCAGACCGCCGATGGCATATCCGGGCAGCTCCAGCTCGGCGATCTTTTTCATGTGCTCAATCCTGAGATCATGGAAGACGGCGCCCTGGTTGATGCCGAAGAGCATCTGGCCGGGGTTGACCGCGTCATCCTCCTGATTATAGGCGGCAAGGGCCGTCTTGCAGCGTTCCAGCCAGCGGAAGGTGCGGTCACAGGAGCGCTGGACATAGTCCCTGGGAGACGGGATCTTCACGCACTCGTCAAAGGCCATGGCGATATCGGAGCCAAGATTGGCCTGAATGCGCATGCTCTCCTCCGGGCCCATAAAGATATGGCGTCCGTCCACATGGGAATTGAATTTTACGCCCTCCTCAGAGATCTTGCGGAGCTTGGCCAGGGAGAAAATCTGAAAACCGCCGCTGTCGGTTAGAATGGGGCCGTTCCAGGTCATAAACCTGTGGAGACCGCCCATGCTCTTGACCAGCTCGTCGCCGGGCCGTACATGCAGATGATAGGTGTTGGAGAGCTCCACCTGGCAGCCGATGGCCGTCAGATCCTCCGCGGAGAGCGCGCCCTTGATGGCACCCTGGGTGCCCACGTTCATGAACACCGGTGTCTGCACCAGGCCATGGGGCGTCAGGAAAGAACCGCGCCGGGCATGGTCCTCCTGCTTGATAAGCTTGTACACCAAATCCCTCCTTACAGGATCAGCATGGAATCGCCAAAGGAGAAAAAGCGATAACGTTCCTCCACGGCGACCTTGTATGCGTTCAGAATATGCTCTCTCCCCGCCAGGGCCGAGACCAGCATGATCAGCGTGCTCTCAGGCAGGTGGAAGTTGGTCACCAGCGCGTCGATGCACTTGAAGCGGTAACCCGGATAGATGAAAATATCCGTCCAGCCGGAGGCGGGCTCCAGGGTGCCGTCCTCTTTGGCAAAGCTCTCCAGTGTGCGGCAGGAGGTGGTGCCCACTGCGATGACCCGTCCGCCGTTTCGCTTTGTCTCGTTTACGATTTCGGCGGTTTCGGGTGAAATGATGCAGAATTCCGAGTGCATCTCGTGGTTTTCGATCTCATCCTCCTTGACGGGGCGAAAGGTGCCGAGCCCCACATGCAGCGTGATGGGGCAGACATTTACGCCCATGGCGCGGATCTGATCCAGCAGCTCCGGCGTGAAGTGGAGACCGGCAGTGGGGGCTGCGGCACTGCCCAGCTCTCTGGAGTAGACGGTCTGATACCGCTCCGCGTCCTGCAGCTCCTCTTTGATATAGGGCGGCAGAGGCATCTTCCCCAGGCGCTCCAGGATCTCCAGAAAGATCCCTTCATAGTGAAACTGGACGATGCGGTTGCCGCCCTCAGCGACAGCTTCCACCGTAGCGGTCAGCTCCCCGTCGCCGAAAAACAGCTCGGTCCCCGGTTTTGTCTTGCGGCCGGGACGGCTCAGGCATTCCCAGCGGCCGCCGCCCAGATCCCGCAGCAGTACAAGCTCCACACCGCCGCCGGTTTTCCTTGCACCCAGGAGTCTCGCCGGCAAGACACGGGTGTCGTTTAATACCAGGCAGTCCCCTGCCCGCAGGTACTCCGGCAGATTGTAGAAATGCCGGTGCTCGATCTCGCCCGTAACCTTGTCCAGATGCAGCATACGTGAGGAATCCCGGCGTTCCAGCGGCGTCTGGGCGATCAGCTCTTCCGGAAGATCAAAGTAAAAATCCGATTTTTTCAACTTGTTTTCCATCCTTGTTTGAACGCGATGGGCCTATTATAGCAGATGCCTTTTCCTTTTTCAACGAATGATCCCGGTTTTACGCGCATAGATTCTTGGGTGAATACATGTATCAGGAGGCTGACATGGTAAAGACACCGGTTTTCAGAGGTTCCTGCACCGCGATCGTCACACCCTTTGACGAGCACGGCATCGATTACGAGCGCTTTCGGAAAAACATCGCCTTTCAATATGAGAACGGGACCGCCGCTCTGGTGGTATGCGGCACCACCGGCGAGGCTGCGACGCTCAGCCATGAGGAGCACGACGAGCTTGTACGCGTGGCCATCAAAGAGTGCGCCGGCAAAATGAAGGTGATCGTGGGCGTCGGCAGCAACAACACCGTCTCCGCCCTGCGTGCCGCGGAGAGTGCCAGAGCCGCAGGGGCGGACGCTGTTTTGATGGTCACGCCCTACTACAACAAGAGCACGCAAAAGGGCCTTGTCGAACATTTCAGTTTTGTGGCCGACCGGGTAGACATTCCCCTGATTCTCTACAATGTACCCAGCCGCACGGGGATCGGGCTGAGCGCGGAGACCTGCAAGACTCTGTCCGGACACCCGAACATCGTCGGCATCAAGGAGGCCTCGGGCGACATCAGCCTGGCGGGAAAGATTCGCAGCCTCTGCGGCGATGATCTTTTTATCTGGAGCGGGAACGATGACTGCACCGTCCCCCTCATGGCCCTGGGTGCCCTGGGCGTGATCTCGGTAGCAAGCAACATTGTCCCAGGCGTTATGACAAAGCTCTGTGCGCTCTGTCTGGAACAGAATTTCCAGGAGGCGACGGAACTCTACGCCAAATACGCGCCGCTGATGAGCGCGCTGTTTCTTGAGACCAATCCCATTCCGGTCAAGGCTGCCATGCAGAGCATGGATCTGGACAGCGGAATCCTCCGCCTTCCGCTGGTTGAGATTTCCCGGGAAAACCGGGGCCGCCTTCTGGCTGTCATGCGGGACGTGGGCATCACGGTCTAGAAAGAAAAAAGCGGGAGTCAACCCGAAAGGGTCTGGCTCCCGTCTTGTCCTCTATGTTACTCCGCCCGCATGGCGTTAAGCGTCAGGGCGATGAGATCATTCAGTTCCATGCCCAGCATTTCGGCGCCCCTGCGGATGACGTCCCGGGAACATCCGGCTGCAAACTTCTTGTCCTTGAATTTCTTCATGACGGATTTGGGCTCCATGTCGGACATTCCGGTGGGCCGCATCAGGGCCGCCGCGCCGATGAGCCCTGTCAGTTCATCGGTGGCGAAGAGCATCTTCTCCATCTGCTTTTCAGGCTCCACGTCTGCGCAGATCCCATAGCCGTGGCTGACCACCGCGTGGATGACGTCCTCGTCGATGTCCAGCTCGTGCAGCAGTTCATTGGCTTTAACGCAGTGCTGCTCCGGCCAGATTTCAAAATCAATGTCGTGCAGCATGCCCACGACGCGCCAGAAGTCCACGTTCTCCGGGTCATATTCCTTTGCGATCTCCCCCATCACCTTGGACACGGTCTCCGCGTGCTGGAGATGAAAGGACTCTTTATTGTACTGCCGGACAAGCTCTCTGGCCTGATCCACGCTCGGAACATAGCTCATATGAATACCCCCTGTATAGGTTTATATGCACTGATTATAGTACAGCGCACAAAGGATTGCAACCAAAAAGCAGCAAGACCGTCCGATAACGGGCGGCCCTGCTGCTTTGCTCTTATTTTACACGTGCGCTTGCATCCGGCGCGGCGGTGCTTCCATCCGTCAGTCCGGGTTCCCGGGTGGTCTCTGTTCCCCCATCGGTGCGGTCATCGGGAATGGGTGTCAGGCTGACGTCCATGCTCGGAATCACAGGGGTGGCGCTGGCCGCGACAGGTGAAGACGTGACCATCCCGCCGTCCATTCTGTCGCCGCAGCCGACCAGCAGAAGGGTCAGCGACAAAACAGCCAGCAGACAGGCAATGCTTCTCTTCATAACATTTCTCCTTCCTTACTTGGCAAGCATAGTATCTGCCGTGCGGAGAGAAATATACGATTCTCTTTGCCATTTGCTCCGGGATATGATAGAATCCAAATATGGAAACTTTAAGAAAAAATGAAGAAGTCCGCGTCAGCATCGAGAGCTACAGCGCGGAGGGCTATGGCGTCTGTCATGTGCATGGCTGCGCGGTCTTTGTTCCCCGGACCATCCCCGGTGAGGAATGGGAAATCCGCATTGTCAAAGTGGGGAAAAACCTCGCCTACGGTCGGGCCATGACCCCGCTGCTGCTCTCTGCGTGCCGTGTGGAATCCGACTGTCCGGTGTATGGAAAATGCGGCGGGTGTGACGCCCGCCATCTCTCCTATGAGGAAGAGCTGCGCTTCAAACTCTCCAAGGTCAACGACGCGCTCTCGCGGATCGGAAAGCAGAGCGTTCGGGCCTCTGAGATCGTTGGCAGCGAAGTGATTGATGGCTACCGCAACAAGGGCATCCTTGCTGTCGGAACCAGGGATGGGAAGGCGGTCTCCGGTTTTTATCGTGAGCGCAGTCATGAACTGATCCCCGTCAGTCAGTGCAAGCTTCAGGACGCGCTGACCCATCGCGCGGCTGCTGCGGTGATCGGCTTTATGAATTCCCATAAGATTCCCGCCTATGATGAGCAGACCGGTCAGGGAATTGTGCGGCATCTCTTCTGCCGCAGGGCCGTCCATGGGGATGAGCGCCTTCTGTGCATTGTGGCGCGCAGGGGCTTCGGTGCGCTGACGCAGGCGCTGGTCGAGCATATTCGGGAGGCCTGTCCGGAGCTGACCGGGATCGTTTTGAACATCAACAAGAACGACGGAAACACGGTGCTGGACGGTGACTTTTACCCGCTCTGGGGAAAGGATTTCCTTTCGGATACCCTTTGCGGCTTTCGCTTTGAACTTGCCCCACAGGCCTTTTTCCAGGTAAACCCGCCACAGGCAGAGCGCCTGTACCGGAAGGCGCTGGAATACGCCGAACTCAGCAAGGAGATGCTGGCGTTTGACCTGTACTGCGGTGCGGGCACCATCAGTCTGTGTCTGGCCCAGGAGGCCGGACAGGTCATCGGTGCCGAGATCGTACCGGAAGCGGTGGAAAACGCACGTCAGAACGCAAAAGAAAACCATGTGGAAAATGTGGAGTTTCTCTGCGCCGACGCGGGACAGGCTGCCCTGACCCTGGCTGGGCGGGGGCTGCGCCCCGACGTTGTGGTTGTCGATCCGCCCCGCAAGGGTATGTACACCGAGGCGGTGGAGGCGGTGGCCTCCATGCAGCCGGACCGCATTGTCTATGTCTCTTGCGATCCCTCAACCCTGGCCCGGGATATTCTCCGGTTTTCCCAGCTGGGGTATTCCCTGGCTTGCGCGACCGCCTTTGACCTGTTTCCGAGAACCAAGCACGTGGAAACAGTTGTGAAACTCATCCGAGCCGGGTTGTGACTATAGAAATTCGATTAGCGGATTGGTAAACCTTTGTTTGCAAGGGAGCTGCAGTCATGGGAAGAAAACAGGTTGTTTCGAGGTTTTCCGGAATCACAATTGATATGGATTATTTACTATGTATACCATCGATACATGCAATATATGATAAAGAAGAAATTGTTATTGATTATTGTGGTGGGATCCGTAAAAAAAGCCGTGAATTTCCGGTTGAGAAAAACGAACTGCTGATACACTGGATTTCCAAGCACAAAGATGAAATCATGAGAAACCATCAAAAATGCGGATACAGCGACTTTCCTCTCGATCTTATTGAGCCGGAATAATACCCGGCTTCTTGATACGTTCTGGTGAAAAGGCAAAGCTGCGGATGACCGCCCATTTGTTCTTTTGCTCTTATTGGGCGAACAGGCAGCTGCAATGGGTATCAGTCTTATTTCCTCGTGCCGCGTAGAATTCCTTGTCTAAGTCACTCGAGTCGATAATTCCGGGTGTAGTGAAAGGGCGTTTCAAGTGTTTCAATTTTTGAAGAAGCACAGACAGACACAGGAGCAGAAGCCGTCCAAGACAACGGAACAGCGAAAGCTTGTGTTCCGGGAGCGCTGCGTGATTGATGTAACAAATTTTGATGTGTCAACGCCTGGCGAACCGCTGGGGTATCTGAGCGGCGGCATGATCCATGTGTTTTCCGATGGTGATGTGGTCGTCTCTTCTGAGGACGAAAAAAGTGTTTTGGACACCATTCATTTGACTGATGTCTTCACGGGAAGCGACAATATCAACAATTTTGATCCGGAGTTTGAAACCACGGCGGCTCTTATAACACGCGAAAAAGGCATCCGCTTCAGTTTTCAAAGTATTGAACTTAAAAGAGCGTTTTGGGACAGCATCGTCTCAGTTTATTCTGATCTTGAGACAGGCTGAGGACGACAAAGGACTTTCCTCATGCTCACCGGAAACCGCTGCCCTTTGGATTATCTTCTTTCATTTTTACTCTTTTCATTTTACTCTTAACAGGGAGAAACTGCCATGGAGAACAAAGTCTATTTTTCCATTCTGGGAGATTCCATCAGCACCTGTATCGCATACAACCCTCCCGGCTATGCCGTCTATTATGACGCCGAAATGCTTCGCAGCAACCGTCTCACCAGCGCCAGGGACACCTGGTGGGGCAAGGTCATCCTGTCACTGCGCGCCGGTCTCTGCGTCAATGACTCCTATTCCGGCAGCAAAGTATCCGGCTATTCGTTTCCGGCCGCCGGCTCTGATGCAAGACTGCTTCGGCTCAGATCGGCAGAGCGCATCCCGGATGTTATCCTCATCTATGCCGGGTTCAACGACTTTGCAAGCGGTGTTCCCATCCAGAATGCCAACGTTGTCCGCGGTGTTCCGGATCTTGCCGTTTTCTCCGACGCCTATGACGCCATGCTGCAGAATCTCCGCAAACTTTACCCGGACACTGCCGTAATCTGCGGGACGCTGATGCGCACGCAGATCCAGGGGAACCCCTTCTGGGACTTTCCCGAATCCGGTATGGGGTACAGCATGGAAGAATACAACCAGGTCATCCGACAGGCCGCAAAAAAGAACGGCTGCCTTCTGGCCGATCTGGGTGCGCTCGGCCTGCGCTATGAGACCATGGACGGCTCGCACCCAAACGCCAAGGGACACCAGACTCTCGGTGACGCCTGGCTCACCTGTCTGCAGGCACTCGGCTTTTCTCCGGCTGAGAATCAATCCCAATAAGCGCAAAAGAACGCACGTTCAAACGTGCGTTCTTTTCGTCAGGACTCCAACAGCATCTTGACATGGAGGATTCCATCCTCATCAAAGGGCTCGGAGATCGTATGAAAGCCAAGCTTCTCATAGAAGCCCTGGGCGTACTGCTGTGCTTCGATATAGATGGCGCCGGCCTGAAGCCTTTCTCTGGCTGCCCGGATCCCCGTACGCATAATCTCTTTGCCGAGTCCGCAGCCGCGGCGCCCGGCGATCACACGGCCAATGCTGACCTGTTCGCTCTTTACCCCGCGATCCATCACCCTCAGGTAGGCGGCAATTCCCTCTTCGTCCTCCAGCCACACGTGCAGTGCGCGCTGGTCGCAGTCGTCCAGCTCCGGATAGAAGCACCGCTGCTCCAGAATGAAAACATCGAACCGCAGTTTCAAAACGGCATACAGTTCTTCGTTCGACAGTTCTTCAAATCGCTTGATGATTGTTTTCATTTTTTCTCCTTCATCTGCACGGCACTTGCTTTTTTCCCACCGGTTTTATATAATAATGCATCAGAAAACCGCCTGTCAAGGAGACGCCATGAGAGAATTCCGCTTTTCCCTGCGGCAGACCTTCCCCATCTTTTTTACCTATCTTTTTATCGGCATCGCCTTTGGTATGATGATGTCGGAGAGTGGCTATGCCCCCTGGTGGTCTCTCATCATGGCGGTTTTTATTTTTGCCGGCTCTATGCAGATCGTGATGGTCCCCCTGCTCACCGCGGGTACCCCGCTGCCTGTCCTCGCCCTGATGACGCTGTTTATCAACGGGCGGCACCTCTTCTACGGGCTCGGTTTTATCGAGCGCTTTCGGAAAATGGGCTGGCGTTATCCCTACATGGTGCTGACCTTGACGGACGAGACCTACTCCATTCTCTGCTCCGTCCGCTATGAGGAAGGGCTGGACCATCAGCGGGCCGACTTTCTGATCGCTCTCATCAACCAGTGCTACTGGATCTTCGGCTGTGCTCTGGGCGCCTTCCTTGGCAGCTATCTGAACATCAGCGCTGAGGGGATAGACTTTTCCGCCACGGCCTTTTTCCTTGTGGTCGTGGTCAACCAGTGGACACAGGCCAGGAGCAGGCTGCCGGCCCTGTGCGGGTTTGTATCTGCTTTGGTTTTTCTCCTCGTGCTGGGACCGGACCACTTTCTGATCCCCGCGCTCTCTGTTGCGACTCTGGTTCTGGTTCTTCTGCGTGACAGGATCCGGAGAGAGGAGCGTTCTGCATGACGGGAAATGTCTATATGCTTGCCGCCATTGCGGTTGTGGCGCTTACCACCTGGCTCACCCGCGCCCTTCCCTTCCTGGCCTTTCGGAACCGTGAGCTTCCGGAAACGGTGCGCTACCTGGGTGAGGTTCTCCCGCCGGCCATCATGGTGATCCTGGTGGTCTATTGTCTGCGCAATATCCATTTTAACCTGGCGCCGCACGGCATTCCGGAGTTTTCCGCTGCGCTGCTGGTTGTTTTACTCCAGGTTTGGAGAAAGAATATGTATTTATCCATCGTCGCCGGTACGGTATGCTATATGCTGCTGATCCGCGTCATGGTTTAATGGAGGTTATTTTATGAGAGATCTTGCCAACACCTGCAAAATTGCCGTCGTTCAGGCCGCACCCGTCATGTTTGATAAGGACGGCTGCGTCGAAAAAGTCCTGCGCTACGTTGACGAGTGTGCCGATCACGGCGCAGAACTCATCGTATTCCCGGAGCTCTTTATCCCCTGCTATCCCTTCGGTCTGACCTTCGGCTTCCGTGTCGGCAGCCGCAACCAGGCCGGCCGCGAAGACTGGAAAAAGTACTACGACAACTCCATTTTGGCCGACGGGCCCGAGATGCAGAAGATCATCGACAAGGCCAAGGCGCGTGGCGTCTATGTCAGCGTTGGCTATTCCGAGCGGGAGCCTCTCAACGGTACGCTGTACAACTCCAACATGATGATCGCCCCTGACGGCACTGCCATGAACCACCGCAAGCTCAAGCCCACCGGCAGCGAGCGTGTGGTTTGGGGCGACGGTGACAAAGATTTCTTCCCTGTCATGGACACGCCCTGGGGCCCCATGGGCAACCTGATCTGCTGGGAGAGCTATATGCCCCTGGCCCGCGTTGCCCTCTACCAGAAGGGCATCAGCATCTACATCTCCCCCAACACCAACGACAATGCCGAATGGCAGGACACCATCCGTCACATTGCCATTGAGGGCCACTGCTACTTTGTCAACTGCGACATGGTCTTCACCCGGGATTCCTACCCCAGGGATCTGAACGCCCAGGACGAGATCGCCAAGCTCCCCGACATCGCCTGCCGCGGCGGCAGCAACGTCATCGATCCCTTCGGCCACCCCGTGACCGACACGCTCTGGGACGAGGAGGGCGTTCTCTATGCGGAACTGGATATGCAGAAGGTGCCCGCAAGCCGCATGGAGTGCGATGCCGTCGGCCACTACTCCCGCCCTGACGTGCTCAGTCTCAGCGTCAAAGAGGGCTGATGGGAGCGCGCCCCGTTCCCATGAAAACCCGGATCGTTCATCCTTTCCCGCCCCTGTATGACGAACACTCCCGGATTTTGATCCTTGGCTCCTTTCCCTCGGTCAAATCCCGGGAACAGCTTTTCTTTTACGGTCACCCGCAAAACCGCTTCTGGAAGGTGCTGTCCTCCGTTCTGGGCTGTCCTGTCCCACAGAACATCCCGGAAAAGCGGCAGATGCTGCTGACGCATCATGTTGCGCTCTGGGACTCCATCGCGCAGTGTGAGATTGAGGGCTCCTCGGACGCCAGTATCGAGGGCGTGATTCCGAACGACCTCTCCCCCATCTTTACAGCCGCGGAGATCCGCCAGGTGTTCTGCAACGGCAAGAAGTCCTGGGAGATGTACCGGAAGTATCAGGAAAAACTCACCGGTATGCCGGCTGTCTGCCTGCCGTCTACCAGTCCGGCCAACGCCTCCTGGTCTCTGGAGCGGCTATCAGCAGCCTGGGCAGAGCATATTGGACCCTGGCTTTAAGAAAAATCACGGAATCTGGGTGAAAGCCGTAAAAAAGACTTGAATTGTTTTTCATGCTGTGGTATACTTTCAAAGCTGTCTAAGCATGTATGAAATCGAAAGGATTGAAATAAATGTCTGCTCTTACCATCGTCTTCACCATTCTTCAGGTTCTCTCCGGCCTCGCCGTCACCGTGATCGTCCTTATGCAGAGCGGCAAGAGCGCCGGTCTCTCCGGTGCGGTTTCCGGCGGCGCTGACACTTTCCTGTCCAAGGGAAAGGCCAAGTCCCTCGACGCCAAGCTCGCCAAAGCCACCAAGTGGTTTGCGCTGGCTTTCGTCCTGCTGACCCTGATCCTGAATCTGATCTGATGCTTTGAGCAAGAGCGCCTTCAAAAGAAGGCGCTCTTTTCATATCCTTTTGTGAAAAGAGGAATGGCTTTCGCCATTCCTCTTTCACTTATTCCCATTCCTTCCAGATTTCCGGACAATAGCCCACCGTGGCCTTTTTGCCGTTGCGCACAATGGGGGTCTTCAGCAGATAAGGCACCTCATAGAGCTTGTCAAGCTTGGCTTCGGTCGTAGCCAGATACTGAAACAGCGGATAATCCTGGTCATTCGTATCCACCATGGCGTCAAGCCCCACCGCGTTTTTGACCGAGCTGATCTCACCCTTGCTCATGCCGTATTTCAACACGTCGATATATTGGTACTTGATACGGCGTTCCTTGAACCAGCGTTCCGCCTTCTTGGTATCGAAGCACTTCGCTTTGCCGAAAATCTGAATGTTCATCTCTGTTTTATACCTCGGTGATCACCGGAAGGATCATGGGGCTTCTGCGGGTCGTCTTGTACAGATAGCCGCTGATGTTGTTTTTCACCTTGCTCTTGATGGCGGTCCAGTCCGTGATGTGCTGAGCGGCACACAGATCTGCCGATTCCATGGCAACACGCTTGAGCTCCTCCATCAGCTCCTCGGCCTCCTTGACATAGATGAAGCCGCGGGTGACGATCTGCGGGTCTGAGACCAGCGTGTGTGTATATTCGGAGTACGGCAGCACCACGACCACCATGCCGTCCTCGGCCAGTTTGTGCCTGTCGCGCAGCACCACGCTGCCCACGGAGCCCAAACCGGAACTGTCCACCAGCACCGCGCCTGCGGTTACGGTCTCCTCGCACTTGATGGTCTTCTTGGTGATCTCGATAACCTTGCCGTTTTCGGCGATCGTGATATTCTTCGGCGCCACACCCATGAGCTTTGCCATCTCCGCGTGCTTGACCAGCATTCTGTGCTCTCCGTGAATTGGGACGAAGAACTTGGGTTTGGTCAGGGCGAGCATCATTTTCAGCTCCTCCTGGCAGGCATGGCCCGTCACGTGCAGGTCGGTGTGCCGGTCGTAGATGACCTCGGCGCCCTTGTGGAAGAGCTCGTCGATCACGCGGCTGATCATAGTCTCATTGCCGGGGATGGCCGAAGCGGAGATGATAACGCGGTCACCCGCATCCACCTGGATCTGCTTATGCTCGGAAAAGGCCATGCGGTAGAGGGCAGACATAGTCTCGCCCTGGCTGCCGGTGGAGATGATGACGGTCTGATTGCGCGGCAGCTTGTTGACCTTCTCGATGTCCACCATGACATTCTCGGGAATATCCATGTAGCCTAGCACAGACGCCACATGCAGGACGTTTTCCATGCTGCGGCCGGTGATGGCCACCTTGCGCTTGTATTTGGCAGCCACGTTGATGATCTGCTGCAGGCGGTGGACATTGGAGGCAAAGGTGGTGATGATGATGCGCTTGTCACAGCCTATAAAGAGCTTGTCAAAGCTCTCCCCTACCTTCCGTTCGGAGGCGGAATGGCCCGGTGTTTCCACATTGGTGGACTCTCCGAACAGGGCGAGCACTCCTTCGTTGCCCAGCTGGCCCAGGCGGACCAGGTCGATCATGCCGCCGGAAATGGGGGTGATGTCGATCTTAAAGTCCCCGGTGTGGATCACAGTGCCGATGGGCGTCTTGATGGCAACGGCCACAGAGTCGGGGATGGAGTGGTTGACGTGGATAAACTCCACCGTGAAGCAGCCCAGCCGGAAGCTGGAGCCTGGCTTCTTGGTAAAGATCTGGGAGTTATACAGCAGGTCGTGCTCTTCCAGCTTCAGTTCCACCAGGGCCGCTGTCAGCGGCAGTGTGTAGATGGGCACGTCCAGCTCCTTGAGCACATAGGGAACAGCGCCGATGTGATCCTCGTGGCCATGGGTCAGCAGGATTCCGCGGACCTTGTCGCGGTTTGCTTTCAGGTAAGAGATGTCGGGCAGTACCAGTTCGATACCGTACATGTCCTCATCCGGAAAGCCCATGCCGCAGTCCACCACGATGATATCGTTGCCGAATTCAAAGGCGGTCATGTTTTTGCCGATTTCTCCAAGACCGCCGAGCGGGATTACTTTTAACTTTGAAACCATAGATTCTCCATTCTGTGAGATATTGAGTATTATGTAATGCGCAGGAAAAGTATAGACAAAACCCGTATGTTTTAATCAGATTTCCGTTCTGCCCTCGATGGCGCGGTTGAGCGTGGCATCGTCCGTAAACTCCAGATTTGAGCCAACCGGGATTCCGTAGGCAAGGCGCGTCACCTTGATGCCGAAGGGCTTTAGAAGACGGGAGAGATACATGGCGGTCGCCTCCCCCTCCGTGTCGGGGTTCGTCGCCATAATGACCTCTTCCACATCCTCCTCCGCCACACGCACCAGCAGCTCCTTGATGCGGATATCGTCCGGCCCTACATGGCTCATGGGGCTGAGCACGCCGTGGAGCACGTGATAGGTGCCGTTATATTCCCGGCCGCGCTCAATGCTGAGCACGTCCCTGGGCTCGGACACGACACAGATGATGCTCTTATCCCTGGTCTGGCTTGCGCAGATGGAGCAGATGTCCCCCTCCGTCAGGTTCTGGCAGATGCGGCAGCAATGCACATTTTTCTTGGCGTCCGTGATAGCGTCGGCGAAACTCCGGGCCTCGTCATCCGAAAGGCCCAGCACATAAAAAGCCAGGCGCTGGGCGCTCTTTCTGCCCACGCCGGGCAGCGCCGCAAAATGATCTACAAGATTCTCCAGCGAGGCGGGAAAAAATGACATGTCTTGCTCCTTACAGATTCATGGTATGATTGCGGATAGCCTGGATGGCAGCGGCCCGGTCGGCTTTGCCGAAAATCGCGCTTCCGGCAACCAGGACATGGGCTCCTGCATGGGCAGCCAGCGGCGCGGTTTCTTCATCGATGCCGCCGTCCACCTCCAGTTCGCAGCCGGGAGCCTTGTTCTCGATATAGCCGCGGACGATGTTGATCTTTGGTAGCTGGTCCTGCATGAATCGCTGTCCCCCAAAGCCGGGCTCTACCGTCATGAGCAGCACCAGCTCCACATACGGCAGGAACGGCAGCACCGCATCCGCCGGGGTCTTCGGCTTCAGTGTCACACCGGCCTTTTTCCCCAGGGAGTGCGCAACCTGAATGGCGCGCAGCGTGTTGCCGACGGAGTCCGCCTCTACATGGAAGTTCACCAGATCGGCGCCAGCTTTGCAGAACTGCTCCACATAGCGGATGGGGCGGTCTATCATCAGATGCACGTCCAGAAACATATCCGTCGCCCTGCGAAGGGATTTCACCACGGGAACCCCGATGGAGATGTTTGGGACAAACATTCCGTCCATGACGTCCACATGGATATAATCAGCACCCGCTGCGGCGACCTCTTCCACTTCAGCGCCCAGTTTTGTAAAATCGGCTGAAAGAATCGACGGTGCAATCTTGATCATACGAGCCTTCCTTTCTCTAAACAGTACATACATAGTTATTATACTACAAGCATCATATCTTTTGCAATAGTCTTGACGTGTCCGAAAAATGGTTATAAAATATAATGAACGTTTTGAACGGGGGTGTGTTTTATCGTGGCCGATAAGAACAAATCCAAGCTGTGGCCGGCGATTTTTGCCGGGGTTTTTGTCGGCGCGTGGGTGTTGGCCGGCGTTATGGGCTGGTCTCTTGCCCTGAAGATCCTCACTGTTTTGACCTCGGCCGGTGCGGCAGCAGGACTGGTTGCGCTGATCATCAAGGGGCGCGCATCGCGAAAGGCCAAAAAGCTGGAACGCGAAGCCCGCAAGCGGGAGCAGCAGCGCCCTGCGGCAGTTAGTGCTCCTAAGAAGAGCTACGGGCCGGAGATTGATCCCATCATTCAGGAGGGCAACCGCGCTCTGAGTGAGATGGGCAGGCTCTATATGTCCATCAAGGATGTTGAGGTCCGCAAGAAGATCAACGAACTCATGCGCATCACCGACAAGATCACCCAGGACGCCATTGAGGACCCCTCCGATATCCCGCAGATCAAAAAGTTCATGAATTATTATCTGCCAACCACCATCAAGCTGCTCAACGCCTATGACCGTATGAGCTCCCAGGGCATCGAGGGTGAGAATCTGGACAAGAGCATGGCGAACATCAACGAGATGCTGGACGCCGCCATCGTCGCTTACAAGAAACGCCTGGATTCCCTGTTTGAAAACCAGGCTCTGGATATAGAAACCGACATTGAAGTCATGAATGCCATGCTCGCCAGAGAGGGGCTCTCCGGCAACAAGGATTTTGATATTTGACAGAAAGGAAGAATACCATGAACGAAGAGAACAGCTTCATCCCCAATCTCACCCTGGATCCTGTGGCCGAGACTGCCGCCGCTGTGCAGGAAGCCCCTGCAGAAAAAAAGGAGGAAGAAGTCGTTGCCCAGAAGCTGGATCTGAGCAGTCTCTCCCCTGCCGAGCAGGCCGCTGTCCGCAGCTTCTCCGAGAAGATCGATGTGCTGAACACCGAACAGGTCATGCACTACGGAAGCAATGCCCAGAAGAACATTTCCGAGTTTTCCGGCGCTGCTCTCGGTACTGTGCGCACCAAGGATCTCGGCGAAGTCGGCAACATGCTGGGCGATCTGGTCGTGGAGCTGAAAGGTCTCAACTTTGACGTGGAGCAGAAGAAGGGCCTGCGCGGCCTGTTCAAGAAATCCACCCAGGGCATCGCCGAGCTGAAGGCCTCCTATGACAAGGCCGAGGTCAATGTGGATCACATTGTGGAGTCTCTGGAAAAGCATGAGATCACGCTGATGAAAGACATCAGCATGATGGACAAGATGTATGAGAAGAACCAGGAATACTTGAAGGAGCTGACCATGTACATTCTGGCCGGCAAGCTCAAGATCGAGCAGCTGCGCAACGAGGAGTTGCCCAAGTACCAGGCCAAGGCCAGAGAAACCGGCCTGCCCGAGGATGCCCAGGCCGCCAACGACTTCTCCAACATGATCGGCCGTTTTGAGAAGAAGATCCACGATCTCGAGCTGACCCGCACCATTTCTGTCCAGATGGCACCGCAGATCCGCATGATCCAGAACAACGACAGCCTGATGGCTGAAAAAATCCGCTCCTCCATCATGAACACCATCCCCCTGTGGAAGAGCCAGATGGTGCTGGCTCTGTCCCAGTACCACTCTGACCAGGCCATGAAGGCCCAGCGCGAGGTGACCGATGTGACGAATGAACTCTTGATGAAGAACGCTGAGGCTCTGCACCAGGGCAGCGTGAACATTGCCAAGGAGGCCGAGCGCGGCATCGTGGATATTGAGACCCTGAAGAAGACCAACCTGGAACTGATCCAGACCCTGGACGAGGTGCGCCAGATCCAGGACGAGGGCCGTGCCAAGCGCATGCAGGCCGAGGAAGAGCTTGCCCATATCGAGGGCGAGCTGAAGGCAAAGCTTCTCTCCATGCGCGGCTGATCGCCTGACTCATCATCCATACTCTGCAAAAGAAATGAGGTAATACCATTGTCCATTGAAAAGGGCCGGGCCTATTTTCGCGCGCTCGGCATGGAAGACCGCGTCCGTGAATTCACCGTCTCCTCCGCAACCGTGGAGCTGGCTGCCCAGGCACTGGGCGTGGAGGGCGCCCGCATTGCAAAGACCCTCTCCTTCAAGACCGCTGACGGCTGCATGCTGATCCTCGCCGCAGGCGACGCCCGCATCGACAACCACAAGTTCAAGGATTATTTCCGCTTCAAGGCCAAGATGCTCACCGCCGACGAAGTGCTGGAACTGGTCGGCCATCCGGTGGGCGGCGTCTGTCCCTTCGGATGCAATGAGGGGATCCCCGTGTACCTGGACGACAGTCTCAAGCGCTTTACCACCGTGTTCCCCGCCGTGGGCAGCGCCAGCAGCGCCATTGAGCTGAACCTGGATGAGCTGTTTCGCTACTCCAAGGCCCTGGCTTGGATCGACGTCTGCAAACTTCCTGAATAATAGTGTTACAAATTGAGGCCGGATCAAATGATCCGGCCTCTTTCCTTTTAATCGAACGCGGGGTTGACCGCGTAGAAATTCTTTTGGTTCAGTTTTTCGGTGGCCAGGCGCAGGGCTTCGCCGAAGCGCTGGTAGTGTACCACTTCCCTCTCGCGCAGATAGCGGATCACATTGTTGACATCCGGGTCATCCGACAGCCGCAGGATGTTGTCGTAGGTGACGCGGGCCTTCTGCTCGGCCGCCAGGTCCTCGCTGAGATCCGCGATGACGTCTCCTTTTACCGCCATGGATGCCGCGCTCCAGGGGAAGCCGGAGGCCGCCGTGGGATATACGCCCGCGGTATGGTCCACGAAGTAGGCGTCAAAACCCGCTTTCTTGATCTCCTCCATGCTGAGCTTTCTCGTCAACTGATGCACGATCGCTCCGATCATCTCCAGATGGCCCAGCTCTTCTGTCCCGATATCGGTCAGCAGACCCTTCAGCTCGGGATAGGGCATGGAGTAGCGCTGACTCAGATAGCGCAGAGACGCGCCGAGCTCGCCGTCCGGTCCGCCGTATTGCGAAATGATGAATTTGGCAAGAGCGGGGTTGGTGTTCCGGATTCGCACCGGATACTGCAGTTTCTTTTCATACACAAACATTTCCGCTCACTCCCTTCTGTCCCGGTATTCCCACGGCCAGGGCTCCTTCAGCCAGCTGTAGCTTTCCATCCCCAGCTGGTCGCACTGCTGGATGGGGCCGAAGCGCCTGGCATATCGCTCATGCGCTTCTTTCTGCAGGGCCAGGAAGCTCTGATAATACTCGAAAGCCTCCTCGTCATCCGCATGGGTGTCCAGATAGAGCTCCAGCTCGTCGGCGACAAAGTCGATCGCCATCAGCTCTGCCATGGGGCAAGGGGGCAGTTTCTCATTGACCAGATTCATAAAGGGCAGATCGAGCCCCGGAAACAACGTGCCGCGCTTCAGCGCTTCTTCGCTCTCATAGGCGGGAGCCGCGGATTCCTGCATCGGAACATAGGCCATGGCCAGGGGCGCGCGAGCCCCCGGCAAAAGGCCGTTCCGGAAGTTCTTTTCAGATGGATTGCAACTCAAATCGATTCCTCCTCGGTTTCAGGATTTGCTGCATTCCATCCTATTCACCTTTGAAAGGAATGTGAAAGACGGAGCCGAAGCTCCGTCTTTTATCATTGAATCATGTTGGCGAACTCTTCTTCCGTAATGATCGGAATGCCGAGATTCTCCGCCTTGGTCAGCTTGCTGCCGGCGTTCTCGCCTGCCAATACATAGCTTGTCTTTTTTGAGACCGAGCCCGCGGCTTTGCCCCCAAAGCTCTCGATGATGGCGGAGGCCTCATCCCGCGTATAGTTTGAGAGTGTGCCGGTCAGCACAAAGGTCATGCCGGCAAAGCGGTCGTCCTTCTTCTCCTCGTGGCTGGAAAAGTCCACGCCCGCCTCACGAAGTCTGCCGATCAGATGCTGGGACTGGGGCAGGCTGAACCACTCCAGGATGAAATTCGCCGTGATGCCGCCGATATCGGGGATAGCGGTCAGCTCCTCTGCCGTGGCTGTCATCAACGCATCCAGGTCTGTAAAGTGTGCGGCCAGGACCTTGCCCGCTTTCTGCCCCACCTGGCGGATGCCGAAAGCGCAGAGCAGACGCGCAAGCCCCGCCTGCTTGCTGTTTTCCAGAGATCGCAGCAATTTTTCCGCAGACTTTTCGCCCATACGGTCCAATGCCGCCACCTGCTCCTTTTCCAGGTAATAGAGATCTGCGGCAGAGTTCACGAGGCCATTGTTGATAAGGCTCTCACACACGGAAATGCCGAGGCCTTCAATGTCCATGGCCTCGCGGGAGGCAAAGTGTGCGATATTGCGCAGGCGCTGGGCCGGACACTCGGGGCTGGTACAGCGCAGAGCCACGCCGTCCTCGTCCCGCACCACGGGCGATCCGCATTCCGGACAGACCGCGGGCATCACAAAGGGCACCGCCCACTCGGGGCGCTTGTCCTTGTTGACAGAGAGGACTTCCGGGATGATCTCCCCCGCCTTTTGCAGCAGGACCGTATCTCCGATCCGCAGATCCAGACGGTCGATGTTGTCCTGGTTGTGGAGTGTCGCAGCAGAGACGGTTGTCCCGGCCAGGCGGACGGGTTCTACGATCACCTTGGGCGTGAGTACACCGGTGCGGCCCACCTGCACCACCACGTCCAGTACTCTGCTCTCCTTCTTCTCCGGCGGGTATTTGAAGGCCACCGCCCAGCGCGGCGCTTTGGCCGTACTGCCGAGAGCCTCCCGTTGCGCCAGGGAATCGATTTTGATGACGGCGCCGTCCATGTCGTAGGCCAGCTCGTCCCGGTGCTCGCCCAGCCATTCGATGCGCTCCACACAGTCCCCGATCTTGTGGTAAAGCCTGTACGGCACCACCGGAAAGCCCATGGCCTTCATGGCGTCCAGGGTCTGGGCATGGCTGCTGTAGCCCCCGTCGGAGCTGTACTGCAGATTAAAGCAGATGATATCCAGTTTCCTCGAGGCCGCCACCTTCGGGTCCAGCTGACGCATGGAGCCTGCCGCGGCATTGCGGGGATTGGCCAGCAGCTGCTCGCCGTTTTTCTCCCGCTGCTCGTTGAGCTCCCGGAATACGGCCTTGGACATATACACCTCACCCCGGACGATGAGGCGCTCCGGGGCGTTCTCGATTCGCAGCGGAAGGGAGCGTACGGTGCGGAGGTTCTCCGTCACGTTCTCCCCCACCAGGCCGTCACCGCGGGTGGCGCCCCGGACAAACACGCCGTTTTCGTACTCCAGTGACATGGAGAGCCCGTCGATCTTCGGCTCCACGGTATAGGCGTGCGCCGCTTCCACCATAGCATCCATTCGTTCCCCGAAGGCATAGAGCTCATCCAGGGAGAAGACGTCTGTCAGGCTCTCCAGCGGGACCTGATGGCGCACCGTTTCAAACTTGCTCAGAGCCTGACCGCCGACACGCTGCGTGGGAGAGTCGGGCGTGATGAGCTCGGGATGTTCCGCCTCCAATGCCTTAAGCTGCTGCATCAGCATGTCGTATTCATAATCGGAGATGACGGGCGCGTCATCCACATAGTACAGCTTATTATGGTATTCCAGCTCACGGCGGAGTTTGATGATCTCTTTTTGTGCGTCCATTTTTTCTCCCTTTCACTGCATGTTCAAATAGGTCCCCGGCACCTTGCCCACCACAACGGTGTCCGCGATCATGAGCTCGGTGACCACCTGTGTGCTCTCTGTCCCCCAGGGGATGAGAATGTCGATATCCACGATCACTTCCAGATTGATCTGGTGTTTGGTCTGGTTGATGCCGGCTGTGACGATGTTGTTTTGAAAGGCCACGCGGGAAGATGTGAGCATCAGAATCTGAACCGGCACGCCCGGTCCCCGGCCCATCAGCAAACTGATACCGGTCAGATTGCCCAGGGGGATGCTCACCGTCAGGGTCCGGTTCTCGGTTGCGCCCACGACTCTTTCGAGAATCTCCGCCGAGAGGGCGTTGATTCGCGCCATGTTGCTGTTGATAGCCGTAACCTCGCCGGCGGCGTTCTTCTGGAAGTCCACAAAGCTGTCCTGGTCATAGTCCCCTTCCGCCATGATCTCCGCAATCGCGTTATTGATCTGCACGGTGACGATATCGCTGGCGTCCGAGACCGCGATCCGGCAGGAGATGGTTTTCAGAAACATCGCCGCGCCCACCAGGAACAGGCAGAAGGCGCCGGCAATCAGGAGCAGTGCCGGGTGCGCCGGCCTGCCGGGAGCGGGTGCGCCGGTTGAGCCGGTGTATACAAAGCTCTGTCGGAGGCGTCTGCGTCTGATATGCACGGTTCATCCCCCCCTCCGTGTATTTTATGACACAGAGAAGACAGGCATGCCTCTTTCAGTCTTTCCTATCCAGCATGGCGCTGACAGCCATCATGATGCCCAGCTTTCCGGACTCGTAGGTCAGTCCGCCCTGCATGTAGGCGATATAGGGCGCGCGCATGGGTCCGTCCGCCGAGAGCTCAATGGAAGAACCCTGAATAAAGGAGCCTGCCGCCATAATGACCGGACAGTCGTATCCCGGCATTTCCCAGGGCTCCGGCGTCACATAGGAGTCCACCGGGGCGCCCGACTGGATACCGAGACAGAAGCGCTTCATGTTCTCGGGTGAACCGAGCTTTACCATCTGGATGATATCCGAGCGCTCCTCAAGCGCAGAGGGGGAGGATTCGATCCCGATCTCCTCCATCATGGCCGCGCAGAAGCAGGCAGTTTTGAGCGCCTGGGCCACCACATGGGGAGAGAGGAACAGTCCTTGGAACAGCAGCCGGTTGTTGCCCAGTGTGGAACCGCATTCTCCGCCGATGCCCGGCGTCGTCAGCCGCATGGCAGCGCGCTCTACAAGCTCCTTCTTTCCGGCCACATAGGCGCCTGTGGGGGCCACGCCGCCGCCCAGATTCTTGATCAGCGAGCCCGCGATCAGATCCGCTCCCACATCGGTGGGCTCGATCACGTCGATGAATTCCCCGTAGCAGTTATCCACCATCACATGAACGGCGGGGTTGACAGTCTTGGCCGCCTCCACGATTTTCCCGATCTCGCGCACCGTCAGCGCTTTTCTGTCCTCATAGCCGCGGGAGCGCTGAATCATCACACCGGTGACCTTGGGATCTCTCACTGCCTCTGCGATGGCTGCGTAGTCCGGTTCTCCCTTCTCCGTCAGATCCACCTGGCCATACTCGATCCCATAGAATTTCAGAGAGCCAAATGCGTCGCCGGAAATCCCGATGGCTGTGCGCAGGGTGTCATACGGCGTCCCCGTCACCGCCAGAATCTTTTCACCGGGCTTTGCCAGCGCGAACATGGCCGCCGTCAGGGCGTGGGTGCCATTGACGAACTGCAGACGCACCAGTGCCGATTCCGTGTGGAAAATCTCGGCGTAAATCTTATCCAGCACTTCTCTGCCCAGATCGTCGTAACCGTATCCGGTTGTGCCGGCAAAGCAGGCATCGGAGACACGGTTGTTTTGAAAAGCCTCCATCACCTTGCGGGTGTTCTTCTCAGCCACCTGGTCGATCTCCATAAATCGCTCGGCAAGCTTTGCCTGGGCGCGCTCCGCGATCTCATATACTTCGGGTCTGATATCGGATATCTTCATGGTTTACTCCAGTACTTTCTATTCCAGTGCCATCACAATGGACTTGAATTTTTTGCCGCGCTCCATAAAGTTTTTGAAGCGGTCAAAGGCCGCGCAGGCCGGGGACAGCAGCACGATGTCCCCCTCGCCGGCGGCATGTGCGGCATCCAGAACGGTCTGCTCAAAATCCGCCTCCATGCAGATCGGCAGCACGTCCTCTCTATAATACTTTGAGGCCTTCACCGCATCGCGAATCTTCTCAGCGGTATCGCCGGTTAAATACAGGGCCTTGGCCCTCAGGCAGAGTTCGTCGCCCAGCTCGTCAAAGGGGATGTGCTTGTCGTAGCCGCCGGCAATAACAATGGGCTTGGTTTTCAGGGCGCGCAGCCCCGCGATAGTGCGCGTGGGGCTGGTGCCGATGGAGTCGTTGATATAGCGCACCCCGTTTACTACCCGCACCGTCTCCAGCCGATGCTCCACGCCGGCAAAGTTTCTGGCTACCTTTGCGCAGATTTCATCGGAGACCATCCCCTCCACTGCCGCAAAAGCGGCCAGATAGTTGAGCACATTGTGCTCTCCCGGAAGATGGATTTCGGACGCAGGCAGGACGAGGCGCCGCACGCCCTCATGGACGCGGTACAGCATGCTCTCTGCCAGCATGGCTCCCTCCCGGACTTCCTGGCGGTCGGAAAACCAGGCCTTTTGGGCCTGTGAGCAGGCGGCGTAATAGTCGCTGTGCGCGTCGTCCAGGTTCAGGATCAGGCGGCAGTTTTCATTCTGATGCTCGGTTATACAGCGTTTGGCGTCGATGTAATCCTGGAAATCCCTGTGCTTATCCAGGTGGTTGGGGGTGAGGTTGGTGATGACGGCGATATCCGGGCAGCAGTCCATGCTGTGCAGTTGAAAGGAACTGAGCTCCAGCACGGCGATATCCTCCGGCAGAATGTCCGGAGTCTCGCACAGCAGCGGGTTTCCGATATTGCCCCCCAAATGGACCCGGTAGCCGGCAGCTTTCAGCAGTTCTGAAATGATGGTGGAGGTGGTGGTCTTTCCATCACTTCCTGTGATGGCAATGACCTTGCAGGGGCAGAGCTTCAGAAACACTTCCATCTCGGACGTGATCTCACTTCCCCGCTCCCGGGCCGCCTCCAGATGTTCATCAAAAGGCATGAGTCCGGGGGTGCGGAAAATCAGATCTTCGTCCAGGTTTTCCAGATATCCGGGGCCGAGGCGCAGCCTGGCGCCCATGGCTTCCAGCCGGTCAGCCTCAGCGCCCATCTGTTCTCTGGTGCGCAAATCGCAGGCGGTGACCTCACAGCCGTGGCTCAGCAGCAGTTCCAGCAGCGGCAGGTTGCTCACGCCGATGCCGATGACCGCAATACGTCTGGATTTTATGCTCTGCACATATTCCAAAAGCGTCAAACCGAACACCTCTTTGAAAAATCTAACTTCATTAGTATACGGCATTTGGGTTTCATTTACAAGTTTATTCTTGACTTGCGGATCAAAGGTGGATACAATAACCACCGTGAGTTGGCCGAACGACCGCGGGCACAAGGCGAAAGCCTGTGAATGAGGAAAGTCCGGGCTCCACAGGGCAAGGATAACGGGTAACGCCCGCCAGGGGTGACCCTCGGACAAGTGCAACAGAGATATACCGCCGGGCTTTACGCCCGGTAAGGGTGGAAAGGTGGGGTAAGAGCCCACCCGTCGCATGGAGACATGTGGACGCTGTAAACTCTATCCGGAGCAACACCGTGGTATGAGGACACAAGGCCGGCCCGGCCGTCCTCAGGAGGTGGCTTGATCCTGCCGGCAACGGCAGGGCTAGATAGATGGTCGTTTTCAACAGAACCCGGCTTACAGGCCAACTCATACAAAAGCACTCCGCAATGCTGCGGAGTGCTTTTGTATGCTTCAGTTTTTCCAGAGCTCCGGAAACCGTTTTTCCTCCAGTTCCCGCAGCCTGGCTCCGATTTTCAAGCGGCGAAAAAGGGCCTCTCGCCCGGCGTCAACACCCAGGCAAAAAACGTACAGCGCAAGCACCGCTGCCAAGTGTCCCAGAAGCAACAGCGGCAGCGGATACTCCCCCAGGAATGACAGCCTTCCGATTACGTGTTCGCGAAACAACGGATGCTCATGGATCAAATAAACACTGAAGGCCAGCGGCGAGATCCTTTTGATCCAGGGGACCAGCTTATCGGAAACCTCCATCCGGGAAAAGAGAAGCAACAGGGCTGCCGCTGAGAGCAAAACCAGCGGCGACACATGCACCATCAGGTGGTTTCCCACCCTGGCCGTCCCCAGTACACGCGCGGTTCCAAGCTCAAATAAAAGCTTAAAGAGCCATATTCCCATACAGCCAGCCAGATACAGCAGAAAAAGCCTTACACAGCTCCAGGAGGGCAGCAATCCGTAAAGCCGAATATAAGCGCCCACCAGATAGGCCAGCATAAACCAGAGCGCGCTGCTGCCGAAGTTGGTATGAAATGGATCCTGGTGCAGAACCGTCGGCAGCACAGACAGGAAAAGAAACAGAGCCGCAAACGCCGTGTCAAGCTGTTTTTTGCTGAGGGAATGACATGCGGCATTCAACAGCGGCATCATCAAGAACACTGCAAAATAGGCGGTAAAGAACCAGTAGCGATTAAAAAGGACCGGCAGCAGAGACTGCACCCATTCCCGCAAATCGACAGCGTTGGGTGAAAACAGCTTAACAGCTGCAGTAATCAACAAACTGTAGAACAACACTCTCAGCCAGAGCAAAGCCAGATTGCTGAAGCGGTATTTTGCACAGACTCCCACATAGCCGGAGATCAGCATATAGCAGTTGAGGCAGCATATGCAGAGGCTTTCCACCAGCCATACGATTTCGTACTTTGCGGAAAACATCGGCAGCCTCTCCAGGATCCCGCCATGGCCGTACACATGCAGGGACAGCACCATAAACATGGCAAGCAGGCGCAGCAAGTCAACGCCGTAATTGTGTTTTCCGGCGTCTCCTGATCTGCGATCTTTTCCGTCCATTGTCCCGCTCCTTTTCTTTTGGATCCTTCGGATCCATGATAATCGATCGACCATTGAAAGTCAATCACACGCCGAAGAAGAAAGACTCCGGTGCATCTGCACGGAGTCTTTCTTCTCTTGCTTCCGATCAGCCCATGTAGGGATCTTTGTAGGCGGGGGGAGCCTTGTTGTAGTCCTTGGGTTCCATGTAAGGATCACGATAGGTGCCCTTCACCATCTGATTGACAATTCTCTGAATGGCATTGGGATCGTAGCCGGCGGCTCTGAGCCGTCTGATCCGCTCCTCGCCGTCGCCGTATCTGCCGTTGAGAACGTCACGGGCTACTGCTTCGTTGCTCTGGCGGCCGCCTGCGACTTCGTTGAGGGTATCATCGCTGAGCGCTTTCACGTTTTCCTGACTCATACATCTCATTCCTTTCGTATCGTTTCCGCTCTGAGAGCAGATTACTCCGCGTCTTCCCAGTTGTGCCAGACGTTCTGGACATCGTCGTTGTCCTCGAACATGTCCAGCATCTTCTGCATGTTCTTGATGTCGTCCTCGTTGGTGAGCTTGATGTAGCCGTTCTGGGGCAGCATCTCCACCTGGGCGCTCAGCAGCTTGTAGCCCTTGGCAGTCAGCGCGTCGGCCACGGCCGCCACGTCGTCCTCCGTGGTGTAGACGGTCATGGTCTCGTCGCCCTCATTCTCAAAATCGGCGGCGCCGGCGTCCAGTGCGTCCATCATCACGGTATCCTCGTCCAGCTCCTCGTCCTCGTTGTCGATGACGATCACGCCCTTGCGGTCAAAGGACCAGGAAACGCAGTTGGCGGCGCCCATGTTTCCGCCGTACTTGTCAAAGTAGTGCCGCATCTCACCGGCGGTGCGGTTGCGGTTATCGGTCATGGTCTCCACGATGACAGCGACGCCCTGGGGCCCGTAGCCTTCGTAGGTGATCTTCTCGTAGTTCTCGGTATTGCCTGCGCCAAGCGCCTTGTCGATGGTGCGCTTGATGTTGTCGTTGGGCATATTGGCGGCCTTGGCCTTGGCAATGACGGTGGCCAGCTTGGAATTGCTGCGGGGATCACCGCCGCCACCCTCCTTGACCGCAACGATCATCTCGCGGGCGATCTTGGTAAAGGCCTGTGCACGCTTTGCGTCTGCGGCACCCTTGGTTTTTTGTATGTTGTGCCACTTGGAATGTCCGGACATAATAACAACTCCTCTATCTGAAAAAGGTTATACAAATTAAGCTTAGATATTTTACCACAGACAGCAAAGCATGACAAGGGATAATTCAAGAAAAAATGTCAGCTGCACTTGGGAATCAGCAGAAAATCTCCCTTCTCCCCCGATTCCTGCTCATTTTCTCTTTGGATGGCATCTACGCTGGAGTGATAACGCTTGGCAAGCTCCCATAAGCTTTCCCCTTCATCCCGCACCAGCGTCAGTGTGGCAAACGCATCCGGGCTGAACGGGCTGTCCTCATCCAGCACCACCGCGCAGAGCCTGTTCAGCTCCACTGTCTTTTCCCTCAGCAGTGTAAACTCCAGGTCAAAATCTGTCTTCAGCTCCGTCCCGTTTTCCTGCGTCTGCAGATTCATGATCTGCACGTCCGAAATCCGGTCGGAGGGAGCTCTACAGCTGCCCTCCAGCAAAACCGTGCGCCGCACGGCGGAGATCAGGCCGTCAGACAGGCGATATACAATGTCAAAGTTCACTGCGGCGGAGAGCTTCCCCTGCTCCTGGCTGACACGGGACACATAGGGCAGCACGCTCAGCACCTCTTTGCAGTCCTCCATCACGCTCAGCGTCTCAGCGGAATGGACACGTACCCGCTCCTCCTGACCGGCGCTTTTCAGTTCTATCAGTTCCTTTTCCGCCGTCAGCGGCATCCGGTTGGAATAAGCGTCGGTGATCCGGCGAATCCGCTCACAGCTGCTGCTGATCATCTGGATCAGCGCGTGGACCTCCATATCCAAAACCTTCTCACCGCTGATGCTCTCGGTCAGATCGTAGTACGCGCCTGTCAGCGCAACGGAAACACAGTGAGAATCCATCTTCTCCTCGTTAATCTCTACGATCTGGGAAAAGGGCGTGGAAAAACTGGCCTGCATCGGGCAGTCTGCCTCTCCTGTCAGATAGACCACGCTTGCGGTGGCCGTCCCTTTGAGGATGGCCTTGCTTCCAATGAGTTGGCAGTCCTGAATTTCAAACGTGGTCTTTTCGGAAACCAGACGGGCGGGCGCAGGTTTACCCTCCGGAAAAGGAAATTGTTCGGTGAGCGCAAAAGGCTTCTCGCAGACCGCATTGGGGAGCAATACCTCCGTCTCCTCCCGTTTGATGTGCAGGCTTTCCCGGATCGCCGCCGGGACCTCACTCTCCACGGGGAGACTCACGCTCCGATAACAGCGCAGGCATGCATTCATTTCAAAGCTGACGGACACCTTGCGCGGGTTCAGAATCCGTGCATCCACCGCCTGGACGCTCAGCGCCGCCTGCGTCAGAAGCTCAGCGTTTTGCTCGGGAAGCTCCAGCTCCACCGTAAAGGGCTTGCTCAGCCGCAGAAGAGAGAGCCGGTTCTGCTGTTCGGCAATGACCAGCAGAAAGGCTCTCGCTTCCCCGGAGATCAGAACACCCCTCCCACCCAGGTCCTTGCTTTTGAGCAGCACATCCGCCTGCACGGCGGCGATTTTTCCGATGTCCTCTTCCGTGTCCGGCACAACGCATTCCGCGTTCTCCTGAACGCGCTTGCAGACTGACCCAACTTCCTGACAGGCCCTGCTCATTTTGTTTTCAAATCGGATTTCCATTCATTTCCTCCACCTGCCGCTCATCCATTTCTCCCGATCTCCATAAGCGGCAGATGGAGACCCGCAGGCCCGGAAGGGCGCTCCCCTTCCTGGCCCTGAGATTATTCCGTTTTTCGCAGTTTTGCCAGCATTCCGGCAAGCAGTCTCGGCAGTTTGAACACAAAGATCCTCATGCTTCTCCGCTCCTCCAACAGATTCCTCATTCCTTGATTCCCCGCCTTTCCGGTGTCTTTAACAGCAGCGAATATACCAGAATCCAAAACAGATCAGGAGCGCCGCAAGGATGAACCACCAGAAGGCCGAAGGCAGAACCAGCGACAGGATGATGATGACGCCCGCCAGAATCGCGACAAAGCCCAGCAGGCTGTTTCGTCCTCTGCGCAAAAAACCGCCCCCCGCGATGTAAACTCGTCACAGTTTACGCGGGGGACGGTTTGGATATTCTTATTCGTCCTTGTATTCCCAGAACTTGTGCTGCGCACTCAGCTCGTAGAGCCGTACGTAGGAGCGGTAACGGCTGTCACTGATCTTGCCTTCCGACACCGCGCGCCTCACCGCGCAGTCCGGTTCCTTCAGATGGGCGCAGTCGTGGAAGCGGCACTGCCCAAGATAGGGCTCAAAATCAATGAAGTCGTATTGGAGCTGTTCCTTCAGGATGGTGTTGGTCATGGTCACATCCAGCGAGGAAAAGCCCGGTGTATCGGCGATGTATGTATCGTCTCCCAGCGCGTAGATCTCCACGTGCCGGGTGGTGTGTTTGCCGCGGCCCAGTTTGTCGCTGACCTCCGCGGTTTTGATCTTTGCCTCCGGCAGCAGCGCATTGAGGATACTGGATTTTCCCACGCCGGAGTTTCCGGTAAAGGCGCTGACCTTTCCCTTCAAGGCTTCGCGCAGCGCGTCCATTCCCTCGCCTGTCTCGGCGCTGGTGCGGATCACCCGGAACCCGGCGCCGCTGAAGATTTCCACCAGTCTGTCGCCTGGATCGATGTCCGTCTTGTTCACACAGATAACGAGCTCACAGGAGGCCTCCGCCGCGATGACCGAGATCCGGTCGATCAGGAAGGGGTCGGTGATGGGATTGGTATTGGCCGCCACGAAGACCAGGGTATCGATGTTGGCCACAGCCGGGCGGATGAACCAGTTCTTCCGCTCTTCCATCCGCTCGATCCGGCCCTTCCCGTTGGCGTCGACACTGCACTGTACCCGATCCCCTACCAGAGGCGAGCTTCCGTCCAGCCGAAAACGGCCGCGGGCCTTGCACTCGATCCGTGTTCCCTCAGATTCCACATAGTAGAAGCCGCTGAGCGCTTTGACGATGATTCCTTCTGCCATCCTTCAGGCGTACTCTCCTATTCCAGAGGCCCCGATGAGACCTTCAGATAAATCTTGGCGTGCTCCTCCACCTCGGTAAAGGCGTCTACGCTCTGGCCGATAACCGTTCCCGCATCCACGTCGCTTGTGATGCGGTCCGACCCGCCAAAGCTGAGTCCCGCACTCTCCAGCTTGTTCATGGCCGCGTCCTCGGACAGGCCGATCACGTTGGGCATACGCACATAGCTGATCTGTGGGCCTGTGCTCACAGTCACATAGACCGTGGAGCCGGAGCTCATCTCCTCCCCCGCATTGGGGCTGGTGCTGATAACAAAGTCCTTGGTGACGGAATCCGAGGTCTCGTTTTCGATATCCACCACGAAGCCCGCCTGCTGGAGGCGGTTTTTAGCCTCGCGATAGTCCAGGTTGGTCACGTCCGGCACCGGGTTGAAGACAATGCCGGTACTGACGGACAATTCCACCTTGATGCCCTCCGGCGTCACCATCATGCTTCGGCCCGGGTCCGGATTCTGAGCCAGAATGGTGCCGCTCTCCTTTTGCGTATTGATGACATAGACCACGTCAAAGCTGTACATGGAGGCGTACTCGGCGTTGTCCAGCACGTTCTGATAATCCTGCCCGATGAAGCTGGGAAGTGAAATGCGCTCGGCCGGCGAAAAAATCTCTCCCAACCAGAAATCCCACATGAAGAAAAACAGATACAGGCTGACAGCCAGCGCGCCGAAAGTGCCAAGCAGATAGGTCACCCGACGTGCCCGTCTGTGGCGCAGCTGATAGTGCGCCCGATCCAGCTCACTGACGGAGCGGATCGGCATGACGGCGGGATTGTCAAAGCTTTCTTCCTTTTCCTCCGGTTCCGCGGCCTTGAGCTGATCCTGAATGAAGCTCTCCAGATCCTCCAACAGGGCACCGGCGCTCTGGTAGCGCTGCTCCATATCGGCGCACATGGCTTTGAGCGTAATCCGCTCGAGCTCAGCCGGCACGTCTTTAACCAGCTCATGGGGCGCTTTGGGATTGGCGTTCATGTGCTGCACCGCGATCTCGCCGATGGTCTCCCCCTCGTAGGGCTTTTGACCGGTGAGCATCTCGTACATCACGATGCCGAGGGAATACAGGTCGCTGCGGGCGTCAGGCAGCTCACCTCTGGCCTGTTCGGGCGCGATATAGTGGATGGAGCCGATGGCCTGGCCATCGCTCTCATGGGCTTCGTTCTCCAGTGCAGCGATGCCGAAATCCTCCACCTTCACCGTGCCGTCGCGCAGCATCAGGATGTTCTGGGGTTTGATGTCCCGATGGATGATCCCGCGTTCATGGGCGTGTGCGAGAGCGCGGGCGATCTGCCGCGTAAAATGCAGCACCTCGCGCCACTGCAGAGCACCGCGCCGGTCCATATACTGGCGCAGCGTAATCCCGTCCACAAGCTCCATGACGATGTATTCGATCTCGTCGCTGTGACTCACGTCGTAGACGCCGACGATATTGGGGTGCGAGAGCATGGCGACTGCGTGCGCTTCCGAGCAGAAGGTGCTCCGAAACTCCTCATCCGCGGCCATATCGTCGCGCATGATCTTGACAGCCACCTTGCGGTTGAGTCTCCGGTCGGTGGCCCTGTAGACCATGGACATGCCGCCCTCGCCGATCAGCTCCTGAATCTCATAGCGATCATCGAGGATCTGGCCGATGTATTTGTCGTTTTGATCCATATTCTCCTCCGTTCCGAGGAATCAGCGCATCAGCGCCACAACCGTTACGTTGTCATTTGCGCCGCGGTTGAGCGCCTTGCTCATCAGGGCGCGGCAGAGCAGCTCCGGGTCCTGGTACTCTTTGGCATACTCCAGCATCTCCAGATCGGAGACAATGTTGGACAGTCCATCCGAGCACATCAGCAGACAGTCTCCGCTCTGCAGAGTAAATTCGTAATAGTCGCACTCCACCTCGTAATCCGAGCCCAATGCGCGGGTGATTATGTTCTTCTGGGGATGGGTGCGGGCCTGCTCTTTGGTGATGGCCCCGGCCTCCATCAGTTCCTCCACCAGAGAGTGATCCCGGGTGATCTGATAGATGCTGTTGGAGCGGCGGGAAATGTGATACGCCCGGCTGTCGCCCACGTTAATAATATATCCATTCCCGTTATTCTTAACCACGCCGCCGACAATGGTGGTGCCCATGCCGCTGAAGGAGTCGTCAAAATGGGAATACTCATAGGAAACGCCGTTTGCCTCCGCACAGGCATCGGAGAGCATGCGCTTGTAATCCACGGTGCGGCTTACGCGGGAGGTCAGCTTGGCATAGATATAGGAGACAAAGGCCTTGTTGGAAAGCTGGCTGGCGATCCCACCTGCCTTCGCACCACCCATTCCGTCGCAGAGCGCGACGATCATGCAGGCCTTCGACTGGCATTTTTCGATGATAAAGCAATCCTGATTGTCCTTGCGGACCTTCCCTTTATCTGTCAATCCAAAGCTCTTCATGCCTCGGCCGATCCTCCTTTCCCCTTATTCTGCGCCTGCATCTTTCTTCTGAGCTGTCCGCAGGAGGCGTCCACATCACTGCCGAGTCTTCTGCGTACCGTGACGTTCACCCCGGCGTCCTCCAGAATCTGGATGAAGTTTTTCATATGTTCCGGCGTGGAGGGCTGGAATTCCCTTTCCTCCACGTGGTTGAGCGGGATGAGATTGACATGCGCCGCAACCGCCCTGGCGTGTTTGGCCAAAAGCCTTGCCTGAGCGGGGCTGTCGTTGACCCCGTCGATCATGGCATATTCAAAGGAGATGCGGCGCCCGGTTTTTTCGTAATATCTTCTGCAGGCCTCAATCAGTTTCTCCACACCTCGGCCGTGATTGGCCGGCATGATTCTGGAGCGGGTCTCATCGTCCGGCGCGTGAAGGGACACGGAGAGCGTCAACTGCAGATCCTCCCCGGCCAGATCGTCAAAGCGCTCGATCAGGCCGCAGCTGGAAAGGGAGATGTGGCGCATCCCGATGTTGAGCCCTTTGGGGTGGTTCACCAGGCGCAGAAAACGCATGACGTTGTCGTAATTGTCCAGGGGTTCGCCGATGCCCATGAGCACGATGTTTGAGATTTTCTTGCCGGAGTCCAGCTCCGAAAAGAGCACCTCATCCAGGATCTCAGAGGCCTGCAGCCCTCTGACCAGACCGCCGATGGTGGACGCGCAAAAGGCACAGCCCTGCCGACAGCCCACCTGGGAGGAGACGCAGACCGTATTGCCGTGCTTGTAGCTCATGACCACGGTCTCCACGGCGTTGCCGTCCCGCAGCTCCCAGAGATATTTGATGGTCCCGTCGATGGCGGAAACCTGTTTGGAAAGGACCTTGGGCGCATAGAGGAAATACCGCTCCTTCAGCTTTCCGCGCAGGGACTTCGACAGATTGCTCATCTCATCAAAATCCCGGACGCCGCGAGAAAGCCACTGGAAGACCTGTCCGGCGCGGAATTTCTGCTCGCCCATGGCGACAAATTCCGCTTCCAGCTCTTCCGGCAGCAGAGACAGGATATCCTTTTTCTCTTCCCAAATGTCCATACTTGGTCCTTACTGTTTCTTTTTTATGATGTTTGCGGCAAAGAAGCCGTCCGTCCCGTCCACATGGGGCCAGAAGGTATACATACCGGACGGCGCGTTCACGCGCCTGGTTTCAATCGCCTGTGTCTCAAATGCCGGATGCCCCGCCAGAAACGCCCGGACAACCGCTTCGTTCTCCTGCTCCAGCACCGTACAGGTGGAATAGAGCAGCGTTCCGCCGGGAGATACATAGCGGGAGAGGTTTTCCAGAATCGAAAGCTGGATTTCGGGCAGCGCCCGGATCTCCTTCTGCGCTTTATACCGGATCTCCGGCTTCTTTCCGATGACGCCGAAGCCGGAACAGGGCACGTCCGCGATCACAAGATCAAAGTTCTCTTCCAGCTCCGGGTCAAAGACTCTCGCGTCCATGGCCCTGGTCTCGATGATCCCGATGCCCAGGCGCTCCGCCCCGGACTGCAGGAGCCCAAGCTTCTTTTCGTGAATATCGCAGGCAAGGATACTCCCCTGATTACCCATCCGAACGGCAGCTGCGAAGGATTTTCCGCCGGGGCAGGCGCAGGCGTCCAGAACCCGCAGGCCGGGCGCCGGATTTACAAACTCCACAGCCATCCGTGCCGCGCGATCCTGCACATAAAACAGTCCGTCCTCAAAGCCCGGCAGCTGCTGAGCGATTCCCCCGTCCAACAGCAAACAGCCCTCCGGCTCCTCCGGAACCGTGTAGGGGATCTCCGTCCGTGCAAGGGCCCGCGCATAGTCGCTTGCGGAGACCTTCAGGGTATTTACCTGGAGATTCAGCGGGGCGGGCTTGTTGTTGGCGGCAAAGAAGGCCTCCGTAAAATCATAGCCCTTTCGCTCCACCAGCTCCTGCGCAAGCCACAGCGGATGGCTGTAGCGTACAGAGAGGTATTCCGCGGTTCCCTTTCCCGGAACTTCCGGCAAATCAGAACGATGGTCGGCAATCTTTCGCAGCACTGCGTTGACAAGTCCAGCCGCCCGCTGTCGCCCGTTCTGACGGCAGAGGGAGACGGATTCGTTCACCGCCGCGCTGGTCGGCACGCGGTCGAGAAACAGCAGCTGCGCCGTGCCGAGGCGGAGGATATCCCGCACCTGAGGCTCCAGCTTTCCCCTGCTGTAGCAGCCGATCAGGAAATCACAGTAACTGGCGTTTTCCAACACGCTGAGTACCAGGCGGGACGCGAAGGCCGCGTCTCTTCGGTCCAGATTGAAGCGGCGAATGCTGCTGTCCAGTGACGCGCCTGACCAGGCGCCGTCCCTGCGGCAGCGCATCAGCGTCTCCAGGGCCGCCTGCCGCGCGCTTGTTTCAGCGCTCATGAGAGCGCCACCTTGTGGCCTCGGAGGAAGTCCGAGACCGGCATCCGTTTCTTTCCGGGCGCCTGGAGCTCCGTCACCAGCAGCGTCTCCCCGTTTCCGCAGACAAATTCCAGTCCTTCCTCTTCTGCGGCGATCAGGCTACCGGGGGCCTTGGTGCTTTTTCGCCCGGTGTATGCCGCGGCGAAAACGCGGTAGCTTTTGCCCTCCAGATCCATGGTGGCAACGGGCCAGGGCTGCAGACCATATATATGCTTGACGATTTCACGGGGGCTCTTGTTCCAGTCTATGGGACAAATGGATTTATCCAGCATCTTCACATAGCTTGCTTCCGCGTGGTTCTGCGGCGTTCTCGGTGCAATCCCCGCTTCGATATCCCGCAGGGTCTTTACCAGCAGTGCCGCGCCCATGTCCTTCAGCCGGTCAAACAGCTCGCCGGAGGTCTCAAACTCCCCGATTTCCGTCTCTTCCGTATAGATCACATCACCGGTGTCCATATCATGGGCCAGATACATGGTGCTCACGCCGGTCACACGATCTCCATTGAGCACCGCCCACTGGATGGGCGCCGCCCCGCGGTATTTGGGCAGCAGCGAACCGTGGACGTTCACCGCCCCGTATTTCGGCAGAGCCAGCATCTCGTCCGGCAAAATGCGCCCATAGGCCACCACGGCCAGGATGTCGGGCCGCAGTTCTTCCAGAATGGCAAGAGCCGTCCCGTCACGCATTTTCTCCGGCTGATAAACCGGCAGGCCGTGCTGCAGAGCCAGCTCCTTCACAGGGGAGAAGCTCATCTCCATACCGCGGCCTTTGGGCTTGTCCGGCTGGGTAAAGACGCCGACGATTTCAAACCCTTCTTCAATTAGCTTTTGCAGGGAGGCCGATGCAAAATCCGGCGTTCCCATAAAAACAACACGCATGCGCCGTTCCGCCTTTACGCAAATTCTCCCGATTCCAATTCCTCCTCGGTGAGCATCCGCTCGCACTTGGAGGTGAAGACCACCCCGTCCAGGTGATCGATCTCATGGCAGAAGCAGCGAGCCGTAAGTCCCGTGCCCTCCACCTCAAAAAATTCCCCGTTGCGATCCTGGGCGCGTACCTTGACGTTCAGGGGTCTTCTCACAAGGCCGTATTCACCGGGAACGCTCAGGCAGCCCTCCGGGCCGTACTGCTCGCCGGAGCTCTCGATGATCTCCGGGTTGATCAGCTCGATCAGATATGCTTCCTCCCCTTCGGGGACGTTGGTCTCCAGCACGATCACCGCGCGGCGCAGTACGCCCACCTGCGGTGCGGCCAGACCCACGCCGTTCTCTGTGGCCAGGGTCTGTGCCATGTCGTCCAGCAGCTGGTGAAGGCGGGGATTAAAGTCTGTCACCGGGCGGCTCTTTTTATACAGCCCGGGTTCTTCCTTGGTCAGGACATTTCTCAGTGCCATCTTCTTCTCCATTCCGCCGCTTTTGCTCTTTGCCTGAAACGGACTGTGCGGCAGCGGCTTGCCGCTTGTCCGTGAAAGCTTTTTCAGTCATTGGGGTCGTTGTCCGCGTATACGGACACATCGAAAAACCGCTTGTCCTGGCAGCACTCCATCACCACACCCGCGACTGTGCCGCGAATGGCGGAGTGGGCGCCCCCGTAGATCATCACGCGGTAGCGGTAGCGGTTATTGATCTTCACCACCGCCAGGGGTGCGGGGCCCAGGATCTGGGCGCTGCCGTCGGCCGAAAGCAGTCCGTCCAGCCGCTGCCGGATTGCGCGGCAGGCCCGGTAGACGTGCTCTTCGTTCATGCCGGAAACCGTAACGGAAAGCATCTGCGAAAAGGGCGGGGTGTTCTGCAGCTTTCTCAGTTCGATCTCTGATCGGTAAAAGGCCTCATAATCCTGCTTGGCAGCCTGCAGGATCGTCTCATTGTCCGGGGTAAAGGTCTGAATCACAGCGCGTCCGGGCTTCTGCCCGCGGCCGCTGCGGCCCACCACCTGCGTGATCAGGGAAAAGCTTCTCTCCCCCGCCCGGTAGTCCCCGGCATAGAGACTTTGATCGGCTGATATCACGCCGACCAGGGTGACGTTTTCAAAATTCAGCCCCTTGGTCACCATCTGCGTGCCCACCATGATGGGGATGTTCTCCTGGCGAAAACGATCCAGCAGCTTCTCGTGGGAGCCGGCCGGGGTCACCGTGTCGGTGTCCATTCGCAGCACTTCCACATTGGGAAAGAGTTCCTTCAGTTCGCTCTCCACCATCTGGGTGCCGGCCCCGATGTGCTTGAGCGCTCCGCCGCACTCCGGGCAGGCCTCGTCCGGCCTTCTGGAATAGCCGCAGTAGTGGCAGAGCAGGCGGTTGTTGGCGCTGTGGTAGGTCAGCGAAACGCTGCAGCGGGGGCAGCGATAGGTATACCCGCACTCGCCGCAGCTGATCAGGCGGTTTGCGCCCCGGCGGTTGATGAACAGAATGCTCTGCTCACCCCGGCTGATATTCTCCGCCAGCTCATCCCGGAGGAAAGAACTGATGCTGCCCCCGTTGCCGCGGCGCAGCTCACGCTTCATGTCCACGATGCGCACATCGGGAAGTTCCCGCTCGTTGAAGCGTTCCGGGAGGGAAAAGTAGCTATATCGCCCTGTCTGTGCGGCATACATGCTGACAATATCCGGCGTCGCAGATCCCAGCAGCAGCAGGCAGCCGGCTGCCGCACAGCGATATTTGGCCACATCCCGCGCGTTGTAGCGCGGAATATTTTCAGACTTGTAGGTCTCCTCCTGCTCCTCATCGATGATGATGAGCCCGAGTTTCGGGCAGGGGGCAAACACGGCGCTTCTGGTACCAATGACCACCCGAGCCCTGCCGCAGCGCACCCGCTTCCACTCGTCATAGCGCTCTCCGATGGAGAGGCTGGAGTGCAGTACCGCCACCTCGTTGCCGAAGTGAGCGGAGAAGGTTTCGATCATCTGCGGCGTCAGCGCGATCTCCGGCACGAGAAGGATCACGGCCTTTTCCTGCTTGAGCTGCTCGGCGATCAGGTGGATATACACGCTGGTTTTTCCGCTGCCGGTCACGCCGAAAAGCAGCGCCGCTCCGCTGTTTCCCGAAAGAGCAAGAGCCCGAATTCCTTCAAACGCCTCCTGCTGTTTTGCGGAAAGCACCGGCAGCGGCTCGGTTTCCCCGATGTGGATCTGCGGTCTGCGGTAGGTCTCCTTCTCATAGAGTTCCACCATTCCGGCATTCGCCAGCGCTTTGAGCGAAGGTCTGCCTGCCCCGGTGTGAAGCAGCAGGTCCCGGCTGGGGATGGCCTCAAACACGCAGAGCTGTTCCAGAATGGCGGATTGGCTTGGCGCTTTCATGCGTTTGGCCTGGGCGGCCGCCGCGGCCTCCTCTGGCCCTATGGCCAGGCGGACCATCTCCTGGGTTTTATCCCGGGCTTTTCGGCGGCCCTCCTCGTCAAACCAGAGTCCGGCCGGCAGCATGGCACGCACAGCGTCATACACCGTGCAGAAGAAGCGCTCCCGCATAAACAGAGCCAGCTTGATCTGCTCCGGGGTCAGAATCGGCTCCTCATCCAGGACAGCCTGGATGGATTTGAGCCGGTCATAGCTGCTCTCCTCGGCCAGAGCCAGGATCACGCCCTCCGTCCGTCGGTTTCCGTTGGAAAACGGGACGTAAACCCTGACGCCGGGAAGCGCTTTTTCTTCCAGTTCCCGGGGTATATTGTAATCATAGGGCCTGTCCAGCCAGTATGTGGCGGCAGAAACCGCGATCTTTGCGATGGCGGACATGGCTCCCCTCCTCTCCGCCGGGAATCAAAACAGCTCAGTCCTTGATGCTGAGCTTGCCGGTATACACCTCGTCGATGGCAGAGGAGACAGCCTTGCGTTCCAGGGGAATCTGCTTCTCTTCGGCCTCAGTGGACAGGGCTCTCGCGCGTCTTGCCACCAGATTAACCAGCAGATAACGGCTGCCGATCTTATCGACGAGTTCGGCTACGGGGGGATAAAGCATCATAACAATTCTCCATTCTGCCGCATAGGCTGCGGCGGCCAAATCATAAATAATTTACAGGTTTTTGAGTTTCTCGGCGCGATCGGCAAAACGGCAGTGGGAGGCGTCGATGATGGCGTTGAGCTCCCGGGCGGCCTTGTCCGCGTCGTCGTTGATGATCAGATAGTCATAGAAATCCGCCTCCGCAAATTCCTGCTGAGCGCGGATAAGCCTCGCCTCAATGGCGCGCTCCGTATCGGTGCCGCGGCCTCTGAGACGGCGCTCCAGCTCTTTGAGGGAGGGCGGCGCCACAAAGATCATCACGGCCTCGGGCATCTTCTCGTGCACCTGCCGGGCGCCCTGCACCTCGATATCCAGCAGAACATTCAGCCCGGACTCAAGCTGTTTTTCCACATAGGCTCTGGGGGTGCCGTAGGAATTCGCCACATATTCCGCGTGTTCCAGGAGCTCATCGTTCTCCACCATCTCGCGGAAACGGTCCAGATCCACGAAGAAGTACTCCTTCCCGTCCGTCTCGCCGGGGCGCGGCTTGCGTGTTGTGACGGAGGTGGAGAAGCACACATCGTTTCTCCCCTCGATTGCCTTGAAGACTACCGTGCTCTTGCCGGCGCCGGAGGGGCCGGAAATCACGATCAGCTTTCCTCGTTCATTCATCTATCGTACCACCTTCCTGGTTATTTTCTGCACATCTTGCCGCCAGCGTTTCCGGCGGAAGGGCGGAGAGAATCACATTCCCGCTGTCCATGGTGATGACAGATCGGGTGCTGCGCCCGAAGGACGCGTCGATCAGCAGTCCCTTTTCTCTCACATCCTGGATCATCCGCTTGATGGGCGCGGATTCCGGCGAGACGATGGCAATGATCCTGTCCGCGGAAACGAGATTGCCGAATCCAATGCCGATCAGTTTCATGCAATGCTCCTCATTCGATGTTCTGGATCTGCTCGCGGATCTTCTCGATCTCGGATTTCAGATCCACCACCGTGTGGGCGATCTCCGAATTCTGACATTTGGAGCCGATGGTGTTGGCTTCGCGGTTAAACTCCTGGATCAGGAAATCGATCTTGCGGCCTGTGGGAGAGTTTCCGCGGATCATCGTATTGAGCTGACTCATATGGCTGCGGAGGCGAACGGTCTCTTCATCCACGGCGATGTGGTCGGCAAAAATCGCGGCTTCTGCCAGGATGCGGTTTTCATCCACGCCTGTGCTGCCCAGCACCTCAGCCATCTTGGCCTCCAGCCGGGCCCTGTAATCGGCCACGGTCTGCGGTGCCGCCTGTTCTACCGTGCTCACCAGACTGTCAATGACCGCCACACGGCTCAGCACATCGTCCCGCAGCTTCTCGCCTTCTCTCAGGCGCATGGCGTCAAAATCCTTCAGCGCCTGCTCCGCGATCTCCACAATCCCTGCCGAAATGGCTTCGGCGTCCAGATCCTTTTTCTCCACGCTCAGCACGTCCGGGAAGCGGCTGACGGCCAGGGCCGACAGATCATCCGGCAGATCATACTCCTTTGCGATAGACCGGATGGCATCCATGTAGCCGCGGAGCAGCCCCTCGTTAACCTTGACGGTCATATCGCCCGCCTCGGAGGAATCCACGGACACGAACACATCCACCTTGCCGCGGCTGATATGCCGCTGTACGGCGGCCTTCACCGCGTCCTCCGCAAAGAGGAAGCTCCTCGGCAGACGCACGGAGGTGTCCAGATACCGGTTGTTCACGCTTTTGAGTTCCACGCTGATGGTCAGGCCCTCGACAGTTCCTTTGGCGCTGCCGTAGCCGGTCATACTTTTGATCATACTGCCTCCCGCTTTTCGTTCAGCTGAACGATATCAAATGTAATGGAATTTTCGCTTTTTTTCAACCGCTGGCTCAGCACAATGATCGCCGCGCCCAGAAGCACACCTGCAAAGCAGCAGACAATGCACAGCCCCTCCGCCGCGCCGGCGGCATAGGCTGCAAAGTATCCGAGCAGCGCCAGGATCAGGGGCATCACATAGACCAGCAGGATAGCGCCGTATATCTTGGAGGACTTGCTCTCGATCACGACGCGCTGTCCCGGCTTTGCGCCGACCAGATTCCGCGCCATGGTTTTCAGCTCGCTCTGAAACATGCAGGCCTCACAGCTGCCGCAGTTTCCGCCGCAGGCGGTGGCCCGCGTCACCACGACTTCTGCCATGTCGTCTGCCAGACACCGAAAAACGATTGCGTCCTGCGTCATGGTTTATCCCCTTTCAATCTCCACCGATACGGTATAATCGCTGCCGTTGACTTTCAGGGCGCCCACATCGGTAAAGCCGTCGATATAGATGCGGACCTTCGGCATGTAGGTTCCGGTGGACTCGCTCAGGTCGGCCAGGTCAGCCACCGCCCGGATGTTTTCGTCCTTGATCTGCTCCAGCACCTCCGGGTTGCCGCGCAGCGTCACGTCCAGGCTCTGGGTGATGATATTTGCCGTATAGCCCTCCTTCAGATTGATCTGGGAGATATTGGTCACCTTGAAGGTCTTGGTCTCCAGGCCGAGGATCTCCACCGTCACCTTGGCCTCGCTCACACCGGTGGTATTGCGCAGCTCGTTATCAATTGGGATGGTGTAGGTCTCGGTAAAGCTCGATGCAAAACCGGTCAGATCAATGGTGGCAAGATTGATTTTGTTCATGCCGCCGAGCAGCGCCGAATCACCGGCCAGCATGACACTCGCAGGTTCAATGGTGACTTTTGTGTTGTCCGCGCTGGCGCCTGCGCCGTCGATGAGATTGACCCCGAGCTTTACTTCCTTGAGCATCAGCAGCGGCAGCGTCGCCGTGACTGTATCGGTGGAGGTCGTGATGCCGGTAGTGGAGGCCGGCGTGTTATCTGCGCCCATCAGGGTAAAGCCTGTCTCCACCTGGTAGGTGGTCTCCACGTTCTCTTTCCCAAAGGTCACCCAGGCGTAATCCACATTTTTCAGATAAGCCTCAGGGCCGGACAACACGATATTGGCCGGATCAAAAACCGGTGTTTCCGCGGTAAATCCTTCGGCAATGGAGCCGTCAAAGCTGCCGCGCACCTGGATGGTCTTGGTGGTGAGGCTGGAAACCATGAAGTTGATTGTCTCGGGCGTCTTCCGGAGCACCGTCAGGTTGCTGGTATCGGTCCCGTCCGGGAAAATCACCGCGTACTGCTGGGAGGTATAGGCTGCCCGGGAGAGCTTGCTGACATCGATCTGTGCGTAGATTTTGTCCGAATCCAGAGCCGCGACGATCCGGCGCGGCCCCACCACTTCCAGAGTCACGGTGCTGGTGTCCATATCGGTAACCACCAGGTTTCTGGAGTCGCGCAGCAGCGTCTCGCCCGCCAGCTCCACACGCACGCCGTGGAAGGTCTGCTTGAACTCCTCCGTCTCCACTGAGGATACATAGACCCAGATCACCAGCGAAGCGACCAGCGAAACGATGGCCCAGAAGGCCTTGCTGTTGTAAAGCTTATTCAGTCTTGCTTTCATCTTCATGCTCAAATCCCTTGAAGAAACTCCGGATGGCGTTCAGAATGCCGGGCGCATCTTCCTGCTTGTCCACAGAAGTCAGGTTATCGGTCAGTACTTTCTTCAGTTCCTCGCCGTTGAGATGCCGCTTCAGCTTCCCCTCCAGCGCGACGGAGATTGCCCCCGTCTCCTCCGAGACGATGATCACAACCGCGTCGGACTGCTCACTCAGTCCAAGCCCCGCACGGTGCCGCATGCCCAGATCCTTGCTGAGATTCATGGCCTGGGTCAGGGGCAGGACACAGCCGGCCGCTTCCACTCTCCCGTCGCGGACGATCACTGCGCCGTCATGCAGCGGCGCTTTGTTGAAAAACAGGTTCTTGATCAGCTCCGCGTTGACGTCGGCATTGATGACGGTGCCGGTGGCGATCACAGGTCCCAGCGGGACTTTGCGCTCGAATGCGATGAGCGCACCGGTTTTGGAATCCGCCATATCGCAGCAGGCCTGCACCGTCTGGTCAATGGCGGTATTCATCACCGACCCCGCCGCGTTGTGGTTGCGGTTAAAGCTGCTGCCGACACGCTCCAGCAGTCTTCTCAGCTCCGGCTGAAACAGGATGACAAAAGCGATCATGCCCAACTCCACCGCGCGGCGCAAAATGTAGTTGATCATGATCAGACCGAACTCACCAGACAGCCACAGCACGATGAGAATCAACAGCAAACCCTTTGCCAGGTTTACGAAGTTTGATTTTTTGACAAACCAGATGACCCGATAAATCAGAAAAGCGACGATAAGGATATCGATGAAATCCGATATCCCTATCGTTGTCAGATAATTGCCGGCTCGACTTAGTAAGTTTGTAATACTATCCATCCGAGATTCCCCATACGTGCAAACAGACTTTTTCTATAATAGACTTTATCGATATATTATATCGCAAAAGCCGCAAAAAGGCAATAACCTTACGCCACTGTCTGCGAGAATTCTCGAATCGTTTGGCAGGCGGTGCGCAGCATCTCGTCAGACACGAAGGGCGAAAAGCTGGCGCGAAGGGTGCCGGTGTCCAGAGTTCCGGCGCTCTTGTGGGCATAGGGGGCGCAGTGCAGCCCGCTTCTCAGGCAGATCCCCCGGGCTGACAGCTGCTCGGCGGCCTCCTCACAGCTCATGCCCCGGATTCGAAAAGAAACCACGCCGCTCTGGCTTCCCTGTTCCCCGGCAAAGAGCTCCAGCCGCGGCAAAGAGCTTAACTCCTCCAGCATGAGCTGACGCAGCAACTCCTCGTGTCGGGCGATGGACTCAGTCCCGATCTCGGACACATATTCCATACCCGCCAGCAAACCGGCAATCCCCGGCACATTGTGGGTCCCTGCCTCCAGCCGGTCCGGCAGATACTCCGGCATGCTCTGCCGGATGCTGTCTGAGCCGGAACCGCCGCTGATCAGGGGTTCTCCGGGCCGGGAGCACAGCAGCAGTCCGGTCCCCTGCGGGCCGAACAGGCCCTTGTGGCCTGGCATGGCGATAAAAGCCGCACCAAGGCGCTCCATATCCACTTCCAGAATCCCGGCGGCCTGGGATGCATCCACGATCAGCGGCACACCCTTCTCCCTGCAGAGGTCCCCCAGTTCCTCCACCGGCAGGATAAAACCGAACACATTGGACACCATGGTGCAGATGACAAGCTGCGCCCAATCCAGTTCCCTTCTGAACGCTTCCAGCTGAGCGGTCCGGTCAAACAGCGGTGCTTCCGCTGTGCGGATCTCCGCGCCGATCTGATTCAGAGGCCGCGTGACGGAGTTGTGCTCATAGCCAGAAATCAGTACCCGTGTCCCCCGCTCTGCCATAGCGTGGATGGCGAGGTTGAGCGCATGGGTAGCGTTCATGGTGAAGACCACATGTGCCGGATCCGGCACATGAAACAGCTCCGCTGCGCGCTCCCGGCAGCGGTAGACCAGCTCCGCCGCGCGCATAGCGGGTCTGTGCCCGCCGCGCCCCGGACTTGCACAGTTCTCCATGGCTCTGCGCATCGCCTGCTCAACCGACACAGGCTTGATGAGTGTGGTGGCGGCGTTATCCAAATAGATCATACTCTGACACCTCTCGGTATTCTCCGCTATCCTCTTTCCGGTAAAGTCTTCCGGTCAACAGCTTCTGTTCTTGCAGGATGGCCACAGCTTCCGGGAAGCGGCGGGTCATGCTCATTGCGTAGCCGCAGCCGCGATCCCGCAGATGCTGCGGTGCTTTGACGATCACAGCCGAAATCCCTCTGCGCTCCAGCACTGCCGCCGCTTTATGGGCATAGGTCAGTGATCGGCAGAGTATCAGATATCTCACATTTCTTCCTCCCTTGCCGGATGGGCAACAGAATAAAAAAGAGCCTTACACGGTCCCTCCGTGCAAAGCTCTCTTTTCTTGCGCACAGGCGCATTCCATTCTATGCGTGAATTTTGTTCAGGTTATTCCTCCAGCAGCGCCACCGCGTGGGCCGCGATGCCGAGCCCCTGCCCGGAAAACCCCAGGCCTTCCTCCGTGGTCGCCTTTACGCTGACCTGGTCCACAGTGGTGTCCATGGCCGCGGCAAGCTTCTCCCGCATCAGAAGAACGTGCGGGGCAAGCTTCGGGCGCTGGGCGATGACCGTGCAGTCCACATTGCCGATACGATAGCCGTGCTCCCGCAGCAGGGAGGTCACCTTCTTCAGCAGCTCCATGCTGTCTGCGCCCTCATAATGCGGGTCGTTGTCGGGAAAAAGCTTTCCGATGTCTCCCAGGGCCGCGGCTCCCAGCAGCGCGTCCATCAGCGCGTGGGTCAGCACATCGGCGTCCGAGTGGCCCAGAAGTCCCTTTTCATATGTGATCTCCACTCCGCCGAGGATCAGCTTTCTCCCCTCGACCAGCTTGTGAACATCATACCCATGTCCGATTCGCATTCCAGTCTCCTTTGGTTTTTACAATAGCCTCCGCCGCAACCAGGTCGTTGGGTGTGGTGATCTTGATGTTGTCCGGATCCCCCTCCACCAGGAAGGTTTTGACCCCCATCATGTCCATGGCTGAGCAGTCATCCGTCAGCGTCAGGGCGTCGTTGACCGCCTTGGTCAGGGCCCCTTTGATCAGGTCCGCGTCGAACACCTGGGGCGTCTGCACCCGCCAGGTGGAAGCGCGATCCACCGTGCCGCAGACGAAGCCCTCCTCGTCCCTGGTTTTCAGGGTATCGGTGCTCGGGATCGCCGGTACCGCCGAGCGGTATTTCTGTCCGGCGTAAACCGCGCGCTCAATGACCTCCTGACTTACCAGAGGCCGCGCGCCGTCATGGATGGCGATCAGCTCTGCGCCGTGACGCACGGCAGAGACGCCCGCCAGTGCCGACTCCATCCTTGTACTGCCGCCGCTGACAACCTGCTTGACTTTGTGCAGGCCGTTGTCATAGCACAGCTTTGCGATCTGCTCCAGCTTTTCATTGCGGGTCACCACGATGATTTCATCAATCAGATCGCAGTTTTCAAAAGCCAGAATGGTCCTGCAGAGCACCGGCATGGCGCCGAGCTTCATCAGGATCTTGTCGCTGCCCATTCTCTGGGAACTGCCGGCGGCGACAATCACCGCAGAACACACCGGCGTTTTTTCCTTCTTCTTCAAAACAGAGCCGAGGTTCATATCCCTGCCTCCTTTTATCCGCGAAGTTGTCTCTTCCGGTAGAAGTTCATCATGCCGTCCTGCAGGGTATCCAGATGCATCAGCATCTTGCCTGCCCCGTAAGCCGCGCAGGAAACCGCGTCGTCCACCACCATGGTGCGGATGCCGGTGCTGCGTTCGATCAGCCGATCGATGCCGTAAATCAGGCTGCCGCCGCCGGACATGATAATGCCGTTTTTATCCAGATCTCCCACCAGCTGGGGCGGCGTACGCTCCAGGACCGCGTGAATGGTCTCCAGGATCCGGTTCATCGGTTCCACAAAGGCTTCGATCAATTCCGTGGAACTGACCCTGACCGTCTTCGGCAGGCCGTTGGTCAGATCTCTGCCTTTGACCTCCTCATAGCTGATGTCCGGCCGCTGGATCACGCAGCCGATGCTGCGTTTGAGTTCCTCCGCCGTGCTGAGGCCGATCAGCAGATCGAACTTGCGGCGGATGAACTTCACAATGGCCTCGTCAAAACTGGTGCCGGCGATTTTGATGGACTCACATTCCACCACACCGCCGCCGGAGACGATGGCTACCTCGGTGGTGCCACCGCCGATATCGATGACCATGTGCCCGTCCGCCTTGGAGATATCCACGCCCGCGCCCATGGCCGTGGCGATGGCGGTCTCCAGCAGATAGACTTTTCTGGCGCCGGCCTCAATGGCGGCGTCGATGACCGCGCGCTCCTCCACGCCGGTGATGGAGCTGGGTACGCAGGCCAGCACGCAGGGCTTGAACAGGCTGAAGGACGTAATGCGCCCGATCAGCTCCCGCAGCATCTGTGCCGTGATCTCATAGTCCGAGACCACACCGGCGCTGACGGGATGGATGGCCACGATATTGGCCGGGGTCCTGCCCAGCATTTTCTGCGCGTCCTGTCCAATCTTCAGGATCTTCCCGCTGAACTTATCCACCGCAACCACAGTCGGTTCTCTGGCAACAACGCCCTTGCCCTGTTCAAACAGCAGCGTGGACGAGGTGCCCATATCAACGGCAATATCTCTTTCAAACAGGTTCATGCTCTCTCTCCTAAAACTCAGTTCAAGTGATCGTTAATTCCGTGAAGCCACAGCCGCGCCACAGATTTCCGCCGCTCCCGCGGAACGGAGGACCTTTGCGCACTCGCAGAGCGTGGCGCCCGTGGTGACAATATCATCCACAAGAAGAATGTGTTTTCCTCTTACCTTATCCGCATCCGGGCAGGCATATACCCCGGCGGCATTCGCTCTCCGCTTCTCTGCGCTGCCGGTGCCGGACTGGGGTTTGGTGTCAACCCGCTTTTCCAGCAGCTTTTCCGCCGGAAGATGCAGGATTTCAGACAATTCCTCCGCCAGCAGCCGCGCCTGGTCATAGCCGCGCTTACGCAGGCGCCTCCTGCTCAAAGGCACCCACGTGATAATATCGCAGGAAATCTCGTTTTCGTCAATACATTTTCCGATAAAATCCGCGTAAGTTCGCGCATAGGCTGTAACGCCGCCGAACTTATACCGGTGCAGAGACTCCCGCACCGCCCCTTCATAGGCGAAAGGGGCCACCGTCAGCCGGATTCCTTCCAGCTCCCGCCTGTATCCCCCGACAGGCCGCGCCTCAAAGCGTTTCCGGCAGCGTGGGCACAGCCGCTCCTCGCTGCTATTGAGAAGGCTTCGGCAGAAGGGACAGCGGGGCGGATACAGCAGATCCAGCAGCCAATTGATCGCTCTCATGACACACCGCACAGCTGACGCAGCCTCACCCGCAGCGCGGTGTAGCGCCGGGACTGCCGGAAGTTGTCAATCATCTGATGGGCCTGATTCTCATCCCCCACCAGGATCAGCAGTTCCTTGGCCCTGGTCACCGCAGTGTACAGCACCCCGCGGGTCATCAGCATCTGTGACGTGCCGCCCAGGGCCAGGATCACCGCACGGTACTCGCTGCCCTGTGCCTTATGTACCGTGATAGCCCAGGCGTGCTCCAACTCGATCAGCGCGTCGAAGCCGTAGCTTGCAATGCGGCCGTCAAAATCGATGGTCAGTGTTTCGCTCTCCGGGTCGATGGTGAGCAAGGTGCCGATATCGCCGTTGTAGATGCCGGTTCCCGCCTCGGTCATCTCGGCGTTGTGCCAGAGGATGTCGTAATTGTTCCGTATCTGCATGACCCGGTCGCCCTCCCGGAAGATGACGTCCCCAAAGGGCTTTTCCCGTTTATCGGGAGCGGGCGGGTTGATGGCCTGCTGCAGCTTTTTGTTCAGTGCAGCCGTACCGGTCTCCCCCTTGCGCGTAGGCGAGAGCACCTGGATTTCTTCGGTGGGAATGTGCATTTTGTTCGGCAGACGGACCGTACAGAGTTCCGTGATGGTCTCCACCGAGGTCCCGGCCTGCAGGCGTTTGAGACGGAAGAAATCCCCCGCGTTTTCCGCAAAGTCCGGATGTTCGCCCCGGTTGATCATGTGGGCGTTGCGGATGATGCGGCTGCCCTCATTCTGTCGGAAAATCTCCGTCAGACGCACGGTCGCCGTCACCTGGCTGCGGATCAGGGCCGAAAAAACATTGCCGGGCCCCACGGATGGCAGCTGATCGGCGTCTCCCACCAGGATCAGTCTCGCATCCGGCGGCAGAGCACGCAGAAGCGCGTCCATCAGCAGGATATCCACCATGGAGCACTCATCCAGAATGACGGCGTCGCAGTCAAGGCGATCGCTCTCATCCTTGGTAAAGACCACCCGGTCCCCTTCCTCGTCAAACTTGGCGCCAAGCAGACGGTGTACCGTGGCGGCCTCCCGGCCGGTCAGTTCCGTCATGCGCTTGGCGGCACGGCCCGTGGGGGCGCAGAGCAGACTCTTCATCCCCAGTTCGTCCAGCATGGCAAGGATCGCGCGGATGGACGTGGTTTTGCCCGTGCCGGGCCCGCCGGTGATCACCACCAGCTGATGCTTCAGCACCAGCTCCAGCGTCTGTTTCTGCTTGGGGGCGTATTCAATATGCTGCTGTGTCTCCAGCTTTTTCAGCAGTTTTTCTGTGTTGAGCCTGTCGGAGAAGCTGCGGCGGCACATGCGCGCAAAGCGCTCTGCCGCGTCGGTCTCCGCTTCATAGAGTTCCGGCAGGTAGCAGGCGTTGACACCGGCGATGGCCTCGTTGCGCAGGCTCCCCTCTTCGATCAGTTCTCCGATGCAGTCGTCTGCCTCCTCGGGGCTGACGTCGATCAGCTCCGCCGTCACCGCGGCCAGCTTTTCCCGGGGAATAAAGCAATGACCGTTGCCGGTGTTGTGTACCAGCTCAAAGAGGATCGCGGCGCCGATGCGGTTTTTGCTGCTGCCGCCCATCCCCAGATTCAGGGCCATGGTGTCGGCCTCCCGGAAGGTGCCGCCCACAAGGGTAGAGCAGAGCAGATAGGGGTTTTCCCGCAGGGACTCCAGCGCCTCGTCGCCGTAGTATTTATACATCCGCATGGCCAGCACCGGCCGCAGCCCAAAGGAGCAGACAAACTCCATCAACATCCGCAGCCCTGCCTGTTGGCGAAAGCTCTTGGAAATCTGTGCGGCCTTTCCCGCGCCGATACCCCGGATCTGAGACAGCTCCTGTGGCTTGTTTAGGATCACATCCAGGGTCTTGTCTCCGAAGCGGTCCACGATCAGTGAGGCCGTTGCCGGACCGATGCCCTTGACGGAGCCGCCTGCCAGAAACTGATAGATGGCCGCGGCGTTGGTGGGCAGCATACGCTGGGCGTATTCCGCCTTGAACTGTCTCCCGTGCACCGTATGGGTCATCCAGGTCCCGCTGACGATCATGGATTCCCCGGCTGCAGCAAAGGGGAAGCAGCCCACGACCGTCACGATTTCCCCGTTTCCGTCTTTTAACCGGAGAACCGTATAGCCGTTCTCTTCATTTTTGAAGATGACGTTTTCAACTGTCCCCGACAGCTCCTGAAGTTCGTATTCCTGATCCATTGTTCCCTCACAGCACAATGAAATACTTACGTATTGTTCAAAACCTTCCGCAAAAACTGCCCGGTGTAGCTTTCCTCGCACTTCGCGCAGTCCTCAGGTGTACCCTCAAATACCAGGCTGCCGCCGAGATCTCCGCCCTCGGGGCCGAGGTCGATCACGGTATCGGCCACCTTGATGACATCGAGATTGTGCTCGATGACCACCACCGTATTGCCGGCGTCCACCAGCTTGTCAAGGATACCGATCAGCCTGTGCACATCTGCGATGTGCAGGCCGGTGGTGGGCTCATCCAGCACATAGACCGTGGAGCCGGTGGAACGCTTGGAGAGCTCGGTGGCGAGTTTGACGCGCTGCGCCTCACCGCCGGAGAGCGTGGTGCTTGACTGGCCCAGCTTCACGTAACCGAGGCCGACCTCGTACAGCGTCTCGATCTTCCGCAGGATTTTGGGCTGGTTGGCGAAAAAGTCGCAGGCCTCCTCCACCGTCATGTCCAGTACGTCGGCAATGCTCTTGCCCTTGTATTTGACTTCCAGCGTCTCCCGATTGTAGCGTTTGCCACCACAGACGTCACAGGGCACATACACGTCCGGCAAAAAGTGCATCTCCACCTTCACCAGGCCGTCGCCGGAGCAAGCCTCGCAGCGGCCGCCCTTGACGTTGAAGGAGAATCTCCCCTGCCCGTAGCCTCTGAGCTTTGCGTCCTGAGTGGAGGCGAAGAGATCCCGGATATCGTTGAACACCCCGGTATAGGTGGCGGGGTTGGAGCGCGGCGTGCGTCCGATGGGACTCTGATCCAGCTGGATCACCTTGTCCACATATTCAAGCCCCTCCACGCCGGTGCATTTGCCTGGCCGAACCTTCACGCGGTTTTTCACCGCAGCCAGTGTCTTGTACAGCACTTCGTTTATCAGCGAGGATTTGCCGCTGCCGGACACGCCGGTCACACACACGAACCGGCCCAGGGGGATGGGCACGTCGATGTTTTTCAAATTGTTCTCGCAGGCCCCGCGGATGACGATCTGATGGCCGTTGCCCGCGCGCCTTGTCTCCGGCACGGGGATACGCTTTTTCCCGCTGAGATACTGGCCCGTTATCGAATCGGGGCAGGCGCAGATATCCTCCACCGTGCCCGCGGCGACCACCCGGCCGCCGTTGACGCCCGCGCCGGGACCGATGTCGATAACGTGGTCCGCATTGCGCATGGTGTCCTCGTCGTGCTCCACCACGATCAGGGTGTTGCCCAGGTCCCGCAGGCGCTTGAGCGTCGCCAGCAGCTTTTCGTTATCTCGCTGGTGCAGACCGATGGAGGGCTCGTCCAGAATGTACAGCACGCCCATCAGGCTCGATCCGATCTGGGTCGCCAGGCGGATACGCTGGGTCTCGCCGCCGGAGAGCGTCGCCGCCGAGCGGGACAGGGACAGATAGCCGAGACCGACGCTGATTAAGAAGCCGAGCCTGGCCTTGATCTCCTTGAGGATTCGCTCTGCGATCACGCTGTCCTTTTCGTTCAGCTTCAGCTTTTCGATAAAGTCCAGGGCCTTGACAACCGAGAGATCGGCAAAATCCGCAATGCTCATTCCGCCCACCGTAACGGCCAGCGCGGTTTTTTTCAGCCGCCTTCCGTGGCACTCGGGGCAGTCCACCTCAGACATGCACTCCTCGATGTCCGCGCGCATGGCGGGACTCTGCGTCTCCCTGTAGCGGCGCTCCAGGTTGTTGATGATGCCCTCAAACTCCCGGCGGATAATCCCGTAACCCTCGTTGCGCTCATAGCGCAGCTGCAGCGGCTCGCCCTTGGTGCCGTAGAGGATGGCGTCCATGGCATCCTCGGAGAGATCCTTGATGGGCTCGTTGAGTTTGAAGTGGTAGCGCTTGGAGAGGGCGTCAAAGTACATCTTGGAGATGGAGTCGCCCTTGATGTTGTTCCATCCGGAAGCCACGATGCCGCCGTCCAGGATACTCAGATTGGGATTGGGAATGATCAGCTCCGGATCCACCAGCAGCTGCACGCCGAGCCCCGTGCAGACCGGGCAGGCGCCGTGGGGATTGTTGAAGGAAAACAGCCGCGGCTCCAGTTCTTCAATGGAGATGCCGCAGTCCGGGCATGCGTAGTTCTGGGAAAAGCTGAGCAGCTCGTCCTTTCCCACCACGTCCACATACAGCAGCCCGCCGGAGAGCGCCAGCGCGGTCTCCGCCGAATCGGTGAGACGGCGGGTAATCTCCTTTTTGACCACCAGTCTGTCCACTACGATCTCAATGTTGTGCTTCTTGTTTTTTTCCAGCCTGATCTCTTCCGCCAGATCATAGGCGATCCCGTCTACTCTGGCCCGCACATAGCCGGACTTCTTCGCGTCCTCCAGCACTTTGATATGCTCGCCCTTCTTGCCCCGGATCACCGGGCTGAGCAGCTGGATGCGCGTACCCTCCGGCAGCTCCAGGATCTGATCGACGATCTGATCGATGCTCTGCTGGCGGATCTCTTTGCCGCACTTGGGACAGTGGGGCACGCCGATACGGGCCCACAGCAGACGCATATAGTCATAGATCTCCGTCACCGTGCCGACGGTGGACCGTGGGTTTTTCGAGGTGGTCTTCTGGTCGATGGAGATAGCCGGAGACAAACCGTCGATGTAATCCACATCCGGCTTGTCCATCTGGCCGAGGAACATTCTGGCGTAGGAGCTCAGGCTCTCCACATAGCGCCGCTGGCCCTCGGCATAGATGGTATCGAAGGCGAGACTGGACTTGCCGCTGCCGGAGAGGCCGGTGATCACAACCAGCTTATCCCGGGGGATTTCGATGTCAATATTCTTCAGATTGTTTTCTCTTGCGCCTTTGATGAAAATGCTGTTATGCAGCATGGGGTATTCTCCGTTCCTGCGATGTTATTCGACAATCAGATCCGCGGTTTTCCCGCGGGTAATTTTGATAAGCTCTGCCGGAGCCAGCTCCACCTGCGCCCCGATCTTTCCGGCGCTGACCGCGATGGTATCCTGTTCCAGACAGCTTTCGTGATAGAAGGTCTCAAACTGTTTCTTCATGCCCACCGGTGAGCATCCGCCGCGGATGTAACCGGTGAGGGCGTTGATCTCGCTGACGTGGATCATGGCGATGGACTTCTCCCCCGCCGCCTTGGCCGCCTTTTTCAGATCCAGCTCCTCTGCCACGGGAATGACGAAGACATAGTTTTTCTTGCTGGCGCCCCGCGTCACCAATGTCTTGAATACCTTCTCCGGCGCAAGGCCAGTGAGCTTTGCCACCGTCACCCCGTCCACCGCGTCCTCTCCATGGGGGTAGCTGTGGGGCGTGTAGGCAATCTTTTTCTGCTCCAAAACGCGCATCACGTTGGTCTTCTGCTCTGCCATGGCCGTTTTTGCCTCCCATTCTCTGTGGTTGATAACTGTTTGATTATATCGCATTTCCTGTCGGCTTTCAACCAAAATACTTGTTTTCTTTCTGTTTCTTTTCAACAGAAAAACCGGGGCCGCACAGGCGGCCCCGGTACTGCTTTTCTCCATCAATCCTTCTGGAATCGGTCCATGATGTTTTCAATGCTGTTGTCCAGCACACGCATGACTTTGTCCGTGGTGATCTCCTTCGGCAGCTGCATTCCCTGGTCCATCCACTGGGAAATCAGCCCCACCACGATGTTGGAATAAAACTCAACAATGAACTCAAAATCCTGCCGGTCAATCTTGCGGTCCTCCGCAACGATCTCCGAAAAGCTGCGGATACATTCGCGCAGACGCCCCTTGATGTAGCGGAGCATATAGAGTCTGCTGTTGGAATTGTAAACGTTCAGCGCAAAGGTGGAATTCTCGTACAGGTACTTGAACCACATGATCACGTCGTTCTGCCAGTTGTCATAGATCACTTCGCTGGGCAGATTGGCGTTGGCATCCTCCTCAAACACCCACTCCAACAGATCGTATACATCATCAAAATGGTAGTAGAAGGTCTGTCGGCTGACGCCGCAGGTCTCCACAAGGTCGTTGACTGTGATGCGGTCGATGGGCTTGACCACCATCATTTTCTTCAATGCGTCCGCAAGCGCTTTCTTTGTGGATGTTGCCATGCCGATCCCTCCCGGAGTATGGATTTGGTTTCACTGTATTATAGCACAAATAGCAGACATGAAAAGACTTTTTTCACATTTTATTCAATTTGTCAGGACACCTGCCTTGTAGCTTTCCGATTTTCATGGTATTCTGTCAAAAAAGGAGGGATTTTGTTGAAACCGATCGTCCTATGCTATGAAAAATGCAGCACCTGCCGAAAAGCCATCCAGTGGCTGGATGCACGGGGCGCTGCCTATTCCGTCCGGCCGATCAAGGAGGAGCATCCCGTTGAGGAGGAGCTGCGCCTCTGGTGGAAGCAGAGCGGCCTTCCCCTGCGCCGCTTTTTCAATACCAGCGGTATGCTGTACCGGGAGCTTGGTCTGAAAGATAAGCTGGACAGCATGAGCGAAGAAGAGCAGCTTCAGCTTCTGGCCAGCGACGGCATGCTGGTCAAGCGGCCGCTGCTGGTCTCAGACCGGGGTGTCGTCCCCGGCTTCCGGGAGAGTGACTGGGAGAAGATCTTCAGCTGATCGCGAGCAGCGGGATCTGCTCAACATCCCAGCTGGAGTCCGGGTGCAGGGTGATGAGTTCCCCGCCCCGCTGCGCCGTGTCTTTCTCGATCCCCGGCATCGCCAGGTAGTCGCTGCTCATACCGCAGGCTTTTCCCTGGGGCATGCGACTGCTTTCCGATTTTCCTTTTCTTCTTCGACAAAGGATATCACGCTCTGTTCTGCTTTGCGAGCAAAGCATTCACAGGATTTTACAATTCTGAAACAGAATTTCGGTATTCTGTGAAACATCTTTTTGCTATTCTATCCTTGCAAGTGAGTTTTCTTCTTTTTCATTTTTGTCCTCTATCCATAAATTGGGGAGACCGGTTCCGGTCTCCCCAATTTATTTATTGCGCTTCCTCGGTCGGAGTCTCGCCGTCTTCCGGCAGTCCGCCCTCCAGCCGCTCCTTTTCCAGCTCAATGATGGCTGCCGAGATACTCTTCTCCGCCTTGATATATTCGCTGCCCGTGGCAGACTCCTCGGCGAACAGGTCAAACTGCTCCTGTTTTTCCCGGAGCAGCTCCAGAATTCGCTCGTCTACCGTATTGTCGCAGAGCAGGCGATGCACCATCACCGTGCGGATCTGTCCCATACGGTAGGCTCTGGAGATGGCCTGGTTTTCAATGGAGGGCTTGATCTGCGGCTCGCAGAAGATGATGACGCTGGCCGCCTGAATGTTCAATCCGGTTCCTCCGGCCTGCACCTGGCAGATGAGCACGTCGTCGTCTTCGGCCAGGGTAAACTCGTCCACGATCTCCTGCCGCTTCTGGGCAGAAACGGAACCGGTGATGGGTTCCAGCGCCCGTTCTCCAAGCACCTGCTGCACAGCCCGGATGGTCTCCCGGAAGAAGGAAAAGACGATGACCTTTCTCCCGTCCTCTTTCGCTTCTTCGCAGAGCTCCAAAAGCCGTTTCGCCTTGGAGGAGCGAGTCAGATCAGGCACATCCCAGGACACCTGCCGCATGGCCATGAAGTTCTCCGACATGACCGAGAGCATGTAGCACTTCCATTCCTCGGCCGTCATCTCCACCCACTGTTCTTTTTCAATGAGCGCGGGCAGCTCGCTGAGCACATTGTCCCTGGTCCTGCGCAGATACACCGGGGCCAGCTTCTCCCGGAACTGCGGTGCAGAGGAGATGTACTTCATCTCCTTGATCTCGCCGGCAATGTCCAGACGCAGGCAGCTGATGATAAAGCACATCTCGTCCACCCGGTTTTCCAGGGGTGTGCCTGTCATGTACAGCGTGCGCTGAGCCTTCCGCCCAAACTGCAGCAATGCCTGGGTGCGGCGCGCCTCCGGGTTTTTGACATAGTGCGCCTCATCCGCCACCAGAAGAGAGAAGCTGAACTCCTGGGGCAGCGCAAACCGGCTGATGGACTCGTAGGTCGTGACGGCGACGCCGCCCAGATCCTCCCAGCGCCTGACTGCCATATGATCGCCGCCCTTGATAAGCGTGACCTCCAGCTCGCTGAACTGCCTGATCTCTCTGGCCCAGTTGACCAGGACGCTGGCGGGACAGACCACCATGAAGTGCGTCGCCCCCAGCGCCTTGAGGGAGACCATCACCGCGATGGCCTGCACTGTCTTTCCCAGGCCCATCTCATCCCCCAGCAGCACATTCCCCTGCCGCAGGATGTAACGCACGCCGAATTCCTGGTAGCTGCGTAGCGTGGCCTTCAGCCCGTCCACATAGATGGGCTGCTGCTCCACCTGACGAACCAGCTCTGCAGGAAGTCCGCTGTAGCTGTTGTCGATGCCGGCGGAGACCTCCCGGTCCAGGCGGTCGAGCTGCGCATAAAAGGCCGCGCTGTTGGAAGTAAAATCTTCCCAGACGCTCTCGTCACTCTGCCCCTCGCGGCCGCTGTAGCTTTTCAGCAGGGCGTCTGCCCGCTGGCCGTATTCTCCTGTGAGCAGACCGTAGAGATAGAGCGCCGCGTCGGCGGCCTTCTTTTTCTTCTCTGCGGAAGTAAACAGCCAGCGGAATGCGGACGCGGCGGGCCTCGCGTCGGCATAGGCTTCGACAATTCCCCCGTGATAGCTGTCGTACAAGCTCTGCGCCTCCCGGATGCTGGGGCCGCAGAGCATTTCGCTTTTCAACACATGGAGCAGTCTTGTGCTCTCCTCGTTCCGGTCGTCTATCGAGATGCGCACCTTCAGGCCCGCGGACACCTCCTGCCGGATCCGCCCCGCAATGGTGTAGATGAGATAGGCGGCGTTGTCCCCGATGCCCTTGATCTCGTTGATCTGATCCACCGTAAGATTGCAGAGCGTCTGCATATCCGTCACGCCTGCCGCACGCAGGGACGCCACGCGGATGCCCAGCCTGTCCCTGTTGATGTTCTCCACATCCATGCCCCGCAGGATGGTCTCCGCCTCCCGGGCGCACATCTGTTTCATGGCGCTTGCGGCGCTCTCCCGGTGCTCCTGCTCCAGGGAGGCGATCTTTGCGATCTGCTCGTCGTATTCCTCCACCAGGGCAAGGATGCGCTTGACCTGTTTTTTATCCTGGAGACTCAGTCCCGTCTGTGCCATTCTGCTCACCGCCTTTTGTTAAAAAGAATGCCGCAGAAGCTGCGGCATTCTTTCTTGGTTTATGCCTGTTATTCCACCGCGAGAAGCCTGACCTGTTCCACACCTGGGGTCTGCGCCAGCGCATCCGTCAGATCGCTCATATTCACCTGCATCTCACTGATATCGATGGAGATGGTCACACTGGCCTTTCCGCGGATAGGAAGGCTCTGGGTAATGGTCAGAACATTTGCCCGGGCCTCGGAGATTTTGATCAGCAGACCGCTCAGCACGCCCTGTTCATGGGTGAGCATCATGGAGAGAACGGCCTTTCTGCCGCCGGTAAAATCTGTGGGCTCCAGGATATAATCCTTGTACTTGTAGTAGGTGCTGCGCGAAATCCCCACCTGGCGGGCTGCCTGGCTGACGTCCTTGATCTTTCCGTCCTCCAGCAGATGCCGCGCCTCCAGCACCTTCTCGTAGTAATCGGGCAGGATACTCTTGTGGATAATCAGATACTGATCGAGCATTCGTCTCCCCTCCTTCTCTTTTATCATAAACCGTCCGTCTCAAAAAGACAAGTGTGTTTTTACAATTATCGGCAGCTGTACAAATACGACCGCTGTGGTTCAAATTTGCTTGAAAACACATGGCATTTATGGTAAGCTTTGAATGGTTAAGCATGTAAAATAATCAAATTGCTTGATTCATAGAGGGAAAGGAGCCACACAATGGCAAGAGAGATTCTGTTTGACCTTGGCAAAATGATCACCGACCGGCTTCCGTACAAATTCGGCATCAAGAAACTGACGGAGGATGATCCGGAATACATCATCCTTGACCGCGCATGTTCCAGTGACGAGATCGCGGAGATCATGCTGAAGATGGGCCTGCGCAAGCCCAAGACCACCGCAGAGATCGCAAAGATCACCGGCAAGAGTGAGGACCGCATCGTCGAACTGCTGACCGACGCGGCCAACCACGGCATCGTGGAGTACAACTGGGAGAACCCCCAGCATGAGAAGCAGTGGTATGTCCAGCTCTTCGTCCCCGGCATCGCCGAGATGACCAACATGGTGCTCGAGCAGGTAGAAAAATACCCTGAGCTGGCTGACAGTTTTGACAAGATGACCTTCCTTCCTCTGGAGGGCAAGACCCATCTGATCCCTCCCGGCGGCGACGGCATCGGCATGCATGTCATCCCCGTGGAGAGCGCCATCCCCGCGAAGAACGAGTCCGTTTCCATTGAGCACATTTCCCACTGGCTGGACAAGTATGACGGACAGTTCTCCGTCGGCTACTGCTCCTGCCGCAACGCCCGCCGTCTGTACGGTCAGGGTTCCGGTGAGATTCAGGATGACTGCTGCATCGGTCTGGGCGACTTTGCCGACTACCTGGTGGAGACCGGCAAGGGCCGCCGCATCACCAAGGAAGAGGTGCTGGAGATCTGCAAACGCGCCGAGGACAACGGCTACGTCCATCAGGTCACCAACATCGACGGCCAGGACAAGATCTTCGGCCTCTGTAACTGCGACGTGGGCGTCTGCTTTGCCCTGCGCACCAGCCAGTATTTCAACACCCCCAACCTCTCCGCTTCCGCCTATCGCGCCCATGTCGACAAGGACAACTGCGTGGCCTGCGGCAAGTGCGTGGAGGTCTGCCCCGCCGGCGCCGTGAAGCTCGGCCAGAAGCTCTGCACCAAGAGCGGCGAGGTGGAGTATCCCAAGCAGGAGCTGCCTCTCGGTCTCAAGTGGGGCAAGGACAAGTGGAACCCCAATTATGTGGTGGACAACCGCAAGAACTGCCATGAGTCCGGCACCGCTCCCTGCAAGACCGCATGTCCAGCCCATATCGCCATTCAGGGCTACATCAAGCTGGCCAAGGAAGGCCGGTATCTGGACGCCCTGAAGCTCATCAAGCAGGATAACCCCTTCCCCTCCGTCTGCGGCTATGTCTGCAACCGCCGCTGCGAAGACGCCTGCACCCGCGGTTCTCTGGACAAGGCTCTCGCCATTGACGAGATCAAGAAGTTCATCGCCGAGCAGGACCTGAAGAGCGAGGAGCGCTACGTCCCCGATCGCCTCTACCGCCGCCCCATCGACAAGGGCTACGACCAGAAGGTCGCCATCATCGGCGCCGGCCCTGCGGGCCTGAGCTGCGCCTACTACCTGGCGCGCATGGGCTATGAGAACGTCACCGTCTTTGACCGCAATCCCGCCCCCGGCGGCATGCTCGTCATGGGCATCCCCAGCTACCGTCTGGACCGCAAGGCTCTCAACGGTGAAATCGAGATTCTGGAGAAGATGGGCGTCAAGTTCCGCATGAACACCGAGATCGGCAAGGACGTCACCATCCAGCAGCTTCGGGACGAAGGCTACAAGGGCTTCTATGTCGCCATCGGCGCGCAGAAGAGCTCCAAGCTCAACATCCCCGGCGAAGAGCTGTCCGGCGTGTACGGCGGCGTGGACTTCCTGCGGGAAGTCAACCTGGGAAACAAGCCCGCGATCGGCGCCAAGTGCGCTGTCATCGGCGGCGGCAATGTGGCCATGGACGTGTGCCGCACCGCGGTCCGTCTCGGCGCGGAGACCTATGTCATCTACCGCCGCAGCGAGGCTGAGATGCCCGCTGACAAGGAAGAAGTCGCCGAGGCCAAGGAAGAGGGCGTGAAGTTCTGCTTCCTCAACGCCCCCGTCGAGATCGTCGGCGAGGAAGGTAAGGTCAAGGGTCTGAAGGTCGAGCTCATGGAGCTGGGCGAGCCCGATGAGAAGGGCCGCCGCAAGCCCGTCGGCACCGGCAAGTTTGAGACCATCGAAGTCGACTCCGTCCTGGCTGCCGTTGGCCAGTCCATCGACTGGGGCGGTCTGGACATCGGCGCGCTCAAGACCGGCAAGAAGGGCAACGCCATTGCCGATCCCGTCACCTATCAGACCGAGCAGGACGACATCTTTGTCGGCGGCGACGTGTACACCGGCCCGAAGTTTGCCATTGACGCCATTGCCGCGGGCCGCGAGGGTGCCGAGTCCCTGCACCGTTTTGTCAACGACGGCCAGAGCCTGACCGTAGGCCGCAATCTGCGCGAGTTCTATGAGCTGAACAAGGACGACATCGTGGTCGGCGTGGACTGCTTCGACCGTCCCGCCCGCCAGCCCATCCTGCACGATGCCAGCAAGGCGCGCTCCTTCGAGCACGATCGCCTCACCTTCACCGAGGAGCAGGTCAAGGCAGAGGCCAGCCGCTGCCTGGGCTGCGGCGTGAGCGTAGTCGACCGCAACCGCTGCATCGGCTGCGGCCTGTGCACCACCAAGTGCATGTTTGACGCCATCCACCTCCAGCGCGATGTGCCCGAGGCATCCACCATGGTCCGCTGCGAGGACAAGGTCGGCCCGATGCTCAAGAATGTCGCCAGGAAGAGCATCCGCATCATTCGCAAGGACAAGTAATGCACGAGCTGGGAACCATCTATTACGTCATTGACACGGTGGAAAAGCTGATGGTGGAGAACAACCTGTCCAAAGTCGCCTCCATCACGCTGGAGGTCGGCGAGGTCAGCGGTATCATCCCGGAGTACCTGACGGATTTCTGGCAGTACGCCAGAGAGAAGTCCGAGCACTTCAAGGAGACGGAGCTGAAGATTGAGAAGCTGGAGGCCGTCACCTACTGCCAGGACTGCCGGAAGACCTATCCCACCATGGTGTACAAAAAGATCTGCCCTTACTGCGGCAGCGAAAACACCTTCCTTGTCACCGGCAATGAGTACAACATCAAGGAAATCGAGGCCATGTAGCCTCCATCCAAACGCGAAAACCGGGAGCCGACGGCTCCCGGTTTTTGTATCTTATCTCACTTATGAAAAGCAGCGCGTTCGATCTCGGTAAAGATACCGCTCACGATCAAAAAGCTCAGTGAGGCAAATCCCACCAGCCGGTTGAGCAGAACCTCCGCCATGCCGTACAGCAGCAGCACGGCCAGGAAAACCACCAGCGCCTTGTCCTCATCTGCGGCTCTGTCGGGCGGAGCGAAGTAGAAGCGCACCATACGCAGCAGCTGCAGCACCGCGAAGGCTAGCAGCAGCAGCGCGCCGGGGAACCCCGTCAGAACCAGCGCCTGAATCACCATATTGTGCGTGTGCTGTTTGACCTCCACATAATCGCCGTGGGCATTGACGGCATCCATCATGCCCTCCTCCGCCTGGCCGAAGAGAGCGATTTTGCGATCGTCCTTTGCAAGGCGCAGCGCCGCCTGCCAGATGTTGGTGCGTTCTGTCAGCGTCAGCGCGTCGTGCAGAAAGCTGCGCGCATCGGATCCCTCGTTTTGTACTGGCGCCGCTTCCGTTTCCGCCTCGCCCTCTTCAGACGGCGCGGCTTCCTCTTTCATGCTTTCCAACAGCTTCTGAAACTCTTGGTATTCCTGCAGATCGCTCTGGGAGACCTGCAGGCCCTTTGCAAAGACGTCGGCACAGAGCCCGGTCCCTTTGAAGCAAACCGCAAGCCCCAGCGCAGCCACGAGCACGACGGCCACAACCCTTAGCGGCGCTGCCTGGTTCCGCACACGCGGCAGCGCAGCAAGGACAGCCAGCATCCCCACGCCCACGGACGTTGCAACCTGAATGGAGCGACAGTGCTGCAGGGAGATCATCACCAGCATGAGCGCCATATTGAGCGCAATGGGAATCCTCCAAAGGCGGTTTTTACAGGCTGCCCACTCGTAGGCCAGCAGAAAGAACGCCGCCGCAAACCACGCGGCGCTCATATTGTGCACCGTCTGGAAAAACTCAATATCCTGCACCGCATAGAGCGGATTGGTATTGATAAAACGTGCCAGACCCGGGAAGGCGTCCTCACCGCCAAACCAGACCAAAAGCCCCAAAACGGAGAGGATGAACAGATACCCGCCCGTGATACCGCAGAGCCAATCCAGCAGCCGTCTCCTTCGCTCCGGGATGAGAAACGCGCCCACGGCGAAAACGCCGACGCAGACAGCGCTGAAATACAGCGAGGCAAAGAGCGTGAAATCCCGGTTGACCACACGCGTGATCAATACCCAGGCGCAATAGGCGGCCAAAATCCAAAGCTCCGGAGGAAAGTCGGACCGAAGCTTCAAAACAAAGAGCGCAAGCAGCAGAACGATCAGCCCTGCATGAAGCGCGCGCAGGGCAGCAAAGAGCGCTTCGTGTCCCGTCCACATCAGGTAGCGTTCGGCGTACACCACCAGATAGTGCAGCGTGATCAAAAGCGCGAGAAGCCCGTACAGATCGGCGATCCTCCCGGATTCCCGTATGGTTTTCAGCCGCTCCTTCATGGACACTCCCCTTTCCGTTCTTCCTGCAAGCTGATTCATTGTAAAATATCCGCCCTGAGAAGTCAAGCCTTCCCGGGGCGGATGAGACTGTTCAGGGCTTCATCACGGCATCCTTCAACGGTACGCCGCCGGCGGAGCTGGCGGGCTCCAACTTGCCGTGGATGACAGAGCGTGCATTTTCAAATACATAGGCGCAGGTGGACAGAAGCACATATTTGCTGTCCGGAGACACCTCCACATCGGCCTTTACCGCGGAGAGCCCCTCCGCATTCTGCAGATACTGCTCAAAGGCTGGCGAGCGCTCGGGAAAGACCTGGTACGTGTCGGAATAGGCGGAGATGGTGTAGGCGCTGAACAGGGCGATGCGATAGTCCTGCTCCGGTGTCAGGAGCCACATATAGGGGTGCTCCTCCAGATAGCTCTGCTCCTGCCAGCGGTCCAAGGTGGCAAACATGCTCTTGTCGCCCATGTGGTGGCCGTAGAGGATGGTGTTCACATCCACAAAATCCCGGCGGTTGGTCTCCTCCACAAAGATGGAGCCGGACACGTTGTAGCTCTTGTCGTAGCTGTGGTGGAGGTAATCGTCGTTGGTCTCACCGTGCAGCACGGGATAATTGATGACGGTGCCCGGGCAATAGATCCATCCCGTCACATCGGGGTTGACCTTTTTGAGCTCCTCGAAGTCCACCTTGATGGGTGCGACCTCGGGGATGCGTTGGATAATCGGGGCGGCCTCTCCCTCCGGCACCGGGATTTCCACGGTGATGGGCCTGGAAACCGCGGTAAACTGTGCGGCAGCGGCGTCGTAGAGCTCTTCGCCGACACGGTACTGGTGCCGGATGAAGAGCACCTGAGCGGCGGAGGCGCTGAAGACCAGCAGCATCAGGCCCATGATCACGCCGCGGAGCACCCGCTTCTTTTTTTTCTTTTTCCTGGGGAGCTTGTCGGATGCGGCAGCATCGCCCTCCTCCCTGGGTACTTTTTCGGTCCCGAGGCCCAAGTCCAGCAGGGTCATTTCCCTCAGGAAGGCGGACTCCGCGATCAGTTCGCGCTCGTGGTTCCGGCGGCGCAGGCGGCCGGCGAGCATATTGAACATGACTCCGCAGGCGGCCAGACACAGCAGATAGAGCTTGCCCACCGTACCCGCCAGCAGGGACATAAAGCGCCCCACCACGGGAACGTGGCGCTCGACCCGCCCGATTAGGTTTTCATAGGGCACAGGCTCAAAGTCGTTGATCTCATTGGCGTCGCCCTTGGTAATCAGCTCCCGTTCCACGGTGTGGTTGTCCACTACGCGGTGCGTGACCACGTCGCCTTCGCTCTTATAAAAGGCGACGACCTCCTGCTCCTGAATAAGCTCCGGCTGGACGTACTTGACATAGATCACACTGCCCACCGGGATCTCGGGCTCCATGCTGCCGGTGAGTACCTCATACATCTCATATCCCAGCAGGCGGGGCACGGTCAGCGGGGCGCTGACGGCGATCACAGCCAGGAGAATCAGCGTTCCCAAAACGCCGCAAAGGGCGGGAAGAATTTTCCCGCCCTTGGGTTTGCCGGACTTAGGTGTCGCCAAAGCTGTCGAATTCGTTTTCATATTCTTCATCACGCTGTTTCTTCTTGCGGTAGAACAGCAGATACCAGTACACCAGCGCGACCAGACCGAAGAGCAGCAGCGCACCGATGACCAGAATCCACTTCGGGATCAGGCGGGCGGGTTTCTCGGTTCTGCCCGGTGTGGGCTGAGGATTGGCGGAAGGGCTGGCATTGGGCGCGGCCAGAGGCACATCCAGATCCAGGATATCCTCCTCAGGAACTGCCGCCTGCGGCATCGTGGGCAGATTGCCGGGAATCGCCGCGTTGCCGTTGCCGGCATTGTTGCCTGCGTTGGCACCGGCGTTGGCCCCTGCATTGGCGCCGGCGTTAGCTCCTGCATTGGCGCCGGCGTTAGCTCCTGCATTGGCTCCTGCATTGGCACCGGTGTTGGCCCCTGCATTGCCGCCTGCTGTGGTGCCGCCGGTCTCAATGATGGTAGTCGTCGTGGTCACCGGGAAGTACCGCACCGTACCGGTGGGAGTGGTGCCCAGTGTTGCCCGGACAAAAGTCCGCTCCGGATTGTAGCCGTCCACATACGGAGCCTTGATCAGTACCACTTCTCCGGGGTTGCCGTAATAGGTCTCGGTGGTGAAAACTGCCCCGGTGTTTCCGTTGACACAGGAAAGCGTCAGGGAGACCTGGTTGCCCTCGATCCCGTAGGCCACCACGTAGTCGATGTCCTTCGTGACATTGGCTGTATTCACGCTCCCGCTGCCGCTGATCGGATAGAGGTAGCTTTTTCCCACATCGCTGTTGTCCTTGCCGCTTTCGCGCAGACCCATGATATAGTACTTCTTTGCCCCATCCGCTGTCAAAGAAACTTTGCTGATATCAAAGGAGAAGGAGTCGTTATAGCTGTGACCGCCCTCAATGAACGGAGTCCCGCCCGCCATCACAGCGTTGACGCCGGGATAGACCCGAACGGTGTAGGTATAGTCCGCGAAAGCGCTCATGCCCGCGCAGAGGCTCAGAGCCAGGGACAGCAGGAGCAGCAGCGGCAGAAGCTTTTTCAAAGTCTTCATGCGCATCACCGCTTTCCGTGGACGCCGTAGATCCGATCCGTCAGAGCGTCAAGCGCGAAGTACAGGAACACAAGCCCGCTGATGACCATGGCGATGTAGAGGGGAACGAGCTTGTATTCGTCGCCGGTTTTGACAATGGTCACGCGCTTGTTTTCCTCGGGCAGTTCCACAGCAAACCGCATCTGCAGTCTGCCGAAAGTGTCCTGGTAGTTGTTGCCCTGGGTCTCGCCGTCCAGGGAGACGGTCAGTTCGATCTCACCTTGCTGGCCGGGCTTGAAGGTACCCAGGAGGAAATAATCCTCCAGACCGCTGGTGGCCTCATGAAGACCCTCGCGTCCTCCGGCCGTGACCAGACCGCCGACCGTATCACTGTCAAACAGCACGTCACCTGCAGCGGCGGAGCCAGGTCCGGTGTATTTCAGCTTATAGCTGTAGCCGCCGCTCTTTGCAGCGGCAACCGCGTCCTCCAGGGAATCACGCACCCAGTTCCACATATACCAGTCAGTGGTCTTGGGGTACTCGTTGATCAGGGGGATGGTGATCACCATGGTATCACCGGGCTGCAGATCGTTGAGCGAGGAGGTCAGGCTGGCGCCCTCGGGCCGGTTGACCAGCTTGCCGCTGACGTTGAAGACGACCTTCCACTCGTCCTTTTTGATGATGATGTCGTCACTGGCGGCGAATGCGCAAACGCTGAGGCTGAGGAAAACTGCGAGCATCAGCAGCAGGCAGACGATTCTTTTTTTCATATTCCTCTACCTCCTTTACGCGCCGGTTCTGCCCCAGGCGCTCGTGCGGGCGTTGTCGCCATGGCGGGTCTGTACCGCGTCCACCTGGGCCTCAATGACGAAGCCGAGTCCGTCATAGGCGTAAACGTACTTGGTGGTATTCCCTTCCGTGACGGTTTTCACGTACTTGAGCACATCCGGGCTGACACGAACCCCGGCGGCAAACTGTGCGCTGCCGTTGACGTCCAGAACGCCGTTGTAGTAAAACACCGTACGCTCAGCGGTGGTGGAGCTGGTGTCCAGCGTCCAGCCGGGAGCCGATGTAGCATTGCGGTTGGTCAGATCGGGGATGATCTCGATCAGAGCCGGGTCAAGGCTGAGGTTCTTTGTCCCATTGCCGTTGAACCACCCGTGCACACCGTGTTCGCCGCTGGCAGTGGGATTGTTCACCCAGTACTTATAGACGGTAACACGCACATACTCGGGAATACTGCCGGTGTTGGAAACGCCCAGAGAGAGCGGATAGACCTTGCCGATCTTAAAGGACGTGTCCCCCGCCCGTTCTACAAGGCATTTGCTGTCGGTGACGGTGATGCCGTCCATCAACAGGCCCTCCTTGTTGCCTTTCCAGTTGCCCTCTTTCATGTCGCTGTCGTAATCACGCTGGGAGATAATTTCTCCCTCTTCCGTGAGGGCTACGCCGATATCGCTCAGTTGGAATTGTGAGGTGTAGATGCCGGACTGGATGTTCAGTGCCGCTCTGGCGGTTCCGACGCCGCCTGTGGCCAGCAGCACCGCCGCTACCAGCATCAGGAAGACCGAGAAGGCCGGGGAACGCAACACTTTTTTCATGTTCAGTTCCTCCTTACTGGATCACAGTGACTTTGCCGATGGACCAGGCGGTGTCCAGATCGGGCGATCCGTCGTCCTTGAAGACGGCGGGCACACTCTCATAGATGATGACCACATTGACTTCATCGCCCTCTTTGACGTCTTCGCCTTTGGGGATGGTTAGGTCAAAGGTCAGCTTGCCGTCGTTCCAGGTTTCTCCGGTGCGGCCGGTTTCCTCGCCCTTTTCCAGGGTTTTCAGATAGCGGTAGACGTCCTGTCCGCCCTCAGTGCGCTTCTCCCAGTATTCACTGGAAAAGGCCGGTTCGATGGTGATGTTGCTTCCGGCAAAAATCTTCACCCGGACAAACACGGGATAGTCGCCGGTGTTTTTAATGGTGATGTCCTTTTTGGAGCCCAGGGCCTCCTCGTGGATTTCCGTGCGGTTGCCCATATGGACAATGTAGCCGCCGCGGCCGGTGGAATAGGTGGTGAAGTAAGCATAGCTGCTCCCCACCGCGGCGCCGATCACCAAAGCCAGCGCCAGCAGAAGCAGAAACCATTTCGATTTTTTCATACGCTTTCCACTCCTTTAGGACAGAGCCTGCGGCTCTTCGACGGGAGGCTGCTCTTTCGCCTCGTTATCGTCCAACTGTGTGGGCTTCTTGCTCCAGATCAGCCCGCCCGTAGCGTCGGTTTCGATTTTGTAATTGTTGACGATGCCATATCCGCCGGTGGTGGTGTCATTGTGCCTGTTGCTGAACTCCGCCTTTGCCACCTCATCCGCTTTGATCTCCACATCCCCTACCACATCCACATCCGTGGTATAGCGGGAGCCCTGGTAAACCTCCGTCACGGTAATCTTGGAGCCCACGGGGAATTCCACTTCGACGGTCTCTTCCTGGCCGTTGCCGGTAAACTGCAGGGAGAGGATCTTGCTGTCAAGCTCTTTGCCGTCGGGGCCGACGCCGGAGAGCTCAAACACGAACTGTGCGGGGTCGGGACCGATATAGCCGCTGAGAGTCTTGACCACTTTGATTTTGCCGTTGCGGTCCTTCGGCTCAGGCTTGAGTACGACGGTCACATCGTTGAACCACTCGTTGGCATCGTCGGTGGAGTAGGGTTTGGTCGGGTCGGTCTGGGCCGCCTTGTAGGGCAGCGCGATCAGCACCGGCGTAAAGAGATAATCCTTGCTGTCGGAGGACGCGACAGAAACCACAGTCTCGGTCTCCTGCGCGCTCTCTCCGTCGGAAGATTTGGTCTTGACGGTCTTCCAGTATTGTTCCGTATCGCCGTGGGCGATCAGCAGGTACAGGCCCTGATCCACAGGACCCTCATCGGGGATCTTAACCTCTTCCACCGTGATGTCTTTGCCGGCGGAGAGTGTCAGCACTGGCTTGGGGGCGGTTTCCGCGTCACGCACAGCCTTTGCAGCGTTCTGGGCAAAGGCCAGCCACATTTCGGCGCCATCCTTCCGGGACTGCTCCTTCTCCTCTTCGGTCTTGCCGGTCTCCACGGGTTTGAGTTCCAGGCTCTTGAAGGGGTCAACCAGTGTATACGCATACTTGCCGTCGGTGGTGTCGATGGTAGCCAGCTGGTACACATCCACCAGGATCTCTATTTTGTCCAGGTCTTCTTTCAGCTTGGCGTCAGAGGTGGAAAGCACTTTGATGCTGCAGGGCTTCTCCTCAACTGCCTTTTCCTCCTCCCCTTCCGCGAAGGCGGCGGGGGCGAGGGTGCAGACGAGGCAAACCGTCAGCAGCAGCGCCAGGAGCCTGCGGCTCCATTGTTTGTTCACATACATCTCCATAGACATTCCTCTTTCTTGCTCGATGCGTTACAGGTCAAAGGTGTCGTCAAAAAGCTCGTCCTCGGTGCCGGGGATTGTTTTCTTCCGGCGGGTCAGAATCAGCATGGCCGCCAGGAAGACAAACAGCAGCGGGATTCCCACCGCGGGGATGGTCAGATAGTGCGGCAGCATGACCGCCTCGGCCGACACCACCAGCTCCCCTGCCTCGTTGGCCACACGGGTGCCGCGGATCAGCAGCCGGTGGGTGTTGATGCCGTAGGGGGTACAGGTGACAAGCGTACAGTAGTCCTTGCCGGGGACGGCAGCCAGCTCCGAAATATCCCCGGGCTCCACGATGCGGATCTGATCCACCTCATAGGTGATGGTCTGATTGAGCACCGTGATGGTGAAGCGGTCGCCTTCCTTGACCTTGTCCAGATCGGTGAAGAGCTTGGCGCTGGGCAGACCGCGGTGCCCGGACAGCACCGTGTGCGTGCTCTCGCCGCCCACAGGCAGCGCCGTCCATTCCACATGTCCCACGGCGATCTGCAGAACAGATTCCTCCGTGGTGTGGTAAACGGGGATGTTGACCTTGATGGAGGGGATCTGGATATAGCCCATCAGGCCGGTACCGGAGAGGTTCAGGAGGCTGTTGTATTCCTCGGTTTCCTCATCGGTCATGGCGAAGGGATTCTCCTTGTACTTCAGCTCGCGGTTGTAGACCCGTGCCGCCTCCAGCATGGCGTCCAGCTCTTCGGTATCGGTCTCCTCCACCTGCTTGGAGTAGGAGGCGATGGCCCGGGTGGAGTGGAAAGAGTTCCACCAGTCGCTGACAGTGGGATAGGCCATGATGGCCGCGCCCAGGAACATGATCAGCAGGAGGATCCAGGTTGAACCGCCGGAGCTTTTTTTCTTTTTCTTTTTTGTGGGATTGGCCGCTTCCGGCATCTTTTCGTTCATGCTGTTCTCCGTAAAGTGTCACACTGAGCCGCGTCTGCGGCGAAGAATCCTGAACCGTAAACTCCAGGTGTCATTCCGCGCCGCGCCGGCGGTGAAGAATCTCACCCCTTGAAGGTGATGGGTTGCAAAAGCTTTTGCTGCGCTTGGCCGGACTGTCGTCCGTTGCTCGCCGCACGCCACGGGAAGGCGTCAGCTTGTGCGGCAAAGCCCCGGGACGGGCGAACCCGTCCCAGGGGCAAAATGTTGTGGGGATCAGTTGTCGCCGCCGGCGCGCTTCTTGGTCACGAGCAGGACCCCTGCGCCAACCAGGAGCACGCCGCCGACCACGTAGAAGATGGTGGTGCCGATGCCGCCGGTGCTGGGCAGCTCCGTGCCCTTGTTGTTGGGGACTTCCTGATTTGCGAAGGAGGCAGTCGTAGCGCCATCAACCGTGCTAGCTTTAACCTCAATTTTTTCCTTCAGCGGATTGTAGCCGGCAGGAGCTTGGAGTTCTTCGAAATAATAGGTCTTATCCAAATCCAAGCCATAGATTTTTACCTTGTTATTCGCGGTAGTGGTAAACTGCTTGGCAGCGTTGGCAATCTCAGTTCCCGCTTTGTCACCGCTGGCCTTAGTGTAAAGTTTGCCATCCTTTTCCTCAGCCTTGGTCATATCCACAATATGATAGACGTCAAAGCCTGTCTCTGCGGTACCGGGCACGAGCCAAAGGGCATTTCCGCTTGCATCCTGGAACTGGAACACAGCGCCAGCAATCGGCTTCTTGGTTTCATCTGCGCCGTCATACTTGGTCAGGTTCACTTCATAGGTCTTGACAGTGACATCATGATCAAGAGTGTCGTGATTGTTATAAGTGATATGGCTCTTGTTGTGCTGATCGACAGCAACCGTTGCGCTGTCATTCAGAACAGCGTTGTATGTAATGGTGACAACTTCGTTCTCGGCAAGATACTTGACATAGTCAGCCAGGAGAACGACCTCAAAGGTGCAGGGATTCTCAGTTTCAGTACCAGTAGTCCTAATCTCGTAGTCGGTATCCTTGATCAGCTCGGTTACCGCTCTGTCGTCACCCTTCGGACCCTTGACCGCGAAAGTGCCATCTATAAGGGTCAGGCCGGCGTCCATCTTGTCGTGCAGGGTGATTGCAGCGTCGGTGCCTTTCTTGTCGGTGATGGTCAGCTGGAAGCTCACGGTGTCGCCAATCTGAGCATCGGTAGAGGTGCCGAAGTTCTGATGATCAGCGTCCTTAACCTTCTTGTCGTCCTCGGGCTTCTCGTTCTTCTCACGAATCAAAGCTGCAGGTTCGGTGGTGTCAAGGGAGCAAAGGGAACCGAGAGAGGTATCGACGAAGTAATAGCCGCCCTTATTAGGATCGAGGGTAATACTGACGCTTCCATCACTTGGAGCGGTAACGCTGCCAGCAGTTGTTTTGCCAGTCTTTGCGGCATCCAGAATCTTTGCAAATTCATCGGGTTTAAAGTTTTCTGTAGCTGCTACACTGTAAATGACATTGGTACCATCCTTAACAGTAGTTGGGGTGAATACCAAACCGTTGGCGGTAATGACTCCATTCGCGTCAGGGGTGCCATTTGCCACAACACTCCACCATTCAGAACCTGCCGAGATGGTGTAGGCGTATGCCGTGTGCTCATGGCGATTATCAGGATCAGGAGCGGCGGGTGCTGCGCCGGGGTCTGTTTCGGGAGTGCCGGAGTACGTTACATCAAAAATCTTATATGCGGTGTAAGTCTCTCCGCCGATTGCATTATCAATCGTAATGCTGTAGGTTTCATCCGCGAACGCGGACAGGCTTCCCAGAGAGATGACCAGCACTGCCACCAGGAGGAATGCCAGAAGTTTTTTTGCCTGTTTCATTTTCTTTACCTTTTCCTTTTCATAATAATTCGGCTGCCCGTCGCCGGGCTTTTGCGGCGCCGCGGGGGCGTCTTACTTTCTTTTGCCTTTGTGGTTCTATTAAAACATAGGAAGCATCAAGAAAGCAATCAATAAATCGACAATTAATGGAAAGCTGCGCATTTTTTACCAGATGCCCGTCATGGGCCGGGCTTCGCCTCCCATTCTGAAAGGGGCTTCCCACGGATTTGGGGCACGATCATGCGCCGTATGAACACGTTTGGGCCTCACGCCCCCTTTCTTTTGATTGCCGTTGGGAAGCTTATGCTGCGTGTCGGCAGCGACACGCCGAAGAGCGCCGCGCTCTCCGCGTTGGCGCCGCCGTGCGCCGGCAGTTTCGTTTCCCCCGCGGTATTCTCAACGGTGATCGTGCAGGTCTAATTTTGTGGAGCCTGTTTTTTCAAAAACCGGTTCTTCCCCATCCGCGCCTTCACGCCGCCGCCTTGAATGACAACTTTGTTTTCCTCTCCCGTGAGGATAATACTGTTCGTTCGGGGATAGAGTATAGAAATTCGATGATATCTATTTTATATCATACCATATTCTGCCGGTTATTACAATATGGTTTCAAATGTTTTTTGAAAAAACAGTTTTTCTTTTCCATTGTATGCAGGGAGCTCTATTGGATCTTGCCTATGCTTTCAAAGGGCCAGATCCTCCAGAGGAGCCTGCCCACGACGGCGTCGACGCTGATGCAGCCGACGCTGCGGTTTCGGCTGTCAATGCTGGTGGCCCGGTGATCCCCCAGCACAAAGCACTTTCCATCCGGAACCTGATAGGGCAGGATGATGTTGCACTCGCCAATGGACTTTTCGGTGACGTAGGGTTCATCCAGCAGGCGGCCGTTGACGTACACATTGCCTGCCACGTCCAGATCCACCCAGTCCCCCGCCGTCGCAATGACGCGCTTGATCAGTACCTCGTTGTTGAAGTTGAAGCCGACCACATCTCCGGTTTGAAATTTGTGGTTGTTGATCGCCACCACCAGGTCGCCGTCCTCCAGTGTGTCAGACATGGATGCGCCGCTGATGTGGATGATCGGGAGGAACAGCACGGAGATGATGACCACCACCGCCGCCACTACAAGCAGCAGATAGAGCGTTCGCTGCAGCGCCAGTCGGAAGGATTTTTTCAGATGTATGTTTCTCAGTTCCTTTTCCAATACTTTTTCCGTGAGAAAAGAAAGGTCCTCCTCCGGCATGCCGTTTCCCTCCTTTCAGCCCAGGTCACCCGGGAATCATTTCTTTTTTCCATTATTAGCCATTTTCTGTAATGACTTCTCCTCTGCGCAGCAGCTCTCACTGTGATAGTGTGCCCGAATCACCGGGAGCCTCTGCGCACCAGGGTCTCGCCCTCGCAGCAGTCCTCGTCGTGGACATGCGCTGTATAGTCCACAGAACCGGGCCCGCCGGAAGGCAATAAATGGAAGTCCGGCACCTTGTCCACATAGGTCTTGGCCTGTCCCGTAACCGTCAGAAGAGCGACGATACCGAGGCCGGCCAAGATGGAGAGGCACAGAAGCGCAGCGATCCAGCGTCTCCGAACCGTCCATGCGTGCAGTACCTTATTTGATTGTTTTTTAGGAATAGTCCAACCTTACGCGCTCTGCTTATTTGATAAAACCGAAAGCGTTCAGCGGCCAAACGCGCCACAGCAGGCGTCCTACAACAGCATCGTCACTGATACATCCAATTGCACTGTTCCGACTGTCCACACTGGTCAGTCGATGGTCTCCCATCACAAAACATTTCCCGTCCGGGACCTGGTACGGAAGGACGATGTTGCATTCACCGAATGCTTTCTCGTCCAGATAGGGCTCATCCAGCAGGGCGCCGTTGACGTAGACATTTCCGTCGGTATCGATATCCACCCAGTCACCCGCGTATGCAATCACACGCTTGACGAGAATACTGTTGTTGAAATAAAAGCCTATGACATCTCCGGTGTTATAGCGGTGGTCGTTGACCGCAATCACGATTTCCTTGTCCTCCAGCGTCGGGGACATGGATTCGCCGCTGATCTGCATAACCGGCATCAGCAGCACGGACAAGATCACCGCAACCGCCATCACGACCAGCAGGGAGTAAACCGTGCTGCGCAGTGCTCTGCCGTAGTTTTTTTTGTAGCGCTCTTTTTTCAGCGCCTCTTCCAGCTGCTCCGCAGTGGGAAACCATATTTCTTTTTCTTCCATGTGGTCTCCCACCCTTCTGTCTCTTTCTTATCCCTTCGGGGATACCAGCGTCCAGATGCGTGACCAGAGTTGGCGGATCTCATCGTCACGCTGCTCAAGCTTGGTGCTGAGCGCCTGGATCTGTCTCTCTTTCTCCCGCAGCCGATCCTCTGCTGCCGGATCGGCCGCCGTGCCGCCGGAGGGGATGCTCGCCCGAAGACGCTCCATCTGTTCCTTAAGCTCTGCCGTGAAAGCCTGTGTATCTGCCTGCGCCGGCGCGGCCTGTGCAAGACTGGCTTTCAGTTCCGCAAACTGCTCCCTGAGTTCTCCCGCAACGGCCTGGGTGTCCACCTGCGCCGGCGCGGCCTGTGCAAGGCTGGCCTTCAGCTCTGCAAACTGCGCCATGATGCTTTCGCCCAGTTTCTCTTGCTCCGCAGCCTGGCGGCACAGGGAATCCAGCTGGGCCTCTTTTGCATTGAGCTGCTCCACCAGCCGCATGTTCTTTTCGTTGAAGTCATCCATGAGCAAGTCCAGATCGTCGAGAGAATCGCCGGTCTGCACCGCAGCAGCCGCCTCCAGCTTCTCCTGACAGTTCTGGAGCTCCATCTCTTTCTGGGCCAGCAGCGCTTTCAGTTCACCGATCTTCCCGTTGAGCTCTCCCGTCTGCTGACGAAGGGCGGCGTTCTCTTTCTGGAGCGCGATCACATGATCGTCAAACCTGGGCTCCTTCTGTTCCTTTCCGTCCAGCTGCTCCTGTTGTTCCTGCAGGAGTTTGTCCTTGTCGTCAAGACGATTTTTCAGTTTCTCCAGCAGCGCATCCTTTTCATTCAGCCTGCCTTTGAGCCGCTCAATGGTCTCGTCTTTCTCATCCAGCTTTGCCTTCAAGCGTTCGATGCTTGCGGCATTCTCTTCCTGGGTCTTCGCCATCTCGCTGCCCAGTGTTTTCAGCCGCGTGACCTCTTTGCTCTGAGCCAGCATCAGCTTCAGCAGGTCTTCACGGGACAGTTTATGTAAGTCCTTATCCGTCATATTTGTCCCCTCTTTCCGGTGGTTTTGCAAGCGCATACCTATACGGTTACCATAATATCACAGTTACAAATAGATTACAATATTGTTTCACGAATTTTTTTGTGTTTTTTTCTTACGGTTTTATTTTAACAGCTGCCATGTCAAAAAAGGCATCAATAAACCGGGAAACTTTCGTACCGGATAGCATTATCATTTGTTTATTAAGCATAACCAACATTAGGTTATTATAGCGTCTTCAATTCTGTGTTTCAACCTTTTCTGCGGTTTAAATTCTAAAAAAACCAAAGAAAAAACGTCAACCCGGCATTGGATTGACGTTTTCCCATTATTTGTTAAGACGGTGTTTTACTCCTTGCCAAGCACTTTGTAATCCTGTGCTTCCACGGCGGCCTTCAAGGCTTCAAAATCCGCGCTGCCCGTGACGACGGCAGTGCCCTTCTCGTGACTGACAACGGCGCTCTCAACGCCCTCCAGCGCTTCCAGGGCTTTCTTCACGCGTGCTTCGCAGTGAGGGCACATCATGCCCTCGATTTTCATGGTAGTGGTCATTTGGCTTTCCTCCTCATTTATTTGAATTTGTATGGTTTGATCCGCCCGGTTCGTTTTCCGGGGTTTATCACGGCTCGCATCATGGATCCTGATCAGGTTCAGCCGCAGTGCATTGGATACCACGCAGAAACTGGAGAGGCTCATGGCCGCAGCCCCCAGCATGGGGTTGAGCGTCAGGCCGGCCCAGACGAAAGCGCCCGCCGCCACGGGGATGCAGATGGCGTTGTAAAAGAACGCCCAGAAGAGGTTCTCGTGGATATTGCGGAGCGTCGCCCGGCTCAGCCGAATGGCTGCGGAGACGTCCAGCAGACTGCCGTGCATCAGCACCACGTCTGCTGCGTCCACGGCAATATCCGCTCCGGCGCCGATGGCAATGCCGATATCCGCGCGGGTAAGGGCGGGCGCATCGTTGATGCCGTCGCCCACCATGGCCACCCTGCCATACTCCGACAGGGCGCGGATGGTGCTCTCCTTCCCATCGGGAAGCACACCTGCGATCACCTGGTCCACACCCGCCTGACGGCCGATGGCGTCAGCCGTGCGCTGGTTGTCGCCGGTGAGCATCACGACCCTGACCCCCAGGTTTTTCAGTTCCCGGATCGCCTGGGCGCTGTCCGGCTTCATCACGTCCGCCACGGCGATAACGCCCAGCAGCTTTCCGTCCTGCGCAAAGAGCAGCGGTGTTTTCCCTTCTTCAGAGAGTGCGTCGCACTTTCGCTGTATCCTGTCCGGTATGGCGGTCAGGCTGCCGATATACTTCCGGCTGCCGCCGATCAGCGTGCTTCCTCCCAGCGCAGCCTGCAGACCGTTGCCGGGCAGGGCTTTGAACGCTGTGACGTTCTCCGGCGTGAGACCCTGCTCCGCGGCATAGGCCGTCACAGCGCTTGCCAGCGGATGCTCGCTCATTGCCTCCAGTGAAGCGGCAGCGGTGAGAAGCTGCTGCTCAGTGCAGTCCTCTGCCGGGATCAGATCCGTCACTCGCGGTGTACCGGCCGTGATAGTGCCGGTCTTGTCCAGGGCCACCACGTCCACGCGTCCGGTCTCTTCCAGCGCGGCGGCGGTTTTAAACAGGATCCCCTGCTTGGCGCCCACGCCGTTGCCCACCATAATGGCCACCGGCGTGGCAAGTCCAAGGGCGCAGGGGCAGCTGATCACCAGCACGGAAATACCCCGCGCCAGTGCAAAACCGATGTCCCTGCCGCAGAGCAGCCAGATCACCGTCGTCACCAGTGCGATGGACATGACAACCGGCACAAACACGCCGGACACCTTGTCCGCCACTTTGGCGATGGGTGCCTTGGTTGCCGCGGCATCGCTGACCATGCGGATGATCTGGCTGAGGGTGGTGTCCTCCCCCACGCGGGTCGCCTCGCAGCGGATGAATCCCACCTGGTTGACGGTCGCTGCGGACACCAGATCGCCGGGCTCCTTGTCCACCGGGATGCTCTCTCCTGTCAGGGCGGATTCGTCCACGGCGCTGCTGCCTTCCAGAACCACGCCGTCCACCGGGATATTCTCGCCCGGACGGACAACAAAGATATCGCCCTTCTTGACCGTCTCGATGGGGACGGTTTTCTCCTCTCCCTTGATGACCAGCGTCGCCGTCTTGGGTGCGATCTTCATCAGACCCTTCAGCGCGTCGGTGGTCTTCCCCTTGGAGCGCGCCTCCAGCATTTTGCCCACGGTGATCAGGGTCAGGATCATGGCCGCAGACTCAAAATAGAACTCGTGCATCCAGGCCATGGCGGCTTCCGAACCGCCGCTCACCTGCGCCCCGGTCATGCGAAAGAGTGAATAAGTGCTGTAGACAAAGGCCGCACTGGAGCCCAGCGCCACCAGGGTATCCATATTGGGCGCCCGGTGGAGCAGGCCCTTGAAGCCGCTGATGAAGAACTTCTGGTTGATGACCATGACCGTGATGGCCAGCAGCATCTGCACAAGACCCATGGCCACATGGTTCCCGTTCAGGAAGTCTGGCAACGGCCATCCCCACATGCTGTGTCCCATGGACACATACATCAGCAGCAGCAAAAAGCCCAGTGAGGCGATCAGCCGTCTTTTCAAAACGGGTGTATCGCGGTCTGCCAGCGCGTCCTCATCGGCAGCAGCCGCTTTCTCCGCCCCTTTGAGACTGGCGCCGTATCCGGCGGCCTCCACCGCGGCGATGATGCTCTGCTCGTCGGCTGTCCCCTCCACGCCCATGGAGTTGGTCAGCAAACTGACGGAACAGGCGCTGACACCGGGAACGCCGGACACCGCCTTCTCCACGCGGGCCGAGCAGGCGGCACAGCTCATACCGGTAACATTGTATTGTTTCACAGTGCTCATCCTTTCACTTCATCAGCTTCTGCAGTGTTGCAAGCAGCTCATCCACGATTTCGTCATTTCCGGCGCGGACGTCGTTTACCACGCAGGAGCGGATGTGATTGGAGAGCAGTTCCCTGCTGAAGGCGTTCAGCGCGGCATTGGCCGCCGCAGCCTGTGCCAGGATATCGGGACAGTAGGCATCACGTTCCAGCATTCCACGGATGCCGCGAATCTGTCCTTCAATGCGGTTGAGCCGATTGACCAGCTTCTTATACTCCTCGGGAGACCGCGTCTTGGTCTTGTGGCAGCAGCACGCATTCCCGGCTTCTTTTTCGTTCATCCCGCATCTCCCCTTTCATTCGGTCCGATTATATACCCCCACGGGGTATTTGTCAAGAGCAAAACAACCGCCCTTTTCAGAGCGGTTGTTCACAAGCATTTCCTGTTTTCAGGATTTCCGTCTCAGGGGTAATATACCTCAAAGGGCTGGGAGATCAGAACCTTTTCCGTGATGATGCCGTTGTTCTCCGCCGTCGCGCTCAGCTCGTACACATAGTTCCCAGGCTGGAGACTTCCAAAGGTAATCACCGCATTGACCGTGCCCGCGATGCTGCAGTACGGAGCGTAGGGGTAGTCGATGCACTCCTGGCCGTCCACAACATTTCCGTCCGCATCCAGAATGACTCCGCGCACAAGGGTAATCATCCCCTTGTCGGTGGTGATTTCGCCCAGCAGATCCTGGATACCATACTGGGTCATATCCTGCGGCAGCGTCTCGTTCTCAATGCTCAGATGCGGGGTATTGACATCTTCTGGTTCCGGTGTGGGAACAGGCGTCGGCTCGGGCTCTGGCTCCGGCGTAGGTTCCGGTGTGGGCACAGGAGTCGGGACTGGCGTTGGCTCAGGCGTTGCGGTCGGGCTGGGCGTCGGTGTTTCCACCACGGGGGTCGGCAGCGGCGGCAACGTAATACGCGCAAGCTTGCTGCAGCCGCAGAGCAGCAGGCAGCACGCAGCCAGCAGGATGACGGCGATACGTTTTATTTTCACATTTCTCATGATAGTTCTCCCTAAACGAAGTCTTCCATATTATAACGGGTCATTTCCCAAAAAGCAATAAAAAAGCGGACTTTCACAAAAACTTGGGAAAGCCCGCTTATTGTTTGTCAAAGTCAGACCAGCGGAATCAGGAGCTTTTCGCCGGCGGAAATCTTGGCCAGATCCTTGCCGCCGTTATAGGATTCCAGCTTGGCAAGATACTTATAGTAATCCACGCCGTAACCCGTGATGATATCATAGGCCGTCTCCCCGCGCTGCATCACATGGGACATCACCGTGGTGTACACATCGGTTTTCAGGTTTTCCGCAGTCGTGGGAAGCAGATAGATCGCGCCCACATAGAGCAGATCCAGATTTTCCACGCCGTTGAGGGATTTGATATCCTCCGCATAGTTTTCGAAGCGGAGACCCCAGAGCCAGTACACATGCGCAATGGTGTCACCCTTCTCGATTACATAGGGGATCACATAGTACTCCACCTTGTCGGAAGAGGAAATCACATTCTGGGTAGGTGCCGTGCTCACCTTGGAGGGAAGCTTGATGGTATCGCCCGCGCGCAGGAAGCTCAGCTGGCTCTCCAGATCCATCCCGTTGAGAACCATGATCGCGTTCTTTTCCTTGTCGTAATCCAGGCCGTTTGCCTTGCACAGACTGTAAACCGTGTCACCCTTCTGAAGTGTCACGGTAAAATAATCGGAAGCTGCGTAGGCGGCCGAACCCATCGCGCAGAACAGCGCCGCAATGAGGCAAACGCAAACTGTCAGACGGAAAAGATGCCTTTTCACCCAAGCTCGACCCCCTTCTATATGTAGTGATTATAAAATACCACAAGAAATAAATTATGTAAAGTGAATTATTATTTTCATGAATATTCAACAAGTTTCCCTTCCCTACTCTCGTCATTTTGCACAAATACACAGAACACCACATTTTGTGATCTTTCCAGATCCTTCTTCGCATATTTTGAACTTGCATCCCTTTTTCCGGAAAATGCCTCCCTTTATCTGGGATTTATGTCCTCTTCTCTTGTAACTTATTTGTAACGAATCGTAGGAGTATATTCATTATTATGGAAACTGCGCCATAGGAAAGACTCCTGACTGTCATCACAAGATCTTGTAATGACAAGCACAAGCTGATCGTGTGCTTTCCCTGATCCAAAGGAAACACTTGAATTCTGCGCAAAAATGAGATATACTTTGCAGCAGCACGCCGGTGTGATGGAATGGTAGACGTAGCGGATTCAAAATCCGCCGATGGCGACATCGTGTGGGTTCGAGTCCCACCACCGGCACCATGCAAAAAGAAGGGTCCGTTTGGGCCCTTCTTTTGCATCTTGATCAGTAGGGACTCGAACCCGAGGGCACTTGGCGATGTGCCGGGGGCACATCGCAACCCGAGGCGGCCTGCCCCGCAGGGCAGGTCGAGTCCCACCACCGGCACCTCGTCAGAAGAACGCAGATCCGCTCCGCTTCCGCGGTTCCCGTAAGAGCCGCGAAAGCTGCGCATCCTCTGCGTCCCTCTTCCTTGCCGAAACGGAGGACTCACGAGGATCCTCCGTTTCGGTTATGGAGAACGGTTCGAATTTGAATTTCCTCGGCGCACCATGCAAAAGAAGGGTCCGTTTGGGCCCTTCTTTTTGTGTTTTATTCATCGCTTTTTCACCTGGATCTCCGGTTCCGGCGTGGCAAGCGGTTCATTGGGGATAAACCAGAGATTCATGTCCGTCCCCTCGCGGATACCCGGTACGTTCTCCGTAAAGCTGTACTGCCACATGTCGCAGGCATAGTAGAAATTCGGGAAGGGGCTCTCCGGCAGAGAGAACCAGAAATCATAGTCTGTCAGCCGGGTCAGATCGTAGCCGTAATAGCCCAGCTTGCGGTTAAAATACACGCAGGGGGTATAACCCGCGCGCCGGATGGTCTCACAAAAAGCCACGGCGCAGTCTGTTCGTCCGTCCACCGTCAGGTCATTGGTACGGGCGTTCTCCGCGTCCACGTATTCCCAGTCGTAGACCACCGGCATGGTCACCCGGTAATCGGCCAGACGATCCAGGACAAATTGTGCCTCCTCAATGGCCTCGGCCACCGTCACCGCCTGGGAAAAGAAATATACGCCGCAGCGGAGGCCATTGTCGGCCGCGCCCTTCATGTTGGCATGAAACCAGGCGTCCTCAAACAGGCCGCCCTCGGTATAGCCGCGCCAGCCAAGACGGATATACGCATAGCTGATTCCAGCCGACGCCACCTTCCGCCAGTCGATTTCCAACTGGTGCTCGGATACATCCACGCCGCGCACCACCGTGTAGCGGTCACCCGTATAGCGGATCTGCCCCGTCACATCCGAGAAATCATCAGCCGTCAGGGTATTGGCGGGGACGCCCTCCAGCGGCGTCATCCAGGTCCAGTCGTTCCCGTCATACAGGTATACCTGCCCTTCGTGGGGGTCCGGCTCCTCTTTTGCACGGAATTTCAGCAGCAGGCCGATCGCCAGCGCTGAGATCAAAACGACAACGAGCAGCAGAACCACGAAGGTAAACATGGCGCCGCCCCGATGGGATCTTCTCATCTCTCTCCCCATTCCCTGTTTTTTTATTATTATATACAATCCAGCCTGAGAAATCAACGACCGCGCAGCTCACCCGGCCGCCTAATCGTCCCGCCTGTTCACGCTGTCGTTCAGCTCCGTGACCGCCTGTATGACGGGCTCCGTGGTTTCCGGGTCCCCGAAATAGGCCCACAGCGCGTTCAGATTCTCTTCCTTGTGGAAGTAATACCCGGTAGCCATGTCCGAGCCTCTGGGCATGACGTCGATTTTGAAGCATACCTGCTCCGGACTTGCATACCCTTTTTCAATCCCGAAAACGGCCATGTTTTTTGAGCCGGGAATATCAAAGATCACGCATTTGCCCACCTCTTTGGCGGCGAGGAATTCCAGCGCTTTTTCAACCAGCGGGCGCAGTTTCGCATTCTGTTTTTCTGCTGTCTTTTTGGACAGGGTTTCTCCCAGCGCGTTCTCCCCTGTTCTGCGCTTGTGAAAGAACCAGTTCATATTGCTTCCCTCCATGCGGTGTATACCTTTTCTGCTAAATCAAAGTTTAATGAAAAACCGGTGCTTTTTCAAGTACCGGTTTAAGGGGAAGGTGGATTCACCCGCCTGCGGGCGGGCCGCCTCGCGGCTCTGACATGCCACCGGCATGTCATTCACTCCCGCTCGGATCGAATCCACCTATAGTTCCCACCAACAAAAAGCACCATCCTTTTGGATGGTGCTTTTTGTTGGTGGGGGAAGGTGGATTCGAACCACCGAAGGCATTGCCAGCAGATTTACAGTCGGCAACAAACCTAGTGTTCATGCGCCCTCCCGGTTCTCCTGACAACATATTTGAAAACGCTCGCCCAGAGTTTTCTTCTCTGGGCGAGTGTTTATTCTGCTAGAAATATCTTCTCATTACCATGCTCCTTTCCAGCTGCCGGGGGTGAGTCCCTGACCCCATCCCTCCGGGAGATCGATCTCGCGCTTCTGGTTTGCGGAGCCAAGAACCAGTCCCTGATTCGCCGCTCCGGGATTCGTGCTGCCGGCGGCAGTCTGGCCTGCACTCCCCAGCTGGAGGCCGTTGCTGAAATCGCCTTCCCCATGAAGCACAGCATATACCTGGCTCCCGATCTCGGTGTCGTACGGATTCTTCGCGGGCTTCCAGCTCTTGTTCTGCATCTGCCAGAGGACTGCTTTCTCCACGAGGGTGACGTCGTTCATCTTGTCCAGCGCGGCCTTCGCCTCTTCTGCTGACACGCTGCCGTCGCCTGACATCTCCTGGGATACCGCATACATGGCGACCTTCGTGTTGATGTAGCGCTGGGGAGTAATGCCACACTGGTATGCTGCCTCCGTTTTCTCCAGCTCCGATTCGGACATCAGCACGCCCAGCATGCTCATCTGCTGATCGATGCTCAGCTCGCTGTTGACGACCACCGAGTACCTCTGCGTCTTGGTGACTTTGTCTGTGCCGGCCAGCGGTTCCAGTTCCTCGATCTGCTGCCAGATATCGCTGACTGCGGTGACGGCTTCCTCTGCGGTGCTTCCGCTCTCGGTCAACGCCTGTACCGCCTGGGCCTGGCTGCTGGTGATCTTGTCCCCCTGCTTCTCTGCCACCCACTTGTAGACTTCCGCCCGAGCCTTGTTCTCGTCATCGTATACGCCCTGCTCCATGAGATAGCGCACGGCTTCCTCGTCGGAGAGGTAACCGTCCTTCAGCGCATACTTGATTTCCTTGTAGTCCCCGGAGTCGTATGTCTGCAGAAGGTTCCCGGTCAAGGCGCCGATGGTGTTGTTCCAGATGGACGCGACTTCCCGTGATGCGTTCCCCATCGGCAGGCCGGACATCTGGCTCGCCGTCTTGAGTGTCTGGTAGATCTTCCCGTACCAGGTCATGCTCCCGTAGCTTGTGATCTTCGTGGGCTCCTCCAGCTTCCCGTTGGCCAGCTGAATAGTCTCCTTCCAGATCTGATAAGTCTTGACCAGATTGCTCATCCACTCCGTGTCCATGCGGGAGCTGCTGTAGCCGTTGATCAGATTGTCGATATCCTTCACGAATGGCAGTTTGTTGTGGATCAGCAGATCCTGTACCAGGTTCCCGTCCAGGATATTGCCGTTGCCGAACATGGCCTCCTGCCATTTCTCAAGATAGCTCTGATACTTGTCATCGTCCCGCCATGCATCCATGAGGGACTCGGCGATGGCTGCGGCCGCTGCCGTTGCCATGTATGCCGCGATGCTGCGGGCCACCTTCGGCGCCGCCGTACGCAGCGCGGTCTTCGTGTCGCCGCCCTTCCGCTGTTCCGCCCGGAACTCGTTGTAGGCGTCCAGCATCATGTTGTAGCTGATGGTCGGCTCTGCCATGAAGGCGGTGGTCATCGAAGCGAAGACGCCCTTCTGCCGCATGTTGTGGCTGCGGGTCATGGTACTGTCCATGACCTGCGTGCGGTAGATCACCTCATCAAACAGCTCTGACGTGGCCTTCATCAGCTCCTCGCCGGTGAGCTTCCGGGTCTCCTGCACCTGGGCCTTGCAAGCATTCCAGATCGCCCCCCACGTCGTTTTGTCTCCCCACTCGGCAGCAGTCATGGACTTCTCCTTGATGGTATCCGTCACGCTGTCGGTGTGCTTGATCATCTCGCGCAGGCCGTTGTTGATGTTGGTGTCGTAGAAGCCCAAGTCCTTCCAGACCGCGGTGCCGCTGTACTTCATGGCCTCGGCCCTGCCCTGCTTGTTGGACATGCCCAGGCCCTTCACCAGGAACTTCGGATCCAGCACGGCGGACGCTCTCACATAAGCCGTCGGCTGCAGCAGCGCCACGCGCAGGTTTGCGCCCACCGCCGCCACTTTGTAATTCGACAGCATCCTGGATCCGAACTGCTCCAGATCCCGGCCGCCCTCGTGGGTGCCGTTCATGTCCTTCATAAACTGCGTGAAGTACTTCTGTGCCTCGGTGCCGTAGGCCCGCTCCGCGCTCTTCTGGACGCTTGTGGTGGTGTACTGCCCTGCCTCGTTAGCGGTGCCCGCCGTGTTATAGCTGAACCACTTCATGGCGTCCAGCATCGGCAGACCCAATGCGTTGTATTTGGCCATGTCCGCCATGTGGTTGGCGAAGGTATCGAAGGCGCTGCCGATCACAATGGCGTTGTTCGCATCCCGCACCGTCGCCTTGGTGAAGCTGCTGTTGAGCAGGCGGAAGAGATTGGAGGAGTCTGCCCCCGGATCCCGCACCGCCCGGCTCCGGCTGTCGGTCTTGATCGGCCAGTAGTTTTCCTCCGTGAACTGTTTGAACCCGAAGCGCGCCATGGAGACTTCATTGCCCCAGTCGCTGCCCACGGTGTTCATGTACTTCTGCAGCGTGTCCGCGATGGCCTTCTCTCTGGCGGTCAGCGTGCCGGTGATCTCTGCCAGCTCCTCGCCCGTCAGGAGGAAGTTGTCCGCCTGTCGGATACCCTTGCCTTTGTCCTGCTGAATGTCGCTGATCCGGATGCCGGCGCTCAGCATGTGGCCCAAAGCCTGCGGGCGTTTGGACAGAGCGTAGAGCTCCATGATCTGCGCCTTGGTCAGGAAGACGCTCTCCTTTTCCTCTGTGCGCAGATTCTCTGTCCCGTCCTGTTCCAGCAGCCGCTTGTTCAGCTTGAACTCCTTGACCTCGCCCTCTGCGGCTTTGGCCTCCTTCGCGGTGTAGGCTTTCTCCGAGTAGTCGATGATCTCCTGCGCATGGAAGGCCAGCTTGCTCCATCCTTCCTGCATGTTGCGGAAGATCCGCTTGCCGCCCTCGCCGAGCTTCTTAAAGAAATAGTACGGCGTGGTGTTCTGGAAGGTGAGGAAGTTGGCAGCCTTCACCGCGCTCTCGCTCATGCCGCTGGTTGCCGTGGCTCCCAGCTCGTCCAGATCCCGGATGGTCTGTTCCGCGACGTCGGACACTCTCCCCTTCTGGCTGTCGGCCATCAGCTGGTTTGCCGTGGTGATCGCCTTGCTCACGGAGCTGACGATCTTGTCCAGATCCTCCAACTGCTGGGCGTCCATCCGGGCGGTGGTCCAGCTGCGGTCTCCGTCCATGGCCTCCTGGATGCTGGTGATATGCTCCTGCAGAATATCCTGCAGCTCCGGCGGGAGATCCAGGAACATGCCGTTCTCGTTCTCCCCTCCGCGCATGTAGGTCTGCTGATTGGCGGCGATCCTCTCCAGTTCGTTCAGCCGCCGGATGTAATCCTGTCTGGCCTTCTCGCCGGAGCGCGGGCTCAGCGTGTCGATGGAGAGCAGCAGATTGCTGACCATTCCCTTCAGGCTCTCCGGCACATGGTTCTTTGCGCTGTTCTCGGTCAGGTACTTGCTCAAGCGCTGGACCTTCCTGTCGATTTCCACCCGCTTGCGGTAGGCCTTGTCCTTGGAGATGGATCTCTGCCGCAGCTCGCTGACCTTCTCCTGCACCAGTTGCCGGCGCATGTTCTTCTCCCCGCGCAGCTTGTCCTGCAGCTCCTGGTTCTTCTCGCTCAGATCGGCATTGCGTTTCCCCATGGCCTCATACTGCCGGTCCGCCATGGTCTTGCTCTGCCGCACGTCGCCGGAGAGCAGGCCGTCCACGATCTCGTTTGCCACATGCTCCACCATCTCGTCCCGGAGTCTGCCCTTCTGATAGGTGCGCTCATAGCTGGGCTGCACCCGCTCCAGCGCGTTCAGGATCTGGTTGAGCATATCGCTGTGAGCGGTGACGTCTGGCGGGAACAGGCCTTCCCCGAAGCGGTCGGCCAGCTCCATGTATGCCACGTCGATATCCAGTCCGTCGTTTGCAAGGCGCAGCGTCCCCATGTTCCGGCGGCGGAAATCCGCAAGATCTGTCGTGTCTCCGCGCAGCTCCTCGCTGATCTTCAGCTTGGTGGAGCGCAGATAATCCCGGATCTCCTCCCGGATCTCCCGGCTGGCGTCGCTGAACAGGTACGCGCTGTCGATGATCTCCCGGGCCGTGCCCCGCGCCTCGCTCATGATCCGCTTGAAGTCCAGATCATTGCTGTCGCTGGAAACCATGTAGTTGCCCAACCGCTGCAGCGCGTCGGCGACCCGGTTGGTGTTTGCCTCGCTTCCGTGCTCTTGCAGCAGGTTCCTAGCAAGGCGTCTGGTGTCCTCCGGCATAACGGTCCGGTCGGTGTCTGTGGTCCTCCGCGCCTGTCCCTTCCAGTATTCCACCAGCTCCTTCATGGCCTTGTTCTCCTGCTGCAGGCTGCGCATGGCCGCCGCGGCCTCTGTAGGATTGGCGTCCCGCCAGGCCGCCCGCTCTCTGTCCAGCGCGGTCTTCACGGCGGGGCTGTTCTCCATCCTGGCCGCGTCCTCCCTTGCCCGGGTGAGCTGCTTCTCGGTCTTGTCCAGCATGGTCTGCAGCTGGGCCTGCTCCTCGCTGTCCGCCTCCTGCATGGCCTCGCGCAGGTTGTTGGCCTTGCGGTCCAGCGTCTCGATCCGCTCTTGCTTTTTCACCCAGGCGGCCACCTCCGGGTTGGCGTCGTCCCTAGCTGCCGCATTCCGCAGCAGCTCCTGGTCCTCCGGCATGCTCTCCCAGTACGCGCTGTCATCGGTAGAATAGCTGTCCGCTTCTGACTCCATAAAATTGTTGTTGCTATTCTCGGAAGATTCGAGTATAATATGAGTAGATACAGAGTCTGTTGGTCCAGCGAGCCGGCCACTTGTGGTTGCGCCCTGTACAGATCCGGGCTCTGTATTATCATTTCCGCTCAGGAGGAAAGCGCTTCCGTCAGGCATTAGAACCTTGTGTGCTTTATAAAAAAGGCCTGTCGTTTTCTGAACGATCACCGCCATGTTCCCGGTGGTACCGTTGATTGTTACTGGGGCAGCAAATGTCCAGGACTCCACATTCTGACTAACATTGACTTTCCCTCCTTTGTGCTTGGCATGATAGCCAATCTGCACACCACGTTTCAGTACAGATGGGATAGCAAGAAAAGCTGCGCGAGCCGCATCATCTCTTGCATAGTTCATTCCTTTGTCTATCCTGCTACCAAGATCAATGCGGCCAAATCCCTGCCTTTCAATATAGCGTCCATACTTTTTAAGCTCACGCTCAGCCCATGCAGTTCGATCTGATTGTCTCTTTGGATAATGCAGTGGGGCCTTTATATTTGCAACTGACTCCATAGTATTAAGCTGGTCTTGAGCTGCTTTAATCTGATCTGCGAGATGAAGGATCTCTGGATCATCCTCAGCCAACGATATTATGCGGTCGTCCGCAAACACCACATCCTCGTCGCCCAGATTGGGCGGCGTTTTTTTGCGCTGCTCGCTGTCCATCTGGCTGCGGGCCTGCACGTCCCGGGCCTCGATCTCTCCGGCGGTATTGCGGTAGAGCTCATACGGGGATCTCCTTGTGGTCTCCTTGCTCTTGACGTCATGGAACAGATCCATGAAGGAAAACAGCTTCTCCCCTCCGTACTTTTCTTCTAGCTCATCTCGCCTAGCGTCAAACGCCTGCCACTCTGGCGGGTCAGGCTCCAGCGGCTGAAGCGTGTCCCAGTCGATGGCACCGCGCGGGGAATCCGGGGTGGAGAGCATGAGCGCCGACGCCTCTTCAAAAAACGCCGGGTCTTCCTCTCGGATCTGGTTATACTTTCTCCATGCCTCCTCTGCTGCGGCACGCTCTGTCTTTGTCCTCGCGTCCGCTCCCTCCTTGAGCCTCCGCTCCCAGTACCGGGGATTACTGCCGCTGGCAAACCCCTCTGTGTCCTGTATTGCATGCTGCATCTCGTGGATCAGGGTGTTGAGCAGCTCGCCCTCCATCCCGCTGTCCAGCAGCTTTTTGTTGAGGGAAATGTGCTGTGCTCCGCCCCAGCTCCCGGACCAGCTTCCATAGGTGTCCGATGTCGCAGGGATATCGAAGGCGATGTCCACGCTGGCCGGCTGCGGGTACTGATTGAAGAGCTTGTCATGGTAGATCAACTCACTCAGCCGCATGCCGCGCTCTGTCTCCTGGTTGCTCAGGAAATCCCGGAAATCATCTCGCAGCTCCATTCCGCTGTCGTCGATCTCAAAGCGCCACTTGCTGTCCATCCCCCGGAACCAGCCGGTGCTCTGTCTGATTGTCTCCGCATCTGTACCGTCCTGTTCCATCTGTTCAGCGGTATGGAGCGCTGGGATATCTGTATCCCACGCCATCTCTCCGCCGTAGCTGTATCTCTCCTCGGGCGGCCCTCTGGTCTCCTGCACGCCCTGGGCCTGCTGCATCCCGGCCCGTTCCTGAACTGCCTCCCGTACGGCGCCGCCGTACTCGTAGGCTCCCAGGCCGAACCAGTTATCGCGGAAGCCGGCTTTTTCTCTTCCCATGTTTCATTCCTCCATGGCTTGGTCACTTTCTTACAAACAGTGAATCAATATCTTGTGTTTCGTTACGGTTTTGAAGTTGCGGGCCCGGAACCCTTGTGCTACACTCCTGTCGAAAGGAGGTGAGAATCATGTCTAAACCTTTGTATAAGCCTGGCGAGGATAACAAACCTTCCGGTTCTTATGTCGAGGTTGGGCCTCGTGGGGGCGAGGTTCACAATCCTCGGCATGTGTCCATTGATAGCGGTGATCGGCTTCCTCCCACGCAGGAGCCCGGCCGCCGTTGGACACCGAAGAAATAACAGGCAGGTATGGGGCTCTATATATAGGGCCTCATATCTTTTTTCTCACACGCCAAATACAGAAGCAGCGCCCGAACACATTGATCTGGATCCATGCTTCTACATAGGTGCTGCCGTTTTCCTCGTACTTTGTCAGATAGTGATGCATTCCCCGCTCACCTCCTTCTGCTTGCCTCCCCTCGCCATCTGGGGCGCCTTTGATGCGGCATTTGCGTTTTATCCAGATGATGATACTGTCGAGATTCAAGCCGATCAGGACCCCCAAGACCGCACCAGGTAAGTACTGTCTCATTCTCTTCACCTCCAAATCGTGTCTCTCTGTGATACATGTATCACGCCGGTAATCATATTTGGTTACTTATTGAGTAAAAAAAGAGGCCAGCTCATTGAGCGGAATATCCAGTGCTTTGCTGATCTGAACTGCTTCGCCGAATTTCGGCTCATAAAGATTGTTCAGCATACGATAGACTTTCTGGGGAATCCACCCAACGGCCAGGCCGAAGGCTGCTTGCGTTTCATATTTCTGGTTGATCTTTTCTTCAAGTGCTTTCATCTGCATTTTGTTCACCTCCATTGTAACCATAATTGGTGATTTCAAAATACCACACCGTTTTTCAAAAGTCAACACATTTGTTTACTTTTTTCTGTTATTTTTTTGTTGCTTTTTTTGTTTACGTGTGCTACAATTTTTGTAACACATTTTGTTTATTTGTTGAGGTGATATTATGACACTAGGTGAACGACTCAAACAGCTTCGCAAAGAGGCCGGACTTACACAAGAAGAACTGGCAAAGAAAGTCGGGCTGAAGAAACAGAATATCAGTCGATATGAAAACTCTCACGTCGAACCGAACATCCGAACAGCAAAGCGAATTGCCGACGCTCTCGGTGTGTCCATTGAGGAAATGGCTGTTGGCGTTTCTCTTCCGTCTCCTTCTGCTCCTGTTCCCCTCTCCCCGGATGAGACCCAGCTTGTGGAGGACTACCGCGGGCTGACGCCTCCCGGCCAGGAGTACATCCGCCAGACCATGGCCATGGCCGTGCGCACCTATTCCGCGGGGGATGGTGCTCTTCCCCAACTGGAAGACGCAGAATAAATAAAATCGCTCCCGGTGCAGCCACACCGGGAGCGCATCGAACATATTATGATGAATATTTTTTCTCTCTATGCTGGTTCTTTTTGATTTGCTTTGATAGTTCTTGAAAAAATTAAGAAAAAAAGGGTTGCAATTATTCATCATCAGGAATATTCTAAAGTCAGAGAGGCTATACTATGAACAAGCGAGACGTATTTGACTACCTCAAAATGTTGCTCGGCGGCATTCTCATGCACGACTTGTTCTTCTCAGAGTTTCTAAACCTTATCGCTGAGAAGGGGTTTGAGGAAAGGATCTTTACTCTCTTGACCGCCAGGCTCAAGCTTTTGAACACATGGGGCTACAAAGTTACTTGCGTCAAAGAATTTGAAAACATTGGCCAAGGGCTTTTCAGTATGCATTTAACAGGAGCCGGCTTCAACATTCGGGTTTTGTTTGCATTCCTTTCAAACAATCAACCGGTCCTATTGCATGCCTTCGAAGAAAAGCAAGGTAAACGAAGAACAGATTATTCTTCACACATCCCGCCCGCTCTTTTGCGTTTAAGCCAGACAAAGGAGGACTTTAAAAATGGATTCATCTGATTCTCTTGTGAAGCTTCTTTCTGCCGTTTCAAAGAATATGGTTCCTGATACTCTTGCTCTTTCTGCTCTTCAAGGGTTAATTGCAGCTGAGATTACTGGGAAACGCATTGAAAAGGGTATGACACAAAAGGATTTTTCTCATCTTCTCGGCGTGTCTCAGAGCACGCTATCCAAATGGGAAAGTGGCGAGACCAACTTTACTCTTTCTACTCTCGTTGCGATTGCTACAAAGCTGGACATTCAACTGCAGTCACCGTTTGTTCCTACTCCCCCTAAATCTTATAAAACAAATACCTGCAACATAATCGCTTTTATTCCGCCCGGGTGGCACACCGCATCTTCACCTGCTACTTTTTCAGATGAAGAAATCGAGACTGAATCTTTCAAAGAAATGTGAGGACTCTATCATGCTTAACTATTCCAATTCTTTCAGCTGTTCTGTCAATGCAACCAAGAGTGAGCTGATCTTGACCTTCCGTCAGATTCATCCAGATATCGGGGCGGATGGAGTTAACAAAGGGAATAAAGAAGAGCTTATTTCAGAGCTTGTCATGAATCTCGAAATGGCCACAGCATTGAAAGATGCTTTGGAAACCACCCTTTCCTCTGGGCCTCTCGCAGATTGATTCTTAATACCTTTGTCTAGGACGCTCCATGATATTGGAGCGTCCTATAACTATACTAGCGAAGAAGGAGATGATATCTATGAGAAAACCTAACTACGCCGCCATGTTTACGCTCCGATCGGATGGGCGCTACATGGGATACTGGCATGAGCTGGACCGTGATTATCAGCCCAAGGGGAAGCGGCATCCGATCTATGACCGGGATCCCGAGCGCCTCTACAAACGGATCCAGGAGAAGGAAACGCCCATGCGCCGCACCCTGAAAGAAGTCGCCGATGAATGGGAGACGATCCACCGGGACGCGGTCTCAGATCGCACCTGGGCAAACTATGCCCCGCACCTGACGTCCATCGTGGATCTGTACGGAGATCTCCCGATCGCGGATATAACCGCCTTCGATGTCAGCCAGGATCTCCTGGCCGCCAAGGCCAGAGGCTACAGCCATACGGTGGTGAACTCCCGCCGCTCCATCTGGAACGGGATCTTCGATTATGCCATCGGTCAGCGGGAGATTCCCTACAATCCCGCTCTGTCTGTCAAGCTGCCGAAGGGCCTGAAGAAAGGCAAGCGGACAGCCCCCGACGATGAGGTTATCAATTCCATCATCCTCGGCGGCAGCGACATGAGCTTCGGCTTCATTCCCTTCTTCCTGCTCTGCACCGGCGTCCGGCGCTCCGAAGCACTGCACCGGAAGAAGGATGACGTCAATCTCATCACCTGGGAGCTGACCATCCCGAAGGCCAAAACGGAAGCCGGCATCCGCACCGTGCCGATCATCCAGCCGCTGCGGGAGCCGCTCAAGCGGTGGATGCTCCTGCACCCCGGTCCCTGGCTTTTCCCCTACATCCCCTATAACGGGCGCAAGGGGGAATACATGACGGACAGCAACTGGGAGACCGCCTGGGCAAACTACTGCAGGCTGCACGGCTGGGTGGATGAAGAGGACAAGCCCACCCTCGGCGCGCACAATCTGCGGCACGGCACAGCCACTCTGCTCTATGAAGCCGGCACGGATGTCTATACCGCCCAGCATATCCTCGGCCACGCGAATGTATCCACCACGCTGGAGATCTACACCGACCTTCGCCGCAGCCACGAGCGAAAGAACATCGGGAAGTTCGCCCGCTCTATGGCAAAGCTGCAGACAGCCGCGGAAAAGAAAAAGACCGGGACCTGAAAGCCCCGGTTTCTGACAACAAATTTGACAACAACTTATGCTTATTTTTGCCCTTGATTGCCCTGTTTTGGTTCCTGTTTGCTCGCGGTTCCGCTCTTGTATTTGATCACTTTCCTGCGCGCAAAGTGAAGAAATAAAAAGAAAACCGTCCGTTATCCGAACGATTTTCTTTCTGGTGGGGGAAGGTGGATTCGAACCACCGAAGGCATTGCCAGCAGATTTACAGTCTGTCCCCTTTGGCCACTCGGGAATTCCCCCATATGCAGTTGCGCTATTCGGTGGAGCTGGTGGACGGACTCGAACCCCCGACCTGCTGATTACAAATCAGCTGCTCTACCGACTGAGCTACACCAGCGTCTTACCGGCATCGCTCTGTGTTCGGATCAGTTTCCTGACCCCTGAGCGCTTTGTAATAATAGCAAAAGCGACGCCATTTGTCAATCATTTTTTTCAATAAATTGAAAAGAAATGGAAGGCTCTTGTTTTGGGCAAATCATGCCGCCGCTGCTTTGCTGTAAAACATATCGGAATGGTCTGGTGTTTTTCCCGGTCTTGTTATACAATGGTCAAAAAGCAAAGGAGGCGCTCCATGAAATACGCGATTGACGAAAAGCTGGTGCTCCCCATCGGCGGAGTCCCCCAGTCAGTTCGAATTCGTTCCGCCGACGAATCTCTCCCCGTGCTGCTCTTTCTCCACGGCGGCCCCGGCGTCTGTGACCGCCATTGGGTGCTCCGGGACCAGTCCGATCTGGCGCTCTTCGCCACCATGGTCTGCTGGGATCAGCGCGGCGCCGGGCTGAGCTGGTCGAGAACGCTGCGGCGCAAAGATATGACCGTCGACCGCATGGTCGAGGACGCCCACGAGCTGATCGGCTATCTCAAACGCCGCTTCCGCAAGAATGCCGTCTATCTGGTCGGCCACTCCTGGGGCACGATTCTCGGGACTCTCCTGGTGCAGAAATACCCTGAAGACGCCGCAGTGTACATCGGCATGGGGCAGTTTGTAAACGGCGCCGAAAATGAACGCCTGAGCTACGAGTTCGTACTACGAGAGGCCGAGACGCGCGGCGATAAAAAAGCGCTGAGGGATCTGGCCAGAATCGGCTGGCCGAAGGACGGCCACTACGCCGGTATCGACGATCTGATGGTGCAGCGCAATCTCATGACCAAGTACGGCGGTGAGGACTACGGCGAGAGCGACGGGATCATGAAGGCCATGGTGGTCCCTCTTCTGCGCTCCCCCGAATACGAGCTGCGGGATCTCTGGAAGTACTACAAGGGCGCCTTCTTCTGCCTGGAGTCCATGTGGGACGAGGTGGTGGATCTCGCTTTTGACAAAACCGTACCCGCTTTGGAGGTGCCCGTCTATCTGACCGAGGGCCGCCACGACCAGAACACGCCCATTCCTCTTGCGGAGGCCTGGTTCAATCAGCTCCGCGCACCCTACAAGGAGTGGATCTGGTTTGAGGAATCGGCCCACTCCCCCATTAAGAATGAACCCATCCGCTGGGGCAACACCGTGCGCCGGATCGTCACGAGCGAGGAGGCGCAGCGGTCCACAACACTCTGATGAAAACTTAACCACGCGCAAAACAGCCGGTACCCGTCTGGATACCGGCTGTTCTTTTATCGGCGTCCGCCCTTGCCGCCAAAGCCGCCGGGCCGCATGCCGCCGTTGCCTGGCTGCATCTCACCGTCACCTGGCTGCATCTCACTCATATCCGGGCGCATCCCGCCGTCGCTTGGGAAGTCCCCGCCCATGCCGTGCATGCCGCCCATGCCGCCAAAGCCGGAGCTTTCGCCATAGAGCGTCGAGTCGAAAGTGACAGCGGAGGAAGAGCTGCCTGCTGTGACCGTATAGGTCTCCCCGACCTGGAAGGCGGGAAGGCTGATTACCACGCACTGGAAGTCCGTCTCCGGCTTCCAGGAGAGCAGCACCGCGCCCTTTGCGTCGGTGACCTTCACCTCGGTGCCGGCCTTCTGCGAGCCGACAGAGAGCAGCATAGAGCACTGGGTGGAACTGCGGTCAAAGTTCATGGCCATCTGCCCGTTGCCGGCCGCCGCGAAGATACCGCCGGTGATGGTGCCGCTGCCGTTGTAGTCCATTGAGCCGTTTCCGCCGTTTACCGGGCCGGAGACATAGATCTCACCGCCGGTGATCTGCAGGCTCCCGTTGGAGTCGAGACCGTCGCCCTTGGTGCTGACGGTCAGCTTGCCGCCGGAGATCACGATCCCCACATTCTCCTGCGCGGTAAAGTCATTCCGGCTCCAGGGACCCGCGCTGCCGCTGGCATCGTTTCCGCCGGCTGCGTTGAGCGCGTCGTCGTCTGCGGTGATCGCCACATCGCCGCCGGAGATCACGATGGTCATTCCCTCGATGCCCTCGTGGCTCTTTTCAATCGTTACGCTCCCATCCGAGATAGCCACGGCACCGTCGGCATGCAGGGCGTCGTCCCCGCTGGAAATCCGGATACTGCCGCCGGAGACTGTGAGATCGCCGTTGGAATGCAGACCGTCGTCCGAAACGCTGATCTCCAGCGTGCCGCCCTCGATCGTGAGACAAGTGTCCGCCTTCACGCCCTTGACCTCCTGCGCGGAATCGTCCGCGGCGATCCGGATGTTGCCGCCGCTGACAGTCACACTGTTGCCGGCGCTGATCCCGTCGCTGCCTGCGGTGATCACAAGCTCTCCGCTCTCCACATACACGTCGCCCACATTCTCCGCATCGGAGTCCTCGGCCTTGATGCCGTCCTTGCCTGCGGTGATGTTCAGCGCCGCGTCGCAGATGCTGACGCTCTCCTTGGACTGGATGCCATGCTTGGCCGCCGAGATCGTATAGCTGCCGCCGGTGACGACCAGCTCATCCTTGGCCACGATGCCGTGACCCGCGGGAGAAGTCACCGTGAGACTTCCCGCGCCCTTCAACGCCAGATCGTCCTTGGCAAAGACGGTGCCATCTACGTTGTTGTCGTCGATCTGGGTGAAGCCGCCGCCATTTGTCACGGTGTTGGAGGAGCCCTCCGCCAGTGTGACAAAGACTTTGTCTGCCTGCCTGACATAGAGCGCCGCAAAGCTCTTGCTGGCAATGTTCACGTTATCCAGTACCAGCTCCACCTTGTCGGTCTTCTCCGCGTCCACGATCACGCAGCCGTCGCTCAGCGTGCCGCTGATTACAAAGACGCCCTCATCCTGGATCGTAACCGCGTTGCCCTGGACGGAAACCGCCTTGGAATCGGAGACTGTGGCGTTATCCTTCAGCGTGATATGCGCCGCAGCAGCCGTATCATAGCTCTGCTGCAGTTCCCGGTCGGTAAAGTGTTCGGTTTCTGCCGCGGGCTCGGCGACAGGCTCGGCCGTGGGTTCAACCGCCGGGACGCTCCCGGCTGCGCTGGCCGCCTGAGCGTAGCCGCCAAGCAGCAGCATACTGACCAAAATCAGCGCAATCGCCATGGTAATAATATGTTTCATTCCATTCACCTGCTTTCCTTTTGGTGATTTCATGATACGTCTGCACGCTGAAAATAAACTGAACGAAATATGAACAAACTGGAAATCCTTCTTTGTCTCACTTATCGTCTTTCCATTCTCTTTTATATCTCCTCGCGCAAAAGCACTGCCTGTTTAGGCAGTGCCTTTGCCGTTTTTTCTTGTCCGCACCCGCACCTGCATGCTATAATCAGTGTATACAAAGGGGGCTGAACACATGAGAAGAAAAGACCGGGAAATTACAAATCCCGAGGAAATCAAGAAAATCATCGAGGAAACCAGGATCCTGCACCTGGCACTGTTTGACGGCGAATATCCCTATATTGTGCCGCTCCACTACGGAGCTGCCGAACAAAACGGGCTGCCTGTTTTCTATATGCACGGCGCTCTGGAGGGTCACAAGCTTGACCTCATTCGTGCCAATCCCCACGTCTGTGTGGAGCTGGAATGCCGCATTCAGCTCATTCCCGCGGGCGACAATCCCTGCGGCTTCGGTTCGGCCTATGTGTCGGTGATCGGGAGAGGCATTGCCGAAATTGTGGAGGATCCGGCAGAAAAGTGCGAGGGTCTGCGGCTGCTGATGCTGCACCAGACGGGACGCGACTTTCCGATCAGCGAGGCCATGGCCTCCTCCGTTTCCGTGCTTCGCGTGCGTATACGGGAGCTCAGCGCCAAATCCAGACCCCTTCCCCCATCCGAGACATAGAATGCGGGCGGAGCTCAATGCTCCGCCCGTACTTTTATGCCTGTTTGTTTTGATACTCTCTGAGGATCTTAACGCATTCCCGGACACTGATGAACATCAGCGGCAGGAAAATCAACGAAGAATACTCATTGAAAGCGAAGGGTTTGCGGATGATGCCGGAGATGAAGAGGCTGAAGACGAACAGTACGAAGAGACCGTAATAGGAAATGGTCGCTTTCCGGTTCAGCCTGCCGTTGGACAGGAACTCCAGATCCTCGGTAAACACCTTGCAGTCAGAGTCCAGCGTGCCGGTCATAAAGAGAATGCCCGAGATAATGAAGATCACGCAGGGAATGAAGGACGCAATGTTCTCAGCCAGATTAAAGCTCATGATTACATCCTGATACATCCAGGAAACCGCCATCCAGCCGAAGGCCAGCACCGTCGGCAGGAGCATGGTCCCCGCGATGTACTCCTTCATGGTTCTTCCCTTGGAGATATGCGCAAGCCAGCGGGAGACCGTCGGCGTCCAAGACAGGAACCAGAAGATCCAGCTGGCTGCCGTGGCGCCGAAGAAGTACTCCTTCCAGAATGCCCCGGTGATGCCGCCGGTGATGGGCATGAAGTTGAAATCCGACAGCGGTGTGGACAACACCGCCAAGAAAGCGAAGAAGAACACCAAAAACGCCAGCCTCGACATGCCTTTGAGCAGGTTGTTTTTTGCGGAGAACATGGCCACCAGCACGGTAATGCTGGCAAGCATGAATTTAAGCCCGGGGAAACTCAGGCCGATAAAGCGCGCCACAGTGTTCATGCCCGTCCACAGGGAGATGGACATGCCCAGCACCGTGGAGAGCATGGCGGCAAGCTTGCCGATCTTGGAGTCCATATGCTTCATGTACCAGAGACCCATGACCGAGTACAGAGCCCAGACAGGCGCGCCGTTCAGAAGCGCCACCATGGTGATGGACTCCATCGGGTTTAATCCCTGCTGTACATAGCCCACCAGATCTCCGGGCGCATACATCAGGGCAACGCCGGTGCCCGCGACAAAGACGCCGGCGATCCAGACGCCCAGCGGCCACGGCTGCTCTGTGGTTTTGCTGTCAAGCTCAATGCGCTTCCCGTTTTCATCTCTGCTTTTGCAGGCAAAAAACAAAACCAGGCAGAGCACAATGCTGGCAATTGTTGTGAGTGCGCCGAGCAGATATACAATGTTATTCAAGAGATCCACGTTTGGAGAATCCTCCCCCTGTTTGAAGATTGAAAAAGCAGCTGATTCAACAGACTCCTGTTTTTTGAAAAGCCCGTGTTTGTCAGCATATCATAACCTTCTGCAAACCGCAAGACGCATCTCCTGCTTTTCTCTCCTCCAAAAAAGAACATCGCGATTTAAATATTATCCGGCTTTCATACCTCCTCCGGCGCCTTTCCGATCATCGGTGAGACGACGCGGTTGAACGCCGCAATAAACGGGCCAAAGCCGAAGGCGGTAACAAGGGTGCCCACGCCGACGATGCCGCCTGCGGCAAAGCAGATCAGCGCGCAGACGCCGTCCGTAAAGATGCGGCACCAGAAATACGGGATGCGCGCAAGCTTTTTGTCCAAAATCAGCGAGGCCGCGTCATAGGGCGACACGCCGAGATCCGAGCACTGGTACAGTGACAGGCCGAAGCTGCAGATCACCATTCCGATCAGCATCACCAGCAGCTGCACGGGGAGGGTGCCGGGACCGCCGATTGTGCTTGCCATCACCCGGTAGAAGAAGTCCACCAGCGACCCGATAAACAGGGCGTTGAACAGCGTCCCAAAGCCGATCAGCTGCCGGGCAAACACAAACTGCAGCAGGAAGAAGAGCAGATTGACCCCCAGCTGGAGCGTCGGGAACGGAATGCCCAGCGTCTCCGCAAGCGCCATGTTCATCCCGGTATACGGGTCGTTGCCCAGGGCGGCGAACTTGAAGATGGCGATCCCCAAACCCACCAGGATATTTCCCGCGAGGCTTGCAAGGATCCTCTTTCGCCCGACCTTTTTGAAATACAGAGCCAGCTTGTTCATGGCTTTACTTCCTTTGTACCATTGCTTCTATGCGCGTTCCGCCTCTTCCAGCCTTCTGACGCGCTCGGCCTCGTTGAGGACCTTTTCCACCCAGTCGTCGTCCGGCTCATAGACGCGAAAGACTCTGTACCCATAGCGGTGCGCGTTATCCTGTATCGAGCTCTCATCGTCGATATGCAGGGAAATGCGATAGAAATTCGGCAGCTTCTGGGGCAGCCGCTCTCTTCGGTCTCTCTGCACCTCCTTCAGGTGGCGCTGGGCGTTGACGATCCCGTCAAAACGAATGCCGTAGGCGCGGAACAGAGCCCGAAGATAGGCATCCGTCCGATAGGATGAGGTGTAGATCCACACCTCAAATCCCCGCCTCTGCAGCTCGTGGATGAGCTTTGGGGTCCCCTTTCGCAGCCGCTCGGAAAACAGTCGTTTATACGGGAAGCCCGGCAGCGCTTCTGTTTCATATTTTCCAGGTGATACAAAAAGCACTTCGTCCAGATCAAAGGACACTCGCATGACTCTTTTTGTTTCCTCTCTGCAGATTACTTCGGCGGGTTCATAATGGTCGCCCGCACCTTGGACAGCCCGTACTTGATCGCAGCCGCCCAGCGGTGGTGGCCGTTCAGGATCAGATAGCCGTCCTGCGCCATCTTGTAGACCACAATGGGGCTTTGAAAGATCGGATCATTGCCCATGTACAGCTGCGGAATCTCCTGCATGTACTCATTGATGATCCGGTCGCTCGGCCCGATATCGGGGTCGGCAAACTCATCTTCCGGGTTGACGTGCATCTCTTTCGGAGAGATTTTCCGGACAATCAGCCGCTCCACCAGGTTGGTCCGGACCACCTCGCGTTTCCCGTCATAGGCTTCCAGATCATCCTGCACATAGTTGAAGAAGGAGGAGTGCAGCCCGGTATAGCCTCTCTTCCTTTTTTTCGCCCTCTGGCTGATGGTCTCCAGCTGCTGATTCAGCGTCTCGCTTTTCTCGGTTCCGTTACGCTCCGCCTCCTCATGCTCGAAGAGGGCGCGGCAGGCCTCCTGGTACTGTTCCGTGTTCTCGCGGATACGTCTGCTCAGCTGCCGCATGATCAGCAGGAGCCGCTCCGGCTCGTGCTGCATAAACTCGTAGAACTCGTTCTCTCCGATCTCCCGCAGGACGGTTACGTCCTCCAGTGCCACCGCCGTGGCTGAGCGCGGGCTGGCCTCGATCAGGCCCATCTCACCGAGGAACTGGTGCTCTCTCAGTACCGTGAGCTGTTTTTTCTGCTCCGTGTCATAGTCCAGATAGACGCCGACGCTCCCCTTTTCGATGTCATACATCGTCAGCTGGAGCTCTCCCTCGCGGAAGATCACGTCGCCGGAGGAATAGCTGATGCTCTTCATGCTTCCTCGCCTCCCTCCGCCTGACTTTCCAGGCGAGACGCCTCAAACCCGGCCAGGGTTTTGGCAATCCGGTTTTTCAGCGCGGGGTCCTTCTGCCGGCCCAGTTTTTCGGCCTCCACCACATCGCTGACCGTGCGGCAGGCGTCGGCACAGTCACGGGAGATCCGGCGCAGGCGCGTGCTCATCTGCTGCAGCAGCGTGCGCACTTTGTCCGGCTCTTTGCACAGATACTGGGCGAAGCTCGCTTCATCGATCACCAGCAGCGCGGTGTCTTCGCTCAGGGAGATCGCCGTAGCGGACCGCGGCGCCGCATCCAGCAATCCCATCTCCCCCAAGAACTGTCCGACGCCCAGCTGTGTCAGCCGGGTCTGACTGTCCTTTCCGTAGTTGAGGAAGATGCCGACCTCGCCGCTCTCGATCTGATACATGCAGCTGCTCTCATCGCCCTGGTGGAAAATGCACTCCCCTTTCCTAAAATGCACTTGTTCCATCTGCCTGCTCCTTTCTGCCTGCTGCTCTCGCAATTCTCTTTCTGCTCGGGGCGATCGCCTTCTGCGGACAGACGAGGATACACAGATGGCAGCCCACACATTTCGCCCCATTGAGGATCGGTCTCCGCTCCGCGTTCAGCGCAATAGCCTGGTGGCCGCCGTCCGCACAGGAGATCATGCACCTGCCGCAGCCGATGCACTTCTTCCTGTTAAATTTTGGGAAGAGAACCGTATCCCGCTCCAGTACATTCGTCGTCTCGCTGACGCTGTCCAGGGCAAGCCCCCGGGCCTCGCTCACGCTGTCAAAGCCCATCTCTGCCAGATACAGATTCAACCCCGCTTTCAGATCGTCGATGATGCGGTAGCCATACTGCATCACCGCGGTCGTGACCTGGATGCTCCCCGCGCCGAGCATAATAAACTCCAGCGCGTCCGACCAGTTCTCCACACCGCCCATGCCGCTCAGGTGCATCCCCGCAAGTTCCGGGTTCTGTCCCAGCTCCGCGAGAAAGCGCAGCGCGATAGGCTTGACCGCGTTGCCGCTGTAGCCGCCCACGGCGGACATGCCGTGCACCGCCGGAGAGGAGACGTAGGTGTGGGGATTGACCCCAATGATGCTTTTGATCGTATTGATCGCCGCGATGCCGTCAGCTCCGCCGCGCCTGGCTGCCTCGGCGGCCGGGCTCATGGCCGCCACATTGGGCGTGAGCTTGGCAAGGATCGGTTTTTTCGTTCCGCGTCTGGCCGCGGCGGTAAAGCGCTCCACCAGGGCGGGCACCTGTCCGATATCCGAACCCAGGCCGCCGTCCGCCATGTTGGGGCAGGAGAAATTCAGCTCTATGGCATCCGCGCCGTTTTCCTCACAGGCTCTGGCCAACGCCTCCCACTCTTCATCGTTCTGCCCCATGATGGAGGCCAGGATGAATTTTGTCGGGTAGTTGTCCTTCAGGCGGCGGAAGATCGCCATATTCTCCGCCACACTGTGGTCGGAGAGCTGCTCGATATTCTTAAAGCCGATGATGCTGCCGTTGTCACCGGTGATAGCCGAGAAGCGCGGCGAGGCCTCATGGATTTCAAACGAGCAGACGGTCTTGAAGGCGACGCCTGCCCAACCGGCCTCAAAGGCCCTGGCGCACATATCATAGGTGCTGGCCACAACCGAAGAGGAGAGCAGGAAGGGGTTTTCCAGCGGGATACCGCAGAGCTCCGTATGCAGACGGTCCTCGGACTCCGGCAGCTCAGTCTCCAGCTCCGGTTTGACCGCATCATGCAGGCGGGTCATCAGGCTCCGGATCGGTACCTGTCCCCGGCGGACACAGCCCGCCTCACAGGGCGCCGGGCAGTCGATGCAGGGATTCGTTTTGGGAAAACGGGATGCCGCTGCTTTTTCGTTGTCAAACCAGATGCTGCGCAGCAGGGACGCGGGGTCGATTGATTCGCAGGCCGCCGTGCAGGGTGCGTCTTGGCACAGGGCGCAGGCGATCATGTCAGAGCGAAAGATTCGTTTTTCCAGCATGTACGTCATCTCCTTACAGGACTCGGGCCGGTTTCTTCTGTCTCTTTTTCCCAAAACCGCTCAGCGCTTCAGGTACTGCGCGGATACGGGAAACGCAAAGTAGGTGTCGGGATAGGGTTCTTCCTTCAGCGAAAAATGCCACCACTCACAGTCAATGGGTTGAAAGCCGTTGCGCAGCATGGCCCGCCGCAGGAGCATCCGGTTTTCGTATTGCTCCTCCGTAATCTCCCGGCAATCCGGGTGGGACAGCTCACTGAACAGGTCAAAGGGGCTGCCCATGTCCAGCTCCTTTCCTGTCTTCATATCCAGCAGGGTCAGATCCACAGCGCTGCCGCGGCTGTGGCTGGACTGCTTCGCGATATAGCCTTTTGCAAACAGTTCCTGCTTTTCCAGCTCCGGGTAGAAATAAGGCTTCATGCGGATATCCTGATCCTCGATCCCCCACAGCACAAAGTGTTTGACGGCGCAGACGGGCCGGTAGGCATCGAACACCTTCAGCCGGTAGCCCTGTACAATCAGTTCATTGCTGACGGCCTTCAGCGCCCGCGCCGCTTCAATGCTGAGCAGCGCACAGGGCTCCTCGTAGCCGTCGATCCGGTCCCCGATGAAATTATAGGTGGAGTAATACCGGATCTCCTGCACGATTTGCGGCACGAAGTCTGCCAGCAGCACGAAGCCGGACGGGTCCATGGTCAGATCGTTTCGGTATTCAGTCCGCATCACAAGCCTTCTCCTCTTCCGTACTCCGTTTTTCGCTTTCAGCTCTCCCCCGCCGTGCCGTGGTATTCCAGGCACAGCATGGTCATATCGTCAAACTGCTCCGCGCCGTCCAAAAACACATCCACCGCCCGGTGTATGCTTTCCAGGACCTCCTGTGGTGTTGCGTCCGGCTTTTCGTTCAATGCCTCCAGCATCCGGCGGGACCCAAACATCCGGTTCTGCGCGTCTGTAGCCTCGGGCACGCCGTCGGTGTATACAAAGAGCTTTGTGCCCTTTTCAAGCTGCAGCTCGTATTCTTTATACTGGATGTCTTCCATCCCGCCCACAACGATTCCATGCTTGTCCTTGAAGATCTCAAAGACTCCGTCCGCGGTTTTCACCACCGGGTATTCGTGCCCGGCGTTGACCGCCGTGAGCTTGCCCGTTGAGATTTCCAGAATTCCCAGCCAGACCGTTATGAACATTTCCGCCTGGTTTTTGGAGCAGACGGCCTCATTGGTCTTGTTGAGGATCTCCGCCGCCGAGCGGCCCAGCATGGCGCAGCTCTCCAGAATGATCTTGGAAGCCATCATGAACAGCGCCCCGGGAATGCCCTTGCCGGATACGTCCGCGATCAGCAGGCAGAGATGATCCTCATCGATCAGGAAGAAGTCGTAGAAGTCTCCGCCGACTTCCTTGGCAGATGACATGCTGGCATAAACGTCAAACTCCGTCCGTCCCGGAAACGGCGGGAATTCGTGCGGGACCATGGCCACCTGGATGCGTTTGGCAAGGTCCAGCTCCGTACCGATCCGTTCCCGTTCCGCCGTAATCGCGGTCAGGTTTTCAATGTACCGGGCGACCTGTTCCTCCATCTGGTCAATGGATTGCGCCAGGACCCCGATCTCATCCTCGTTGCGGATTTCAGCTTTGAGCTTTTTCTCGGCCGGCTTGTTCTCCTCGGCAAAGCGCGAAGCCTCGGCGGTGATCTTCCGAATGGGGCGGATCAAGGAGCGGTTCAGATAGAGACCATGGCCGATGCCGACGATAACAGACAGAACGCTCATCACCCGGATGATGTTGATTCTGAACACCATCCGCGCCAGCGCCAGGGCACTCATCTGCCGCTGCACGCAAAGGATCCCCTTGGTAGCTCCATCCGAGCCCTTCAGCGCGATCAGCGCGGTCAGATGGTGCTGCGCCTTGCTGTAGTGGTCATCCTCCAGGAAAAGCAACTCCTCCTCGGAGAGGCCCTCGTACAGATTCCGATACAGTCTCTTATAATCGTCGTTGGTGGTCTCCCGCACAAAGCCGACTTCATAGGGGGAATACTCGCTGTCATGGTTGACGGTGGAAAACACGAAGCTGATGTGGTTGTAGTCTGTCAGATCCGGGCGGATCACATAGATGAAAGTGGCATCCATCGCATTGCACAGCTCGTCCATCCGCGTCCAGGCCATGCGGTATTCCTCTGACTGTCCGCCGTTTTCAAAATAGCTGTCAATCCGGTCCGGGTCCACATCCACAGCCGCCGCCTTTGCGATGTGAAGCGCGTCCTCCGCGTACTGCATGCGGATCGCGTCACCGAAGGCGCTGTTGCCCGCAATGCTCACGATGATCGCGAAAACCACCAGCAGACACAAAATGGCGAATATGCTTTTCAGTGTGATGCTCTTTCTCATCCTGTACACCCTATCTCAAACAAGCGATTTTTGTACATACTCATCCTATTATACAAGAGGATAGCATCGTCTGTCCAACAAATGTCCAGTATAACGGCAGCAAAATACCGCGCAGCAGGAATCTTTCCCGCCGCGCGGTTTTTTTACAGGATTATGATCTGTCCCTCTCTCGCGTAGGAGACGCGGTCAGATTTCAATTCAGCCTCCCGCTGGCGAAGGATCCGGTCGGTGCAGTGCGGATCGTGATGGATGAAAAGCATGCGTCTGACCCCGGTACGCTCCATCAGCTTCAAACCCTTTTGGGCTGTTGAATGTCCATAGCCCTTTCTGCTTCCATACTCCTCTTCCCTGAACTGCGCGTCGTACAGCAGCAGATCGGCGTTCTGTGCGAAGGCTGTTAGCCTCTGGTTTGCATTTTCGCTGTGCTCGAAATCCGTCGCATAGACGATGCTCTTGCCTTGATAGCTGAGCTTGAAAACAACGCTTCCGCCGGGGTGGCTGCCCTGCATGGTCTCCACCTGCACCGCGCCGATCTGCATGCGCTCCGGCAGCGGCAGGATCTGCAGGTCTGAGCCCAGCTTATCCAGCATCACCGGCCAGAAGGGCGGGGCGAACAGCTGATCCATCTCCGCCCGGGCCTGCTGTGAGTTCTCGCAAAACGGCACATACAGGCTGCACTTTTCCCCCCTCTGCGACAGACGGGAGAACATGCCGAGTCCGATCACATGGTCCAGATGCAGGTGGCTCAGCAGGATGGACGGCGGCTTGGGATAGGCGCCCGGCGCAGAGAGCAGGCCGCTGCCGGCATCCAGAAAGATCGTCTCCTCCCCGGCCTGCACCATATAGCAGGAGGTGGAGCCGCCATACACGGAGTAATCCTGTCCCCCGATCGCCATGGAGCCGCGTGTGCCCAAAACGGTCAGCGTAAAGTCGGAGAGGGCACCGTCTTCTCCAGCGGCGGCGTCTTCGCGGGCAAGCCGTTCGATCCACTCCGAAAAGCGCGGCGGCTTTGACGTGAAGGTGATCCGGCAGCCCTCCGGCTCCAGCTGCGTGACCTTGGCGTACAGGTTCCCGCCGATGTCGAGGAGCAGATTGTCGAGCGCCGCAAGCACTTCCTCCGTATTCAGCACCGCCTCGTTTTCGGAGACGGCTGTGATTCTCCCCTTCAGCCAGATCTCTTCCGTGTGTTTCCCCTCCACGCGGGCAAAACGCACAGAGGCAGGAGATTGCAGCACGGTAAGCGCCTCGTTTTTCACTTTCAGCCGCAGGTTGTAGGGTGCGCCGATACCCACGATATCGGAGAGAAGGATCTCCCCGCCCAGGCCCTTGGGCGATACCGCCAGGGTCTGCCGTACCATCAGTTCCTCTTTGACCGCTTCGCGGGTACCCGGCGCAATCAGGATCTGTCCGCCGGTGGTATAGCTCTCGACGCGCCCCGCCCGATTGACCGCGGCGCCCAGAACGCCGTATTTGGTGCGCTTCTCGGAGCCGATGTTTCCGAGGATCATCTCGTCGCTGTTGATGCCGATGCCCATGGCGAGCGCCTCATAGCCGTGCTTCAGATTCCAGCGGTTGACCGCCTCCATGCGCTTCTGCATCGCCACAGCCGCCGCCACCGCGTCCGAGGCGTGGTTTTCTCTCCAGGTCGGCGCTCCGAAGACCACCAGCATCCCGTCCCCCATAAACTCGATCAGCGTCCCGCGGTAGCGCTCGATTTCCTCATACATCTCGCCGAAGTAATGGTTGAGCATGGTGATCAGATCCTGGGGCTTCATCCGCTCCGACAGGGCGGTAAAGCCCCTGAGATCGCTCATCAGCACGGTGAGCTGCTGCCGATGACCGCCGAGCTTCCACCCGCCGGGAGAATCCAGGATCTCCCTGACCACATCGTCCGACAGGTATCTGCCGAAGGTCTCCTGCAATACGCGGTTGCGCAGCTCCAGCTGACGGTTGAGCTTCTGAATGGTTTCCATGGCGCGCACCGCGTCGCGCATCTCGGTCAGCTCCGTGATGTCGCTGATCACCAGCAGCACCGCAATGATCTCTCCGTCCTCGTGCAGGCAGGAGGAGACCACGCGCAGCTGCTTGACGCCCCGCGCGGTCTTGTACGGGACATAGCTCTCTTTGCGCTTTTCCTTCTCGTAGACCGCGTCAACCATGCTCTGGATAAAGGCGTCGTTCTCCGCTTCCTGGAAGAAAGCGCGCAGGAAGGTGGACCCTACAAGTTCTTCTCTTGTTTTTTCAAGGATCGCAAGGGCCGCGGGGTTGGCATGCTCGATCATGCCGTTGAAGCCGACGATCATGATCCCCTCCGACATATCGGAAACGATCGAGTTTTGGATGATCTCTTTTCGATCCATACTGTTTTTCTCCTATCCCAATCCGGCTTCCGACCGTTAAGGTCGGAAGCCGGAGGATGATCTGAACCCGGAATGCGCCGCTGCGGGGCGGGTCATCGGTGCCGCGCCCTTCCATCAGGCACATTCCAACAAGTATTTTATACCACACTGTCCGGGTGATGTCCAGTCTGGAGGCCCGGTCTTGGGGCCGATCGTCCCCGCATCAGATGCTGAAGGGCCGGAGGATATTGTCGTACAGCTCCTCATGGGCGCTAACGGCGCTCTCGCTGCCGACGGTAAAGCGGCGGCCGTTTTCCGCCAGAGACTCATAGACCTCGCCATAGGCCTGCAGCCGTTCGGGCGTCAGGGATTTCAGTTCCTCCATATGCTGTACCTTGAGGTTTTCCGGCTCCCCGCACAGGCGCGAGGTGATGGCGGAGATGGCCCCGCTGAGCTCTCCCTCCGGCATGGCGTAGGAGGAATAGCAGGACAGGATATAGCCGTCCAGCGTCTCCTGGTCCACCGCTTCCGCCGCAAGCAGCTCCGGCAGCGTGTCGTACACAGCAAAGGTCTCCTCAATGTTCGGGTCCCGGTAGGAGATCAGATAGGTCCCTCCAAAGCTGTCGTAATAGTGCATGGGTGTATAGACCCCGTATTCCTCCCGCAGCTGCGGGATCAGGCAGATGTCGGTGACCAGGGAGGCCACCGCGTCCATGTCCGCCGTGTAGCGCTGCAGACCCATGGTCTCAAAGCTTCCAATCAGGCCGTTGTACTGGACTGTCTCGTCCACAACCAGCGCCTCGTTCATGGCGGGTACCTCAAAGCTGTAGCACACGGCTTTGACGGGCGCTGCGTCCAGTCTGGAGAAGAAGCGGTCGGAAGCGTCGCGGTTTCTCTCCACGAGCTCCTCGGCTCCGGCAAAGACGGAGACGGCGTTGGTCCTGTTGTGAAAAAGACTCTGTATCTGCTCCAGCTTCCGGGTGACCTCATCCGGGTCCTCCCGCATCCGGGCGCAGACCCGCTCCAGAAAAGCGTAGTAATCCAACCCGTTGCAGTAGCTGTAATAGGCGTAGAGCGGGGTCTCCGCTCCCAGCTCCCGGTACATCATCGTGTCATAGGCGCTGGAGGAGATGAGGCTCTTCAATCCGCCGCGGTTTCTCTCCAGCAGGCCGGCCAGGGTCTCGGTATCGGTAAACTCGGTCTCAAACAGCAGTTCATACATCAGCTCGTAGCTCTTGTCCAGATCTTCGCCGCTGCTGAGCCATGCGGCTCTCAGATAGGGGTGGTAGCTCTCGGTGCCGTATTCGTCCATCAGGGACTGGCGAAACTCCCCGCCGAACAGGTATCTTGCGCTCAGCTCCTGCAGCTCCTCCCTGCTGTGGCTTACGGTATCCATCTGTCCCAGCAGAGACAGGTACAGCACGAACCAGTGCAGATCCTCCTGCGGCACGCCAGCGGCGTCCAGCAGAATCACCGACGCCCCAACATCCTCCACGTCAGCCGTCGCGGTCAGACGCCGGATTCCCTTGCTGTCCGTCTCCTCGCGGATATCATAGTGCCGGATCTCCTCCGGGAGGGAGGCGACCGTGACCGCCTGCAGCTGTTTGACTGCCGCCGTATCGTCGGTCTCCTCTTCCTCAGAATTTCCTGTAAGGAGGGCGGAGAGCTCCGCGGTGTTCATGCTGTTTTTCACCTCAGCCAGGCGCGCCTCCCGTGCTGCGTCCAGCTGCTCCCGCGCACCGGGCTCCGGGGAAGTGACCGTGACGATACGGTCTTCACAGCCGAGAAGCCACTCCCGGACCACGTCGCTGTAAACGCCTTTGCGGTTCCAGTTCTCCAGCTCCCGCAGAGATTCCATATAGTCCAGGCAGTCGAAAACCCGGCCGGTCTCTGCATAGTACGGGATCATCTGGCCCGTGAGCAGGCTCACGCCCAAAGCGGTGTTTTCCCGGCTCAGACGCATATTCATGTTGAGCGCGGAGGACACGCTGTCCATCAGCTTGTCGGAAAAACCTTTTTCCGCGATTTCCCGCAGCCCCGTGTCGATGGCGTCCCGTGCTGTATGCGCATCCTCGGGGTTGATGCCGGAGACGTTGAAAACGATGGCGTCCACCGGGGTGCCCATGGAGATCCAGGTACTCAGGAAGGCCGCAGGCAGGGCCTCCTGCAGGCTGCGGCTGACCGGAGAGGCATCCGCCCCCATCAGGTCGGTCAGCGTGTTCAGGTACAGTTCCTCTTTGGAATCCTCCTTCAGGCCCGGGCAAAGGAAGACGTAGTACATCTCGGAAGCGCCCTCCGTGTCGCTGCCCGCCTCCACGGGGAAGGTCGTGAACACCTCATGCTCTCCGTGTATCGGGGTCCAGGCCGCGTCCTCAAAAGAAAAAGCCTGCCTGTCATAGGCGGAGAAGTATCCGTCCAGCAGCTTCAGGAAGGCTGTATAGTCCTCAAAAGCGCCGTAGAGATACGCGATGGAGTTGGAGGGGTGGTAGTATTTCGCGTGGTAGGCCTTCAGCGCCTCCCAGGTCATATCGGGGATGCTTGCGGGATCTCCGCCGGAGATATTTCCGCACACGGAGCCCGGAAAGGCCGTGCGCAGCATGTCGTAGTAGGACGTCTGGTAGAGATTGACCGCGGCCCGCATTTCGGAGTAGACCGTTCCCTCAATGGTGAGCGGCGCATCCGCGTCCTCCAGCCTGTAACGCCAGGCCTCCTCGCGGAAGATGCTCTCATCCTCCAGCACGCGGGGGTGCAGGCAGCTGTCCGTGTAGTAATCGGCATAGGCAAGCAGCTGCTCCTCCGAGAGGCTGGCCACGGGATAGGTCGTGTAGTTCGGCCCGGTTTCCGCATTCATAAAGGTGTTGTAGGTCTGATAGAGCAGGTCAAAGAAAAGACCGGAATCCGGATACTTCTCTGAACCCTTCAGCGCCGCGTGCTCGAAAACATGGGGCAGGCCCGTGTTGTCCTCCGCTCTGGTCAGAAAGGTCAGGTCAAAAACACGGTTTGTATCGTTGTTGGCGATATACAACAGTTTTGCCCCGGTTTTCACATGCTCAAAGTGCATCACTTCGGCGCCGACCAGCGGAAACTCTCTCGTCTCCACCAGTTGAAAGCCGTAAAGCATCTCCTCCGACTGCGTCTCTCTCTTTGCGGGAGCTGCGCAGGCGCTCAGGTTCAGCAGCGTGGCAATGGTGAGCAGCATCATAATCAGTCTTTTCATCTTGGGAACTCTCCTTGCGTTTCATGGAATGGGCCCCCGCCGGTTGTTCCGATGGGGGCCTTGCGGGGATCCTCCGCTCAGCGGATGACCGTGGGATAGATCGTCAGTTTCTGGCCTGCAGCGATCACATTGGGGTTCTGGATGTTGTTCCACTGCTGGATCTGGGCGACCGTCACGCCGAAGCGGGGCGCGATCCCGGTCAGCACGTCGCCGCTGGCCACGGTATAGATGACGTAGTTACCGTAGTTGACGTAGCTGCCTCTGGCATATCTCTGCCAGCCGCCGGCGCCGCCGTTTACGTCTTCAAGCCCGGTACTGATGTTTCTCTTTTCGTCAGTCATTTCTAAAATCTCCTTTTCATTTGATCTCTTGCTTACGGGTTGATTGTAGCAGGACCACTGTCACAGAAGCATCACAGCATACAAAAAGCCCGCGGCGGAGATTTCTCTCCTGCCGCGGGCCGTCTGTTCTGTTTTCGGATCCGATCGGTATGGCTCAGTAGCCCCAGGTGACAAGCTCCCAGTCTCCGTCAGCCTCGGCGCCGAGCCACCACTGCCATCCGGTGTACTCTTGATCCGGCTCCCAGGCGCCGAACTGATCTTTCGGGGAGTGGAACTCGCTGATAAACTCGATGCAGTCGGTATATTCATGGCCGCCGTCCAGTGAGTTGAGCCATTTGAGGTTTTCCTCGCTGTTGCACTCGTCGCCGGCAAAGCGGATGCTGTGCATCTGGCAGCCTTCCCAGCTGTTAAACTCCTTCAGGATCATGTCGATCGCGCGGTCCATGGACCTTTCGGTGAAGAATTCGGATTCGCCGTACTCCACCGCAACGGCCGCATCCTCTTCGAGTTCGACCGCCGCCTCGACAGGCTCCTCCGCCTCTGCGGGCTCAGCCGCCAAGATCTCACCCAGACCCCATTCACTCCAGGTCTCAGGGCTGAGATTGGCCAGGGAATCGATCACCACGACGCAGTCGGGGCTGACCAGTTGCATCACGCGGATCATCTGGTCCTTGGGGATGGCGACGCAGCCGCCGGTGTAGGGCTTGTAGGGACCCAGGCAGTGCAGGAAGATCGCGGACCCGAGACCGGGCGTACCCTCCTCGTTGTAGCTGATGTTCAGGCCATACTGGTACTGATAGGTATAATCGATCAGATGTTCGCTGGCCTCGGTGTCCAGATCCGGCAGATCCTTGAGGCTGACCAGCTCGTTGTAGTGGTAGCCGTTGCGCTGGTCGCCGGACCAGTAGTCGTTCTTGTCCACCTTGTGATATGCGATGGCGCAGCCGGGATCCTCGGCGATACCAAAAGCCATATTGAAGGAAAAGGTGCCAACCGGGGTCTTGCTGTCGCCCTCGGCCGCCTTGCCGATGCCTTCCTTGCCTATGTAGCCGGGCGTGGTCAGCAGCTCTTTCCACTGGCCCTTGGCGTCCTTCTGATGCAGGGAGACCATGGCGGTGGTATCACCGACGCCGGCCACCACGAACAGCTGTTCGGCGTTTTCCTTCTCGCCCAGGGCGCTGACCCACTCCGGGGACGTCTCCACCGGGACACGGTCCTCAGCCAGTTCCTCCGCCCAGTGGAAGCTGCCGGTCTTCTTCACATTGTCTCCGTAGATGGTGCGGAAGTCGTTTTTCATGGAGATCACATGGAAGCCGCTCTCCTCCCACTTCTGCTTGAGGGGGGCAACCTTTTCCTCGTTGCCGTAATCGCGCACCTCATCGTCAGCGATCAGCATGAAGGCAGCGCTGCGGTAGGGGTTGTCGCTGATGGTGTACATGTGCATGCTCACGTCGCCGCTGCTGTTGCCGAAGGAAAGCACCGGCTTCTGGCCGATGTCCTGCACGATCTGCAGCACCTTGTTCATCTTCAGATTCTTGATGATGAGCTTGTCTGTGCGCACCACCTCGTCGCCGGCCTTGAAGACGTAATCCAAACCGTCGGTGTCGCCCTGGCCGGTGGCCTCATAGCCCACATCCATGCCGATGATGTTGGCGTAGGGGATGTCGATCATGCCCTCCAGCAGGTTGCGGCAGATAAAACGGTCGCTGCCGCTGCAGACGTAGACCTCAAAATCGTTGTCCTGCAGATACTCGATCACTTCCAGCATGGGGGTGTAGAAGGCGGTGCCGTAGGTCATGCCCTCAAAGCCGTCCACCTCACGCACCAGGATGGAGTTGACGAAATCCGCAAACTGGCCCAAGGTCATGCCGGCATAGGCACGGGCGGCCTGCTGCGCGTGACGGATGGGCATATCGGAGGCAAACTCATGGGTGATGACAGACTCCCGAAGCTCGCGTCCCAGAGCCAGCATCTCGCCGTCCGGCATGATGGATTCGTCTTTCAGGATCCGCCAGGCCAGCATGTAGTATTCCAGATATGTCGGGAACAGCTCACCGTAGAGGGTGCCGTCCATATCAAATACCGCGATGCGGTCAGAGACGGGGATGTAATCGGGAGACGCCTCATCGGTGACAGCTTCTATATACTCGATCAGCGTCTTCAACGCGGGCGCATCCTTGTTCCAGTCGGCAAAGACGTCCTCCTCGGCAGCTTCCTTCTCGGCCTCGGGCTCCTGGGCAGGTTCAGCCGCTGTCCCGGCTTCGGCCGGTTCTTCCGCGGCAGCCTCCGCATCGGCAAATTCGTCCGCCTCTTCGGCCCTGTCTTCGACCGCTGCGGCTTTAACAGTCTCCGCCTGCTCCGTCGTTTCCGCCGCCGGCTTCTGCTCCTCGGCATAGGCCGTGCCGAAGCAGCACAGGCTGAGGACCATGGTCATGACCAAAATGAGTGATAAGAGTTTTCGCATCGCTGTTCCCTCCTGTAGTACTTCTTACCGTTTCCGGACTTTCCTATTTGTACTTATTATAATACCTCACGTCCAACAAATGTCCAGTATTTTTTCCTGCGAATCGCAATTCTTCGTGAGTGTAGAAAAGGCGTGAAGCTTTTTTAGCCTCACGCCTTTTTCCGTTTCAAGCTGTGCGATCAGAATTTGATCTTCAGCTGCTGGCCGACGGTCAGCATGGTGGGATTCTGGATGTGATTCCACTTGATGAGCTGCTCGGTGGTCACGTGGTACTTTCTTGCGATGTCGTCCAGGCTGTCGCCGGGCTGTACGCGGTACGGGAGAATGGAGCCGCCGGTCACATCGTCCATCTGCTCATCGTTCATTGCCACTTTATTCATTTCCATTATCAGTTCCTCCGTTTCGGTGTTTTCTTGTTTGCGTGTACAGGATAGCACAGCTTCTGTCACACAAGTGTCACAGCCTGCGATCCTCAGAACGGCCGGCCGCAGCCAGGGCAGTTTTCCATGGCGAGGGATACCTCGGTGCCGCAGTCAGGGCACCAGATGGCCTCGTAGGTGCTGCCGTCGGAATTGGTGGAAGTGTGCGTGGCAAACCCACCGACATAGTTTCCGGTCTCACTGCCGTCTTCCCCGGAACCGCTGTATCCCTCGTTGTCATAGTAGTTGGATCCGGCCCAGCCGCCCTGGTCGGGGATGTTCTCCTCTTCATACGGCATGGAATCATAATAATGGGATCCGGCCCAACCGCCCTGATCGGGGATGATCAGACCCATGTCACCGTAGATATCCACCTGGTAGATGTTGTCGGAGCTGGGGTAGTCGACGTAATAGACATTGCAGTAGCAGCCGTCATAGAACTTGCCCTCAACCGAGCACTTCCAGCCGTCCACATACACCTGGGTACCGTTGGCAAGGTCGATGGCGAATCCGCCGCCGCCCTCGTGGGCATAGCCGCTGGTGGAGCCGTACTTGGGCTCGGGCTTGGGCTCGCTGCCCTGGATGTAGCACTCGATGATGTTGTTCCGGTTGCCGGACCAGTAGCAGGTGGCGGGAGCGCCGCTGTAAATATCGCCGTAAAGGATTACCGTGTTCCAGTCAACCAGCGCGCTGAAGCCCTGATTCGACCAGATGCTCACATAGGAGTAGTTCCAGTCGTAAACGCTGCCGTCAAAGTGGCCCTCGCTGGGAGGCGTGGGCTTCGTCTCGGTGACGAACATATAGGCCGTGCTGGTGCGGGCGACCTGCCCCTGGTAGTAGAAGGTGCAGTAAGCGCCCCAGCCGTTGAGCTGCTTGATCAGATTGTTGAAGCCGAGGGTGGTGCTGTACAGCCCGTAAACGGACACGCCGGGATACATGTTGGTAAACTGAGTGGGATTGTATTCTCCGCCGTCCGGGGAAACAATGGTCCATTCCAGAGAATCAAAGACATTGGCGCAGGAAACAAACAGCGCCGTATCGCCCACCTTCTTGTTCTCGTTGGTGGGGTTCTTGGTGATCTCCAGGTACTTCGGCTGCGGAACCGGCGTCGGCACAGGTGTCGGCGCGGGGGTCGCAGTGGGAGCCGGGGTCGCCGGAGCTGCGGTGGCCTCGGGGGCCTGCAGCGCCGCGGGCCTGGGCACGGGGAAATTCTCCGTGGCCTTCTTCACGCCCATGAACACCGCATAGCTGTCGGTCAGCCGGATGATGTTCTTTGCATCTTCCGCGGTGAGCCATTCAAAGCTGGTGTTGCTTCTCTCAGCGCCCTCAAAGGCGTTCACGCCGGCAGCATTGTACTGCTCGGGAGTGATCTCATTGCCCTCGGTGTCCGTGTGGGTGGTTTTCTTCGTGTTGTTTTCCACCACCGTGTGCTCCACGGCGAAAGCCTCGTAGCTGATGACGCCGTCCTTCAGATGGAAGGCGCTCTTGCTGGTGTAGACCTCCGACTCGGAGAGGACGATATTGTCATAGAACAGATAGTTCCAGGTATCCGTCGCCGTCACATGGAAGGTATCCACGCTGTCGGTCATGATATCGGGGAAGGACTCTTCCTCGTCCTTCTGGACCTTGCACTCCGTCAGGGCGCTGCGGTCCTTGCTGACCGTCCAGAGCTTCAGATTCGTGGAACGGTCCGCGGGGTGTTGGGACGCGGCGATGAATTCCAGACTCCCGTCGTGATCCAGATCGGTCACAGCGTAGAACCAGGGCAGCTCGCCGACGGGCTGCTGGAGCTTGTCCATATTCTCATGGATAAGCTTGAGCTGGGTGTCGATATCGGAAAGAGCGCTGGCGGAGACGGATACGGGCTGTGCCGCCGTCTCTGCGGGGGCCGCGGCATCCTGCGTCTCTGCCTTCGCGGGCGCAGTCTGTGAGGAGGCGGGCGCGCTGCCGCAGGCGGCGAGGCTGAAGAGCATCAAAGCCGCAAGCGCGAGGGCAAGTAAACGATTCGTCTTCATTTTTGTTCTCCTTTCTCAAACCCCCCGCGGCGAAATCGCCGCGGGGGGGCTTTGAGACGTTATGGATTGCTTAGCGGATGATGGTGGGGTAGATGGTGAGCTTCTGGCCGGCTCTGATGACGTCGGGGTTCTTGATGTTGTTCCACTGCTGGATCTGGCCGACGGTCACGCCGAAGCGGGGAGCGATGCCGCTCAGAACGTCGCCGGAAGCAACGGTGTAAACGATGTAGTTGCCGTAGTTGACATAGGTGCCCTTGGCATACTTCTGCCAGCCGCCTGCGCCGCCGGACACACCCTCGAGTTCGCTGTCGTTGATTTTCACTTCATCAGACATTTTTAGTTCCTCCTTATTTTTTTAAGAGATCAAACTGTTTTCTTCTGTTTCTCTCTTATTTACGTGCTGAGTGTAACATGTGAAGCGTCACACAACTGTCACACTGTCTTTATACCACACTCTGTCCAACAAATGTCCAGTATAAATGCGGTCTTTTTTCTTAAATCTTCTTAATCTTCATATTATTTTCGCGGCTTTACATAACAAGTATGGTCAAACCTGCACTCACAAGCGCAATCGCCAGCATGGCTGTCAGCTGCTGGATGCGGCTGGAGACCAGCAGGCCGATGAACTCACGCAGAAAAGCATTCGGCCAGAAGTACCATTTGGTCCTGCTTCCCATGCCGTCGATGTTCCATCCGCTCTGAGCGGCCAGGATTCCGCCCCGGTAGACGTGATAGCTGGAGGTGGAGAAGGCGATCTTCGCGTCTTCTGTCCGCTCCTCGATCAGCAGTCGGGAAAAGCGCAGATTTTCCAGCGTGGTTTTGGACCGATCCTCCATCAGGATCTGATCCTCCCCGATTCCCTGCTCCCGGATATAGCGCGCCATGGCAGCGGCCTCGCTTTCCGGTTCGTCCGCTCCCCTGCCGCCGCTGGGGATCAGCACCGCCCGCTTTCCCGTGGCGGCCTCCTGCCGTCTGGCGAAGGCGATCGCCCGGTCCACGCGGCCGCGGATCAGGGGGTAGAGTGTGCCGTCGGGCCGGATCCTGCAGCCGAGAACAAGCACATAGTCCCGGTCATAGCTGGGCTCATGCCGCCCCGCCTGCAGCGCGTGGATCACGGTTGCGGCCAGCAGGCACTCGAGATAGACAAAGAGTCCCGCATAGACATTCAGCAGCACATTGCGCAGCGGAAAGGTCAGCAACGAGTACGACATCCAGATGCCGAAAGCCGCGCCGCCAACAATCAAAAATGACACCGCGATACCCAGCATGTTGGCCGGGCGAACGCCCTCATGCCGCATCAGCACCAGATTGCTGGCGGCGACGAGCAGGGAAAAGATCCCCAGCAGCACCGCGGTGTTGCGCATAAAGCTCTGGGCAGACACGATGGCGCCCACCAGCAGCGCCCACACGGTCCCCGCGTTCTCGCCCCGGAGAAAGGGCAGCGCGGCGCCAGCCTGGATCAGACCGCTCACCAGCAGAAAGATCGCGACACCCAGTTCACCCGTGGCGCGGTAGGAGAAGAACGCCGCTCTTCTCTCCCGCCGGGAGGACAGCAGAAAGAGGCCCGCGGCCGTCAGCAGAAACAGTGACAGACAGGCCGCCAGGTATCCCCAGCCGGTGAAGTTCCATGTGATGCTGTCCGTCAGAATCCCAAAGGGCAGCGAACGCAGCTCCATCCGGATTTCCCGGTCATAGAAGCTGTCCTCTCCGACGCCCTCCCAGGTGAGGATCGCCTGGGTGCTGCCGCGTTTTTCGGCTGTGAAGCGGATGGCCAGTTCGCTCCCGTCCGGGGAGAGGCTGCTCCCCGCCTCGCGAATGATGCCCTCCGGCTCAAAGCGGAGGGATACGTCCTCCGCCTCAGGCGGCACCTCAAAGTAGAGCGTGAGTCCGCCCCGGCCAAAGCCCAGGCACAGGGCAAAGACCAGCACCCAGACGGCGAAGGCCGCCAGCAGTTGCATCCACGTTTTCCGCATCTTATCTCTGGGGAATCAGCAGACGGATGCCGGGCTTGAAGTGCTCGGGGTCAGGCAGCTGATTGAGCTCCCGTAGCACCCGGACCGTGGTCCCGAAGCGCTGGGCCAGCAGGGGCAGGGTGTCCCCCTCCTGGACGATGTAAACAAAGGTCGGTCCCACATAGCGGCCGCCCGCGACGCGCTCCAGTTCTCTGTCATCCACAGCAGACATTCCTAGCGCCATGGTTTTCTCTCCTCATTCTTATTCGTCTTCGAAGGACCAGCTGATCTCGTCCAGTTCCGCGTGCATCACTTCCGGCCAGCTGTACTGGTTCATGTAATCGCCCAGATAGTGATAGCGTGACTCCTGTTTTTTCTCCAGCCAGTCGTAGAGATCGCATTCGATTTTGTCCATCGCAACGGCGAGACTTCCCCGCTGTTTGAGGATGATGCCGTTGAGCTTCAGCTTTGTGAAGGTATTCTGCAGATCCTGCCGGAGATTGGACAGATAGGAGGCCTTTTTCTCCGGGTCCCCGTCGTCTTCCCACAGGCAGGCGATGATCTCTCCGTTGCTGGTCTGTGCGCCGCGGTTGTTGATCAAAACCGCCACCATCTCTTTGGTCTTGTTGTACTTGAAGGCGACGGGCTTGCCGTCCGCGAACAGTTCAAAGTTTCCGAAGGTCTGTGCAAAGAGCCGCTTTTCCTTCTTCTGTGCCGTGGGGTGGCGCAGATCCTCCAGCTCCTGCAGGATGCTCTCTTCCGCGGGCGGTTTGAGCAGATAGCCGCTTGCATGCTGCCGTATGGCGTGATAAGCCTGCTCACTGTCCTCGGAGAGATAGATCAGGTTGACCAGGGGGTAGAGTTCCTGCAGATACTGTCCGAAATCAATCCCGTTCAGTTCCGGCAGCTTTACGTCGATCAGCGCGATGTCGATCTCGTTTTTTCTCGCCGCCGCCAGAGCTGGCAGGGCGCTGCCGAAGCAGAACAGCTCCGCTTCCGGCTGGAGGGCGGAAATGATCTCATTGATCGCAGGGATCGCCAGTTCGTTTTCCAGCACAGCCAGGATGGTCATAGCTGCTCTCCTTCCGCTGTCAGATCCGCGGGGGATATCGTTCTGACCTTCTGCTTTGCCCGCTCCTCCCTGCTCATAATCAGGGGATTGAGCGCGCCGACCAGGAGCATTCCCTCCCCGTTTGCCGCCGTCTCATGCAGCGGGCCAACGCTGAGATCCGCAATCACCAGCGCGGCAAAACGGTCGTAATTGTCCTCGTCGATCACGGGGAAATGGTGCTGCATCCGATACCAGTGTCTCGGATCAAAGCGCAGCTCGCCCACATACAGGCGGTCCGCGGTGGCCTCCACATCCTCGGGGCTTGCCATATGCCCCGCCACAGCGCCGATATCGTCACAAAACAGCATGGCGTATGCGCGCAGGATCTGCTGGCGGATCGTGCTCTGTTTTCCGTTGCGTTCCACCTTGGTGTCCATGATCCGGTAATAATTGTCCTGCGCCTCTTCACTCTCCTCAAAATGGAGGATGGCCTCATAAAAGGCCCGATTGATCAGTGGATGTGCCATCGCTCAGAAAATGGCCGTGCCGGAGGCATAGATGGTGTTGAGGGGAACCCCGCTGATTACGCCGTTGAAGCGCCATGCGGCTGAGATGGATGCGGGACTGACGGCGCTTGGGATCTGGAAGCTGGCCAGGGTATTGGTCACCTGGGTATTGCCTCCGTAGCTGATGGCGTTGGGTGTTGCCACATAGCTCATGCCGTTCACCGTCAGCTCCAGGGAGTTGGCGTTGGCTGCGGAATAGAGGCTGTAGGAGGTGGCCGAAACGGTCACATACAGTGTCTTCTGGCCGAAGGCGTCGGCCATCGCGTTCCAGTTGACCAGCAGGTTCAGGCTGGTCCCCGTCTGGGAAGCAAAGCTGCCGGCGGAGACCACCTCGCCGTTAAAGCCGCCGGCGACCATCTCCAGCCCCTCGTCCGACAGTGGGACGAGCTTGCTTGCTTTCTGAGATTTGTCCATGATTCTATGATCCTCCATTCTCCGTTTTGGCCTATTGTACGTACAGAAGTGTCACACAAACATCACACATCCAGGCGCTGTCTTTCCACCAGCTCCGCAAAGAAACCGTTTTTCTCGATCAGCTGGTCATAGGTGCCGTCCTCCAGGATCCGCCCTCCGTCCAGCACCAGGATCCGGTCGCAGTTGCGGATGGTGGAGAGCCTGTGCGCGATGACGATGCGGGTACATTTGAGGGAGTCCAGCGCCTCGGATACCTGCTTCTGGGTGCGGTTGTCCAGGGCGGAGGTGGCCTCGTCAAAGATCAGGATCTTAGGCTTTGGCGCCACGGCGCGGGCGATCATCAGCCGCTGTTTCTGTCCGCCGGAGATGCCGCCCTGCCCCTCGGAGATCAGAGTCTGCATCCCCATGGGCATGGCGCGGATATCGTCGGCAATGCCGGCCAGCTCTGCCGCCGCCCAGGCATCCTCCAGCGTAAGCTGCGGTGCGGAGATGACGATATTGGAGTAGATATCGCCCTGGAAGAGACTGCCGTCCTGGGTGACCGTGCCGATCCTGCGGCGCAGGGAGCGCAGGTCGAGACCGGACAGGTCCTTCCCGTCATAGTAGATGGCGCCCTTCTCCAGTGTCTCAAAGCCCAGGAGCAGACGCACCAGGGTGCTCTTGCCGCAGCCGGTGCTGCCGACAATGGCGATGTACTCCCCTGCGCGAATCTTCAGGCTCATGCCGTTGACCACATAGGGCATGTTCTGGTTGTAGCGGAAATAGACGTTGGAAAGCTCAATGTTGCCGCTGAGTCTGGTGACCACGCTCTTGTTCTCCGCGGACTCCGGCTCCGTTTTCAGGATCGGCTCCGCCATGTCGAGAATGGGCTTGATGCGCGCCACAGACAGCGCCACGCCCGTGAGGGCAGCAAAGGAGGCCGACACCGCGCCGAAGGCTGAGTTGAAGGCGATGTACTCCGACGGAGAGACACGGGTCTGCGCCGCGAGATAATAAATCACAATGGTGCCCACCAGGGAGACCGCGCTGGTGATGGCGGAATTGGCGCGGATCAGCAGCGGCGGGTTATAGCTCAGCTCTGCCGTTTCGGCGTAAGCCCTGCCCCATTTGGCAAAGGCCCGCTTCTCAGCTCCGGCCAGCTTGATCTTCTGCACGCCGGAAATCAGCGCGAAACTCAGCCCGTTTTCCTTGGCACCCTTTTCCATGATCTGGCGGCTGACGCGCATCTGCGTGAGACTCGAGAGCACGCTGAGCAGGATGCTGACCAGCAGAATCACCAGGCCCGGGACCACCAGGGCCGGGGCGTATCGAAAGATCTGCGTAATATACAGCAGGGAGAAAACCGCGCTGAGTCCGGTGGAAAAGACACTGCCCAGCAGCAGCTCACACAACTGGGAGACCGCGCTGTATCGGCTTGAAAGCTCGCCGGCCGAGTACTTCCGGAAGAAGTTTGCGGGCAGGTTCATCACCCGCATCATCATGGCGGCTTCCACCGAGAGGGAGGTTTTGATCTCCAGTCGGTTCATCATCAGCGCGCGCGCCGCGCCGATCATCTCCGCGGACAAAATGGCGGAGATCATAAAGGCCGCCGTGCCCATCAGCAGGGACATGTTTCCGCTCTCCCGCACAAATCCCGTGAGGGCGCGGGTGGCACTGGTCATCATCATGCCGAGCAAGGTGCCCGCAAGCGTCAGCACGACGAGGAATGCGTAGTCCCCCGTGCTCAGACAGTTTTTCAAAAAGCCGATCAGGTCGGGGATCCCCAGCTGTTTCAGCGGCAGCGGCCGATAGAAACAGATCGCCTCTTTCTCAAACTGTGACGCCGTACTCTTGTTCAGGCTGACCTTATTCCCGCTGGCCGGGTCGCGGAAGGTGTATCCGAAGGAGGGCTTGGGCAGCAGCGCCACCGCCGCGCCGTCTTCCTTGCGGAAGGCCAGCATGGGGCCAAAGGCGTCTTTGTACCACCCGTCTTCGAGCTGCACGGCGCGCCGCATCAGTCCGTGCGGGCGCAGGCAGTATTCCAGCTGCTCGTCGAAATCCCGGATCTCGCTCGGGATCTCGGTCGGTTTATAGTGATAGTATTTCAGGATCTCGTCAATGGCGGCCTTGGCGACGATGCGCTCGTCATCCAGCAGGCCGGCCCGCTGTTTCCCCAGCACCGCCGAGGCCATACGGAAGAGAGAATCTTCCAGAATCTCCTGATCCGAGAGCTTGCGCTGGCGGATCTGTTCGTCAAACCAACCCATGCTCCACCTCCTCAGTCGCTGGCGATGAGCTCTGTATAGGCTCCGTTCAGAGCCATGAGCTCATCGTGGGTACCGCGCTCGACCACCAGGCCGTGATTGAGAACGATGATTTCGTCGCAGTCACGGATTGTGGAAAGCCGGTGCGCGATCACGATACAGGTGATGCCGCGGTCCTTCACGGCCTTCACCAGTTCATACTCCGTCTTGGCGTCCAGAGCCGAGGTCGCCTCATCCATGATGATGATGGAGGGGTCCTGGGCCAGGACGCGGGCGATCTCCAGGCGCTGCCGCTGGCCGCCGGAGAGATCCTTGCCACCCTCGGTGAGCTTGCCGTAGAAGCCGCCCTCGCGGGCCATGATGTCGTCATAGATCTGGGCGTCACGCGCGGCGAGGATCATCTCAAAGTCCTCGATGGTGTTGTCCCACATCTTGATGTTCTCGGCAATGGTGTCCTCAAAGAGCACGATGTCCTGGTCCACGACAGCCACAGAGCCGGTAAACACGCTGCGGTCGATCTGGCTGATGGGCTTGCCGTCAAAGAGGATCTCGCCGTTCCAGGGCTGGTAGAGTCCGGAGATCAGCTTGGAGAGCGTGGACTTGCCGCAGCCGGAGGGGCCCACGAAGGCCACGCGGCTGCCGGGCTTGACGTGCATGGAGAAGTTCTGGATCAGGGGCTTGCCCAGGCGGGAGTAACCGAAGGAGATGTCCTTGAGCTCCACCTCGCCGGAGAGCTTGGAGTAATCCGCCTCCTCGTCCAGCGACAGGTCAGAGAAGTGATCATCCGTCGGATACTGCATCACGTCCTCGACTCGCTCCATCTCCGTGCGCATCTCCTGCAGGGTCTGTCCTGCGGAGATGAGGGTCATGGCGGGCGACATGAACGAGTTCAAAAATCCCTGGAACAGCATGATAGAGCCCAGCGTGAACCGGCCCTGCATGGACAGCATGACGCCCAGGATCAGCACCAGCGATTCCGCGATCGCAGAGAGGGTGGTCGGAATGATGCCGAGGAACTGGTTGAGTCTGGCAAAGCGCACATTCTGCGCGTTGACCGAGGCCTGGTAGCCCGCCCACTTCTGGAAGTAGCCGTTCTCCGCGCCGCTGGCCTTGATGGTCTCCACCATCTGGATGCCGGAGACCGTCGCCGAAGCGAGCTTGCCGGCATCGCGCATCTGCACGCGGGTGATATTCACGCGCTTTGCGGAGATCAGCCTTGAAACCAGCAGGTTCAGGATGATGGTGACAAGGCCCACCATGGTCAGCAGCACGCTGTAGCGAAGCATGACAACCAGGTAAAAGATCATCATGATCGTATTGAGCAGCAGGGGCGTGAGGGTGTTGACCATGGTCGCCGCGATGGAGGCGTTCGTCCCCTGCCGCTGCAGGATATCGCCGGCCATGCGCTGGGAGAAGAACTCCATCGGCATGCGCAGGATCTTCCACATGAACTCACTGCTGCCGACGACAGCCATCTTGCCGTTGATCTTCAGGGCATACACCGCCTGGATCCACGCCGTCACCACCTGTGCCAGACCCATCACGGTCATGAGCAGCATAAAGGGCATCAGCAGCTCCCGGTTCTCTCCCGTCAGCAGCCGGTCCATAAAGAAGCGGGAGAACCCGGGGTTGATCATGCCGAACAGATAGCCGATCACCGTGCTGAGCAGCACGAAGGCAACCGCCGCGCCGGCGCCCTTCAGACGCTTGCGGGCAAAAGCCAGAGTGCTTTTCTTTTTCCCGGAGGGCTGGAAATCCGGTCCCGGCGTAATCTGCAGGCAAACGCCCGTAAAGGCGCGGTCAAACTCCTCCAGGGGGACCTTGACCTCGCCTCTGGCCGGATCGTTGATCCAGGCGTAATTGCCCGAAAACCCGTCCAGTACCACAAAGTGGTTGAAATTCCAGTGAATGATGCAGGGCAGGGCGATGCTGTCCCGCAGGGCGTCCACCTCACAGCGGAAGCCCTGCGCCTCGAAGCCATAGCTTCTCGCCGCCACCAGCACGTTTTTCGCATTCGAGCCGTCCCGGCTGACACCGCAGTCCAGACGCACCTGCTCCAGCGGGACCCACTTTCCGTAGTAAGCCATGACCATGGCCAGTGAGGCCGCGCCGCATTCCAGCGCCTCCATCTGCATGACAACCGGCACCTTGGCTCTCCCTTGGGTCACCGGCTGTTTGATCTTTGTCTTTCCCATGGATGTTTTCCTCAGTTAAAGAGCAGGGTGCGCACCTGTGTGCGTCTCAATACGATCTTTGCGGGATAGCTTCCATCCGTCAGCGTGGTCTCGGCCGTGGCAAAGCTAACCCCGCTGGGGCTGATGCCGATGCTGGTGATCGTGCTCTCACTGCTGCCGACCCGAACGGTCATGCCGGGCTGAAGCACACCGGTATACTGCTCGTCATCCAGCAGGATCCGCATGTTGCCGTCCTCCACATGGGCCGTGGCTGTGACAAAGCTGTCGATGCTGGCCGCCGAGCTCCAGATCAGCACTCCGGCCAGCAGCAGGATCACCGCCGTCAGGATCAGCCAGACGGCAGGACTTGTCACATGGAGATAATCGCTGAGCGCCTCCGGAGAGGAAATGCGCTCCAGGCTTTTCTTTCTGAAAATAGATTCGTCCATATTAACCCCTTATTCAATCGTCAGGATGTCAACGAAACCGGTGACTTCCAGAATTTCCATAATGCTTTCGTTCACATGGCAGAGCTTCATGCTGCCCTGTTGGTTCATGACCTTCTGGGTCGAGAGCAGCACACGCAGGCCGGCGGAAGAGATATAATCCAGCTTTTCGAAATCCATGACAAGCTCCTTCACGTCGGAGATACTCTCCTGCAGACAGCTCTCCAGTTCCGGAGCAGTCGTGGTGTCCAGCCTTCCCTCCAGCGCGACGGTAAACCGTTCCTCTTCCAGGTTCGTTTTGATGTTCAGCATGGTCATTCCTCCTGTCTATGATAAAAGAAGATTTCTGTTTATTCGTATCAAACGGTGGTCAGGCTTCTCAGCTTTGCTTCGATCCGCCCCTCGGTCGCGCTCGCCCAGGCGTAGGCGCTCATGTATTCGCCCTGGTATTCCCGGATGGTGTCCCGCTCTCCCCGGAGCAGCCGGTACAGATCGCAGTCCAGCTTCTCCGGCACTACACGCAGCGCCCCCTGCTCGATCTGCAGAATGCCGCCGACGCCGTTTTCCTCCAGCGTGGCGCGCAGGCTGCGTATGATCACGTCCAGCATCTTCTGCTTGGACCGGTTGTACTCCTCTTCGCCCCAGAGCAGGTGGAAAGCTTCCGCCCGCGTCATGCGGATGCCGCGCCGGTCCACCAGGCAGGCCAGGAGCTCCTTGGCCTTGGAGCGGGGAAAGCTGACCTTTCTGCCGTCCACAATCAGGTCAAAGTTCCCGAAGGTCCTGATCTCCACACGCGGGGCTTCTCCCCGACCCTCCTTGGAAGCACGCCACTGATTGGCGTATTCCACTTCCTCCAGCAGGCGCTCCCTCGTCAGGGGCTTGACCACAAATCCTGTCGGATGGATGGCCCAGGCGTCCACCGCATACTGCGGATGCGCTGTGACAAACACGACGGCCGTCTCTTCGCAGCGGTCCCGGATGGCTCGCGCCAGCGTAAAGCCGTCCATCCCGGGCATGTTGATATCCAGCACAGCCAGTTCTACCGGGTGGCTTTCCAGCCACCGAAGTGCTTCCCTCGGTTCCGTAAAGCCGTCTGCGGCGGTAATCTGCGGCATTTCCCGGCACATGGAAAGCGTATTCTGAAGCGTCTGCCGATCATCGTCCACACAGATTGCCCGCATGCGGCGTCCTCCTTCCTCTTTCCCACGTATTCTTGTTTCCATAATATCAAGGGCTGTCCAACAAATGTCCAGTATAAAACCGCCCTGAGGGGAGAAATCTTCTCCTCTCAGGGCGGTTTTTTCAGTTTACTTTCACTCTCTGAACTCCATGTACTTCCAGGTCATGAAGCTCTCCGTCATGGTCGCCCAGGCGTAACCGTTCATGTACTCGCCTGCGTACGCGTTGAAAGCGTTCACATCTCCGCTGCAGAAGCGAAACAGGTCGCAGCTGATCTTCTCGGGGACGATCCGCAGCATGCCGCTTTTCATCTCAAAGATGTACTCCGCACCCGCCTCCCGCAAAGAGTCGCGGAGCGAACGGATGATCACATCAAACTGCTTCTGCATGGGGCGGTCATAGGGGCGGTCCTCCCACAGGATGGCGAAGGCCTCCGCCCGCGATACGCCGCTCCCCCGCCGGTCGATCAGGTAGGCCAGCAGTTCCTTGCACTTTGCCTGCTTGAAGGGCACGGGCTTTCCGTCCACCAGCAGATCAAAGTTGCCGAAGGTCCTTGCCTCAATGTGGGCCCGCTGTGTGTTCTGTCGTCCGGCGAAGGCGTATTCCACCTCTTCGGCCAGCTGCCCGGGGTCTACCGGCTTGAGCAGATAGCCGCTGACGCGCAGTCGAAAGGCATCCACCGCATAGCGGGAGTAGCCGGTCAGAAAGATGATGGCGGTTTTGGGATAGCGCGCCTTGATGTGCGCGGCAAGCTCCATCCCGTTCATGCCCGGCATATCGATATCCAGCAGCGCCAGATCCGCGCTGTGGCTCTCCAGCCACTCCAGTGCCCTGGTCGGATGGGAGAAGGCCTGGGCCTCCTCCACGCCGGGCAGCTCCCGGCAGAGCTTTGCCACGTGCTCGGCCAGAAGACGCTCGTCATCCACACAGATCACTTTCATTCTTTCTCCGTCCCCCCTTCCTCCGGGATGAGAAGGGTTACAGTTGTCCCCTCCCCGATGCGGCTCTCCACGCTCATGCTGCCGCCGCACATTTTCTCGATCCGCTCCCGCACGTTTTTCAGGCCCACATGGGTCCCGTCTTTTTTCTGTGGTGCGTTGACGTCAAAACCCATGCCGTTGTCCCAGATCACGATCTCATGTCCGTCGATCACGCGGCGCGCCGTCACCCGTACGATTCCCTCCTCGCGAATGCGCACGCCGTGGCGGATGGCGTTTTCTACCAGGGGCTGAATGGTCAGGGGCGGCAGGGAGAAATCGCCGTCCTCCACCAGGTATTCCACGCGGATATTCGGAAAGCGGATCATCTCGATTTCGGCATAGGTCTTCGTGTGCTCCAGCTCTCGGGAGAAGGGAGTCAGACCGGCAAACTCCAGGGTGTTCAGATTCTGCCGCAGATAGGTGCTGAATTTTCCCGTGATCTCTGCCGCCTTCTCCGGGTTCACCGAGCAGAGCACCTGGATGGTGGAGAGCGTGTTGTACAGAAAGTGCGGCTGAATTTGAGTCATCATGATCTGAATGCGCTGCTCTGACATCAGAGCCATTTCATATCGGCGCACAAACTGCAGATGCAGCCAGATGTAGTAAAAGAGATTGCAGTTGACCACCGCCGCCGTCAGATAGCTGATGGGCAGATTCCTGTAGTCCACAAAGGAGTCCGCCAGCACGGAGGCAATGATCACCGCCGTGTTGAACAGCGGGATCCAGAGCTCGTTCTTCCGGTCCCGTATGATCTCGTGGACGGTCAGGTAGACCAGCTCGCACAGCAGCAGCGCACTGATGATGTGACAGGTATAGCCCAGCGGGCCGCGGTGAAAGTTGTTGGACGCATCGATCCAGAAGCAGAGCCTGCTGGAGCAGGCCGTCAGATGGACCGCGCAGTTGAGTCCGACCAGGATCCAGGCGGCCAGGTGCGATTTCCGGTTGCTGACCACATAGAAAAACAGCAGGAGGATCAGCGGCCGGATGGAGTAGCCGAAGATGCCGGTCACCGTTCTCGCAAAGGGGTGTGTTCCGTCTTCATCCAGCAGATAGCCCACCAGGTTCTGCGCAATGAGCGCCGCGATCAGACCGATGATGAGAAACATCATCCTGCGGTGGCGCTGGCTGAGGTAGGGGTCGCTTGCCACAGCGAAGCACAATCCCACGAGCTCCAGCACGACAGGGGCGACAAGCAGCATCAGAGATTCCCTTGCAAGCATGTTTTCCCTGCCTCCCCTCTGTTCGACGAGTTTGAATTCATTATAACACAAGAAGTCCCCGGTGCAAAGAAAACAAATTGCTCCCCTCCCTTCCGTTTCGGGAAGGGAGGGGAGCTTTGTTTTTGTCTTGGCTTGCTTACTTCAGCATGCCGTTGACGATCGCCTGCACCTGAGCGGGGTCGTAGCCCTTGGCTCTGAGGGCGTTGATGCGGGCCTGATCGTTGCCGTACTTGCCGTTGATGACGTCTCTGGCAACAGTGTCATAGCCCTTGGCCAGGCCGTTGACCAGGTTCTGGACGGTCCAGTAATCGTAACCGGCATCCGCCAGTCTCCGCTTGCGGTCCTCGCCGTTGCCGTACTTGCCGTTCATCACGTCGTAGGCTGCAGCCAGATCTTTGGACATACCGCCGGCGATCCCGCTCAGGGCCTCGTCGCTCATCTCATGAATATGATCGGTCATGTTTTGTTCCTCCTGTTTTTTTGTTGTTTGTTGTTTTTTCGTTTGCATGCACAAGATAACACACAAAGCATCACACATGTGTCACACAGATCGGACACTGGCCGAAGCGGCCCTCCGATCGGTGTTATGGTAACATACCCTGTCCAACAAATGTCCAGTATAGCCCGTGTGCTTCCAAACTGCTTTTGTTCAGATGCGCTTGATCAGCGTCAGGACATTCCGGTCTCCGGCGCGCTCATAGCGGACCTCGTCCATGGTTTTCTTTGTCATAAAGATACCGAGGCCGCCGATCTGCCGCTCCTCCGCCGGGAGATTTACATTCGGGTCCTCCTTTTCCAGCGGGTTGAAGGCTATGCCGCTGTCGATGAAGGTGAGGACCACCGCCGGCTCCTGCGTCAGCTCCAGCCGGATCGTGGCCATGCCGCTGCCCGGGGCATAGGCATAGCTTGCAATGTTGACATAGACCTCCTCGGTCGCCACGCTGATCTGCATCTGTGCCTTCATCGGGCAGCCGGCTTCCTCCAGCTGCTCCTCCACAAACGCAAGGACCTCGGGAAGCCTTTCCGTCTGGGCCGGAAGCGTCAGCTCTCTGCATGTGTTGCTCATACGCCGCCTCCTTTATATTCCAGGCACAGCATGGTCAAGTCGTCAAACTGCTCGGCGTCTTTCACAAAAGCGTCCACCGCTTTTCTCACGTTCTTCAGGATTTCCTCGGGCGAGGCATCGGGATCTTCGTTCATCGCTTCCAGCATCCGCTGCGTCCCAAACATCTCGTTTTTCTCATTGGTCGCCTCGGAGACGCCGTCCGTGTAGAGGAAGAGCTTGGAGCCGGGTGTCATATCCAGCTCGTACTCCCTGTAGCGGATCCCCTCCATGCCGCCGATGACCAGACCGTGCTTGTCCTTCACCATTTCAAAGCGGTTGCCGGTCTGCGTAATCACGGGGTATTCATGGCCGGCGTTGGATGCGATGACCCGGCCCGTGGTGGTATCCAGAATACCGAGCCAGACCGTGACGAACATCTCCTCCCGGTTGTTGGAGCAGATCTGGTTGTTGACCGCCTGCAGCACCTCCGCGGGGCTGCGGCCCGCCATGGCGTAGTTCTGCACCAGGATCTTGGAGACCATCATGAACAGTGCCGCGGGCACGCCCTTGCCGGACACGTCCGCCATCACCAGCCCCAGGTGCGTATCGTCAATCAGGAAGAAGTCGTAGAAATCGCCGCCGACCTCCTTGGCCGGAGTCATGGTGGCATAGATGTCAAACTCGGGCCGTTCCGGGAAGGCCGGGAAGATGTTCGGCAGCATATCCGCCTGGATCCGGGTGGCCAGCGCCAGCTCCGTGCTGATGCGCTCCTTCTCCGCGGTGATCTCGGTGATCTGGCTGATGTAGTCCCGCGTGCGCTTGGAGAGTGTGGCGAAGGACTCCGCCAGGATTTCGATCTCGTCGTCCGTGCGGTATACGTCCTCCATCTCAAAGGCCTGATCCTCGCCGCTCAGGGCGTTGATGCGCTTTGTCATGTGCTCCAGGGGCTTGACCACTCTGCCGGCCAACAGCAGTGCGCTGATGATCGCCAGCAGCACGATGGCCACCGTCAGTACCAGGATCGTCTCCACAGAGCGCCTGGCCCCCTGTTCATAATTGCCCAGCGCGCTGTCGTTGATCTGTGCATAGCGCGTCAGCATCGCCGTGGCAGGCTGATCGGTGAGCTGCTTATCCACCACGGAAATGACCGTCCAGTCCAGGGTCTCCAGCGGGGCGCCGGTCAGGTAGTAAGTCTTCCCGTCAACCTCGACCCGGTTGAGCCCGGTCCGCTCGTTGAGCGCCTGTTTGACAAAGGCGGAAAGCGCCTCATTCCCGCACGCGCGCAGATCCGGGGCCAGGCTTGCAAGCTCTGCCTTGAAGAGCCCCTCCTGCGCCGGGGAGAACAGCACCTGGCCGTTCTTGTTGACGATGCAGAGAAAACCGCCCTCCGTGGCCGTATCCCGGACATAGTCGCTGATGGAGGTGAGGAAGATGTCCGCACCCACGACGGCGACCAGCCGGCCGTCATGATAGACGGGGGCTGCGCAGACGATCCCGGGGATGTCGGTAAAGGAGTCCCGCTCGACGCCGGTGAAGATCAGATCGCCCGCCTCGACCGCCTGGAGATACCAGGGGCGCTGCCGTGTCTCAAAGCTGCAGACTTCACCGCTCTCGGTGAAATACTCTCCCGCGCGGTCATCCACATAGAGGATGCAGCCGTCCGTCGTCGCGACGAAGCAGGAAGAGAGCTTGTTGGAATGCTGGAACATGGCCAGCATGATCTCGCTCATGTTGGCGACAAGCCCCAGCGTCTCCGACTCGGCCGGGTCCACCCCCGCCTCGTGCTGCATCTGCACAGACGGGATGCCCTCATTGGCTGCGTCCGGTTCATAAAACGGGTGGGGCGCAAAGCTGTCGGCATGTGCAAACAGCTCGTTTGCAAAGGCCTGCAGCGTCAGCACGTCCGTCCGCACGTCCGCGAACAGATCGTTTGCGATATAGGCCTGCAGCGCCGTGGTCCGGCTCATGGAGGTCTCCAGCACGGTTTGCATGGTCTCCTCAGAGACCGCCGTGATGGACGCCTGCTGTTCAGCGCTGGCTTCCTGGACGACGCTCGTCAGATTCCTCTGCTGGTAGACGGATACCGCTGTATACGCGCCGATCAGGGCCGCGATGAAGACCAGCATCAAATTGAAGATCTTCTGCTGCAGGCCGCCGATTTTGATTCCGCGTATAATTTTCATTCGATCGTCAGAATATCCGAGAAACCGGTTACCTCAAAGATTTCCATGATCGTCTCGTTGACATGCTTCACCGTCATCTTGCCCTGCTTGTTCATGACCTTCTGGGCCGAGAGCAGCACACGCAGCCCGGCAGAGGAGATGTACTCCAGCGCCGTCATGTCGATGACGAGGGACGCAATGCCGTCCATCGACGCCTTCAGTTCCTTCTCAAGGTCGGGCGCGGTGGTCGTGTCCAACCGTCCGGTCAGGGCGACAGTCAGTTCGGACGCGTTGATGGTTTTTTCGATATTCAGCATGATATGATGACCTCCTATGCGGGTTTTATTCTGGTATCATCATATTATAACAAGGACTACCCATAAATGTCCAGCAAAAAAAATCAGACTGTCATATGACAGTCTGAGTTTTTACGGAATATACACAATCGCCGTCTTCCGGAAGGCCTGGGCGATCCGCAGGAGGGCAGAATACGCAAGGCCCGCCGCATAGACATAGCTCAAAAGCGTCGAATTATGGAAGCAGAAGAAGCAGGCCACGGCCAGCAGGATATTGGCGATCCCATAGGCGAGATTCAGCCGCCAGGGGCTCTGGATCCGTCTGGCCTCCATGGCGCGCATCACGTCGACAGCGCCGGAAAACAGATGCGCGATCAGCAGATATAGCAGGATATAGACCGGCGGGACCTCCTGCAGGGTGAAGGCAAACATCCCCAGGTCCAGCGCGATGATGCCCTGAAACAGGATCAGTCTTCCGCCCACCATATTCCGGGCCATTGTAAAATAGAACACCAGGGAGCGGATGCCCGCCCCCAGCAGGACCACACTGAGGATGAAGCCGATGAACTGGTACCCATCGACAGGATAAGCTACCAGCAAGCCGGCCCCCAACAGCATCATCAGTCCCCCGAAAATCGTTTTGACCCGCTGAAGACTTGTCACTCTCGCTCACCTCTCCTCTGCTCCACCAGCCTTTGAAAGTCTTTTATGCCGCGAAAGCCTTTCTTGCGAAAGTCCACCGAGTAGCCGGCAAGCCTGTTGCCGGACTGAAAGATCTTGTTCGTCACCATGCTCTTTTGTGCCAGAGCAGCCAGGAAAAACTTGCCCAGGAAACTGTCGTCCTTCCCGCGCTCCCCTGCCTCCAGATACTCCCGCTGATACTTTTCCAGATCAAAATCCTCGATCTCGCAGCCGGAAAGCCTTTCTCCGAGCGCCTTCCAGTCGGCACAGGCGTTCAGCTGACGTCTGGTCAGGATGGCCTTGATCTCGTCCTCCAGACCCTCGATCGCGGCGAAGTCGTAGCGCTCTGTTTCAAAGCTCTCCCGCTCGCCCCGCAGGTACTTCATGGCCTCGATCATCTGACAGAAGGCGTGCAGGTAGTCCGAGGGATTGTCCTTCACGATCTCCCGGTAGCCGCCCCAGGCGGGCAGATACCGATAGCGCATAAAGCTGTAATCGGGCAGATGCCCCGCCCGGCCGTGGCCCAGGTTCATCACGGAGTTCTCGCTCGGCTGAAACAGGCTGCTGGTGAACACCCCGCTTACCAGATCGTCCGGCCCGGAGGGGTTGTGAGCAAACTTGACGGGTCTCTCCGTCCCGTCTGGCAGCAGCTCAAAAAAGTGGTAGTTGGTGTTGTTGATCACCAGCGACGGCGTCCCCGCGAAATTGCTGTGCGCCCAGGTATCGGCCAGTACATGCATCGCAAGCCCCGCCGCCTGCAGGGAGCCGCCCTTGGCAAGTCTGACCGTCTCTGAAACCAGGCTGCCGTTGGGGCGGCAGATCAGGCGGTACTTGTTGCGATAGCGGCGGGAGACGCCCTTTTTCTCCGCGTACAGGTCATAAGGCAGAAAATGGAAGGAAGCCCAGATGCGTGTGATATTCTGCAGGCCGATCAGGTCCGTGCGTGTGTCCGCCATCTCCATGGACAGCTGTGTCGTCGCCGCCGCTTTCGGAGCGCCGAGCTTTTTCAGCAGGGTTACCGAGCACAGGTCCACAAACTGTGCGCTGTAGCAGAGGGCGCTGCTCTCTTCATGGCTGTAGCCGGCGAGGATGGCGGCGCAATAAGTCGCGTAATAATGGAAATCCAGCTGCATCTCAGGCCTCCCGTTCCTCGAGCTGTCGGCACAGCTTCTTGACCTTCAGGGCGGCGAGGGCCATCTCCACCAGCAGCACACACGAAGTGGTCTCAACAACGATCATCACGATCATGGTGCCGATCGCCTCGCTGTAGCGGATGGTGGCCAGTCCGGCCACGACCGCCAGTGCGCTCATAAATGCCATGAAAAAGGCCCATACGATATAAGCCTTGCGCTTTTTCCGCCCTCTGCCCTCGTTGATGGCGGAAAGGCCCACATAGAACCTCAGCCGCAGGTCGATGGCAAGCGAGCCGACAAGCAGGATCCAGAAGATCACCTTGACCGCTGTTTCCTCTTCGGAGATACCTTCCAGCGGCTGGCCGCTGAATACGTTGAGCAGCACGCTCTTGATGACGCTCCAGATACCGAAGGCGATAACGCCCAAACCGATGACCACCAGAGTATTCTGATTTTTCCTCAGCTGAACCTGCAGTTCGCTGTTGTTTTCCATGGCAGTGTTCTCCTTGCGCAGGGCGCTCAAGTCATATCCGTCAGCTTCAGGTACTTGATCTTTCTCAGCACCAAAACATTGATTACGAAGGCGAAGAACAGCGTGATCACCGCGCCGTACAGCCAGGCCGGCACACTGACACCGCGCTCATACTGGATGAAGACCGTCTCCATGGCGCGGATGATCTTGTAGGACACCCCCGCGCCCATGGCGATGCCGAACAGGATGCCGAGGGCGGTGGTGAACACCGTCTCGCGCACCACATAGCCGATGACCTCCGACACTGTAAAGCCGTTGATGCGCATGATGGTCAGCTCCGGCTTCTTCTGCAGGATGTAGATATTGGTCAGGTTCGTCAGCACCACGCCGGCCATGATCGCCGCCATGAAGATGAACATCGCCACAACCACCGTCACCATCGACGAGGAGGAGGCGAAAAGGCTCTTGTCCGAGTCCGCGGGCGAATAGCTCTCAAAGCCGTCGATCTGCCGGAGCGTCTCCAGCAGCGTCTCTTCCTCCGCGCCGTTGAGGCGGATATAAAAGGCGTTCATGGTGCAGTCCCTGCCGAAGAGTTCCCGGTAACAGGCCGGACTCATCAGCATGATGCGCCCGATGTAGTTGTCAAAGATGCCCTCGACCTTGACCTTCACCGAATCGGCACCGCCGAGCGAGAGCTCGATCTCACTCCCGGGCTCCAGATCGTAACTCTCCGCTGTGCGCTTCTGGACCAGGATGCCCTCGTCCGACGGAGCAAGCGGTTCCCCGGTCTTCCAGTCGAGCAGATGATAAAAGTCGCTGATCTGGCCGAGATCACCGCAGATGAGCTCGCCCACCAGGTTCTCCGTAATGCGGAAGGTGACCACGCCGTCGTAGATCTCCGCATAGTCAACCCCTGCGTCATCCAGTTTCCGGATGATCTCCGTCCCCGCGTTTTGTGCGACTTCGCTGTCGTACTTGATCCGACCGTCGTAGGCGACGATCCTGCTGTACTGGTTATCCAGCGCGCCCTCCACCGCGGATTTGAGGGTAAAGCCGATGACGACCAGCGCGCAGCAGCCAGCCACACTGACGACCGTCACGATCACGCGTCTGAGGTCGGTGCGGACATTGAGCAGGATCAGGCGCGAATACAGGGAGAGCACATGTCCCCCCTTCTTGCCATCCTTCTTCCGGCCGTTGGGGATCCGCGCCTGCATCAGCTGGATGGCCGTGGACCTGAGCAGCTTTTTGCAGGCAAACCAGATGGCCGCCACGGACAGCAATACCCCTGCCGTCACCACGATCACGGTCGGGCGGACCAGCAGCAGCGGTCTGGAGGTATCAAAGGTATAGAAGCTCCTGGCGCTTTTCAGGATATAGACTTCCATCCAGAAACGCGCGGTCAGCATGCCCAGCAGCGTGCCGATCAGCGTGGCGGACACGCCGAAGAGCAGGTACTTGGCAAAAATCTCCCGGTTGAACAGGCCCAGCGCTTTCCCCGCGCCGACAAGGCTTCTCTGCTCGTCGATCATTTTGCTGATGGTGGCGTAGATGACCAGCGCACCCACCAGGATGAACATCAGGGAGAAGGTCATCTCCAGGCTTGCCAGGTTGCTGCTGCCCAGAAGCAGCTGCACGAAGCTGGAGTTTCCGCGGCAGTCGATGAAGAGCCAGCGCGCACTTTCGACGTTGGCCAGCATTTCACGGGCCTTGTCAAGCTCAATCACGGCCGAGTCGTATTCGTCCTGCTTTTCCTCGAATTCCTTCTCGCCGTCTTCCAGCTTTTTCCGTCCGTCCTCCAGCTGCTCGCGGCCGTCCTCCATCTGCTTCAGGCCGTCCCAGTACTTGTTCCGGGTCTCATACCAGAGTTCCAGGCCTTTGCCGTACTCCGCCTCGGCCTTGTCAAACAGGTACTTCTTTTCCGCATAGAGTTCCTGACCGTCTTTGTAAAGCTTTTCAAATTCTGCAAGCTGCTCTTCGGCCTCTGCCACAGCTGCGCTTTCTTCCGGGAAAACGGCCGTATTTAAATCATTGATGGCAGATTGCAGAGCAGCCTCTGCCTCAGCGACCAGCTGCCGCATCTGTTCGATCAGTTCATCGGCGGCTGCAATCTCCTCGGGTGTCACGGCTTGCTCTCGCTGTCTGTTTGCCTCGGCCAACTGATCAAGCGCTTCCTGGACTTTCTGCTCAGCTGCTTTTACCGCTTGCCGCAGCGGATCAAATGCCGCGGCAAGTTCCGCCTTTGCCTCTTCCAGTTTCGCTTGGCCTTCTTTCAGCTCTGCGTCGGCTTTGCTCAAAACCTCCATGCCGATCCGCAGATAGCGCCTGGCCTCGTCCAGCTCCAGCTTCACCTTCCACAGCTCGTTCTCGCCGTCGTCCAGCTTGGCCTTGACCTTGACAGCTTCCGCCTCCATGTCGGCAAGCTTCTTTTTCCATTCGGCCAGTTCCCTCTGGCCCTTGTCCAGTTCCTCGCGGCCCTTGTCCAGCTGCTCCTTGGCTTCCCCCAGCTTGCTCTCGCCGTCGGCTATTTTTTCCCGGTTCTCGCGTCTGACCTTCTCCGCCCGGCGCTCCTCACAGGGCTTGGCAGCGGTCTCCAGCCGCGCCAGGACCGGGTTGACCAGATTGTCATAGGCCTTGGTAAAGCGGTCGATGCCCTCCGGCTTTTCGACCACGACCTCCGCCTTCATAAAGCAGTTGCCCAGCGACTCGGAGTCAAAAGCGTCCTCAGTCACCATGACATAGAGCGTGTCGGGGATGGCCGTGCTGGTGTGGTCCGGGTGGTCGGCGATGCCGGTGATGACAAAGCGCCCTTCCTTCAAAAACGCCGCCGGCTTCCCCCGGGCGTTCAGGGTCAGGATCTCATCGCCGAGCTGCCAGCCCATCTGTTCGGCAAGCCGCCCTTCCACGGCGCACTCCGCCGCCGTCTCGGGCAGGCGCCCCTCGACAAGCAGCGGCTGGTTGATGCGCCTGGTGAGCGAAATCACGCTGACGTTCTCCCGCGTATCCTGTGAGGCGACCTTCGCGCTGGTCATCAGCACGGCCTCGGCGTCTTTCACGCCCTCTGCCTGCAGGATCACATCCAGATCCTCCGCGTCAAACAGCAGTGTGGAGACAATCTCCGCGTCGCGGAAATTCACCGCGTTGTACATGTCCGAGCCGTTTCGCCGCAGGGCCGCGTCCGTATAGTGGACGCCCAGAAAGGTCGTTACGCCCAGAAAGGCGATGACGATGATCGAGAGATAGGACACCTTCTGCTTCCAGATATTCCGCAGCGCGTCCTTCCATTGTGTCGGTTTCATGGCGCGTCACCAGACCAGTTCTTCCGCGTGGAGCGGATGCATATTCTTCTTGATACTGGCGATCTTCCCGCCGCGCACCTTGATGACGCGGTCGGCCATCTTGGCGATCTCCGCGTTGTGGGTGACCATCATGACGGTGGTGCCCTGGTTTTTCACGATATCCTCGATGACTGACAGCACCTCGATGCTGGTGGTGTAGTCCAGCGCCGCCGTGGGCTCGTCGGCCAGGATCAGCTTTGGCCGCTTGACCAGGGCGCGGGCAATGGACACGCGCTGCTGCTGGCCGCCGGAGAGCTGGCCCGGGTAGTTGTTGGCCCGCTCCGTCAGCTTGACCTTGGCGATCGCCTCCTCCGCGGTCATGGGTTCAGGCACAAGCTCCGCGATGAACTGCACGTTCTCCTCCGCCGTCAGGTTCGGCATCAGGTTGTAGGACTGGAAGATGAAGCCCAGATACTCCCGCCTGTACCTGGTCAGCTCTGCGTCCGTGGGGTGGGAAAAATCCTTTCCCTCGATCAGCAGCTGGCCGTCGGTAAGAAAGTCCATGCCGCCGACTATGTTCATCATGGTGGTCTTGCCGCAGCCGGACTCGCCCAGGATGATGACAAACTCATTTTTGTAGATTTCCAGATTGATGCCCTTCAGCACCTGCAGCACGCCGTCGCCTGAGGGAAATTCCTTGGTGACGTTTTTCAAAACCGCCAGCACTTCCTTCTCTTCGCTCAGGTCGACCAGCAGTCCCTTTTCCTCGATCGTGATGGCGGCGAGGGCGGCCATGCGCTCGCAGACCTGGAGCTCATCGGCGTTATACAGGCTGCCGTCCTTCTTGTTGACAATCTGCAGGCAGCCGATCACCTCGTGCAGGTTGTTCAGCGGCACACAGATCATCGTCTTGGTCACAAGGCCGTTGTCGTCAAAGACGGTCCCGTCAAAGCGCGCGTCGCTGACGGCGTCCTCCACCATGATGGATTTGCCCGTCTTGGTAACCATGCCTTCAAGCCCCAGACCGTTTTCCACGGTGATATTGGAGATATCCACCGGACCGATATGGAACAGCGGACTCAGCCGGTCGGTCTTGGGATCCAGAAACCAGATCGCCCCCGCCTCGCTGTTCAGGGTTTTGACAACGATCTCCAGACTCCCGGCCAGCGCATCCTCGAGGTTGTCCACCTCCAGAAGCTGCTCCATGATCTGCCATGTCGCTTTGGCAAATCTCTTCTCCTCCGCCATGCTCTCCAACTCCTTGCTGCATTTTTCCGCTCAGACACATTTTTTACCAATTCATTTTTGTATTAAAGATTATATTATCATATGCTGTCCAACAAATGTCCAGTATCCTTCGATCGCGCTTCACTCTGCATTCTGTCGTCCGAAGCAGATTCTCCCTTGGCGCTTTTGCCAAAGCGTGTTATACTGTAGAAACAAAAGATTTTGCTTGTGAGGAAAACGGTATGCTGGATCTTTACGGAACCATCGGCCCCGCCTGTTCGGATGCGGAAACGCTCACAGCCATGTTTGAAGCCGGTATGACCGGTCTTCGGCTGAATCTGTCCCATGTCACGCTGCCCCACGCCGCTTCTCAGATCTTTGCCATGCACGAAGCCGCGAGACGCTGCGGCAAGCGCGCCCAGCTTCTGATCGACATGCAGGGGCCGGAGCTTCGCATCGGAGCGCTCCCGGAGCCGCTCATCCTGGAGGCAGGGCAGGAGCCAATTGTCGGCGCAGGCGGTCTGCCTGTCCCGTCTGCGGTCTTGCCGCATCTCGTCCCCGGTCAGCAAATGCTGCTGGACGACGGGAAGCTGCTGCTGGAGATTCTGGAAAACCGCGGCGACTCCGCCCGGGCCCGTGTCCTGCGCGGCGGCGTGCTGCAAAGCCGCAAGAGCATCGCGCTCCCCGGATCCCGTCTGCACCCGCCCACCATGACCGAGCTTGATAAACAGAACATCTCCTATGCCAAACAGTACGGCGTCACCGCCGTCATGCAGCCCTTCGTCCGGGATCGGGCGGATCTGGACGCCGTGCGCCAGGCTCTGCGGGACGCCGGATGCGGGGATATCCGCCTCTTTGCCAAGATCGAGAATCTGGAAGGTGTTGCCAATCTGGAAGAGCTGATCCCCGCCTGTGACGAAATCGTCATCGCCCGGGGCGATCTGGGAAACGCCATGCCCCTCTGGGAGCTGCCCCGGGTGCAGAAGGAGATCGCCGCCAAATGCCGCGCGCAGGGCCGTGCCTTCATGGTGGTCACCCAAATGCTCGCCAGCATGGAGCACAGCGCCGTGCCCACCCGGGCTGAGGTGAGCGATATCTTCAACGCCGTCTGTGACGGCGCCGCCTCCGTCATGGTCACCGGGGAGACCGCTGTGGGCGACTATCCGGTCGAGGTCATTCGGTATCTGGCCAACACAGCCGCCGAGGCCGAGGCTTATCTGGAGAGCGTTTCCGGGAAAAACTGATCCGCAGCAGGAACTGTTTCATTCTATAAAAAGGAGCATAAACCATGAGCAAAAATATCATTTTCTATTACTCCGGCACCGGCAACTGTCTGGATATGGCCAGAAACATTGCCGCCGTTCTGGGCGACACGGATCTGGTCAGCATGCGCAGCTACCCCGCCCTGACCGATACCGGGGATGCTGAGCGCGTCGGCTTCGTCTTCCCCTGCTACGGCGGCGGCGCGCCGGTGGATTTTCTGGAGCATGTCGAGCTTCTCACCGTCCGTCCGGGCGCCTACACCTTCGCCGTCAGCCAGTCCTCCAGCTATGCCGGCACCGGGCTGTCTGAGCTCAGCAAGCTGGTCAGGCTCGATTACTGGAAAACCGTAACGCACCAGTGCAGCTGCATCTGGCTCTTCCCCCACACCATGATGGTGCCGCCCATGAGCCCTGAAAAGGCCCAGCGCCGCGCCGAGACCCTGGCCAAGGTCATCGCGGGCGATGTACTCTCCGGTGCAAAGACCGAAGCACTGCCGCCGCGCAGCAGTTTTAACGCCGCCGAGAATGCCGCCTGGCCCAAAATCGCCTCTCTGAAGGCTAAAGGCTTTGCCGTCAGTGACGCCTGCATCGCCTGTGGCCAGTGCGCCAGACTGTGTCCCCGCGGAAACATCAGCATGAAATCCGGCCGCCCCGACTTCGGCACCGACTGCGTCCAGTGTCTGAGCTGCCTGCAGTTCTGTCCCAAGGGGGCCATCTCCCTCGGCCGTATCACCGATCTGCGCGAGCACTATCACAATCCCAACGTCTCCGCTGCCGATCTGATGGAGAAGCTGGTCCACATCGACTGAGTTTTTAATATTTCAAGGCTCCCGGCGTGAAATCACGCCGGGAGCCTTTTTCATGAAAATCAGAATTTAGGGTCCGCCACGCTCCAGAGATAGGCCTTCTGCTCCATGGGCGTGTCGGGTCTGAACTGCCCCTGGGTATCCCAGGCGGCACAGGCCGCCACACGGAAAGGTTTCTCGCCTTCCTCCGCCCCCAGCAGGATCGCTTTCTCCTCAAAGAGCAGCACGCCCAGCGGGAGATGGTAATCACTGGAGACGATGACCAAAGTTTTGACCTCCGGGGCGTCCCGCCGCAGCAGTTCACAGGTAAAGACCGCGTTGTCCGCCGTAGTCAATGACCGATCCTCGATCAGGATCCGCTCTTCTCCGATGCCCTGATCCCGCAGCCATTGGGCCATGACCCCGGCCTCGGTGGCCGCCCGGTTCTGGAAGGCGGTCCCTCCGCCGGTCACGGCGATGCGGGCGCGGGGATAACGCTCGGCCGCGGCGAGAGCAGTCTGGCAGCGGCCAAGCAATTCCTGGGCCATGCTGCCGTCGGCATGGAGCTGAAAGCCCAAAACCACAATGCAGAGACTCTCATCCTGAGGCAGCCCCTCCGGGATCGAAGCGGGCACGGCAAGCTCTGTGTTGACATAGTCCCACACGCCGAGGATCTCCTCCCAAACGCCGCCGAGGCGGGGATCCGCCTCCTTCAGTCGGGCAAGCCCCTCCCGGATCTCGGCTTCCCCCTCCCGCTGCAGGGCTGCGTAGGTGTAGACCAGGTCGCTGACCAGCCGGTAGCTCTCCTCCGTGTAGACAAGCGGGGCGCCCGTCGGGTCTGACGCTGTTGGCACAGGGGCCGTCGGTGCCGCGCTCTGCGCGGGGCGCTCTGTCGCAGCGGGGGTTGGGACCAGAGCGGCTGTTTCCTGTGGGACAGGGCTTTCCGCGGGTCTCTCAGCCGTTGTCGGCAGGGTCCGCATCCAGACCAGCAGTGCCAGCAGCAGGCACAGGAGCAGCAGCGCCAAAAGGCGCAGGGCCAGTCCCGGCCTTTCAGGCTTCATGCTCGATCATGGCGCGGACCGTGGCTGCACTGCGCCGCGCCGTGAGACCGGCAAAGGATGTATAGTTGATCTCTTCCGCGTGATCGGCCCGATCGGAGATGGCGCGGATGATCACAAAGGGGACATGGTTGAGCCAGCAGACCTGCGCCACGGCGCCGCCCTCCATTTCGCAGCAGAGGCCGCCGAAGGCGCTCAGGATGGCCTGCTTCTGATCGCGGGAGGCGATAAACTGATCGCCGGAGCAGACGCGGCCCTCCAGCACGAGGGAGTCTGCGGCGGCCTGACGGGCTGCCTCCGCCGCGTCACGGCGCATCACATCGTCCGCGGGGAAGGCGAAGAGGCCCGTATAGGGGATCTCTCCCTTGGCAAACCCGATGGGACTTACGTCGAAGTCGTGCTGCACCACATCCGTGGAAATCACCACATCCCCGATGTTGAGTCTCGGATCCAGCGCGCCGCCCACGCCGGTGTTGATGATCCGGCAGACGCCGAAGCAGGTAATCAGAAGCTGTGCGCAGACACCGGCGTTGACCTTGCCGATGCCGCTTTTGACAATGACCACTTCTCTGCCGCCCAGTTTGCCGCGGCAGAACTCCATCCCGGCCAGGGTCTCGCACTCCGCCGCGCCTGCTGCGGCTTTGAGCATGGCCAGCTCCTCGTCCATAGCGCCGATAATTCCGATGGGTGCCCGTTTTTCTTGATCCATGCGCTTACCTCCTATGGCCGCCCCGGCGATTCCGCAATCGGATCGCCCGTCGGCGTACGTTGTTTTATTCCCATTCCTCGGCAAAAACACCGCTGAATATTGGAACCTGAAATCGCTCGGTGAAAAGCTGGCACTTGCAGAGGAAGGAATAGAAGATGTGTCTTCCCTGCCGGCATAGGGACTCGTAATTTCCCTGACCCTTGGCCAGCACCACATCCGCTCCGTCCAGCGCCCTGCGCGCCTTGTCCGGCAGTGTCCCGTAGACCGTGCCCGCGATGGAGCTGCCGTTGTGCACCAGCTGCGCCACACGGTCCAGCCCCACATAGAGGGCGTCCTCCATGTTGGCGTCGTTCAATGCCTCGCCGCCCCGCACCATCACCGTCAGCTGCAGATCGGGAAAGCGTTTTTTCATCTGCTCCAGAAACAGCTTGTCCAGCACGATCTCCCCGCAGTTGTCGCTTATCAGCAGAAACTGCTTTGCCGCACCGCACTGGCGCAGGAAGGAGGCCACTGTCGCCTCGTCCGCCTCGCTCAGCGCCGCGCTGTCCAGCAGTCTGAGAAAGTCCTGTTCCTCCACATGATCCAGGGCGCCAAAGTCGATGTAGTTGCCCACTCTGGCATAGACCAGCGCCTGCACCAGCGGATCCGGCGCCGCCTCGATCTGACCGCGGATCGCATCCTCCATGGCCATCACCAGGTCGTTGTACTGCTTTTTCACGCCCCCGTAGGGCGAGCCCTTTCCGAACCTCCGCTCGTACGCCTGCTGAAACAGGTAGACCAGATAGGGCGGGCTGTCACAGTCCCGCCGGTTCTCAACGATCTCTCTGACTTCCTCCAGGTATCCCTCATCGCTGCATGCCAGTCTCTGCTTCTCCAGCAGACACGGCCCACAGCACGCGGCCATCGCCATTATGTTCTCTCCGATCCTATTTTTCACCAGTTTAGCACATTTTTTGAAACAGTGCAATTGCGGAAAGCGCCCTGTCTTTTGACGGGGCGGCTTTCATCAGGAACCGCGGTTCCTCTTTTCCGTTTTTCTCCGCAGAGCACTGAGGTATCCCAGCGTCTGCTTCCGCTGCTCTTCCAGGGGGATGCCCGCCAGACGCAGCTTGTGGGCGTAGGCCAGGGCCTCGCCGAAATCCTCCCCTGGCCGGCAGCCGGCCTCGATCAGGTCCCGGCCCGTCACCGTCGGCAGGCGCATCCGCTCCCGGTAAAGTGCCAGCATCTCCCGCAGCGTCCCTTCGATGGGGACATAGGCGCGCTCCAGTGCGGCCTCTTCTTCCGCGCCGCACTTTCGCCCCAGGAAATCTGCGCGGGCCAGCAGCAGCAGATCCTCCGGGCAGACCGAACGGTCAAAGAGCCTCATAAAGCTCCTGCTCTTTGCCCCCTCCGCCGCCAGCTTGTTGGGCTCCATATGCAGCAGGGTCATGTCCTGCACGTAGGCGTGCAGTTTCTGACTCTGCGTCATGCGCTGCAGAAAGCGCTCCGCGATCGGCAGGCCCGCCTGCTCATGGCCGTATGCATGCAGGCTGCCCCGCACGTGGGCGGTAGCTGCAGGCTTTCCGAAATCGTGGCACAGGGCCGCAAGCAGCAGGCCCAGCGGCATGGCACTTTGTTCCCGCAGCAGCGCCGCCTCGTCCAGCACCTGCATGGTGTGGATCCACACATCCCCCTCCGGGTGGTGCGCGGGGTTCTGCGGAACCCCGATCAGCGCCTCCGCCTCTCGAAACCAGACGGAGAGCTGCCCCATCTGCCGCAGAACCTCAAAGAATACCGAGGGCCGCTTCGCCTTTAACAGCGCCTTTTCCAACTCCCCCAGCACCCGCTCCCCGGCCAGGGCGTCCACCGCCATGCCGGAACAGAGCGCCAGAGTCTCCGTCGCCACGGTGAAATCAAAGCGCGCCGCAAACTGCGCCGCCCGAAAGACCCGCAGCGGGTCCTCTCCGAAGGAGGCGTCGTTGACATGCCGTATGACGCCCCTTTCCAGGTCCGCCCTTCCGCCGAAGAAATCCAGGATCCGGCCGGTGAGCACGTTTTGCATCAGGGCGTTGACGGTGAAATCCCGGCGGGAAGCCGCACGCTCCTCACCCAGAAAGGGATCGACCGACACCGCGAAATCCTTATGCCCTCTGCCCGTGGCAGTCTCGGAGCGCGGCATGGCAATATCCAGCTGCGTGTGCTTTAAGCTCATGACGCCAAAGCTTGCGCCCATGGCGACCCGCTCCCCGAGTCCGTCCAGGATCGCCTCCAGCGTCTCCACCGGGATACCGTGGATCTCCAGATCCAGGTCCTTGTTCTCCCGGCCAAGCAGAGTGTCCCGCACACAGCCGCCGACGAAATAGGCCGTGCCGCCGGCCTTGTCCACCTCCTGTGCGATTGCAAGCGCGAGCTGACGATCTCTGTCCATGCCTGTCACCTCCTCCATGCCGGTGCCTCTTCTCGTGCGGCGCCGTTCTCAGTCCTGCCCAAGAAAGGGATACTCGATCCACTCCGCAAAGGTCTCCAGCGGCGTTTGCCGCTGCACGAAATACCGGTAGACCAGGGTCGGGTCGTCGCTGGTATTGTAAGAGGTCCAGGCGATCCCCTCCCGTATGTCCGGGTGCGTCATTTTCACACCGAAGCGGTAATACTTTCGTGTCATTTCCTGAACCATCTCATTGCTGCCGCCCGTCGGATAGACCAGGGTCACGGGCTCCCGGTGGCAGAGGCGCACGATCCACTGCTCGGAATCCCGCAGTTCCCGCTCCACGCTCCTGGCCGACAGCTCATTGAGCGGCGGATCGTGGCTCCAGGTGTGGCTGTACAGGGTGAGATACTCACAGTCCTTGATTTCGTTGAGCTGCGCGCTGTTCAGATGCACCCCTGAGGTGTCCGTGAAGCTGGGCACCACGGCGATCGCGGCCTTGATCTGATACTGCTCCGCCAGGGGCATCAGCCAGTCGTAGCAGCCCCACCAGCCGTCGTCGAAAATCAGAATGATGGGCTTGTGGATATTCTCCACATTCCAGAGATCCTCAAACCAGACCGATGTAAAGCCGTGGTCGTTGAGATACTGGAACTGCTCCTCCAGGCTGTACTGGCTGAGGATGAGGTTTGCGTCCCATGCGGCGTCGCCCACCCCGTGGTACATCATCACCGGCACATTGTAGCCCGACGGCAGCACCCAGTTTCCGGTACCGGGGGTGCATGTCAGCTCGTCGCGCTCCTCGTCATAGTAGACGCCGATCTCCGCTACCTCACAAAAATCTGCAAGCGGCAACAGCATGTCCCGCCCCTCGTCGCAGAGCAGCGCAGGTGCCTCCATGGGTCGGTCGCTGTCCAGGTAGTGGGCGATGAACCCGTTCTGCGCCAGCACGATCTCGCTGCCGCGCCAGGGGATGCGATATCCATAAGGCTCTTCCGTCACCGCCTCCGGCTGCAGCTTCAGCGCCTCCGCCACCTCCGAGAGGCGTACATACTCCAATCCGTTCACCAGAAGCCGCCCGCTGGGCAGCTGCTTCCCATCAAACCAGCAGGGACCGCCTTCGCCCTCGATCACCGGCTCCGCAAAGGGCGTGGGTTCCGGCGTGGACTCAGGGGCCGGCTCCGGCGAAGGCTCAAGTGTTGGCGCGGCCTCTCCCCGGGAGAAGCCGCCGTTGAGCTTTTCCCCGCTTCCGATCCATCGGCAGGCCCACAGGATGCACAGCACGGACATCAGCAGCGCCAGAACGGCCAGCAGCTTCAGCAGCACCGCTCCGCCGCGCCGATGTCCGTTTCGGTAAAACAGGGCGGCGGCCGCGAAGAGCACCAGGGCCAGCACCGCCAGTGCGATCAGCAGGATCGCCTGGACGCGCTCTGCGCCATCGCCCGGCTCCTCTTCGGGGATTCTCTCTTCCGCTGCAGAGGGAGTCTGCTCTGCGGGGATTTCTGTCTTCTCTTCCGCCGCCGCGCTGTGGGACACGATCAGCTCCTGCAGCGGCTCAGCCGTGTTGCTCAGATATTCTCCGTTGATGGTTTCCAGGGTCAGAAACAGCCGCGCTTCATCCGGCAGTCCCCACTCGCTTCGCGAAATCTCCAGACTGCCGCCGCTGGTCTCCGGATGCAGCAGACGGATGTATTGCAGTGTGTTGCCCTCCGCATCGCATACCGCCAGCGCCAGCATCCGGTTATTCTCCGTCGCGGCCCCGCTGTAGCGGACAGTGAGCACACCGTCCTTTTCGGTGGTCTCCTCCACGCGGAGCGCTCCCGCCGCGCCGGGCACCACCAGTTTCCAGATACGCCTTCCTTCACTCTCCTCCGGAGGCTGGGCCGGGCCCGGGGCTCCGCTGTCCGCCGCGGAGATCAGCGCCACGGCGTTTTGAAGCTCCAGATTGATGCAGGGTCTCGCGGCCCAGAGGGTATAGGGCAGATGGTCGTGGACCATATTGTCCTGCAGTACGATCCCGTGGTAATCCTCATGATAGCGGTGTGGGCTTCTCAGCCACCAATAGGTGTCCATGCTGCTGTCCTTCACCGTGTACTTGGGCCGGTCCTCCTGGCTCCCGAAGTATTGGTCCAGCTCGATGGCGGAGAGGAAAAAGACTTGCTCACCGCGCAGCGAGTTTTCCCGCCAGCTGAGTTCATAGAGGTGGGCTTCCTCCTCGTCCTTGTAGGTTTCGGGGATCAGCGCCCCCTCCTCAGCCGTGAAGGCCGCGGCGGCAAAATCGGTACACCACTGCTGCGCGGCGCTCCCCTCCCAGAGTGTGGAACTCTCGTCGTGCATCACCTTGTCCCGGTCCAGCAGATCGTCGGAGAGCAGAAACGCCCCTTCGGTCCCCATGTTGGTCCGCTCCGCGTCCAGCACGCGCCAGAGTACCGGCGTCTGTTCATAGACCCCGTACGCGATCAGATCATCCGCTGCCGGGCCCGCGCCCGCCGCAGCCGCAAAAGCGCGCGGAAGTACCGCCGCGATCCCCAGGATCAGCAGCAGCGTGATGATGGTTTTGAAACGCAGACCGCGCTTGGACAAGCAGCTCACCGCCCTCTTGCAAATGTTTTTTTTATTATATCACAGCCTGAAAGAAAAGGAAACAGCGGCGCCATATCCGATACCATCGAAGAACTTCTGCTCACAAACGCAGGTTCGCCGGACTGCAACACGGCCTTGTTCGTCAGCATGATCCTGTCCTGGATCTGTAACCCCTCTCGGCTTCGTCCATACTGTGCTGCAAATCATCCGCAAAAGAGAAAAGACTGCACGTTCCAACCGTACGTGCAGTCTTTTCTCTTTTGCGGATTCAATCGGTCAGCGCATAATCAGTACATCTTCGCGCCGGCGGGGATGTGGGGATCCAGCATCAGCAGATGCAGCTTCTCTTCACCGTTTTCGTGGTGTACGGCAGAGATCAGCATGCCGCAGGACTCAATGCCCATCATGGCTCTGGGCGGCAGATTGGTGATGGCGACGCAGGTCTTGCCCACCAGCTGCTCCGGCTCATAGTAAGCGTGGATGCCGCTGAGGATGGTGCGCGGCTCGCCGCTGCCGTCATCCAGCGTGAACTTCAAAAGCTTCTTGGACTTCTTCACCGCCTCGCAGGCGAGGACCTTGACAGCGCGAAAATCGGACTTGGAGAAGGTCTCAAAATCCACCAGATCGGCAAAGAGCGGCTCGATCTCCACGTTGCTAAAGTCGATGACTTCCTCGGTCTGACTCGGTGCGGAAGCCTGGAGCGCCACCGCATCCGGCTGCTCAGCAGCCGCCTTCCCCTCAAGGGGAAGGCTTTCCTTTTTCGGCATATCCAGGGGCTTCATGGTCGGGAAAAGGATTACGTCCCGGATGGAGCTGCAGCCGGTCAGGAGCATGACGCAGCGGTCGATGCCGATGCCGAGACCGCCCGTGGGGGGCATGCCGTACTCCAGGGCGTTGATGAAATCCTCGTCCATCATGCCCGCTTCATCGTCGCCCTTGGCACGCATCTCCATCTGCTTGACAAAGCGCTGCTTCTGGTCGATGGGGTCGTTGAGCTCGGAGAAGGCGTTGCCCATCTCGCTGGAGCAGATGAAGAGCTCGAAGCGCTCGGTGAGCTTCGGGAACTTGGGGCTGCGCTTGGCAAGCGGGGACACGTCCACCGGGTGCATGGTGATGAAGGTGGGCTGAACCAGCTTCTCCTCCACCTTCTGGTCAAAGCACTCATAGAGCGCATGGCCCCAGGTGGGCTCCACCTTTTCCATATCCACACCCACGGCCTTCGCCGCGGCGACGGCATCCCTGTCGTCCTCAATGGCCATGAAGTCCACGCCCAGATACTCCTTGACAGCCTCGGCCATGGTCATGCGTTTGAAGCCGGGGGCCAGGGAAATCTGCTGGCCCTGCCACTGGACGTTGTAGGTTCCGAGGATTTCCATGGCGGCGCCGGAGAGCAGGTCCTCAAACAGGTCCATCATGTCGTTGAAATCGGCATAGGACTCGTAGAGCTCAACCGTGGTAAATTCCGGGTTGTGCTTGGTGTCCATGCCCTCGTTGCGGAAGATGCGGCCGATCTCATAGACGCGCTCGATGCCGCCCACGATGAGCCGCTTCAGGTTCAGCTCCGTGGCGATGCGCATGTACATATCCAGATCGAGGGTGTTGTGGTGGGTGATGAAGGGTCTGGCCGTGGCTCCGCCGGAGATGGTGTTGAGTACCGGGGTCTCCACTTCCATGTAGCCGCGGTTGTCCAGGAAGCGCCGCACATAGGAGATAAAGCGGGAGCGGATCTCAAAGTTTCGGCGGCTGTCGTCGTTGACGATCAGGTCCACATAGCGCTGCCGGTATTTCAGCTCCGTGTTGGTCATACCGTGGAACTTCTCCGGCAGCGGGCGCAGGGACTTGGCCAGCAGAACCAGGCTCTGCACATGCACAGAGGTCTCGCCGGTCTTGGTCTTGAACACATAGCCGCCCACGCCGATGATATCGCCGATATCGAACTTGCGGAAGTCGGCAAACTCCTGCTCGCTGACCGCGTCCGCGCGGACATAGAGCTGGATCTGGCCGCGGTCGTCCTTGATGTGGCAGAAGATGGCCTTGCCCATGCCGCGCTTGGAGAGAATGCGGCCCGCAACGGTGACCTGCTTTTCCTCAAACGCCTCGTAATTGTCCTTGATCTCCTTCGACCAGGCGCTGCGGACAAACTTGGTTCTCTGGAAGGGATCTCGCCCCTCCTGCTGCAGGGCTGCCAGCTTGTCGCGGCGGATCTGCAGGATCTCCGACAGCTCCTGCTCGGGGGCTTCCTGTCTGTTTCTCTCTTCGCTCATGTGGTTGTCACTCCGAATGTTACTTGTTTTCCACGGAAAGGATCTTCAGCTGAACTTCGCCGCCGGGGGCTGCCACGGTGACCACGTCGCCGGCGCGGTGGGTGTGCAGCGCACGGCCGACAGGAGAGTCGTCAGAGATGCGGCCTTCCTTGGGATTGGCCTCCTGAGAGCCGACGATCTCGTAGGTGTCTTCCTCGTCAAACTCCATATCCAGCACCTTGACAACGCTGCCGAGGGTGACGGTGTCCTTGGGGGCGTCCAGGTCCACCTTGTCCACGATCTCGGCGTTCTCGATCAGGACCTTCAGCTCGGCGATCTTGGAATACAGCTTGCCCTGCTCGGTCTTGGCCTCGTCGTACTCGCTGTTCTCGGACAGGTCGCCGAAGCTTCTGGCTTCCTTGATCAGCTCCGAGACCTCTTTCTCCCGCACGGTCTCCAGATAATACAGCTCTTCCTTGAGCGCGTCCAGGCGCTCCTGGCTCATTTTGAATCTGCTGGCGTTGGCGTTGTTCATGTTGATGATCTCCTTCTGCCGCCGGCCGCGGCAAGTTTTATGGAAAATAGAATTGAATTCTCTCTGAAAAGCCTATTTATTATATTGACTCTCGGCGGCGCTGTCAACTCAAAAGCTTCAGCGCCTGCATCAGCTGCTCGTCGCTGGAGGTGGCGCCGCTGCCGGTGCTGTCGCCGGTGGTGCCGGAGGTGTTGCCCGCTGCGTTGGGGTCGGCGTTGTGGATGATGAACTCGGGCGCGACGCCGCCGTTTGCGCTGATGTCCACGCCGCTGCCGGTCAGGTAGCTGCCGGTGGAAAGGCGGATGGCGCTGCCGTCAGAAAGGACGATGGTCTCCTGGGTCCGGGTTTTGCCGGTGGTGGGCTCGCCCATCACCGTGGCCCACTGAAACTCCTTCAGAGCCGCGGCGCAGACCTCGGCCTCGCCGTAAGTATCGCCGTTGATGAGCACACACATGGGCAGCTGGATGCACATGCCGTCGGACTTGGCGGCCTCCTCATGGCCGCTCTTGTCCCGCTGGATAAAGATCACACCGTTGGGCAGCAGGTAGTCCAGAAACTGGGCCACCTCCGAGGCGAGTCCGCCCGCATTGCCGCGCAGATCAATGACCAGTGCGATGGCCCCCTGATTCAGCAGGTCTTCCACCGCCGCCATGGCGTCCTGGGCGGTGCCGGCCTCAAAGTTCTTGATCTGGATGTACCCGGCCATGGTCTTTTCCAGCCGGTAGGAGACGGAGCTGACATACACGCCGGTGCAGTCCACCTCGATGGTGTCCTTCCCGCGGTTGACGCCCAGCTCAAACTTGGTGTTCAGCTTGGAGCGGATCAGGGTCCTGGCCTCATCCAGGGTCTTGTCGCTGAGATCCTCGCCGTCAACGGAGGTGATGACCATGCCGGCCGTGAGCCCCGCCAAGGCCGCCGGCGAGTCCATATTGACGGAGATGACCTCAAAGCCGCCGCCCTCCTCCTTGAGTATGGCCATGCCGATACCGGAGTATTCTCCGGTGGAGGAGAGCTGATAGGCCTTGTATTCATTGGGGGACATGTAATAGCTCCACTTGTCTCCCAGTCCCGCGATCATGGCCGCGGCCGCGCTGTCGGCCATGCTGTTGCGGTCCACGGGATCGATGAACTGTTCGTCCACGATGTTCTTGATCTCGATGTAGCGCATGGCCTCGTCATACTCATCCTTGCCTCCGACGCGGTTAAGCATGGAGCGCTCGGTATGGAAATAGATCCCGCCGCCCGCAATCAGCAGGGCCAGAATCACAAATTTCAGTTTGATCGGAATGTTGGCGATGGCGGAAATAACTCTGCCGATCGCGTAGAGCAGTCGTCTGCCCAAGCTCACAGGAATCCCTCCCACAGCTCCGCGAAAGCGGAAAAGTGCTGAAAAACCGCCGTTTGCCGGACAGTCGTTTTCAGGGACTGTCCGGCATTTGATCGGTTTTGAATCGCAGTTTCTGTTTGTTTTTAAACGCCGGCGTCCGGGGAAATCACAAGGCCGGAGAAGAACTGTTCGGGGTCGATGCGCGACCCGCCGGCGTAGACCTCAAAGTGCAGGTGCGGGCCGGTGGAGTTTCCGGTGCTGCCCACCTGTCCGATGGCGTCGCCCTGGTTGACAGCCTGTCCCTCGTACACGCCGATGTAGGACAGATGGCCGTACAGGGTTTTATAGCCGTTGCCGTGGTCGATCATGATGCAGTTGCCGTAGCCGCCGTACCACTCGGCCAGGACCACCGTACCGCCGTCGGCGGCATAGACCGTGGTGCCCATATTGGAGGCGATGTCCATCCCGTTGTGGTTTTTGAGCTCACCGGTGATGGGATGCACGCGCTCACCGAAGCGGCTGGAGATGTACACATAGGAAGCCACCGGGAACATAAAGGAACCCGTGGCATTGGCTGAGCCTGCGCCGCTGCTGACAGCGCCGCCTCCTCCGCCTCCGCCGGCTGCGGCGTTTGCCGCCGCGGCCTCTTCTTCGGCCCTGCGGCGCTCCGCCTCCAGTTCTGCCACCAGCTTGTCGATGGCAGCGTTGGTGCGCTCCTCTTCGTCGTAGATGGCATCGACCTCAGCCTGCTTGCTGTCCAGGTCTTCCTTGATGCTGGCCAGCAGCTCATTGGCCTCGTCGATCTCCTTCTCCAGGGCCTCCTTCTCTTCCCGCAGTTCATCCTGCTTGCCGTTGATCTCGGCCCGGTACTCCTCGTACGCGGCCTTGACCTCCTCGGTGTTCTCACGTGCCTTGATGTAGGCGTCCTCCAGCTGGCGGTCGCTCTGCATGATCTCGCCGATATCGTCGATGGTGGTCAGCAGCTCGCCCAGGTTGTTGGCCTTGAGGATCATGGCCAGGTAGTTGAGGGTGCCGTTTTCCTCCATGGCGCGCACGCGGGAGCGATAGCGCTCCAGCTGCTCGTTCTCCAGCTCCTGCGCGGCGAAGAGCTCCTTCCCCTTTTCCGCGATCATCTCGTCGTAAAGGGCGATCTCCTCGTCATTGAGTTCGATCTGCTGAAGGGTGTAGAGGTTGCGTTCATCCAAAGCGCGCTTCTGCTCCAGAATGCCCGCCTGTTCCTCTTCCAGCTGATCCACAACCGCCTGCTTCTCCAGGCGCTGTGCGCGAATGGCGTCGCGCTCGGCCCGGAGGGCTTCAATATCATCCTGGGTCGCTGCGTCGGCGCGGATCGGAGAAACGCTCAGAAGCAGCGCACAGCACAAGAGGCCGGCCAGGAGTGTTTTGATCTTTCTCTTCATAAGCAAATGAATCGTGCCTCAGCACTGGTAGTAGGAAATCCCGGAAAAATACTGGGCCGGGTCCACCCTGCCGTCGCCCACGTACACCTCAAAGTGCAGATGCGTGCCGGTTGCGCGGCCCGTGGAGCCCACATAACCGACGGTCTGTCCCTGGCTGACCGTGTCGCCGTAGCTCACGGCAAGCCCGGACATATGGGCGTACACCGTGGAGGTATCGCCGTGGTCGATGATGACGTAGTTGCCGTAAGCGCTGTCGTAGGAGGCGGTGATCACCGTGCCGGAGGCGGCGGCCACCACGGGGGAACCGTCGTTGCCGAAGCCGTCGATATCGATGCCGCTGTGGTACCGGGTCTGCCCGGTGAAGGGATCGGTGCGGTTGCCGAAGCGGCTGGTCACCCTGGTGCTGCAGGGCAGGGGCCAGATATAGCCCTCAGACCCGCCGCCGGAGACATAGCCCACGTTGCCCTCTTCCGCGACCGCCTGGATCTCCGCCTCGGTGTAAGGGGCTTCCTGCCCCGCGGCGGTGGCGTCGGCATTGGCCTGGGTCATCTCCTGCACTCTCTGCTTGGCCTCGGCGGCAGCCTGTGCGGCTGCGGCCTGTGCCGCGGCGCGCTCCTGCGCCTTGCGGGCATTGTTGGCGGCAATGGCGTTGGCCACGGCGGCGGCGGCGTTGGCCTCCTCCTGCTCCGCGGCCTCATAGGCCCTCACGGCCTCCTCGATCTCTTCCTCCAGGCGCTCCAGCTCCTCGGCGGCAGCGTCCATGTCCGCCTGAATGCCCTCCTGCTCCTTGCGAAGCTCCGCCTGGTCGGCCTCGTAGACCGCCTTTTCGGCCTCGAACTGGGCTTTGATCTCCTCCGTCTCCTCGCGGGCGTCCTCATACTGCTTCTGCAGCTGCTTGTCGCTCTGCATGATCTCGCCCATGTCGTCAAAGGCGGTCAGCAGATCGGAGAAGGTCTCCGCCTGAAAGATCAGGGCAAGGATGTTGTAGCCGCCGTTTTCCTCCATGGCGCGGATCCGGCTGCGATACTTCTCCAGCTGCCGCTGCTCACGGTTCTTGGCCGCGTCAACCTCCTGGGCCTTGGTCTCGATCAGGTCGTTGTAGTTTTCGATTTCGATGTTGATGATTTCCAGCTGCTGGCTGGCCAGGTCGTTCTGTTCCTCCAGCGCGGCCTTGCGCTCCAGCACGGTGGTCTTCTCCTCCTCCAGTCCGTCCAGCTTTTCCTTGATGGACTGGACCTTGGCGGAGAGCTCCTCCTTTTTTGCCTTCAGCTCATCCAGCTCGTCCGCATGGGCGCGAACCGGGATGGCGCTGATAAACAGGGAGAGCAGCATCAGCACCGCAAGCATGATTGCGATAATGGATATTGCTTTGTTTTTTTTCATGATCCGATGTTCTCCGTCCCGGAAACCCGGGGATTAAACCTTGAGATAATTCTTGATGGCGTTGACGCCGCCGAAGGCGCCCACCAGAATGCCAACGGCCATATAGATGATGAATACCTCAAGGGCCACGCTCTGGAAGGGAACCACGTTGAGCAGACTCCCCGTCAGAGATCCCACCAGCTTGCCGGTAACCACGTTATACAGGCCCCACTCGGCCAGGAAGGCCAGGCCGCCGCCCAGCATGCCGAGGATCAGGCCCTCGATGACGAAGGGCAGCCGGATGAAGGCGTTGGTGGCGCCCACCATCTTCATGATGGCGATCTCCTCACGCCGGCCGAAGGTGGCAAGCTTGATGGTGTTGGACATGATGAAGAAGGAGACGAAGACCAGAATGACGATCAGCACCAGGGACACCACGCTGACCACATTGCGGATGGTCACAAAGCTCTGGGCATAGTCCAGGTGTGCGTTGACCTTGGCCACTCCCTTGAGAGACTCCAACTCCAGCTTGGTCTGGGACATGAGGGCGATATCGGTCAGATGCACCACAAAGCGGTGGCGGAAAACGGTCTCGTCGATGCCCTCCATCAGGGCCGCGTCATAGCGGCTCATGAAGTTGTCCATGGCCTCATCTCTTGGGACGAATTCCACCGAGGAAATGTTCTCGACAGCGGCGATACTTTTTCCGATTTCCCTGGCTGCGTCCTCATCGGCGATATCTTCGTCCACAAAGACCACAATCTCGTTCTGGGATTCCAGATCCTTGATGAGGGCGTCAATGTTCAGGGAGAGCAGAGAGACGCTGCCCATGATGATGAGGCAGGCCATAATGATGGTGACGGAGGCGAAGGACATGAAGCCGTGGGTGGTGATGCTGCGGAAGCCCTCGCGAATCAGATAACCGCATCTACTCAATCTCATAGCCGAAGTAGCCCTCCTCCCCGTCGCTGATCTTTTTGCCGCTGTCGATGGTGATGACGCGCTTGGACAGGGCGTTGACCAGTTCCTTTTCGTGGGTGACCACAACGACCGTGGTGCCCATCTCGTTGATTTTCTCCAGCAGCAGCATCAGCTCCAGCGAACGCACGGGGTCCAGGTTGCCGGTGGGCTCGTCCGCCACGATCATGCGCGGGCTGTTGACCAGGGCGCGGGCGATGGCAACACGCTGCTGCTCGCCGCCGGAGAGCTCGCCGGGCATGCGCTTTTCGCGGCCTTCCAGACCGACCAGCTCCAGTATGTAGGGAACGCGGGTTTTGATCTCGCTGTTGGCGGCGCCGACGACGCGCATGGCGAAGGCCACGTTGTCATAGACATTCATGTTCTCAATCAGGCGGTAATCCTGGAACACAACGCCAAGCGTTCTGCGCATCTTCGGCAGCTTCCGGCGCTTGATCGTGGTCATGTCAAAGTCGTTGACGATCACGCTGCCGGAGGTGGGTCTGACCTCGCCGGTGATGAGCTTCATGATGGTCGTCTTGCCGGAGCCGGAGGGGCCCACCAGGAAGACGAACTCACCATCGTTTACGGTAAGGCTTACGTCGTCGAGCGCAACGGTCTTGCTGCTCTCGTACACCTTCCGCACGTTTTTCATTTGAACCATGATGATCCTCCAGAATGGATTATGCTCAATCAATTGCACCCGGAGTATACCAGGTGAAATTGAAATCACGCTTAATACTTGCTGCCGCTCAGAGAGTCCAGATACTGCTTGACCATCATGGCCACCTTGAACACGATGGCGTGGTCAAACTCCCGCAGGTCCAGCCCGGTCATCTTCTTGATCTTTTCCAGGCGGTAGACCAGGGTGTTGCGGTGAACGTACAGCTTTCTTGAAGTTTCGGAGACGTTGAGGTTGTTCTCAAAGAATTTGTTGATGGTCTCCAGGGTGTCCTCGTCCAGGGTCTCGATGGGGTTTTTCTTGAAGACCTCGTTGAGGAACATCTCGCACAGAGTGGAGGGCAGCTGATAGATGATGCGGCCCAGACCCAGACTCTCGTAGTTGATGATGGTCTTTTCGCTCTCGAAAACCCGGCCGACATCGATGGCGACCTGAGCCTCCTTGTACTTGTCAGCCAGCTCTCTCAGGTGCCTGGCGTTGGTGCTCACGCCGATGACGGACTTGATGCCCATCTCCTCCAGGAGGGTGTTTTCAATGCTGAGGGCGACCTTGCGGATCTCCTCGGGGCAGTTGGCGCTGGGCAGCGCCTTGACGAGGACGATATCCGTCTCGTTGATGTTCAGCACGAAGTCCTTCTGTTTGTCGGGGAAGATGCGCTGGATGGCCTCCACAGCGGCCACGTCGGGATTTTCCATCTGGCGCACCAGCAGGACGACCCGCGGCTCGTCGGTGGCAAAGTGCAGCTCCTTGGCGCGCACATACACGTCTCCGGGCAGAATGTTGTCAGAGATGATGTTCTTGATGAAGGCAGCCTTGTTGTGCTTCTCCTCATAATTGTTCTTCGCCTCATTGAAGGCCACGGCGGAGATGGAGCAGATGGTCCTGCTCATGGCGTCGGTCCCCTCGGTAAAGGCGGCATAGTCAAACTTGGCGCCGGGAGAATAGAGTGCGCAGTAGGTTCTGGTGCCGGTGGCGACAGGGTGCTCGCTCCCGTCAAACTCGTACAGGTGGAAATCATCCAGTCTGGAACCGATCATGGCAAGCTCGCTGCTGGCCACGACAAAGCCCTGCTCGTCCACCACGCCGATGGTTCTGTCCACGGCGTCTTTCATTTGAATGATGACATTCTGAAAAATTCTGCTGGACATCGTTTCTCTCTCCCATTCTTTGCAAATTGCGGCCGCCCTTTTCTCCTCGAAGCGGTCCTGCTTGTATCCGCAATATCCTCAAACAAGTGTTTTCAGCATTTTGTCAAAGCGCTTAAAGCTTTTTGCCCCACGCTCTGAAAATCGCATGTATCATAATAACGCTTTTTTATGTAATTTTCAATAGAAACTATACGGTTTTTTTGTGAATTTTTTTTGCTTTGTGTAGCTAACGCTCAAAAAAGCCCCGGCGAAACCCGTCATTTTTCGACTTTTTGTCCAAGCGCCCTTATCTGAACACCTTGCACAAATCCTCCTGAGTCAGTTCCCGGAAGTCCCCGGGAGCCCCCAGATCCAGAGCCAGCGCCCCCACGGAAAGACGGCGCAGCGTCCGTACGGGCTTGCCCCGGGAGGCCAGCATTCGCTTGACCTGGTGGTACTTTCCCTCCATCACGGTGACATAGCAGCGGTCCGTCCCGGTAATCTCCAGCTTCGCCGGCAGACACTTCGTCCCGTCGCCGAGTGTCAGCCCCTCCGCGAAGGCGCGTACGTCCTCCTCGTCCGGCATGCCCTCCACCCGGGCCTCGTAGCGCTTCTCGATCCCGGATTTGGGTGAGATCACCCGGTGGGAAAACTCCCCGTCGTTTGTCAGCAGAAGCAGACCGCTGGTGTCCTTGTCCAGCCTCCCCACGGGAAACAGGCCCATGCGTCTCAGTTCCGGCGGCAGCAGATCCAGCACGGTCTTCTGCTTTCGATCCTCCGTCACGCTCAATACGCCCTCGGGTTTGTCCATCATATAGTAATGAAAGACACTGTAGTTCAGCTCTTTCCCGTCCAGGACGATCCGGCAGGCCTCGCTGTCAAATCTCTGTTCGGGATGTGTGACGACCGCACCGTCCACCTGCACCCTTCCGCTGCGGATGATATCTCTCAGTTCGCTGCGGGTGGCAACTCCCAGATCGGCCAGCAGCTTGTCCAGTCGCTTGACAGCCATGGCGCACTCCCCTCTCACGAAAAATCCAGGACAAAGTCGAAAGCATTGTAACATACCCCGGGCAAAAAATGAATAGCCTGTTAGCAGGCGGAGACAGCAAGGGAAGGGACTTTTGCCGCAGGTTCATCCCCCTCCGCACAGAAAGCGGCGGAGACGGAGAACAAATGGCGCAAGTGAGCAAACGATTCCAAGGAAAAAAGTTCCTGCTTCTGGTGGTCCTGTGTGCGGTGGTCCTGCTGCTGATCTTCACGGCCCGCAAAGTGTTTTCCCCGAAGGCGGACTGCGATCTCAACACGCTGGAGGGCCGCACAGCCTATCTCCAGTCGCTCGGCTGGGAGATCGACCCGGAGAGCGAGAGCTTCCGCACCGTGATCGTCCCGGATCAGCTGGAGGGGATCATGGCCCAGTACAACAAACTGCAGCTCAAGCAGGGCTACGATCTGAGCCGACATCTGGGCGAGAGCTGCCTGCAGTACTGTTACGAGGTCACCAACTACCCGGATTCCGACGGGAAGGTGCTGGTCTCTCTCTACCTGCAGGACGGGGAAATCATCGCCGCGGATATCCATTCCACCGCGCTCAACGGCTTTATGCACGGGCTGACAAAGGCAGAGGCGGAATGAGCATGGAGAAAGCACAGCCTTTGGCTGTGCTTTCCAGCTTGTGTGGTCAGATTACAGCAGCATGACGCCGGCCTTTTCACAGATCTCCACGGTCTCGTCGTCCCAGATGGAGGCCTGCACCTCGCCGATGTGGGCCTTGCCCAGCAGCAGCATGGAAAGGCGGGACTGGCCGATGCCGCCGCCGATGGTCAGCGGCAGCTCGCCGCCCAGCAGCGCCTTGTGGTAGGGCAGCTCCCGGCGGTTGTCGCAGCCGGCCAGGGTCAGCTGCCGGTCCATGGCGGCGGGGTCGACGCGGATGCCCATGGAGGAGACCTCCATGGCGCAGTCCAGCAGATCGTCCCAGAACAGGATGTCCCCGTTGAGATCCCAGTCGTCATAGTCGGGGGCGCGGCCGTCGTGCCGCTGCCCGGATTTGAGCTTGCCGCCGATGCCGATGAGGAACACCGTCTTGTGCTCCTTCACGTATGTGTTCTCCCGCTGCTTGGGGGTCAGGTCGGGATAGAGGTCCTCCAGCTGCTGTGTGGTGACAAAGTTCACCCGGCGCTCCAGCTTCGGCAGCACGGCCAGCTGCGGATAGATGGCCTGCATGGTGCTCTGGGTGTCGCAGATGGCGGAGACGATGTCCATCACCGTCAGCTTCAGATAGTCCAGATTCCGGTTCTCCGGCAGGATCACTTTTTCCCAGTCCCACTGGTCCACGTAGACCGAGTGGAGATTGTCCAGCTCATCCTCGTCGCGGCGGATGGCGTTCATATCGGTATAGATTCCCTTTCCCGGCCAGAAGCCGTAGCGCTTCAGGGCCAGCCTCTTCCACTTGGCCAGGGACTGCACCACTTCCGCCTTCGCGTCGGCGTGGAGAATGTCGAAGGAGACGGGCCGCTCATAGCCGTTGAGGTTGTCGTTGAGGCCGGAAGCCTCGTCCACAAACAGCGGTGCGCTGACGCGGTAGAGGTTGAGCTTGGCGGCCAGGTTGTCCTCAAACAGGCGTTTGAGCAGGCTGATGCCCTTCTGGGTATCGTAGATGGAAAGCAGGCTCTTGTAGCCCTCGGGGATAAAGGTAATCATGGGGTTCTCCTTTCTGGTGCCGGAATTTGCGATACAATGGGAATACTGTTTTATTGTTTGTCAAAGAGGGCGACCACCTGGTGGTAATAGCTCTCGGCCTTTTTGCGGAAGTTCTTCTCCATGCGGCGGGCCTGTTCCTCGTCGGCGCAGAGCAGGGTCAGGTTGATGATCTCCCCCGCCCCGTCGGACATGGCCAGATGGACAAAGCAGCCGTCCTCCTTCATCTCATGGCGGGCGGTGATCATGGCGGCGCGGCGCATGGCTTCCGCAATGGGCTCCAGCAGCTTCAGCGCCTTGCTGCGCACGGAATAGGGCAGACTGGTCTCCACGGCGTCGGCGTTGCGCACGCCTTTCTCCGTGATGGCAAAGCCCTCCTCGCTCTCGGCGATGTGCTCGGTCTCCACCAGCTCGGCCAGGCAGTCGGAATAGTCGAAGTAACCGATGCCGTCGTCACACTGGCGGCAGAGATCCCCCAGGGTGCTGGGATCGACCACCCCCGGCAGACGGCGCAGCAGGAAGAGAATCAGGATCTTGATATCAAGCTTTTCATGTATGAAACCGAACTGATCCATAGGAGCCCTCCTTTTCCATGATTGTTCATTATACACGCATGGCACATGTCATTTCAAGACTTTTTTGGAACGCGCGCTCTTGGCGCGCATAGACTGTAGCGAAGCAAAAACGACAGGAGGTATGTTTATGGCCGACAGAGTTGCGCCGGGGCCGGCAGAGAGCCCCGCATCCATTCGTCAAGCCGTATGCGTCAATACACGGAAAATCTTCGACAGCTGCCGTGACAAGGACTGCGTGGACGATCTGCGCGTCTATCCCACCGAGAGCTCCCTGGGCTACATAGACGGTGCATTGAGCATCCGCCCCAAAACCGCGGAGCTGCTCTATGTGGACGTCAATGTGGAGCCGGTCAGCTTTAACCGGGGCTACTACACGGTGGACTGCAGCTACTTCTACTCCGTCACGGGCGAGACCTTCCCGGGCGGTCAGACCGTCACAGGGCTGTGCGTATTCGACAAGCGCGTCATGCTCTTTGGCAGCGTGGGCTCTGTCAAGTCCTATGCGTCCGGCGGAAGCATCCCGCTTCCCCAGCCGGACGACAGGCCCATCGCCGTGGTAAGCGCCGTGGATCCCATCTGCCTGCACTGCCGTCTGGCAGATGCGGAGGCTCTCATCTCCACGGAACTGGAGCACCGCAGCATCCCGGATTCCATCCGCTCCGTCTTCACGGAGAAGCTGATCCTGGCGGATACTCCAAGGCGCTGGCTTGCCACCATCGGCCAGTTCAGTATCATCCGCCTGGAGCGTGACACCCAGCTGGTGGTTCCCGCCTACGACTACTGCATGCCGGACAAAGAGGGCCCCGGTATCGTCAGCGACGACCCCTGCACCCTCTTCAGCCGCATCCACTTTCCGTCGGAGGAGTTCTTCCCGCCCGATTCTGTCAGCGAGAGCGACGAGTACCGCTCCTTCAAATAGAGAATGCTCCCCATATGGGGAGCATTTTATGTTAACCGTTTTCCGTTAATCTCACTCGTGCTTCAGCACGATGTCCACTTTGTCCTTGTAGATGGAGTTGGCGGGGATGACGCCGCGGACGCAGGAGGTGGGATAGATGTTGGTGTGGCGGCCCACCACGGTGCCCGGGTTCAGGACGCTGTTGCAGCCGACCTCCACGAAGTCGCCCAGCATGGCGCCGAACTTTTTGCGGCCGGTCTCGATGGGGCCCTCGGGGTCCTTGACGGTGACAAGGGTCTTGTCGCTCTTGACGTTGGAGGTGATGGAGCCGGCGCCCATGTGGGCCTTGTAGCCCAGCACCGAGTCGCCTACATAGTTATAATGCGGAGTCTGAACGTTGTCAAAGAGCACCACGTTTTTCAGCTCCACGCTGTTTCCCACCACGGCGTTCTTGCCGACGATGGCGCTGCCGCGGATGAAGGCGCAGTGGCGGATCTCGGCGCCGTGGTCGATGATGCAGGGCGCGCCCAGGTAGGCAGAGGGGAACACCTTGGCGTCCCTGGCCACCCACACGCCCTCATAGGGCTGGTCGTATTCCGCGGGGTCCAGGGTGGGACCCAGCTTCAGGATAAAGCTCTTGATTTCGTCCAGGACCTCCCAGGGGTAAGTTTTTCCCTCGAAAAGCTCCTTGGCGATGGTCTTGTCCAGATCCAGCAGATCGTTGATGGTTACCATGGTCGTATCCCCCTTACTTGATGCGAATCAGCTTGCCGGCGTCCTTCATGGCGGCGATGATGGCGTCCACCTTCTCCTCGCAGAGCTCGTAGGTGGTGGCCTCGCTCATCACGCGCAGCAGCGGCTCCGTGCCGCTCTTGCGCAGGAGCACGCGGCCGTCTTCGCCCAGCTCCGCCTCCGCCTTTTTCACAGCGGCCTGAACCGCGGGGCAGGCCAGGGTCTCGTCCTTGTCGGTGACGATGACGTTTTTGAGCACCTGGGGGTACATGGTCATGGGCGCTGCCAGAACCGAGAGCGGTTCCTTGGTCTCGGTGATGGCCTCCATGACCTTGATGGCGGTCAGCAGACCGTCGCCGGTGTTGGCCAGGCGTCCGAAGATGATGTGGCCGGACTGCTCGCCGCCGATCACATGACCGTTCTGGCGCATGTTCTCAGCCACGTACTTGTCGCCCACGGCGGTCTTCTCATAGCCCACGCCGATGGCGTCCAGGGCCTTGTACAGGCCCATGTTGCTCATGACTGTGGTGACCACCTTGGAGTCTCCCAGGGTCCCCCGGTCCTGCATGTATTTGGCACAGAGGTACATGATATGATCGCCGTTGACCTCGTTGCCCTTCTCGTCCACGGCCAGGCAGCGGTCGGCGTCGCCGTCGAAGGCAAAGCCCACATCCAGCTTGTTTTCCACGACGAACTTTTTCAGATTGTTCAGATGAGTGGAGCCGCAGTCGACGTTGATGTTCAGGCCGTCGGGCTTGTTGGCGATCACATAGGTGTCGGCGCCCAGGGCGTCAAAGACGCTCTTGGCCATCTGCCAGGTGCTGCCGTTGGCGCAGTCCAGGCCGATGCGGAAGCCCTTGTAGGAGCGGGTGGCCAGGGAGATCAGATAGCCGATATAGCGGTTGCGGCCGGCAGCGTAGTCCACCGTGCAGCCGATGGCGTCCCGATGGGCGTAAGGCAGCTGCTCATTGGAGTCCAGAAAAGCCTCCAGCTCCTCCAGAACAGACTCCTCCATCTTTTCCCCGTTGCAGTTGAGCAGCTTGATGCCGTTGTCGTGGAAGGGGTTGTGGCTGGCGGAGATCATAATGCCGCAGTCAAAATCGTCGGCTCTGGCGATAAAGGACACGCTGGGCGTCGAGGTGACGTGCAGCAGATAGGCGTCCGCGCCGGATGCGGTCAGGCCGGCGCAGAGGGCGTCCTCAAACATATAGCTGGAGCGCCGGGTGTCCTTGCCGATGACGATCTGGGCCTTGTGGTCCTTGCCGTAATACCAGCCGAGCCATCGGCCGATGCGGAAGGCGTGGTCAACGGTCAGATCGACGTTGGCTTCACCGCGAAAACCGTCCGTTCCAAAATACTTTCCCATTTTTTATACCTCCTGTTTAAAGCTCTCTGGCGGCCTCAGTGTCTGTCATCACGGCCACCTCAAGCGGGATTTGCAGATATGCGGCGGGGATATAGGGTGTGGTCTTTGCGTAGAGCATCTGATAGACGGCGCCCGCCTTGTCGCCGCCGCTTGCGATCACCAGGATCTCCCCGGCGTCTGTCAGTGTCCTGACGCCCATGGTTACGGCGTATTGCGGCATGTCCTGTTCGGTGAAGCCGCGTTTGAGAAGCTGCCGTCTGGTGCGGTCGGTGAGCTTCTGGATATGGGTCGCGGTATCGAACAGCGTGCCCGGTTCGTTGTAGCCGATGTGGCAGTCCTCCCCGATGCCGAGCACCGCAAGGTCGATGCCGCCCAGCCTTTCGATCAGCCGGTCGTATTCCTCCGGCGCATTCGGGTCCGGGAAAAAGCAGTTTTCGGGTCTGACGTCCACGTGCTCCAGCAGTCCGGTCCGCAGCGCATGGCGGCAGCTCTTTTCCTCTGCCGCGTCGGCAAACTCCGTCACGCAGAGCACGCGGACTCCGGCAAAGCTGAGCTCGCCCTTTTCGCAGCGGTCCGCCAGCCTTTTCCAGATCGGCTTCATGGTCTCGCCGCAGGCCATCGCCAGCACGGCGTTCTGTTTTTGCTGAAGGATCTTTGCGATATAATCTGCCGCTTTTTCGGGCAATTGGCTTTTTTCACAGATTATGGTTTTCATGCCGGCCTTTATTTTCTCCTTTCAAGGACAAAATAAAAAACGAGGTGTGACAAATGGCAATCAGTATTCTGCGTACCATCATGATCTATACGGCCCTGCTGGTCAGCATGCGCCTGATGGGCAAGCGGCAGCTGGGAGAAATGGAGCTGTCGGAATTTGTGGTGGCTTCGCTGATCGCGGATCTGGCCTCCCATCCCCTGCAGGATGTGGGCATTCCGATGATCAACGGGCTGGTCCCAATCGTGACGCTCTTCTGCTGTGAGCTGCTGATTGCGGGTCTCACGCTCAAGAGTGTGCGGCTGCGGGCTCTGCTTTTCGGAAAGCCCAGTATGCTCATCGTCCGGGGACAGATCTGTCAAAAGGAGATGCGCGCCAACCGCTTCACTGCCGACGAGCTGATGCAGGAACTGAGAAATCAGGGGATCTTTGACATCAGCCAGGTGGAGTATGCCGTTCTGGAAACGGACGGTCAGCTCAACGTGATCCCCTACCCCGCCGAACTGCCGCCCACCGCGAGGCAGCTGGGCGTTGCCGTCGAGGACGGCGGCTTTCCCGCCATCGTGGTCAACGATGGGCGGGTGTTGGACCAGGTGCTTCAAAGCACAGGACACGATCGGGAGTGGCTGCATCAGGAGCTGAGACGGCTGGGTTATGACGACGCCGGGGCCGTCTATCTCATGACGGTCAACCGCGGCGGTCAGGTCTATGTGGCCGGAAAGGAGGCCGGCGTATGAAGCGGGAACTGGGCGCGCTGATTCTGCTGCTGGCGCTCTTCGGCGCCGCCGCCTTCAACATCCGCGCGGCGGACAGGCTGACAGACGAAATCGAAACCCATCTGGGCCGATCGGAAAAAGCGCTGCTTGCCGGCGACCGCGCCTACGCGGAAACCGAGCTGGAGGCCGCGCTGCGCATCTGGCGGTCCGCCGAACACTACACGCACATTTTCATCCGCCACGGGGAAATCGACAGCGCCAGCGACGCCTTCTTCCACCTGCAGCAGGGGCTGCTTGCCGGGGACGGGAAGGAACTGAGCGCGGCCTACGATCTGCTGCGCTACCACCTGGAGTCGATCGACCGGATGGAGCACATCAGTCCCGGAAGCGTATTCTGATTATTTCTCGGTGAGCAGCTTGGTCAGCTCCTCCATGAAGGTGTTGATATCCTTGAAGCTGCGGTAGACGGAGGCGAAGCGGACATACGCCACCTCGTCCACATCCTTCAGGCGCGCCATCACCATCTCGCCGATCTCGACGGTGCTGATCTCGCGCTCCAGATTGCTCTGCAGCTCCTGCTCGATGTCGTCGGCGATCTGCTCCAGCGTCGCCAGCGCGACCGGACGCTTCTCACAGGCGCGGACCATGCCGTTGATGAGCTTGATCTTGTCAAAGGACTGGCGGCTGCCGTCGCGCTTGATGACGACCAGAGGCAGGCGTTCAATGATCTCATAGGTGGTAAAGCGTTTCTGACAGGCCAGACACTCTCTCCTGCGGCGGATGGTGGTGCTCTCCTCGGCCGGGCGGGAGTCGATCACCTTGCTCTCGGTGTATCCGCAAAACGGGCATTTCATATCTCTATCTCTCCTGTATCGTGAGCCGATTTGACGGCATATCTTGTGTTCCAGCGGCAATTATATTACAACAACTGGCGTTCTGGCAAGTGTGGATCTGTCGTTTCGACAAAAAAGTTGCGGCAGCTTCCACACCTTTGGTACTCAAAAGAGTTTTTGGATCGTGCCGGAGAGTGGGGGCGCAATGCCGGTGACGGTGCCCAGTCCCGCCGCGCTGCAGTCTGCGCTGTAAAGACGGGCCTCCCGGTTCCGGTTGAGGACGCAGAGGTAGGCGCCGTTTTCGGCCGGAAGCGAGAAAGTATCGCGCCCGTCGGTGATATAGCGCAGGACTATCAGCACGTCCGTGCTGTCGGCCAGGAAGACCGCGTACCCGGTGGACAGAGCCGCCGCACTGTTTCGCAGCGCGGCAAGGCGGGCGTACTCGTCATGGAGCGCGGTCTCCCCCTCCCGGAAGGGCTGCCGGTTGAACGGGTCGCCCACGCCGGCCATCCCCTGCTCGTCCCCGTAGTAGATACTGGGAACGCCCGGGATCGAAAACTGCAGGGCAGCGCACATACGCTCCCGCTGCAGGGCCAGACTCATCTCCTCCTCGGAGAATTTCACAGCCAGCTGCTCCTCCCGGCTGAGCGTCCGCAGATCCACGGGATTTGCCAGGCAGTTGCGCAGCCGTGCCACATCGTGGGAGCCCAGCAGATTCATCAGCGAATAGTATAAAGGCTTGGGATAGTTCATCTGCTGTCCGATCAGGAAATCCCGCAGATCGTAGGCGTCCGTTCTGTGGTGTACATAGTCCAGAACCGCCGCACGGAAGGGGTAGTTCATCACCGAATCCAGCGAAAAGCCCAGCGCGTAATCCCTGCGCTCGCCATAACTCTCCTTGATGACCGCGTCCTCCCAGACCTCGCCGATGATGGGCGCGTCGGGCTTCGTCTCCTTCACCGCGCAGCGGATCTTGGCCAGCACATCGTCCGGCAGCTCGTCCGCCACATCCAGCCGCCAGCCGGCGGCGCCGCGCTTGAGCCAGAGCCGCACCACGCTGTTGGGCCCGGTGATGATCTCCCGCTGCCAGGAGGGGTTTTGCTCCTGCACCTCCGGCAGGGACGGGAAGCCCCACCAGCAGCGGTATTCATCCGGAAAGTGCTTGAAATCGTACCAGCCGTAATAGGGAGAGTCCGGACCGCTGCAGGCCCCGTTGCCTCCATAGCTGCGGAATTGGTCAAAGTACACGCTGTCGTTGCCGGTGTGGGAAAACACGCCGTCCAGCAGAATGCGGATGCCGCATCTGCGCGCCTTGTCGCAGAGCCGGCGGAAGTCCTCCACGCTGCCCAGGATCGGGTCCGGGCGTCGGTAGTCGGAGGTGTCGTAGCGGTGGTTGGAGCGCGCCTCCACAATGGGGTTGAGGTACAGGCAGGATACCCCCAGCGCCTTCAGATAGGGCAGCTTCTCCTCGATGCCCCGGAAAGTCCCGCCGTAAAAATCATCCGGCGTGTAGGCCCTTTCAAAGCTTCTGGGCTGATAGCGCACCGGCTCGTCCAGAGAGCGGTGGAGCTCCGGGTATTGCCCCAGCTTCTCGTGATAGGCGATGCCCTTTTCCGCCGTGCCGTCCCGGGAAAAGCCAAAACGGTCGGGAAAGATCTGATACATCACACTCCGGCGAAACCAGACGGGCGTCTCAAAATCCTTCCGGTAGACTGTCAGGCGGAAGCCCTCCTCCCGTCTCGGGTAGAGACGGCCCAAAAAGCCCGTCTTATCCGGACACAGCCAGTGTGCGCTGCTCTCCGTCTCCACATAGAAGGCATACCAGAGGGCCTGGGGCTGCTCCGGAAGGGTGAGGTTTACATAAAACTCATTTTGCTCCTGCTCCATGTTCCGGCTGCTCTCAAAATCGTCGCCCCAAAGCACAAGCTCCGCGTGCTTGATCCGGCCGCCGCGGCACTGAAAAGCAAGCCGCAGCTCGCTGCCGGCCTTCACCGCGCCGAACTTGCTGCGGTATTGGGTCTTCCGGCTGTCGTGCACCAGGGCGGGCATCCGTCCGGCGGTCTGGCGCAAAAGGCTGACCACATGGGCAGTGCGGGGCTGATAGGCCTTGATATACTGGGGCTGGATCCCGGTACAGCTGAGATCGTCGCAGCAGGCGCCGGTGACGCGGTAGGCCTCCTCCAGCGGCAGGCCGCAGTCGTCCATCAGCAGGCGCATGAGCTCGGGGGCGGCCAGAGGCTTCCCCTCGCTCTGAAAGCACTCGTTGAGCCGATTGAGCTGCAGACCTCTGGCCAGGCACGCGGAGATGGCGGTATACACCGTCGCCGCGGTCTGGAAGTACTCCTGCATCAGCGGCGGGCAGAGCGGCGAGAGCAGCAGCTCCCGGATTCCCTCATCCCCCGCCACCGGGATCCAGCGGCCCTCCTGACACCGGGCCAGCACCTGGCGGCGGTTTTCATATTTGATGGAGAGGGTGTAATCCTCCGACCAGTTTTCGTAATAGCGGCCGCCAAAATAGACGGCGCAGTTTTTGTTGCTTACAGCATCCATATGTAGTGTCGTGCATAGTCCTCAGCCGAGTGGTCAAAGCCGAAATCGGCCTGCATGGCCCGGCTGATGAGCTCCTGCATGGTCTCCTTGTTCTGATAGCATTCCATGGCAAAGCGCATGGCGTCCCGCATTTCCCAGGCGTCAAAGTTGGCAAAGGAAAAGCCGTTGCCCTCGCTTTTAAAACGGTTGTAGGGAATGACCGTATCCCGCAGCCCTCCGGTCTCCCGCACGATGGGGATGGAGCCGTAACGCATGGCAATCATCTGACTGAGTCCGCAGGGCTCAAAGCGGGAGGGCATCAGGAAGAAGTCGCTGCCCGCATAGACCAGGTGGGACAAGCTCTCCCGGTAGCCGATAAAGGCGCAGAGCTTGCCCGGATATCGGTGCTCGGCGGCGGCCATGAACTTTTCAAAGCGTTCATCTCCGGACCCCAGCAGCATAAACTGCATGTCCTCCCGGCACATCATGTCGTCCAGGATGCAGGCCACCAGGTCAAAACCCTTCTGCTCGGTCATGCGCGTGACCATGGCAAACATGGGCACATCCGGCCGTCTCTCCAGCCCCATCTGCTCCTGCAGACTCGCCTTGCAGATCGCCTTGCCCTTCAGCTGCCCCCTGTCAAAGCAGGCGGGCAGAGCGGGGTCGGTTTGGGGATTGAAAAAGTCGCGGTCAATGCCGTTGATGATACCGGTGAGCACCTCGTGCCGCGCGTTGAGGATGCCTTCCAGCCCCTCCCCATAATAGGGCGTGCGGATCTCCGAGGCGTAGCTGGGGCTGACGGTGTTGATCCGGTCGGCAAAGACGCAGCCGGCCTTGAGAAAATCCGCGCAGCCGTTGAGCTCCATGCAGTCAGGCGTATAGTACCTGCCGTCCACACCCAGCATATCCTGCACAAAATCAAAGCCGAATTTTCCCTGAAATGCAATGTTGTGGATGGTCAGCAGATATTTGGCCCGGTCCTGCAGCTGGCCGGGATACTGCGTGTGGGCCAGCAAGGGCAGCATGGCGGTGTGCCAGTCGTTGCAGTGGACCACATCCGGATCGAAGCCCAGATTCGGCATGGCGTCCAGCACCGCGCGGCAGAAGAAGCAGTACTGCTCCCCTTCCGGATAGCCGCCCCGGTAGATCTTGTCTCCGAAAAAGGACTCGTTATCCACCAGGTAGACGGTGATGCCGTCCAGTTCCAGTTTTTCGATGCCGACATATTCCCGGCGCCAGCCGAGCTGCACGTAGAAATAGAACATATGCTGCACAAGAGAGGCATATTTCTCCTTGATGCAGCGGTGATAGGGCGTAATGACTCTTGCGTCGATCCCGAGCTTTTTGAGCGCTTTGGGGAGCGTGCCCACCACATCGGCCAATCCCCCTGTTTTAGACAGCGGCGCACACTCCGCCGCTGCCAGCAGTACCCGGGGGTGCTCCTTTCTGCCGCGCTGTTGAAGCAGCTCGCGAAATTCCTGTTTCATCCGGTTTCCTCCTGTTGCTTATAAGGCCGTTTGTCCGCAGACATGCTGTCAATTATACCGCAGGGAGCTGTCATTTCCCCCCGAAAAGAGACACCCCTCCGGTTTCTCCATTTTTCTCCAGACAGCAGGCAGAGAAAAACAGAGCGTTCCTGTTTTGGGGAACGCCCTGTTAAAAGACTCGTTATTCCTCCCTGTTCTTGCCGTCCTTGCGCAGGAAAATCACCACGCCGATCAGAGCCGCCAGAGCGAGAAGGCCGATCACACTGAACATGACAAGCTGGAAGTTGATGTCGGAGCTGAACAGTCCGCTGCGTTCCGGCGAAGGTTCGGGAGCCTCGGTGGGCAGGGGCGTGGGCGTAGCCTCCACGGCCAGTCTCACCTCTGCGGCCTCGGTAAACACAGCCTGGCTGCGCATGCCGTCCTTGACGTTCCACACAGCCGCCCAGTAATAGGCGGTCTCACTGGCGTTTTCAATGGTATAGGACGCATCGGAGGCGCCGCCGATGGGCAGCGCGGCGTTGAGGTTATCCGTCGCGGCGCTGTACCACTGATAGGTCAGACTGCCGTTGTTGGGAGAGGTGGCCACCACGCTGAGGGTATGAGAGTCGCCGGCCTTGATCTCCGCGCTCTCAGGCTGCACGCTGATATTGGCGGTCTTGGCGTCGTTGTCCACGGGCAGGCTGCCGGTGTTGTCCGGAGCGGGCGCGGCGGTCACCGTGGGTGCTGCGGTCGCGGAAGGCGCGGCGGTGGCCGCGGGCGCGCCAATCTCATTGCCGTCGGAGTCCACAATGGTGATGCGGGCGCCGGCGGACTCCAGATGGGTGCCGCCGTTCCAGAACTGTGCCTCCACATACCAGCCGTTCATGGCGTTGGTCACATGCTTGAGGATCAGCGTATCGGTGCCGAGGCCCTTGACCTCCAGACCCGGGAAGAAGTCGGCTGCATCGGCGCACTGCACGGTGTTGCTGGCGTCCGGACTGACCAGGCGCCAGACGATTCTCTCCGCGTTCTCGGCGCGGGCGATGAACTTGACGTCCCGGTCGTCACCGGATTCCACATACTCACCGGAGGGATGCTTGGTGATCTCCAGCTCCGCGCTGACGGGTTTCTCGGTGGCGGCGGGCTGTTCGGTGGGCGTTGTCGTCGCCTCCGGAGCGGCGGCCACGTTGAAACTGACCGTGGCGGTCTGCACACCCTCTGTGGTGCTTACCAGGTACTCGGCGGAATAACTGCCGGAGGTCTTGGGCGTACCGGTGAGGTATACGCCGTCCTCGTTCCAGGTGGGCTGCACGCCTCTGGGCAGGCCGCCGGAGCTCAGCGCCACATCCGTGATGGGCAGGGAGCTGGAATAAAACTTGACAGTCCCAATGGACTCGCCCTCGGTAAACTCTCCCAGATAGTCTGCCGCGGCGCTCAGGCCGGGCAGGGCCATGGCGATACACACGGACAGAACCAGGATCAGAAATATCTGAAAGCTGTGTTTCTTCATCTTTTTCGCTCTCCGTCTGCTTTGGATTTACGTCCATAACATCGGTTTTGGACATGTTATGTTAAGTATAACACAGGCCTTTTGACCCTGCAAGACTTTTTGCACAAGAATTCAGCAAAAACCGCGTGAAACTTTTTCCCAAAAGAAAGGGTTGAAGCCGGACGGCCTCAACCCTTTCACCCATTCATTTTACTTGCCGCTGCTGCCCAGTTTTCCCGCGCCGCGTTCGGAACTCTGTGCGTAGATTTCCTCCGGTGCAGCTTCCGCGATTTCCGTTTCCGGAATCTGCCGCACGTGGAACTGGCAGATGGCCTTGGTATAGGGCACCAGGACCCTGTCCTCCAAGCGCCGGACCTCCTCCACCGCCTTGGTGATGTGTACCGGGACGCTGTTGCCGTTGTACATGGCGCAGACCCACTCGCCCCGGTAGCCGCTGTCGATGACGCCGGCCTGCACGATCCCGCACCACTTGGTGTTGCTGCCGCGCTCCTCAAATTTGACGCCCAGGGATTTGTCAAAGGCGCTGATCAGCCCCGTGGGGATCAGGCGGGTGGAAAAGGCGGGGATGACAAACTCCTCCTCGTCAAAACAGGCGTAGAGGTCATAGTCGGAATCTTCGTCCCGTTTGGAGGGGATCACGGCTCCCTCGCGGATCTTGGCAAAGAAAATGCGCATCATAGTCGGCTCCTCTTTTTGTTTTTCTGTATCTTACCATAAGGCTTTCAAAAAGAAAAGCATCCGTTTTCATATGCCTTCAACGCGGAAAGGCGCTGCACAAAGCGGCGCCTTTCTGTAAAGTGTCTCAAAGCGGATCAGTTGTCTATGCCAACCATGACAGAGGTGGCCTTGACCACAGCCAGCGCCTTGACCCCCTCGGCCAGACCCAGCTCCTCCACCGCGTTGTTGGAGATGGTGGCACTCATTTCAAGACCGCCCAGGACCGAGAGTTTCACAATGGAATTGACCGCGCCCTTGTTGACGGCGACGACCGTGCCGGGAAACTGGTTGCGGGCGCTGAGGCAGAGATGCTCGCCCAGACCGACCATGACCTCGGTGGCTTTGATGACCGCATATGCCTTTTTCCCTGGTTCCAGGCCCAGTTCCTTGATGGCGTTCATGGAGATGGTGGCGCTGACGGGCATGCCGTTGACGTCGATGCTGACGATGCCGTTGACAGCTCCCTCCTGGATCTTGGACACAACACCGGCCAGTTGGTTTCTTGCGCTGAGTTTCATATGCTTAACCTCCATTTTATCTGTTTTCAAATTGTTTTCTAATACAATTTGCATTACAATAATAGTCGATAGATCCATGCTTGTCAATCCGGATTCTGCACACGAAGCAGAAAAAGGCAGCCCGTCAAAGGGCTGCCTTTTACTTACACTTTTGAACTGTTATGGGTGCTCGTAGTAAGTGTCCATGGCATATTTGCCGGGCTCGCCGGGATTGAGGATCGTGTCATCCACGATATTCCCCTCCTGATCGATCACCTGGCGATGGGTAATCGTGCGGTAGTAGAAGCGGCCGTCTTCCTCCGTGCCGTTGTAGATATCCACCAGGAACTTGATGGTATAGCCCTCCCGGTCCGGATAGGCCGGATCGATAAAGCGGTCATAATCATAAGTCCAGCCATAGGTATTGTCAAATTCTACGGGCATGTAGTCGTCGTCCTCCAGCGTGCCCCAGATCTCCACGTTGATGGTGCGTTCCTCATCGTTGAAATCGGTCACGATCTTGATGGGGAAATTCTTGTTGTTGCGAAACTTGAAGTCGATGGACTTGCCCTCGGCGGGGATGGTCACAGTGGCGTCAGTGCCCATCTGCATGTAGTTGACGGGGAAGACATGACAGGAGCGGTCCACCGTCTCCAGGAAGGCATAGGCCGTAGCGGCGTAGAGGGTGCTGGACACCTGGCAGGCGCCGCCGCCGATCTCATCCTTCACGTCGCCGTTGACATAGGCCGGCGCCGGCAGGAAGCCAGCCTCCTCGGTGCGCTCCCCCACCACCTCGTTGTAGGAGAAGGTCTCGCCCGGATAGAGGACATAGCCGTTGATGCGTGAGGCGCAGAGTTTCAGGTTGCTGCGGCGGTTTTCCGCGGAGTTGGGGAACTTGGTCATGCATGCGCCCAGCAGGTCGTGATAGAGCTGTCCGCGCAGCTGCTCGCCGGTTACCTCGGGCCAGACGATGTCCAGCGGAACCGTCACCGTCTCGCCGGGGGCCGCCACGTCCCAGAGACGCTGGGCCTCGGCCACGTCAAACTTGCAGCCCACAATCTCGTCCACCACGTTGAAGGTGCCGTCGTCGGTATAGTAGGCATCGGCGGGCTCGCGCTCCAGCTCCCGGTGGATGGCTCCAAAATCCGGAGCCGCGGGCTCCTCCGCCAGCTTGGTGTAGTGCAGCTCGCCGGAGCCGGATTCCAGCGCGGCGATAATGGCGGCGCGGAAATCCGCCCGATCAAAGTGCAGGCCCTGCCAGCCCTTGACCAGCGTCATCTCCCCCGCGTGGGGATCGACGGTGTATTCCTCTTCCGCCAGGTTCTCGTTTACCTTTTGCTCACAGGCGTCGATCAGGGCATCCAGATAGGCGGTGTCAACTCTGCTCTCCCGCCTGCTGACATCCACGGGGTGCAGCATGGTCCGCACGGCCGTGATGAGATTCGTGATCATCTCGTCGTTGTGGCCGTAGGCAAAGGCCGCATCCACGAGTGTGTCCACCGAGACGGCCGTCCCGGCCCGCAGCGGCTCCACCTCAAAGCTCACATCGCGGTAGGTGGTTACCACCAGCGGGGTCTCCGCCTTGGCCTGCCAGCCGCGCTCGATCAGCAGGTTTTCGGTTTCATCCCGCGTCAGGCCGCTGACATTGGTATCCCCCACATAGACATAGCGCACATTGGTGTTCCCGTTGGTGACGGTATAGCCCAGATACAGGGCGCAGCCGGCGAGAATCACAGCAACAATCAACAGTACCAGGAATACGGTTAAGACTTTTTTCATGACGTCCCTCCTTCCCGTATTGACTTATTATACGGGAATCCCCAACCAAAAACAAGCGCTTTCTGCTTTTTTCCAAAAGAAACGACACAGCCGGATCTATCCTCCGTCTGTGCCGCTTCCCTTATGAATTTTCCAGGCCGTCCAGCATCCGATGCAGCAGGGTGTAAAGCTGCATGGCGTCCTCCGGCTTCAGATTCAGGCAGGCGCCCACCCGGGGCGGAATCTCCACCGCGCGCTCGCGCAGGGCGCTTCCCTCTTCCGTGAGCTCCACCAGCAGGTTGCGCTCGTCCGAGGCATCCCGTCTGCGCAGGATCAGGCCCCGCTGCTCCAGCTTTTTCAGCACCGGCGTCAGCGTGCCGGAGTCCAGCCGGAGACGTTTGCCGATCTGCTTGGAGGTCATGCTCGGCGTCTCCCACAACACCAGCATGGTGATATACTGGGTGTAGGTCAACCCGATCTCCTCCAAAAAGGGGGTATAGCGTTTGACGACCTCCCGCGCACAGGCGTACAGCGGGAAGCACAGCTGCCGGTCCAGCAGCAATGCGTCATAGTCTCTGTTGTCTGTGCTCTGTTCGTTCATCTCTCCGTCGCGCCGCACAGTGCGGCGCTCCTTTCTTTACAGCTGCTCAGCGATCTTCTGCTTGACCAGCTTCATATCGGCGGTGGGCTCAAAGCGGGCCACGATGTTGCCCTCGCGGTCGATCAGGAACTTGGTGAAGTTCCACTTGATGTTGCCGTTGTTCTTGTAATCCTTGTCCATCTTTTTCACGATGGGGGCGAGGACCAGGCCCATGGGGCCGCCGAAGCCCTCAAAAGCAGTGTTGGTGGTCAGATACTTGTAGAGGGGGATGGCGTCGTCGCCATTAACGTTGATCTTGGAAAACTGAGGGAAAGTCACGCCGAAGCGGCCCTGGCAGAAGCTGTGGATCTCCTCATCCGTGCCGGGGGCCTGCTCGGCAAACTGGTTGCAGGGGAAGTCCAGGATCTCCAGTCCCTTGTCGTGGAACTCCTCATAGATTTCCTGCATGGGGCCGTACTGGGGCGTAAAGCCGCAGGCGGTGGCGGTGTTGACGATCAGCAGGACCTTGCCCGCGTAATCCCTGAGATTGACCTGGCTGCCGTCCTGAGCGGTCACGGTGAAATCATAAACATTCATGTGGTTTCCTCCTAATCAATTGTGTTCAATTAATTTTGCTAAATTGAATATAGCAGGTTTTTCTTCCTCTGTCAAGATAAAATGTCCCGTTCTTTATAAAAGATGCAAAATGCCCCGGCAGACAGTTCCTGTGTCCGCCGGGGCATTCGCGCAGAGAAAAAGAGGATTCTATGGATGGCTTTTGTTTTTCGATCAAAGGGAGCAGACTTTTTAACCGTGGATTACAAAGGATGGGTCTTTCGGCATGAGCTGTGGCAGTCACATCTGTCCCAGCTTTGCGGCGATGAAATCCTTCAGCTTGTCAAAGCTCTCCCGGCTGATATCGTGCTCGATGCGGCAGGCATCCTGCTCCGCCACAACCGGGTCCACGCCGATGGCGATCAGTCCCCTTGTCAGCAGAATGTGGCGTTCATAGATGCGCTCCGCCACTTCCCTGCCCAGCTCCGTCAGCTCCAGGTGCTTGGTCTCGTCCATGGTGAGAAAGCCGCCCTCCCGCAGCAGACGCACCGCGTTGGAGATGCTGGGCTTGCTGACGCCCATATGCTCGGCCACGTCCAGGGAACGCACCAGGCCGTTTTTTTGCTCCAGCACCAGGATGGCTTCCAGATAGTCCTCACCGGATTTATGCAGATTCATGGCGTCGCCTCCCCGCAGCAGTTAGCTTTGATTAACTGATGCCAGTATAACGCATTCTTTCCGGTTCGTCAATGGGAAAATGTAAAAAAGCTCCGCGCAGAGCACGGAGCTTTTTTTGTATGGAGAAGAAGCGATTACTTCTTGGCCAGGTACTTGCGCACGTCGAGCGCAACGGCGACGACGATGACGATGCCCTGGACGATGTAGTTGTAGTAGGGGTTGACGCCCAAGAACTGCAGCACGATCTTCAGCAGCTCAAACACCAGCACGCCGACGAGAACGCCGCTGACGGTACCGATACCGCCGGTGGTGGAGACGCCGCCGATGGTGCAGGCCGCGATGGCTTCGAGCTCATAGCCCATGCCCATAGAGGTGGAGGCACCGCCGCTCTTGCCGGCCAGCAGCCAGCCCGCGATGGCGTACATGATGCCCGCGGTGGTGTAGATGAGCATCAGGGTCTTGGTGGTGTTGACGCCGGAGACCTCAGCCGCGACTTCGTTGCCGCCGATGGCGTACATGTACTTGCCGTGGCGCATCTTGTTGTACAGGAACCAGAAGAACAGGCCCGCAATTAGAGCCACAAACAGCAGGTAAGGCAGATGGAAGCCGCTGGTTTTGCCGATACGGCCGTTGATCAGGTCAGTGAAGACCTTCTGGAAGCCGCCGATGGGCTGTGCATCCGTAGCCACCAGGCAGAGGCCGTAGACGATGGTCTGGGTACCCAGGGTGGTGATGAAGGGGGGAACCTTCAGCAGCGTGATGATCGTGCCGTTGAGCAGGCCCAGCAGAGCGCCGATCACGACCACAATCAGCAGCACTACGAACATGTTCATCTCCGGCAGATTGGTCAGGCGGCCGGAGTAGTCGGCGCGCTGAATCAGAATACCCGCAAGGCAGGCGGCAAGGCCCACCTGACGGCCTGCGGACAGGTCCGTGCCCTTGGTGATCAGACAGCCGGAGACGCCCAGCGCGATCAGGAAGCGGACAGCCGTGTTGCTCATCAGGTTGCCGAAGTTTTTCCATGAGAAGAAGTTATCCTTCGTAAAGCCGACGATGATCGCGACGATGACCAGCATGACCACGATGGGGTTGGACTTTACGTATTTGATAAATCTCTTGCCAAAGCTCTCTTTGTTGTTCATATCCATCCTCCGATTATTCAAACTGCGTGGCGAGCGCCATGATGTTTTCCTGGTTGGCATCCTTGCCGTCGATAAAGCCGGTGATACGGCCGTCGCACATGACCATGATCCGATCGGACATGCCGATCAGCTCGCCCATTTCGGAGGAGATCATGATGATGCTTTTGCCCTGCTTGGCAAGGTCCGCGATGATGCAGTAGATCTCGTACTTGGCGCCGACGTCGATGCCGCGGGTAGGCTCATCCAGAATCAGGACTTCCGGATCGTTGGCCAGCCACCGGCCGATCAGCACCTTCTGCTGGTTGCCGCCGGAGAGCGACTGGATCAGCGTCTTGCCGGAGGGGGTCTTGATGTTCATCTTCTTCCGGTTCTCTTCCACCAGATCGTTGATCTTCCTGGTATTGAGCACAAAGCCGTGATCCACATATTTGTTCAGGGATGCGATGGAGATGTTGTCGGCAACCGACAGCACACCCATGATGCCGCTGCCGCGGCGGTCCTCGGTCAGCATGGCGATGCCCTGATCGATGGCGTCCTTCGGGCGGTGGATCTTCAGCTCCTTGCCCTGGTATTTGATGGTGCCGCTGGTGTGGGCTCGGGTGCCGAACAGGCCCTCCATCAGTTCCGTGCGCTGCGCGCCCACCAGGCCGGCAACGCCCAGGATCTCGCCCTTGCGGACATTGAAGCTGCAGTGGCGGAAGCTGCGGGGATGGATGGAGGTGAAGTCCTCCACCTCAAAGACCACGTCGCCGGGCACGTTCTCCCGGGGCGGGTACAGGTTGGTCAGCTCGCGGCCCACCATCTTGGTGATGATGAAGTCCGTGGTCAGTTCCTTGGCGTCCCAGGTGCCGATGTACTGGCCGTCACGCATGATGGTGACTTCGTCGCTGATGCGAAGGATCTCGTCCATCTTGTGGGAGATGTAGACGATGGCCACGTTCTCCTTCTTCAGGTCCTCCACAATGCGGAACAGGGCCTCCACCTCGTTCTGGGTCAGGGAGGAAGTGGGCTCGTCCAGGATCAGCACGCGGCAGTTGCCGGCAACCGCCTTTGCAATTTCCACAGACTGCATCTGGGAGACCGTCAGAGTGCCGAGCTTCTGTCTGGGATCAAAGTCCATGCGGACTCTCTTGAGCAGCTTTTCGGTCTCGGCGTACATGGTGTCGTGATCCACGACAGGGATAAAGCCGAGGGCCTTTTTCATGGGGTAGCGGCCGAGGAAGATATTCTCGCCGATGGTTCTCGCGGGGATGGGCTGGAGCTCCTGATGCACCATGGAGATGCCCTTGTCCCAGGCTTCCAGCGGGTCGCGGACGGTGGTCTTCTCACCGTCTATATAGATTTCACCTTCGTCCATCTTATAGATGCCGAACATGCATTTCATCAAAGTCGATTTGCCGGCGCCGTTTTCGCCCATCAGAGCGTGGACCGTGCCGGGACGCAGCCTCAGCTGCGCGTGATCGAGAGCCTTGACGCCGGGGAAGGATTTGCATACGTCGCGCATTTCCAGCACGAATTCAGACATAGGCCAAGCCTCCATTTTCTCTCGGATATAAGGGGGAACGATTCAGAAAAACGGGTGAGCCAATAAGGCTCACCCGTTCCGGTTTCAAACGGGTTTATGGAAATGCCCGCGGAAGAGTTTTGCTTACTTGGTGACCTTCACGTAGTCGACCCAGTAGTAGTTCTGGATGGCCTGGCCGGCCAGAGCGGCGACGGTCACATCGACAGCGGTGTGGGACTGGCCGATGTGGTCGTTCAGAACGGTACCGGTCATGGTGCCTTCCTTGACCATCTGCTGGCACTCCTCGAGAGCGTCAACACCGACAAGGTAGATGTCCTCACCAACGGTGCGGCCGGCAGCGGTGATGGCTGCGGCAGCGCCCAGAGCCATGGCGTCGTTGTTGCAGAAGACAACCTCAACCTTGTCGCCGAACTGGGCAAGGTCGTTGGCGCAGATCTCCTGGCCCTTTGCCAGAGCCCAGTTGCCGATCTGGTCGTCGAGGCACTCAACCTCAATGCCGGCGTCGGTCAGAGCCTTGATGGAGAACTCGGTGCGGTACTGGGCGTCCACGTTCTCGGGGTCGCCCTCGATCATGATGTAGGAAACCTTGCCGTCGCCGTTGATATCGCCCTTGTTGGGCAGGTCACGGATGATCTCGCCCTGGTAGGTGCCGGACTGACGGGCGTCAGCGCCGACGTAGCAGACGGTGGCATTGTCCAGGATGCCGGCGTAGGACTCGTCGCCGTTGTCGCCGAGAGGCTCACGGTTAATGAGGATGCAGGGGATGCCGGCGTCAACGATCTTGGCGATGGCGGCGTCAGCGGAGGAGGTCTGCACCAGGTTCAGAACGATGGCGTCCATACCCTGGGTGATGAAGTTGTCGATCTGGTTGTTCTGCTCAGCCATGTCGTTCTTGCCGTCGACGATGGTGACGTCGAACTTGACGTCGTCAGTCTCGAGGCTCTTGAAGTAGGACTGGAGCTCGTTGCGGTAGAGGGTCATGAAGTTGTCGTCGAACTGGTAGATGGCGACGCCGACCTTGTAGGTGCCGGCAGCGGGCATCACGACAGCGGCGGGGGCAGCAGCGGCCTCCTCAGCGGGGGCAGCAGAGGCCTCACCGGCGGTGACCTTCACGTAGTCGACCCAGTAGTAGTTGTCGATGGCTTCGCCGTTGAGGGCCTTGACGGTCACGTCAACAGCAGTGTGGGACTGGCCGACAGCGTCGTTCAGAACAGTACCGGTCATGGTGCCGGCATTGACCATCTCAACGCACTCGTCCAGAGCGTCAACGCCGACCAGGAAGATGTCCTCGCCCACGGTGCGGCCGGCAGCGGTGATGGCAGCGGCAGCGCCCAGAGCCATGGCGTCGTTGTTGCAGAAGACAACCTCAACCTTGTCGCCGAACTGGGCAAGGTCGTTGGCGCAGATCTCCTGGCCCTTTGCCAGAGCCCAGTTGCCGATCTGGTCGTCGAGGCACTCAACCTCAATGCCGGCGTCGGTCAGAGCCTTGATGGAGAACTCGGTGCGGTACTGGGCATCAATGTTCTCGGGGTCGCCCTCGATCATGATGTAGGAAACCTTGCCGTCGCCGTTGATGTCGCCCTTGTTGGGCAGGTCACGGATGATCTCGCCCTGGAAGGTACCGGACTGACGGGCGTCAGCGCCGACGTAGCAGACGTTGGCATTGTCCAGGATGCCGGCGTAGGACTCGTCGCCGTTGTCGCCCTGGGGCTCGCGGTTGATCAGGATGCAGGGGATGCCGGCATCAACGATCTTGGCGATGGCAGCGTCAGCGGAAGAGGTCTGCACCAGGTTCAGGATGATGGCGTCCATGCCCTGGGTGATGAAGTTGTCGATCTGGTTGTTCTGCTCGGCCATGTCGTTCTTGCCGTCAACAACCGTCACGTCATACTTCACGGTGTCGGTCTCCAGGCTCTTGAAGTAGGACTGGAGCTCATTGCGGTACAGGGTCATGAAGTTGTCATCAAACTGGTAGATGGCAACGCCGACCTTGTAGGTCTTGGCCTCGGCGGCAGGGGCAGCGGGAGCGTCGGCAGCGGGGGCGGCAGCGGGAGCTGCGGCAGGAGCGGCCGACTGGCCGCAGGCAGCCAGCGCAAAGACCATGACCAGCGCGAGGATCAGTGCGAGGGTCTTTTTCATTGTTGATTCCTCCTAAATTTTTGTGATTATATTTTGCGGGTCGCCCCGCCAATCACCCAATGACAACGCACATTGCTTTCGTGAAACGAAAGCAAAAAGGCCATGGCCTTTTTGCGTTTTTTGCGGCTTATCCCCCTGTTTTTTTCTGAGGGCACAAACCTTTCAGTTTTCTGTGTTATTATATCATAGCTGTGGCTAATTACAAGTTCTTTTTTGTTCTTTGTTGGTCAATATTCCCTGGTTTCTATCGATATCAACAAATTCTTTTCGTTATTTTTGTGCATGTTGTCACGCCTTTTTCCTTCACTCTATTATGCTCCCGCCTCTTTCCAAATTTGGCAAAGGCGGTTATAATGATTCAAAAACCATTTGGAGGTCAGTATGGATCTGATTGAGCTGATTGATCGGGCGCAGGAAGCACTTGCGCAGTTTAACGCCGCGGAGTATGCGGACGCCTTTATTCGCTTTGAGCAGGACAGCGCTCCCCTCTTCGACGCGCTGGCCGATCCCGCTTCAGAGGCGCAGGCCCTGCTGGATCGTCTGGAGATTCGCAGGCAGGCTCTGGAAAAGCGTGAGCAGAAAAAGGCGCTCGACCGGGAGAAGCGGGCACTGGCGCTGTACCTCTCCCCGGCGGCGGAGCGGCGGGGCGGAGGCGCCGTCCTCTTTTCGGAGCATCTGAACCGGCTCTGGAATGAGCGATATCCGAGAAGCAGCTATAAGCCCGGAAACTTCGACACCATCATGAGCGGCTTTGACGCAAGCTTCCTCGGCATCCCGCTGAAGAATTATGTCCGCCGCGGATGACGCGAAAAAGCCCTGCATGGAACACACCTTGCAGGGCTTTTTCTATGTCTCGGTTTTGGATACTCCGTCCTTCTCGTAGTCAAAGATCACATAGCCGCAGGCGTTGTAGATTACGGTTTTCCCATACTCAGTCCGCTGCGGGATATTGACGCCGTAGCTCTTGTGGACGTGGCCGTGAAGGAAAAAGCGGGGACTGAAGTTGTCCAGCACCCAGCGGAAGCAGTGAAAGCCGCGGTGGGTGGGGTTGTCCAGGTCGTTGATCTCATAGGCCGGGGCGTGAGTAACCAGGATGTCCACACCGCCCGCCCGACGGAGCTTCCAGTAGAGTCTTGCGATCCGGCGGCGCATCTGCCGTTCGGAGTACATATACTTCCCATCCCGGTACTTGTAGGAGCCGCCGAGGCCCATGATGCGCAGGCCCTTGCAGATATAGAGCTCGTCGTCAATGCAGACGCAGCCCTCCGGCTCCCGCCGGTTGCCCTCGTCATGGTTGCCGTGGACGTAGAGCAGCGGGCAGTTTGCCATGGTCACCAGAAATTCCAGATAGGCCGTGTGCAGATCGCCGCAGGCGATGATCAGGTCAAAGCCGTCCAGCTTTCCCGGGGTATAGTATTCATAAAAGGTTTTGGCCTCCTCATCGGATACGGCAAGGATCTTCATACGGTACTCCCACCCGGCTGTCGCGCTCTGTTCGCCCAGCCTCTCTCTATGGTTTTTCGCGCCCGCTCGGCGCGGATCAGGTTTTCGGCATAGCGCCGGACCAGCTTCAGCGCGGCGGCGGCACCGCCGCTCTGCTCCACAATGCTGACGCTTTTGAGCGTCCTGGGGTCGACATGGTGGTCGACCGGCCGGTGAAGCGCGACGTTGTCGCCCGCAAAGGCCGTGACCGCGTCTCCGCCCACGGCGATCACGCCGTCGGCGATGGCCTCCGCCAGGCGCTGCTGCTCCGGTGCGGGCTGGCTGCCGGACACAGGAAACAGGGCCTGCACGCTCTGCTCTGCGGCGCCGTTATAGGCGGGAGCCAGGGACCTGGCCTGGGGCGCCGCGGCCAGGTACAGCCCCATGGAGCTGCCGTTGCCACGGCTGGGATAGTGCCGCTGGGGGCCGAAATAGGTGCCGTAGGGGTTCAGGCTGACCAGCCGTTTCCCGCCCTCCGTTTTCAACCGCATGGGACAGTGGGCCATGCTGCCCAGCACCTGCCGGGCGTGGGCGATCAGCAGCCCGCCGCCGTCCCCGGCCACACACAGGGTGCCGCCGGTCAGCTGATGGTTGAAGGCGCAGATGTTCTCATTCTGAGGATAGGCGCGCCAGAAGTCCGCGATCTCGTAGGCGCTCAGCTCGCCGGCGAAGTTTCGCTTGGTGACACGGGCCGTGTCGTCCATGGTCAGCGTCAGTTCCAATGGTGCCGTCTGTCGCCAGCGGATATCGCTGAAGCGGCCCAGGTTGGAGGCCTGGGTGGAGATTTCCCGGTCCTCGCGGGTGTAGGGGTACTGTACCGCGGCGCGGACAAAAAGGCAGTCCGCCGTCGGGGATGCGTAAACGTCATAGACAAAGGAGCCGGAGACGAGGGCATCGGGGATCGCGATCGCGCCCGTGAGGCGGACCCCGCCCCCCTGTCCCGCCAGAGGCAGCGGGGAGACGCGCGGCCGGTCAAAGGCGCAACACGCGCCGCCGTAATCCAGCCAGCTGTCAAGACGGGCAAGGACGCGGCCGTCTGCGAGAAAGCACCCGGATTTCGGGTCAAAGGTGAAGGACCGCTCCCGGTTTTCCGGCATCGGGCTTTGTCCCTCCGCACAGGAGAAGTGCAGGACATAGTGCTCCCTTGGGCGTTTCCAGCGGGCCGTCAGGTAGATCGAGGCCACGCTCCCGTCTTTATGCCGTCCCGTCTCCGCGGCCGTCCAGCTCTCCAGCCCCGCGCTCTCCAGGCGCAGGCTGCCGATCGTCGGGCAGAAGCCCTCCCGCAGCGCGAGCTGCACTGCGGCAAAGCCGGTCTTTTTTTCGTCCAGCAGCGTCAGCTCCTTCCTCGTGGGAAGGGCTTGCTTTTCCTCCCGGAGCATCCGCTCAGAGAGCTCCCGGGCCTTTTCCTCCCGCGTCAGGTTCATGACCGGGGAGGCCAGGCCGAAATGTGTGGTGCTCAAAAGGCGCACACGAGTCTCAAAGGAGGGCGAGGCGCTGTCTTTTTCCGCAAGCCTCGCCATGGCGCGGGCCCGCTCCAGCCTGGTCCAGATCAGGCGGTTGAAGGGCTTTTCGCTCCAGCTCATGTAGCCGGAGAGATTCCCGTCCGCCACATCCTGGCCGAAGGAGATCTCCCCCGCCGGACCGTGGGTTTTCAGATAGCCGCCCGGGGTGTCGAAGACCACGAAATCCAGGTCCGCGATCTCGTCGATATACCCGCCGATGCCGCCGAAGCAGGGCAGCTTTTTCAGTGCCTGCGGCCCCGCCATGGGCTCCCAGAGGAAGCTGTCGGCGTCGGTGTTGAGAAAGAGGAAGACGTCCCGCCTGATCTCCCCCGTTCTCTGCTTTTCATGCAGGTTCACCACGAGGGCGCGGAGGCTCCCCGCGTCCATCACGTCGTTGGGCGAGTAGGTGGGCAGGACCGTGATGCTCTCCCCCGCCCAGGTATAGCGCAGCGGGTTGAAGGCCTGCTCGTCAGACAGGGGCGGGATCAGGGTGCGGAAGGCGTCAAAGGAGATGCAGCTGTAGTACAGGCACACCGCCTCGATGCCGAGCCGCCTGTAGGCCGCCGCCTGGCAGGGTGTGAACATGACCTCCTGGGGGCGGATGATCCTCTCGCAGCGGCCGAAGACGTCCTCCAGCCCGCTGCCGCAGGGGTTGGAGATCGCCCAGCGGACCGAGGTCTCAAACTCATCGGCCGTCATGGCGCTCATGGCGCCGTTGTTGTAGCCCATGAGGATGTTCTCATCCCCCCGCTCCCGGACGCGCTGGATGATGTCCGGCGCGTATTCCGGGAGGATCTTCTCCAGGGAGTAGGCGTTTTCAAAGTCCCAGGTGCCCCGCACGGGGACGCCGCGCCTGTTGCGCTCATCCAGTACATCCAGGATATGGCGCATGATGCGCAGGTCCCCGCCGAAGCCCAGGGCGTCCGGGGTATCGCCCCGGTAGGAGTGATAGCAGTTTACGTGGAAGCCGAAGCCCACATGGACACGCAGCGTGTCCATTTATTCGGCACTCTGGGAGCGCAGCATGGCCTCCTTTTGCACCTGCAGCTCCTCAATCCGCTTCTTGGACAGGGGGTACATGAAGCGCAGAACCAGATACACCAGCAGGAACAGCGCCGCCGGGATCATGACGGAGAAGTTGTACATGCTCCGAAGCGCCGTGGCGCTGAGGCCCTCGGTCTTCAGCTCGCTGCCGTTGTAGCCGATGCGCAGCAGGGGCACGTTGATGAGGATGGTGGCCACCGTGGTGCCCAGCTTGCGCATGAAGGAATAGAAGGCGTAGGAGGTGGCCTCGTCGTTGAGGCCATAGGTGACCTTGTTGTAGTCGATGGCGTCTGTGGCAAGCACCCAGACCAGCAGGAAGATGAAGGCGGTGCCGATGCCGCTCATGAGGCAGGCGGCCAGATACAGCCACACGGGCGTGATACCGAAGAGGGCCAGCACAAACAGCGCGATGTAGAACACCGCCGCAAGCAGGATGCCCGCCGAGCAGACCTCACGCCGGCCGTATTTGTTGCCGAGCTTGGAGGCGAAGAACATGATGACCGCCACGGGCAGATACTGGAACACCGTGGGCAGCATGGTCAGGCCGGGCTTGTTGAAGTAGTGGTGGAACAGATAGGTGTTGTAGCCCTGGCCGAACATCTGGGCAGCCAGAAACAGCATGCTGGCGATGGAAACGGCCATGAAGGGGCGGCTCTTGAGCAGAGTCTTGATGACCTTGGCGGCCTGGCCTTTCACCCGCGGTGCGGGCTCGGTATCCACGCGCTCCTTGCTCCAGGCGTAGCACAGGGCGTAGAACAGGATGCTCAGCGCCGCGATGGCCGTGGCGCCCAGCATCACGCGCTTTGCATCCATCTGCTTGACCCCGTCGACGGTGACATAGCAGGCGGAGGCCAGCACCATGGCGGGCATGGCGCCGAAGGTGGAGCCGATGGAGCGGAACACAGACAGGCTGGAGCGCTCCTTGTCGTCGGAGGTGATCACCTGGGCCAGGGAGCCGTAGGGGATGTTGATACAGGTGTAGAGCATGCCGAAGAGGATGTAGGTAAAATAGATCCAGGCCACGCGGCCGGTGCCGGAGAAGCGCCGCACATCCAGGAACATCAGGATGGCAGAGATCGCCGTGGGAACGGAGAAGACCTTGATCCAGTGGCGGTAGCGGCCGTCAGGGTATTTCTTCGCCCCGTCGATGATGCGGCCCCAGATGGGGTCGTTGACGGCGTCCCAGATTCTGGCGATGATGGTCATGACCATGACGCTCAGCACGCTGATTTCCAGCACGTCGGTGTAGAACTTGTTCAGCACGCTCTGGGTCAGGCCGAAGACCAGACAGGAGGCCAGATCGCCCATGGCGTAGCCGATCTTGTCCCTGCCGCGGATGCCGCTGGTGCGGGAGATGTAGCTGTTGTCCATTTCGTTTCCTCTCTTTTCCTGTTATTCCTCAGCCGCGCGGCGGAAGAGCTCCGCCCAGGGGCTGTCTTTCCTGTAGAACACGGGCGGCCGTCCCAGGGGCGCAGGCATCCGGTACAGATGCTCCCCCCTGTATTCCCTGCCGTTCCAGAAGCCGACCCACCTGCCCTCCGGCAGATGCACGGTCCGGTGCCCGGCGCCCTTGCGGATCACCGGGCAGACGAACAGATCGTCCCCCAGGTAATAGGCATAGGGGTCGCGGCTGTCCCCAAAGTCCTCCGCTTCCCAGAAGTCCGGGCGGATGGCGGGGATCCCCGCTGCGGCCTCCCCGGCCACGTGGGTGATATAGGGCGCCAGCGCCGCATGCAGCTTCGTCAGGCGCACGGTGTGCTCCTTCACATCGGGCGCGTCAAACTGTGCGTTGGCCCAGGGGCGGATGGATTCGTGGCTACGCATGAGCAGGGAGAAGGTGCCCATCTCCATCCAGCGGGTGAAGAGCTCTCCGTCCCGGCGCATCTTGCCGAAGGAGAAGAAGCCGCCGATGTCGCAGTGTACCATGGGTACGCCCGAGAAGCCCAGGGAGAAGCTGGCGGGCATGACGCAGGGCATGCCGTAATCTTTTGTGCAGTCCGTGTGCTGGTCGCCGTTCCAGAGCATCGGGGCATAGCTCTGGATGCCGAGATAGCCGGAGCGGGTGAAGAACAGCACGTCCTTTGCGCCGTACTCCTCGATGGCCTCCCGGTTGATTTTCGCCCAGAGCACCGGCCACCGGTTGTGAAGCTCGGCCGGGTCCCCTTCGTGCAGCACGCAGTCCACCGGCAGATACTCCCCGAAGTCCGCCATCCAGCCGGACATGCCGAGAGAGAGCATGTTCTTTCCGATCAGTTCTTTCTTGATATACTGCACCGCCGCGGGGTTGGTCAGATCCAGCATGCCCGCGTCGAAGGTGGTGGATTTGATGTGGTAAACGCTGCCGTCGCGCTTTGTGATCAACCAGCCGCGCTCCCTGCAGTGGTTGTAGAGCTTCCCGTCTCTTACCAGGTAAGGGTTGATGTAGCCGAGAAAGCGCACGCCACGGTCGTTGAGCTTTTGGATGGTGCCCTTCAGATCCGGGTAGAGCTGCTCGTCCACCTCCCAGTTCCACCAGACCTGCTTGCCCATGACCGTCCGCTTCTCGCCTGACCAGTCCTGGCTCCAGACGCCGCTGATCTTCGCCCCGGCGTCCAGCATGGCAAAGCATTTGTCCAGAATGGTTTTGCTGCCGCCCTGGATGGAGAGGATCATGCCCTCATGGCACCAGGCGGGGATGTACTGTCGGTTGGGAATGATGGACGCCAGGCGCTCGGAGAGCTTGCGGTAGCTCTTTTCCTGCAGCAGCGTCAGGCTCTTCGGGCAGGCGTCAAAGGAAAAGCGGAAAGCGGTCTTCTCCGAGAAGTCGGAGCTGCCGTCCGCCGCGGTATCAAAGAGAATCAGCCGGCGCCTGTCGGTGACGAAAACCGGCATGGGGGCATAGCTGCCGATCTGGCTGTGCTTTTTCTCCCGGTACAGCCCGCCGGGCAGGAGCGCCTTTTCCACAATGGTGGATGCCTTGATGTGCTCGGAGACGAAGTTGACCACCGTCTCGCCCCGGAGGTTGGCCTTGCGGTACTGCTCGCCGCCGCCGAAGACAGCCTCGTCCTCCGACGCGGGCAGGACGAACTCATAGGCCCAGCCCGGCTCGCCCAGGAAGTCCAGCACCACGCCGCCGTCGACTTCCCGCGGTGTCACGAGAAGGCTGTGGCCCTCGCCGGAAAAGCGCATCGCCCCTCTGCCGGCGTGCTCTGCCGCCGTCAGCCGGATGCGGGCGATCTCCCGGAGCTCCACGCTGACGGTGCCGCGATTGCTGGTGTACTCCTTTTTTCTCAGAACGGCCGTGGCGAAGGGCTCGCCCGGGGTGGAGCTCAGCCAGGTTTTGCCGTTGAGCCGGAGGCTCCAACTGTCCCCCGTTACACGGGATGTCAGCATCGCTCTCCCCTCCTTACAGCTTCAGCTGCAGGTTCTCCCCGCTGATCCCCGGCCATGCGCCCTTCCCGGCCTGTGGAGAATCCGGGTGGCAGGTCATCCACTTGTTCTTCATCCAAAGCAGCTTTTCCTCGCCGGGCGCGGACGTGTCCACATGGGACAGGGGCGTGTTGGTGCCAAGCGGCAGCACCACCAGGCAGTTAAAGCCCGACTCCTCCACCCGGCAGGGGGCAAAGTGCAGCACGCGGGGGTAGATCTCCACCGGGACCATGGGCGGCAGATAAAAGCCCACCACGTCGGCGCTGCTGAGCGCGCCGTCGTGCAGCTGCTCCGGCAGCGCCAACAGCAGCACCAGACCGCGGGTCGTGAAGTTCACCTCGCTGCTCTTGTGGTATTCCAGGGCGTTGAGCGTATAGCCGCGGCCGTTGCAGTATCCGGCCTCGATCTCGCTCTCGCCGAAGGCGACGCGGCGGATGGACGCAGCCTCGGGGACAGCCTCCAGCGCCGGGACGGAAGCCTGGTAGCAGTTGCCCTCCGCGGGGATCTCGGTCCCCTCCAGAGCCGCGGCAAGCGCGGCGCAGTCGCCCAGCTCCAGCACGCGGCCGTAGCGGGAAAACGTCGGGTCAAAGACGGAATACAGCGGCAGAGCCGGATTCTTTTCTCTCAGCTTTTCGAGAAGATCCACGGGAAAACGCCCTCCTTCGCGGTACGGACCCGGAGGTCTGTACCGTCATTTTTAGAAAATATCAACAAGAGAAAGTTTAATCCCTGCGGCATTCTTTGTCAATCTCTTGTGCATTTTACACATTTGGCTGGAATGAAAAAAACCGCCGGACGCTTCGCGTCCGGCGGCCGAAATTCGGGTTATTCACTTGGAAGAGCCTTTTTCCTCGGCAGGATAATCAAAAGATCGATCACGGCAAAAATTGCCGTAAATAGCGCCGTGTACATCTGTCCAAGCCCCAGCCGCATGTTGACCCAATCCGCAGCCGCGGCACAGCCGAGGCACAGCAGCACAGGGGCAATCAGCCAGAAGCGGCCCCGGAGTTTCTCGTAGGCGCCCGGGATCCCCAGGACGCCGAAAACGCCGCCGAGGACGGCCAGCAGATTGATCAGCCGCCGGCCCTGGTTCAAGCGCCGGGTCTCCGCCCTGTAGTCCTCCAGATAGGACCGGGCGCTGACTTCCAGATCTTCGGTCTCGGCATAGCTGCTCTTGACCTCCGGAATGTTGATGAGCAGCTGTCGGGCAGAGATATGCCGGTTTTTCAGCAGCTTCAGCTCGTCAGTCTCCATGAGCTCCTTGTCAAGGCCCAGGGCCTCCAGATCCAGGCGCTCCTTCTCCTCTCTCAGATCGTCGGCCTTCTCCTCCAGCTGCCCCAGGTTGTACCAGATATTGGCAAGCTGGGTGTGCATCTCCGCCTCGGCCTTTTTGAGAGCCTCCTCGCCGACGACCACCATGTACCTGGCCTTTTCCATCTCTCCTTCCATCGCGCCCATCCCGGATGCGATCTGCTGGAAGCCGGAACTCATCATACTGACCGCCTGCTGCATCAGTCCCATCATCTGCTCGGGCGTCATGGAAGCCAGTTCTTCTTCCGACGGCATGGCAAGGTCGCCAAAGCCGATGTCCCCGACATCACCCATATCAACCCCCATGGCCCCCGCGACCGCCTGGCTGTTGCTGATGCAGGTGTTCATCTCCTCGCTGATGCTCTGAACCAGCGCGATTTCCGGCGCCAGCTGGGCAGTGACCTTGCTCTGGAATGCAGCCTGGGCCTCAGAATAAATGGCAAGCTCGCCGTAATAGGCAGCCATATCGATCTCATACTGCTGCTGGCGCGAATCGTTTGTCTGATAGAGCGCCAGCTGTCTGTCGTATTCTTCCTTTTCCCGGTTATACTCTTCCATCGCAGCCAGATAGGCGTTCATCTGCCCGTTGTATGCATCGTTTTCTTCCGTGAAAGTCAGCATCTGCGCTTCATAGTCGGCTAATTGCTGCTGCTCTTCCTCGGTGGGATTCTCCGGGTCCTCCACCACCGGCCTGGTCGGCTCGGTCGGCTTTTCCAATGTGACATAGTCGCTCTGCTGAGGCTCCACCAGGTCAAAGCTTCCGGGGTTTTCCACGATCTCCGGCCTCGCTGGTTCCTCCGGCATGGGCGGCAGAGTCGCCTGCTCCGCCATCAGCGGAGCGAGCTTGGCCGGCAGCGCCGCGAGACTTGCGCTCGCCTGGTTGCAGTGTGCGATCCCACTGTTTGCCGTTGCTATCGTCTCGTCGATGGTGCCCTTGTTGGCCGCATAGGCGGCCTCCATCTCGGCCAGCTTTTTCTTGCCCGCCTCCAGTTCCTGCCTCGCGCCCTCAACCTCCGGCATGGCCTCCCAGATCAGGTTGGCGCCCATGGTGTTGCCGCCCTTTTCAGCAGTGTAGAGGGCTGTATCCGTCCTGTGCTGGGCGGCGTCCTTGTCGTGCTGCTCCAGTTTTTCCTTCAGCAGCTTGTAGGCCTCGTCGTAGCTGATGGAGTTTTCCACCTGCTCATGGAGGGTGACATAGTTTTCGATCCGCTGGGCGAACTTGTTCTCAAAGACAATCCGCTCTTCATGCGCCTTGGCCGCCTTGCCGAAGCCCGTGGCCCCGTTGAGCAGCATCAGCAGACACATGATGGCAAGCACCACGGAAAACACCCTGGCCAACGCCTGATGCTTCACTGTCCATCCCTCCTTACATACTTTAGCGAATTATTATACAACAACTCCCGCGCAAAGTGTTGACGAAATATGAAATCTTTTGCTTTTCTTTCCGTTTTTCTTCGTGTATGATGGAAGGCAGCTAACAAACGGAGGTCCACATGGAACTGAGCTTTGCCCCCATGGAGGGGATAACCGGCAGCATTTACCGCCGCGTGCACGCCAGGTTCTTTCCCGGCGCGGACGTGTATTACGCCCCCTTTATCGCCCCGGACGGCACGGGCCGCTTCAAGGGCAGCGCCCTGCGGGAGCTGTTGGCCGAGAACAACGAGGGGGTCAGCCTGATCCCCCAGCTGCTGGTCAACGCGCCGGAGCCCTTTCTTGCCGCGGCTGAGGCGCTGGGCGATCTGGGGTACGAGGAGATCAATCTCAACATCGGCTGCCCCTCCGGCACGGTGGTGGCCAAGCACAAGGGTGCCGGGATGCTGGGGGATCTGGAGAGTCTGGAGCGCTGTCTGGACGAGATCTTTACCCGCTGCCCCCTGCGTGTTTCGGTCAAGACCCGCCTGGGTCTCAGCAGTACCGGGGAGTTTCCCGCCGTTTTGTCGCTTTACCGGCGCTATCCCCTCGCCCGGCTGATCGTACACGCCCGGGACCGCGCCGGGATGTATCAGAGCAGGCCGGATCTGGACGCCTTTGCGCCCGCTCTGGACGATTCCCCTTTTCCTGTAATATACAATGGCAACATTTTTTCCGTCCGGGATTATGAGGCAATCGTCCGTCAGTTTCCCGCTCTCTCCGGCGTCATGCTCGGGCGCGGCGCCGCTGCCGACCCGGCGCTCTTCCGCAGAATCAACGGCGGCTCCGCCCTGACGGCGAAGGAGCTCCGGGCTTTTCACGAGGCACTCCTGGACGAGACGCTTGCCTCCGGTCTCGCGCCGAGCTACACCGTGCAGCGGATGAAAGAACTCTGGTTTTACATGGGCTGCCTGTTCCCCGGTGCGGACAGGGCGCTCAAAACGATTCTGCGCAGCCGCAGTCTCCCTGATTATCGTGCCGCTGTCGGCAGCCTGCTGTCTTATCAAGTCCCTTCGCCGGACGCCTGCTTCAACCGTTAAAAGGACCGCTCCCCTGTCAGGGGAGCGGTCCTTTGTTCAGACTGCGTATTTCTCCGCGTACTGCGCGTAGAGTTCGTCAAAGTTGTGGGAGCGGAGCTCCTTGAGATTGTTGATATAATCGTGGGCGTCAAACTCGTCCTGGCTCAGTTCAATCATCGCGATGGCGATGTTGGAGCAGTGGTCTGCCACACGCTCAAAGTTGGTCAGTAGATCGTTGAACACGAAGCCGATTTTCAGCGAACAGGTGCCCGCCTGCAGGCGCTCCACATGCCGCATCTTCAGCTCGTCACAGAGCATGTCGACATGCTCTTCCAACGGCTCCACGCGATAGGCCTTGTCCAGATCATCCTCCACAAAGCCGTTGATGGCAAGCTCCAGGATCTCGTTGATCGCGCCGAGCAGCACCGTCAGCTCATGGTCGCCCTCGGCGGAGAAATGGATTTTCTTTTCATAAATCTCCTGCGCCGTCTGCATCACGTTCATGGCGTGGTCGCTGATGCGTTCAAAGTCGCTGAGCGTGTGGAGATACTTGGAGACCTTCTCGTTTTCTTCCTTGCTGAGTTCCGAGAGGTTGAGGCGCATCAGATAGGTGCCGATCTTATCCTCAAAGCGGTCCACCAGATCCTCATCCCGTGCGACCTTCTGCGCAAGCCCGGGGGTGAAGTTGTGGATGAGCATCATCGCGTCACAGATATTCTCTCTGGCCTTTCTCGCCATCGCGTCGATGGTGAGGCGGCTCTGTTCCACAGCCAGGGTCGGGTGCTTGAGGAAGCGCTCGTCCAGGCGGTCAAAGTCCGCATTGGCTTCACGTTCCGCTTCGCTCTCGCGGATGAGGGCGCAGATCAGCTTTTCAATCAGCCCGATGAAGGGCAGGAGCACCACCGCCATCAGCACGCGGAAGACCGTGTTGACCAGCGCGATGTTGACGGGGTTCATGACCAGATTCATCAATTTGAAGTGCATGGAGGCGTTGAGCGAATAGAAGATGGCCGTAAACAGCGTTACGCCGATTACCTGGATGATCAGGTAGGCATAGGCAGTCCGTTTGCCGTTTGTTCTGGCGCCCAGGGCCGAGAGCAGCACCGGCACGGCGGCGCCGATGGCAATACCGAGGATAATGGGAAAAGCCTCGGCAAACTCGATGGCGCCCGTGACAGACAGGGCCTGGAGAATACCGACCGCCGCCGAGGCGCTCTGCAGAATGCTGGTGATGGCGGCACCAGCCAGAATGCCGATGAAAGGATTGGAGAACGCCGTCATCAGCTGGATAAAGCGCTGGCTCTCCTTCAGAGGCGCCACAGCCGAGCTCATGGCCTGCATGCCGAACATCAGCACCGCAAAGCCCAGCAGAATGTCACCCACATGGTGACTGCTCTGCTTCTTGGAGAACATCCGAAGTACAATGCCGATCACCGCGACTGCGGCGGAGATCGTGGCCGTGGACAGCAGGGCGACCAGGCCGCCCGAACCCTCCATATAGGACAGGCAGATGATCCAGCCGGTGATGCTGGTACCCACAATGGCGCCCATAATGACCGCCATGGCCTGGCGCACCTTCATCATGCCGGAGTTGACAAAGCCCACCAGCATCACGGAAGTGGCCGAGGAGGACTGGATCACCGCGGTGACGCCCGCGCCAAGAAGCACGCCCTTGAAGGGGGTACTGGACAAACGGTACAGCACCAGTTCCAGCTTGCTGCCGGCCACTTTTTTCAGGCCTTCGCCCATCAGGGACATGCCGAAGAGGAACAGCGCCACACCGCCGAGCAGCGAAATCACATTGGAAAGGCTCATAAAACACCCTCATTACTATTTCTTATGTTTCGATTATCTGTTATTATCATACCACTGAGAGTCAAAAAAGTCTATCGGTTTTTCGCACGATTCTTACCCGCCGGAGATTGAAAAACCTGACTCCCGGTTGTAGAATATGACAGGTGATAAAATGACTTGTACCGTTCTTTATCAAGACCGGGATCTGCTGGTCTGCATCAAGCCCCGGGGCGTCGGCTCCGAGGAGGAGCTGCCGCGCCTGCTCGCCGGGCAGCTCGGTGTGGAACGCGTCTGGTGTGTGCACCGGCTGGATCGGGCCGTGGGCGGCGTGATGGTGTTCGCCCTCAGTCAAAAGGCCGCGGCGCAGCTCTCCGCCCTGATCGCCGGGCAGAAACTGCAGAAGGAATACTGGGCCGTCGTCGCCGGAAAGCCCGCGGAGGACGCGGGCACCCTGCGGGATCTGTTGTATCACGACCGGGCCAAGAACAAGAGCTATCCCGTCAAGCGGATGCGGGCCGGGGTCAAAGAGGCGGAGCTGGACTACGCCCTGATGGAGAGCCGGGACGGTCTCTCCCTGGTGCGGGTGTGTCTGCATACCGGGCGCAGCCACCAGATCCGTGTGCAGTTTGCCTCCCGCGGCATGCCCCTGGCGGGAGATGTGAAATACGGCAGCGCCGTCCGGGACTGCCCCATCGCCCTCTGGTCCCGTGCCCTCTCCCTCCCCCATCCCCGCACGGGTGAGGCGCTCACCTTCTCCGCCGCCCCGGAGGCGGTATATCCCTGGCAGCTATTTTCAACCATTCAAACGGAGGTCCACCATGAGATATCTTGAGGTCTGCGTCAACACGCCCACGGAGCTGATCGACCAGCGCTGCGAGGAGATGGCCGTCTTCGGCGCCGGCGGCTTTGTCATTGAGAACGAAGAGGATTTTCAGAACTTTCTGGAGCACAACCACATGTACTGGGACTATGTGGACGAGGAGCTGGAAAACCAGTTTCGCGGCGTCAGCCGCATCAAATGCTACCTGACGGACGACGCCGAGGGCCGCGCGGTGCTGGCAAAGATCCGGGCCGCCTATGACGACGTGCAGACCGCGATGGTGGAGGACAGCGACTGGGAGAACAACTGGCGCGCCTACTACAAGCCCATCGAGGTGGGCGACAAGCTGGTGGTGGTGCCCGAGTGGGAGGAGGTCCCGGCGGACGGGCGCGTGCCCCTGCGCCTCGACCCGGGTCTCATCTTCGGCACCGGCAGTCACGCCACCACGCGCATGTGTCTTGCCGCGCTGGAGCGCTTTGCAAAGCCGGGTGTCCGGGTGCTGGATCTGGGCTGCGGCAGCGGCATTCTCGGCATCGGCGCCCTGCTGCTGGGGGCGGACAACTGTCTCGGCGTGGACATCGACCCCAAGGCGCCGGACGTGGTGATGGCAAACGCCGCCTTAAACAACATCGGCCCCGACCGCATGACCGCCTGGGCCGGGGACATTCTGGGCGACGCCTCTCTTCGGGCCCGCATCGGCGGCGGCTATCAGCTGGTGCTGGCCAACATCGTGGCGGACGTGATCATCCCCCTCTCCGCCCTGGCGCGGCCCTTCCTCGCGGAGGACGGAATCTTCATCTGCTCCGGTATCATCGAAAACCGCTGGCCGGAGACGGAGAACGCCCTGAAGCAAAACGGTTTTACGATCCTCAGCCACGTCTCCGAGGAGGAGTGGCACTGCTTCGTCTGCCGGTAATCCGATACCAAAAAAGAAATCCTGCCGTTTGGCAGGATTTCTTTTTTGGCTTACATGATGGGGATCTTGATCTTCAGATCGCTGAGGGGCCAGGAGGAGCAGGCGTGGAACCAGCCCATCTCCTTGTCCATCTCGCGGCGGCCGTCGCCGATGGGAGAGACGAAGATCTCACCCGAGAGCAGATGGCTGCGGCAGAAGCCGCACTCGCCGTTGCGGCAGTGGGTGTCGATGGCGATGCCGGCGCGCTCCAGGGAGACGGCCACAGGCTCGGAGGCCTTGGCGTCGATGACGTCCTCGTGGATACCGCGCACCACGGTGATCTTGAAGGTCTTCTCCTCGGTGCCCTTGGGGTAGCCGGGGACGGTGGAGATATCGGCGGGGTTGTTCACCACGTCGTGGCGGAAGCGCCGCACCGGCACGCCCATCTCGTCCAGGGCCTTCTTGACGAAGCGGAACATGGGCAGCGGGCCGCAGAACATGTAGGTGCAGTCCGGGGTGGAGTACTTCTCGATGATCTCGCGGGTGATGAAGCCCTTCTCGCCTTCCCAGTCGGGCTCGTCGGAGAGGACGTGGACGACCTTGATATCGGGGCATGCGGCCTCGATCTCATCCAGCTCCTTCTTCAGGACGATGTCGTTTGCCTTGACGGAGCCGTAGAGGATGGTGAGCTTGCAGCCCTTCATCTTGCCGTAGGCGATCTCCTTGGCCATGGAGTGGAAGGGGGTGATGCCGGAACCGCCGGCCAGAGCAACCAGCTCCTTCGAGTCGCGCAGGGGCTCCCAGTAGAAGAAGCCGAAGGGCAGCGCGCCCTCCAGGGTATCCCCCACCTTCACGTTCTCAAACAGGTAGTCGGGAACGAAATAGGGCACATTGCGGCGCACGGTGATCTCAAAGAAGGGGTGCTCGCCCCTGGCCTCGAAGGGAGCGGAGGAGATGGTGTAGGGGCGGGAGAGGACGCTCGCGCCGATGTTGAGGCGGAAGTTCACGTACTGGCCGGACTGGAACACAGGGATGTGCCCGTCGGCAGACTCAAAGCGGAACACGCGGGAGGTGGGAGAGGCTTCCCGGATATCTACGACCTTGAAGGTCATGTGCTCGGGATGCAGCAGATCCGCCACTTCGCGGATGGGATCCTTGGGATCGGGGATGGGAGAGCCCTTGGCGAAGTTTTCCTCTCTGAGCTTGGTGACGCGGGAAGCGCCGCCCACGTCCTTCAGAAAGCCTTTGACCTTAATGCTCATTTCTTCTGGGCCTCCTTTTTCTTCTCCATGTCTTCCTTGACGCCCTTGGCGGCGGCGCGGCCGTTGGTGATCTGCGGGCCCATGCCGTCACCGGACATGCCGTGGGCGCCGGCAAATTCCAGACCCTCGATGAAGTGATCCTTCTCCTTCATCTGCAGTCTTGCCACGGCGTGGTCCTCCATGGAGTGGAGGTAGCCGTAGATGTTGCCCTTCCAGGCGCCCACATAGTGGGAGACCGTCATGGGCGTGGTGACCTCGATCTCGGTGATGCGCGGGCGGAAGTCCACCTTGGTGATCTTGATGCACTCGTCGATCATCTCGGAGGCCAGACGGCGCTTGAGATCGTGGTACTCCTCCTCCTTGACGCCCTCAAAGGGCTTGGAGGGCACCAGCGCCGTGATGGACAGCTGCGTGTAGTCCTGCGGCAGGTTGGGATTTGCGTAGTTGAGGCAGATGGTGGTGATGTAGTTGTAGGGCTCGGTAAGATTGGAATAGTTCTCCCAGATCTTGTTGGTGTCCATGGTGGTGCCGGAGAAGGTGGAGTAGTTGATGATGCCGTTGGACTCCGGGCTGCCCTCGATGACCATGATGACGGACACGGGGACCACGGAGAGCTTGCGGTTGTTGATCATCTTGATGGCGCCCACGGGGACCTCGCTGAGCGGTTCGATCATCTGGCTGTAGACCTTGTTGGGGTACGGGCCGGAGATGACGTAGTCGCAGTGGATCTCATCGCCGCGGCGGGTGCGCACGCCGTAGACCTTGCCGTCCTTGACCAGGATCTTCTCGACCTCCTGGTTGAACTCATACTGCGCGCCGTTTTCTTCACACTTGGCCTGGAGCTTCATGCTCATCTCATGGCTGAAGCCGCGGCAGACGTAAGAGCCGGTGAAGTAGTCGGCCATCAGGAAGGCGTAAATGGTGAAGGGCAGATCGTCCATGCGGTTGCCCACATAGATCCAGTAGGGCGTCAGCATCTCGACGGCCTTCTTGGGCAGGTCGAAGGTGTTGATGACCTCGGTGGCGGTGTAGCCCACGGTCTTGACAAAGTCGGGGTGCTTCATGAGCATCTTCACCTTGCTCATGGGGGTGACGGAGAGGATGTTCATGCTGTCGTAGACACGGCGGCAGAGCAGCATCAGCTCGTGTACCTTCTCATAGGTGCCGGGGCAGACCTCGTCAATCTCCTTGGCGACGGTGGTGTAGCTGCCGTCATAGTCGTGGTGGAGGATCTTGTCGATGCCGGAGTTGGGCAGGGCGACGCGGTAGCACTCGTTGACGGGCAGCCAGTCGATATTGACGCCCATATCCTCGAAGAACTGGCCGACCTTCAGGCGTTTGCCGGGGCGGCCGATGGACATCATCTCATGGAGAGTGGCCTCGATCTCAAAGCCGTTGCGCACAAAGTCCGTGGCCAGGCCGCCGGGCATGTTGTGCTTCTCGAGGATCAGAATATCCTTGATGCCCCAGGCCTGCAGCTGCAGGCAGGCGGACATGCCGGCGAGAGCGCCGCCGATGATGACCACGTCATAGTGGTCTTTGTAAAATTTCATACTGTCATCCTTTCGAAAAACAGGGGGCAGAGGACTGCCCCCTATTCATTGTGGGAAATTGATCAGAAGAAGCGCTCGACCAGTTCGCGGGAGTACTCGGCCGTCTCGTCCATGTCGCCGAAGGACATGACCTCGCCGGCATAGAAGGTGTCGTACTTGCCCTGCATGGCCTCGACCTTGTCGTACCAGCCGGCTGCGTAATCCTCGCAGGAGACATGGGGGAAGTAGTACACGGACCACTTGTTGATGACTTCCTCGGCGGGGTTGCCCATGGTCTTGAGGTCGTCAAGCACCATCTTGTTGCATTCCTCGTAGGGGATCTCCTTCATGTTCTTGTGGGTGCGCAGCGCATAGGTGGTGATGACCTGATCCACAGTTTCCTTCCAGCGGCGGTAGTAGACCATCAGGTGGCCCAGCTTCTCGGGCACCATGTTGTCAAAGACATAGTAGGAGATCTCGGGGTGATTCTCGGGCGTGGTGGTGAAGGCCTGGACGGTGTAGCGCTCGTAATCGATCTTGGAGAAGAGCTCCTTCTCGTCGTCACGGGCGTCGAAGTAATCGACCATGCCGTTGTTGCAGCCCATGTTGCCGTCGGCAACAAACAGAGGCGCGGTGACGATGATCTTGTCGTACTCCTCGACCTCGCCGTTGACGGTGACGAAGACCTTGCCGTCGCGGCGCTCGACCTTCTCGATGTTGGAGTTGAGGCGGGCGGGGTGCATGATGTGGTCGTTGAGCTGCTCCCAGATGTACTGGGTGCCCTGCTCCCAGGTCCAGAGGTTGACCTTGACGAAGTTCATGCAGGTCTGGAAGTCCAGATACTTCAGGACGTAGGCAGCGGGGATCTCGTCAAAGTAGCCGTAGCCGAAGGAGGTGAAGGGTCCGATCCAGATCTTCTGGACCAGCTCGCAGCCGTTCTTCTCGCAGAACTCCTTGAAGGGCAGGGCAAGATCCTTCAGGTTGGGGTTGACGCCCTCGACCTTCTCACGGCCGGGAGTCACGGCAAAGCCGTCATAGCGGCCTTCGGCAACGCCGCGGTGACCGTTGACATCATAGCCCTGATACTTGGTCTCCAGCAGTTCGCCGAACTTGGTCAGCTGCTTTTTCATCTTCAGCAGCCAGGGGTTCCGGATGATGTTGCCCAGGGTCCTGGCAAAGGGCTCGATGACCTTGCCGCTGGCGTCCTTGTAGTTGCGGTTGAGCTTGGGGCCGTCGTGGGTGATGCCGCAGAACTCCTCCACATCGTGAACAGCGTAGTAGGAGGGCACGCCCATGATGGCGCCCATCTCATAGCGCTTGCCGTTGTAGTAGGGGGACCAGCACTTGCCGCCCACTCTGTCAGACTTCTCGAGGATGGAATAGTTGGTATAGCCCTTTTTCTCCAGATACATGCCCGCGGACAGACCGGCAGGACCGCCGCCGACGATACAGATACGCATATTCTTGTCCATGTTTCCCTCCAAAAATGATAAAATATTGAAAGCTTTTGAAGACAAATCTTCTATATTAAAGATACAACAGGGCGCCAAAAAATTCATTATACAATTTGACCGAAAATGTCAGAGTTTCTTTGGTTGCTTCCAAAAAAGCCTTTGCAAGTTCGGAGGGCTATGTTATAGTAAGAGTGGAATAATTCCTCTTGAACGGGAGGTGGCTTTTTGCGTTTTGATTCCTTTTCTCAGATGCTGGAATACTGGGCCGGACAGACGCCGGATGCCCCCGCGCTGATCTTTGACGAGGGCGGAAAGAAAACCCTCTCCTTCGCCTCATTGGAGCAGACTGTCAAGGCGCGGTGCGATGTGCTGCGGGCGGAGGGCAAGACCTGTCTCGGCGTGCTCTCGGACGGGAGCGCCGCCTGCGTGATCGAGATTTTTGCCGCCGTTTTGGCGGGGCTGCAGGTGGTGATGCTGGACGCCTCCCTGCCGGACGAGACGCTGCAGGCCCTGCTGGGCTATGCCGACGTGGACACGCTCTGGGGTGACGAGGAGCTCTGTGAGGAGCTCGCCCCCTATCTGACAAAGGGTGTGGCCGACGGCCGGGGAAAGCTGCTGTTCTTCACCTCCGGCACCACCGACCGCTCCAAGGCCGTGGTGCTGACGGATCACTCCCTCTGCCAGAGCGCCTACAACGGCGGGGCCAAACTCCCGCTCTTCCCCGAAGACCGGCTGCTGTGCATGCTGCCGCTGGGCCATGTGTTCGGCTTTGTCTGCGGCCTGCTCTGGGGCCTGAGCTGCGGCGCCGCGGTGGCGCTGGGCCGGGGGCCCCGGCACTACGCGGACGACTGTATGTTCTTTGAGCCCACCGCCCTCTCCGCCGTCCCCCTGCTGCTGGGCTTTCTGATCCAGCATCGGCTCTTTAACCCGGGCCTGAAGCTGGTTTTGGTGGGCGCGGGCGACTGTCCCCGGCCCCTGCTGGACGCTGCCGCCGCCATGGGCGTGCGCGTCAGTTTCGGCTATGGGCTGACGGAGACCAGCTCCGGCGTCGCCATCAGCGTCTCCGGCGATCCCTTTGCCATGGAGATCTGCCCGGACGATACCATCACCCTGGCCGAGGATGGGGAGATCCTCATCGAGGCCCCCACCTGTATGATGCAGGGCTACTACAAGCGCCCGGCAGACACCGCCGCGGCACTGGTCGACGGCGTCCTCCACAGCGGCGATCTGGGCCGCTTTGACGAGGAGGGCAAGCTCCACATCACCGGGCGGAAGAAGGACATGCTGGTCCTCTCCGACGGCACCAAGCTCTTCCTCCCCGAATACGAGGGGGAACTGATGAAGGCCCTGGCTCACACGGAGCTGGCGGTGATCCTTCTGAAGGGCCGCCCCGCGCTGGTCTACTCCGGCGAGGGGGAAGAAAAAGCGATCCTCGAAACCCTGCGGCCGCTGATGGCGGCCCGCCCCCGCGGGCAGCAGCTGGCCCGCGTGATCGTCACCGATGCACCGCTGCCGCGCACGGCCACGGGAAAAATAAAACGTTGGGAACTCCAACAGGAGATGGAAACATTATGACAAGAGAAGAAGTATTGGAAAAGATCCGCAAGGTCATCGTCGACTGCGTGCCCGAAATGGTCACCGAGGAACTCAATGAGGACACCGTCATCAATACCGAAACCGCCATTGACTCCATGGGCTTTATCCTGGTCATCTGCAAGCTGGAGGCCATGTTCAACGTGCGTATCCCCGAGCGGCAGTGGCAGAAGCTCTCCACCATGGGCGACGTGGCCGACGCCATCATGAAGCGTCTTCCCAAGGAATGAGCGTCTATTCCACCACCCTGCGGCTGCGCAACAAGGACGTGAACCTCCACCGCCTTCTGCGCACCGCCACGCTCTTTGAGCTGATGCAGGAGGCCTCCATCCGCCATACGGAGGAGCTGGGCATGGGCCGGGAGATGACGCTGGACCGGGGACTGCTCTGGATGGTCACCCTGCAGCGGGCGGAGATCTCCCGGATGCCGGCGTATGACGAGACGATCACGCTTGAGTCCTGGCCGGGCGAGACCATGCATCTGCTCTTTCCCCGCTACTACCGGGTGCTGGATGAGGCGGGCAACACGCTGGTCTCCGCCAGCGCTCTCTGGGCCCTGGTGGACCAGGAGACCCGGCGCATGGTTTTTCCGGACCGCTACGGCGTGCACGTGGAGGGCTGCGTCACTGGAAATGAAATCGAGCTGCCCTCCCCGCCCCGACAGGCCGCCGGCGGAGAGAGCGGCGTCTTCACCGTGCCCTTCAGCTATCTGGACTTGAACGGGCACATGAACAACACCCGCTACTTCGATCTGGCTGAAGACCGCATCCCCGCCGCGGCGGAGGGCGCCGCCCTGCGGGAGATCAGCGTGGAGTATTCCAGCGAGGCCAGACTCGGCGACACGCTCACCGTCACCGTTGAGAAGGATGGGACGCGCTACTATGTCAGCGGCGAGACGGCAAAGCGGGTTTTCCGCATGTCCTTTTTGTATGCGTGAGCAAAACCCCGGAGACTTTTTGAACAGTCTCCGGGGTTTTGTCAAGCCTGTCGAAGTCTGTTTCTGTTGCTTTTTTGTCAAAAACACGATAGAATAATAAATACGCAAACAGAAACTGACCATTTCAAAAACAAGCATTTGATTGCGTTAAAAGGAGAGATTTTTATGGCACATCTGAGACCGAAAATCGTCAAGCTCTGTCATGTCATCGGCGGTATTTCCGGCGTTGTCAACAAGATCGACGAGAACGCTCCCGAGTACTATTCCCTGGCCGACATCGTCTCCGACGAAGAGGCCGATATCGCCATCGCTGCGGGTCTGCGCAAGGAGCGGACCGCGGGGTATCTGGCCAAGAAGGTGGGCAAGACCGTGGAAGAGATCATGCCCAGTCTGGACAATCTGGTCTACTACGGCGTCTTCCGCCGTACCTACTCCGAGGCGGACGGGCAGGACGTGTACTTCATGCAGATCTTTGCCCCCGGCATCCTGGAGATGATGGTCAACAACGTCCCCCTGATGAAGGCCCACCCGGAAATCGGCCGCGCCTTTGAGGAGTACACCCGCCTGCGCATGCAGAGCATGGGCCCCATTCTGCCCGACGGCTATGGTCTGATGCGCGTCATCCCCGTGGAGAGCGCCATTGAGGGTCTCCCCGGTGTCAGCCCCTATGAGAAACTCAGCTATTATCTGGACAAGTACGATATTTTCTCCGTTTCTCCCTGCTCCTGCCGCGCCTCCCGCACCAGCATCAACGACGGCTGCGGCCACCTGGATCAGGAGATGTGCATCCAGATGGGCAAGGGCGCTGAGCACTACATCCGCTCCGGCCGCGCCCGGCAGATCACCAGGGAAGAGGCCCTGGAGATCATCAAACGGGCCGAGGAAAACGGCCTCATGCACGACATCCCCAACATTGAGGAGGCCGGCGATTCCGCCGCCATCTGCAACTGCTGCTCCTGCGCCTGCTTCGGCCTGCGCGCGGGCCTGATGTTCGGCGCGCGCGACGCCATCCGCTCCAACTTTGTGGCGGAGGTGGACGAGGCCAAGTGCGTGGCCTGCGCCCAGTGTGTGGAAAACTGCCCCGCCAACGCCCTGAAGCTGGGCCAGAAGCTCTGCTCCACCGAGGAACTGGCCGTGCCCGAGTACGCCAAGATCACCAACACCTTCAATTTCAAGAACGCCTTCAACCCCAACTACCGCGAGAACCGCGAGGACGTGCTGCCCACCGGCACCGCCCCCTGCAAGACCGCGTGTCCCGCCCACATCGCCGTACAGGGCTACCTGAAGCTGGCGGCCCAGGGGCGCTACACCGAGGCGCTGGAGCTGATCAAGAAGGAGAATCCCTTCCCCGCCGTCTGCGGCCGTATCTGCAACAAGCGCTGCGAGGCCGAGTGCACCCGCGGCGGCATCGACGAGGCCGTTGCCATCGACGAGGTCAAGCGCTTCATCGCAGACCATGATCTGAACGAGGACACCCGCTTCGTGCCCAAGATGGTCAACCAGATCGGCAGACCCTACACCGAGAAGATCGCCGTCATCGGCGCCGGCCCCGCGGGCATGAGCTGCGCCTATTATCTCGCCAACAAGGGCTACCCCGTCACGGTCTTCGACCGCAACCCGGTCCCCGGCGGCATGCTGGTGCTGGGCATCCCCAACTTCCGTCTGGAAAAAGACGTGCTCAACGCCGAGATCGACATCCTCAAGGAGATGGGCGTGGAGTTCAAATGCGGCGTCGAGGTCGGCAGGGACGTCTCCATCCAGCAGTTGCGGGACGAGGGCTACAAGGGCTTCTATCTCGCCATCGGCGCTCAGAAGTCCTCTCCGCTGAACGTCAAGGGCGACGATCTGGAAGGCGTTTACGGCGGCGTGGAATTCCTGCGTGAGGTCAACCTCGGCGGCAAGCCCGCCATCGGCAAGCGCTGCGCCGTCATCGGCGGCGGCAATGTGGCCATGGACGTGTGCCGCACCGCCGTGCGTCTGGGCGCGGACGAGACGACGATCATCTATCGCCGCTCCGAGGCCGAGCTGCCCGCCGACCCCGAGGAGGTCAAGGAGGCCATGGCAGAGGGCGTGAAGTTTCGCTTCCTCTGCGCCCCCGCCGAAATCGTTGGCGAGAACGGCAAAGTCAAGCAGCTCATGGTGGAGCAGATGGAGCTGGGCGAACCCGACGCCAAGGGCCGCCGCAAGCCCGTGGGTACCGGCAAGTATGAGTTCATCGACGTCGACAGCGTGATCTCCGCCATCGGCCAGCGGGTCGAGTGGGGCGGTCTGGATGTGGGCGCCCTGCAGAAGAACAAGAACGGCACCGCCGTGGCCGACGCCCTCACCTACCAGAGCGGCGAGCCCGACATCTTCGTTGGCGGCGACGTGTACACCGGCCCCAAGTTTGCCATCGACGCCATTGCCGCCGGCAAGGAGGCCGCCATCTCCCTGCACCGCTACGTCCACCCCGGCCAGACCCTCACCATGGGCCGCGACCGCCGCGTCTACAGGGAGCTGGACAAGGAGCACGCGCTCATCTCCCTGGGCGGCTTCGACACCGATCACCGCCAGGAGCCCGGCTACAACGAGACCAAGGCAAAGTCCTTTGCGGATCCGCGCATGACCTTCACCGAGGAGCAGGTGCGCAAGGAGTGCGCCCGCTGCCTGGGCTGCGGCGCCACCAAGGTGGACGAGTATCTCTGCATCGGCTGCGGTCTCTGCACCACCAAGTGCAAGTTTGACGCCATCCACCTCAAAAAGGTCAGAGACTGGCACGCCGGCGCCTTTGAGACCATGCCCATCAAGGTTGCCGAGGGTCTTGTCAAGCGTACCGGCAAGATCATCCGCTCCAACGTCAAAAAGTAATGCACGAACTTGGAATCTGCGATGCCATCCTCAAAACCGTGGATGGCATCGCCAGGGAAGAACAGCTCACGGTGGTACACAAGATCACGCTGGAGTTGGGTATGCTCTCCGGTGTGGTCCCCCGCTTCATGACCGACTGCTGGCAGGCGGTCATCGACGGCACCCCCTATGAACACACCGAGCTTGTCATCGAGACCATCAACGGTCTGGCCCGCTGCGAAGACTGCGGGCACGAGTTCTCCGCCGATCTCAACAGGCTTTACTGCCCCAAGTGCGCCGGCACCAGGCTCACTCCTTTGACCGGCACGGATCTGACCATCAAAGAAATCGAAGCCGACTGAAGGCGCCGAAAGGAGAAACCATATGTTCCGTGAAATGCGCAGAAAGAAACAGCAGCTCGCCCCCGAACGGGTGGAGGAGATCCTCTCCCGCCGCACCGCCGGCACACTCGCCGTGCTGGGCGACGAGGGCTACCCCTACGCCGTGCCGCTGAGCTACGTCTATCACAACGGGCGCATCTATTTTCACTGTGCCAGGGCCGGCCACAAGCTGGACGCCATCCGCGGCTGCGACAAGGTCAGCTTCTGCGTCATCGACCAGGATGAGATCGTCCCGGCGGAGTTTACCACGTATTTTCGCAGCGTGATCGTCTTCGGTCGCGCGCGGGAGGTCAGCGATCCCGCGGAGCTGATGGACGCCATGAAGGCCTTTGCCGGCAAGTACTCCCCCAAGGAGTCCGAGGACGCCTTCCGTATCGAGATGAAGGTTTCCAAGGCCTCGCTGTGCGTGCTCGCCATCGACATCGAGCACAAGACCGGCAAGGAGGCCGTGGAGCTGGTAAACAAAGGCTGATACCTTACAACATCACAAAAATCCCTCACCCGATGGGTGAGGGATTTTTGCATGCGTTCCTTCAGTTTTTCTGAAAGCCGGAAAGGACCAGCTCCTTGTTGCGCGCGAAGGACATGTACTCGTCATAGGCGTCTCCCATGGTTTCCCGGAAACTGTCGGCCTCCTTTTCCATGGGCAGCAGCCGCATGACGGAGCAGTACCAGTCGGCGGACGCCTGGGTCTGGCCCACGTAGATCATATCCTCGGAGGCGGCGTTGGTGCCCATGTCGTTTGCAATGAGCTTGGCGGTGGCGGCATCGGCGCGGTCGGCGTAGACCATGAAGAGGGTGAATGCCATGTAGCCCTTTTGAAACAGCGCCGGCAGCGTCAGCCCCTCGTCTCCCAGGGACTTCTCAAACTCCGCAAACGCGTCGCGCTCTTCCTTGGGAACCAGGATATATACCAGCTCCAGGGTGGCGGAGTCCTTGGTTATTCCCTGCTCCATCATGCGGATCACGCCGTCGGCATTCCGGTATTCCTCAGGATAGACGTAGGTAAAGCCGCAGGCGGGAACGGCAAAGCCCTCCTCTGCCGGGAGCGCTGCAGGGTTGACGGGCGCCGCGGCGCTCTCTTCCTGCTGAGGCTTCGCCGCTTCTGGCGCTTCTGCGGCGGCTGCGGGTTCATCCGCCGCAGCGGGCTTTTCCGCCGCAGGCTGTGCAGCGGCTGCGGGCTTTTCCGCCGCGGGTTCCGCAGGTGCCGCAGTCTCGGCCGGTTTCTTCCCGCCGCAGCCGCAGAGCGGCAGCATCATGGCAAGGATCAGAAGGATGCAAATGCTTTTTTTCATGTCGTGTCTTTTCTCTTTTCGTTTTTCTTCCGCTGCTCAGCGGATAAAGTTTGTCATCTCACCCTGCTCGGTGTCAGGCAGGGCCACGCCCGCGGCTTTTCCGGCCTCGAAGCATTTGAGCATCCAGGCCATGCTTCTGGCCAGATTGCGCATGGTGCGCAGGCCCTCCGCATCCTGGGCGATCTCGCCGGGCGCCCGTCCGTGGCCGATGTTCCAGTAGGTGGAGCCCGCCACCGGCATCTGGGAAATGCCGAAATATTTGTTCATCACGTCAAAGGAGGCCGTGGTACCCCCGCGCCGGGCGATGGCCACCGCCGCGCCGGGCTTGAAGGCAAAGATCTCGCCGCTGCTGAAGAACACCCGGTCCAGGAAGGACAGGATGCGTCCGCTGGGGTGGGCGTAATAAACCGGCGTGCCGAAGACAAAGCCGTCGGCCTCTCTGGCCTTGGCGATAAAGGTATTCACCCCGTCGTCGGTAAAAACGCAGCCGTCGTCCGTGCAGCGGCCGCAGCCGATGCAGTCGCGCACCGGGCCGCCGCCGATCTGGAAGATCTCATACTCAATCCCTTCCCTCTCCAGCTGCCTGCCGATCTCCTCCAGCGCAAGGCCGGTGTTGCCCCTGGCTTTCGGACTGCCGTTTAGCATCAAAACTTTCATGGGTCATTCCCCTTTCTCTCTGGCTAATCGGATTATACCCGATTTCTCTCTTTTTCACAAGCCCCGCCTTGAAGGGAAAACGCGGATGCGGTATAATGAAGCAACCCTTTTTCCGGAGGCCGCCATGTACACGCTCATCGACATCACCGATTTTTCCGCCCCGGAGCTGGACGTCTACGCCCGGCTCACCGAAAACCAGCTGGTCAACCGCGCGGACCCGGCCAACGCTCTCTTTATCTGTGAGAGCCCCGTGGTCATTGAGCGGGCGCTGGACAGCGGCTGTGTGCCCGTCTCCATGCTGATGGAGCGCAAGCACGTCGAGGGCAAAGGCAAGGCCATTCTGGAGCGCTGCGGGGAGATCCCGGTTTTTGCGGCGGACTTGCCGGTGCTGACGCAGCTGACGGGCTTTCATCTGACGCGCGGGATGCTCTGCGCCATGCGGCGCCCGACGCTCCCCTCCGTGGAGAGCCTGTGCCGCGATGCCCGCCGGGTGGCGGTGCTGGAGAACATCATGAACCCCACCAACATCGGCGCCATCTTCCGCTCGGCCGCGGCCCTGGGGGTGGACGCCGTGCTGCTGACCGACGCGGGCAGCGACCCCCTCTACCGCCGGGCGGTGCGGGTGAGCATGGGCACGGTCTTTCAGGTGCCCTGGACCTATCTGCCCGAGGGCGACTGGCAGGCGACCCTGCACGCGCTGGGCTTCAAGACCGCCGCCATGGCTTTGCGGGAGGACTCGCTCTCCATCGCGGACCCGAGGCTGCCAGGGATCGGGAAGCTTGCCGTGGTGCTGGGCACCGAGGGGGACGGTCTCGCATCCTCCACCATCGTCGCCTGTGACTACACCGTGCGCATCCCCATGACCCACGGGGTGGACTCCCTGAACGTGGCGGCGGCCAGCGCCGTGGCCTTCTATCAACTCTGCCTGCTCTCCCGATAACGAAAAGCCGCCCCTTTACATTGCGGGGAAAATGGGCTACAATAGCGCCATTCCCGGAGAATGGAGAGAAAAACACATGAATTCACAGATGATCGTCGTCTTTCTGGCGCTGGGCATTGCCCTGCTGATGGCCATCAAGCCGGAGTTGTTTATCATCAACCCGGATCACAGGACCCCGCGTTTCCTGCATAACATCAAGTATGTGGGCATGTCGGTCAGTATCGTCTTTCTGGTCTGGATCGCCGTCACCCTGCTGCGCCGCTGATCAAACAGGCCGCCGGTTTCCCGGCGGCCTGTTTCGTTTTTATTCGTCTTCCACATCCAGCTCCAGCCCGAGCTCGCGGGGTCTGAAACGGGGACACACATTTTCGGAGACCTTGATGACGGAGGCGGCAAGTCTCGTGCCGATCTCCACCGACTGACGCATACTCTTGTGATAGGTCAGTCCGATGGCGACACCCGCGCAGAAGGCGTCCCCCGCGCCGGTGGTGTCCCGCACCTTGACGTGCTCCGCCGGGTAGTAGCCCTTCTCCCCGCTGCGGCTGGCAAAGGCCGCGCCCTTGCTGCCCATGGTGACCACGATGGAGTTCATGTTGGCGCTCTCCAGCCGCCGGGCCACGTCCTCGCACAGGGCCTCCGGCTCGAACGCGGAATAGTCCGTCACAAAGAGGATGCCCGCCTCCTGCTGGTTGCAGACAAAGCAGTCCATACGCTGCAGCAGATCCCGCCGCTCGGAGGCGATGAGCATATTGCCCACCACGCCGAAGACCGGTTTCTGATATCGCTCGGCCAGATCCAGCACCTTTTTTACGATCGCCTTGCCGATGTCCACCTCGATGACAACACTGTCGGCATTGCGGATGATCTCATCGCCCTTTTCATTCAGGAGCTCCAGAATGGGATCGAGGTTCGGCCGCTTGGAGATGGAGCCGGCCAGATCTCCCGTATTGTCAAACACCGCCAGCCACATACCCATCCCGTCCGGCACGGGGCGGATATAGTCGGTGTTTACCTTGTGCTTTTGCAGTTTGCGCAGGACCTCCTCGCCCTGGGCGCTCTCATCCACCACGCTGACGAAGGTGGGCCGCAGCTCCACATTTGCGATATCCTCCGCCACGTTGCGGCCCACGCCGCCGTGGACGATCTCCACGCTGCCGGCGTTGCGTCCGGTGGGGAGATACAGATCCTCCGGGAAGCCTTTCACGTCCACGAATACAGCGCCAACCACCACAATCGCCATGGCCATTCTCCTTTTTTCAGCCCCGTCACAGGAAACTGGTTTTTCTTGTAAACAACAATATAAAAAGAATGTGAACTTTTGTCAAGGCGCATCGAAAAAGCATTTTCTTTTTTTCGGTTCTATGCTACAATTCTATAGATGAATTTCTGTTTGAGGAGGTTTCTTCCCATGTCTGTTTCCGTACGACCCTTCGGCTTCACCCGTTGGGGTGAGGCAGTTCAGGCCTATACCATAACCAATCAGCTGGGCGCCTCCGCCACCATCCTGGACTACGGCGCCACCGTCCATAGCCTGTGTGTTCCCAACCGGGACGGCGGGATGACCGACGTGGTACTGGGCTATGACGACGTCAGCGGCTATGAAACCCATGACGCCTATATCGGCGCCACGGTGGGCCGTTTCGCCAACCGCCTGGGCGGGGCGCGCTTCTCCTTGAACGGGAAGGAATACGCGCTTGCGAAAAACAACGGGGACAATTGCCTGCACGGCGGGCTGCGCGGCTTTAACGACTACGTCTGGAAGGCTGAAACGCCGGACGATTTCAGCGTGCGCTTCTCCCGGCTCTCCCCCGACGGGGAGGAAAACTTCCCCGGGAATCTGGAGGTCGCCGTCACCTTCCGGCTCTCCCCGAATGGCGGCAGCTTCGGCATCACATATGAGGCCGTGTCCGATGCGGACACCCTGGTCAATCTGACCAACCACAGCTATTTCGATCTCTCCGGCTGCGGCAGGGCCATGGAGCAGACGCTCTGCATCCACGCCGAGCGCTATCTGGAACTGGGCGCGGGCACGCTTCCCACCGGCCAGACTGCCAACGTCAGCGGCACGCCCTTTGACTTTCTCTCCCCCAAGCCCGTAGGGCGAGACCTGGGCGAGGAAGACGAGCAGCTGCGCCTGGGCGGAGGCTACGACCACAACTTCTGTCTCTCCGGGCACCTGGCTGCGGAACTGGAGAGCAGCGTGACCGGCATCCGCATGGAGGTGTTCACCACCATGCCGGGCATGCAGCTCTACACCGCGAACTTTCTGGGAGACCAGACCGGCAAGGGCGGACGGCAGATGCATAACCGCTGTGCTGTGGCACTGGAGACCCAGCTCTGGCCGGACGCCATGAACCACTGGGGCTTCCCCTCTCCGGTCCTGCGCCGGGGTGAAAAGTTCTTCAGCACCACCTGCTACAACTTCGACACGATCAAGTAATACAGAAAGAGGGCAAAACCATGGACAACAAACCTCACGGCAGAGAGAAGAAGGTCGGTACCGGCTCCGCCAGTGTCGGCAAGGGCCGCAAGGTCGGCACCGGCGGTCCTGTCGGCGGCAGCAGCCAGCAGGGCAGGCCGGGGATGCCCGACAGCAGCCGCAGCAGCGGCGGCTTTGAACCGCAGCGCGGCCCCGGCGGCAGAGGGGTCGGTCTGCTCGGGCTTCTGGCAATCTTTGCCTTCATCCCCAAAAAGTTCCGCGGGATCGCAATTGTCGCCGTTATCGCCATTTTGCTCTTCTCTTTCATGAGCGGCGGCGGGGACAGCGCCGTCCCGCCAGCTCCCACCTACAGCATCGCCCCCCAGAACGACAGCAGCTTCCAGAGCATCGACGACTCGAACATGATGTTCTCCTCCTCGGGCTATCCCAGCCTTTCCGATCTCTTCGGCGCATACGGGCTCTACGGCGCGGCCGGCAGCGAGTACTCCGGCTCCGCTCCCGGCGGAAGCAGCGCCCCCGTGGGCAGCGGCGGTCTGCTGCAGGGCCTGCCCGGCACCTCCGTGAGTCCCACGGCGACGCCCAAGCCCACTTCCACCCCGAAGCCTGCGGCGACGCCCAAGCCCACTTCCACCCCCAAGCCCACCAAGACGCCGAAGCCCACCTCCACCCCGGCCCCGGTGCAGGCGGTTTCCCGCGACAAGCGCGTGACCCCCATCGGCGGCGGCAAGGACGTCGTCACCGTGATGATCTACATGTGCGGCACGGACCTGGAATCCAAGTACGGCATGGCCACCTCCGACCTGAGCGAGATGGTCAAGGCCAACATCTCCGACCAGGTGCAGGTCATCGTCCTCACCGGCGGCTGCCGCTCCTGGAAAAACAGCGTCGTGTCCAACTCCGTCAATCAGATCTACCGGGTGCATTCCGGCGGTCTGGAGCGGCTGGAGGACAACTTCGGCAACGCCACGATGGTAGACCCGGCAAACCTCACCAAGTTCATCCAGTACTGCAGCAAGAATTTCCCCGCCAACCGCAACTTCCTCATCATGTGGGACCACGGCGGCGGCTCCATCAGCGGCTACGGCTATGACGAAAAGAACACCTCCGCCGGCTCCATGCCGCTGCCCAAGGTCAACAAGGCCCTGGACGACGCCAACGTCGTCTTCGACTGGATCGGCTACGACGCCTGCCTCATGTCCACGCTGGAGACCGCGCTGGTCTCCGCCAACTACGCCGACTACCTCATCGCCTCCGAGGAGGTGGAGCCCGGCACCGGCTGGTACTACACCGAGTGGCTCAACGCCCTGTCGAAGAACACCTCCATCTCCACCGAGGATCTGAGCAAGATCCTGATCGACAGCTACGTCGCCGCCTGCCGTCAGAGGTCCTACAACGCCCAGGTCACCCTGGCGGTCACGGACCTGGCGGAGCTGGAAAGCACCGTCCCCCAGGTCTTCCGGGACTTCTCCGTCTCCACCAACGAGCTGATCTCCTCCGACAGCTATTCCCAGGTCTCCAACGCCCGGGCCGGTGCCCGACAGTTTGCCCAGAGCACCCGCATCAACCAGGTGGATCTGACTGACCTTGCCCTGCGCATCGGTACGGAGGAATCCAAAGCCCTGGCCAAAACGCTGCAGAGCTGCGTCAAATACAACGGCACCACCATCTCCCGCTGCTACGGTCTGAGCATCTACTTCCCCTATGAGACTCTCAATTCCGTCTCCAGCGCCATCAGCACCTACGACAGTCTGGGTCTGGACGAGGAGTACGCGAAGGTCATCAAGAGCTTTGCTTCGCTGGAATACGGCGGCCAGGCCGGCTCTGCCTACGGCACTCCCGGCTCCTGGGGCGGTCTCTTCGGCAGCCCCTACGGCGGTTCCACCGGGTCCTCCTCCGGCTCCTGGGGCAGCTCCGGCGGCTCTTCCGGCGGCGCCTATGGCTCCTACGGCAGCTACGGCGATTTCCTGGAAGCCCTGCTTGGCACCTACATGGGCAGCAGCGCCTCCCCCTCCGGCTCTCTCTCCGGCGGGTACTCCAACTCCTACGGTCAGAGCTCCGCGGGATACAGCCTCAGCGCCTCCGACATCGCGGGACTGCTCTCCGCCTTCTCCGGCCGCAGCATGCCCGCTGACCGCAGCTGGGTGGACACGGAGCTGATCGCATCCCAGGCCGACAACATCGCCGCAAGCTTCCTGGATCCCGGCCGCATCACCGTGAGTTACCGTGACGGGAAGCCCGTGCTGGAGCTGACGGACGAGGAATGGGCGCAGATCCAGTCTGTTGAGCTCAACGTCTTTGTGGACGACGGCGAGGGCTATATCGATCTGGGTCTGGACAACACCCTGTATCTGGACGGGAACGTCCTCCCCCTGGAGTTTGACGGCACCTGGCTCACGCTCAACGGACAGATCGTGGCCTACTACCTGGTCTCCGACACCCAGAACCCGGACGGCAGCTGGACCACCATCGGCCGCATCCCCGCGCTGTTAAACGGCGAGCTGATGAACCTGCAGGTGCTCTTTGATGGCGAGAACCCCTACGGGACTGTCACCGGCGCCTACCCGCTGTATGAAAACGACGAGACCGAGACCCAGGCCAAGGGCCTTATCCCCCTGCTCCCCGGCGACAGGGTGGAATTTCTCTGCGACTACTACGGCTACGACAACAGCTACCAGAGCAGTTACACGCTGGGCACGGGATTTATCGTGAACGGCGCGATGGAGCTTGAAAATCTCACGATCGAAAACGACGCGCTGATCGCCAGCTGCCGTGTGACCGATATCTACGGCAATCACTACTGGCTCAGCTTCTGATTCAAAAACAACAAAACTTACAGGAGGTACAACATTATGGGACTCATTTCCGGACTGATTAAGCTCGGCCTTGTGGCCGGCGCCAGCGTCACCGCCTATCAGGCTTCTGAGAAGGCGAAGCAGGACGACGGCAAGATCAAGGCCGACGCCTTTGTGAAGAACTTCAAGGAGCAGGCTGTGGTCAACTCCAAGCTGGTGGTGGACACGGTCAAGGCCAAGATGGGCGGCAAGCCCGCCGACGGCGAGTACCGCGTCTCTGACGAGGGTGAGAACGGCTACGCCTACCCCGACTCCGACTCCGACAAGGTCAACGAGATCTTTGAGGACATGAAGGAGAAGGCCCCCGAGGTCATCGGCAAGGTGCAGGACATCGTGGAGGATCTCCGCGAGAAGGCCCCCGAGTACAAGGAGAAGGCCCAGAACCTGGTGGAAACCGTGAAGGACGCCGCCAAGAAGGTCATCGACGAGAACAAAAAAGACGACGAGTAAAACCCGCCGACCCCAAAAAAAGAAGAATGAACCGAACCAGTAAAAACGGACAATTGCAGTGGTAAGCTTTTATTGGACACGAAGGGGGTATTTTTTGTACAGATGATGGTATACTGGAGGACAGCCAAGAACACATCACTGTACAAAGGCTCCCAGACAAGAACAGGAGGCTTGCCATGA